>OBZA01000004.1_pt1 | contig 250093 bp, 239 predicted proteins | sample 1476871 | NCBI WGS metagenome assembly OBZA01 (sample SAMEA2580227, study PRJEB22360) | human gut metagenome | biome: human gut; feature: human-associated habitat; material: faeces | place: Denmark | collected 2008/2010
CAAAAAAGCCAATAACCACACGCCTTTGGCGTGATTATTAGCTTTCAAGTTTCAGCTGGTGGTAATGAAGATGCCATATTCGGCGTTGAAACTATCCATGACGCCTTTAAATTTGTCAATATCAGGTTCTGAAACCGGATTGTTAGCAAATTTTTTGGATTGGATCGCAACTCGGGTGGTTCTAAATTCATCTGACTCAAAATAACCAAATCCATCAATACCATGGTCTCTAGACTGGATTTTACCTAATTTATCGTCAATTCGAACACCCATTTTGGAAATCAGTAGGCGAGAAAAGCTTTCAAATTTTCCGGGAGTGAAAGCATTGAGCTGATCGATTAACTCGGATTTCCAACTGTCGTTATCAACTGCATCATCATCGGTATTATCATCAACTGGGTCCGTCACTTCTTTAGCCTTTGCCTTTTTCTTTTCCTTATTGATCGCTATCCGCTTCTTCCAGTAACGATCGATAATTTCTTGTTCCTTCTCCGTTGGAAAATTGATCGGTTCTCTTAATCGTCCTTGTTCGGTGAGGATGATATCTTTCATACGTTGGGGTTGTTCTACATAGCCAGTCGCATACAAATTGTTAATACCAAAGTTAAAGTCGAATAAAAAAGGATTGTATTTTCCGCCATTTTTAGAAGTTACACTATTGAAAACCTCTTCATATGTAAATCCACTATTCTTATCGTTAGCAATTGAATTTCTCAAGGCGTCCCGGGAAGCAGATCCTCCAAGATTCTTAAGTGCCCGTAGGATTGCGCGTTCAGCTGATCGTCGTTTGTATTTAACCATTTATTTTCTCCTAATTTAAAATATTATCCCATAATTTTACCATTTGAAATAATGGATTTAAAGCAATTTCTTACAGTATATTCCTTTTAATGCCTAGAAACTGGTTAAAAGAGTTCATTATTAGAAGTATAATGTATGCGACTGGAAGGTCGGAAAGATTCAATTATCGGGAGGAATACGTATTGAAATTTCGAAATAAACTGATGCTTGTTTTAGTATCAACTTTGGCTTTTTCCTCAGCAATAGCAGACGTTGGTTCGATGATTCAGCCTGTTGAAGCTTCGCGGCTCGTTACGATGCCCAAACGGTTTCGGCATCACTGGCGTTATCGCTATTCAGCCAAGAGAATGTTCTATTTAAGTGTTCACAAGCATTATTGTTATTTTAATGATATGAATGGGCGTGGAAAATGGATTAAGTACAAGTATGTCAATGATGGCCATCATAACTATGGGACGATTTCTGTTAATGGAACCTACGAACCGATTGGGTTGCATTTCAAAAGTAGTCAGCGATTGGTCGTTGGTTATGATATTTCCAACTTGCATTTTTACCACAAATAGACGACACAAAGAATGCTCATCTGGCCAAATTTGACCAAATGAGCATTCTTTGTGTTGCATTATCATATTTCTTACTTAACAATTTCCTTCGCCAACGCATACCCCAGCTTCTGAGCTGTCTGGGCAGTCGGGTGAATTTCGTGATCCTTTAAAGTGACGTCCTTGTTGGTATCAGTGATCACGTTTGGGGCAAATTGCTGGAAGTTGATCACTGTGGCACCCATTGACTTGTAGAGCTTTGCTTCAGCTGCTCTTAGGTCATGGAAGGTGTATCCGTACATATCTGCCATATTATTGCGGTTCATTCCATTCGCATCGTATCTTGAAATTGGCAGGATACCGTAAATTTTGGCAGATGGATTCAACTTTTTGATTAGCTTGATGTTGTATCGTAAGTGGCGCATGACATTTTGCAAACTACCGGAGCCTGAATAGTTGGTGTAGTCATTGGTGCCGATGTGGACAAAAATGATATTCATTTTCTTGATGTCACTTTTGTGAGCCCTGATCGCTGCCGATAAATCTTGGGGCACTAATGTGGTTCCGAGATAGGCATACCGATGACCAACAATTCGACCGCTTGGGCAGGCGAAATTTTCCACTTTCGTGTTGGTCCCTAAGTACTTGGCTGTCCAATCCGGATAGGAACTATTCAAATAGAAGTGATAGCCGTCCCAGCCGGCAGGAATGGAGTCGCCAAACACGCCGATCTTCTTGCCGCTGTATTGATTACCAGCTTGAGCGAGCTTAACGTTATATGACTTAGACGTGATATTCGTTACTTGGGAATTTAAAACCCAGAATTTATACTTTTGGTTGGCACTGGTCAGGCGATAAACAACCTTGGTCTTACCACCATAAATCAACTTGGCAGCCTGGCTTCTGTACCAAGCGGTCTTCATAAACTGTTTAGCAGAAACCGACTTTCCAAGATGAACATCCGTATACAATTTTGCGTTCTTCTTGAGCGCAAAGGCATGGGGATGTGTCTGAGTGATATATTCGACCTGCACACTTGCTTTGTCTGCGGTAGGGTGGCTATAAATCCCAAATGAAACTGACGCCACAACGAAGGCTGCAAAAAACAGCTTGATGTGTTTATTGAAAAAATTAATCATTAAATATTCTCCTCAGAAAAATGATCTTTAGAAAGGAACCGAATTATGATGGGCACTTCCCTCGTATCCATAATAATATATCCACCGTTAACTTTCTAATTATACGACAAAAAAGTTTTGAAGTTTATAAAAAATTGCAATAAGCAAATAAAAAAATCTGATGAGTTAACCTTAGGCTATGGCGAGCAAGGCAAGCGGCCAGCATAATTGATTTTTCCAATAGCATTTTCTCCGCTCACCACTTATCATAGAAGAAGAGGTGATTGTATGAATTTTAAACAAGTTGTATTTGATAAAGAAAAAGATATCAAATTGGACATTTACGACGCCGATAGTGACGTTGCTTTACCGGGCATTGTAATCCTCCCGGGCGGAAGTTACAAGACATTTCAAGAACGGGACGCTGCACGCGTTGCGCTGACTTTTTTGACGAAAAGTTATCAAGCATTTGTGGTGGAGTACCCAGTTAATGAAAAAAAGAATTATCAAGATGCCAAACAAAGTATTGATTTAGCTTTTGATTATATCACGAAGAACGCCAAAGATCTGAATGTTGATCCTGAGAAACTTGGGATCATTGGCTTTTCAGCCGGCGGACAGCTCGCCGCTGCGTACTCTAACCAATCTGGCACTAAGGCCAAATTTGCAATCTTAGGCTACCCAGTTTTGACTCAAGCTTTGGATGAAAAAATTGGGATCCAAAGTGAGGATGTTACCAAACAAGTTACCAAGAATACACCGCCAACCTTCATCTTTGGTGCCCGTGGGGATGAGTTGGCACCATACATTGACCACATTTATCCTTACACTGAAGCATTGTACAAAAATGGCGTTAACTTTGAAGTCCACTTGTTTGCGACCGGCGGACATGGCTTCAGCTTAGCCAACAAATTTGTTGGTGTTGTCAACCGTGACCGCACCGATAACCACTTTGCCAAGTGGTTCCCGCTGTGCCTTGAATGGTTACAGTCATTATAATAAGTTTCTCAGCTTAAGTGGATCTTAAAGCCGCCTCCAATCTGAAAAATCGGATTGGGGGCGGCTTTTTTTGCTGCTAGAGAACGTTAACCATTACCAAGGCTTGATCGAATAATTCAGTAACGCTCTAATTTATGAGCACCTTATAAACCCCATAAAATAGCACTTATCCTTGAAAGCCAACCAGAGTTGTTTAGAACTCTAAGTGGTGTAGATGGATAAGTGCTATTTGTTTATTTTAATAAACCCGTTTGCCGGCCATCCAAGTTTGCACAACCCGGACGTCCTTGATGTCATCGTGTGGCACTAAAAAAATGTCACGGTCCAAGATGACAAAGTCACCGGCACAGCCAGGTGTTAACTGACCATTTGAAGAAAAGCCGCCAATTTTAGCGGGCCAGTTCGTGTACGCCAAAACAGCCTCCGGGACGGTTATTGCCTCGTTGGCGTTCACCACGTCACCGTTTGATGCTTTGCGTGTGACTGCCGCGTAAATATTAACAAATGGACTGTCCGGCTCGGCCCATGGTGTACATGGCGCATCTGAACTCAAAGCAAACGCCGCTTTGGACTTAATCATAGATTTGACCCGGTAGGCTTCCTTGAACTGCTCTGGCGATAAGAAATGACGGTACGACTCATCTTCAGCAAAAAAGAAAATCGGTTGCGTGACCAAGGCGTAATTCATTCTGGCGTGATTGAGTTGGTTGAGCATTGCGTCTGACAAGATTGAAGCGTGTTCGATGCGAATCGACGGCCAATCCGTTAGCCAAGGGGTCATCTGATCGGTGACGTCTAAAATGAGTTGAATCGCAGCATCACCCATGGCGTGAACGGCGACTTGGAGGTGGTTGCTTTGAGCAAATTCAACAGCTTGTTTGAGCTTATCGGCGTCCGTCAGGCAGACACCCTGAATACCACTTGGATAAGGCACACTGTTATAAGCAGTTTCCCCTGAGATGCTGCCATCCATGAAGACTTTGATGCCGGCGATTCGAAGCTGTGGGTCATCTGTCGGCGTTAAACGCCCCTGACCAGCAACTTCATCATAGACATAGTAAATGGAGGCTTTAGGCTTGAATTCGTCTTTTACAGCATCCTGGTACAACTCTAGTGAGTCATATGGTTGGGTTCGACCCATCATTTCTCCGATGGCGACAATGCCGTTTTCTAAATAATGGGCCGAACTATTTGTCATGTTATCAACGTCTGCCCGGTAACTCTGAGCTGATTTGGCCTGGATCAACAGTTGGGTTGCAGCGACTTCTTTCATGTAACCGTTGGGGTGGCCATCCGGGAAGTGACCAATAAAGCCACCAACCGGATCTGGAGTGCTTGCGGTAATCCCTGCGAGTGCCAAAGCTCTTGAGTTGCCAATTGACGAGTGACAATCCGAGCGATAGACAAATATTGGTTGGGTCGTCGAGACGGCATCAAGGTCATCAACCGTTGGTGTTCGGTGCTCGGCTAACTTGGTTTCGTCAAATCCCCAGCCTTCAATCCAAGTTGCAGGGCCTTTGCCGAAAGCGGGGGATTGTTTGAGGGCGGCTTTCATCTCTTCGATACTATTGACGTTTGGCGGCGTGCAGGCGACGCCATGAAGCGCATCGGCAATGTATTTGGGATGCGTGTGGACATCGATTAATCCGGGCAGGACGGTCTTTCCCTCTAAGTTAATGGCGTCAGGATCATTGACTTCACTTGATTCGCCTGTCCAAGTGACCTGACCAGCTTCAATTTTCATCGCGGAAACAAATGAGGTGGGGTCTGTTCCGACAAATATTTTTCCATTTATGAAAGTGGGCATCTGAATTCTCCTCGTTGGATGTATTTACCTCTATTATTCATGAAAAATGGGAGCGATTGCAAGCCCTATCTCTCTGGAAATTCACTTCGAGAAAAGTTATCATTGAAACATTGAGAATTTTCGAGAGGAGCCATCCCATGGAATCTTTGGAGTCACATACGCTGAATGCATTTTCAAAAAACATCGAGTTAACGACTCATCAACAGCAGGTCTTAAAACAAATCGATGCCTTTGCCAGGCTGCACTTAAAAGAAGCTGGCCATGCCGTCTTTGTTTTGATGGGAGATGCCGGCACCGGCAAGAGCTTGATTTTGAACCAACTATTCACGGAACTGGCGCAGGAAGTCGATGATGCCTACTTCTTGGTCAATCATCCGGAACTGCTGAAAGTGTATCGTGAGTTGGCAGGCCAGACACCGCATATGCTGAAGAAGTATTATCAGCGCCCAACCAGCTTCATTAATCAAATGCATAAGCAGGACAAACAGGTGAATTTAACGGTGGTTGACGAAGCTCATTTGCTGCTCAGCAAGCCCGACCACTACAACAATTACTATGGTAACAATCAGCTCCAGGACATTATCAATTTGAGCCGGGTGACAATTGTTGTCTTCGATCCCCATCAGGTGTTGCGGACAAAAAGTTTTTGGAACAAATCACGATTGGAGAAATTGATTGCCGCATATCCACACGAATTGGTGCACTTAAAGCAACAATTTAGAATGCAGGCCGGCCCGAAATTAATGGATTGGCTGGATCATTTTGTTGATGGCGACGTTATTTCTCCGGTTCCAGTCGAGATTGGCGATTATGATTTTCAAATATTTCCGGATGCCCAGAAAATGTTTCAAACGATTATCAAGAAAAACGCCAAATATGGCCTATCGCGGATGACGTCAACCAGCGGATATCCGTCAACATTGGACGGCGGCAAGCATTTGGTCAATGAGGGGAATTTTCACCAACCTTGGGATCAGTACAACTTTACCAGCACGCCGTGGGCTGAACAGCCACAAACAATTGATGAAGTCGGCAGTATTTATACGGTTCAGGGGTTTGATCTAAACTACATTGGCATTATTATTGGGCCGCCGTTTTATCTGACGGCCGACAATCGTTTGGGCGTTGACCCCAGTAAGGTAACCGATGTTGAGATTTTTAAGCATCGTGCTGATATGTCGCCAGAAGATTATGAGCAAAGTAAGGTTGAACTCTTGAGGAATTCTTTAAATGTTTTATTACGCCGAGGGATTAAGGGAATGTATTTGCATGCCCATGACCCGAAACTTGAAAGCTACTTGGAACAAATGATGCCGAAGTGATGGGCGGCAAATCAATTGACAGGGTCATATAGATTAGATATAGTTTGTTCATAAGATGCAACATGAGGAGATTATCAATGAAAAAGCGAACAATTATCATTCTGGCAGTTATCGTGGCCTTAGGTGCGATTGGTGGCGGATGGTATCACCACAATTATTCGACGATTCCATACTATGGTCGGGTAGGGAACTTGGAGCGCACCGAAAAGTCACCGAAAGGTAATCCGGATGTGCATTATTACCTGATTAAAGCTTATAACAAAGACGGTCAAAGTAAGACACTAGAGGTTGGTGCGATGGCCGGCAAGTATTTTACGAAGGGTCACTACATTAAGATCGGCTATTCAAGAGCCAAAAATGTCGTGAACTACGAGGGAATCCCGTATTCAGAGGTTCCTAAAAATATTCAACCTAAATTAGCAGATAACCAATAATCCAAACGAGGCTTAAACGTGAGTAATTGTTCACGTTTAAGCCTCGTTTATATTTGACATTATGGAATCAGATTGTTCATCATGTGTAAGGCGATGCTGTACCGGATGTCTCGGAAGTGCATGTATGCAAATGAGAGGCAGCAGCCTAACAACGAGTACATGATCCAAGTAAAATCAAAGCTCATTTCATGGGCGAACCCAAAAATGGATCCGCTAATGACAACGGCTAAAATATTGCTCAGACGATTGTCTTTATTGAAGAAATAATTCATGAAGATGCCACGGAAAATCAGTTCCTCAAAGATTGGTGCGAGAATTCCGCCGAAAAAGATATTCCACATGGGCATTCGCATTTCGGCAGCGTTGACGGCTTGTTGATTACTTGGAATTGTCAGTAGATGTTTTGAAATCAGCCACTGCCAGAAGATCTGGATGGCTGTCATCAAGATGAAAATCCACAGTAATTGGGCAATTCGTTTCATTGTTGGCCGCGTTTTACCAAAATTGCGGGGATTATAGGCAGCCAGTTGTTTCCCATACCGCCACCCGATCAACGCCAGAGCACCGGCAATTAAGACCAGAGCCAACCCCAGCACGTGTCGGGCACGCAGGGGATCCTTAATGTACGTACCGGCGATTTCAAAGACCGATTCGGCAATAATGTATACTGCCAGAAACCCCACGAATTTTAAGATTTGGAGTGATTTAGTTGTGAGATACCTGGTTGTGATCATCGCTATTTGAATTCATTAACTTCAATCCGGTTTTTGTCGGGATCTAAAATCGTAATTGAGTTAACGTTTCTCCTTACTTCAGTTTTTTCTGTGGGTTCGCTGACGATGTCCACAAAATAATTAATCAGGTGCGCTTTGATATCTTCCATCTTATCCTTGGCGATTAAGCCAAATGAAATTGGATGCTCAACCTGTTTTTCTTCGTGGAAGTCCAAAAACATTTTGTGCATGTCGGCACCCTTGTCGCCATTTGGCAAATCAACAATTTGCAGGTCAAAGACTTCATGATAAAAGCGCAAGCTGACTTCCAAATTTGAAACGGGAATCGTGATGTACTCAATTTCTCTGATATTCATCTTATAATCATCCTTTAAAAGTAGTGTTTCTATTATATACCAAACCGAATTCTTCGCGCGATTAGTTTGACTACTATAGGAAACAAGCGTAACGTAACAATTTGTATGTAGTATTTCGAATTAATTAAGGAGTGAACTTTTTTGCCATTATTATCCGTATCAAATCTTTCAATGAGTTTCGCCGAGAAAGATCTGTATAAAGATGCTGAATTCACGCTCGAAAAAGGCGAGCACATGGGCGTGGTTGGTCAAAATGGGGTTGGAAAATCAACTCTGATTAAGATTATTACCGGAAGTGAACTGCCCCTTTCTGGAGACGTGAAGTGGCAGAAAAATATTAAAATCGGTTATTTGGACCAGTATGCCGATGTGCAAGGCGATCTGACAATGATCGACTTTTTGCGGACGGCTTTCGCTGATTTATACAAAACGAGTGACCAATTAAATGAACTGTATAATCAATATGCCAAAACAGCAGATGACAAGTTATTAGAGCGGGCTGGACAGTATCAAGATATTTTGGACTCCAGTAACTTCTATAATATTGATACCAGAATCGAACAAACTATCACCGGCCTTGGGCTTGATAATATCGGGCGTGATCATTTGGTTGGGAAGATGTCTGGTGGTCAGCGTTCAAAGATTATTTTGGCCAAGATGTTGTTGGCTGACCCTGACGTTATTCTGTTAGATGAGCCGACGAACTATTTGGATACTGCCCAAATTGACTGGCTGGTTGATTATCTAAACGGCTTCACTGGGGCAGCATTGGTCGTTTCCCATGATTACGATTTCTTGGAAAAGATCACCAACTGTATTATTAATATTGCGTTTGGAAAAATTACTAAATATCGTGGCAGCTTCAAGCAAGCGATGCGCCAACGAGAAGAACGAGAAGACTTCCAACAGCGTGAATACGATAAACAACAAGTGGAAATTGAAAAGGCCGAGCGGTTTATCCGTAAGAACAAGGCCGGCTCCAAATCAACGATGGCTAAATCGCGGGAGAAAAAGCTGGCGCATATGGATAAGATTGATCCGCCTTCAACAAACATTAAGGCAACTTTCAACTTTCCGTATGAAGAAACCGGCTCGCATGAAGCGCTGACGGTCGATCATTTATCGGTCGGTTATAACAAGCCGTTGTTAAAGCCGGTGACCTTTACGATTTCGATGGGTGAAAAATTTGGCTTTGCCGGGTTTAACGGGGTTGGAAAGTCAACCTTGATTAAATCAATCCTTGGACAATTACCTGCTAAGGGTGGAACGGCTAAATTTTCACCATCGTCTCACATCAGTTACTTCAGTCAGGAGCTTCAATGGGACAACAATCGGATGACACCAATGCAGATCATTTCCGATAAATTTCCCAAGTTAAATCAGCGGACCATTCGGACCAAGCTTGCCAAGTGTGGGTTGGATGCTGCAAATGCGATCAAGCCAATCGGTCAACTTTCTGGTGGCGAACAAACCAAAGTTAAGTTGGCGATGATGGAATTCGTTCCCAGCAACTTCTTGATCATGGATGAGCCCACCAACCATTTGGACGAAGAAACCAAGGAAGCTTTGAAACGGGCGCTTGACCGTTTCCCAGGTAACTTAATCATCGTCAGCCATGAGTCGAGTTTTTATGATGGCTTGGTTGACAGAGTGTTGAACGTTGAACAATTGAGCTTGAAAGAAAAGCCGGTTATTCGAGAAGAACCATAAAAAGATAAAATAATAATACCACACAAATTTGTACTTGTGTGGTATTTTTTGCTCCAAAAATTTTCCTTGATTTACAGGGTCAACCTGTTGTAAGATAGGTGCGAATTAAAAGTTCAAAGTACGTCACGTTCTCCCGTGAACGAGCGAGTGCTTTGAACTTCTTTCAAGTTGTCATTGTAAGCGGTAACAGTCATTATTTGAAGGGAAGATGTCATCATTATGAAGCATTATTTGAGGAAAATAGTCCTGTTAGCTGCAGGCATCATGAGCGTGGGGGCGCTTGCTGCCTGTTCGAATCAGAGCAAGTCTAAAGATAATGGCAAGTTAGTGCGAACGGCCAGCTTGTCGGCCAACTATTCCATTATCACCTTGGATATTTCCAAGGCACAGGGATTTGACAATGCGGGGAATTTATATGACAGTTTGTTGTACATGAACAAGAATCACAAGCCGATTCCCGCACTGGCAAGTAAGTACGCTGTCTCAAAAGATGGTCGGACATATACGTTTACCATCAGAAAGAACGCCAAGTTTAGTAATGGGGATCCGATTACCGCGCAAAGCTTCGTTTACTCGTGGAGAAGAACCCTTAATCCCAAGACCAAGTCAACCCATGCTTATTTGTTTGACGGGGTTAAAAATGCCGAGAAGGTGAACTTTGGTAAGCTTCCATTAACTGCACTTGGCGTCGATGCGCCCAACAAGCGAACGTTTGTGGTTCACTTGGACCGGCCAATTGCATACTTCACCAAGCTGATGACCTACCAGGCATTTTCACCGCAGGATCAGAAAGTTGTCAATAAATATGGTGCCAGTTACGGTCAAGCTGCCAGCAAAACCGTCTTTTCAGGACCGTACGTCATCAAGAACTGGAGTCCACAGTCAAATACCTGGACATTTTCGAAGAATCAAAATTATTGGGATAAAAAGCACGTTAAGATGAACACGATTCATATGAATTATGTGAATGATCCGCAGACCAGCTTGTCATTGTACCAGGCAAAGAAGCTGGATTTTACGATTTTAATTGGGGACCAGGTCAGCCATTATCAGAATAGCAAAGACCTGTACCACGGCCCGTATTCCTACATGAACTATTTGGTTTACAATCAAAAAATTAAAAATCCAACATTGAGAAAAGCTTTTAACAACGTCAATATTCGCAAGGCAATTTCACTGACGATTGACCGCAGTCAAATTTCAAATAACTTATTGAAAGGTGAATCGCTTAAACCAACTGGATTCGTAACCAAGTATCTGGCCTATGATCCTGCCAACAACAAAGATTTTGCTTCCCAGCAGTACGGTGGCGAAGGGGTTGCCTATAATCCCAAGTTGGCGAAGGACTACTGGCGAAAAGGGCTCAAACAAATTGGTCAAAAGAAGCTGTCCTTTGATTTGATGGTCGCCAATGCTGATAACGTTAAGAAGGTCAGTGAATATATTAAATCAACGGCTGAAAAGCAACTGCCTGGATTAAAGATTAATCTACAAACCGTTCCGCAAGAAGTTCAATACGCGCGTGGTGTTTCTGGAGATTTTGAGGCCTATATCACCGGCCGTGGTGCCGACATTGCCGACCCAACAGCTTTCTTACAACCGATGATGAGCAAGAATTCAATGAACCATGGTTCTTGGAGCAATGCAGAATTTGATAAGCTGATTAGTCAGTCAATTTATACAAACAACGCCGATCCGACTGTTCGCTGGAATAAGATGCTGAAGGCTGAAAAGATTATCATGCAACAACAGGGGGCAACACCATTATTCCAGAACTATAATCTGTACTTGAAACGACCATATCTTCACGGGATTACTCATAACACAACCGGATCACAGTGGAATTATAAGTATATGTATATTAAAAAGTAACGATAAAGAAGTGAGGACTTATTCACTATTTAGATACGTCAAACGGACTGGCTTATTTGAAGATTCAACGGTTGAACAGGCCTTTCCGGAGTATTTGGAAAAAAGTACCGAGTTTTCGGATTCGCTGATCTATTTCTACCACCCGCAAAAGCCGATTGTAATTTGCGGCGTCCATCAAAACGTCTTTTCTGAAGTTGATATGGCTTACCTTAACGAACACAACATCGATTTGGTTCGGCGAGGATCAGGTGGTGGGGCGGTGTACGTTGATCCTGGCAATTTAACTTATGTCTTTATTGATACAGAACGGTCAGTTCAACACCCTGATTTCAAAAAATACGCCCAACCAATCCTACAAACCATGCAGGTTCTCGGGGTTCACGCAAAAGCCAATGGCCGCAATGATTTAACTGTCGATAACAAGAAGTTTTCAGGAATGTCGGCTTCTAAAATTGGCAATCGGGTTTCCTATGGTGGGACTTTGATGATTGATGTGGATTTACAATCCGCAAGCCGAGTGTTGAAACCGACGAAAGCAAAGTTAAAAGCCAAGGGTGTCCAGTCTGTTCACAGCAGAGTCACGAATATCCGCCAATTCTTTAGTCCGGAATACAGCAGCATTTCCATCGAACAAGTTCAGCGTCTCATACTCGAGCATGTCTTTCACACGGGTAACATCGGGCAAATTCCAACGTATCAGTTAACTGAAGCCGATTGGCAGCAGGTCGTTGAACTGGCTCATAGCAAATACGGCACCAAACAATGGGTGTACGCCGGAAATGACCGCCACGACTATTATCGGGATGCGTACTTTCAAGGATTTGGAACGGTGGGAATTGGATTTTCCGTCAAGGACAATCGGGTGACAGGCGCCAAAATTTACGGGGACTTTTTGCAGACGTCAGGCGACTTGGAGACAATTGAGTCGGCAATTAATGGTACCCGTTTGACGTTTGAAGATTTAACCAAAGCGTTTGGTGGGGCAAATTTATCGGTAAATTTGGGGAACATTAAGCCTAGTGCCCTGGCAAAGCTGATGGTCGACCCTGCTCGTGATGAAAGTCTGTAATGCAGACTAAGGAGGGTCGTATGAAAATTACCAGTATGGATATTTTTCAGCTTCAATGGTTTGGTTTAATGCCGGCTTGGCACCCCGTGGTTATCAGAGTCAACACAGATTCTGGGATCTCTGGGTTTGGTGAGGCCGGGCTTGCATATGGCAGTGGTCAACTTGGAGCAGTTGGCAGTCTAAAGGATTTGTCACAGAAAATCATTGGCTGGGATCCGATGCGGACTGAAGCCATTTGGGATCACCTATACCAGGATACGTTCTGGGGAAAAGGCGGCGGAGTAGTTTTCTATTCTGCGGTCAGTGCAATTGACACGGCACTTTGGGACATCAAAGGCAAGTACTTCAAGGTACCGGTCTATCAGCTATTGGGTGGTCAAACTCGTTCTCGTATCCGTGCATATGCCAGCCAACTGCAATTTGGTTGGGAAGACCATGTCAAATTTTTGACAACACCTGATGAGTATGCAAATGCTGCCACCAAAGCTGTTTCTGAAGGATATACCGCAGTTAAGGTCGATCCGTTTATGATTCAAGAAGATGGCCAACTCGGCATTCACGACAAGCAACTATTAAGTCAGTCGGAGATGGGGTTGTTCTTTGACCGAGTTGCAGCAATTCGTAAAGCAGTTGGCGACACTACCGACATTATTTTGGAATGTCACGCCCGACTGAATGTCAATTCTGCAATTCAGTTTGCGGATAAAGTCAAGGCTTTGAACATCTATTACATGGAGGAACCGAATTCTCCCAAAAATCCCGAGTTAACGAAACGGATTGGGGCAAAGACGTCAATCCCACTGGCCAGCGGGGAACGGTTGACGACTCGGTATGGATTTCGACCGTTCTTAAAGAACCGTTCATTAAGCGTCGTGCAACCGGACTTAGGTATTTGCGGTGGCATCACGGAAGGTAAGAAGATTAGCGATATGGCAGCAACTGAAGATGTCAGTGTGCAGTTTCATGTTTGTGGGAGTCCAATTGCTACGGCAGCGGCGCTTCAACTCGAGGCGGTGATTCCCAACGCATTAATCCATGAACACCACGAAATTTCGTTGAAGACGCCCAATATTGATTCGGGTGAGTATCGTCACGAACCTAAGAACGGCTGGTTTGAAATTCCAAATCGGCCCGGAATTGGTCAGGAGTTGAGTGAAAGCGCAATCGAACAGGCCAAGATTGAGACGATTCAATAGTGTATTTAGGAAATATCGAGGACAGAGATCAACAACTGTTATTTACGCTCATTCGAAGCATCATTCGGTCGAACTAGGCAGATCAAGTGACACACAAAGAACCGCCACATCAGAAGGCAATCCTGATATGGCGGTTCTTTATATTGATGTAGCTGAATTAAGCAGCTGCATGGCGTTCTTTTAAATCGGCTTCAATCTGAGGTTGCATTTTATCAAACTTGTAGAAGTACATCAAAATCAAGCCAATCCCAAATCCAATAAATGGTACCCAGACAAAGTTCATTTCAATTGCATTAAGCGCTTGTGCAGTTTGGGCGTGGTTAGCGACGTAGCCGTTCATGCTCAGCAGGAATCCGGTAACGACACCGCCCATTCCCATGCCTAAGTTAGAAGCGATTCCGGAAAATGAAGTGACCAATCCTTCGGCACGGACTCCGTTCTTCCATTCACCATAATCGACGGTGTCAGCAAGCATAACGGGCAGTAGTCCGGCGAAAAAGCCATTTCCAAAGTAACCCAGAATCGTTGCACCAGCCAAGATTGGCACGTTCATCATTTTGGCACCGATACCTAGGATCAATTGGCTGACAACACAGAGGCCCAAGCCAATGACCATGGTGCCCTTCTTGCCGAAGTGACGGGTAAGAAACGGCGTGAAGACAATCACGACAAGCGATAAAGCTTGCAGGCCCAACATGAACGATGCCAAATCGGCGTTATGCATGTTGTATTTGAAGAAATAAACCGTTACTTGAAGCTTGGTTTGCATCCCGATCCAGAAGAAGAAATACATTAAGGAAATGATCATCCAAGGCCAGTTACCTTTAAGGGCCCTTGCGGATTCCTTAAGAGACAGCTTTTCCTGGTGACGGGGATGGACACGTTCACGCGTGTTTTTGAAGGTTAATAATAGCAAGAATGCGGTTACAATTGCGACCAGAATGGCTGTCACGAGAAAGCCCTTCTTATCGTTGCCTTGACCAAGTAAGGAAACAGCTGGTAAGACCATAATTGAAATCAGCGTTGCACCAGCGGTGGCCAACACCTGACGAACGGTACTGAAACGAACCCGTTCCTGAGGGCTAGCAGTTAAACTTGGCAGCATCGATGTAATCGGGATGTTAATGCCCAAATACAGGATATCAATGGCAATGTAGGTCACGTATGCCCAGACTAATTTACCGATCGGCCCGAGTGGAACGGCTGTAAACGCCAGGATGAAGAAGATGGCGTAGGGAATCGAGAACCATAAGAAGAATGGTCGGCTCTTGCCCCAACGGGTATGCGTTCGGTCAATCATAATTCCCCAAGTGGGGCCGGAAATTGCATCCACGATTCTGGCGATGAAGAACAGGGTTCCGATCGCGCCGGCTGCGAGGCCAAACACATCGGTGTAGTAGTACATAAGGTAGGTTCCAACCATTCCATTGGCGATGTTGCAGGCAAAGTCAGATGCGCCGTAGCTCAAGCGTTCTTTATTAGTAATATTCTCAGCATTTGTAAGTGTTGCGGAACCCGCAGGCAATGTTTGTGTCATTTTCATTTTTAATCCTCTTTTCGATTTGTTGGTGCTTATTTAACGGCTGCTAAATTACTTGTTAAAATCTCGGTTGTCTCACCATTTGGCGTCGTTTCGGTGATTGTAAATTCTTGTGTTTTCAAGTTGGCGGTCAAGGTTGCTGAAGTTTGGCCATCAGCTGATTGACGGGTAACTTGTATTTCATTTTCACTTGGTTGCTTGACATCGATCGCGCCATCCAAATCAAATGCGGAACTATTGTTACGGAAACGGAGGAGATCGAAGAGGGCGGCAACAACGGGACGTTGCGTTTCACGGTCAATTTCAGCCATTGAGTAATAGTGACGGTTAATGTTTCGGCCTTCCTTGGTTTTTTCCAAGAGATCCAAGTCATTTTTACCTGCCAGCAAGCCGACATAGTAAACCTGTGGAATTCCTGGTGCGAATACCTGGATGGCCCGGGCTAATAGGTAGGCGTGATCGTTGTTGCCTAAAGCAGAGTAGTAAGTGGTGTTGATTTGGTAAACGTCCAGATTATGGTAAGCGGTGCTTGAATAAACTTTTTTGACGTTGGCGCCGACCTTATACATTTCAGCCTTGGTGTAATCCAACTCGTCATCGGATAAAATATCCTTCGCATCAACCACGCCGATTCCGTCATGGGTATCAAGTGTGGTGAATTGCTTCATTGGGCTGTTTTTCAGCCAACCAACCAGGCGATCGGCTTTTCCCGAATACAGACTGTAGAGTGTGACGATTGGTAACGCAAAGTCATAGCTGAAGTAGTTGTGATCGGTAATCTTTCGAACAATGTGGTAGTTTTCGTGGATTTCTGGTAACAGTGTCGTCTCACGAGGGGCGGTGATGCCGTCAATTTCCTTTAACAAGTCCCAAATCTCGGGTTCAACGAAGAAATCATTGGTGCCTAATTTTTTGACTGCATAAGCGAAGGCGTCCAAGCGAATAATTGAAGCGCCGTGATCAATCAAGAAGTTGAGCGTGTCTTTGATAAACTTCTTGGTAACCTGCTTGGTGACGTCTAAATCAATTTGATCCTCGCCGAAGGTATTCCAAACTTCTTCTGTTTGACCGTCTGCGAATTTGACGCTTTGAACCGGGGCCTTTGGCTTACGTTTATAAATCAGGTCAATGTCTTCTTGAGTAGGGTGACCCTTTGGCCAAAATTCATCCCAGTGAATAAACAAGTCCCGATAGGCTGAATCATTATGCTTTTCCTGGAAGTCCTTGAAGTATTTTGACTGTTTGGAAATATGATTGACCATGAAGTCAAACATCAGGTAGTAAGATTCTGACAACTTCTTGACGTCATCCCAGCTACCAAATTTTTCATCAACTTTAGTGTAATCCATTGGCGCAAAGCCACGGTCACCTGAAGATGGGAAGAAGGGGAGTAAATGAACACCGCCGACAACACCTTTTAAATGGGTTTCCAAAACGGTTTGAAGATCTTTGAGATTACTTCCCAAGCTGTCCGGGTAAGTAATGAGCATTGCTTTGTTGTTTAATTTCATAGGATCAATTCCTTTCGTATTTGTACAGGTAGGCTGACCATGGCTGGAGCTTCATGGAAGCCGGTCGTTGTTTTTCTGAATCGTTTGTGAGAACTAATTTGAGGTTTTGATAAGTATCCGGAACCTGATAGCTGGCGGATTGATCACTTAAATTGGTGATAATTAAGTAGCCGCTGCGTCCGGATTCTCTGGTGTAAACGTATAACTGGTGGTCGTTGGTATTGACTAACGCATACTGGCCATCGAGTAAAATCGGATCATGCCGTCTTAGCTCAACTAATTTTCGGTAGAAGTTAAGGACTGAATTGGCGTTGGTTTCCTCGGTTTCGACGTTGACTTCAACGTTGTTGGGATTAACTTCAATCCACGGTTTGTGGCTGCTAAAGCCGCCGGTTGACGTCCGATCCCACTGCATGGGTGTCCGGGCATTATCGCGGCTCTTGCTGCGAAGCTTAAACAACGTCTGGGCTTTGGTCGCGCCCTTTTGTAGTTCTTCACGATAAAAGCGTTTGGAATCCAGGTCGCGGTACTGATCAATCGTTTCAAAATCAACGTTACTCATGCCCAACTCTTGACCTTGGTAAATAAATGGCGTGCCTTTCATCAAAAAGTACATCATCGCAAGTGCGGTCGCGCTTTGACTGCGCATGGTTGTGTCATTACCGAAATATGAAACCGCTCGGGGCAAATCATGATTTTCCAGGAATAAGGCGTTCCAGCCGATTCCCTCCAAACCGGTCTGCCAGTTGGATAACGCCTGGCGTAGTTGAGCAACATCGACTTGACCAACCGTAAACTTTTCCCAAAAGCTAACGTGATCAAATTGAAAAATCATATCGAAATAGCCGTTTTTTGAATTGACCCACTGTTGAGCCCGACGAACAGGGACCCCGCCAGCTTCTCCGACAGTCATGAGATGGTCGCGCTTGAAGTCGGCGCTCAATTCAGCGAGCAGTTTGTCAATGCCTGGCACGTTATTCATGGCATCTTCTTGGTCTGCGACATCTGCGAATGACTGATTTTTCTTCAAATGTGAGATGGCATCCAACCGGAAGCCATCAACGCCTTTAGCTGCCCACCAATCAATGATCTTCATGACTGCTTGATGAACCTTGGGATTTTCCCAGTTCAAGTCAGGTTGCTGCTTGGCAAATAAGTGATAGTAATATTCGTCAGTTGCCGGGTTGTATTCCCAAGCTGAGCCACCGAATAGTGATACCCAGTTGTTAGGCAGCTTGCCGTTATCAGCTTTGCGCCAGATATAAAAATCATGATAGGGATTGTCAATGGATTTCTTAGCTTCTTGGAACCATCGATGCTGATCCGATGTGTGGTTGATGACGAGGTCAAAGACGACGCGAATATCGTTTCGATGAAAATCATCGATCATTTTGAATGTGTCATCCAATGTGCCATATTGAGGATCGACATCTTCATAGTTTGACACATCGTAACCATTATCGACGTTTGGTGAAGCGAAGAATGGTGATAACCAAACGAAGTTTACGCCAAGTGACTTGATGTAAGGGATCTTTTGAATAATTCCCTGAAGGTCGCCGATGCCATCACTATTACTGTCATAAAAGCTTTTCGGGTATATTTGATAACCAACGGCGTTCTTCCACCAGGTTGGGTTTTGTTGATTGTTAATCAAAGTGCTCACCTCTCACAGTTTTTGAAACCCCTTTCACAAAACACATGATACACGCTTACATGTTCATGTGTCAATCGTTTGACATAAATTTCCATAAAATATTTTTTCAATATGCTATACTTAGACTGATAAAACGCGATGGGAAGGTGATTTCATGCAGCCCAAGTTGGCAGATGTTGCAAAATTGGCAGGGGTATCGGTGACAACTGTGTCACGTGTCATTAATGACCGGGGATATCTTTCGGCCAATACCAAGGAAAAGGTATTCGCTGCAATGCAGCAGTTGAACTATCAACCGAGTCTAGCGGCCCGTGTCCTGCAGGGAAAACAATTTAAGCTCGTCGGACTAATTTTTGCCAGTTTGGAGAATCCTTTTATTGCCCAGTTGGTCGTTGAAATTGAGAATCGACTGTTCACACACGGATATAAGGCGATTATTTGCAATAGCATGGACAATCCTGAAAAAGAGCAGCAATATTTAAAGATGTTATTGGCGAACCAGGTTGATGGCATTATCACCGGGTCTCATAATGAAGGAATTGAAGAGTATAAAATGTCGGGGTTGCCAATTGTGTCGTCCGACCGTTATTTTCAAAATAAGATTCCGACGGTCAGCAGTGATAATCAGGCTGGGGGCGAATTGGCCGCTCGGACGATGATCGAGAAGGGCTCTAAAAAGTTCATGCTGGTTTCGGGCAGTTTGGAAAAGAAGGCACCGAATAATGCCCGGATCACCGGATTTGAGAAAATTGCTGCAGATCGCAAATTTCCCGTTGAAGTGGTAGAATTTCCATTTAATTCGACGCCAACGATTCGACGGGCAACATTGCGGGAGAAATTGCTGAGTTATCATCCGGACGGCATTTTCTGTACCGACGATCAAACGGCTCTGTTATGTATGCAAGAGGCGCGTAAGCTGGGGATGCAAATTCCCAAAGATGTTCAAGTGATTGGCTACGATGGGTCGGATTACGTTCAGGAATATCACCCAGAGTTAAGTACCATCGTTCAACCAGTCAGCGATATTGCCGAACTGTTGGTCCGATTGTTGTTCAACCGGCTCCAACAAAACGACGACCAGCTGTTGGACAAATATGTACTGCCGATTAAGTTGTTACAGCGCGAATCGTTGCGAAAATAACACCATCGGTATTTCCATTTCTTTAATCCGGTCATTCATTCAATTGCGTAGGTTGGGAGGAAACAATTTTTGCCAAATATAAAGCGGCCATGGTGTATTGACGTCAAATACGTGAATGGTATGGTTAAGAAATACCGGCTGACGATGGATCTTCAACACGCATTAAACGGGGATCCACAAGGAAGAAATCTGTTACAAAATGCGTTGATTGTCGTGCCACTGGCCCCATACCTGGAATTCAAGTACCAAAAAAAGATGTCTAAGGACGCTTGGAAACGATTCAAAGTAAAAACCCAGCCACCATTTGGGATTGGTAGAATCATTAAATTCTATCAATTATCATCGGCTCGCGCCCACAAATTTCCAGTGTCTCGAAGCCAGTTTGTTGCCGCCGAGTATTGGAAGGCAGGACCTTATGCGCGGGTGAATCGGTATTTGCGTCATGATTATAAATGGTTAACCAAGTGTCAAATATCGGCTGACATTACTTATTGGCAAAGGCAGTTATATTTGAAAAAGCCACATCCAAATGGATGCTGTCGGCTGCTCACCTGGATCCGGGTTCAAATTCGATTGAAGCAATGCCAACGCCAGTGGTTCGCACAGGAAAAGCGGTTATGGCATGTTTAAAAAGGAAAGGTGTGGCGAAATATCGATTGGGCTTATACGTCCGGAAGCTGCTATTTTGGCGCACGTTTTAATTAGATAACTTCAAATCAACAGAAAAAGGCCGAGTCAAAAGTTCACCACTTTTGATTCGGCCTTTTAGACTGCACGATAATATCGTGAGTTGGCTTATTTAATTTATTTATTAAACGTGTCGCTTTCAACTTCTCGAATGAAGGTTGCCAGATGATCGTAGTAAACATCTGGATTGTCGACCATATGATGGTGACCGCCTTCTGGAGTTGAGACAAATTTGGCGTTTGGAATCATTTCAGCCATTCGTTTTCCAGTGGCAATCGGCATGGTTTCGTGTTCACCAAATGTGACCAGAGTTGGCACCTTAATGTTTTTGAGCTGATCGGTGAAGTCCCACTCTGCTAATTTTCCGGTCACAACGAATTCGTTGTCGCCTTGGAAAGCGCCATAAATATCTGTGTTGGTAACATCGATCAAATGGGAAAGTTTTGAAGGCTGCTTGCGGTCGATGTAACCCTTGTTCAAAATATCAACGTATGATTGGTACTTGTCGTTATCATAGTCGCCCTTGGCTTCACAAGCCTTCATGTAAGCAACTTGTTCAGGAGTTAACGCTTTTTCGCGGACTTCTTCCAAGTGCTCAGTGTAGTCGTCGATGCGGTCAACCATTGATGAAATGATGGCACCCTTTAAGTGTTGACCAAATTTGGCGGCGTATTCTTGAACTAACAGTCCGCCCCATGATTGGCCAATGAGGTAGAAGTTATCCAAGCCAAGCTTATCACGCACTTCATCGACTTCATTTAAGAAGTAATCGTAGTTTAGGATGTCCTCGCGGTTCTTTGGATCGCTGAAATCAGGACTATCGGAATACCATGAGCCAAGTTGATCATACATCGTCACCTGCACGTCCAAGCCCTGCTTTTTAAGTTGCTTGGCTGCGTCTTCCCAGTATTCATGTTCACCACCAGGGCCACCGTGTAATGCTAACAAATGAATATCGCCGGTCCCTTGTGTGTTGGTCCATAAGTGATATCCGTTATCCAAAGTAATGATCTTTGTTCCTTGTTTCATATAATCACCTATCCTTATCCTTATTTATAAAAATCATATCACATTTAGCGGTTATTAGCATTGCCGGAAAGCAACGGAAGTTCGATTTGAGAAGCGCCCAGGTCAACTGAATAGGTAATGTCTTGGTTTCCGCGAATAGTGTAGTCCATGTCGGTGGCGTAAATGATGATCCCCAGTTGATGGCCCTTTAAGAGTCGCCAGAATGTTGGTTGAAAGGCCATCTCAAAGTTATAGTATTGGCCAGCTTTAAGATCGTCTGATTTGTAATTATTAGTGCGGTTTTGCATGTTCATGTGGGCATCGGTAAATTTCTTGTATGCGGAGACTTTTGGTTCCGGTAGAAACTCTTTCAAGTCATCCTTGCGCCAATTATAGCCGGTAATAATCTTTTGGGCGGCTAAGACTTGTGGGACAGCCGTTAACCGCTTTTCGTCACCGTAGTCAACCAGCGCTGCACTCAACAAGCCCAGATCAGCGCTGCTAAATGCCCTCAAGGTAATTTTTGCTTCGCCGTCGACGATCATGTCTTGATCCAAAGGTTCGGTAACCAGCTTAATGGCGTGCTTATCCATCTTGGAATGCGACTTGGTAAACAAAGCGTGTTGCCATTTGTGGGTTTCAGCCACGTATTGTTTAAACAGGTCTTGTGGCAGCTGGTCGTTGAAGCTTTGATTTTCATTGAGGTCCGTGAACCGTTGGTCGTTTAACGAAATGGTCTTGACTTCGGCATCGCTTCCCCAATCCTGATAAGTATTCCAAGTTTCCGGTTCAGCGTTATCCTGAACCAAAACATCAGGAACGACTTGATTAGCCTGGTTATCGACGTCCAGTAATTTGTTGGTTAACCATAAGTTAGCTAAATCAGTAAAATCAACTGAACGGAAATTATTAAGATACTCATGCTGACCTTGGTGAAGAACGAGCTTTTGGGTAATGGCTTCATTTTTTAAAGTATTTCGGAGGTTATAAACATGTGAGAGCTTGACATTCCAGTCATTCAAGCCGTGAACCAACATCATATCTGCTTTGATATTGACGTTTTTCAGGAGGTTTCGATTATCCCAAAACTTGTTATAACTACCAGACTGTCGATCTTGGCCGCTGGTCAGCTTTTTCAGTTGTGCCAGCCAAGTGTCCTTAATCTTTAAGTAATCAGCGGCGGATTGTTCGCGGCTAAACGTGATTTCACCTAAGACATCAGCGTCTTCACCTTGGAAGCCGCCAGGCGCGACGACCAAGCCGTTTTCACGGTAGTAGTTGTAATAATTGGAAATGCCGGCTTCAACAATGGCGGTCTTGAAACCATCAACGCCGGTCAGCGCAGCAGCTGTAGCTAAGGTGCCCAAGTATGAACGGCCGGTCATGCCGACGTTGCCGTTGGACCACCATGCTTTGATGCCAACTTGGTCGGTCCGATTGGTAAATGCGGTCCGATCACCGTGGAGCCATTCAATAATTGCAGTTGCACTAATGGTTTCGTCGGGCGTTCCGGTGGTGCGGACACCGTCGGAATCCTTAGTACCAATACCGGATGAGTAAACCACGGCAAATCCTCTGGCCAAGAAATAATCATTTAGCGTATAGGTCCAGGTTTTGACGAAGGTTTCTTCTGCGACTTCACTGGTTGCCTGAACGGGTCTTGGCGCCGGTAAATTTGAGTGGTCATAATCAAATTTAACGTCTTGATAACTCAAGTTATTCGGTTCCTTGCGGGTGAGGGGCTTGTTGACATCGTGGGTCATATCATCGGCTTGTTTATCGTTGGTTCCTTGATCGTACGGGCTGGCCGTGAAGACAACCGGCACCTTCAAACCACCTTCTGTATCGGCTGGACGGATAATTTCTGCCTTGAGCAGGTCACGTTTGCCATCGTGATCGGTGTCCAGTGGCGCTTCAACGTAAACCACCTCGCGAATCAGCTTGCTGGTATCGAACACCGCTTGGGATTTACCGTTGAAGATCAATGGGCGTTTGAGCGTGCCTTTGTCATCAAAAAATTGGTGGTAGTACCCTTGGCCGGCCAAATAGTCAATCAGTGTCTGGCCAAACTTGGTTCGGGTATTAAGCAGCTTGTACCAAGCATCAATGAGTTGATCGCGATTCAACGTATTAGGAACGTCGGCGACCGGCAATTTCCATTCAGTCATTGATTTGAATGGATCATGGAGGTCAAAGTCCAGGCCGACTTCAAAGCCTAAGAGCTGTAGGCCAACGTTATAGAAGGCCAACTTTGAGACGGCGTCTTGGGTGGTGGTGTACGCGTAAGCATTCAGTTCTGGGGTCGCCATCAAATTTGAAACTTTTTGAGTCCGGGTGGCCAAACCCTGCTTTTCAATAAAGAACTTCAATAAAAATTGGCGATACAGCATGACTGGATCGGCCATCTTTTTCGTTTGAGCGGTTAAGAATTGAATATCCGCCAACTCTTTAACGATTTGATCATGGTTCGTGGGAACATAAGCAAACTGATTGATTTTCATAAACTACCTCCTGAAAATGATTGTTAAAGCCATTATACCTTACTTTTGTGGGCCTGAATCGGTCGGATGGCGACGAAATTCGGATGGTGTCACGCCCACGAAACGCTTAAAGACCCGAATGAAGTAGGTTAAATCGTTAAACCCAATGATCATGGCAATATCGGTAATCGACGGCTCAGCGTGCACCAGATATTTCTTGGCTTCGACGATCCGCCGCTGGTTGATATAGTCCGTCACACTCAGACCGATTTCCTGCTTGAATTTTCTGGATAAGTACGATGGATGGCTGCCAACAGCGGCCGCAATGTCGTCTAACGCAATATGGTGCCCCAAATTGAGGAGAATATAATCAAGCGCGCGTTTGATCATTGGCGAGGCGCCGGAAGTTGAAACATCCTGGACTAACTGGCAATATTCAGTCGTCATTGAACCGACCAGCGTGTGGAGCCCAGCCAAGTTATTTTGCCGTTCAATCAGAAGGGCGTACTTTTCTGAAATTGCGTTGAGAAAGACTGGATGAACGCCACCTTGGTGAGCCGCGATTCGACAAATGGTGTTGAAGACAAAACAGATATTTTTTGATGACCGCAGTGGCTGGTTGGGAATCCGCTTGGAAAACGAGTCAAAAATCCGTGTCATCGTCGTGTTCAGTTGCCGGACTGCAGCTTGATTTCCAGTCGCAATTGCATTGGTGATCTTTTCTTCATTAAGATAGTTTTCTTCGATTTGACGTTTGTTATCAGAATTAACGGTGGCAATCGATTGGTCCCTTAAATGGGTGGTGTCATCTGATTGCCCCTGCTTTTGAGGGACAATCAGCGGTTGGCTAAATAGATTGATCATCAGGGTGGCCAAATCGGCAATCTTTTGTGATGAAAGGACTGGCAGACTTTGATAGCGCTGCTCTAATTGGCGGCGCTCACTAATCGTGTCGTTGTTCTTAATCAGAATCGCGTTGATTTCAGTCGTTGTTGGTGGCGCGGTTAAAAATGGTCCCAGTAAGCCAATTGTACCGGTGGGATTCGCTAATTTAACCGCCACCCAGGTGAGTAATGCCGAGTTTGTCACCAGGTAATGATTAACTTCCAGCGGTTTCAGGCTGTCAATGATTGATTGAAGTTGTTCTGGCGCTTGAAGATCTGCAGTTGGGTTGTCCTGAAGACGGATCAAGGCGCGTCCGTCTTGGGTAAACAAGGCAACGTCAATGTGGGTGATTGAGTAGATCAGTTCAGCTGTTTGGTGTGAATTTTGTTGGGACACGCGACACGCCTTCTTGTTAGCGGTTACATAAAAGTCATGAAAGTCCGATTAATGTTAATATTGTATAAGTATCATCCTTGATTTTAGACTATCCTTTAGATATTGAAAAGATGATTTTAATTAAATGGAGGAATTTAACAATGCTATACCCACTGACAACACCCAGCAGAACACTACTTGACCTATCTGGTCTTTGGAAATTTATGATCGATGAGGAGACAACTCCGATCGATCCGAAGAAGCCATTACCCACTGAAGATGTCGTTTCAGTGCCGGCATCATTTAACGACCAGACGGCATCAAAGAAGATTCGCGAGCACAACGGCTTTGTATGGTATGAAACCAGTTTTGATATTGCCAAGCCGCTTGCTTCTCAACGACTGGTTTTGCGGTTTGGTTCAGCGACTCATGAGGCGTGGGTCTATCTGAATGGCCAAGAAATAACGCACCATAAGGGTGGCTTCACACCATTTGAAGTCGAAATTAATGACTACCTGGTTGCTAACGATAATCGGCTAACCGTTAAATTAAGCAATATTCTCGACTACACCACGTTACCAGTGGGGAATTATAGTGAAACAACTGATGCTTCGGGGCACAAAATTCGCCACGTTGACGAAAACTTTGACTTCTTCAACTATGCGGGACTCCAGCGTCCGGTGAAGATTTATTCAACCCCAACCAGCTACATCAACGATATTACGGTTGTGCCAAATGTCGACCTTGAGAACAGTCGCGCAGATGTTCAGGTGAAAGTTGCCACTGAAGGTGAATTTGACGACGTTAAAGTGACAATTCTCGATCAAGATGGGAAGCCGGTTGTAAGTGGCCATTCAGCTGACCAAACATTGACGATTAACGACGTGCATCTTTGGCAGCCGATGCATGCCTATCTGTATCGGGCACGAGTTGAAGGACTGAAAAACGGTCAAGTAATTGACAGTTATACCGAAGAATTTGGCGTTCGTAAGGTTGAAGTCAAAAATGCTCAGTTCCTGATTAACGGGGAACCATTTTACTTTAAGGGCTTTGGCAAACACGAAGACTCTTACGTCCACGGTCGCGGATTCAACGAACCGACTAACGTTTTGGATATTCACTTAATGAAGGATATGGGCGCCAATTCATTTAGAACATCGCATTACCCATACTCAGAAGAAATGATGCGTTTATGCGATCGTGAAGGTATTGTCGTAATTGATGAAACACCAGCAGTTGGATTGATGGTTAGCTTTGGTTTCGACGTTTCAATGTTAGAAAGCGACGACTATCAAGATGATACTTGGACGAAATTAAAGACGGCCGATGCTCACAAACAGGTCATTAAAGAAATTATCGAACGTGATAAAAACCACGCCTGTGTTGCAATGTGGTCAATCGCAAACGAAGCGGCAACTTTTTCCAAGGGGGCCTATGAATACTTCAAGCCGTTGTTTGATGAAGCGCGTCAATTGGATCCTCAAAATCGGCCATGTACTTACACGAGTATCATGATGGCGAATCCCAAGACTGACAACTGCGTATCATTAGTCGACGTGATTGCGTTGAATCGTTACTACGGCTGGTACGTTGCCAATGGTGATTTGGCAACCGCTGAAAAAGCAACCCGAGATGAGTTGAAGGCATACTCCGACAAATTCCCAGACAAGCCCATCATGTACACCGAATATGGTGCCGACACGATTCCTGGGCTTCACAGTAATTACGACGAACCATTTTCAGAAGAGTTCCAAGAAGATTACTATCGTATGACGAGTAAAGTCTTTGATGAAATCCCACACTTTGTCGGCGAACAGCTGTGGAACTTTGCCGACTTCCAGACGAAATCTGGCATCCAGCGGGTACAAGGCAATAAGAAGGGAATCTTTACTCGGTCCCGGGAACCAAAGATGGTCGTCCGGTACTTGAAGAAGCGTTGGACAAACATTCCTGATTTTGGGTATAAAAAATAACAAAATATATATAATTTTGAAGATTTGAAAGCTGATATGACGCATTTTATGCGCGATATCGGCTTTTTGAAATTTCTTTGTAAACTTATTCACAAAGCATTGCAATTTTCCCGAATAAAGACTAGCCTTAATGTGTATTAAGCGGTTACAAAAAGAATCGTGTGAAGGGGGAAACATACTAATGTCAACGATTATTTCTACATTGAAAGAATCTGACGATGAGAACCGAGTGGCGATCACGCCGGACGTGGCGGAAAAGCTGGTTCACAAGGATTTTCAAGTGTTGGTTGAAAAAGGTGCAGGTGAGAAAGCGTTCTTTTCTGATCAAGCCTATGTTGACGCTGGGGCAACGGTTGTTAGTCGGGATGACGCGGTTTCAAAAGCGAACCTGATTGCAGTTATTAATCAGCCGGATGAGGCAACCCGCGCAAAGATTCATGAGGGCCAAATCCTGATTGGCTTGCTGAAAGCCTTGGTTGATACCGATGCTATTCAAGAACTGGCCAAACAAAAGGTAACGGCTCTCTCGTTTGAACTTTTGCCGCGGACGATTTCTCGAGCCCAAAGCATGGATGTGTTAAGCTCACAAGCTTCGATTGCCGGCTATAAAGCAGCTTTGGTTGCGGCCGATCAATTTGCACGCTATCTACCGATGATGATCACGGCTGCCGGAACTGCCAAGCCAGCTAAAGTATTGGTCTTAGGAACTGGTGTTGCCGGGCTTCAGGCAATCGGGACCGCCAAGCGATTGGGCGCAATTGTTTCTGGATACGATGTTCGCCCGGCTTCTCGAGGTGAAGTGGAATCACTGGGAGCCGAATTTCTGACTAGTTCAGTCAGTGCCGTTGGTGCCGGCGGATATGCCCGTCAGCTCTCAGCGGATGAACAAAAGCAGCAGCAAGACGAACTTGTTGGGTTCATTAAACAAAACGACATTGTGATCACAACGGCGCAGGTTCCTGGGAAAAAGCCACCGCTGTTGGTACCACAACAAGCGATTGATAATGCCAAATCAGCAAGTGTCTTCGTTGATCTGGCTGCCAGTGATTTAGGTGGTAACGTGTCCGGATCAAAACCGGGTCAAACGGTGATGACTGAAAATGGTGCCAAAATTATTGGGGCGGGGAATTTAGCGAGCCAGTTGGCAACGTCTGCTTCGGAAATGTTCTCCAAGAACGTTCAAGCCGTCATTAATGATATTGCTGACAAGGATGGCAATCTCAACATTGATTTAACCGACGACGTGATGAGCCAGTTGGTTGCAACCGACCACGGTGAAATTATTTCCGACCGGCTGCGGGATGCGTTGAATTTGCCGACCAAGCAGCCAGCTGAAGATGCGCCTGAAGAAGCAACCAAAGAAACAAAAGATGCTGACAAGGGGGATGAGTGATTATGAGTCAGGAGTTATATACGAATTTAGCCATTTTTGTTCTGAGCCTATTAGTTGGATTTGAAGTCATGAGTAAAATTCCTTCGACTTTACAAACACCAATGATGTCCGGTGCCAATGCAATTCACGGGGTCGTGGTTGTCGGGGCCTTTGTGATTGCGGCGGAAGCCAATAATTGGTATTTCTACATTCTCGCCTTCCTGGCAGCCTTTTTTGCCGCCGTCAACGTTGCTGGTGGTTATACGGTAACCGACCGAATGCTGGGGATGTTCAACCGGCCAAAAAAGCCGGCAGATTCTAACAAAGAAGGCGACAAATAATGTCAATGCTTAAAACACTTGCTTCGTTAATTTATTTGCTGTCGGCCGTCTGCTACGTGGTTGGTGTCCACATGATGCGTTCGCCGAAAACGGCTCGAAAAGGAAACATGCTGTCTGGATTAGGGATGGCAATGGCGGTCGTCATGATTCTGATTGAAATTATTGCTGACGGTAAAATCACCCTGATTGGGTGGACGGTTTTGTTTGTCGGCCTTCTAATCGGTATTTTGTATGGGGTTATTAAAGCGCGTAAAGTGCCGATGACTGACGTGCCACAGTTGGTTTCGCTATTTAATGCTGTTGGTGGTGGTGCTGCCGCCACAATTGGTATCTTCGACTACACCCATGAGGCATTAGGAACTTCACTGAGTTTGGCCTTTTCAATTCCGGTCCTTCTCGACATTGTCATTGGAGGGATTACTTTCTCAGGTTCTTTGATTGCAACTGGAAAGTTATCCGGTCACGTTCCTGGCAAGCCAATTTCATTTCCCGGCGATAAGCTGATTAATGGGATCGCTGTTCTTGGAATCCTTGTGGCTGCCGTTTGGATGATTGGCTTTCCATCTGCGTACTGGCCATTGGTCTTGGCATTGCTTGCCAGCTTAATCTTCGGCCTGCTGATGACCTTGCCAATCGGTGGTGCCGACATGCCGGTTGTCGTATCGCTTTTGAACGCCTTTACCGGTTTGGCGGTTGCCTTTGCCGGATTCGTTATCGATAATCAGGTTTTGATCATTGCTGGTGCCCTGGTTGGTGCTGCCGGAACTATTTTGACCCTGCAAATGGCCGAAGCAATGAACCGGTCAGTTGCCAACATTCTTGCCGGAGGTTTTGGAACAGGTGGTTCAGACGCTGGATCCAGTGCTGGTGCGGATGTTCCGACTAACATCAAGAAGACAACGCCTGATGATGTCGGAATGCAGCTTGCATACGCTCATAACGTCATGATTGTGCCTGGCTACGGATTAGCTGCTGCTCAGGCCCAACATGAAGTCGCTGAGTTGGCAAAATTGCTGACGGATGCTGGAATTAACGTTAATTATGCGATTCACCCGGTTGCTGGCCGGATGCCTGGTCACATGAACGTGCTGTTGGCTGATGTTAACGTTCCTTACGACCAAATGAAGCAGTTGGATGATGCCAACTCAATGTTTGAAAATACCGATGTTTCACTGGTCATTGGTGCTAATGATGTTACCAACCCGCTTGCACGTGAGAAGGGAAATGCAATTTCCGGAATGCCAATTCTGGACGTTGACAAATCAAAGTCGGTTGTCGTCATCAAACGGTCAATGAGTACCGGATATGCCGGTGTTCAAAACCCACTGTTTAGTGAAGATCAGACCAGTATGATGTTCTCGGATGCCAAGAAGGGACTGCAGGAGATTATCGCAGCCACGAAAGGGTATCTGGATTAATTAAGTAGGTCTATGTACAGGAGAACGGCGCAAAACGTTGAGTTTTGCGCCGTTCTTTTTAACATATGACTTGCCACATTACTTATACACTTTAACGAATTTTGCGTTAGCGGTGATGTAGCCACCTTTAACCGCAAATCGCTTGGCTCCGGATTTAGAGTGCGAAGTGGCGTGGCTATAGGTGTAGAAATTAATCGCCAGCTTGTCGCCCTTCTTAAAGTGACCATTTTTCTTTGAGAAGTTGGCGTTGTTATAGCGGTTAATTGCCCGTTTGACAACCACACGTTTGGGCTGCTTTTGCTTGCCGTTCATGACTAGTTTGCGATTGGCGGTAATGAAGTTGCCATTTCCCAACATATAACGGGTTGTTAAATTATGAGTGGTAATCGATGCGACTTTTAAGACGGTTCCCTGTTTAAACGTTGTGACCTTTTCAGTTAGGTTCTTTTCATTATATTCGTTGACCCCATTCGGACTGATGACCGTCACAAATTTGGGCTTGGATTCATAATAGACGGGCGATACGTAAGTCGATTTTGTGGTGATATAGCCTGTTTTTCCAGCGGTTTTGCTTTCGTGGTTGACGTCTCGAACCTTATAACGTAACCTGCCCTGGCTTGATCGCTGATAGTCGGTGACCACAAACATTGGCCGAAAGACACGGGGCTTCTTCGCGTAACTTGTGATTCGCTCGGACTTCTTGAAAGTGGGATTTTTGTACAAGTAAATCTTCTTGAGTGAGTAAACGACTTCGCCAGTTGTCGTCGCGTAGTCTGGCTGCTGATTTTCAGTCGGAGGCGTTGGCTTGCTTGGATTAGTGGGCTGTTCTGGCGTTTCCGGAGGCGTTGGCGTTGTTGGTGGGGTTGGGATCACCGGGCTGGCATTCTTGGTGTACACCAGCTTAAACGTCTGTTCTTGATCGGAAATCGTCCCAGTTTGAGCCGGGTCGTATTTCTGGAAAGTATACCCCGGGATCGTCAGCTTATATTGCACTTTTGAGAGGTCAAAAGACTCGTCGATATTGCCGGTGATCGTGACGGGGTCATGCAGCTTGTTGCCGTTTGAGTCCACGTATTGGACGGTGACCGGCTGCGCTTTGGCTTCTTGAATATCGTATGGCATGAAGTAGCTTAATACAGGCTGCGGGTTAGTGGGATCCTTATAGAAACGATACTGGGCAATCATGTAGTAAGTGTACGGATTGCTGACGACAGTCGCATTGACGCTGTGAAATGGGTTTTCCGGATCTGTCGGAGAAACTTGTGGCGATAAGTTGGTATACGTAAAATCATCACCTGAGATAATTGTTTGACCCATTTGAACGTCCTTCAGAAATGTGCCGTTTCGAAAGACATCGATTTGACTATAACTAGCGTCAACGGGATTGCCAAATGCTTTCGTCCCAGGTGTTAGAAATTCACGTTGATAAGGCTGAAAGGGCTTTGTCTCACTCGTGACTGCATTTTTTGTAATGAGTCGACAAACGGTGCCTTCCAAGTGTATGTGTCGGTGTGCAAAACCTTTAATGGAAAGATGACGATTTGGCTTAAATAGTTAAAAGCGGTGTATTGAGAAGCATCCAAGGTATTCAAGTTGGTGATGGAATTCATGTTGATGTACAGCGTCTTGATCTTGGTTAAGCCAGCTAACGGTGAAATATCTTGAATCCGATTACCCGATAAATTCACATATTCCAAATTAGTTAGATCTTTTAACGGCGAAATATCAATAATGTCATTCCGGAAAAAATGTTTACCCCGATTTAAATCAGAGTTAAGCTCGATTTTCGTTAGATTATGACAGTATTGCAGCCCTTCCAGAGAATAATTTCCTTTGTTGGTTGGGCCGACCGAACCATTGCCGCCATTAACCGGGACTTGGTTATCAACTTCAGCAGCGGTGCCAATTTCCCAGCCCAGGTAGGTGAGCTGTCCCAAGGCTGATTTAAAAGATGCTGGGGTAAAATCAGCAACCGTAAAATCAGGATCGGTAATAATTTGTTGTTTCTTCATGTTAACCAACACGAGTTCCCGCAGCTTTTCGTTTGGCATCATTTGGTCGACCGTTTGATCTTCCTGGGTGGTTGCCGCATGTGCCACAAGGTTGACTTCGACGTGGTTCATTGAAATTGAAAAAACAGCGACTGAACTGACTGCCAAAGCAACTTTGATAAAGCGTTTTAAAAAGTTCATAATTAGTGGCCCTCCCCAATGAGTTCTATTAGTCATTTGTTATCAATATAATTTTAACTGATTTCTTATTGGGAAGGAAAGTAATATGATTGTGAAATCAATTTAACAAGGGCCGTTTTTCTCCCATGAACTGCGAGTAGCGGTTATGGTAAACTGATACTAATAGATTGTGTTTATCGAAGAAAAGATCATGTAGAGAAAGGGTTTTTAAATGGCGTTTGTAGGACAAATTGCACTTATCTTAATTGCGACCTTATTAGCTGCTGCAATTAGTCAACGACTGGGGATGCCGGCAGTGATCGGCCAACTCCTGGCTGGTGTTTTGCTGGGGCCTGGGGTTTTGGGGGTTCTCCAACACACAGAGTTGATGCGCGCGGGCGCGGAGATTGGCGTGATTATTTTAATGTTTATTGCCGGAATTGAAAGTGACTTGGACCTGCTTAAGAAGTATTTCAAGCCAGCCATCAGTGTTGCCGCAATCGGTGTCTTGTTTCCAATGATTGTCTTCTATCTTTACGGTGAAATGATGGGTCAGGGATTCGAGCGGTCAATCTTTTGGGGCGTCATTTTTGCCGCCACTTCAGTTTCAATCAGCGTTGAAGTGCTGCGTGAATTTAAAAAGCTTAATACCAAAGAAGGCGCCACTATTTTGGGGGCTGCCGTCGTTGACGACATCATCGCTGTCATCTTGTTGAGTATTTTTGTCAGTTCGTTTGGCGTTGGCGGCGAGGGTTCTAATAATTTACTGGTTGCAACTTTGTTCCAGTTGGTTTACTTTTTAGGTGTCATTGTGGTGGTTAAATGGGTGGCCCCGATCATGCTGCGGTTGGCCGAACGGCTGCCGGTCCATGGTTCAGTTGCAATCACTTCTTTGGTGTTGTGTTTGTCCATGGCATGGTTGGCTGATGTTTTGGGACTGAGTTCAGTCGTTGGCGCCTTTTTTGCCGGCGTGGCGGTTTCTCAAACCAAGTTTCAAGGAGAAATTTCAAGCAGTGTCAGTTCGGTTGGCTACACGTTTTTCATTCCGATTTTCTTTGTCAGCATTGGGCTGGACATGGAATTTGGCAATGTTTTGAAGAACTTGGGCTTCATTATCATCATGACGCTACTGGCAATCGCCACTAAATTGTTGGGCGGCGCAGTGGGAGCTCGAATAACTAAAATGAATTGGAATAGTGCATTTATCGTGGGGTCAGGGATGGTCTCCCGAGGTGAAATGGCATTAATTATCGCCCAGATTGGGTTGGCTTCTAATTTGATGGCTAAGAATTTGTATTCCGAAATTATTATTGTCATTGTCTTATCGACGATTGTTGCACCATTGCTACTAAAGAAAACGATGAAGGTATAAGGAGAGACGAACGATGATTACTGAATATGCCAGTGGAGCAGTTGTTTATCAGATGCGTGAGGGAAAAATTTGGTATTTATTATTACAAAGTGCAACGTCTGACTTTTGGGGCCTGCCAAAGGGTCACGTTGAAGAAAACGAGAACCTCATTCAAACGGCGGTTCGAGAAATTCGGGAAGAAACCAACTTAAAAAGCCGAATTGATGCTAATTTCAAACAAAAGGTCGAGTACGATATGGACAACGGTCACCATAAGGACGTGACATTTTTCGTCAGCCGGGTTCCTGAAGACGTGCAGGTCCATAAGCAGGATGAAGAAATCAATTCATTTGGTTGGTTTGATTACCAAGATGCTTACGAAAAGCTGACTTATGATAACCTGCGCCAATTACTGAAAAGTGCGGATGCGTATATTCGCGACAAAGAAAACGTTGGGGACTAGTCAATGAAAAATCGAGTGTTTGTCATTACCGGTGCTGCAGGAAGCGGCAAGACAACAGTGCGCGATTATTTGCACGATCAATACAAAATGGCTCGGGTCATTACCCACACAACCAGAGCACCACGGGCAAATGAACGGGATGGAATCGACTATTATTTTGAGGATAACGAGTCGTTTTTTGACAACCATTTTTTAGAGTCGGTACATTACGCCGGCAATTACTACGGTTCCTCGTACGAAGGCTTAGAAAATGCTTGGGAAAAATCGCCGTTGGCAACCATTGTCTTGGATACTGCCGGTGCGATTACATATAAACAAAAGCTTGGCGATAAAGCGATTATTATTTTTCTGGAGGTCGGCGATAGCGAAGAACTTCAGCGACGAATGCAAGGGCGTGGTGACAATGCAGAAATGGTTGAAAAGCGGATTAAAAGTCAGGAATATAACCGTGATCTTCAGATGCCTTACGAATTAAAGGGCAAGGCCTATGAAGTGGTCAACAAAGACTGGGATAAGACCCAGGCAAAGATTGACGAAATCGTTGAGAAATATAATGATTAACGGTTCTTTAGTTGTTGACGGGTTGAAACTATGGTAATATGCGAATAAACAGTAACAATTACTTATTAGAGGTGAGTAGGATGCCTGCAGCAATCGAACAAGCAACCAGAGTATTAAAAGATAATCATTTTAAAATCACGAAACAACGCACGGCGATGATTGAATTCTTGGTCGGTACGGCCACCAATCGATTTGTGGACGTGACGAGCATTGATGAGTTTATGCGTAAAACATTTCCGAAGATGAGTCATAACACCATTTATCGAAACATTTCCGAATTTGCCGACCTTGGAATTGTTGAAAGACAAGTTCAAGGTGACCGGGCTTCGGTTAAGTTTCAGTGTGACTTCCAACAAGAACATCATCACCACTTTATTTGTAGTAACTGTGGTAAGGTCATCGAACTCAAGGACTGCCCACTAAGTCCAGAAATTACGTCCCAGCTCTCAGGCTGTGAAGTGACGGGGCATTTGTTCCAGATTTATGGTTTGTGCCCTAAATGCGCTAACTTAATGAATAATTAACGAATTATTTAGCATTCGTTCAGATTCTTATGCGATAATTAAGGCTACAAAATTTAGTAAGGAAGTTTTTTGAATGGATAATAGAATTCCGCCATTAATTACGCCATTTGCCATTTTATCGATTTCTTTGGCACTTGGTGCAACCAATGTTGTGGTTAATAACGTGACATCCACTGATGAGGGAACCCCTAGGACCACTCAAACGACTCATCAAAAGCAAATCTCCAATTCGATTTACGGCAACAACAATAAAAAGAAGACTGATGACGAAAAGACCAAGGCAGAAAAAGCCAAGGAGGAATCAGCCAAGAAGAAGGCCGCTGAGGAATCGTCAGCAGCCAAAGCTTCGTCTGAAAAGGCCGAAAGCGATAAGAAGGCCAATGCCGATAGTAGTGACCAAACTACCACTAACGACACGACGGACAAGAGTGGGACAACGACAAATAAGTCCAAGACAACTAACAAAGGCACCACCACAAATAAAGGGACCACAACCACTGGTGGGACCACCGAGAACAACAATTCAAATCAAACGAATGATCAAAATAATAAGTCTGGCAATACGACCACTGGAACAACCGGGTCGAGTGCAACGAATACACAAAATAACAACGATACCACCACGACCCAACAGGTGACGGGTGATACAACAGGGGAGGGAACTAACTAATGTTTAGTTTTTTAGACATGGTTAACCACTACCTCGGTTACTTTAATATTAATGTGACGTTAAAAAGCCGCATCTACACCGTTCTGGGCTTCTTTGGCGACATTTATTTGTTCTACATCGGTTTTCGATTTTTGCAGAACTCAATGCTGACCAAGGGTTTGTTAATCTTATTGGTTGCAATCATTTTGATGTACTTTACGGTTTGCAACTTCTTTTATTACTTCACGAAACGCCAGCCGTGGTTTGATATTTCTCCAAAACTTGCCAAATGGCTGCATATTCAAGAACATCCTCAAGAAACACAAGTTCAGTCAAAGATGGGAACGACTGTGATTTCTGAAGAACGCAATGTTCCAGCCAACGGATTGTTTGATAATCAACATCTCTTACCTGCTAAGATTCAAATCGGGGCAACCGAGCAGCGTAATATTGATCGTTTAGTCGCCCAGATGGAACAGCAACGATTATTTAGAACGGATTACGATGGCATGAGCGACCGCAAGATTTATGAGCTGCTCAAGGTTAACGGCAAGCCGATTTATGCGATTGGCAAGGGTGTCTTAATGCCGTACTTTGAAATGCGTCAGCAAGGGACCTCATTAGTCGTATATTGCGGCTTGAATCAGGCCGAAACCTATCCTGTCGGCGAAATCCGCCGGGTGGGACTGCAGTCCGTTGAATCACTGGACTTGCGATCATTGAAGCTTTACCTGGCTTCAGTTACTTTAGTTGGCGGGCCGTTTAAACAAATTGGTCGTGCTGGTGTGATTGAGACACCGCAAGCTTATACACTGAGGGCCATGGTCGCCTATAAGAAACTGTAAGGGAAAGGGAATCAATCATGAGAATCAATGTTTTGCAGCACACGCCCAACGAAGGACCGGGATCAATTCAAGACTGGGCCCACGCGCACGGTTATCAGCTATATATTTATCATCCATATCAATTTGGCTTTCTGCCAACAGCCGACGAGACTGATATGCTGGTTATTCTTGGAGGTCCGATGAGTCCAAATGATGACTTGGCGTGGATCAAACAGGAGCGGGCACTGATTCAAGAATTGTTGGCAAATGAGACACCAATTTTTGGCGCCTGTTTTGGCGCTCAACAAATTACCAAAACGCTGGGGTACCCGGTTACCAAAGGGCCTGCCAAGGAAGTTGGCTGGGCACCAGTCTATCGGAAATCCGATGTGATTCCCGGATTACCTGAGAAGTTGACTGCGCTTCATTGGCATGAGGACATGTTCCAAATTCCAGAAGGTGCTCAGTTGTTATTTTCAAGCGACAACCTGGTTAATCAGGGATTCGTTTTGAATCATCACGTTGTTGGCCTGCAATTTCACTTTGAACCCAAGGAAGATAACGTTAGAGAAATGGTCATTAACGATCATCCATACATCAAAGGGTCTGTTTTGAATCAATCCGCTGAGGAAATTTTGGCGCGTCAGGTTCCGGACGAAAATAAAAATGTGATGTTCCAGATACTGAATTACATTACTGAAAATTAATTTGAAAATCTTCATAAAAAAGCTGAGTCAAAATGGATCAATTTTTGGCTCAGCTTTTTGTTTGGTGATTTCAGATTATCCAGCCGAAACGAGTTCCGACGGGCCTGGTGTCTACCTTCCAAGACGGCTTTGATTCAAACCCAAAAACGGGGTTTAAACCAGAGCTGTCTTAGAAATCGCATCACCCAGCCCGTGTCACACACTCTCTCATTAATGACTCTTAAAATGAGCATCTAATTAAAATTTATGCAAAATAGGTTTCCTTTTTGGCTGATTCTGAATTATAATTAGAACATTACCCAAAAATATTCATTCGTGATGGGTGGAAAATTGGGTTGAATTTGGACGCTGATCAACGACTTGGCAGGAAATGTGACATGAGATAAAACTTTTTGTGACATTTTTTTGACCTATCAAAATTTTTAACATATTATGGATGTAGTATCATTCTTAGGCAATTTTAATAATTTGTCTGAAAGCATTGGAGGAAAATGACATGGCAATGATCGAATTTCAAGACGTACAAAAGTATTACGGCAATTTCCATGCGTTAAAGGATATTAATTTGAAGATTGAAGCCGGCGAAACCGTTGTTTTGATCGGGCCTTCAGGTTCCGGTAAGTCAACGTTGATTCGGACGGTTAATGGGCTTGAGCCGATTCAAGAAGGTAAATTGATCGTTAATGGTCAAGATTTGGCCAATAAGAAGACCGATCCCAACCGGATTCGGAAAAATGTTGGGATGGTGTTTCAACATTTCAACTTGTATGCCAACAAGACGGTGCTTGAAAATATCATGCTGGCACCACGAATTGTGTTGAAGCGACCAGAACAGGAAAACAAAGAAACGGCGATGCAACTGTTGGACCAAGTTGGTCTTCGAAGCCAAGCCAACAAGTTGCCGGCGCAATTATCCGGTGGTCAGCAACAACGAATCGCGATTGCCCGCTCGCTTGCAATGAAGCCAAAGTGTCTCTTGTTTGATGAGCCAACCAGTGCGTTGGATCCTGAAATGATTGATGATGTTTTGAACGTTATGAAGGAAATTGCACAAGATTCCGATATGACGATGCTGGTTGTGACCCACGAAATGGGATTTGCGCGTGAAGTTGCCAACCGGGTTATCTTTATGGACGACGGTCGTATTTTGGAAGACGACACAAGCGAGAAATTCTTTAATGGTGAACCCTCCAATGAACGTGCACGACAATTTCTTGGCAAAATTATTACGCATTAAAAATTTCATTATTGGGAGGTCACATCATGAAGAAGATCATATCAAGACTTGGGTTATTGTTAACCTTACTCTTAATGGTCGTCACGTTGAGCGCCTGTTCAAGCGCTGCATCGCAGAAAAATGTGCTGCAAGAGGATAAACAGACGAAGACGATCACTTGGGGTGTCAAAGCTGATACCAAGTTGTTTGGGTTAATGGATGTTAAGGATAACCAAATTAAGGGATTTGAAATTGATTTGGCCAAGGCAATGACAAAGCAAATCCTTGGAAAAGACGGCAAGGCCCGTTTTATCCAAGTTACCAGTCAAACCCGGATGCCATTACTTAGAAACGGGAACATTGATGCCATTATGGCAACGATGACCATTACACCGGAACGTGCCAAGCAAGTTGACTTTTCACGTTCATACTTTGATGCCGGACAAGCCATCCTCGTTAAGAACGGCAGTCCAATCAAAAACGTTAAAGATTTGAACCATAAAGGCGCCATTGTCTTGGGAGTTGTTGGTTCAAACTCAGTTCAAAATATTAAGAAATTTGCTCCTAAAGCAAAAGTGCTGCAACTAACCGATTACTCGCAAGCCTTAACTGCGTTGAAGTCTGGACAGGGGGACGCGTTAACGACTGATAACGGTATCTTATACGGGATGTCAATCGAAAACCCCGGGTATTCAGTAGTTGGTGGTACGTTTACCAAAGAACCATACGGAATTGCTGTTGATAAAGGACAGGGTAAGTTGAGAGATGCCATGAACGATGCCTTAACCAAGGTTGAAAAATCTGGCGAGTACAACCAACTCCTTTATAAATGGTTCCACAAGGTTCGTGGATTTGATTTGAAGGGGGCACAACGATGATAAGTATTTTTCAAAATTACGGTGGAACCCTCCTTTATGGTTTGGGACAAACACTTTTGTGCAGTCTTATCGCACTGTTCTTTGCCCTGATTATTGGTTCAGCCTTTGCCATTTTGGAAGTTTTCCCCAACAAATTTCTGCGGGTAATTTCAAGAGTCTATATTGAATTGTTCCGAAACATTCCACTATTGGTTATTACAATGTTCTTCTACGTTGTTATTCCGATGTATGTCGTTGAAATTAGCGGCTTTGTTTCAGGAACCATTGGCTTGACCCTTTACTCGTCAGCATTTATTGCTGAAACGGTTCGATCCGGAATTCAATCCGTTGATCCTGGCCAAATGGAAGGCGCCCGTGCCAACGGACTGAGCTTCTGGCAGGCAATGCGCTACATTATTTTGCCACAGGCTTTCAGATACGTTATTCCACCACTGGGTAACCAGTTTATCAACTTGGTTAAGAACTCTTCAGTCCTTGCCTTCGTTGCCGGATTTGACTTGATGTATCAAGGAAACGTCATTGCTTCTGACTCGCTGCAAAGTATGAGCACTTACCTCTGTGTCGGTGTCTTATACCTGATTTTGACGTTGCCGTTGAGTTATTACATGCGTTATCTTGAAAAGAAATTGGCATAAAGGAGGAATCACGCTATGTTAACGGTCTTAGGTGCATATTCATGGATCAACATCAGGTTCCTTCTCGAAGGTGCCTGGGTCACAATTTTAGTTTCAGTTTGTTCGATTATCCTCAGTTACATATTTGGGATAATCTTAGGAATTATTCGCTACGTTAAAATTAAGTATTTCTCAGCGATCGTCGGCTTTATTATCGATATCATTCGTAACTTGCCATTGATCCTGATTATCTTCTTTACCTACTTTGGATTGCCAAATATCGGCTTTAAACCGGATCCGATTTGGGCGTCAGTGATTGCGATGGCGGTCTTTGAATCGGCAATGGTCGCGGAAATTGTCCGTGCCGGAATTGTTTCAATTCCAGTTGGACAAATGGAAGGTGCCAGGTCAACTGGTATGAGTTATTGGCAGGCGTTAAGGTATATCATCTTGCCGCAAGCCATCAAGAACATGATTCCAGCGATCGTTAGTCAGTTTATTTCGTTGGTCAAGGATACGTCTTTGGCAACGATCATTGTGCTGCCGGATTTGATGAACCATGCGCAAATCATCTACGGGCAAAACACTAACTACACGATTCCAATGTTCCTGGCGCTGGCGGTCATGTACTTCATCGTATGTTACTCATTGTCGCTGTTGTCGCAGTACCTCGACCACAGATTGGGCACGGCAAAGAAGTCGGGCGAAGTCGTAGAAGTGGTGCAGGGAGCGGAAAGATAGAGAGTGTGACGAGGGCTGGGTGATGCGGTTTCTAAGTCAACTTTGATTTAAACCCCGTTTTTGGGTTTGAATCAAAGTTGACTTAGAAGTTAGCATCAGGCCCGTCGGAACACATTTCGACCAGGTAAAAGGAAACGCAAAACTAGGACTTACGCTAACCAGAGTGTGACGAGCAACGTTTTGACACGCCGAGTAGGCTAGGCGGTTTCACAGCCGTCGGAGAGCTAAGTGCGCTTTTATTTAAATCCTGGTTTTGGATTTGAATAAAAGTGTCTTAGATCGCAGTGTCAGTTGCGTCAGAACACGTTTCGACTGGATAACAGCAAAGCACCAGACTAATCAAAGTTGGCTTAGAAGTTAGCATCAGGCCCGTCGGAACACGTTTCGACTAGGTAACAGTAGAGCGACAACTAACCAAGTGTCAGTTGCGTCGTCCACAGGACTAGACACTGCACTACGTTTGCGGTCGTCGGAACACGTTTTATCTAGGTAACAGTAGAGCGACCACTCAAAAACCGGTCTCAAAAAAATCAAACACTCAGCTCAACCAAACAAGGGCCACCAACGCACAGTTGGTGACCCTTGTTTTTGATTTATTATCCAGTTAATCCAAAACCTCAATTTTCCTGACATCCACCAAATCGCTCATCTGGCGAATAAACTCATCCGGATCCATCTTGTGCCGCAGTTTAACTCTGACTTCCAGTGAAAAAGCGTCGGGTTTGTACGACAAGATTCTCATTCGGAGATCCGTGCTGCCAATCGCTCTGAGACGGTCAGGCAGCTCGTCCATGGACGCCAATTCGCCGTTAAAGGTTACTTGTAGGCGCAGCATTGAACGGTTCGGATAACGCTTAAATGCCCGAATTTGACGGACAATGGTTTGCGTAATCAAGATGCAGAGCGTTCCAGCGATTCCAATGACGTACATATCGGCCCCAATTGCCAGGCCAATGGCAGCCGTTGCCCATAATCCCGCAGCAGTCGTTAGGCCGTCAATTTTATGGTTTCGGGTGATAATTGCACCGGCACCGATGAACCCAATCCCAGTCACAACCTGAGAAGCAATTCGGGATGGGTCTAAGCTGACGTCCGCGTGGTTGATGACATCAAAGAAGCCATATTTGGAAATAATCATAAATAGTGCGGAGCCTACTGCCACCAGCATATGGGTTCTAATCCCAGCGGTTTTTAATCGAACCTTGCGTTCGTAGCCGACCAGGCCTCCGCAGATTGCGGCCACAAACAGCCTTAAAATCCATTCCAATTGATATAACACGTATGCGGTCATTGGCAGCCCTCCTTTACTGAATATTTTTCTTAATTATAACGCCAAGCTTATTAGAGACCAAAAAAGACAACCGGAAATGGTTGTCTAATCAAAATGGATCAATTAATCAAAAACATACACTTTACTTTCATACGGCCGTAACTGGGTTCCTTTATCATCATCGTAATTACTGATCAGTAACTTGGAAGTTGTCGGCTGGCCGTAATCTCGCGTAACCGGAGTCGCTGTGAAATTACTAATGACCAGCAATGTTTGACCTTGGTAGTGACGACGATAGGCAAATACGGCATCGTCTTGAGGGTCGATTTCTTCATAAGACCCGTATTTAATCAAATCAGAATCATGCCGTAATTGGATTAATTTTTGGTAGTGGTAAAAGACGGATTGCTGATCGTCAACGGCCGCTTTGGCGTTAATTTCGGTGTAGTTAGGATTCAGTGCGAACCACGGCTTCTCATCCGAAAAGCCGGCGTTTTTGCTTGCGTCCCACTGCATCGGCGTCCGTGCGTTATCACGTGAGCGACTGGCCAGATATTTCAACATGGTCGTTCCATCAACTACTTTATCCTGATCCACCAGTTCATGATAGGAATTAATTGATTCCAAATCTTCATACTGGTCAAGGCTGGTGTAGTGGACATTGGTCATACCAAGTTCTTCTCCCTCATAGACGAATGGCGTTCCCTGCATCATGTGCAACGTCGTGCCAAGCATTTTGGCTGCACGAACCCGGTACTTTGGGTCGTCGGTCGCAAACCGTGAAACGGCCCGGGGCTGGTCATGATTGTTCCAGTAAAGGCTGTTCCAACCCTTGCCATCGAGTGCTTTTTGCCAACGAGACAGGGCCTGCTTTAATTCAATCAGCTTAACGGGCGTATCATCCCACTTGCCCAAACGGGGATCGGGATTCGCCGACAACTGAACGTGTTCAAACTGAAAGACCATGTTCAGCTCATTGCTGTCAAGGCCGGTATAGGCAATTGCATCTTCCGGCTTGGAGCTGGGCATTTCGCCGACGGTCATCACGTCATAGTGTGATAGGACTTCTTCGTTCATTTCGTGAAGGTAGTCATTTAATTTCGGACCGTCTGCAACCAGTGGTTCGACAATTGCGTAGTTGGCCGGCTCTGGTGCATCTGGGAGGCCGTTTGGCTTTGAAATCAGATTGATAACGTCCATTCTAAAGCCGTCGACGCCCTTGTCCAGCCAGAAACGCATGATCTTCCAAACCGACTGCCGAACAGCTGGATTCTCCCAGTTTAAGTCGGGTTGACCAGGAGCAAACAAGTGCAGGTAATATTGCCCACGTTCAGGAACGTACGTCCAAGCCGAGCCACCAAATGCTGCTCCCCAGTTGTTCGGCTCATGACCGTCAACCGGATCGCGCCAGATGTAGTAATCGGCGTATTGGTTATCCCGGGATTGTTTGCTTTCCTGGAACCAGCGGTGTTGATCAGATGTATGGTTGACAACCAGATCCATTAATAGTTTCATACCATGGTTGTGGATTTCAGCGAGCAATTCGTCAAAGTCTGCCATGGTGCCGTATGTCGGCAAGATTTTTTCATAATCAGCGATATCGTAGCCGTTGTCTTTGAGCGGTGAATCGTAAATTGGATTGAGCCACAACACGTCGACGCCGAGCTTTTGTAAATATGGCAGGCGCTTGATGATCCCGTGAAGGTCGCCAATCCCGTCATGATTGCTGTCTTGAAAACTCTGTGGATAAATTTGATAAATAACTGCATTTTGCCACCATTTGTGTGTCATATTAACGTCATACCTCCATATTATTTGTTAGTTGATTTGTCTGAAAGGGCCGGGTGAATGATGCCGACCATGAATGCACCGATAAACATCATGATACCGGCAATCACAATCATACCGGGCATTGATTTGCCGATCAGTGGGAAAAGTGCGAAACTGGCGACTGACGCGATGATCTGTGGTAAACAGATGCCGCAGTTGAATAGTCCCAGGTAGGCCCCTTCATTTTCACCATTCAACGATTCGGTGAACAATGAGAGTGATTCGGTTTGCATGGTCAGGTAACTCATGCCGATTAATGCAAACGGCAAAATTAACATCATTTGTGAGTGAATAAAGAAGATCCAGATGAAACCGACGCCACCCATGATGAGGCCAATTCGGAACCATAATTTTCGCTGAGTGGGTTTGGTGCGTGAGAGAACCGCAAAGCCCCAAATAACGGCTGCCAATGACTCCACGGTAGTCATGATTCCAAACCAGTTACCGGCGGCTTGATACCCAGCTGAAGCAGGGTTGCTGGTATTCCAAACGTTTTGCGCAATGGCGCCGGTTCCATAAGTCCAAAGATACTGAAAAGCAAACCAGTCAAATAGTTGAACGGCGGAAACTTCCCAGAATGAGCGTGGGGCTTTTTTGACCAGTGACCACAGACTCGCCTGTTTTTTATGTTGGTCCTCAGAAATTCCGTGGTAACGGGCGTATGTGATGGGGTCGTATTCATGAACCGACCAGATGGTGTAAACGGAAGTGGCCAGTAATACTGCCGCTCCGATGTAAAAAGCCATCTTGACGGACATGGGCACTTCACCCTTGGGCGCCACGTTGGAGACTCCAAACCATGTTAATAGAAATGGGAAGACCGTTGCAAGGACGCCGCCCAAATTTGAAAACGACTGCTGCCAAGACCAGGCTTTATCCTTTTGGTCTTCATTGACCATATCACCAATGATCATCTTAAATGGCTGCATGCAGACATTGGAAGACAAATCCATGAATAAGATGGTGATTGCGCCGAACATCAACGCAGCCAGTGACGCATAACCGAAGCCAAACGAGCCGGCATTTGGTAGCAGAATCATCACGATAGCAGCGATTGGTGCGCCAATCATTAGATAAGGCATTCGCCGACCAAATCGGTTCCAGGTCATATCTGAATATTTTCCAATTAATGGCTGAACAACCATTCCCGCTAAAGGCGGAAGAATAAAGAAGAAACCAAGCTTGGTCGGATCTGCTCCGATCGTTTGAAAAATTCGGCCCATCTGTGAAGACTGAAGCGAAAAGGCCATATTAACCCCGAAAAAACCAAATGTCATGGCAAAGATCGTGCTGAGCTTCAGCATTGGCAGTCCTTTGGTTTTAGGTGCCGGTTGCTCAACTTCAGCAGTCAGTTGTTTTCCGATCTGTTCTTTTGCAATCATAAGAATTCCTCCCTTGGATGTTGGTTTCTGATTCAACTTGGCCAATTCATATATTGAAAAAGAAAACGTTTACATGGATGATAATAACATCAAGAGTAACCGTTTGCAATGCTTTTATATCAAAAACACAAACGTTTGTGGTAATAATTGTCAGAACCCTTGTGGTATAATGGATTTCAGAATCTTTACTTCGCATTGTGCACAGAGGGGTGAATTAATGGCTGCTACAATTAAAGATATCGCTAAAATATCCGGGGTTTCTCCGGCGACGGTATCACGGGTGTTATCGAACCAACGCGAATTTTATTCTGAAAAGACTGCCAAAAAAGTCCGAGAAGCTGCGAAAAAATTAGGCTATCAGCGCAATACCAGTGCCGTTGAATTGGTCACGCGCAAGAGTAAAGTGATTGCGGTTCTTGTGAGTTCGACGCAAACCAACTTTTCAAATGAAATCTTGAACGGAATTCAACAAGAGGCCCAGGCTCATAATCTGAGCGTGATGATTATTTTTGCCGGCGAAGGGGATCCTGATCTACAGGCAAAGGCGTTACGAACCGTGATCGAACGCTCTGTGATGGGAATTTTACTGGTGGCTGTTGATTTGGCCCCTGAAAACGATGGGTTGCTGGAAAGTGCCAACATTCCATTTATTTTTATTTCAATGACGATGAAAAATACCAACTTTCCGTTTATTTCTTCAAATGATTTTGACATCGGTTATCAGGCGACTAAGTACCTCATCAAACACGGCCATCAAAAAATTGGCTTTGCGGCAACTGACCTTGATTCGTTCGTTGGGAATTTACGGTATGAAGGTTATCGCGACGCAATGCGCGACAATCAGCTGCCATTTAAGCAGCAGTGGGTCTGTGGCGGCCATTTTACCTATGAGGACGGCGTTAACGCCATGAAGCACTATGGTCCGGATACCGAGTTGACCGCAGTCATTGCCTCCAGTGACTTAAGTGGAATTGGGATTTTAAATCAGGCTAATCTATATGGCATGAGCGTTCCCAATCGATTGGCCATATTGACGATTGACGGGACGCAACTGTGTGAGATTGTCCGTCCCAAATTGTCCAGCGTTACCCAATCCTTCTTTGAGATGGGGGTTAAAGGGATGAATATGCTGGTGAGTGAATCCATGAAAGAATTTTATTCAATGTATACGCCCATTAAGATTGTTGAACGTCAAAGCGTTTAGGGGGTAATCAAAGTGAAAGCTGTTGTATTACGTCATCCGGGCGGGCCAACTGCTTTATCATAAGGCGGTTGTGTTGCCTTAAGGGTGTTTAAAATTCATAGCAAAAAAGGGACTATCAGCAAACGTTGCAATTTGCTGATAGTCCCTTTTGTTTTGGTTTCAGATTAGTCGTTTTCGTCGTTTAATGAGGCTTCCTTGTCCGCTGCAGCTTGTTGTTCGCGGTACTTCTTACTCTCGTAATAAAATACTGGAATTCCAACGGCGACAAAGATAAACGATGTCAATACGCCTGGCAAATCAGACATGATTTCACTGACAATCACGAACAGTGAACCACCAATCGCTAAAATCGGTGTCAATGGGAAAAGCGGTGTTGAAAAGACCCGATGCTGATTAGGGTTTCGCTTTCTCAACAAGAAGACGCCGACAAATGCCATGACGTAGAAGCAGTATACCGTGAAGATACATAGTTCTGATAACCGGTCAGCGTTGGAGAAAATGATCATGATCGTCACAATGACCAATTCAGTGACAGTTGAAAAAATTGGTGTGTGTGACTTTGGGTGTAAGTATGACAACGTCTTTGAAAATGGCAGTTGGCCACGTTTGGCCATGGCATACATAATCCGTGGGAAAGTCATGATCTTCCCGTTCATACAGCCGACAATTGAGATGATGATTCCAATACTCAAAATCTTACCACCAACTTGGCCAAATGCTTGATTAGCAATGTAAGGAATGGCGCTGGTTCCCAACCGATGAATTTGTTCAGCTGGAACGGAACGGTAGACACCATAGGAAACCAATAGGTAGATGACCAAAACGGCTAAGATACCCAGTGTAATTGCTTGTGGCAACAGCTTTCTGGGGTTCTTAATTTCACCACCCAAGTTGGCCACCAGGATCCAACCATCAAAGGCAAACAAAGTCGCCAAGATGGCAACCCCGAAGTTTCCGGCTGACTGGTGAACGTGAACCAGGCTTTGACCAAAAGCACTTTCGTTACCAAAGAACAGGCCAAAGATGATCAATGCGGCAACCGGGACCAATTTACAGATCGTGGTAATAATAGCAAACGTTGCACCGTAACGGTTCGAGAATAAATTTAAGATACCGACTAAAACAATCGTCCCGATTGCCAAAATGGCGTTGTACTTACTTGGAAAGCCGAAGAAATCTGATAATAAAATGGCCAGATAGGCACCAAGTGAGGCAATCATTGCAGGTCCATAGATAATGATCTGCATCCAACCGGAGAGAAATCCCCACAATTTGCCGTAAATTCGTTCCATGTAAACGTAAAGACCACCGGTTTCCGGCATCTGGGAGGCGATTTCGGCAATGGTTAAGCCGGCTGTAATCGTAAGCAGGCCGCCTGCAAGCCAGGCAACCAGAGCCATGGTTGTTGAGCCGGCGTCGTCCAAGACGGCAGCTTGGCGAACAAAGACACCGGCACCAATAATCGTTCCAATAACGAGGGCTAACGCTGACCAGAGACCAAGATCTCTATCCAGCGTGACTTCTTTTTGTTCTTTCATGCGTTTAATTCCTCTCTTTTCATGTCAAAATTCAAAGCAAAATCATATCAGAATTGATTAGCTGTGACAAGCAACCCTATTCTGACGGTAAAATATACTTTTCAAATCGCTTGGCATCAACATCATTCAGCTCAGCAGTAATAACCGTACCATCATCTCGATAATCGGTTTTTTCGATGTTGGTATTTTCGTTTAGATATGAAACCACGTCACCTTTGCTGAAAGGAATCAGCAGTGACAACTTTTGATAGTTTTTGAAAATCTTTTCTTTAATCATCTTGGTGAGTTCTTGAAGGGACTGTTCGTCCTTGGCAGACATGATTAAGTTATCGCCTTCTCGGGAAGGAAATGTGATGTCCATCTTGTCAGCCTTGTTTAACGCGACAATCATTGGTACGCCGGTAACTCCAATTTCATTCAAGGTGTCCTCAGTTGTCTTCATCATCAACTCACGGTGGGGATCCGAGTAATCAACCACTTGAATTAACAGATCAGCATTAGCAGCTTCAGAAAGCGTTGACTTAAATGCTTGGACCAATTGGTGGGGCAGTTGACTGACGAATCCGACGGTATCACTTAATAGGAAACGTTTTTGATCGGGCAGGGTCAACTTACGAACCGAGGTATCCAAAGTGGCAAACAGCATGTTTTTGACCATAACTTGTTTGTCTTCGTTCTCACCAAATAGGTTGATCATCCCGTTCATCACGGTTGATTTACCGGCGTTAGTGTAACCAACAAGGGCAACTGTTGGCATTTCACTGCGGTCACGTTGTTTACGCTTGGTTTGATCAGCCTTGGCGGTTTCTTTGAGTTCCTGATTAACGTGCGTAATCCGCTTCTCGAGTGTCCGGCGGTTCAATTCGTATTGAGATTCACCGGCACCACGGTTGGTTGCGCCACCGGCACCACTACTGGTACCGGTTTGCTGGTCCAAGCGTTGACTGGCACTGGTGTGCAGCCGTGGCAGTTGATATTTTAATTTAGCCAACTCGACTTGAAGTTTGGCTTCCCGCGATTGCGCCCGGTTGGCGAAGATTTCCAAGATGAGGCCGGTTCGGTCAATAATTCGTGCATGCGTATTTTTTTCGATATTTCGAATCTGGCTGGGAGATAATTCGTCATTAGCCACGATGGTATCAACGCCATCGTCAATGACAACCTGAGTCAGTTCTTCAATTTTTCCCTTACCAAAATAAGTGGCAGGGTCTGGTCGATCTAATTTTTGAACCAAGGTTTCGACAACCTTCATATTGTTGGCTTCAGCCAGATTGTTCAACTCGGTCATTGAATAATCAAAGCTGCTGGCGTTTCGGTTCAAACCGATTGTAACGACAGGAGTTAAAGTTTCTTGTAAATCCATGTGGTGCCTCCTAATAAATTATGTGTTCAAGTATAACACACAAATGTAAATAATTTGTAGACAAAGTGCATCGGAGATTGAATCAGAGTATGATTCTGTAGAAAGACTTTAACGAAGAATCAAGGATTATCATTTAAAATTAATCGACGCTGACAGTGATCTCATGAAATTGTTCGCAATCGGTTGCTATTGCGCAATTGAATCGATTACAAAATGATATTGATTTTAATTAAAATTTAATTTAGAATGTAAAGGTTCACAGATATACATAATACAAGAAGGGAAGTTTCATATTTTATGAAGACTAAATCATTATTAAAAATTGGTGGGGTTGGGTTACTCACGGCGCTTGTATTAGCGGGGTGTGGCAGTAAGTCCTCTGATTCCGGTGCCAAGAAGCAGACGGCCAATTGGATGGTTGCGGCTAACATCAACACCATGGACGCATCCAAGATGACCGATTTGATTTCGAGTCAAAACATCAATGCGACAAATGAAGGCTTGCTGCAAATGTCCAAGAATAATACGGTTATTCCTGGTGTCGCTAAGAACTACACTGTTTCAAAGGACGGAAAGACTTGGACGTTCAACCTGCGTCATTCAAAGTGGAACGATGGTAAGCCGGTAACGGCCAAAGACTTTGTATACTCTTGGCAACGAACGGTGAACCCAAAGACGGCATCACAATATGCTTACATCTTTACCAACATCGAAAACGCCGATAAAATCAATGCCGGCAAGATGTCACCTTCCAAGCTGGGTGCCAAAGCCGAGGGTGACTACAAGCTGGTTGTTCATTTAATCAAGCCGCAAAGTTACTTTAAGTACATGGTATCGCAAAGCTACTACTTCCCAGAGGAAACTTCTGTGGTCAAGAAATACGGCTCATCATATGGAACCGATTCGCAAAAGAATGGTTATAATGGCCCATTTGTCCTCAAGGGTTGGAACGGAACCAACGATACCTGGAAATTAGTTAAGAATCCGAAGTACTGGGATGCCAAATCAATTAAGCTGGATACATTGAATATGCAAGCAATTAAGGATCCAAACACAGCGCTTAACGGTTTCCAAAGTGGCAAGCTTGATTTCACGACTTTGAGTGGCACCCAGGTTAAGCAATACAAGAACGATAAGAACTTCCATCTATACAAGCAAGCTTCGATTTACTACCTTGAAATGAATGAGAAGAAGTTCCCGATGTTTAGGAATAAGAATATTCGAAAAGCCTTCTCGCTGGCAATTGACAAAAAACAACTTGCTAATAAAGTTTTAGCTGATGGTTCTCAAGCACCAAAGGGCTTTGTTGCTGACGATATGTCTCAACATAACGGCAAGGACTTTGCGGATGAATCATACGTCCCAAGCGCGGTTTCATACAATTTAGCTCAAGCCAAGAAATACTGGGCAAAGGGCTTGAAAGAAACTGGCAAGAAGTCGGTTAACCTGACATTACTTTCAGATGACACCGACGTTGCCAAACGGTCAACCGAATTTGTTCAAAGTCAGTTAACCAAATTGCCGGGTGTTAAGATCACCAATCAAAACGTGCCTTATAAGACACGTCTGTCACGTTCAGCCAGCGGCCAATTTGATTTGGTTATCACTGCTTGGAACGCTGATTACCCTGATCCAAGCAACTTCTTGGATATCTTAACTTCCAAGAACGCTTACAACAACGGTAAGTGGAGCAACGCCAAATATGATGCGCTGGTTAAAAAATCAGAGAGTACAGACGCTGCCAACGAAAACGCCCGTTGGAAAGATATGGTTCAAGCAGAGAAGATCTTGATGAACGATCAAGGAATTGTGCCTCTGTATCAACCAGCAATTTCAACGTTGATGAAATCAAAGGTTCACGGCGTTCAGTTCTTCCCAACAGCACCGCAATGGGATTGGTCCAAGATTTCAATTAAATAATTTTAAAAGTGTGGCAAAAAGCAAATTGCTGCCCAGTATAAGAAAAATAGCCAAACATCCAGGATATGGGTGTTTGGCTATTTTTGATAGCTGGAAGCGACTGGTTGGAATTTAGTGAAAATATACATCAATCATGCATATCAAACATTTTGAAGGCTCACTAATATAGTGAGTAATTCATTGACTCATTCTGTGAAACGATTTACTCCTGGTCCGATCATTTATACGATTGGAAGGGACATATTAGATCGAACGATTTTGACCAATCTTTTTTGCCGATCGTAAAAAGTGAAATGCATTTCCTAAACAACCGTGGTTAACCGACTTTGGACTTCACAATTAACCACCTATACCAATTAGGGACTGTTACAAGGCAATAAAAGTCGCAGGATGCATTGCTTTTAATCAAATTTTAATTTAAAATAAGACTATCACAAAATAAGTAATTCATATTGAGAAGGGAAGTATCGCGTTATGAAAATTAATTCATTAGCGAAGCTCGGTGGGGTAGCGCTCGTTTCAGCACTTATCCTTGCAGGATGTGGCAGTAAGTCGTCACAAGGAACCAAGAAGCAAGAAATCAATTGGATGACACCATCAGCAATTCAAACGATGGATACATCTAAGATGATTGATTTATATTCAGCACAAGTTGCCAATGGTACCAACGAAGGGCTTCTTCGAATGGCCAAGAACAACAAGGTTGACCCTGGTGTTGCCAAGAGCTACAGCGTATCAAAAGATGGTAAGACATGGACATTTAATTTACGTCACTCCAAATGGAATGATGGCACTCCAGTTACCGCCAAAGATTTCGTCTTCTCATGGCAAAGAACCGTTAAGCCTAAGACTGCTTCACAATACGCTTACATATTTGCCAACGTTAAGAACGCCGAACAGATTAATGCTGGTAAAATGTCACCTTCAAAATTGGGGGTTAAAGCAGATGGTGACTACAAGTTCGTTGTTACTTTGGACAAGCCACAAAGTTACTTTAAGTTCATGGTTACCCAACCTGAATTCTTCCCACAAAATTCTAAAGTTGTGAACAAGTATGGTAACAACTACGGAACTGACTCAACTAAGAACAGTTACAATGGTCCATTTATTCTTAAAGGCTGGTCAGGGACTAACGATACTTGGAAGCTGGTTAAGAACACCAAGTATTGGGATGCCAAGAAAGTTAAGCTCCAACAAGTTAACTATCAAGCTGTTAAGACACCTTCAACCGCTTTGAGCAGTTATCAAAGTAACAAGCTTGACTACACCACTTTGAGTGGAACTTTGGCTGCCAACAACAAGAACAATAAGGCATACACAGTGTTCCCACAAGCTTCAACCACCTATATGGAATTTAACACTAAGAAGATCCCAGCACTTAGAAACGTGAATATCCGTAAGGCGATGGCATTAGCGATCGACAAGAAGCAAATGGTTAACAAGGTTATGCAAGGTGGCGATATTACACCTAAGGGCTTTGTTCCAGCAAGTATGGCTAAGCACAACGGCAAAGACTTCGCTGCTCAAGCCTATGTCAAAGCTGGTACAGACTACAATTTGAAGGAAGCTAAGACCTTATTCGCAAAAGGGATGAAGCAAGTTGGCAAGAAGTCATTGAGCTTGACATTGATGGGTGCAGATGATGACGATACCAAACGTGCAACTGAATTCGTTCAAAGTCAATTAACCAAATTACCAGGTTTGAAGATTACCAACTCAAACATTCCATTCAAGTCAAAATTGACCAAGATGGAAAATCAACAATTTGACATTGGACTTTCCGCATGGATTGCCGATTACCCAGATCCAAGCAACTTCTTGGATTTGATGACTTCAGACAACTCTTACAACGATGGTAAGTGGTCCAACAAGGAGTACGATGCATTAGTTAAGAAGTCAGAAGACCAAGATGCCAACAATGAAACTGCTCGTTGGAATGATATGGTTCAAGCTGAAAAGATCTTGATGAATCAACAAGGAGTCGTTCCACTTTATCAACAAGGTCAAGCCGCATTGGTACGACCTTCTGTAAAGGGTGTTCAAGCATTTACCACCTCACCACAGTATGACTTTGCGAAAGCATACGTTAAGTAATTATTAAATGAACAGTTCGATGTATTTGAGGCTGGTTATTGAAATCCGGCCTCTTTTACATTATTATGGGGTTTATGAAAAAATAGTGACAACATAATTAGAAATGAGAGGAACACTTATGGCAAAATACTTGGGAAAACGAATATTTTACATTATTCTGACCTTGTTTATCGTCAGTACAATTACCTTTTACATGATGAAGCTAATGCCTGGTACGCCACTGACTAACCAAGCCAAGTTGACACCAACACAGATTCATCAAATTTATAAGCAGTATGGGTTGGATAAGCCGGTTTGGCAACAGTACCTGGTCTACCTTGGTGGGATTATCCATGGTAACTTCGGGACTTCATTCCAGTTCAGTAACCAACCGGTCTCTTATCTGATTTCAAGCCGACTTGGCCCATCTCTTATCATTGGTGGCCAAGGAATGGTTTTGGGTGTGATTGCTGGATTGATCGTTGGTGCAATTGGTGCCATCAAAGCGAACACTTGGATTGATACATCAGCGACAATTCTGTCAATTCTGTTTATTTCAATTCCATCCTTCGTTTTGGCGGTTCTTCTACAGTATTACCTGGGACTGAAATTACGACTGTTTCCAATTGCAGACTGGGGCGGGTTTATGTATACCGTCCTACCGACGTTGGCCCTGGCCGCGTCGCCGTTAGCTGAAACCGCCCGATTTATGCGGACGGAAATGGTGGACGTGTTGAGTTCGGATTATATCGAACTCGCCAAAGCCAAGGGGCTCAATAAAGTTGGAATCATCTATCACCACGCACTGCGGAATAGTTTGATTCCAGTTGTCACAATTGTTGGGCCACTGGCTGTTAACATCATGACCGGTTCAATGGTTGTTGAAAACATCTTCTCAATTCCTGGTATTGGTGAGCAATTCGTTAAGTCGGTTTTGACCAACGATTACCCAACTATCATGGGACTGACCATTGTCTATAGTGCGATGCTTTGTGTTGTGCTGTTAATCACTGACATTGTTTATGGATTAATTGATCCACGAATCAGAATTAATAAGTAGGAGGGAGAATAATAATGGCAGACAATGCAAAACAGGCTTCAGCCGACGATTTTACACCATTAGCCGGTTCAGACCGCGCTAAATTAGATGACGAAAAAATCGCAACGCCATCCTTAACTTTCTTACAAGATTCGTGGCGCCGATTACGTAAAAATAAAGCAGCGATGATTTCATTGGTTATTTTGATCATTTTATTCATCTTAGCTTTCTTCTCATTTATCTTTGAAACTCATAATCCAAATGCCACAAACCCCAACTTTGCTAATTTACCACCAAAGATTCCGGGAATTGACATTAATGGGTTTAACGGAACGATTGAACAATCCGGCGAGCGGGTGAATGCTTATGCTCAAGCCCACGCCGGTAATCACTTCTACATTTTAGGAACGGATTACCTTGGTCGTGACCTGTTCTCCAGAATTCTTTATGGAACTCGAATTTCGCTTGAAATTGCTTTGATTGCCAGTTTCTTCGATTTGGCAATCGGAGTTGTTTACGGCATTACTTCCGGCTGGGTTGGCGGTCGAGTTGATACCTTGATGCAACGAATCATTGAAATCATGTTGTCAATTCCTAACCTGGTTGTCATGGTTCTGTTGATTTTGGTATTGAAGCCAGGGATGAGCGCAATTATCCTTTCAATCGCCATTACCAGTTGGATTAACATGGCCCGACTGATTCGAGCGCAAACGCTGGAGCTTAAGAACCAGGAATTTATCCTGGCGGCCAGAACATTGGGTGAGAGCTCTTGGAAGATTGCCTTCAAGCATTTATTGCCGAACTTGAGTAGTATTATCATCATTAACTTGATGTTTACGATTCCAACCGCAATTTTCTTCGAAGCCTTCCTGTCATACATTGGAATTGGTATCAGTGCACCACAAGCATCACTTGGTACTTTGATCAACGATGGCCAGAAGAACTTCCAGTTCCTGCCATATCAAATGTGGTATCCAGCGATTGTGCTGTCCGTATTAATGATTGCATTTAATATCTTGGGTGATGGGCTAAGAGATGCCCTTGATCCAAAGAGTAGAGAGTAGGTGTTTTGAGATGGAAAACAAGAATGATGTACTTGAGGTAAGAAATCTCAAAATCAACTTCAATACGTATGCAGGAACTGTTAAAGCGATTCGAGACGTCAGTTTTGACCTGGCCAAGGGAGAAACCTTAGCGATTGTTGGGGAATCCGGTTCAGGAAAAACTGTTACCACAAGAAGTATTATGGGATTAAATTCTCCCAATGCCGTTATCGACAGCGGGACAATCATGTTTAAGGATCAGGATTTATTAAAGAAGACGCGAAAACAAATGGACCAAATTCGGGGACGCGATATCGCCGAAATCTTCCAGGACCCGATGACGTCACTGGACCCAACCATGAAAATTGGTAAACAGATTGCTGAACCGCTAATTATTCATAAGGGCATGAAGCGTGAAAAGGCCTATGCCCAGGCATTGGAAATGATGAAATTAGTTGGGATTGATAACGCAGAGCAACGAATCAATAATTATCCCCACCAATTTTCAGGTGGGATGAGACAACGGATTGTGATTGCGATTGCGCTGGTCAACTACCCTGAAATTTTGATTGCTGATGAGCCGACGACTGCCTTGGACGTAACGATCCAAGCTCAGATTTTGGATTTGATGAAAGAATTACAGGCGAAGACCAATACTTCCATCATTTTCATTACCCATGATTTGGGAGTCGTTGCCGGCATGGCTGATCGAGTTGCCGTTATGTACGCCGGCAAGATTGTCGAGTACGGAACGGTTGACGAAATCTTCTATAATCCAAAGCATCCGTATACTTGGGGGCTCTTGAATTCCATGCCAACTATGGATACTTCCGGAACCGAATTACCGTCGATCCCCGGAACGCCGCCTGATTTATTGGATCCACCAAAGGGAGACGCCTTTGCACCCCGAAATCAGTATGCGCTGAAGATTGATACCGAAAAGGAGCCGCCATTTTTCAAGGTGTCTGACACCCATTATGCTGCAACCTGGCTGTTGGATCCGCGGGCACCAAAAGTCACTCCGCCTGCACCAATTATCGAACGTCAAAAGCATTACGCCGAACTTGTTCATCAAGAAATTGATAAGAGCAAGGGCACACACGTTGAAGAACAGGAGGAGCAACTGTGATTGACTATTCAGACGAAAATAAAATTTTACAGGTTGAACATTTAAAACAGTATTTTAACATTGGTAAACCTAATGAAGTCCGCGCGGTTGACGACATTACCTTTGACGTGTACCGTGGCGAGACATTTGGCTTGGTAGGCGAATCCGGATCAGGAAAGACGACAACTGGTCGGGCAATTATTCACCTGTACGAACCAACTGCCGGCAAGATTATTTTTGACGGTCAAGATGTCTCTCAGCTTAATACCAAGAGCAAGCGTCAATCGTTCCGACGGGATATGCAGATGATTTTCCAGGATCCCTACGCATCACTTAACCCTCGGATGAAGGTTAAAGATATCGTGGCTGAAGGAATTGATATCAACCACTTGGCTAAAGATGATGCCGACCGGTCCAAACAAGTTGAAGACTTGCTTGAAACCGTTGGATTGAACAAGGACCATTCCAGTCGTTACCCCCATGAATTCTCTGGTGGCCAGCGACAACGAATTGGGATTGCCAGAGCCTTGGCCGTTCAGCCACAATTCATCATCGCTGATGAGCCAATTTCAGCACTGGATGTTTCGATTCAGGCTCAGGTGGTCAACCTGCTCAAGAAGCTGCAGCGGGAACGGAATTTGACCTACCTGTTTATCGCCCATGACCTGTCCATGGTTAAGTACATTAGTGACCGGATTGGCGTTATGCATTACGGTCGAATGTTGGAAATTGCCAGCTCGGATGAGATATATGCCCACCCGCTGCATGATTACACGGCAAGTCTACTGTCGGCTGTGCCAGTGCCGGATCCAGAGTACGAGCGGGCACGGGTGCAGATTCCGTATGATGCCAGTCAAGAATTTGACGGCAAGGAACGTTCGCTAGTCGAAATTGTCCCGCATCACTGGGTTAGAGCCAGTGAGGATGAAATTCCGATGTATAAGGAACGGGCGGAAAGTAAGTCGAGGTTAAAGAAATAGAGTGTGACTCAAACCGCTTAGACTCCGAGCATTAATGTGATAACCAGCTATGGCGCTGTCTTTGCGCCAAAGCTGGTTATTGGATTAAGCGGAGGAGTCTGGTTTGAGGAACACGTTTCCACTAGGTAAAAAGGAAACACAAAACTAGGACTCAAACTAAATAGAATGTGGTTTAATAAGCACAAGAAAAACTTGGCAATAATGAACGCAGTTTGTTCATCGTAGTCAGGTTTTTCTTGCCTTAAAGTCCACTTCAAGGTTTATGATGAGTGGGTGAGGTGGTCATATGAAAATTAATGAAGTTTCTAAAAAATATAACGTTGCGTCAGACACGTTGCGATACTGGGAACGAGTCGGGGCAATTCCGGCCGTTACAAGGGATGCTGCCGGTTATCGAAACTATGATCAAGAAGATTTGAACTGGGTCTCCTTTGCGATATGCATGAGGGATGCTGGTGTCAGTGTTGAATACCTGATCGACTACGTTTCACTATTCCAACAGGGAAAACAAACGGTTCAAGCAAGAAAAGAATTGCTTAACGAACAGCTTGAATCTGTGAGTGAACGATTAGCCAAAATGCAGGAATCTTATGATAAGCTGAAATATAAAGTAGATCATTATGAGCACATCGATAAGGATTACGATGGCAAAATGGGGAAACATTAAAACGCACCGGCAAAGTGATCAATTGGATCATTTCGCCGATGCGTTTTTAAATTTAATATCTGGTATCAAACTATCCACCATAACCGTTTGAAACAACCGTCCAGTCTCCGGTTGTCGCGTCCATTTGCTCCAAGGCCCCACTTGAGGTCACTCTAAAGCTGGCAACTTGTGGATTGGTATTGGTGTCGACGCCGCTCTTTTTAAATGCGGCAGCATTGTGGTTTTCCAAAACGCTGACATATAGCTGACCGTTTCGCATTTGCGGCATGTAGGTGAAGTCCGTGGACGCCACGTTCATATTTGGATATTTCGCTTTGACGTACGGCCAGATCCAGTTCACAACCTGCGCGTCAGTCAAATGATTATCATTGCTGGCTGACTGGGATGTTGAGCTGCTGGTCGTTGAGCCGGACTGCGAAGTAGTGGACGACTCAGAACCAGCCGTTGTGGCGCTGGTTGCTGATTTGGTCATACTGAGTGTCCCAGACGTTAATCCGGAGACGTTGATTTGATTATCGCTGACAACGTTGATCGTGTAGACAACCGGCGTTTGATCAGCTTGATAAGATTTAATGACATAACCATCTTGACCAGTCGACTTATAAGTGACCTGGCTGGTCTTGTTGCTGGTTTCGGAGTTATACAGGCGATGATTGCTGTCATATTCATTGATGAAGCTGCTGGTTGCACTGCTGGTGATGTTTAAAAACTGCTTCGTGTATGGCAGCTTTTGCGCGTCACTTCCAGAGTTGTTGGCGAAATCAGTTGCCCAGGTGCCTTGAACGGCTTGCGGTGCACCGGTTTGCCAACTTTCAGAACTCGTTGCGTCAGCTAAAATAAAGGTGCTGTTGACCTTATGGTAGGCGGCATTGACGGTGTACGCCTGGTGGCTGCCATTAATCCAGTTGAAAGTCAGATGATATTTTTTGTTTTGATTGCTGACCATGGAAAAGTCGTAAACATTCTTTTGGTCAGTTGACTTCAACGATTTAATTTGACTGTTATCAATGGTCCCGTCTTGTTTGGAAGACAACTTCCAGTACCATTGACCTTTAGATTTATAAAATTGGGAATAAACTGGGTCTTCATTGGTTGTTTGCGAATCTTCCGGTACCTTGGCAGTTGCCGGTGACAGCAACCCATTTAATTTGGACGCACTTGGATTAGCTGCGCTTGAATCCTGCATGTCGGCCTTTTTGTTGCCGCATCCGGCAAGTAAAAGAACGCCTGCCAATCCGACGCCGATGAAAGGTAAAATTTTCTTCATGATGTGTACCCCCTGACGCCTTTATTATACCAGAGTGAACGGGGAGGGAATGGTCATACTTTCTCCAAATTTGTGTGGTTGTCAGGGAATATCACGATTTGGTTTGGGTAAAAAAGCACCAGTCCTCTTAACCATCGATTAAAAGCCAAACGAAAAGCCGTGGGCATGCCGCTCACGGCTTTTCAGTCAGAAAAATAAGTTGGTTTTAAAGATCTTCGCTCACATTATTAAAATATTCCACTGAGTAACGCCCATCATCAAAGTTGACTTTAGTGACGCTGCCATTCTTCGTTGAGACGTTCACGGGAATATCGCTCCAGCGGTCCACAACGTTTCGAATTAACGTGCCGTGTGTTGCCAAGAGAATTTTGTCGCCATCCGAAGCGTCTTCGACCACTTTATCAATCGCTGGTTTAAGCCGTTTCCAGAACGTTTCACCGCTTTCGGCATCTTTGTACGGGTCGGCAGCCGCAATCATGTCCTCGGCCTTGCTAATGCCAAATTCGGCAATTAAACCATGAAATGAGTTGATTCCAATCGGACCGCCAATTGTATGCCAGGTTTTGACGTCGTCTTCACCTTCATAGTAGCCAAAATTAAGTTCGCGAAAGCCGGCCACGGGAATTGGTGCCGTTAAGTCGGAAGGATTCTCCTGTAAAATCAAACGCCCTGTTTTGATTGCCCGCGAAGTATCGCTGCTGTAGGCGGCATCAAATTTAATTTGGCTGAGTCGTTTGCCGGCAGAAACGGCGTCGGCAATTCCCTTGTCGGTTAGTGGGGAATCGATGACCCCTTGGATACGGTGGTATTTATTTAAGTATGTTTGTCCGTGTCTAACAAAATATAGTGAGATCGTCATGACGTGTCCTCCTAAGTATACAATTATTTAAAACATCTCAATTATACCATATGATACTAGTGATTTAACTTGTATACCAATTTAATTGATATATCTGGGATCGTTAACTTTATTCATTATTCGATGCTGTTTTTTGAATTGGTACCGTTTTTATGATAAACTGTTAAGTCAAGTTATAGGGGGTAAAGTATGGCAGACAATATCAAAACACAAGAGCAACATCACTTGGACCACGTTATTGACGAAATCCATGTATCACAAAAAGACCTTGAGAAAAAAATCAAGGCAACTAAGCGTGATGTTAAGGATATCAATCGTAATTTCAATAATGATGTGCGGCTCAAAACCGAGACGTATAGCGGAATGATGGAAACTGCCATGTCGATTCGACAGCAGCAACAAATGCTTTCCGAACGGGAAAATCGGCAAGAACACGCTGCCAGAGAATTGGGGACGCTCAACAAGCTTGAGAAGAACCCTTATTTTGCACGGATTGATTTCCGTGAGGGCGACGAGAAGCGTGACGAAACCATTTATATTGGAATGGCGTCATTTACCGACCAGCCGGATCATTATTTAATTTATGATTGGCGGGCCCCTATCTCAAGTATTTACTATAACGGCGGGATTGGCGACGTGACGTATCAGACCCCGGACGGTGAACAGACGGTTGATGTCAAATTAAAGCGTCAGTTCCAGATTGAAAACTCAAAAATTAAAACCGTCTTTGACACTGAAGAAGTGGTCGGCGATCAAATGCTTCTGGATGCGTTGAGCAACCGTTCAGATACCAAAATGAAGAGTATCGTCACCACGATTCAAAAAGAACAGAACCAAATTATTCGAGACACGGATTCTGAATTGCTGTTTGTTCAAGGGTCAGCCGGGTCTGGGAAAACCGCTGCGGTGCTTCAACGAGTAGCATTTCTGCTGTATCAGTATCGCGGTAACTTGCACTCAGGACAGATTATTTTATTTTCGCCGAACCAGTTATTTAACGACTATATCAACCAAGTGCTGCCGGAACTTGGCGAACAGAACATGGTGCAGATGACCTTTTATCAATACAGTTCCCACCGGCTGCCAAGTATCCAAGTGGAAACCTTATCGCAGCGCTTTACCGAGCAGCTTGATAAGCACGCGCAAAAGCTGAACGATCTCAAGGGTAGCTTGACTTATTTCAAGGCTGTCAGTGCTTACGCCAACCATTTGAACAAAGAAGACATGCGCTTTCGAAATCTGATGTTTAACGGTGAAGTGTTGATTCCAAAGGAAAAGATTAGCGATATTTACTACGGGTTTAATGAAAACTACAATTTACGCAATCGTTTGGAATCCACTAAAGAAGAACTGATGAAGATTTTGAACCGGAAAATCCACGTTGAAATGAAGAAAAAGTGGGTTGAAGAGGCTGTTCAAAATCTGTCCAGAGAAGAAATCCAGCAGTTCCACGCTGAAGGCGAAGAAGAAATCTTAAATTCAGATAAGGAGTTTAAGTTCTTAGCCCGGCAGATCGTGGTCAAATCATTTAGAAAAGTTCAACGGCAGATTGCCCGCAATCACTGGTTGAGTATCAATAACCAGTTTGTCCACATGTTGCGCAGTATGCCGCAAATCGTTCATCTAAGTGATTTTGGGATTACCAGTGAAGACTGGCAGGAAGATATCAAGGCAACCATTGGCCGGCTCAAGCAGGGCAGAATATCTCTGGCCGACGCCTCCTCGTACATCTACTTGTATGACTTGATGACCGGAAAGCGCGGTGACAAAGATATCCGTTACCTGTTCATTGATGAAGTTCAGGACTATTCAGCCTTCCAGCTGGCATTTTTGAAATTCAGCTTTCCGCGGGCTAAATTTACGCTGCTTGGCGATTTGAATCAGGCAATCTTTACCCACGAAAACAGTAAGAAATTGTTGGGCGAACTTGGCAGCATGTTCCCTGAAGATAAGACGCGGGTCGTTCAGTTAACCAAGTCATATCGGTCGACCGAACAGATCACCAATTTTACCAGACACTTGCTGACAAACGGCGAGGATATTATTCCATTTAATCGTCAGGGCGATTTACCACACATTTATGTTAAAGCGGGCGTTGACGCTGCAGTGGAACAGGTTAAAGTCCAAACGGAACTTAATTTGGCCGATCACGAGACCACTGCGATTATTGGCAAGACGCTCAAGGAATGTAAAGAGTTGAGCGAAAAGCTATCTGAAGTCGGGGTTCAATCAACCTTGATTCGAACTGAAAATCAGCGGCTGGTAAAAGGGATTATTATTGTGCCGTCATACCTTGCCAAGGGGCTTGAGTTTGATAGCGTGATTATGTGGGACGCATCTCAGGCCTGCTACCCAGATGAAAGTGACCGCCAACTGGTTTACACAATCTGTACCAGGGCGATGCATCGCTTGACGGTTGTTGCGACTGAAACGCTGTCGCCAATCTTTGATACGGTTCCAACTGAAGAATATGAGCTCAATTAAGTAATCGATTAATCGGATCGTCATGACCCGATTTTTTTGTACCCTACGACAATCTAACAATGTTTTATGGGTTGATGTTATAATTGTTGGGTTAAGTAAAAGAACAGTCGGAGAAAAACAAATATGGATGATTTAATAAACTATTATTCGTTCACCAAAGATGAGTGGAAACATTTTAATAACGACAGTGAGGTCGACTTGCCGTTGACTTCTAATGAATTGCGGCACATCAAGGCCTTTAACGACCGCATCTCACTTCAAGATGTGGCTGATATTTATAAGCCGTTGGTGCATATGATTCGCCTTCAAAAAAACAATTTTGACCAGTGGCAGACCACCAAGGCCAGGTTCTTGCGAAAGACCGTGAGAACGGTGCCGTTTATTATCGGGATTTCCGGGAGTGTGGCGGTCGGCAAATCAACCACTGCCCGAGTGCTGGAAGAATTATTATCGAACTATTTTACTGGTGAGACCGTTAAGCTGATTACCACCGACGGGTTTTTGTACTCCAATGCGGAATTGAAAAAACGCGGAATCTATGACAAGAAGGGCTTTCCTGAAAGTTATGATATGCGGAAGCTGATTGCCTTTTTAAATGAAGTTAAGTCTGGTGTGCCGGTCACCAAATCGCCAGTTTACTCTCATCAAAGTTACGATATCATTCCCAACCGATTTGAAATTGTTGACCGGCCAGACGTTTTGATTGTTGAAGGAATTAACACGTTGCAGCTGCCAAGTAACGAACAGATTTACATCAGTGACTTTACCGACTTTTCGATTTATATGGACGCCGACACTCATTTGATTGAAAAGTGGTATCTGGAACGTTTTGGACGTTTGATGGATACCGCGTTTCAGGATCCCGATAACTATTATTACGATTACGCGCAGGGTGATCGGGATGATGCATTTGAGATGGCCCGCAATGTTTGGGACACAATTGATCTGCCCAACCTGAAGGCAAATATCCTGCCAACTCGGTCACGAGCTGATATGATTATGCATAAGACTGACAATCATTTGATCGATCGATTGTACCTGAGAAAATATTGATTGTTTGGATTTTAGAATTAATGTTGACCAAACCTAGTTGAATCGTTTATTATTTATGTAAGAACTTTGAAAGGGTGTATGATTTGGCAAACGTTGACTTATCAAGCTTCGATAAGATTTTAGTGCTGGATTTCGGTAGTCAGTATAACCAACTGATTACAAGACGGATCCGTGACTTAGGCGTATATTCAGAGCTTAAGTCGCATGCATTGTCCGCAAAACAGATCAAAGAAATGAACCCCAAGGGAATTATTTTCTCTGGGGGTCCGAATAGTGTGTATGAAGATGGCGCTTTGAAGGTTGATCCAGACATCTTTAAGCTGGGAATTCCAATTTTGGGAATTTGTTATGGCATGCAAATCATGGCATATACCCTTGATGGAGAGGTTGAAAAGGCCTCGAACTCCGAGTACGGCCACGCAGATATTCAAATCACTTCTGATGACGCGGTTTTATTTAAAGATACACCGCGCGAGCAGCCGGTCTGGATGAGCCACGGTGACTTGGTAACCAAAGTCCCAAGTGGTTTTGAAAGAGTTGCTACCAGCCGTGACTGTCCGATTTCTGCCATGCAGGATGTTGATCGCAATTTCTATGGCATTCAGTTCCATGCGGAAGTTCGCAATACCAAGTATGGAAATGACATTTTGAAGAACTTTGCGTTTAATGTCTGTCACGCAGAAGCAAACTGGTCGATGGATGACTTCATTGACCTGCAGATTCAACATATCCGAGAGACCGTTGGCGACAAGAAAGTGTTGCTGGGACTTTCAGGTGGTGTTGATTCGAGTGTTGTTGGTGTCTTGCTGCACAAAGCAATTGGCAAGCAGTTAACCAGTATTTTTGTTGATCACGGTTTGTTACGTAAGAACGAAGCCGATCAGGTTATGGATAGCTTAGTTGGTAAGTTTGGCTTGAACATCATTAAAGTCGATGCTCAGGAACGCTTCCTTTCCAAGTTAAAAGGTGTGACCGAGCCTGAAAAGAAACGGAAGATTATTGGTAATGAATTTATCCAGGTCTTCAATGATGAAGCGCGTAAGCTGGATGGCATTGACTTTTTGGCGCAAGGGACCCTTTACACCGACGTGGTTGAGAGTGGAACCGATACTGCCCAGACGATCAAATCGCACCATAACGTGGGCGGATTGCCAAAAGACATGAAGTTTAAGCTAATCGAGCCTTTGAACACATTGTTCAAGGATGAAGCCAGAGAAATCGGCGAGAAGCTTGGGATGCCTGAACAACTTGTTTGGCGTCAGCCATTCCCAGGCCCAGGTCTTGGGATTCGTGTCATTGGCGAAGTAACACCAGAAAAATTGCGGATTGTCCGCGATAGTGACTGGGTACTTCGTGATGAAATTGCCAAGTCCGGACTTGATCGTGACATTTGGCAATACTTCACCGTCCTTCCTGGATTTAGAAGTGTTGGTGTGATGGGTGACGGTCGGACTTACGATTACACCGTTGCTATTCGTGCCGTAAATTCCGTCGATGGGATGACCGCTGATTTCGCACGAATTCCGTGGGACGTTTTACAGAACGTTTCAACTCGAATTGTAAACGAAGTTGATGGTATTAACCGCGTAGTGTACGACATTACGAGCAAGCCACCGGCAACGATTGAATGGGAATAACAATTTTATAGAGTATAAAAGTAGAAGATCTCAAAGCCTTTATGGTATTGGGATCTTCTTTTTTGGGCTTATTTACTACATGGAACCTCCTTTCAAATACTTTCTGTGTTTCATCTGCCCAAAATAAATGGACTTGCTGGCACAATCAGTTGCACAGCAAGTCCATTCGTTTTTCTAGATTATCAGCAATTCTTCCGGCTTGGTTAATTTGTAATCTGCCTGCTGAATTGCTTCTGGGTTAACTGATCCGTAAAGGGCACCGGCAAAATTTGTCCCCGCCGCGTGGGCAGCCTGGAGGTCTGTTTCCATATCACCAATGTAGACCGTATTGCTTGGGTCGGCATGAAGTTTTTCCATGGCAAGCAGGATTGGATCAGGGGCAGGCTTGTGTGCTTGGGTATCTGAAGCGGTAACGGCTGTTGTAAATAATGTCGCAAATGGATAGTGATTTACAAAATATTGATGATATTCATCGGCTACCTTTGAGGTCACGATTCCCAGATGGACGTTGTCACGGCCAGCCAATTCGTTTAATACTTGGGGAATTTGTGGGTAGACTTTAACGCGATCTAATCGCTTGTACGCCAAGTCAATCCATTCCCGTTTGATATCATCACGGTCGTCATGAAGGCAACTGATTTGTTTGAGGGCATCATCAGCGGCAATCCCAAATAACTGATGCTGGATTTGATAGACTTCTCCCAATGTAAAAACGTAATTGTGCTTCTTCAGGACATCGAATAGTGCGGGCATATACATATCAAAGGTATCAAGGATCGTTCCATCGATATCAAAAATATAATTACTGATTTTGGTCATTTTCAGTGCTCCTTTCAAATACTTAGCGAACGTAAGATTCCTTAGGCAAACGAGGTTGCAATACTACCTAGCACAATTAGAACGATTCCGGCAATCGTATACATCATTTCTCGATGGCTCTTGATTTCGTGAAGAATCAAAATACCGCCAAATGTTGCAATAACGACGCTGAGCTGGGTCCAGATGAATGCCGATGTATTGCCATTTGCTTGAGCTGAATAAATGTACGACAATCCAGCGACGCCCCATACCAAGCCGGCAATAATGTTTAAGTACTGCTCACGCTGAGTGAAAGAACGCCTGTCGGCAAAGAATCCGTAAATCACGGCACCCAGCAAGATTCCTAACATTTCTGGTAAGAACATCGATGTGCCACTTTGCGCTTTGATAATTGGAATGTTTGGAAATGATGAATAGATCCAGAACCCGACGGTCGTGCACAGAAGAAACAATGCATCCTTCATGGAAACTTTGCCACCCTTTTGATCGCTGACAGAGGTACAAAGTGCCCCGACAATTACGATTATTAGGGCGATAACCCCAATAATCTTGGCTTTGGCCCCTGGCCAATCTCCAAAAATCAAAACGCCGATAATGGAATTTCCGACGAGTTGGAAAACCGTTGATAATGGGAAGGTGTTGGACACGCCAATTCGTTTGAAAGAAATAAACTGGCCGATTTGTCCAATGGTCCACAGCGCACCACAAAGCAGGGCAAAACAAAAGGCAGTCAAATTAACCGATGGTCGAGTGATCAAAAAGGCGATTAACCCAATAATCGATGTTCCCGCACCAATTCCAAAGATTTGATTGACGGGCCTTCCTCCAACCTTTCCTGTAACCAGCGGCATTACGCCCCAACCAATGGCAGGTAATAAAGCAATTAAAATGTTCATAGTCAATGACGCTCCCTCTCTTATTTCTTAACAAAATAACCATAATTTAGGAAACCAGTTTCCTGTCAAGACTAAAGTTCAAAAAGTCACAACTGGAGCGATAATATTCCGCCAAAACCTGTCGTTTAGTGCGCGACTTAGTTAGAACGAAAAAAGAAATCAAAAAAGAGGCCAGGGCACAAGTGATCTTGTGCTCCGGCCTCTATCCCTGGGGAGGGGATGATGTCGGTATCAAATAGTCGAAATTAAAGCGACAAATTTGAAGTTGACTTCGACAAAATGTTTATTTGTTGGCTTCCAAGTATTCCTTGGTGTACGAATCAACTGCTCGGAATGCCTGGGCAACGTCGTTTGGTTCAACCTTGAATGGGAGTCGGTCGATGGTGTCGTTTTCTGAACAAGCGGCTTTTCCTGCAGCCAGCAGTTCTTCGTCGGTGGCATTTTCCAAGTGTAAATCAGCCAAGGTTGTTGGCAGACCTAATGATAAAATCAGCTTGAAATACTTGTTGTAACGGTCTTGATCGGCACCTTCAAGCATTAATTGGGTCAAGGTTCCATAAGCAACTTTTTCACCATGGGTTAAAGCATGGGTTTGTTCCAGTGTCGTCAATCCATCGTGAATTGCGTGCGCACCTGACAGTCCACCACTTTCAAAGCCCAGTCCACTCATCAAAGTATTTGCTTCGATGACTTTTTCCAGGGCACTGGTTACCACGTGCTGCTTAACATCAGCGACTGCGATATGGGCGTATTTGAATAACGTCTCCTCACATTTTTGGCCAATAGCACTTCCAACCAATGTCTGCTTTTCATTCAACATGGTATCGGCACCAGCTTGAGCAACCGCCTGGGCTTCAACGTTGGTTGCCAAAGCGTCGGCAATTCCGGCGATCAGTAAGTGCGCAGGGGCACCGGCAATAATGTGACTGTCAACTAATACCAAGTTGGGGTTATGATTGTAGAAACGATAGTGATCAAAGCTGCCATCATCTGTGTAAATCACTGAAAGTCGTGAACATGGTGCGTCAGTTGACGCTAAAGTTGGCATGATGACAACGGGAATATCGAGGTTATCGGCAATGGCCTTTGCGGAATCACTTGTTTTTCCGCCGCCAAGGCCATAAATAGCGCTTACATTTTCGTCTTTACCAATTTGTGCAATCCGGTTGATTTCACTTTCGGATGATTCGCCTTGGAATTTAACGAGGACAACTGAGTAGCCGTGATCCTTTAAGTAGGATTCGAATTTTTGGCCGACAATATTATAAACACTGTCGTCGGTGAGCAAGAGTGGCTTGTCGCCAAAACCCTTCAGATACTGATCACTTTCAAATAAAACACCGTTACCTTGAATATATGAAGATGGTGAGCCAAATTCTTTTGTCATTATAAATCCCTCCAAAACATATTTGATTACAAATTCACAATACACTCGGAAACCGGTTTCTTGTCAAGCTAAAATAGCATATAATTGAAAAATAATGAGGTGATCGCATTGAAAACAATTTATGATGTTGCCAAAGCCGCCGGTTACGCGCCATCAACCGTTTCGAAGTATCTGACCCATCACGGATACGTCAGTCAAGCTGCCGGCAAAAAAATTGAACAGGCGATGGTGGATCTTGACTACCATTACAATGGTTTAGCCCGATTGTTAAACGAGGGGGCATCCTCACGTCTGGGCATCATGGTTCCCTACCTTGACCAGCCTTATTTTCAGGAACTCGTCCAATCGATTATGAACGTTTCAGTTCAGCAGCAACGAGAAGTGATCATTTTGCCGACAAATTATGATACCGGCTTGGAACAGTTGTACTTGGATCGGCTTGAACATCAGCTAATTGGGCAGCTGATTATTACGTCGCATGCCTTACCGTTGGAACAAATCGTCAACTATCAGAAGTTTGCGCCGATTGTGGTTTGTGAACGCAGCGCGCATTTGCCGATCAGGTCCGTTTACAATGATCGGTTGGGAACGTTTAAACAGCTGTTTGGAAAAATCAAGGCAGCAGGACAAACTCATATTGGGCTGATTCTTGCCCGACCAGCGTCACAAAGTCGTTCGACTGAAGAAGTGTTAACTGCTTATGCCGAAGTATTTGGCGAAAAGATTGCCCCCAACTTGGTTCGATACCATGGCAAAACGCTGGCGGATGGGATTCGGGAAGCAAAGCAGCTTCAACAAATTGATGATCAGCTTCAGGTTGTGTTAACAGAAGGGGATACAACCGCTGCTGGGGCCTATTCCGAGTATCAAAAATCGGGTACAAAGGTTACAGTCATTGGCCAAGGTAATGAGCTTCCCAGCCAACTACTGGAATTTTCGACGATTGACTATCACTTGGGAGAAGTTGGTAGACAGGCAGTTGCACTGTTGGCCGAAGAAGATGTGCGTTCGGTGGCTGTTCCGGTTGAAATTGTTGATCGAAAATAAAGTGTGATGAGAAGTGCGTGACAAGAAACACAAATTAATCAGGTCGTATGGCATGGCAAAAAAACGAGGTCGAATCAAAAGCTGACACTTTTGACTCGACCTCGTTTTAATAACTGCTTTCGAACATTCCACCCTCACAGCTGCGACTTGTGAAAACCTTTTTCCATCTTCGAAAGTGGTTTGGCAAATACGCGTCTTAACGGTGCAATAAGTAAGAATAGTGCACCGAATGCCGCTAGTGACAACATTGCCTGCCAATAAACGCTTGGAATCGGCCCGGCGATGGCTTCTCTGAACGCTTGAATCGTGTAAGTGAACGGCAAGAACGGTGCCAGTGCCGCCAAGTGATTTGGAATCAATTCCAGTGGGTAAACACCACCGGTTCCAAATAATTGAGCGATCATCATCAACACACTGAAGACTTTACCGACATTGCCGAACATGTAGACGAACGTGAACATGATAATGGTAAAGACAATTGTCGCCAAGTAGGCCGTTGCCAGCATTGCCAAAAGGCTACGTGGCCGTAAGCCAATGATTAACATTTCACCCAGCATGGTAAACGTTGTTTGGGTCATTGATAACGTCAGGTAAAGTAACAGTTTGCCGATATATTTTTGGACCATGTTTGATTTTGGAACCCGCTCGTCTTTTGGAATAATATAGCGCCACGAAACGATCGTGGTCAGCAGCAAAACGCCGACCCACATGGATAACGTGGTATAAAATGGCGTGACACCATAGCCAAACAGCTGCATATTATAAAGCGGCTTTTGCCTAAGCGTGATTGGTGACGCCAACAAGTTCGAAACTTTGGGATTTTCACCTAGCACATTGATTAATTTATTGAGATTGTCTTCATTGATAAATTTAGTTTTGTCATTCAGGTCATTAAGCTTGTCCTCAATTCCATTAAGGCGGGTTTTAATCCGGTTAACCTGAGAGACAGACAGCTTACTAATTGCTTTGCCACCAGCAGTTAAGGCATTTAGCTGGGGGATGAGTGAGCGAAGCGACTCTAAAACCTGATCGTTGCCGTTTAACTGGGTGTCCAAAGTATCGCTGAGACTATCGATCCCTTGGTTCACGGTATTGTTAAACGTTGAACCGATATCATCAAGGCTGTTTCCAAAGGCATTCGCAGTCTTATTCAACCGATTAATCAGACTGTTAATTGATTTCTTTGAGCTGCCGGATTGGTTGGCGGACTTTAATGCTGCCAAGTTACGTTGCTGTTGGTGAATCTCTTTTTTGGCGTTGCTCAATCCCTTGATTAAGGAAACTGTTTGGTTGTTTGGCAAAATATTGTTCAAGACATCGGCAACCCGCAGTGCGTTATTGATGTGGTCAAGCGTGTTGGCATTTAAAGTTTCCAACTGGTTGATTTCACTGCCCAACAACGACCGCCCGGAGGAACTTCCGTTACTGCCCAAACTTGAAATTAACGAGCGCATTTGATTGTTGTCTGATTGAAGGGCATTTAACCCACTCGATAAATCGTTTCGAGACGACCGCAGTGTTTCCTTGGTTGACTGTGTTAAGGCTCTTCCGTGGCTGACAACCTGCTGAAGATTGGTAATCTGGCTTGAAATCTTGGGGATATCTTTTTGAACGGTCTGCAAATATTTCTGGGCATTGCCGGAGTCCTTGTTTGCCCGACTTAAATACCCTTTGGTTTTCTTAACCGTATTAACGGCGTCCAGCAGCGACGATCGAATTTGAAGAATCTCCGGCTTGTGGGTATTGATTTTTTCACCGGCTGAATTCATTTCTTTTAGTGCTGCCTTGGTTCCGATTTTGATGAAACTATCACGGACCTGCTCGGTTAAGGCATCAACTGCTTGGCCGGAAATTTTGGTTGCGGCTGGGTTTAACTTTTCGTTGGATTTATAAACGATATTTGGCTTTTCCGGATTGGTTGAAACCAGAGTTGCCAACTTACTTGAAAAGTCATTGGGAATTTCAATCAGGGAGTAATATTTTCCTTCGTCCAAGCCGTTATTTCCCTGCCAATCGTTGGTAATAATCCAATTGATGGAATGGTTTTGTCTGAGTTGGCCGACAATTTGGTCACCGACGTTGAGCTGTTTGCCATTGACGGTACTGCCCTCATCATCGTTGACGACTGCGATGGGTAAACGGCTGGTATTGGCTTTAGAGTAGGGGTCCCAGGACACTTTGATGTTTGGAATTGCGTAGATTGCGGGAATAAGACAAAAAGCCAGCAGTGTGATCCACACTGGCCGGCTATGAAATATTTTCCGTAAGTCACGTTTGAATAATGTTAATATTGTTCTCATAAATGGGTCCCTTTAGTTGATCCGATCGAGTAATCCTTGGGCCAAGGCAAACACCTGATTGTTGAGGTTATGAATGGCAACAACTTTTGGATACAATTTATTAATCCCTTCACTAAATAGGTAGTTGAGTGTCTGGCCATCGGACTTGATCATTTCAAAGATTTGGTTGAGCTTGATGATGTCTGGATTATTGGTAATTGAGTTTTTCAGATTGGTGAGCTGGGTTAACAGATCCGGCAGGGTACTTTGCTTATCCATGAGTTTTAGAATTGAAATCACGTTGTTTTTGTTATCCGTGGACAAGGTATCAATTAAGCCAATAATTTGATTCAATTGTTTGCGCTGCTGGTTGATGTTAATGAGTCTAACCAAATGGCCGCTCCAAATCCAGCCTTTAACCTTGCCATTTCCATTTTTGACATAGTAATACACAGCTTTATTTCCATTAGCTCGTTGTAGCGTTGCGGATTTATAGGTGTAAAATGTGGTCAAAGGATAGTTATCTGCATTATGAACTTTTTTCTGCAGTGTCGTTGAACTGTAAAGATAGCCGCTGACTGCCCGGTATGGCGCCTTGGTTAATGATTGGGTACTAACGACCTTAGCGGCGGTTGATTTGGCCGACACGGTGTTTGACTGCGACAGGCCAATGCCAAATAGCACTGCCAGACCCAATACCCAAAGTTTTGCGATGATGTGTTTCATAGTAAGATCCCCCTTGAAATTCGACAAGAATTGTTAACTATGGTTAACTGTTGTTAATCATTCGCATACGCGTTATTATCAGTATAATGCATTTTTCAACAGAAACAAGCAAGTTAAAAAATTTGAGGGTTGTTCGATGTTTAAAAATATTAAATTAATTTATCAACGCGATTTAAAAGCGATTTTTAAATATAAAGCAGCGCTGCTGACCATTACGGCGCTGTGTGTTTTGCCATGTCTATATACGCTGGTCAACGTTAAGGCGATTTGGAATCCTTATACGTCCCAAGAGGTCAGCAAGATTCCGGTTGCCGTTGTCAATGAGGATCAAGGGACCAGCGTACAGGGCAAGACGATGAATCTGGGCAAGCAAATCATCACCCAGCTGAAGCAAAATAATCAGATTGGCTGGCGCTTTGTCGATGCCGGTACGGCTCAAAAACGTGTTCGGGCCGGGAAATACTATGCCGAAATCAAAATTCCAAGCAGCTTTTCAGCGGACCTGGCCAGCATTGTGAGTTCCAATCCGAAAAAAGCACATCTTGATTATATTGCAGACACCAAGGCCAGTCCAATGGGTTACAAGATCACGGAGGCGGCCTCACAAAACCTGCTTAACACCATTAAAAAACAATTCGTCTATCAAGTAAATAGTACTATCTTTTCTTATTTAAACATTGCCGGTAAGAAGGCCCAGGCGAACGAGTCCCAGATTTTAAATTTAAAGGATTTGATTATCAATTTGGGTGACAGCATGGACCTGGCGACCAATACATTGGGCGACATTAGTGATACGTCCAGTGGGCTGGCGGCCGTCTTTACTGAGATTAAGCCGGTCATATCGGCTTCTCAAAACGTCAATATCAATCAAGCAATTGGCGAATCCAATAGTAGTTTGATTAAAAGTGTCAATCATTCCGTCAATCAGTCATTTAACAATCTTCACACCGGCCTAACCGGGATTCAATCCGACGCGCAGCGGTTGAGAACCCTCACTAACCAGTTAAATCAAACCACGTCATCAGCCAGCAAAAGCCAAGTCAGTGCTTTGACCAGTCAGATCCTGTCCCAAATTAAATTATTGCAAGGGCAAATCACGCCATTGATTTCATACCTAAACACCATTAATAAGACCCAGAATCTAACTGGGGTCGCTAACTTGATCAGCCAGTTGAATGATGTCAAAAGTATTTTAAGTGATCAATCCGAACAAGTGACCCAACTGCAGCGCAACTTGTCTTCCGGCAATTCTGCCAATGCCCGGCTGCAGCAAAATATTGCCAGTCACTCCTATTCGGTGGCGACCAGGCTTAACGCAACGCTGTCAACTTATAACGCCCGGGTTAAATCCGAGTTAAATGCCATCCAACGGAATTTATTATCCGCGAACAGTAAGGCTGCCAGCGTCTTAAATAACGTTAATGGGATTCGCAGTTTAAACGAAAAGTCGTTGGATACGATTATTTCAGGTAACCAACTCGTCAGTCAGTCGACTGGCGACCTTGAGTCCCAGCTGCTTCAGTATAAGGGTGTGATTCAGCAGGCCAGTAATCAACTGAAGCTGACTTCTGATAACAATATTGCAGACATCATCAGTGTTCTTCAAAACAACCCCAAGCTGATGGGGGATGCGTTATCACAACCATTTAACGTTAAAAACGAGAATATCTATCGGGTCAGCTCGTTTGGTGAAGCTTTCGCGCCGACCTACATGGCGTTATCAATTTGGGTTGGCTGCGCGATGCTGGTGGCCGTTCTGCATACCTCAGTGCCGAAATATCATAAGTTTGCCAATTTGAAGCCACGGGAAGAATACATTGGCAAGATGCTGTTGTACAACACCTTGTCGATGATTCAAACAATGGTGATTATTCTCTCGGCGGTCTTTATCTTGAGAATTCACGTGGAAAGTTTATTCCTAATGGTGATGATCGGCGTGGTCTCGTCGCTGACGTTCTCGGTAATCGTGTATACGATGGCGTCAGTGTTTGGAAACTTGGGGAAAGCCCTGGCAATTATGATGGTTGCCTTTCAATTGGCCGGAAGTGGCGCAATTTATCCAGTCCAGCTTGATCCCTTGTTCCTCAGAATCGTTCAGCCGATATTCCCATTCTCATATGCGGTCAGTGGCTTCCGTGAAGCGGTTGGCGGGCCAAACGTGGGGACCGTCGTCCTCGACTTTTTCGTTTTGATTTGCATGTTGATCGGCGGCCTGTTAGTTGGTTTATTCTTGAAAGACTTCTTCAGAAGAGTGACAGCCAGACTGCTGAACGATTTTACCAAGACTGGCATTGGCCAGTGATGGTATTCATAATTGATGAAATGAGAAAAGGCCGGAGCAAAACGTTTTGTTTTGCTTCGACCTTTTTTGGTTTCAATATTACTTTGCTGAATTGTGCGACAAACAGCAGCTTCCAGAGTATAAGCAACTTGTCCAACCATCCAAACCCGTTAATAATCGATTGTTAGGCCTAAATTCTGGGAGCAAAACATTTGTTTCACTTCGACCCTTTTAGGCTCAATATTACTTAGTTGAATCATGCGTCAATCGGCTGATCCCCGCCATTTAAGCCCAACAATCAATCATTCCAAACCCAGGAATAATCGATTGTTGACCTTAAATTCTGGGATCAAAACGCCGATTGTCGCACACTAATCCTAAGCAAACGACGTCGCAATACTTCCGAGAACAATCAAGACGATTCCGGCAATCGTATACATCATTTCGCGATGGCTCTTATGTTCGTGCAAAACAGCAATGCCGCCGAATGTGGCAATGACGACACTCAACTGTGTCCAGATAAAGGCTGACGTATTTCCGTTTGCCTGTGCTGAATAAATGTAAGATAGTGCCGCAATCCCCCAGATGAGTCCGGCAAAGATATTCAGGTACTGTTCTTTTTGGGTAAATGATTTCCGATCCGTAAAGAGGCCAAAAATCACTGCACCAACCAAAATTCCCAGCATTTCCGGCAAGAAGATTGACGTGCCGCTTTGGGCTTTAATAATCGGAATATTTGGAAATGACGAGTAAATCCAGTAACCAACGGTGGTCACCAACAAGAATAGTGAGTCCTTCAAGGTAATCTTACCGTCTTTTTGATCACTAACAGAGGTTAAGAGGGCCCCGGAAATGACGATCAATAGGGCGATAAAGCCAATCACTTTGGACTGGGTACCTTTCCAGTCACCGAAAATCAAGACGCCCAGAATTGAGTTACCCACTAACTGGAACACAGTTGAAAGTGGGTAGGTGTTAGCAACGCCAATTCGCTTGAAAGAAATAAACTGACCAATTTGGCCAATTGTCCACAGGGCACCACAGACGAGGGCAAATAGGAATGCCTTGCCATCAATGGCTGGACGGGTAATAGCAAAAACAATTAAGCCGATAATGGTTGTTCCAGCACCAATTCCAAAAATCTGGTTCGTGGGTGAGCCACCAACTTTTCCAGTGACTAACGGCATTAATCCCCATCCCAGAGCGGGCAGCAATGCAATAAGTATATTCATAATCAAAATTCTCCTTCTCTTTAAGTAACAATAGCTATCATATAACTTATGAAAATAAATTTCCATAAAAACGGTTACAAAATTTATATAAATTTAAAATATTTTAAATAAGATTCACGGTAGAATCAAGTGGGACAAGGAATACAAAAATTTGGACGGTTAGCGAACAAAGAGGGCTGAAACATAAATCAACGACTTATGTGCCAACCCTCTTGTAAAAAACTTTCAATATGCTAGTGGCGGTTATTATAAGCTTGGACTTGCGAGCGTTGATACAGCGCATATCCGCCATAAATTGCGGCAATCACAAGTCCGATCAGCAGGAGCTTCGAGAAAATTAAAACGCCAAACAATAGGAAGACAACCCAAAACGACGCTTTAAGAAGCAGCCAGCTGATTTTAATGGCTAGTGTGCCAAATAGTAAGAGTAAAATCAATAACGTGATCATGGTGATGTCCTTCCTTCAATGGCTAAATGACAGCCACGTTTGATTAACCTAAATTTATCACTTTTTTCCTAGGATGCAAGCTCATTTAACTAAAAAATTAACTGGTTAAAGTTCACTGATCGTCGTTTCCCAAGACCTTGAAATTATGCTTTAATTTGGGCCAAACGTACCGGTCCGCAGTTTGAATAATCAGACCATTAAATAAAATGGAAAAAATGGTGCCGACGTTGACGGCGTAAAGGTTCTTTGTCACGGCAAATGAGATGACCATCGCGATAATTGGGGGAATAAAATCAATTAGTTGGGCCGCTACGGCACTCTTCTTTAGATACATAAACCGCAAAATGTTGGTCGTGTCGTCGTTAGGGTGCATTAGAAGGTTGGCTCGTTGATAAAGTGAGATTGCTGTGCAAAAGAAAATAATGCCCAGGCAGGCAAGAATGCCCCGAACGACAATCGGCAACTGGCCAACTCCCAGCAGCTCAAAGCCCTGGACAAAAATATTGACGAAGTAGCTGAAGAAGCAAACATAGAGGACTTCACCAATAAAGCGCGGCCAATCCAAATATTTCAGCAGAATTTGGTTGGTAATAGCGTTTAACAACCCGATGAAAAATAAGATCATCCCAACGTTGACGTTGAACCAGTGGCTATAATTCACAGCCGAAGCTGTCCAAACAGCGCTTCCCATGTTGGCGGAAATCGTGAGTGCATTTCCAAATGCGTTTAAAATCAACCCGGAAATCAGCCCGGTCCAACGTTGTGCTTTTGTATTTTTGATGATGCTCGCCCCCTAATAACACTAGTGTAGCAAGCATCAACAAATACGGCAAACGAGATTTATTGACCACCTGCTTTCCCATAGTCGTATAATATAATTAACTAAATTTCATCAGGAGGCATTTCATGGCAGAACAGCTAACTCATTTTTATGAAAAGTTTCAACCAACCCATTACAATATTTATTTAGATATCAACCGACAAGACAAACAATTCTCCGGAACTTCAACAATTACAGGAGACGCCAAAGAACAAAGCATTTCAATTCACCAAAAGTTTTTGGACATTCAATCTGTTCAATTAGATGGACAGGATCTTTCATTTACCAGGGACGATAAGCAGGAAGCAATTCATATTAATTTGCCGAAAACGGGTGAAGTCAAGCTGGTCATCGCCTTTCAAGCCAAGTTAACCGATACCATGATGGGAATTTATCCTTCTTATTATGAAGTTGACGGCGTTAAAAAACAGATCATTGGAACCCAGTTCGAGACGACGGCAGCCCGTCAAGCGTTTCCATGTGTTGATGAACCCGAAGCCAAAGCGACTTTTGACTTGGCCATCAAATTCGATGAGCACGAGGGCGAATCAATCATCAGTAATATGCCCGAAATCAGAACTGAAAACGGCGTTCACTATTTTGACACGACAATGAGAATGTCGACTTACCTGATTGCCTTTGGCTTCGGTGAGCTCCAAAGTGTCAAAACGACCACCAAGAGCGGCGTTGAAGTCGGCGTCTTTTCGACGAAAGCGCATCAACAAAGCGAGCTGGACTTTGCCTTGGATATTGCCAAACGTTCAATCGAATTTTACGAAGACTTTTATCAAACCCCTTATCCGTTACCACATTCATGGCAGTTGGCATTGCCCGACTTCTCAGCCGGCGCGATGGAAAACTGGGGACTGGTTACGTATCGGGAAGCCTACTTATTATTAGATCCTGAAAACACCTCGTTTGAAATGAAACAATTGGTGGCAACCGTGATCGCCCATGAACTTGCGCACCAGTGGTTTGGTGACTTGGTGACGATGAAGTGGTGGGACGATTTATGGTTGAATGAAAGTTTCGCCAACATGATGGAATACGTTGCGATTGATGCGATCGAACCCAACTGGCACATTTGGGAAGTCTTCCAAACTTCTGAAGCGCCAGCCGCCCTCCAACGGGATGCGACTGACGGGGTGCAATCTGTCCACGTTCAAGTGGAAGATCCTGCCGAAATCGATTCGATTTTTGATTCAGCCATTGTGTATGCCAAGGGTGCCCGGATGCTGGTCATGGCCCGGGCCCTGGTTGGTGATGGTGCCTTACGAAAAGGCTTGAAGGCTTATTTTGACGCCCACAAGTTCCATAATGCCACCGGTGCTGATTTGTGGTCAGCGTTGGGGGATGCATCCGGAATGGATGTCGGTGCCATCATGAACTCCTGGTTGGAACAACCCGGTTATCCGGTGGTCACGGCCAAAGTGGTTGACGGCCAATTAACGCTGTCACAGCAACAATTTTTCATTGGCAAGGGACATGATGTTGACCGCAAGTGGCAGATTCCGTTGAACAGTAATTACGAGGCAGTTCCCGAAATTATGGCCGATCAGTCGTTGACAATTGGCGATTACGCCGAACTCCGAAACAAGACGGGCAAACCGTTCTTCTTAAACGTCGGTAACAGTTCGCACTTCATTGTTCAATACGATGAAACCTTAATGAAGGATATTTTGGATCACGTGGCCTCATTAGATTCAATTTCTCAACTTCAACTGCTTCAAGACTTGCGTTTATTAGCCGATGGTCGCAAGAATTCATACGCCAACATTGTGCCGTTACTGCCAACGTTTTCTGAGAGCCAGTCAAACATTGTGAATGCGGCCCTCTATCGAGTTGCATCCAACCTTCAGAAGTTTGTGACACCAAAATCTGTTGAAGAAACCGCGTTGAAGGCGTTCTTTGATAAGCTGAGTGCTTCTCAGTTGGCACATTTGGGTTGGCAGCCTAAAGCTGGTGAATCAAACGATGACCAATTGACCCGGCCATATATTTTGAGTGCTGCCCTGTATGCGGAAAATGCTGACGCCATTGCTTCTGCCCATACGTTGTTTAACCAAAACAAAGAAAACCTTGCCGGATTATCAGCCGACATTCGGGTGTTTGTTTTGAAAAATGAAGTCAAAAATTTTGGTAGCGATGCGCTATTTGATCAACTATTGGCCGATTACCGCAAGACGGCTGATGCCAGTTACAAGCAGGACATTTGCGCTGCTTTGACCAGTACAACTGATGCCAGCCTAATTGCCAAATTAGTCTCCAAGTTCGAAGATGCCGACACGATTAAACCTCAAGATCTGCGTGCCTGGTTCCGTGGGGTGCTCGCCAATAATGACGGCCAACAAGCTGCCTGGGACTGGATTCGAAACGATTGGCAGTGGCTCGAAGACACTGTGGGTGGGGATATGGAATTTGCCACCTACATTACGGTCATTGCAGGTATCTTCCATACGCAACAGCGGTTGGATGAGTTTAAGGCCTTCTTTGAGCCTAAGATTCCAACACCTGGCTTAACCCGCGAAATCAAGATGGACATCAGTGTCATCGATAGTCGCGTCAGCCTCGTTCAAGATGAAAAGGCCGATGTCAATGCCGCAATTTCTCAAGTAATTAAATAATGAATGGCAAGAGGGTTTCATCCATTCCTGGATGGCCCTTTTTGTATGCCCAATTCGGCAAGCATTCCGATTAAATCATGGCCGATTGTAGATTGGGTGCTTTTTAAGTAATGTTACACATTTATAATATTCTTGAAAAAAAGTTAAAAAATGACCGCGAGAATAGTCGTTTGCACTGTAATATTTGCTGCACCAGCCATTTCACGTATTGTGTTCAAATTGATTTGGGCATATGTTTGTTGAGTGAATGAACGACAAATGTTCAATTTTTTTTTTGGACAAATTAACAGAAATGTGGAGTGGTTTTAGAATGGGTGCATTAAATAAAAAGGTTAGAATTATGATTCTTTCGGTGCTGACGGTTATCCTGTCAATTTCGTTTTTTGGCGGCGTCAAAGCATCTGCAAGTACAACAATCATTCCAGATATTTCCGAGTGGCAGGGTAAACTGACCAGCACCCAAGTTTCCAACTTAAAGGGGCAGGTTTCATTTATCATTAATCGGCGTCAATACGGTGCCAATTACCAAGATAAGTATGCGACGAACAATACAAATTTGTATGATCAATACGGGATTCCGTTTGGCGAATACGATTACGCAACTTTCACCAGTGCCGCCAGTGCCCGCAATGAAGCCAACGTTTTTTATCAACACTCAAACAAGGACGCTAAGTTCTATGTCCTTGACTATGAAGAAAACGACGTCACTTCTGGAACGACGAACGCTGCCGTAAAGGCGTGGTATAATCAAATGCGTTCACTGACCAGCAAGAAGCTTGTTTTCTACTCATATCAATCATTTGCGACGGCACATGCCAATACTGCGCGTAAGAGTTTTGATGCGCAGTGGATCGCCAATTACTCGTCGCGACCAACTATTCAAACGGATCTTTGGCAATACACCAACAAAAAGTATGTTCCAGCATTGAAGGAGTCAGTTGACGCCAGCACAATTTTAAATTCCAGCAAGCCAATCACTTGGTGGATCGGTGGTGCGCAGTCTGAAGACGTTGCTCAACCAACCTATTTCACTGATGTTGTGACAAGCGTTAAGGCCCTTAAGAAGATTTATTTATATGATTCAACGAGCTTTAAAAAAGCCAATCGGGTCGTTAAAGTCAACGCCGGGACAAAGGTTGCCGTTAGCTCCGTGCATAAACGGGCCAGTGGATCGTATTATTTTGAAACAGCAGACGGGCGTTATCTGACTGCTAATAAGAATTATGTTCAGTAATCTGGACAACAACCTGGAGGTCAATCATGAAACTTTATAAATTAGGTGGCGTTTTATTACTGAGTCTGGTTCTTGTCGGCTGTAGTAATGGCAATTCCAGTAAGCAAAGTTCTAACAATGCGTCCAAAAGCGATATGCAAAATTCCAGCAGTACCGCCAGCAGTTCGAGCCAACAACCTGTTTCTGCATCCAGCACTTCAAGTGCCAATCACGCACAATCCGATAGTCAATCGTATGATTTCTCATCGTTGACCAAGGATCTTTCAAGCAAATTGAGTGATACATTATTACCACAGAATTCTGGCTTGAGCGACACATCGAAAAATGTCCATATCAGATACAACGGAAATTCTGCGAACAGTAACATTTACTATAGCCTTGGAGACAGCGCATTGGCGTTGAATGATCCAAGTCTTAAAAGCGAAACACCTTACGCAGTATTAAGTAAACGAAGCTATTCATCATCATCTGAGGCTCAGAGTCATTTGGATTACACAGCTGCCTCAGAGATTAAGGGCCTGCCAAAGGTTGACCTTGGCCATTCGATTGTCGGACACACCCAATCAGGCGCCGGCCAGCAGTATATTTCCTGGAATGAAGGGAATTGGTCGATCAGCGTTCACGGAAGTCCAGTTAACAATACCACGCCTAAGAAGTTAGCTGTTTCAAGCGTGTCAATGTTTGAAAATTATGCCTTGCCGGCTCCAAATACCCAGGGCGTTGTTAAATTCAATGTGGGTAGTCAATCACAAGTGATTACCTGGCAAAATGGCAGTGTTGTCTACCGCCTCCGTGCCAACGATCCAGCGACTGCGATTAAAATGGCAGCCAGCATGAAATAAGCAAGATATGAATAATCAGGTTTCCGGATGATGGAGGCCTGTTTTTTTGTGCGCCCGAATGGTTGGTGACTCCGACATTGCAACAAGTTGCTTGTTAGCATAAAATGACTACATGAATCTAAAAAGTGAGGAAGTCTCAATGTCAATCCGATATGAAATGGCAACTCAAGCACAGCTGCCAAGAATTGTTGAAATTTATAACCAAATTATTCCCAGTCGCCTGGCAACCGCTGATCTTGAACCGGTTTCCGTGGCGTCACGACAAGCTTGGTTTAACGCGTTTAATCCTGATACGCGACCACTTTGGGTTATGAAGGATGGAACCCAAATCGCCGGTTGGGTCGGGTTGGAGTCCTTTTACGGCCGGCCGGCATACCACAAAACTGCTGAGATCAGCATTTACATCGATGAGAATTTTCGTCACCGGGGATTAGGACAACAGACAATTGATTTCGTGACGAAACAACTCCCTGACTTGGGGCTTGACGGGTTGGTGGCCTTTATTTTTAGTCATAATACCCCAAGCCAGAAGCTGTTTAAACACAACGGCTTTGAGGTGTGGGGGCATCTTCCCGATGTGGCGGAAATGGACGGGAAGCGTCGGAGCTTAGACATTTTGGGCAAACATTTTTAACTGATTGGAGTGGCTGGTAAATAAGACGGACCCGGTTAAAATACAATATCAGATTCAGAAACAATAATGAGTCAGTCAAAGCACGGTGCCAATGGGTTCCGTGCTTTTTATTTGAAATAATTTAGACAGATGCTTGCATTTTCTAAGCTACATCTGTAAACTAGTAGTTGTTAAGAGTTACAAATGTAAACTTTAAATTAAAAAATGAGGTTAATTAATATGATAGATGCAAAAAATGTAACCATTACCGATTCTGAGTGGGAAGTGATGCGGGCAATTTGGACGATGGGCCAACCAACCAGCCGTGAATTAATTGATGCAATGGCTGAGCTTCAGGGCTGGTCGGACTCAACCACGAAGACGCTGCTTCATCGATTGATTAAAAAAGAGGCGGTTGAACAGGTTGGAGATACGCGCCCGTACACGTTCGAACCGGTTGTTGGTGAAAAAGAATCGATGTCTGCTGCAGCCGATGACTTATTCGACCATATGTGTGCGATGAGGGCCGGGTCAACGATTGCTCAAGTGATTAAGACCCGGGAACTTTCGAAAAAAGATATTGCGGAATTACAGCGGATTTTGGCTGAGAAAGAAAAGACCGCTCCAGATATGGTGCAGTGCAACTGTTTACCAGGGAAAATGACATGCGAGGAGGATGGTTGAAATGGCAAATATGAAGGATGACATGAATGATATGGATCACTCAAAAATGGATCATATGGATCATGATATGAATGGCATGGATCATTCTAAGATGAATCACGATATGAGCAGCATGGACCATTCAAAGATGGGACATCATGATATGAGCGGCATGGACCATTCGAAGATGGACCACATGGATATGTCCGGTATGGATCACGATAATATGGACATGGGTGGCGACATGATGATGCATGGCGGTCAGATGATGCATATGGGAAATTTGAAGCAGAAGTTCTGGGTATCGGTTGTTTTGGCCATTCCAGTCTTGCTGCTGGCACCAATTATGGGATTGAATGTTTCGATCCTCAATTTCCACGCACCCCTGATCGAAGGCATCGTGATTCTGCTCTTTGACACGGCCCTGTACTTTTATGGTGGGGCACCGTTTCTAAAGGGCGCTGGCGCTGAAGTTAAAAGTAAGGCGCCGGCAATGATGACCTTGATTACATTAGGAATTTCGGTTTCATATTTCTATAGCATTTACGCATTCATCGCCAATAATTTCTTAAATCCGGCTACCCACGTGATGGACTTTTCGTTTGAACTGGCCACTTTGATTTTAATCATGTTGCTGGGCCACTGGTTGGAAATGAACGCTGTGATGGGTGCCGGTGATGCGGTTGAAAAGATGGCGGCGTTACTTCCAAAGACGGCGCACCTGGTGACGGATGATGGTCAAACCAAGGATGTAGAAGTGTCTGACTTACAGGTTGGCCAAAAGTTTCAAGTTCGCTCCGGTGAAAGCATTCCAGCCGACGGAACAATCATCAATGGCCAATCGACTGTCAATGAAGCCTTGGTTACCGGTGAATCCGCCGCAGTTACCAAAAATGTTGGCGACAAAGTGATTGGCGGGGCAACCAATAATAACGGCACCCTGACCGTTGAAATTACCGGTACCGGTGAATCCGGCTACCTATCACAAGTGATGAAAATGGTTCAAGAAGCGCAGAAGTCCAAGTCAAAAGCCGAGGACCGCGCCGATTTGGTTGCCAAATATTTGTTCTACGCTGCCGTATCTGTTGGAATCATTGCCTTTTTCGCTTGGCTGCCACAGGGGCTCTCCGTTGGTTTAACCCGGATGGTCACCGTCTTTGTGATTGCCTGTCCCCATGCATTAGGGGTTGCCATTCCATTGGTAGTTGCGCGATCAACTTCCATTGGTGCGCAAAATGGTCTGCTTGTCCGAAATCGGCAGGCAATTGAAGCCAGCCAACACATTAGCCACGTCTTACTGGATAAAACGGGGACGCTGACTGAAGGGAAGTTTACTGTGAACGCCCTCGTGCCAAACGATGGCGTTGACGAAACCAGTTTGTTAAGCGATTTAGCAGCCCTTGAAAGCAACTCAACGCATCCGCTGGCCCAAGCAATTTTGGCTAAGGCAGAAGAAAAGGGTGTTCAGGTTATTGCAGCTGAAAAATCGCAGAACATCCCCGGAGTTGGCATTTCCGGCGAGATTAACGGAACGACGTACACAATTGTTAATGGCAATTATTTGACCAAGAATGGGTTTAAATTCGACACCACGGTTGCCGATCAATGGGCCGCAAAGGGAAATTCGGTCAGCTTCTTACTTTCCGACAACCAGGTTCTGGGAATGGTGGCTGAAGGAGATACCATTAAGCCAGGTGCCAAAGCGTTAATTGCCGGTTTGAAGAAACGTGGCATTACACCAGTGATGCTGACAGGAGATAATCAAAAGGCTGCTGAACACGTTGCCGATTTGCTGGGCCTCGATGAGTTTCATGCCGGCCTGTTGCCTGACGATAAACAAAAGATCGTTGGTGACTATCAGGCAAAAGGCAACCACGTCATGATGGTTGGTGATGGTGTGAACGATGCGCCTAGTTTGGCAGAAGCCAATATTGGGGTCGCGATTGGTGCCGGAACCGACGTTGCGATTGATTCCGCTGACGTGATTCTGGTCAAATCAGAGCCAAGTGATATTCTCCACTTCCTTGATTTAGCCAAGATTACCAACCGCAAGATGGTTCAAAACCTCTGGTGGGGAGCTGGCTATAACATCGTTGCCATTCCACTTGCCGCTGGAATTCTAGCATTTGCGGGCATCATTCTTGACCCAGCTGTCGGAGCTGCTGTTATGGCGATGTCGACGATTATCGTTGCGCTTAATGCAATGGGATTAACGGCTGAAAAAATTCAAAACAACTAAAAATATCATCATTAATGATTAACAGAACGGGTATGCTTTCCATAACCGTTCTGTTTTTTCGTCCTCTGATAATGGGTTTGTAATGTAAAAAAGCGTGAAAACGTATCATATAGGCGTACAATCATTACTGATGCATTATTTTTATACCCCTGCTATAATTACATTGTCAAATAAATGATACCTATATTGCTAAGAAGAGGGACACGTTGTTCAGTATTTGATAGGTACTGACAATATGGAGGGGATTTAAAATGAGTCATTCAAGACGAAAGATGCTTCAGGAAACCACCGTTTCAGCAAAGCATTTTAAAATGTATAAGGCTGGCAAGCAATGGATGATCGCCGGCTTAACGATTGCAGCATTCGGAGTCGGTAGCCAAATGGGGATGGCTAAACAGGCCAGTGCCGAAACGGTACCGACAACGGAAAACACAACGGCTGCGAATACTACAACGGCCAAAGCAACGACTCAAGCAACAGCGCCAACAGTCAACACACAATCAGCACAACCCACCGAATCAACACCCACTGCAACTGCAGTAGCCTCCGTTGATCAAAAGACGCCGGCCACACAGCAGGACCAGTTTGCGACTTCTGCAACAAATTCGCAGGTGAAGTCAGCTGCACAGCCAGTATCACAGACAGCTCCAAGTGAGAGCTCAGCAAAGACGAATGATGCGCAACCGGCTACGTCCACTCAACAACCTCAACAAGTAAAAGACGAAAAAACGCCGGACAATAGTGCTCAACAGGCTTCAAACGATCAGGCGACGAACAAGCAAAGTACGCCGCAAGCCAACCAAACAAATGATGACGCCACAACAACCAAACAAACGACTCAACCTGTATCGACAAATCAAGCTGCCAAGGATCAAAAAGCCGATGATCAAAAAACAGCGGCAACAACGGAAGATACCCAGAAAGCCACTGCAGATCAACCGGTTAATGCTGATGATTTGACCTACGATCAGGCGGTCAACGTTTATAACAGTAGTAAACAATTGTACGGGATTATCACCAATCAGCTGAGTCAGGCCAAAAGTGACTATGACCAACAATTAGCTGTCTACAAGGACAAATTGGCTGCTTATAACAAAGCCAGCGAGGCCTATCAGAATAACCAGAATCAATATGGTAAAGACAAAGCCGGTTATGATCAAGCCAAAGCAGAATATGAAGCTGCAAAGACCGCTTATGAAACCAAGAAAACCGAATATGATCGGCTGAAAGCTTTGAACGAAAAGACAGCGGCAGATTACACGGCTGCTAAGAATAAGGCTGAAGAAGCCGTGGCAAGCGAGACCGCTCAAAAGGGTCTTTACGACGCCGCATTGGCGAAATACGAAACTGCCCGCCAGGCCTACGAACAAGCCCGAACTGAGTATGAAAAGGGTCAAGGCAGCCAAACTGACGCCCAATTTAATACGATTGTTGAGCGCTACAATTCTACCAAGGCCGATTACGATAAGACCAACACCGAGTTTCAAAATGTTAAAACAACCTATGAGGCAGTCAAAAAACAAGTTGCTGATTTACAGCAACCGTTTAAAAATGCCGACGCAACTCAAAAACAAATTAATGAGCAATTTGCTGCGATTAATAGTGAGTACACAGCGCTTCAGGACCAATACCAAAAAGCGCATAGTACCTTTGCGACTCTTGAGGACCAATTTACCAAAGCGGGCGTTGATTTTATCAACCAAACAGCCGAATTTGATAAGCTGAAGGCTGATTATGAAACGGTTAAAGCCGCCCATGATGCTTTGGCGGAGCGATACAGTGTTGCCCAAGGGGCGTATGATACGCTGGCTGATCGATTAACAGCACTTAATGAACAGTACGAAATCGAGCTGAAAAACTACCAGGCTGAAAAGAAAATTTGGGATGAGGCCTATGCCAAAGCGATGAAATTTGAACAATCCGTTGCTGAAAGTTTGCCTGAAAAGACGGCCAACCCGGTTCTGCCTGGGTTACAGCTCAGTACGACCGATCAAATGGTCAATATCGGCGATAACGGGGTATTTAACCTTCACTTTGACGCCAACGGCATTCGCACGATTTATACGAACGCTGACCTAGTGGTGAGCTTCCCCAAAGATGCTGGGATTCTGGTAGACACCAGTGATTTGAGTCGTTATCAAATTGGCGGGACCACGCCAACTTACGATGCGACCACAAAAACGTTGACGTATCATTGGGATTCCCTTGATAGCGGACTTTCTCAGGACCTTCACTACTCGTATTTGACCGACAAAGCGAGCCTGGCAAACAATCAAGTTGTCCAGATGGGGGTTTCATTTAAAGCCGATGAGCTTCAAAATCCGGTCCAAGTAAACGCTAACCAACAATTGGCGATTTCAAATACCGCCATGATTACCAATCAACCGTCAAACACCTATACAGACGAGTTTGGCAAGGAATACAAGAATCCGGCGCCGGGTGATACGGCGATTTGGAACGTCATCGTAAGTATCCCAACTTCTCAACCAAAAGTGGGGCTGCTCGAACCTGATACGCCAATTGACATTTATTACTACGTTGCCGGTTCACAGAGTTACGTGGGGCTGACCAAAGCGACACCTGAAAACGGGTTGGTAGATACACCACCCGAAATCTCAAAGGGTGAGCTTCCTGACGGCACGCCAGCTACTATTTTGAAGTGGACCTTTAAGGCCGCTGACATTGCTGGACAACTGGCCAATGATCAAACCATGAAGTTCCAAGTGATTGCCAAGGTTGACAAGACCGCTGAGAACTTCCAATGGGTCAAAACGGATGTTGGAATTGGCTTAACATTTCTTGGTGGTCAACCAGTGACGCAAAAAAATACCAACAAAATTGCCGCCACCATGGTCCTGCCACATGACCCGGCAACTTGGAATATTCCATACGGAAGTTGGGTTCCAATGGCGCATTACGGTTCGGCCGATGGTGTTGGTAACCTTGCCGGAATCAAATTGTTGAATCCGGATCCGCAAGTTTATTCAGATTCAAATGCGCTGTTAAAATTCTATGACACACTGGTGCCAATCTTTATGTCAAGTGATGTTGACGGTGAGTTACCGGAAAGCGAACGATTACGGGATTTCAACTACTATGCGCTTCATCAGACGATTGACCCCAGAGAAGATTTGAACCAGATTATTATTCACAATTTTGTTTATCAGCCAACCGGAAATGTCAAAAGTTCTAAAGCGCCGACCGGGGCCAGAAATCAATGGACTTATCTTCAGGAAAATCCTTATTTGACAATGGCGGTGAAATACCAGGGCGATGCCGAAAACCAGTATCACGTGTTATTTGAGAACTTGCCAACTGTCACCCAGGATGTTGAAAAAGATCAAAATGGTGCCCCAATTTATGCAGTTAGTGGTGAGGGATCGAGCAGTTTCATTTACGTCAACCGCCAACAGCTTTTAGCGGCTGGACTTGATCCAACCAAGAACGTCGTTGAAGTCTATATGTACATGCATAAAAAAGGAATGGGTGATATTCCAAGCAACCCGGATACCATCAGTAGAGAAAGTATCTACAAATATCCAGATCTGCCGTATAAATTCAATCAAAACGAAAAAGAAACTATTATCGACAAGAATGGCAAGCAACGAACAATTTTCAAACGGGATGTTTTGAAATCACCTGAGGAAGGTGGACTTCCCGCAGGTTCTTGGGCACCATACGGCATCAATGGCGGAATCTATTTTGGGACCGTCTTAAAATTAAACGCCGAACCAGGGACAATTACCCACCAAATGACACCGAAAGTCAGCTGGTCGAATGCCAGAACTTATGTGTCATTGGAAAATTGGATGTCAGACGCCGACGTTGTTGCCGGAATGGATCGTTGGCTAGCCAAAGATGACCAGGAAAAACAAGCTGCCATTGACGGAAGTCTGGGCTGGCCTGGAGTTGTCTGGCAGTTCCTGAAACCTTCAACGGTTGAAGTCGCCAAACGAGACATTAGTGCTGACCGTTACATTACTTCGGCAATCCATTTGGATAGTTTAGCCGGTGGCTCCGTGATTTCACCAGGCGCCCATCAACTGACTCTGGGCTTTATCCTGGATAAGACATCGGTCGGCAATATTGCGGCCAATGATGGTCCATTTGTGACCTACACCGTGATGCCAAAAGGGGTTTCATTTGATTATGACGCATCGATGACAAATGGCGTTATCCCATTTGGAAATCAATATTCGGTCATTGATAACTTTAACGGGACTGGCCAACAGGTCTTGAAGATTGTTTGGCCTGACAAATCCATTATGGTGCCAGGAGAAAGCAGTGGAACACGGGTCATTGTCAACATCGATGATCGGGCACCTAAGGATCTGGTCTTCCACAACTTTGTTAATCTGGGAACTGAAAAAGAAAACTACACCATGTCAGCGCCGAATGTGCTTCAGCCGACTATTTTAAATACGCAAAAGATAGCGGACGGTTCGACGACGGGATTGATTGATACCAAGACGCCACTCTTTACTTCTGGGACGGTATACATTCTGGATAAGGATGCGATGCTTCAAACCAGTCAAATGGTCAGCGCTGCCGGTAAGGACGATTATCATCACAATGTCGCAATTGAAGCCGGCAAGCAGGCCACGGTCAAGATTCATTTCAATGAGAACACCGATAATGAATTGACACAGCTAGACTTATTGGACTTCTTACCACAGGCCGGAAAAGTTGAAGGCATGACGACAACGGATGTCCGTGAATCAACCTTCAGTGCCGGATTGGCTGGACCGATTACGCTGCCAAGTGATTGGAATGGCAAGGTCAACGTTTACTACACGACGGATAGTCAACAGACGGTTGCCGGGAATCTGAATCAAGTGGGTTGGCAATCCCAGGACACGATTACCGATTGGTCGAAGGTGACGGCATTTAGAGTGATTCTCGATGAAACGTCAGGCCAGACAATTAGTGGTCATCCAGCCGAAGGAATTACGTTTAACGTGACGGTCCCAACCGCATCAACGTTTATTTCCAAATATGCTGAGCCGGGAAAACAGGTTGGTGTTAGTGACCTGGCTGATAAATTAACGGGAGAGATCGCCTACAATAGCTACGTGATGGCGGCCAACCATTTGAACTATACGGAACCACTCCAAGTGGGGATCAAAGTGTGGGCAGTTAATGATCCTGCCAAGGAACCAGCTAAACCCACTCTTGAGATTGACCGCCCAGTGGACGACTCCAAAGCTCCTGAAGTGCCGGTTGCACCAGTTCAAACTGGCAACCAGGTCGTTGATGTGAATGAACCAACGGCGCCTGAACCAAATAAGGGCGTGGTCGCAGAATACACACCGAGCCTTGATGAGCCAAGTGCGCCAATCGCGCCGATCGCACCAAAGAAGGTCGACAAGCCGGTTGTCCCAGGTGGTGGTAATACACCTGATCCAAACAAACCGGATGTGCCAACTGTTCCGTCAACACCAAGTACCCCAAATACACCAAATGTACCAAATACCCCTACACCAAGCACTCCTCAAACGCCAAGTAACGATCCACAACAGATTGTTAACGAAGTAAAAGAAAAGACACCAAAAACCAATGACACTCAACCAGGTGAAACGCAAGCAACCAAGCAGCAAGTCGATGATCAACTGACGGTTAAGAACCCAAGTCAGGTGGTTCATGATGACAGCCAGGCTGCAACTGCAGCAACTCAAACGCCAGCTGCTCAAACAGCCAGCCAGGAAAAATTACCACAAACTGGTGAAAATCAGACTGATCACCAACTATCGGTAATTGGGATGATCTTAATGGCAATGTTTGCCTGGATTGGATTTGGTCAGAAGAAACGTAAAGAAGACGATTAAGTCAATTACAAAACGGCGCCACACTTGGATAATCCAGGTGTGGCGCCGTTTTTAATTTGAATGATGGTTCACTAGTTTTGAACAATCACCAGTGATTTAATGGCTTCACGTTTGGTCATTGCTTGATAAGCATCGTCAATTTCATCAAGACTAAATCGCTTGGTAAAGACTTTTCCCGGGTGGATTTCGCCATCCAGAACGGCCTTTAGGAGAACACTCTTGTCGTAAGTGGTTACTGAAGCAGGGCCACCGGCAACGCCTAAGTTACGGCGGAAAGTACTGTTCGGATCGGACTTCTTGGTGTGTGGCAAGCCAACCCGACCAACGATTGCGCCTGGGCGGGCAACATTCATGGCGGTTTCAGTTGAGAGTTCTGAGCCAACACACTCAAGAACGGCATCGGCGCCGGCACCGTTTGTAAGGGCCATGACTTTGGCAACGGCTTCGTCACCACGCTCAGCCACGATATCCGTTGCACCAAATTCGGTGGCGAGCTTTTGTCGGTCTTCATGACGGCTCATGGCAATAATTCGGCTGGCACCACGCATTTGAGCGGCAATGACACCACATAGCCCAACCGCACCGTCACCGACAACAACGACAGTGTCGCCTGGCTTAACATTGGCGACTCTGGCTGCGTGATAGCCGGTTGCCATCACGTCAGCCAGTGACAGAAGTGAGTTCAGCATACCATCGCTGTAATCTTCCGGGTGGCCGGGGATTTTGACCAATGACCACTCAGCGTGTTGGTAACGTACGTATTCGGCTTGATAGCCTGAACTGAAGTTGTCGCGATGGGTTTGACAACTGCCTTCGTAGCCGGCACGGCAAGCAGCACAGTGACCACAGCCGTGGGTAAACGGTGCAATCACAAAATCCCCGGGTTTAACAGTTGTAATGTCTTTTCCAACTTGATCAACAATCGCAATCGCTTCGTGACCACTGTTCTCAGAATTGGCATCCTTTTCTTCTAAGCCACGGTAGGCCCAGAGGTCAGATCCACAGACACAGGCACGGACAATGTGTAAAATAACGTCATCGTCAGCTTGAATCGTGGGTTTATCAATTTCAGTAATTTCAACTTTTCCTGGTTTAACAAATAATGTTGATTTCATTTTCATATCTCCTCATCTTGTTTTGACTTACGACGTTATTGTAAACCTTAAAGTGAACTTCAAGGCAAGCTGATTTGAAAATTATTTTGAATGAGCTTCCAAACGTTTCTGAAGTTCAATGTCATATGTGCGCATCAAAGGCGTCATGATCGCTACGAGACCGCAGATAACCGTGCCAACTCCTGCGATGACAAATAACATTTCAACGCCAATTGCATCGGCAAGCGGCCCGGCAAAAATCAATCCAATCGGGCCGGTCAGACTCATCAGCGAATTAAGAACGCCAAGGACCCGACCCAATTGTTTGGAAGGGTAGCTTTGCTGAATCATGGCCATTAACAGGGTATTGAAAAATGGGGTCGCAATGCCTTCAATCACGTTTAAAATGGCAAACCACCAAAACCCGCTCTGGTTTCCTGGCAGCAAGCCGCTCAAGCCAGTTGGAATGCCGATCAGGAAAAAGGCGATAATGACCGGCTTCATTCGGTCCCGCCAGTTGCCCCAAATGCCAATAATGGCGCCACCAACCAGCATGCCCCCGGAATATAAGGCTTCAATGAACCCGGCTTGGCCGACGGTTCCTTGAAAGTATTTCATGGTCATCAGTGGATACATGCTGGCAGCGGGCATATAAAGCAGTGTAAAGACGGCACCGGTAATGGTAATGTACCAGAGTCCACGATTTTTCATAAGGTCTAAGAGGCCTAATTTGGTGTTGTGGAGCATGTGTAAAGCCGCATCAATTTTTTCGTTGTTGGGAATTTGAACCCAAATCAAAATGCTGATTCCAAGGATGGCGCCTAACACGTCAAGTAAAATCAAAAACTGTAAGGGGATGATCGCAAATAAGAATGCCCCCAGTGCCGGGGCAATCATCATGTTAGCGGATTGGACCATTCCCAGTTGGCCGTTGATTTTAGTCAGTTCTTCGTCGGGGACCATTGTCGGCATGACTGATTGAATCGTGGGCATTTGAAAGGTTTGAGCGATGGATCGCATTAACAGCGACACAAAAATCAGCCAGATTGGAAAGACGTGAAAGACGCCGCCGGAGACTGACAGGACGATGGCAAACATGGCCGCGACGACATCAGGCACAATTAATAAGCCCTTTTTGTTCCAGCGATCAACCAGTGGCCCGACAAATGGACTTAACAACGCCATCGGCAGCATTCCCAAAATCGTGGCAATGCTTAAAATTGTTGCGGAGCCCGTTTGCTTTGTCAGATACCAAATAATTGCGTACTGGACGATCATGCTGGTGATACCCGTCAAAAATTGACTGACTAAAAATAAATAGATATTTCGACGCCAATGTTCCTGTTTAACCCTCATGGCAACTTCCTCGATATTTCATAAAATAATGGTTATCCATATTCTACCGTAATTAGCCTAAAGTTGGCGAATAACCGTCAAAGTGACTGACATTGACAGGCGGTTGTGATAAGCTCACTTAAGATACCAAAAGCAAACTTAAAGGAGAGACAAGATGACTTTACCTCAATTAGATTTAGCAAACGCCAAAGGACCCAAGGCAACCATTAAAACCAACCATGGTGAGATTGTGGTTCAATTGTTCCCGGAACAGGCACCCAAGACCGTTGAAAACTTCGTTGCCCTTGCTGAAAAGGGATACTATAACGGGGTTGTTTTTCACCGTGTGATTCCTGATTTCATGATTCAAGGTGGCGATCCAACCGGTACCGGAATGGGTGGCGAAAGCAGCTTTGGCGGCAACTTTGCTGACGAATTTTCACCAGAACTGTTTAACATCGACGGTGCGCTGTCAATGGCCAATGCGGGTCCGGATACCAACGGCAGCCAGTTCTTCATTGTCACCAACGAGCACGTTGATGACGGCATGGTTTCTCAAATGAAAACCGCTGGGTATCCTGAAGAAATTATCGATGCTTACAAGAATGGCGGGACACCTTGGCTTGACTTCAGGCATACAGTTTTCGGCCAAGTCATTTCCGGCATGGACGTTGTGAAAGAAATTAGCAAGGTTGACACCAATGCTCAGGACAAGCCAAAAGACGATGTAATTATGGAATCGGTCGTTATCGACAAATAGCTGTCTTAATTTAATCGATAAATAAAAAAGTATTGAATTGACTGGTTTGTGACCAGCTAATTCAATACTTTTTAATTGGAGGAGACTATTTCTTAATTTGTTTCAAAATATTTGAAACCGCGTTTGCTTGGAACTCTGCTTGGGCCTGCTTCATGACCTTTGTCCGGTCGGCGGCCGACATGGTTGGGTTCTTCTTCATGGCAGCCGTCACTTGTTTTGTGACGAACGCCTTGCCTTGAACCTTGAGCTTTGCTTGGTATGACTTGCTTGCCATGACTTTCTTAAGAGCCTTGGCTTGTGGGACGGAAAGGACTTGCACGTCGTTATTTACATAGATAACGTTTTGGCGCTTGACAAATTTGTGCCCTTCACCAGAAATGCCAAACCATAATTTGGTGGTCCCGCTGGTGTATTCCCAACGAGTGGTTTTAGTAACCATTCGGTTGTCGCCATTGGTCTTAACCAGTTTGTTGGTTGTATCCGTCGTTTGTGTATGCGACTGTTTCTTCGCATTTTCAGACTTTTGATAAATATAGACCTGATGCTTATTGGCGGTACCGATTGGCTGATAGAGAAACATTTTCATTTGCTTGCTGCCAACGGGATAGATTTTTTGGCTGACAGAAGTTGTGACTTGGTGCATTCCATAGTGGTCCCGATCATTTTTAATAATGAAGACCATTGAGGTGATCGCAACAAGAAGTGACAATGCCGTTAAGATATAGGCAGTCGGCTTATTGTTAATGTAAATGAAGAAGATGAAGGCGAAAAGAACGCCCAAAATTAGGGTAACTACGATCATTAATCTTCACCTCCGTTTTTAGTGTAGTCGCTTGATTGACCACGATTCTTTAAGAAGAATGCGGTTGCCAAAGCCAGGACACAGAAGACAAGTGAGATGGCAAACGCAGCGTGATAACCGGTCAATGTTGCGTTGATCATGTGATCTCGATAGCCCAATGGGTTGGAAGTCAACATGCTCTTTGCGGGTTGGTTGCTCTTGGTGACGTTTGTCAAAATACTGATTAAGACAGCCGTTCCGACTGAAGAGGCAACTTGACGCTGCGTATTGTTAACCGCAGTTCCGTGGCTCAACAGGTTAATTGGCAATGAGTTCATCCCAACGGTTGTGGCCGGCATCATCGACATGGAAATCCCAAACATCCGGATTGCGTAGAAGACGACGATATACAAGGTTGACGTATTTTTTGTAATGAAGATAAATGGCACCGATCCAAGTGTTAACAAAGTCATTCCAAGAATTGAGAGGCGTTTGGCTCCGAAGCGGTCAACGGCTCGACCGGTAATCGGGCTCATAATTCCCATCATTAACGCTCCGGCTAACAAGGTCAGTCCGGAATGAAAGGCCGACATTCCTTTTACAATCTGTAAGTAAAGTGGAATGACCATTTCAACACCAACCATTGACATCATCGTGACGGAACTCAAGATGGCCGATACGGTAAATGGAACAGAGCGATAAACCCGGAATTCCAAGAACGGTGTCTTCATGACAAGTTGACGCCAGACGAATAAGCTGATGAAAATAACCCCGATGACTAACGTTGAAATAACGGTTGTGCTGCCCCAGCCATCGTCTCCAACGGATGAAAAGCCGTACAACAAGCTACCAAATCCAATCGTTGATAAGACGACAGAAAGTAGGTCAATGCTTGTCTTCCTGTTATCCAAAACGCTCTTGACGAACCAGAAGCTGGCAAGAATTACAACGAACATCAATGGAATGATCATTCCAAATAAATCCCGCCAAGTCCAGTTATCAATGACCCATCCGGAAAGTGTTGGGCCAATCGCTGGTGCCAGACCAATTACAATTCCGGCAAGCCCCATGGCCGTTCCTCGTTTGGCAGGTGGAAAGATTGACAGCATGATCGTTTGAAGCAATGGCATGGTCACGCCAACACCTAATGCTTGAATCAAACGGCCGGCCAACAAGGTGCCAAAGTTTGGCGCGATGTAACAGACAATTGTACCGACAAAGAAAACTGTCATGGCACCAATATATAACCATTTTGAATTAAATCTTGTGCTTAGCCAAGCACTAACAGGAATCATAATTCCGTTAACCAGCATGAATCCGGTTGTTAACCACTGAACAGTTGATGTATTGACATCAAATGCCTTCATAATGGTCGGAAATGCGGTGGAGAGAATCGTCTGGTTCAGAACCGTACAGAATGTTCCGATCAGAATAACGATGATCATCAAGCCACGGTTATATGAATTTCCGTTTTTATCTACTGCGTTACCCACGATTGATTACCTTCTTTGTCTCTAAATTTTTGATTTCTTTCGAAAAATTGAACATGGACTAATATAAGATGATTTGGCTTCGTTGTCAAGCATCTTGACAAACATATTTAAAAATATATACTTGATGTTAATAAAGTTCATATAAGTATCAGACGATTTAATAAACAAAATGCCGACATTAAGGCAATGGAAACAATTACATTTTCGAACGGATAACTTTAACCTTAGAAACGAGGGATCATTTTGGACAAAGAGTTCCAGCAAAAGCTGGCTCAAATTATTAAGGATAACGATTGGCTTTTAGGAATTGGCGATGTCTCCAATGCAACGGGTGTTTCACAGACCCAGCTTCGCTATTGGGAACGCAAAGGCTATATTGAAAGCCGGCAGGGCAAGGGGCAAAACCGTAAGTTTACTTATAGTATGCTGATGAAGGTCTATCAAATGAAACTGCTGTTAGACCAAGGCTATACGCTGGCGGTTGCGGCCCAAAAAGCGGAATCAAAGAGTCGTGAACTCAAATTACTCAAGCAGGTGTTATTTGACCGCTTTGAAGGAATGGCCACTATTGATGGCAGTCCGGCCGTTAACCTGGGTTATCTAGATGACAGCAAGAAAACCATTTTATACGCGATTGTTAAAAAAGATGGGACGGACTTCAAGGTTGTACCGGTGGAAAAGTAAAGTTTTTGAGAAACTAATTAACTTTATGCTTGCATTTTGTACCCCTATAAGCGTTACACTGTAATTATTAAAAATGTGTCGGAGGGAATTTCATGTTAGAAAAAATTACTTACAAAGAATTATTGAGCCATGCGTTTGATATCCCAGTTTCAGTTACATACTGGGATGGCAAGACTGAAACCTATGGGGAAGGTGAACCCAAAGCCAAGATTGAAATCAAGAAACAAATTCCGTTAAAAGAAATGACTGCCAAGCCAACTTTGGTATTGGCCGAAGCATACATGAACGGCGATATCGAAATCGATGGCAGTATTCAAGAGTTGGTTGCGTCCGCATTCCGGGCGGATCACAGTTTCTTAACCAACAATCCATTTTTGAAGCACTTACCTCGGATTTCTCACTCAGAGAAGGCCAGTGAAAGTGATATTCAAAAACATTATGACATCGGAAACGACTTTTACAGACTTTGGCTCGACAAATCGATGACGTATTCATGTGCCTACTTTGAACACGATGACGATACGTTGGAACAGGCACAGTTGAACAAGGACCGCCATATTTTGCATAAGCTTGATCCCCAACCAGGCAACACCTTACTTGATATTGGAAGCGGCTGGGGAACGTTGTTGTTCATGGCTGCCGAAGACTTCGGTCTGAATGCGACCGGAATTACTTTGAGCCAGGAACAATACGATTACACCAAGCAACAAATCAAAGAACGTCACCTTGAAGGAAAAGTTGATGTGTTACTTGAAGACTACCGTGAAGTGAAAGGCCAATTTAATTATGTGACCTCTGTTGGGATGTTCGAACACGTTGGTAAGGAAAACTTGGGGCTTTACTTCAAGAAGGTTCACGATTTCTTGAAGCCTGAAGGGCGCGCTTTGATTCACGGAATCACCGGCCAACATGAAGGCGCCGGCGTTGATCCGTTCTTAAACGAATACATTTTCCACGGTGGCTACATTCCTAACGTTGCTGAAAACATGAAGCACATTATGGATGCCGGCATGCAGATGAGCGACTTGGAACCATTGCGCCGTCATTACCAAAAGACGCTTGAAATTTGGTACGCCAACTACATGAAGGTGATTGATCACGTTAAAGAGAAGTACGGCGTGCCATTTGCTCGAATGTGGGGGATGTATCTCCAAGCCAGTGCCGCTTCATTTGAAGCCGGAAACATTGACGTCATGCAGTACCTGCTGACTAATTCCCCTAGTGGAACTGGTTTGCCAATGACGCGTCAGTATGTTTATCAAGCTGACGGTGAATAAGTAATAAGTAAAAATAGTATGTAGAAGAGGTCGGGGCAAGACTTAGTGTTTTGCTCCGACCTCTTTTGCTTTGACACCTATTTAAAATGCTTCACAATCATTTGGTTAAGGTACAGCAACAACCCCAGTAGGGACAAAATGCACCCGACTATCAGGCCAGGGATGTGGTAACGCATGACGACGTGATTTGTGGTGCTGGTGATCGGCACGGCGGCAAAGTCGCCTAAAACTTTGACCACCTTAACCGGCTGCCGGTTAACCGTTGCTGTCCAGCCCGAATCATAAGGAATGGACGTGTACAGCCAGTGCTGATTGGGACTTGTCCGGGTCACCGATCCACTGACTTGGTTATTTCGGTAGGTCGGCATAAATGAGTTTTTTTTGAGTTGAGAGACTACTCGTGAAAATGCCTGTGTGTTCAAGGTAATCAAATTGACCTTCTTCAACGCTGATTGACTGTGGCTGAGAAATTGGATCGTCATTGGAACTCCTTGGCGGTATGTGCCAAGCTTGATAATGTATCGTTTGTGAAGTGGGTCGGAGATGTTTCCCAAACGCTTGCCGTCGACCTTAATGGATGAGTAATCAAACGACGCATCAGACGTATCAAAGTAAAGTGGACCACTCAACTTTGGGAAAACCGTTAATGAATAACGAGTGCCGGAATGAGTGATTGTCCTTGAACTTTGATTAATGGTCTCTTTTAGCAAATACGAATTGGAAGACGGAGAGATCGTTTGCAAGATATTTTCCAAGTTCGTGAAAATAAATCCGGACCTTAGTTTGAGGTTAACGAACTGATTGCTGACGGGAAAGCCCATGCCAACGTAACTTGAATTTGGTTGAATCTGACCCTTTTGGTTGAGGTTGTATTTAACACCCAACAGCAGTTTAGAAATCGTGGTATTGCCAGCAAAGTTTATCCGCCGTTGATTCTTGCTGTAAAGACCCAGCATTTTCAACGTTTCCCGCATTTGTTCGGGCAACGTTGAACTATATTCCTGGACGCCGTTGTAGTTAAAGATTTGGGCATCGTTGTAACCGTAATAGGTCTCTTTAAATGCCGGCGCAAGGGCTGTTTGCTGCTGACCAATTCGGAAAAGGCGGGTTTGCGGGTTGGTATAACCAGCCAGTTCTCGGCGCTGTTGATTATAGGTGGCCGTGTATTTAGATTGGCTGGCAAACGGCTCGGTTGCCAAGGTACTCATGAAGTTAACTCCTAGTTCTGTGACGATCAGCGCGCCGACGGTCATTCTTTTGAGGTTTGTAATCGTACTGAATAAAATAACTGAGTAGATCATGACCAAAATGATGTTGACCAAAAGCATGTGAAGTGAATTTGGTTGAAGGGACAGATAGGCGTTTGCGTGATTCAACTTTATGTCCCCATAACCGATGATTAAAAGTAATGTGATGAGCGCAGGGATCGCTAATTTATACCGGGTCTTAATTCCGGCTGGCTGATTAATTAATGCTTCATAGCCAATCATTATCAGCATGAAGCTCAGTAAAAATGAATAGCGAAACGGAGAACCCGATGGTTGACTCATCATGTGCCAAACCAGGTTAATTGGGCCAATCAACATGCTAAAAAATAGAATTCCAAGCGTCACTGCTGTGCCAATCTTGTGTTCCCGGGGAATTCTTGGATGACAGAAGTAGGCAAATGCCAGAATCACGATTGCCGTCGACGCAAAGATCGCTGGGGCATGAAAGAGACGATTAGTGTATGACTGTCCACCCATTCCAAGCTGCGAGAGAAACTCGAAACCAAATTGGGGCTTGGATACGGATACCAAATTGTTATCGGCTGACGGGACTATTTTGGCCGTCTGCAGCATGCCGAGTGCCGTGGGTAATAGGACGACCAGGCTGGTTAGGACACTACAAAGTTCCGTGAAGGCAAACGATTTGATAAATGGCCAGTTAGCTGGCAACCACTTGGTTCCTGACGGCAATTGAGATTGGGTCGAAATCATCACGTCAATCGCGTAAATAATCGTGAAGATGCCAATCATGTAGCCGATGTAATAATTGGTCATGATACATAAAGTTAGCCATAAAAATAAGGGCCACGAGCTGTGACTTGCCTTGATGCGATCAATCCCATAGCAAACCAGTGGTAAATAAATCAACCCGTCCAACCACATGATATTGATAAAGTTGGCCGTGATAAAACCGCCCAGGCTAAACGCGAGCGCAAATACAGGGTTCAGCCAATCGAGTCGATTAAAATGTTTCGCCAGAAAGAAGCTGGTTGTTGCTGCGATGAACGCATCTTTAAGCATGAAGATAATCGTGATGGCCACCGGAAGCTGACTGGTTGGAAACAACAAGGTGATGAGGTTAAACGGACTTAAAAGATAGTACGCGATCAGTGGCACCACATTTTCGCCAACCCCGATTGAAAACGAAAACGGGGTGAGCTGGCTGGTTGCCAATGTGTGCTTGAAAAACGATAAAAAGGGCACATATTGTGCGCCCATATCACCGACCAACAGGCTGCGATTGCCAAATGGCACAATCCCATTCAATCCCAGAATGAGTCCCAGGACAATCAGCGCCATTGTTCCGGACAGAACCGACATCATGAGTATATTTGTGCGGGTTAATTTAAGGTTCATGATTCATGCCTCGATTCTGATGCGCCCGTTGTTTCATGTTGGCCTGTTCTCGATTAAAAAGTGCTAAGGCAGAGGCACACCATAATGTCGAAAACAACATGCCGCCCAAGACATCAAAAGGATAGTGAACTTGAAGGTATAATCGTGAGACGCATACCAATGTCAGCCATAAAAGCAGCATGGTCACTACGAAAAATCGTGTTCTAACAGAGGAGATTTTTGGACAGACAAATTTGATGATCACAAACAATAAAATGACAGATCCGACAACGTGTCCACTAGGGAAACTAAAACCACTTTCCGAAACGAGCATTGTTGTGGGACGTGGGCGTTGGATGATCAATTTCATGATGAGGCCGGCAGCGTTTCCAGTGATTGTCATCATCAGGATCAACATGGCGATATTGACTTGTTTAAGCCGCCAGAAAATCACGCCAATGATGATTGCCGTGGGAATGGTGACGAGTGGACTTCCTGTGAACGCAACCGCTTTGAAGAAAGCCGTCCGTTCTGGGGTGATGAGCTGCTCAAAACGGTTTAATATGTCGCGATCCAAAAAGTAAGCTTGGGCATTTTGAAAGAAGACTAAAACGGCCATGCCCGCGAATAAGACCCATCCGGTTGTGAGCCAGGGATGCTTGGTTAATGATGTGGATTCCATTTCTGCGCCTCCATTCTTAAAGTGTTGAAACCCTTAATGATATATGGTCAGTCTACTGTCGCAGAGTCCTTAGTAATACTGGCATCAAAAAAGAGGTTTCTGATAAATTCTCAGAATAGTCGCCGTCGAATGACACTTATTAATACGGGGGCGGTGATAGAAGCGCCAGTCCTCAAAAAATCCCGCCAATCAATTGTTCCTGGTCTTGGAATGATTGATTGATGGGATTAAATTTTGGGATCAGCTGATTGTCGCTGATAGTATGAAATCAACAAAAAGAGGCTGAGTCAAAGTTAATACTTTTGGCCCAGCCCCTGATGCCTTCAAATTTAAGTGTGAACGTTGTTGGAAATCGGGACCAACTGATCAATTCTTAGGATGTCATTATTGTTAAGCAATTTTTTTGAACACCAACTCAAAGCGGACACCGTGGGGAACCACATCGGCAACCTTAATTTGGATACCGTTCAAAGTTGCCAGTTGGGCGGCAATTGCCAAGCCGAGACCGTTTCCGGTTATCTGACTGTTATGCGCATGGTCGCCACGGTAAAATCGATCGAAAATGTGTTTCTTATCTTCGTCTGGAATGCTGGGGCCGTTATTTTCGACTGATAAAATCGTGTCGTGAGCCGTGTTGGTGATTTGAACCGTAATCGTTGAATCGTCGCCAGCGTATTTTCCGGCGTTATCAAAAAGGGTCGACAAAATTTGTAAAACGTTGGTCTGATTGGCGTTCACACTCGCTGTTTTCGCACCACGGACTTCGATGTTTTGCTCGAGAAGGACGCGTTGCTCTTCCACGGTTTCGTTGACAATCGCCACCAAGTCAAACGTGGTCTTTTGGACGACCTCTTTATCAGCGCGGGACAGAGCCAGCAAACTGTTGACTAAAGCCTGCATTTTAGCAGACTCATCATCAATAAAATGAAGCGATGTGTCAATAATTTCAGGATGATCTTTACCTCGTCGTTTGACCAATGAAATGTGGCCACGAATTGCGGCAATCGGCGTTCTTAATTCATGAGAGGCGTTTGAAATAAACGCTTTTTCCCGCTTGTTATTTTCAATGATTGCCGATAATAAGTCGTTAAAGCTGGTCGCCAGCTCTCGAACTTCAACTGGTGAATTTGGAACCGGCAGTAGGCTTTCGACGTTAACAACTGACTGGCTGTGGGATTGGGCTGTTCGTTGAAGCATCTGAAGTGATCGCGTCAGTCGTTTTGCGATCAAAGAAATGACAAACCAGCCCAGAATCAGCCCGACGAATAACGTTCCCAGTACAACGAGGATAACTGAGGCCAGCGTCTTAATGATCGAGTTTAAGCTGAGCCAAATTTCAGACTTAATCTTTTTGTGTTCGCCACGCCGTTCGCCACTGCGGTAATAAAAGAGTCCATAATGCTTGCTGTAGGTGAGGGCGGGGAAAAATGGCAGGTGCAGTGATTTTGAAATCGGAGTCGGGTTGGAACTTAAAAAAGTATGAGCACCCTTAGAATAAAAGACGTCTGATTGACGGTTTGCGCCGCTTTGGTCAGTGACGCGGACATAAGTATTTTCAGTATTGATGTTGCTGCTTTTTCGCCACTGATTCCAATCCGGCTTGTCGTCAATGAACGAGCGGTTCAGGCTTCTTAATAACTGAATCGATTGCGATTCACTTTGATGGACTAAATGGACGCCAACAACCGTAACCACTGCAGCACCGGTAAATAACGCAAAAAATATGAACAAGATGATAAAACTTTGGCGGATTTCCTGATAGGTGGTCCGATCCTTTTTTCTGGTCACGTTCATTTCTCCTACTCTTGATAATTTCCGGATAAGACGTAGCCGACGCCACGCACTGTGTGGATCAGTTGCTTCGGGTATGCACGGTCGACTTTATTGCGGAGGTAGCGAATATAGACGTCAACGACGTTTGGTTGACCTTCAAAATCAACGCCCCAAACCGTATCCAAAAGTTCGTCTCGCGTAAGCGTTTCTCCGGCATGTTGAATTAAGGTCAACAGCAGCTCGTATTCCCGTTGGGTAAGCTGGATGAGCTGGTTGCCGCGGGAAACCTGTCTTGATTTGGTATCTAAGCTCAAATCTTCGAGCGTGTAGAGCTGATTTTGTTGAGGATGGCGATTCTCATGCCGCAGCATCACCCGAATTCGTGCTAAGAGCTCCTCAATTTCAAAGGGTTTTGTGATGTAATCATCCGCTCCGCTGTCGAGTCCGGCAACCTTATCGCCGACGTAGTCTCTGGCGGTCATCATGATAATTGGAATATCATCATTTTTACGGATTCTGCGGAGGACCTCTAAACCATCCAATTTTGGCAGCATCCAGTCCAAAATGATTAGATCCAGGTTGCCGCGATTATTATCGTAAAGCTGCAATGCTTCTAAGCCGTCTTGAGCCAAGAGGACTTGGTAATCTTCAAACTTCAATTCTGGAATCAAGTACGAGCTGAGTGCATCTTCATCTTCAACTAATAAAATTTTGTTTGTCAAACCGATCACCTCACATTTTTCAATATATCACGTAGTAGACCGTCACATTTCATCTTAACCAAGAAGCGCGTCGATGGCTAATGGAGTCAGCTGATAGATTTCTGAGAATTTGTCAGAATGTCATTCTTGGTGGCCGATTCGTTTCAAGTAGTCGGCAAATGGTTCCTGGTCGGTGTCCTCACCGTTTTCTTTAGCCTCATACCAGTTAATCTTGTCGTTTAAAATCTGCAGGTGATGTTGAACTTGCCTGTACTCGTCCATGAAGTCTTCTTTGGTTCTCTTCAGTAGGGCTAAACGGTCCGGAATAGTTGAATCACCCTCGGATCGCCAAGCAACGTACTTCTTGAGATCGTGGATACTCATGCCGGTGCCTTTAAGGTGCAACAAAAATTGGACCCATTTAATGTCTGTATGGGTAAAATAGCGCCGGCCGTTTTCACTGCGGCGGGCTTTTAACAGCCCCTGATTTTCATAGTAACGAATCGTTGGTGCGGATAGACCGACGATTTTGGCGAATTCGCCAATCTCATATGTCGGTTCAGTTTGAATTGTGGCCATCAGAATGCCTCCTTAAAAAAGTGTTTGACTTAAAGTTAACTTTAAGTTGTATGCTCATGTTTGTAAAGGATTGATTTGAATTAAGGAGGATATGATGGTAAAAAACGAAAACGTCAAAAATGGGATTGTGTTCCCGCTGGGCGACAGGAATGACGCATACGCCCAATACTTTGTTGGCCAAAGCTATCTTAAAGGGTTGGTGAATGATCCGGCCGTCAACGTTGGTGTCAGCAACGTTACTTTTGAACCGGGATGCCGCAACAACTGGCACATTCACCACGATGGCTATCAGATTCTGCTGGTAACCGGTGGGGAAGGCTGGTACCAAGAAGCAGGTCAGCCAGCCCGGCATTTACTTCCGGGAGACGTTGTGGTGACGCATGACGGGATCAAACACTGGCATGGCGCCACTAAGGACAGCTGGTTCTCCCATATTGCGATTACCGCAGGGACACCGGAATGGCTGGAACCTGTATCGGACGACGATTATGATCGATTGGAGGTTCAATCACATGACTAAAAAACAAACTGCAGGTCGGGATGCTTTGGGAGACTTTGCACCAAAGTTTGCCGAATTAAATGACGATGTGTTATTTGGTGAGGTATGGTCACGGGAGTCCAAATTATCAGCCCGTGACCGCAGTATGATCACCTGTGCCAGCTTGATGTCTCAGGGATTATTCCCACAACTGGAAGCTCACATGAAGATTGCCAGGCAAAACGGGGTTACCAAGGATGAAATGGTTGAAATCATCACTCAGCTGGCATTTTATGCCGGTTGGCCGAAAGCTTGGTCGGCATTTGGAATTGCAAAGAAAATTTTTGATAAATAATTCGGCTGGGAAACGGTCGTGTGGAAAAGGGGACGAGCAGAGTGCACTCGTTCCTTTTATTTATAACAGTCCTAAAGAAAATTAAATCAACTTGATGAATATAACGCCTAAAGCAAGGTGAATTGGCAATTTAGTTTAGAATCATTATTGAAAACTAGTTAAATTTGTCATACACTTAACTTGAGTATTAAATTAAAGTGATTGGGAGGACTTAGAATATGAATTTCATTGGTAAAGAAATTGATGATTTCAAGGTCAATGCGTTTCAAGACGGGGATGTAAAACAGGTAACCAAGAAGGATTTGCTCGGCCACTGGTCGATTGTCTTCTTTTACCCGGCAGATTTTTCGTTTGTATGTCCAACCGAGCTTGGGGATTTAGCCGATAATTATGAGGATTTCAAAAAAGCGGGTGCCGAAATTTATTCAGTATCCGAAGACACCGAATTTGTTCACCAAGCTTGGCATGAACAAAGTGAAGAGGTTGGTAAAGTTCAGTATCCAATGATTGCAGACCCTGCAGGAAAGTTGGCACGTTTCCTTGAGGTTCTTGATGAAGATGCCGGCCAAGCTTACCGTGGCGTGTTCATTATTGACCCGGAAGGTAAGGTTCGTTCATACACCATTAATGATATGGGAATTGGCCGTAATGCCAAAGAAGTCTTGCGAACCTTGCAAGCCGCTCAATTTGTCGCCGAACATGGTGATCGGGTATGCCCAGCCAATTGGCAGCCAGGTGAAAAGACGTTACAGCCTGGTACCAAGTTAGTGGGTAAGATTTAAGTTGCTTTTAAATAACAAAACATCAATAACAATAAGATAAAAGGTGTTTTAATCTCAGAATTTAAGCCCAGCAATCGATTGTTCCAAGTTTGGAATGATTGATTGCTGGGCTTAAATGGCCGAGATCAGCCGGTTGCCAAGTAGGCTAAACAGGTTTTCAGCCGGCCGTCGTCGGATGTTTTAACTGTGTAATATGCAATCACTAGAAAGAGGCCGAATCAAAAGTTAACACTTTTGACTCAGCCCCTTTATTTTTTGTCATATATCCAGAACATATACCAAAAACCGATTTCCAAGTTATGCTACGGCAGCCATGAAGGGCCGGCACATTTTTGGCACGCGCTGTTTTGTCATTCATATGTTACTGGTCCAACCGACTTGTTAGAAACTGACGTAAATTGACAACGTCTTTGATAAACTTTTCTGAATCGTCTCCAAGTATATTTCGAATCTCTGTTTCATTCTGATCATAAAATGCTCGAATACGCTTTGCCAATTTACGGGCCTTGGCAGTCAATAAAAGAATCTTGTAGCGACTATCTTGTTTAGATGGTGCTCTTACAATGAGCGACTTTTTTTCCATTAATTGAAGTAGCGCAGTTACCGAAGACTTTTGGATGTTGAATTCTTGCTCGACATCGGTCTGGTGGAGCTCTCGATTGGCTTCGTTTCGATAAATAAAGTCAATAATACTCATCTGGACCTGGGTAATGCCCATCTTTTTTGCCTCACGATCGGAGTAACGCTGAAGATCGTTATTTAGATTTTTGAGTAAAATTCCAATTTGTTCTGTCATATGCACCTCATACTTCGATTTAAAACTAATTAACAGTAGTTTTATTGTATCTAAATTTAATTGATTTGTAAACAACTTTACAGTTGATTTTTATGACCAAAGATGATAGATTATTAAATAGTTCGATTTAGAACTATTATTTATATTGGAGGATTTTATGACTCGTAAAATATCAACTAAACTTTATTTATCTATTGTTGCAACTGGATTAATGGCTTTTTGTGGGGTGCTTATTGAAACTGCGATGAATGTGACTTTTCCAACCCTTATGAAGCAATTTAATGTGGATACAGCAACGATTCAGTGGTTAACGACAGGATATCTGCTAGTGGTGTCCATTATTATTCCAATCTCCGGTATATTGAAACGTCGTTTTACTACCATGCAACTGTTCATTACCGCAAGTACCTTTTTTATTGTTGGGTTACTGATTTGTACCATTACCAACCAATTTGATGTCTTGCTTGTCGGTCGAATTATTCAAGGACTTGGAACAGGAATTGCACTTCCTTTGATGTTTAATATCATTTTAGAGCAGGCACCATTTGAAAAGATTGGTCTTTTGATGGGAATTGGAACGCTTGTTACGGCAATTGCCCCTGCGCTCGGTCCTTCATACGGTGGCTTGTTGATTGGAATTAACTGGCACTTGATTTTTGGAATTCTACTGGCTGTTATGGTGCTTGCACTGATCCTGGGGTTATTTTCAATCACTCAGGTTTCAAAACCCGAAAAGGTTCACTTGGACTTCCCATCTTGGATTGCAATTGCAATTTTCTTTGGTGGCGCTATTTTAGGATTAAACAACATTGAATCCTCATTATCAGTGGCTGGAATTTATGGACTGGTTGGCATTATTGGCTTGATCTGGTTTATTATTCGTTCGACCCGAATTAGCCAACCGATCGTTAGGCTGAATGTTTTTAAAAACGCATCCTTTGATTTCCACATCATCAGTTTCGTTATTTTTCAAATTATGAATGTTGGTGCAGCGTTTGTACTTCCAAACTACTTACAAATTGTTGCCCATACATCTTCGCTAACTGCTGGCCTTATGCTCCTTCCTGGTGCAGCGTTGGGCGCAGTATTAGCACCAATCAGTGGAACAATTTACGATCGTCATGGTGCTAGAAGACCAATCACGATCGCGCTGATATTCCAAGCACTTGGGGTCGTATTCTTGATGTTGGAAGCAATGTCGGGAAGTTCGATCACTCAGCTGATTGGGTATGTTTTGATGATGGTCGGTACCGGATTTGGTATGTCAACCATTATTACTAATGGATTGGCGCAGCTTCCATCGGAAAAAAGTGTTGACGGAAACGCTGTTTTCAACACACTCCAGCAATTTGCCGGTGCGATGGGAACCGCAGTTGTTTCGTTAGTTGTTGCGCTTGCTCAGACGAAGACTGATTACGTACACACCACTGCGGTGGGCGCACAACACGCCTTTATCTTACTGGTGATTTTAGAAGTGATTAATATCATTTGTATTTATACAGGCCTTCATTTTGGTAAATCAAGAGAAAAGAGCGCTTCAGATTAATGGTGTAAAGAGTTGTTGCTTCATAATAATTGAACGAAATTCAAAGGCTGTCTACGGCTTCCGAGTTGGCCCTGGCCGCTTATTGCAATAAAAAAGCCGACCCCCAAAAGGCCGGTATCATCTCTTAAATATAAAATACGTGGGTCATCCTCGTTCATGATTGGGAACTTCTAATAAAACGATGGTTTATCCCAGTTGGTATTCGGTTCGTTGACGCCCAAACTCTTACGGGCAAACTTGCGTGACTGGTCGTTTAAGATGTCGATAATCAATTGAGCAACGGCCTGGCGGCTTACTTGGGTACCCCCAAATGGTTCGCCGCTTTCGGTAAGTTCGTAGTTGGTATTGCCATCTTTGTTATAAAGCCAGGCTAACCGAAGCAGCGTATAGGTCAAATCGGAATTCTCGACGGCTTTCGCAGTGACTTTCCGCTTGGTGATTGAACTTTCAATCATACTGGTATTCCACTGGCCAAAGGCACCCTTAACCTCGTCTTCAATGCCTAAGACGGTTGCGCCAATTAATTGACGGACGTGGTTGGCATCCATTGCGGCGATGATATTTTTCACTGACGTGATATCACGCATTTCGTTGAGGTAAACCGCATCGACGCCATCCATTGCGGCGTTTAACGTGGCCGCATCATTGAAGTCACCATCAATCAAGGTTTCACGACTGGGATCGCTCACTTTGATCCGGCTTTGGGCGTTCCGTGCGTACAATTTCAAATTAAAATCAGTTTGTTTTAAAAGCTGGGGGATCAAGAAACTTGAGATCTGTCCGGCAGCTCCGAGAATTAATACAGTTTTCAAATAAATTCCTCCCTAAAATGATTTTGGGTCCGCCTTTACTATACCGCAAATCTGCGTTTGAGTATCGGTGAGCAATCGTTTTAGGGAGGAATTTAATTTATTATTGATCTAAGTCTTGAAGTGCTTGTTGAGCTGCGACGTTCATGATGTTCCAAGGACGGTCAAATCCTGGTTGGAAGAAGAAGTCGGCGTATGCCAAATCATCGAGGGTCATTTTGCCTTGAATGGCGAGACTGATGGCATTGATGTTGGCAGTGACGTCTCGTTTCGACATAATCTGAGCACCTAAGATGAGGTGACTGTCTGGATCAAATGTCAACTTGAAGAAAACGGTCTGATTACCAGCTTCGTCGGGAACAAATGGGGGTTGGGTGGTGTCCGTGACAAAGACGGATTGACTCTTCACGCCATTTGCGTCCGAAGTGCCTTCCTTGATACCGGTTGAAGCAAAGTGGTAATCAAAGACTGACAGGGCAGATGAACCGGAGACGGCTGGCATTTTCATGTCATGGCCAAGAACGTTCTTGGCAGCGATTCGTCCCTGACGACGGGCGTTGGTAGCCAAAGCAATTTGTAATTCTTTGCCAGTCGGCGCATAGGGCACCTTGGTGCTGTCACCAACGGCATAAATATCGGGTTGGCTGGTTTCCAAATGGTCGTTGACCTTGACTAATCCCTTGTTATTCAGCTCAAGGGTATCTTTCAACCAGCCGGTGTTAGCTTTAATGCCGGCGGTTTCAATCACTAAATCACTTGGGTATTCGGCTTGATCAGTCTTAACAGCACTAACTTTGCCGTCTTGGCCGATAAATTCTTTAACCGATTGCCCCGTTGCCAAGTAGATATTGTGATCTTTCAGAGTATCTGACAATATATCCGTGAATTCCTGGTCCAAATAAAGTGCCAGTGGGCGAGGAAGCAAGTCGATCAAAGTGACGTGTTTGCCAGCTTTGGAAAAGACTTCTGCTGCTTCGATGCCAATGTAGCCGGCACCAATGACGGTCACGTTTTGAACATCTGGATCGACGGTCTTTTCTTTAAGTTTGATGGCCCAGTCACGACCACGCATCGCATAGACGTTGGCCAAGTCGCCGCCTGGTACTGGGATGCTGGCTGGCACTGCACCGGCCGACAAAACCAATTTATCGTATGGTTCTTTTCGAGTCGTATCATCATCAAGATTATGCACGGTTACGGTGTGGGCATCCGGGTCAATTGACGTGACTTCTTGGTGCACGAAGACGTTAACGCCCTTGGCACGCATCCCCTTTGCCGTTGCATAGCGAACGGAGTTAACATCTTTGACGACGCCTTCCAAGTAAAGCTGCATGCCGCAGGAGAGAAACGAAATGAAGTCACCTTTCTCATACCACTGAATCTCAGTATCCGGTTTTTCAGCCAATATTCCTCTAACAGTTTCAAATCCACCGTGAGATGAACCAACAACAATCACTTTCATCAACGATTCCGCCTTTCTATTTACGTGATTAACAAGTCATTTACTTGTTACATATAGCGTAACATATTTTGATACCGAGTTGTTGAAATAGATTGGAATGATTATAAATAAAAAACGAGGCACTTTAATTTTGATTTTTAAAAAAGTTATTAATTGACCTGCAAAACTGCAATTTGGTAACCTTCATGTTGTTCGAGTAGGGAGATGCATCTTAACACCTTATTTAGAATAATTATATTAAAAGCGTTATCTGACGGTCTTCGGTTTACAAAAAAACGCCTCGAAATCGAGACGCTTAACTTTATTAATCGCTTAAATAGTTGATGGTTGCTGTTCCGGCAGCTTTGGCGGCAATCAACAGGCATTTTTCATTCATCATAAAATCTGGACTGTGGTGGGGATGATTGGCACCATCGTCGGTCATACAACCGACATAAAAGAAGATACTGGGCCTTTCTTGGGCGAAGTAGGCAAAGTCTTCGGAAGGATCCTGAGGGCCAAAGTCGGTAATTTGGGTGACTTCAGGAATCTTTGCGGCTTCCAAAGTTTGGATGACTTGCTTGCTGAACTGAGTATCGTTGTATAAGACTGGGTAATTGTCATCATAGTCGATGGTACTGTGAACGCCAAACATTACTTCGATACCGTGGGCAATTTGCTCGACTTGCTGGCGGATCTTTTGCCGGGTTGCTTCTTTCATGACCCGGACGTCACCCTTTAACGTGACCGATTCTTTGATCGCGTTAAACGAGCCAACACCATCGAATGACCCAATCGTAACGGAACCGGTATCAAACGGGTCCAGTCGGCGAGAAACGACCGTTTGTAGGGAAGTGACAAAGTAGCTCCCTGCCACAATGGCGTCATTTGAGAGGTGCGGCATTGACGCGTGACCGCCTTTTCCGGTAAAGGTGATGGTGAAGTCAGAGCGGCCGGTTTGGCTTTCCCCGTAATGGTAGCCGATTGCCCCAGTTGGCATTGAAGACATCACGTGAATGCCGATCACGTTATCGACGCCATCCAGCGCGCCATCTTTGATCATTGATTTGGCTCCACCGGGAGAGACTTCCTCAGCCGGCTGGTGGATGATTCGAATTGAGCCTTTTAAGTGATCTTTAAGAGCGATCAGGTTCTTGGCCAAAACCATCATGTAAGCAGTGTGACCATCATGGCCGCATGCGTGCATGACACCTGGATTCTGGGATTTGAAAGGTAAATCATTGTCTTCTTGAATTGCCAGGGCGTCAAAGTCGGCGCGCAAGGCGAGCTTTGGTCCAGGATTTTCGCTATCGATATCGACCAAGAGTCCATAACCGTCGCCACAGTTTCGGACGGTGCAATCAAGTCCCTGATAAAAATCTTTGATATAGGCTGCAGTTTGTTTTTCCTTAAACGATAATTCCGGGTGTTCATGAAGATGGCGGCGAATCTTGATCATTTCGTCTTCATCCGCTTCTAACCGCTGCATCAATTCTTTTTCAACATCCAAATGAATAACCTCCTAATTATTTGTTTGCTGGCTGTTTACGTCGACTTACTACCTTAAGCAATAAGGGCTTAATTCGATTAAAAATGACTTCAGCGACGACAAAACCGACTGCCAAAGCAATGGCGATCGTTAACGCGTTAAACATGTATTGGCCGGTCCGCCATTCGTTTCCAAGGGTAAAACTTCTCATGCCCAGGTATAAAATCCCGCCGGGAACTAATGAGACCAGGCTGGGGACGTAGATGATATTAACGGGTACCCGAAAGATCACCGCCGAAATATTACCCAGAATCCCAATAACGATCGCCGCCGTAAAGTTCGATAGAATTAAGCCGTGATCAACTTGAAGGACCAGGTAATAAGCGACCCAGGCAAGCGATCCGGTAATTCCTGCGGGCAACAGTGATCGCCGCGGAACGTTGGTGACCAGACCAAAGCCCACGGTTGAAAGAAAACTGACGATTAATTCAACTAAGACTTTCATAGGCCACCTCCGAGATGAAATAAAATTGAAGAAACGGCAGCGCCAATGACGACTCCCGCGCCAATTGAGCCGGCAATAATCAACGCATCAACCGCCCGGACCACTCCGGAGATGGTGTTGCGGTCGATAATTTCTCGAAACGAGTTGGTAATGGCGACACCTGGAACCAAGGGCATCAGGGCACTGACGATGATGTTGCCGGCACTGGTAGCAATTCCCATTGACTGCAGAAGGGTTGCCAACAAACCAACGGTAAAACCACCAAGTCCGGCAGCAACGTAAGGCGTTTTAATCCGTGGGCTGGAAAGTGCGGCTGCCAAGTAGCCGAAGATGCCAACAAAAAAGGCCAGTCCCAAGTCTGCCCAAGTTGCCTTGAACAAAAGCATTGGCGCGACTGAAACCAAGGCGGCGCCAAATACTTTTTCCGGCCAAGTGAAATCGATGACCTTTTTATCGATCTGATTGATGGTCTTTTTGAGCTCGGCAAAGTCAATTTTGCCTTCAACGAACCGGCGGGACATGGTGTTAATTTCGTCGACTTTTTCCAAATTAAAGTCTCCAAGCCGCACCTTGACCAAGTGGGTTTTGGTTTGATTGTTGACGCCGACAAATAGGGCGGTGATTGTGGCGTGGCAGGTAATATCGTAGTGGGCGGCGCGGCCGATGTATTCGACGGTGCCTTCGACGCGTGAAGTTTCCGCACCGCTGGTCAAAAGGATTTTGCCGACTTGCCCACAGACCGTGATTAAATCATCTTCGGAAATTGATTCGTTCATACTTTCACCTCGAAATTTCTCTTTATGATTGATTATAGGCTAATTTGGAAATAAAGATGACAATTAATTTGGTTGTATCAGAGATCCACTGATAAGTAAAAAGCCACACAGTGATATGTTTACTCGTCAATTGTTGCCATACTTGTGTCGCTTAGGATACGGAAAAAATGCGCGTTCAATTGAAAATTGGATTGACAAAGTAATAAAACGATGATAAAGTTACAGACAATTATTAAAGATAAATTAGACGTTGAAGAGAAGAGTAGCGTTAACGTGAATCTAAAGAGAACTTCGTTTGGTGAGAGAAGTGATTTACGAAGATGTGAAGATGAGCTCTGAGTCAGGTATCCGGTCAAAAGGCTAGGATGCCCGGGGGCAACCGATATATTGCGAAGTATAGGAGAGTGCGAGCTGGGGCGTCCAGCAACCGGAGCCTAAGCGGACTTTCGGGGAAATCGAGTCTGATTTCACCGGAAGTTGGCTTAGGTGCAGGTTGCTGCCCCAGCGAGCACGTTTCTGCAAGGTAAAAGTGTTAATTGTTCACTGTTATTTTGCCGAAACGTGCTCCGACGGGCCTGACGCTAACTTCTAAGCAATGATTAATTCAAATCCAAAATCAGGATTTCAATCAATCATTACTTAGAAATCGCGTCACCCAGCCCTCGTCGCACTCTTCCGTACTTTCCAAGATTGTCCCTGCGAAGAGGCAATAAATCAGGGTGGCACCGCGAAGCTTTCGTCCCGTAGTTTTTAAACTACGTGGACGGAAGCTTTTTTTATTTAATTTAAGGAGATGATTTGGATGACAGCAAATGCAGTGAATGGCTTTTTGAACGCAGATGAAAAGTGGGTCAACCACGAATTAACGAATCCTTTATCGATCTTGGTGTTGAATCTGATGCCAACGCGACGAAATACCGAAGCACAATTTCTACATCGGTTCAGTGAGATCAGCTCGGACGCGGAATTAACCTTCATGTATCCGCAGTCACACCAATTCAAAGGCACCTCCAGGGCTGCCATTGAACGCGATTATGTTTGCCTTGACCAAATCAGGGATGCCCACTTTGACGGCCTGATTGTCACTGGCGCTCCGGTAGAAACCCTGCCGTTTGCACAAGTCGATTACTGGGATGAACTCCAGCAGATTCTTGAGTGGGCCAAAACCCACGTGACTCAATGCCTATATGAATGTTGGGCTGCCCAAGCCTGTTTATTTCACGACTTTGGGATTCGAAAGCACCTTTTAACCAGTAAATTGTTTGGGGTTTATCCGGCTGATCGAATTGCGGCCGACTCTCCAATTGCCAAAGGCTTTGGGGCCGGGGGATTGCTGAAAATGCCACAGTCCCGCCACACGTCGATTGTCCTCGATGAAGATCATCTGCCTGAAGGGTTGACGGTTGATGCTTCTGCCGAAGCCACCGGACCGATCATTTTATCGGAAAGTGGCCTTCACAGCACTTACATTACCGGCCATCCGGAATACGCTGAAGGCACGCTGGCCCGTGAATACTACCGCGATCTTTATGAGCAGATGCCGATCAGACTTCCAAAGAACTATTTCATTGATCAGGATTCGGGAACAGTTGATTACTCGTGGAAAAACAGCAGCATCCAAATTTATGATAATTGGTCAAAAATCATTTCAAATAAGAAAGTAGGCTTATCAATATGACAGAAGAAAATAATAACTTACATTTTGAAACTCTCCAAGTCCATGCAGGACAAACCGTTGACGAAACAGGTTCTCGGGCAGTGCCGATTTATCAAACCACTTCATATGTGTTTGATAGTCCCGAGCAAGCAGCCGGACGTTTCGGACTAACTGACCCCGGTAACATTTACACGCGTTTAACCAATCCAACCACTGATGTCGTTGACAAGCGGGTGGCAGCTTTGGAGAACGGAACAGCGGGCGTCACCCTGGCAACCGGGTCGGCAGCGATTACCGCAGCTATTTTAAACGTTGCCGGAGAAGGTGACGAAATCGTCTCAGCCAGCACGTTATATGGTGGAACCTTTAATTTATTTAACGTGACCCTCCCTAAATTGGGCATCAAAACGCATTTCGTTGATCCAGATGACCCTGAAAACTTTGAAAAGCCAATCAATGATCGCACCAAGGCGCTGTATATTGAAAGCATTGGCAACCCTGGCATTAACCTGATTGATTTTGAAGCAGTGGCAGCCATCGCCCATAAACACGGGATCATTTTGATTGTCGATAACACTTTTGGCACGCCTTATCTGGTTCGGCCATTAGACCACGGTGCGGATGTTGTCGTTCATTCTGCAACTAAATTCATCGGCGGTCACGGAACGACCATGGGTGGGGTGATTGTCGAAAATGGGCAATTTGATTGGAAAGCAAGCGGCCGCTATCCAGGCTTTACTGAACCAAATGCCCAATACAATGGCTTGGTCTTCGCCGATCTTGGCGATGCAGCGTTTACGACCAAGGTCCGCGCCGAATCATTGCGTGACTTGGGGGCCACCATTAGTCCGTTTAACTCGTTTTTACTGCTTCAAGGATTGGAGTCGTTGTCACTGCGGGTTGAACGCCATGTAGAAAACACAAAGAAAATCGTGGCGTTCCTGCACAATCATCCAAAAGTTGCTTGGATCAATTATCCGGGTCTTGAAGACAGCCCCTATCATCAACTGGCCGAGAAGTATTTCCCTAAGGGCGTTGGGTCGATTTTCACCCTTGGATTAAAGGGCGGCGAGAAGGCTGGTAAACAATTGATTCAAAATCTAAAGTTATTCTCGTTGTTGGCAAACGTTGCCGATGCCAAATCGCTGATTATTCATCCGGCATCAACGACCCATGCCCAACTAAATGAGGAAGAACTTCGTGAAGCTGGCATTACACCGGATTTGATCCGGGTATCGGTCGGTGTCGAAAATGCTGACGACCTAATCGCCGACTTGAACCAGGCACTTGATAAGATTCCGGATGAAGTCGTCGAAACTGCTGGTGTTCCAAAGCCTTAAACCTAATTTGAATGGTCTTAATAAAGGAGAGCTAACCGCCAAAATGCAGTTAGTTCTTTTTTATTATCAAAAATATAATTTTATGCATCCAAAAACCAGCTGTATAAAATTACGCCACGGGGTTCTATATTCATCAAAAGTGGCTGTATAGTGTATAAAAACATAATATAAAATAAAAAAGTGAATAATTCTAAAAAGTATTGCATTTTTTCACATGGTGTTGTAAGATATTTTCAATTCATTAATATTCGTTTAATTGAATATTCAGAAAATAATTGTGAGGCGATTTGTTTGCAAGTGGGGTTAGTTGGAATTACGGGGTACGCGGGGATGGTTCTTTATCAGCTCTTACGTCAACACTCGGAAGTTAGCGGAATCAATCTATATGATCATAAATTAACGCGCAATCAGCCGTTAAATGAAGTAGTGCCATCGTTCTTCACAGATCAGACGCCGGTGCAGCCATACTCAGACCAAGCGGTGATGGCGGATAACCAGATGGTATTTTTTGCCACTTCTGCAGGGGTAACGTCCAAGTTGAGTCAACCGTATCTGGATGCCAAATTTCCGGTGATCGACCTTTCGGGGGATTTGCGGCTTAACGACGTGGATGAGTATCAACGCTGGTACCACAAGGATTCTGCCCCAGCTTCCGATCTTCAGCAGGCGCATTATGGGTTGGCAGACTTTGAATCGGCCGAAGATAAAACCTACGTGGCCAATCCAGGTTGTTATGCGACTGCTACCTTATTGGGGCTGGCGCCGTTGGTTCAACAGGACCTCATTGATTTGGACAGCATTATTGTTGATGCCAAATCAGGAACGTCCGGAGCCGGTAAACACCCGGCAGCCTCAACTCACTTCACCCAAGCCAACGACAACTTGCAAATTTACAAGCCAAATCAACATCAGCACATCCCAGAAATTGTGATGACGTTAAAAAGTTGGAATAAGCAGGTCAAGGCGATCCAATTTATGACCACCCTAATTCCGATTACCAGAGGGATTATGAGTACGATATACGTCAAGGTTAAACCGGGAATTGATGGGGCAATGATTGACCAAGTCTACCAAGACACATATGGGCATAAACCATTTGTGAACTACACCGGAACTCAGCTGCCCGACATTAAGCAAGTCGTCGGCACCAATAATTGCAACATCGGCGTAGTTTACAATCCGGTGACTCAAACGGTGATGGTAGACAGTGTGATTGATAATTTATTAAAAGGCGCTGCCGGACAGGCGGTTCAAAACTTTAATCAGATGTTTAAGTTTGAAGAAACAAGTGAATTGGAACTGACACCGTTCCTACCATAAAAGGAGAGATTGAGATGCAGGTAGATAGTGAAGATGAAATTGAAGTCAGTCCGTTTGATTGGCCAAAGGGGTTTTACAGTGATTCGACTCACGCGGGACTCAAGCCGGATGGCGATGATATGGGTTGGATTTATTCAGAAGTGCCGGCTGAAGCGGCTGGGGTTTATACAACCAACCAATTTCAAGCGGCTCCAACCACCCTTACCAAACAAACGATTAACCTCAATTATCAACTCCAAGCCGTCGTGATGAACAGTGGCAATGCCAATTCATGTAACGGCGAACAGGGGATTTCCGATGCCGAAATGATGCAACAAATGGTTGCTGATCGATTGCAGATTCAAGCCAACTTGGTGGGAATCGCTTCAACCGGTGTGATTGGCGAACCACTGCCAATGGCTAAAATTAAGGCGGGAATTTCCGAACTGAAATTAACCAAGAATGTCGGCCTTACCAAGGCAATTTTGACCACGGATACGCATCCAAAGACGATGACGGTAAAGTGCGTGATTAACGATCAGCCGGTCACAATTACCGGATTTTGTAAGGGGTCTGGGATGATTCATCCGAATATGGCGACCATGCTTGGATTTGTGACCACGGATGCCGTCATTTCCGGCTCGCAGCTTCAGCAATTACTCAGTCATACCGTTGATGAAACCTTTAATCAGATTACGGTGGATGGCGACACGTCAACCAATGACATGGTCGTGGTGATGGCAAATGGGCAGGCACACAACCAGCCTTTAACCGACACCAACCCAGATTATTCGACCTTTGCAGTCGCCTTTGAAACAGTATTGGCCCACTTGGCTAAAGAAATTGCCGGTGACGGTGAAGGGGCTTCTAAGTTAGTTGAGGTTAACGTCAAAGGCGCACTTAATCATTTGGAGGGTCAACAAGTTGCCAAAGCCATTGTCGGCTCCAATCTGGTTAAAGCGATGATCTTTGGTGAAGATGGTAACTGGGGCAGAATCATGCAGGCAATCGGTCAAACCGACGCCCACGTTGACATTGACGGCGTCAGCGTCTCGATTAACGGCATCCAGCTGGTTAAAAACAGCATGGGGACCGGAATTGATGACGCCGAAGTTTCAGCAACCTTAAAAAACAAAGTGGTCACGATCGACGTTGACCTGAATGCCGGCTCTGCAGCCGGAACGGCCTGGGGCTGTGATCTGACTTATAAGTACGTGCAAATCAACGCATCATATCGAAGCTAGGAGGTGAAGGACATGAGTCAAATTATTGTGATTAAAATTGGCGGCAACGCGACGAATCATCTATCGGAAGAATTTTATCAACAGCTGCACAAATGGCGTGAAGCTGGCAAACAGATCCTGATAGTCCATGGCGGCGGCCCACAAATTTCTGCTTGGAGCGAAAAGTTGGACTTAGCGGTTCAAAAAATTGACGGCATCCGGGTGACGGACCAACAAACACTTCAGGTGACCCAAGCCGTCCTGTTGGGATTGGTTCAACCAGCCCTGTGTCAGCACTTGATGGCTCATGGCCTGCCAGTTGTCGGCATGAATGCGATGGGTCAGCCGGTTGCTTATGGTGAGTATTTAGACCAAGCCGTTTATGGTGAGGTAGGAAAAGTAACCGCCATTAACCAGGATTACATTCAAAACCAGTTGCAAAACGGCATTGGCGTCTGTGCGCCGATAGCAATTTCAAAATCGGGCCAAACGCTAAACGTTAACGGTGATGTCGCTGCAGCAGCGATTGCGCGGCTGTTAGAAGCTGAAAAGTTGTATCTGGTAACCGACGTCCCAGGTGTGATGGTTAATCGGCACGTCTTAAATAAGCTGACACCGCAAGAGGCGGATCAGTTGCTCGAGACGCAAGTCATTAAAGCTGGAATGAAGCCAAAAATCAAAGCCGCATTTGACGCGCTCAAACACGGTGTTAAAGAAGTCGAAATCACGAATGAATTGCAACATTCCGGAACTAATTTATCAGTTGAACAATTCGCAATTTAAAGGAGATTGATATAATGAAGCATATTTTTCCAACTTATGCCCAGTACCCGATGGAAATTGTGTCGGGACACGACTGGCATTTAGTTGATAGTGATCAGAAAACATATTTGGATTTTACCAGTGGAATTGGTGTGTGCAGCTTTGGCTACAGCAATGATTGGATTGAACAAAGTGTCTTAAATCAACTGGGGAAAATTTGGCATACCTCGAATTTGTATCCCAGCCAGCTGCAGGATGACGTGGCAAAGCAACTGTGTCCGGAAGGGATGCTGGCCTTTTTCTGCAACTCAGGGACCGAAGCAAATGAAGCGGCGTTTAAATTAGCCCGAAAAGCCAGTGGTAAGGGCCACATCTTAGCGTTTAACAATGGCTTTCACGGTCGTACATATGGCTCGATGTCGCTGACCGGCAATCCGGATATTCAAGCCGGCTTTCAACCATTGGTGCCAGACGTCAGCTTTGCGGACTATAACGATTTCAAAGCCTTAGACGGGATTACAGATGACTTGGCAGCCGTGATTCTTGAAGTAATCCAGGGAGAAGGTGGGGTTGTTTCCGGTGATCCCAAGTGGCTGCAGGCAATCAATCAAAAGTGCCACGAAAAAGGGGTTCTCTTGATTATCGATGAGGTACAGACTGGAATCGGCCGAACGGGAATGAAGTTTGCCTACCAAAACTTTGATTTGGACCCTGATATCATTACCTGTGCCAAAGCTTTGGGAAATGGGCTGCCAATCGGGGCAATGCTTGGTAAAAAAGCGTTGGCAGCCGCTTTTGGACCTGGGACTCACGGAACGACCTTTGGCGGCAATAAGATTGCGTTATCGTCCGCCAAGGCAGTTCTTGAACAGCTGACCCCAGAATTCCTGGATCAGGTGCAACAGAAGTCTAAAGCGGTGTTTGAAGTCATCGAGAAAAAGATTACACCACTTTCAGTCGTCGACGGCATCAGTGGCATGGGCCTGATGATCGGGATTCATTTGAACCCGGCAATTCAGGTGGAGAATGTCATTGCCGAGCTGCAGAGCCAGGGACTACTGACCTTGTCCGCCAAACACAATACGCTGCGCCTATTGCCACCACTGGTAATGAGCAAGGCTGATTTGCTGGCAGGAATTGACAAAATTTACGAGGTGCTGGCGATGGTTTCATCGACAGTTGAATCATAGCGAAAAAGAAAAGGGGCTGTTGGCAAAACATTAGTTTTGCCAAACAGCCCCTAAGTGGATACTAAGCTTATTTAAATTTAACGGCCGTGCCATAAGCGGCAACTGACTGCATGTCAGCACCAATTGAGCCGGAATCAAACCGCATCATGACAACGGCGTCGGCGCCCATTTTGATGGCGTTATCTCTTAGCCGATCAACGGAAACGTTACGGGCTTCATCCAACATCTTGGTGTAGTCCTTGATTTCGCCACCAACGATGTTCTTCAGTCCGGCACCGATGTTTCGAACGACGTTTTTGGATTGAGTGGTTAATCCGAAGACTTCGCTAATCACTTCATAGTCCTTTCCAGGGATGTGTTCCGTCGTTGTGATGATAAAATGATCTTCAGCCATAATCAGTTCCTCCAATTTTTATTAATGAACTCGTAATCATTATAGCTTAAATGATTTTCCATGCAAATTCAATTAATGTTGGTAAAAGAAAACCCGCCAAACCGAAGTTCGACGGGATGCATTTGTGTGACGCTAAATGTGGTTTAGAAAAGATCGTCATCACCATGCAATAAATATTATAACGTGCTTTGAGATGATTTGAAAGCAAAAATGTAACCGCTATTTTGAAACAGTTTCTGAAACTTTGGCTTCTTTTTCCTGAGCTGCTTGAGCCAAGATGTTCAAGTAGTTGAATGGTCGGTCAAATTGTGGCTGGAATAACATATCAACCATAGCCAAATCGTCAATTGTGTTGCGATTTTGGATACATACAGAAAGCGTGTTAGCTGATTGCGAAACGTCGTAGGTACTCAACAGTGAACCACCAAGAATTCTTCTTGAGTCTGGATCATAAACCAATGACATCAAGACAGGTTCAGTTGATGGCATGAACTCTGGACGGTAGTTGTCTTTAACAATGACTTCGTGCGCGTTAACACCCTGCTCTTTGGCAGCGGCCATGGTTAATCCAGTGGAAACGATGGTCTTATCATACAGCTTCAAACCTGATGACGATTGCGTTCCCATGTACTTAACAGTTGGCTTGTCGATGTTCTTACCCACCAGGATTCCTTGACGAACCGCGTTGGTTGCCAGTGGAATGTAAGCTAAGCTTGAAGTTGGGTTGTAATGAACCGCAACACTGTCACCGGCACCATAGATGTCTGGATCAGAAGTTTGCATGTATTCATTGGTAATTAAAGCACCATTTTCAGTCATGGCTAATTTGCCCTTGAATAACGCAGTGTTAGGACGGAAACCAACACACATCACAACCAAATCGGTTTCAAATGAACCCTTGGTGGTCGTCACAGTCACAGTGTCATCACCGGAAATTTCAGTTACCTGTTGGTCTAAACCAAGGGTAACGCCATGGTCGGTGAAGTCTTTTTCAACGACATCAGTAAACTGTTTGTCGAAATATTTGCTCATGATGCGGTCGGCACCATCAAGCAAAGTAACGTCGTGACCCTTTGTGTTGTATGCTTCTGCCAACTCGGCACCGATGTAGCCTGCACCAACGATGGTAATGCGTTTCTTAGATGGGGCAGTTTCAAATAATTTCTGGGCGTGATTCCAGTTCTTGCAAAGGTTGACGTTCTTGTTGTCGATTCCTTTGATTGGTGGGATAACTGGCCATGAGCCGGTTGTGACAACTAATTTGTCGTAAGTGTCTTCAGAGCTGTTGTTGTTTTCAAGATCAACGACTTCAATGGTTTTAGCTGAAGGGTCAACGTTTTTAACTTCGTGGTTCATCTTAACGTTGGCACCTAGTTTTTTAAGTTCGTCTGGGCTAGAATAGAACAAGCCTTGCGGATCCTTTACATGTCCCCCGAGATATAAGGCGATTCCGCATGAGAGAAATGAAATGTTGTCGTTCTTCTCATAAACAGTTACCTCAGCATCTGGATGTTCTCCTAAAATCGTTTTAATAGCGAAGGTGCCTGCATGGGTACAACCAATCACTGCAATTTTCATATTAACTTCTCCTTTTGAATAATAAAAGATTCACAAGCGATGCTTGTACTTACATATTACAAGTTATGCAAACGATGTCAACCCCTTGACAATGCGGTTTATCGGTTTTGAAATGTGAATCACATACCGGAAGTGCTGCTCCTTCGGCGTTTACACAGTGCACAAAACAGTTGTACGCAATACAAAAATATTTTTTTCTGGAGGCCATTTTGAAATTTTCTTGGATAACTAAAAGAGACGACCCAAAGACGTTAAAAAAGTTTTTAAATGCTCAAGGCATTAGTCACAGGATGTACCGGCGACTCAAGACGAATGGCGGCGAGTTTTTGGTTAACAATCGAGAAGTTGACGGCACAGTTTCACTCCACGACGGCGATCGAATAGAAGTGATCATGCCGGATGAAGTTAGCGACCCAAACGTGGCGGTCAGTGACGGGCCAATCGTTGTGGTTTTTGAAGATGCCAATTGGCTGGTCGTCGACAAACAAGCTGGGTTGACCGTTGTCCCCGGACCGGCTAATCGTGAAGATACACTGGTTAACCGAATTAAGGGGCACTTAATCACGGAAAGGGCGACAGATTTAGTGCCCCACATTATCACCCGCTTGGATCGGTTTACCAGCGGCTTGGTATTAGTTGCCAAGCACCAGTTGGCTAATAGTTTGGCAAATGAATTATTGGCCGCTAAGACCTTGCATAAACGCTACCAGGCAGTTGTGTCAGGAACGGGGCTTAAAGCCCATGGCATGATTGACAAACCGATTGCTAAAGATCCGGAAGGGTTCGGTCAACTGATTGACGACCAGGGGAAATCAGCTCAAACGGAGTACTGGGTTCGCGGTGAGTTCGTTGATCGAACCTTGGTAGATGTTGTGCTGCATACTGGCCGCACCCACCAGATTCGGGTGCACTTTGCGTCCATCGGTCACCCTTTGTTGGGGGATGCACTGTACCACGGTCCGATGGATGAGGGCATTTCCAGGCAGGCACTGCATGCCACGGAACTGCAGTTTGTCGATCCGTTTTCCACAAAAGAATTTAAGTTTGAATCCCAGCTGCCTGCCGACATATTACAGGTAGTACATTAGAAGGATACTCATATTGTTCATTACTGAACATTGATGGAATAACGAATAGAAAACTTATAATCATTATAAATTAGAATTTGATGAAAACGGTGTCAATTTCGTTGCCTTTTTGCCAGCTTCTGTTATGATGTACCTATCAACTGAAGGAGGAGACTAGATATGTCTACCAATGGTGAATCGGATCAGACGGTTCAAAAAATTATTGCTGAAATAGAAACTAATTTATCTGTATTATCATGGATGAAGGCCGCAGAGGATAACAAGGAAGCTCAAGAACATATTCGCGCATTAAAGGCTGCTTTGTCGAAAGCAAAATCAGATTTAATTAAGGCATAATGTTCCACGCTTTGGTTAGGCACTAGTTTTAGACGACTAATAAATGATTTGAAAATACCGTCTTACTGATATAATGATCAGGAAGACGGTATTTTTTTGTGAAAACGAATTTTTTTGATACATGAAAGTGACATTAAGCTCAAAATGATGGAGAAAGGACCGATAACATGCCAGAATTAAAAACAGCGATTTGCTTCATTGACCACCGCGAGCACATGCAGATTGATGGTCGATTTTTAAAAGACTTGGAACCTGCGACGCGAAACCTGATTAAAGGGGATTATCCAAAAGCCAAAGTAACGGATTTCATTTGTGATCACGACCTGCTGAAGTACCAGCTGATGAGAGTTGACGGAATGGTGAATTCCGATGTTAAACAAACCAAAAAAATCAATCGCCGGCTAACCAAGGCGATGCAAAGTGATGATTATGATATTGTCGACGTTAACGACAACTTAGCCAAGAGTTTGACGTTTGGGCAAAAAGTCTCTGACGCCGTTGCCCGTTTTGGCGGGAGTTGGGGATTCATCTTTGCCTTCACCTTCGTGCTGGTGTCGTGGATGTGTATCAATGCACTGCACTTGTTTGGCCTGCACTTTGATCCGTATCCATTTATTTTGCTGAACCTGGCTCTGAGCTGTATTGCGGCGATTCAGGCCCCAATTATCATGATGAGCCAAAACCGGGCTGCCGACCGTGATCGGATGAGTTCTGAAAACGATTATCACGTGAATCAAAAATCCGAGCACGAATTGAGAATCCTCCATGCAAAGCTCGATAATTTGACGCAAAATCAGCTGCCACATTCATTAGAGATTCAGAAGCTGGAAATCGAAATCCTTGGCCAAATCCGCACCGAGCTTGATATGCTGCAGCGAAATCAAATGGGTAACCCGAAGAATGACCTGAATGAAAACGCCTCGCAAGAAAATGAAAACGAGTCTGAAAATAAAACGGATTAAATCCCCTGATTTTGACAATTAATGAAAACTTCAGTAATATGTTAGATAACACATACTGAATGTTCATTTATTAGGAGGATTTTTTTGATAACCGTTAGAGAAGCACAACAGGATGACGCTGGTCAGATAGCGCCGTTAATTGATATTATTTTTGATGAAATGGAACTCGATGAATTAGAAGACGTTCCCGAACCTGGATTAGCCAAGGTCATCACGAGGGCTTACCAGACAGATACTTATCTGTCGAGTAAGGCATCCACCGTGGTGGCCGAGGCCAATGGCCAAGTTGTTGGGGTCGTCTTTGGATATCCCAGCGAAAATGAGGACGATATTAATAACGTCCTGATCAATTTATCAAAAAAGAGTGCTGATTTTAAAGCCCCATACATTCCCGATTCCGAGACCAATTCCGATGAGTGGTACTTGGATTCAATTGCCGTCGATCCTGACTGGCAGGGCCATGGGATTGGCAGCAAGCTGCTTGCTGCTGTTCCCAGAATGGCTTTAAATGATGGGAAGTCTGTGATCGGTTTGAATGTGGATTTTGAAAATCCGGAAGCAAAGAAATTATATGAACGAAAAGGATTCAAAACTGTTGGCACCCAGATGATTGGGGACCATTTGTATGAGCATATGCAAAAGGCGGTTAAGCAACCAAGTCTGTTATATGTATAACTTTAGAAAGTGGCTGGAATTTTTCATTCCAGCTTCTTTTTTGCTTTCCGGCTATTCGACTTGCACAAATCAATAAGGACAAGTAAGATTGTTTTTGCATGATTTTCTCGAAATTAATTCTACAAAAAGGGGATTCATATGGAAGACAATATTAAGCTCGGCAATCCAGTTTTTGACAAAATGATGTTTGTCCTGGACAAGCCGGTTAACGAACAGAACCACCGCGACTATCGGTTCGATAATGAAGAATTGGTGGAGATCAGCGATGGCATTTGGGCAATGCCCGCGTACATGAAGGATGACGATGATTTCAGCATGTTCTTCATTATTACTGAGATTGATGACGGCCACACAGTGTTGGCATTCTCTACCGGCGAAAAGAAAGGCGAACAATTTTCTTTAAGCAATCCAATCATTACTGGAGAAGCCCTTAATATGCTGGTGAAGCACGATAAAGACCGAGCGGCGTCAATTCTGCACTTCTTAGATCAAATCTCGAAAGCCGATGAAGGCAACTGGCGGATGGTCGAATAAAGTTTTCCTTGCGTTTTATAGCAGGGCTGTTAAACTAACATTTGGTTTGAAATTAAACGAATTTGGGAGTTACTGTTATGAAACTTACATTGAATGAAACGGCTGCAAAATTTGATGTTGCGCCAGCCGTGATTGACGATTATATCAAAAACGGTTTGGTCCCAAGCAGAGCCCAGACAGCTGATGACATTGCCTTTGATGAAACGGATATGTACTGGGTTGAAATGGCTCATTGCTTTATTGAGAACGGTTCGTCGGTCGAAGATGTTAAAGAGCTGATTAAACGTTGCAAGATATAGGATAAAGTTATTGTTAAACCCCGAATGGAATGATATTCTAATCACAAGGGGTATTGGCGCTCTTGAGTCATTAATTAGATGATCGTTTGTATACTGTTAGATTGCACAAGTAATGTGACAAAAGAGTTCCATCGTGCGAATAAAAGCACTTTGAGTATTCGGTTATAAACCGGATCAGTATTCGAGTATGAACGAAGTGATATTTGATTAAAACCATTAGAGTCGCCGATTCCCCTTAGAAAGGGCCAGTGCAATTGCGCTGGTCTTTTTCTTTTGACAATTGATGTGAAAGCGTTGTCAAGAGCTGCAGATCATGCTATATTGTGGGAAATGACCGAATAACGAAGCAGATAACAAGCAAAGAAGGGGTTAGTATGGCAAAAGTGTTAATCGTGATTGCACGGCCAGAAAGTGAAAAATCACGGACGTTAAAGGTACTTAAAGTGTTTCTTGATGCGTATGTCAAGAATCATCCTCACGATACGTTGGAATACCTGGACTTGTACAAATCGAATTTTCCGGAACTAGATGCCGACATTCTTTCTGCCTGGGATCAATTGGGCGAAGGAACCCCGTTTAGCGACTTAAGTTCTTCACAACAGCTAAAAGTTGAAGAATTCAACGCCTCGACAGAGCAGTTTCTGGCAGCCGATAAGCTGGTCATTGCCAATCCGATGTGGAATTTGATGATTCCGACCAAGCTCAAGGCCTGGATTGATACAATTGTGGTTGCCGGAAAAACGTTCAGGTACACCGAAACAGCGCCAATTGCACTGACGAGCGGCAAGAAGGCAATTCATATTCAAGCAGCTGGCGGCAAATACAATAATCAGGATTTTGGCACCCAGTACGTGAAGACCATGTTGAATTTCATTGGTGTCGAGTCAGTCGAAAAAATTTCGATTGAAGGCATGGACCACGCACCAGAACAGGCTGAAGAAATCGTCAGCAATGCCGAAGACGACGCCAGGAGAGCTGCAAAGACATTTTAACGTGAATCATTTCAACAGAAGCGTGCGAGTTTTTCACACGCTTTTTCTGTTCTATTTTTCTGGCAACCTAAACATTTTGTTTAGGGCTATGGAAATTTTCATCAACTAATGCAATAATAATACTAGATTGGAGTGATTAATTGATGGCAGAACAAAATCATGATCACGAAGAATTGGCCGGCTCCAAGTTCTTTTGGGTGACCGTGCTAAACGTTGTTATTACGATTGCAGAATTTGTCGGCGGGGCGTTATCAGGGAGTCTTTCATTAATTTCAGATGCGTTTCATAATGCCGGCGATTCTGTTTCGATTGTTTTCAGTTATGCTGCAAGCCGTATCAGTCGGCGAAAGCAAAATGCGCGGAACACCTTTGGCTACAAACGAGCTGAAATTATTGCGGCATTCCTGAACTCAATCGCACTTGCCCTTATTTGTGTCTTTTTGATTGTTGAAGCGGCTAAACGAATTACTGACCCGCAACCCATCAATGGAAATTTGATGTTAACGATTGCGGTCATTGGTTTGGCTGCCAATTTATTGTCAGCGTTCTTACTCAATTCAGGTTCTAAAAGCAGCTTGAACATGAAGGCCACTTATTTACATATTCTGAGTGATGCCTTATCATCAATTGCAATTATTTTCGGTGGAATTTTAATTGATTTGTATAATTGGACACTGGCTGATCCGATTGTCACTGTCCTTGTGGCGGTTTACATTTTCTACGAATCAATTCCAATTATTCGCCAAACATTCCGGATTTTGATGCAGGGAGCCCCCAACTTGGACTATGATCAAATCAAGCGTGACCTGCTGCAAATCGACGGCGTATTCTCTGTTCATCACGTTCATGCCTGGATGATCGATGAAAATAATTTAATTTTTTCAGCCCACGTTAATATGCACGATATGAAACTGAGTGACGCCCAACCGATTTATTCTGAAATCAGTAAGGTACTCAAAGAAAAGTACCACATGTGTCACGTTACTATTCAAGCTGAAACGACTCGTGGCGAAAACGAAGACATTATTTATGATCGCGGAAATGACATTCCATAAAATATAGGAGATTTTGAGCTTAATGACCCCAATGAAAGAGGACTATTTAAAAATTATATTTGAACTTGGCGGCGCCGATAAGTTAATCAGCAATAAGCAAATTGCAATTAGCTTAAACATTGCGGCTGGTTCGGTGACTGAAATGGTTAATAAGATGGTCGATGAGAAGCTGGTGACCCATGAACCTTATTCCGGTGTTCAACTAACTGCTAAGGGTAAGCGCTACGCTGAAGAATTAGTTCGAAAGCACAGAATTTGGGAAACCTTTCTTGTTAACACGCTTCACTATGATATTTCCGATGTTCACGATGAAGCTGAACTCTTGGAACACGTGACCTCAGACAAGATGATTGATCATTTGGATGACTTTTTAGGCAATCCCAAACGCTGTCCGCACGGTGGTGTGATTCCAGATCGCAATGGCAATTACCATCCCGATCATGATAAAATTCTCACGGAAGCCAAAGACGGTGAAGAGGTCATCGTCAACCGCTTTATAGACAATCACGATCTGCTTACCTTATTGGGAGACATTAAGCTTGATATCGGCGACAAACTAAAGATCGTCTCCCACGATCCGTTTGAAGGGTCGGTCACGGTCAAAAATTTGACCGATAAGAAGAACTTGGTAATTGGTTATAAAACGGCCCACTACGTTTTTGTGAGGTGATCGCATGGCAGATACAGCTACCAGGCAGGAGAATTACGACCACTTGGTACTAAACACCTGCGTTTTAGCAGGAAGAATCATGATTGAATCCGGTTCTGAAATGTCGCGGGTAAACGACACGATTATGCGGATTGCCAAAAATGCCGGGTTGAAGGATGCGCAGGTCTACGCGACTTTAACCGGAATTATCATGTCCGGTGGCGTTAAGGAAGTCGGTGCCGAAGTCGGGTCGATCGATAAACGGGCTTTTGATATGGAAAAAGTGGCTAAGGTCAATGAATTATCACGGGCCTATGCCGCCAAAAAAATTGATATCTACGAATTCCGTGACGACCTTGTCCACATTGATGACTTGGTGGCCACGTTCCCGTTATGGCTTCAAACGCTGGGGGCCGGATTGGTCAGCGGAACGCTGGTCGTTGTGTTTCAAAACAACCTGCCTGATTTTTGGATTACGTTTATCGTCGGCATGTTCGGCTGGGCAGTTTATTATTTTTTGAATATCTACATTCAGATACGCTTTTTGAGCGAGTTCCTGGCGGCGGTCGTAGTTGGTGCCCTAGCGTTGCTGTCGATTAAGTGGGGCCTGGGCGTTCACGCGGATGATATTATCATTGGTGGAATTATGCCGCTGGTTCCGGGAATTCCACTGACCAATGCCGTTCGGGATGCCTTATCGGGCAACTTGATCAGTGGGCCGGCCAGAGGAATTGAAGCGTTGATCAGTGCTTGTGCGTTGGGATTTGGCGTTGCAATTGCGCTACACTTCTTTTGAGGGATTCAAATGAATTTATTTATCATTAAATGTATTTGTGTATATTTTTCTGGAATTGGCTTTGGCCTGATCGTCAATTTGCCGCACCGGGCACTAAATGTCGCGGGTATCACCGCCACGTTGAGTTGGCTGGTCTACTACGCGATTATCAATACGTGGGGCGGATTAGGCGCCGCCAACTTTTTCGGTGGCCTAACGATTGGGTTGGTGTCCGTCATCATCGCCCATCTCAAGAAGATGCCCAGCATTTTATTTGACGTGCCGGGATTAGTGCCATTGGTTCCTGGCGGCCAGGCTTATAACACCATCAAGAACTTTGCCATGGGAAATTACCAAGTAGCGTTCAACTACCTTTCCGAAGTGGTCTGGATTGCCGGCTCAATTGCGTTGGGATTCATTGTGGCAGAGCTGATCAACAAAATTCGAATTAAACTTAAATATGCAACACGGTTGAGGAATCGATAGGATTCCTTTTTTTATGGCCAATTTTGACATACTGATTGACAAATTTTTGACGAGGTGTAATATTTGTCTTGGATAATATTATACGACATATAATATTGTGGAGGTGACAATATGGCGATTCAAATAAGTACAGAATTACTGGATGGCTGCGTGCTGGGAATTTTAAACCAGCAGGACTACTACGGCTATGCGCTCACCCAGAAGGTTCAAGAATCAGTTTCAGTTTCAGAATCGACGATGTATCCGGTGCTTCGGCGATTGAAGAAAAATGATTTATTGACAACCTACGATGAGCCTTACCAGGGACGAAACCGGAGATATTACAAGATTACACCCGAGGGACAACGCCAATTTGGCATCATTCAACGCGAGTGGGAAGAATTCAAAAAAGGAATTGACAAGATGATAGGAGATGGTCAGGATGAATGATTACATTGCGGAATTTCGGGCGTTGTTGGGCCAACTGAGTGAGGATGAACGAGCTGAAGCCGTTGACTTTTATCAGGAGTATCTCCAAGACGGTGGCTTTGAAACATACGATGACTGTGTCCGCGAACTTGGAACGCCGCATCAATTGGCTCGAAAAGTGTTGGCAGATTACTCGATTCGAACGATGGAAGCGCCCAGCGGCAATCAGACAAGAGGCAGCAAGCCAAAGAATGATGTCAAAACAATCTGGCTGATTATTTTGGCAATTGTGTCGACTCCGGTCACAATTCCGTTGGCACTTGGGTTGGCGGGATTATTTGTCGCAGCGATTGCAGTTGTTGGGTCCCTAATTGTGGCTGTCATAGCAGTATTTGTGGCCATCATTACTTTAGGTGTTGTTGGACTTGTCGTCGGTCTTGGAACCATATTTACATCGTTTTGGAGCGGAATCTTCTACTTGGGGATCGCCTTAATTGTTGCAGGACTCCTTGTTATGCTGTTCCCTGCGTTCAAGTGGCTGATTAACGAATTGATTCGCGGCATTACGCTATTTTCAAAATGGATTTATAACAAAATCGTGCCGAAAAATCGGGCAGAACAAAACAGAAAGGGTGATCAACAATGAAAAAAACAGTTGTAATTGGATTAGTTGTGACACTTTTAGGCGTTGTCCTGTTTTCGATCGGCCTTGGGCACGGTGGCGCTAAAACCGTTTATTGGGATCACGGCTTTACGACAGAGTCGTATGCGCACGTGGATTCTCACCAGACAAGCTCCCAATACGATGGGATTAAAAACTTTGACCTTTCAACAGACAGTCCGGTTCAAATTAAAAAGGGCGATGTTTCAAAGGTCGAAGTGACATACCCCAGTGCGACTAAGATTACGAAATCGGGAGATACGCTGCATTTCGTTCTGAAATTACCACAACGCCGCCATTCAGTGATTGTGTTTGGCAGCGATTTTCAGCGGCCTTCAAAAAGTGTTGGAAAAACGGTCATCACGGTCCCTCAGGATACCGAAATTGGAACGATTACCAGTAACGTATCGGATTCTATTTCTGTCCATAATCTGACAATCAAAACAATTACGTCCAGTGGGGTTGGCGATATTACTCTGGACCACGTTGTTACAAAAGGGAACTTAAATCTTGATAATACAGGTGACACGACGCTTTCACATAGTCGATTTCCAAATGCCAAGTTAGACGTTGGGGCCGGAGATGTGACATTAACGTCGAATACGTTCAAGACCATGAACGTTAAAACCGGCGCGGGTGATATTGATTTCAACCAGCAAAACGTTGCTGAGAGCTTTACCGCTAAGAGTTATGTTGGCGACATTGACGGCAAGATTGCCAGAAATAAAAAGACCCAAGTTTCCGTCAGCGCTGATGTTGGTGATGTTTCGGTCTTTGGCAGTTCACATAAGAAGCAGATTCTTAGTTCAGTTAAACATCCGGTGATCTATAAATTTACCAGTGACGTCGGTGATGTCGACATTCACTAATACAAATAACAAAAGCGTCCCAAGATTAAAAATCTTGAGGCGCTTTCTCGTATAAAGGTATTTTTATCGCATAATGCCTAAAACAAAACTAATCCCTAAAATAACCAACACAATTGTCGTGATGACAACGTATAAATGATCGCCTTCACGGTAAAATGAGTAAATCGAGACGGCAACTCGCAGGACTGGCGTTAAGATCAGGCAGAAGATCCCCAGCATCATGATTGCGTATGGCTTTAACTGGGCAATACCAGCCCAGATGTTGGTGAAATCAGTTGGAAAGGCGTTGTGAGGATAACCACCGTTTCCTTTGACGATGAGCAGCACCAAGCCGATGATCATGATCGTTGCCGAGACGATGACGCCCAAGCGAAGAATTTTGCCAATCACCAATTCGACGTCGGCCATTTCTTCTTTGATTTCTTGCTCATTGGAATTTTTAGCCATCTTATCTCAGCCCCTTCATGAACATTTCAATTCCGATATAAAATAAAATTGGCACGAAAATCATTCGAATTGATCGCGCGGACATATCACGCACAATTCGGGAACCACCACGGGCACCCACTAGAATGCCCAGTGCCAGGGGAACGGCAATCATTGGTTTGATTGAGCCGTTAAAGAAGTAAACCGTCGCACTGGCCGCTGCGGTAACCCCCATCATCAGGTTACTTGTAGAAGTTGACGGCTTCAATGGCATTTTCATGACCGTATCCATGGCGATCACCTTGAACGCGCCTGACCCAATTCCCAGAAGGCCACTGGCAATGCCGGCACCGTACATCACGGCAAGACCGCCGGGAATGTGTTCCACCTGATAATCGATCTGTTTACCTTCAACATTGTCGAAATAAGTGCTGTCCAGACGAAATTTGGCCGACAGGTTATCTGGATGAGCACGGTGTAGTACCTCTTGGTGGCTGATCAACTTGCGGATCATGTTATAACCTGAGAACAACAGGAGTAATCCAAAAAGTATGTATAGGTATTTTGGATCGATGACACCGGTCAGTAGGGCACCGCTCAGGGCCCCCAACGTGGTCGCAATTTCCAGAAACATGGCAACCCGTAAGTTCAGCACCTTGTCGCGCAGATACGCAATCGTGGCACCAGAACTGGTGGCAATCACGGCCACAATACTGGCCCCAATTGCATATTTGATGTCAACGCCCATTAACAACGTCAATATTGGTGTGAGAATGATGCCACCACCAAGTCCAAGGATTGCACCGGCAAATCCAGCAAACACCCCGATGGCAATCATGATTAATGCGTAATTTATCAAGTCTTTTCCTCCCCTTCGAATATCTAACAACTCAAAAGATTATACACTTTCTGTAAATAATTAAAAGATGACAAAGAATTTTCAGAAATAAAATCGAATTTCTGATTTGTGATATACTCGAATTTGATTAATACATACGAGAGGATTGTTAAAATGATGTATGGAAACGAAGACTACATGCTGATGCAGCGGGATCCAAACCGGCTGGTCAAGCTGATTGTTGCAGTATGTTTTACGGTACTGCTGGCAGTCTCTGTGGGATTTAACTTTGATTATCTGCAATTTTTAGATTCAATTTTTACCACTGCCGTTCAGGGATCAGCGCCGACACAAGGCCTGGAACACTTCTACGGAATGGTCACGTTTTTAGCGAGCCCCAAGATGGATATCTTCTGGGTGTTTATCGCAGCGTTTTTCTTATGGGGGTTCAAATATAAAGTGCCGGCACTGTGGGCTTTATTTACAATTGGCGGCGGTGATGTGATCGGTGCAATTGTTAAGCAACTGGTCCGACGTCACCGGCCACCGCTTCACTTGGGTGTTGATAATGGCTATAGTTTTCCAAGCGGTCATGTTCTTGGATTTTTCTTAGTAGCCGGCATTTTGTGGGTTATTGTCATCCCATTGATTCAACACGCGTCCATTCGGTTCATCGTTAAAGCATTGCTGGTTGTCGTGCTCATTTGTGTCATGCTTTCGAGAATTTACTTGAATGCCCATTATCCCACCGATACGGTTGGGGCATGTCTGGTTGGCTACTCATGGTTGTTGATTTCAGAAATGCTGTACGCCAGTTACGCGCCACAAGTCGCAAGATACCGGTTCGTGGTCAATACAAAGATATAAATGTCAATGTGGGGCAAAAAGCGGTTAGCTTCCAGAGTTTAGGAGAATGTTGATGATATCCCGCGTTTGGATATTTGAGTCGTTCTTGTACACGCTGGGGCCAAAATCCTTTCGTCCCATTTTTACTGAGGAGGAAGGACGATGCAGTTGCCGATTGCAACCGAACGGACAATGATCACCACAGTCAGTCCAGCTGATTTGGCTGCTTATGAAGCATTGATTACCATTCCAGAAGTCGCTGACGGAGCCGGATTTAATTTGTTGAGCAACCAGGCAATGCTGTCTGAGGTTGCCAAAGGCCAGCTGAAGCATCCTGGGACTTTTGGCGTTCGAATGGACGGTCGACTGATTGGGTCCATTTTATTGTTTGATAAGGTGAGCCGAAGCGGGCTTCCCGATTCGAAAAACTTGGAAGTCAGTTATTTTCTTCACCCGGATTTTTGGCGGAAAGGCATCATGACCGAGGCACTGACTCAGTTAATGACCGCGCTTCAAGCTGACGGTAAAATCAGGTCGATTAGTGCAGAGGTGTTTGTCGATAACGTGGGTTCAATTGCCCTTCTGGAAAGGGTTGGCTTCAGCCGCGTCGCCAAAATAGTGGACCCGATTGTGGGTAAGCCGAAGTTGATTTACCACTTGTCTTTTGACTAGTCAAAAGGGGCTGTGGTTTGTCAATTTGGGTCAATTGAGTTACAATTTTTATTGTCTGAAAGTTTAAAACTAAATTAATCGATATATTCGAGTAGAGGCGCATTCATTATAAGTATATTTCAGGAACTTGAAGGAAGTTATGACTGAAGTAAAAAGGGATGAGTGCCGAAACAATCAATCGCCTTCCGGTTGGTTGTTGGGCCCTAACTTAAGAGGTTAGGGACTGTCGTGGCAGATACCGCGGGGAGCTATCAAGATGTTGAGAAACGTAACGGTCTCTTTCAATATTTTGAAAGGGATTTTTTTGTAGATTTAGTGAATGGATTTAACTATAAGTAATGGGAGACGAAGAAATGAACGAAAACGAGAGCGAAGAATCAAACGGGCAGGTTAAGAGAGGTTTGAAGGCTCGCCATGTTTCAATGATTGCCCTTGGAGGTTGTATCGGAACCGGATTATTTGTTGCCAGTGGATCAGCGATTAGCCAGGCGGGGCCAGGAGGCGCTCTGACAGCCTATATTCTGATGGGCCTCATGGTGTACTTCCTGATGACCAGCTTAGGCGAAATGGCCACGAATATGCCAATTTCAGGGTCATTTGCGGCCTACTCATCCAAATATGTTGATCCGGCCCTGGGATTTGCCATGGGTTGGAACTATTGGTTTAACTGGGCAATTACCGTTGCGGTGGACATTAGTACCGCCGCATTGGTGATGAAATTCTGGCTGCCAAACGTTCCGGCGTGGATCTGGAGCGCGATTGCATTAGTGGTTATTTTCCTAATTAATGCCATGTCGGTCAGCACGTTTGGTGAAACGGAGTTCTGGATGTCGGCGATTAAAGTCGTCACAATCATCATTTTCCTGACTGTGGGGGCGTTGACCATCTTTGGCATTATGGGCGGACATTTTGTTGGAATGCGGAATTTCTCAATCAAACAAGCGCCGTTTGTGGGGGGATTTCCGGCGATTCTAAGTGTGTTCGTGGTTGCCGGGTTCTCATTTCAAGGAACGGAGCTGGTGGGAATTACCGCTGGTGAATCCCAAGATCCCGAGCACAGTGTCCCAAAGGCGATTAACGAAGTCTTTTGGCGGATTATCTTGTTCTATATTCTAACGATCTTTGTGATTGCAGCCATTATTCCTTATACCAGCCACTCACTGTTGGGCTCCAGTGCGACGGATATTGCGATTAGTCCGTTCACGTTGGTCTTCCAGCGAGCAGGTCTGGCTGCAGCGGCCAGTGTGATGAACGCAGTTATTTTGACATCGGTTATTTCATCGGCCAACTCTGGAATGTATGCCTCGACTCGAATGATGTATTCCTTATCCAACAGTGGATATGCGCCTAAAAAGCTGGGTGAAACCGCCGCAAATGGGATTCCGTATTATTCACTACTGGTGACGACATTTGTTTCACTGTTGACGTTTATTTCCAGTATTGCCGGTCCTAAAATTTACATGTGGTTGGTGGCGGCCTCTGGTTTGACTGGCTTTATCGCCTGGTTTGGAATTGCAATTTCACATTTCCGCTTTAGACGGGCATTTGTCAAACAAGGCCACAGTATCAGCGAACTCAAGTACCATGCCAAGCTGTTCCCATTTGGCCCGGTTTTATGCTTAATCTTGTGTATCTTGGTGATCGTCGGTCAAAATCCCCAAGCTTTCATGAACTTTGATTGGAAGCAGATTTTGGTGACCTACATGAGTGTGCCACTGGTTCTGGTTTTATACTTTTGGTACAAAATTAAGCACCACACGAAAATCATTCCTTTAGATGAGGTAGACGTTTCCCCATCGCATAAAGATCAAAATCTTTCCGAACTTAACGAGAAGTAATATATCAACACCAAATTGGTCTATCAAACTAGATAGGCCAATTTTTTATTATTTTATCGGTATTTTGCTTGATATTTCGCCTTGATATTTGGTACACTCTTACCAATTGGTATATTTAAAATATGAGGTGGACTAAATATGAAAAAATTAATTTCCAAAGGTAAATTTGAACGAATGAATAAAGTTTCCAATGATCAGCATATGATCGATGCTTTGGCGTTAGATCAACGTGGATCACTTGTTAAGTCGATGAAAACGGCATCCGAAAAATACGGTAAGCTTTTCAGTATGACGATGGTTTACGATTTTAAGGAAATTGTTTCAGAGATCTTAAGCCCATTGAGTTCAGCGGTTCTGTTGGACGATCAAATGGGGTTTAAAGGAATTCAGGCAAAGGCCAAAGATACCGGTCTGATCATGTCATATGAAAAGACCGGCTACGATGCCGACACTCCCGGCAGATTACCCAGTTTAATTCCGGACCAGTCCGCCCAGATTATGGTCGAAAAGGGCGCCGATGCCCTTAAAGTGTTGGTTTACTACAATCCCAATGACCCTGATGAGGTTAATGACGTTAAAAAAGCCTTTGCACAACGTTATGGGACCGAGGGTGTGGCAGCCGAAACGCCAACTTTCTTTGAAATTGTGACCTATGATGACCGTTATGACAGCAAGTCACTGGAGTTTGCCAAGATTAAGCCTGAGCTGGTTTTGAAATCGATGAAGGAATTTACGCAGGATAAGTACCACATTGATGTTTTGAAAATGGAAATTCCATTCAACCCAACTTTTGTTGAGGGATGGGGTGACGGTGACGAGTTTGCTTATACAGAAGCCCAAGCCAAAGCCTATCTCAAGCAATTAAGCGATGAAGCAACCCGGCCATTTATTTTCTTGAGTGCCGGTGTCCCAACCCCTGTTTTCCAGCGTGAGCTTAAGCTGGCTGGAGAAGCTGGCGCCAAATTTAACGGTGTCTTGAGTGGCCGGGCAACTTGGCTCGAAGGTGTCGACATTTATATTCGTGACGGTAAGGACGGGTTAACAGATTGGCTCAAACGCAAGGGGACCCGAAACGTGACTGAATTGACACAAATTTTGTCTGAGAACGCCACTCCTTGGTACGAGGCATACGGCGGTTTGGATAACATTGAAGTCGTTGACATATCGAATTTACAATAATTTACACAATATGTTGCACCACCTCCGCCTAACTAGTACAATATGTAGCGTTGATAAAAATATTGTGCGAAGTATTCACTGCACGCTGAAACGTTAGGGGAATTAACATGCTTGTATTAGCTGGAACAATTGGTGCCGGAAAGACGTCTTTGACTCGAATGTTGTCAGAACATCTCGGAACACCCGCATATTACGAATCTGTTGAACACAATCAAATTCTGCCGCTGTTTTATAAGGATCCTAAAAAGTACGCTTTCTTATTACAGATTGACTTTTTGAACCGGCGGATGGCTGATATCAAAAAAGCTTGGCAAAATAGTGAGAGTGTTTTGGATCGTTCAATTTTTGAGGATTCATTGCTCTTCCATTTGAATGCCGATTTGGGTCGGGCAACCGAAACGGAAGTCAGCATCTACGACTCACTGCTTCAAAATATGATGCAGGAAATGCCGCACATGGACCACAGCAAGAATCCCGACTTATTAATCCACATCAATATTTCGTTTGAAACGATGTTGAAGCGGATTGAAAAGCGCGGTCGGTCGTTTGAACAAATTGATAATGACCCGGATCTCTACCAATACTATAAAGATTTGAACACCCGCTACCAGCAGTGGTATCAAGATTACGACAAATCGCCTAAGATTCAAATTGATGGCGATCAGTACGACTTTGTCGAAAATGATGCGGATAAACACAAGGTCATCGACATGATCGATGCCAAAGTTGAGCAGTTGGCGATTTAGTTTTTGACGTGACCTTGTGATTTATGGCTTGATTGGTTATAATCGAACTCAGATAAAACGTTTTGTGCCTATTAAGTAGATTTCAGAGAGACAGTGGTTGGTGGGAACTGTCATCGAATATTCCAGCACAAGAAAACGGGCAGGTAATGCTGCACGGTGTATGCCGTTATCATACTTTGAGAGCTTGACGACAGTCGAGAACTTGGGTGGTACCGCGAAAAGGATCCTTCGTCCCAGTGACGAGGGGTCCTTTTGTATATTCTAAGGAGGAATTGAAATGTTAGATATTAAGAAGATTCGTAAAGATCCGGATTTTACCAAAGAAAAGTTGGCGACCCGTGGCGTCAAACCGGAAACAATTGATGAGTTACTGAGCTTTGATGCCAAGCGCCGGGACTTAATTGTTGAATCAGAGTCACTGAAGGCACAGCGAAATGATGTTTCGGATCAAATTTCTCAAAAAAAGCGTAATAAGGAAGACGCATCTGAAGCGATTAATCAAATGAAGCAGGTTGGCCAAAAGATAAAAACTCTCGATGACCAACTGCGAAAAATCGAAGACGATGAAAACAACTTAGCCGCTCACTTACCAAATATTCCACACGATGGGGTTCCAGTTTCGCTGACGGAAGAAGGATCGGTTGAGCTTCGAAAGGTTGGCCAGATTCCGTCATTTGATTTCAAACCCAAACATCATTGGGAGATCGGTGAAGAGTTAGGAATTCTTGACTTTGAACGGGCTGCGAAAGTATCCGGAAGCCGATTTGTTTACTACATCGGCGATGGCGCATTACTGGAACGAGCGGTTTATAATTTTTATCTCGATCAAAATACCGCTGCCGGTTATACCGAAGTGATCCCACCATATATGGTGAACGACGACTCGATGTTTGGCACCGGTCAATTTCCTAAGTTCCTCGAGACCAAGGCTGGCTACGAAATTCAAGACAGTGATCTAACCCTGATTCCAACGGCTGAAGTTCCGCTGGTTAATTACTATCGAAACGAAGTCATCCCAACTGAAAAGCTGCCGGTTTCAGTGACTGCGTTATCACCAGCATTCCGCTCAGAAGCCGGAAGTGCTGGCCGCGACACCAAAGGGTTAATTCGTCTGCATCAATTTAACAAGGTTGAAATGGTTAAATTTACCAAGCCGGAAGATTCGTGGAAGGCATTGGAAGAAATTACCCACCAAGCTGAAGTTAATTTGCAAAAATTGGGATTAGCCTACCACGTCATCACGCTAACGACCAGTGACATGAGCTTTACGGCAGCAATGACACATGATTTGGAAGTCTGGTTCCCAGCTCAAGACAAGTACCGAGAAATCTCAAGTTGTTCCAACTGTACTGATTTCCAAGCACGGCGCGCTCACATCCAATATCGTGATGAAGATGGTAAGCTTCATTTTGTGCACACTTTGAACGGCTCTGGTTTAGCTGTCGGCCGAACGGTTGCCGCTATTTTGGAGAACTACCAAAATCCAGATGGGACAGTGACAATCCCAGAAGTCTTACGACCATACATGCATGGTATGACAAAAATCGAAAAACAAAAATAATTGGGTCATGATTTGCGTATTTATTAAATGTAACCCAGACATCCTTCACGTGTCTGAGTTACGGTTGGTTAATTTGACTTCCCCGGTCAAGTTGACTGGCATCATTTCCCTGATCATCTTGATGTGTCGTTGACCCGTGACACATCGAGGAAAAGAGCGAAAGGCGATTTTGGCCTTTCGCTCTTTTTTTACATTGAAATGTGGACAAAATCGAAAAATTAACAAGAAATTGAAAATTGGACTAGCATTGTTTTGCTGGATAGGATATAATATTTTTTGTCGGAAAAAGACGTTGTTAATCAACTGTTACTGATTTACAATTTTTAAAAATTCAGCTTGACTTGAATTCATTGGTATTGTAAAATTTAATAGTTGTGTTGATGATGTTGCTACCAATTAATACCATCAAGATACATGGAGGATTAGCTCAGCTGGGAGAGCATCTGCCTTACAAGCAGGAGGTCACAGGTTCGATCCCTGTATCCTCCATTTATTGAGCCGTTAGCTCAGTTGGTAGAGCATCTGACTTTTAATCAGAGGGTCGGCAGTTCGAGACTGCCACGGCTCATTGCCAGTTTTTTCAAACAATGCGGGCGTGGCGGAACTGGCAGACGCGCTAGATTTAGGTTCTAGTGTCTTATGACGTGGGGGTTCGAATCCCTTCGCCCGCATAGGTACTAGATGCCTATCAACTATATTGTTTTGCCGACTTAGCTCAGTTGGTTAGAGCGCTTCACTAGTAATGAAGAGGTCGGGCGTTCGAATCGTCTAGTCGGCATTTTGCGGAAGTAGTTCAGTGGTAGAACATCACCTTGCCATGGTGGGGGTCGCGGGTTCGAATCCCGTCTTCCGCTTCAATCAGGATTTTGATTGAGGCTCACTAATTAAATACTTATTATGCACCCATAGCGCAATTGGATAGAGTGTCTGACTACGAATCAGAAGGTTGTAGGTTCGACTCCTACTGGGTGCATTTTTTATTGCCATCAACTATTTTTTCGGGAAGTAGCTCAGCTTGGTAGAGCACCTGGTTTGGGACCAGGGGGTCGCAGGTTCGAATCCTGTCTTCCCGACTTTTTTCAACATAGATTTTGTGATATATTGATATTGTTAATTCAATAGTACTTAATCATCGGGAAGTAGCTCAGCTTGGTAGAGCACTACGTTCGGGACGTAGGGGTCGCAAGTTCAAATCTTGTTTTCCCGATTTTTTTGTGGCTTGATACATATAAGAATGAATAGCTAGCATTGCAAAGGGCGGGACCTGTCATGGGTCTTGGCCTTTTTGTTTTGTCTCGTGATCGGCGACCGCAAATGGGGTGTAGCGTCCAGTCATTATGCGGTTTGCTGCGCACTATTGGTTGATGTAAATGTCATTTTAGGTTCTTTTATCACCTAGTGGAAACGTGCGAAGCAAACCAGCTTTCTCCGCTTAGTCCAATAACAGCCGTTAACGCAAAATCGCGTTAACGGCTGTTATGACACTAATGCTCCGACGGCCATGAAATGCCTAGTAGCTAACCAGTTTGCTTCGCACTCTGAAACACTTTCCTTGCACTTTATTCCCACATTCGTATAATAATAGTCAATATTAGTCAAAGAATTGGGTGATTAAATGGCGGACGAAAATATTTCTGATTTAATTGAACACTATCTTAAAGAAATACTTGCTGACAACGAACAAGTTAAAATTCGTCGTTCCGAAATCGCTGGCTTATTTGACGTTGTACCGTCCCAAATTAACTATGTTATCAATACTCGTTTTACGATCCAAAATGGTTATATCGTGGAAAGTAAACGTGGCGGTGGCGGCTACATTAGAATAGAGAAAGTTCATTTATTAGATGACATCGATGTGTTGAATTCTCTGATTGCCGCAATTGGTAATAAATTATCGAAGCGGGATAGTGAAACCATCGTCCAAACGTTATATAATAATGAATTAATTAATCGTCGCGAGGTGAGTATCATATTAGCAGCGATTGACAAGGATGCAATTGATTTAAACAACAGCGACCTAACGGATATTTTACGCGCCAACATTATGGTATCCATTTTGAATCGACTGCGATATGAACGATAGAAAGCGAGGGTATCTATGAATAATTTATTTACGCCAAGTGCTAAGAACGTTTTGACCATTGCTCAGGAACAAGCCAAGAAATTTAAACATCAGGCAATTGGAACTGAACACCTGTTGTTAGGATTGTTGATCGAAACAAATGGAATTGCTTATAAAGCCCTTCAACAGTTCTCAGTGACTGCAGAAGATGTAACTGAAGAAGTAGAGCGCTTTGCCGGCTACGGTAACCTCAAGGATCTTAGTAGCAACGATTATCTGCCATACTCTCCTAAAGCCAAAGAAGTTTTAGCTCAAGCTGGCGAATTTGCCAAGAAAAATGGTGTCCCAAAAGTTGGTACAGAGCATATTTTGCTTTCATTACTGACTGACGAGACGATTTTGTCATCCCGAATTTTAATTAATTTGGGACTGGACCTTTCACAAATTAGAAAAGTAACTTTACGAAAAATGGGTATTAGCGGCGGCTCCATGGCCTCAAACATGGCTTCCAAACAGCGTGGCCGTCAACAAAAGCCTGCCGACTCAAAGACACCAACCATCGATTCACTGGCCCGTGACCTCACGGAAATGGCCCGACAAGATCGGCTCGACCCAACAGTTGGCCGAGACCTTGAAGTAAAGCGGGTTGTCCAAATTTTGGCCCGCCGGACTAAGAATAATCCGGTCTTAATCGGTGAACCCGGGGTTGGTAAAACGGCGATCGCTGAAGGATTGGCAGAACGAATTGTCAACGGCGACGTTCCTGGTGATATGGCCAAAAAGCGTTTAATGATGCTTGATATGGGCTCATTGGTTGCCGGAACCAAATACCGTGGTGAATTTGAAGACCGCTTAAAAAAAGTGATTGATGAAATTTATCAAGATGGCAATATCATTCTCTTCATTGATGAACTGCATACTTTGATTGGCGCCGGTGGTGCTGAAGGCGCGATTGATGCTTCCAACATTTTGAAGCCTGCCTTGGCCCGTGGCGAACTGCAATTAATCGGGGCAACCACACTCGACGAATACCAAAAGTACATTGAATCTGATGCCGCCTTGGAACGTCGATTTGCCAAGGTTATGGTTGATGAACCAACGACTGATGAAACCGTTGAGATTCTTAAGGGACTGCGTCCAAAGTACGAGCAACACCATCACGTTGAAATTACTGATGAAGCAATTGACGCGGCTGTGAACCTGTCCAACCGATACATTAGTGACAGATTTTTACCCGACAAAGCCATTGATTTAATGGATGAAGCAGCGGCCAAAGTCCGAATTGATCACTTACAAAATTCCGATGTCGCTGATGACCATAAAAAGTTGTCTGATTTATTGTCACAGTTAAATGAAGCACTGGTTGCCCAAGATTACGAAAAAGCAGCCACACTTCGAAAACAAACCAATAAACTTCAAGATGAATTAGCCAGTGACGACGATGCTGACGATGATACCAATGAAGAAGCTCATTATCCAGTCAAGGAAACAGCTCAAGACATTGCCGAAATTGTCGGCGAGTGGACGGGAATTCCGGTGACGCGTTTAAGCAGTACCGAAGCTGATCGTTTGGTCAACTTGGAAGAAGTTCTTCACAAACGAGTCGTTGGCCAAGAAGAGGCAATTTCTGCCGTATCGCGTTCAATTCGACGAGCTCGAAGCGGCTTGAAAGATCCGAACCGACCAATTGGTTCGTTTATGTTCCTCGGCCCAACTGGTGTTGGTAAGACTGAACTTGCCAAGGCCGTTGCCGAAGCAGTCTTTGGCTCAGAAGAAGACATCATTCGAGTGGACATGAGTGAATTTATGGAGAAGTACTCGACTAGTCGATTGATTGGTTCAGCACCTGGATACGTCGGTTACGATGAAGGTGGCCAGTTAACTGAAAAGGTTCGTCAAAAGCCATACTCGGTTGTCTTATTTGATGAGGTTGAAAAGGCCCATCCAGACGTCTTTAACCTGTTGCTTCAAGTTCTTGATGATGGTTACTTAACGGATGCCAAGGGTCGAAAGATTGACTTCCGAAACACCGTTATTATCATGACTTCCAACTTGGGGGCAACGACGCTTCGAGACAAGAAGACAGTCGGCTTTGGTCAAGAAGATGCCAAGGAAGGCTACGCTGCCATGAAGGACACGATCCAAGCTGCCCTTAAACAACGATTCCGTCCTGAATTCTTGAACCGAATTGATGAAGTGGTTGTCTTCCACTCATTGACGAAGGCAGAACTTGATCAAATTGTTTACCTGATGGCTAAGCCGGTTATCAAGCGAATTCATGACCAAGGAATCGACATTAAGATTACCAAGACTGCCATTGGAATTATTTCCAAACGCGGATTTGATCCCGAATACGGTGCTCGTCCAATTCGTCGGGCAATTCAAACTGAATTGGAAGATAATTTAAGCGCCAAGTTATTATCCAAAGAAATTGTGCCTGGTGATTCAGTCACAGTTGGTGGACGAAACAATCAAATTACGATTTCAGTTAAAAAACCTGAAACCAAAACACTGGTTAAAGATAAAAAATAATTGCGATTCGGCACGCACTAGTCAAAAGGGTTGACTTTAAGTTAATAAATTGTTATTCTTTTAACTGTATTTGTTGTGAATCGAAATGGTCAACGCGATCTATTGTCCGGGTTGGCCTGCATAAAAAACCAAAAGCAAGATGATCTTGTTTTTGGATTTTTTTTGCCCTGAACCCGGATAAATGTGCTAAAAAGTGCATTTGTAATCAAACTGTAACATTTCGATTCCGGAATTTTGGAGAGGTGAAAAACTTGGCAGGACATTTAGTTAAATATGGAAAACACCGTACCCGACGAAGTTATGCACGAATTAAAGAAGTGCTTGATTTACCGAACCTGATTGAAATCCAGACTAATTCTTACAACTGGTTTTTACATGAGGGACTTAAAGAAACCTTCGACGGCATTATGCCAATCGACGATTTCCAGGGCAAGCTTTCTTTAGAGTTTGTTGATTATCAATTGTTAACACCAAAGTACACTGTCGACGAGGCACGTGAACACGAGGCGAATTATTCGGCGCCACTTCACATTAAGCTGAAATTAACCAATCACGAGACTGGCGAAATCAAGACTCAAGATGTATTCTTTGGCGATTTTCCATTAATGACTGATCAAGGGACATTCATTATTAATGGTGCTGAACGGGTTATTGTTTCACAATTGGTTCGTTCACCCGGCGTTTATTACCACGCAGACAAAGATAAGAATGGCCGTGATTCATTCGGTACAACTGTGATTCCTAACAGAGGTGCCTGGCTTGAATTTGAAACCGACGCAAAAAATATTGCGTATGTTCGAATTGATCGAACTAGAAAAATTCCTTTAACCGAATTGATTCGTGCCCTCGGATTTGGCAGTGATTCTGAAATCATTGACATCTTGGGCGACAACGACAGTTTGGGTCTGACCTTGGAAAAGGATGTTCATAAGGATACCGATGATTCTCGTGTTGAAGAGTCATTAAAAGATATTTATGAGCGACTACGTCCAGGTGAGCCTAAGACTGCTGATTCATCAAGAAGCTTGTTAACTGCACGCTTCTTTGATCCAAAGCGTTATGACATGGCACCAGTTGGCCGTTATAAGACCAATAAAAAGCTAAGTTTGAAGAACCGTTTATTAGGGTTGACGTTAGCTGAGACTTTAGCTGACCCTGATACGGGTGAAGTCATTGCACAAAAGGGCACGGTTGTGTCTAAAGATGTGATGAAAGATCTCGCACCTTACCTTGATAACGATGATTTTAAAGCTTATACCTTTAACCCATCAGATGAAGCTGTTGTGACGAAGCCAATGACCGTTCAAATCGTGAAGGTTCAATCCGTTAACGATCCTGATCGGGTTGTTCCTATTATCGGAAACGACAATATTCCATTGAGCTTCAAACACATTACACCTGCTGACGTGATTGCTTCGATGAACTACTTCTTTAACCTTCAAGAAGGCATTGGTTCAATCGACGATATCGATCACTTGGGTAACCGTCGAATTCGTTCAGTTGGTGAATTGCTGCAGAACCAATTCCGAATTGGTTTATCACGGATGGAACGAGTTGTTCGTGAAAGAATGTCAATTCAGGATACTTCTACAGTGACACCTCAACAATTGATTAACATTCGACCAGTTGTTGCATCAATCAAAGAGTTCTTTGGTTCATCACAGCTGTCACAGTTCATGGATCAGACCAACCCGCTTGGTGAATTAACGCATAAGCGTCGTTTGTCTGCCCTTGGACCTGGTGGTTTAACCCGTGACCGTGCCGGATATGAAGTCCGAGATGTTCACTACACCCACTATGGCCGGATGTGTCCAATTGAAACACCTGAAGGTCCTAACATTGGATTGATTAACAGTTTGTCCAGTTATGCGCGGGTTAACAAGTATGGTTTCATCGAAACACCATACCGTCGTGTTGATTGGACAACCCACAAGGTTACCGATCGGATCGACTATTTGACTGCTGACGAAGAAGATAACTTTGTTATTGCGCAGGCTAACTCACCATTGAACGATGATGGTTCGTTTGTTAATAAGATCGTTATGGCGCGTCATCAATCAAACAACATCGAAATTAGTATCGACAAAGTTGACTACATGGACGTTTCTCCTAAGCAAGTAGTTGCTGTTGCCACTGCATGTATTCCTTTCTTGGAAAACGATGACTCCAACCGTGCCCTGATGGGTGCCAACATGCAGCGTCAGGCGGTTCCTTTGATTGATCCTCATGCACCACTTGTTGGTACTGGTATCGAATACAAGGCTGCCCATGATTCCGGTGTTGCACTCATTTGTAAGAACCCGGGAACTGTTGAATACGTCGATGCACGTGAAATCCGCATTCGTCGTGAAGACAAGACCCTTGATAAATATAAATTAATGAAGTTCCGTCGTTCAAATGGCGGTAAAAACTACAACCAACGCCCTATCGTTAAGGTTGGCGATCACGTTGATGCCGACGAAATCTTAGCTGATGGTCCATCAATGGAAGGCGGAGAATTGGCACTTGGTCAAAACCCCGTTGTTGCATTTATGACTTGGCAAGGTTACAACTTCGAAGATGCCATCGCAATTAGCGAACGGTTGGTTAAAGACGACGTCTACACTTCAATTCATATTGAAGAGTACGAATCAGAAACCCGTGATACCAAATTAGGACCTGAGGAAATGACTCGGGAAATTCCTAATGTTGGTGAAGATGCTTTGAAGAACCTTGATGAAGACGGGACCGTACGGATTGGTGCCGAAGTTCATGATGGCGACATTTTAGTTGGTAAAGTAACGCCTAAGGGTGTCACTGAATTATCAGCTGAGGAACGTTTGCTGCATGCTATCTTTGGTGAAAAATCACGTGAAGTCCGTGATACATCATTGAGAGTTCCTCATGGTGGTGGCGGTATTGTCCAAGATGTTAAGGTCTTCACTCGTGAAAACGGTGATGAACTTTCACCTGGTGTTAACAAGATGGTTCGTGTTTACATCGCCCAGAAGCGTAAGATTCAAGTTGGTGATAAGATGTCAGGCCGTCATGGTAACAAGGGTACCGTTTCCGTTGTGATTCCAGAAGAAGACATGCCATTCTTACCTGATGGCACACCAGTGGACATTATGTTGAGTCCCATGGGTGTTCCATCTCGTATGAACATCGGACAAGTTCTGGAACTTCATTTGGGAATGGCTGCTCGTAAGCTGGGAATCCACGTTGCAACTCCTGTTTTCGATGGTGCCCGAGATTCAGATATTTGGGATGCTGTTAAAGAAGCCGGAATGCCTTCAGATGGTAAATACATCCTGTATGATGGCCGTACCGGTGAACCATTTGACAAGAAGATTGCCGTTGGTGTCATGCATTACCTCAAGCTTGCCCACATGGTTGATGATAAAATTCATGCACGTTCAATTGGACCTTACTCATTGGTTACACAACAACCACTTGGTGGTAAAGCACAGTTTGGTGGCCAGCGTTTTGGTGAAATGGAAGTTTGGGCACTTGAAGCATATGGTGCTGCTTACACACTTCAAGAAATTTTGACTTACAAATCCGATGACGTTGTTGGTCGTGTCAAGACTTACGAAGCCATTGTGAAGGGTGAGCCAATTCCAAAGCCGGGTGTTCCTGAATCATTCCGTGTGCTTGTTAAAGAATTGCAATCATTAGGCCTTGATATGAAAGTTCTTGACTCCAGTCATAAAGAAATCGAATTGCGAGATCTTGATGATGACGATGACGTGGTTAACGTTGATGCATTAAGCAAGTTAGCCGACAAGAAGAAGGAACAAGAAGACCAAGCCAACAAACAGGCAGACGAGAAGGTTGAAGCACCATCCAAATCAACCAACGCTAACAATAGTAATGACTAGAATGGGAGGTCAAACTAGTGGTCGATGTTAATAAATTCGAAAGTATGCAGATTGGACTAGCCTCTCCTGATAAGATTCGTAGCTGGTCATATGGTGAAGTTAAAAAGCCTGAAACCATTAACTACCGAACTTTAAAACCAGAAAAAGATGGTTTGTTTGATGAGCGAATTTTTGGTCCTACCAAGGACTGGGAATGTGCCTGTGGAAAATACAAGCGGATCCGTTACAAGGGAATCGTTTGTGACCGCTGCGGTGTTGAAGTGACGCGTTCAAAGGTTCGTCGTGAACGAATGGGCCATATTGAATTAGCAGCGCCAGTTACCCACATCTGGTATTTCAAGGGAATCCCAAGCCGAATGGGTCTTGTATTGGATATGAGCCCCCGTGCGCTTGAAGAAATCATTTACTTCGCTTCATACGTTGTCACCGAACCAGGTAATACACCTATGGAAAAGAAGCAGTTGCTTTCAGAACGTGAATACCGTGAAAAGAAGCAGGAATATGGTCCTCGTTTCTCCGCACAAATTGGTGCTGAAGCAATTAAGACCTTGTTGGATGATGTTGATGTCAACAAGGAAGTCATTGAATTAAAGGACGAATTAAAGAACGCAACGGGTCAAAAACGGACCCGTGCCGTTCGTCGTTTGGATATCTTGGAAGCATTTGTTCAGTCCGGAAATGAACTTTCATGGATGGTAATGGATGCAATTCCAGTTATTCCACCTGACTTACGTCCAATGGTTCAACTTGAAGGTGGCCGTTTTGCCACTTCCGATTTGAACGATTTGTACCGTCGAGTAATCAACCGTAACAATCGTTTGAAGCGGTTACTCGATTTGAACGCGCCTGGCATTATTGTTCAAAACGAAAAGCGGATGCTTCAAGAAGCCGTTGATGCCTTGATCGATAATGGCCGTCGTGGCCGTCCGGTTGCAGGTCCTGGTAACCGTCCACTGAAATCACTTTCTCACATGCTTAAAGGTAAGCAGGGACGATTCCGTCAGAACTTGCTTGGTAAGCGTGTCGATTATTCAGGTCGTTCAGTTATTGATGTTGGGCCTCATCTTCGGATGAACCAAATGGGATTGCCAGTTCCAATGGCCATGGAATTATTCAAGCCATTTATCATGAAAGAATTGGTTGGTCGCAATTTGGCTTCCAACATTAAGAACGCCAAGCGTAAAATTGAACGTCAAGACGACGATGTCTTCAGCGTTTTGGAAGATGTTATTAAGGAACACCCAGTTCTGTTGAACCGGGCTCCTACACTTCACCGTTTGGGAATCCAGGCCTTCGAACCTGTTTTGGTTAGTGGTAAGTCCATGCGTCTTCATCCGTTGGTTTGTGAAGCTTACAACGCCGATTTTGATGGGGACCAAATGGCCATTCACGTTCCTTTATCTGACGAAGCACAAGCTGAGTCACGTTTGCTGATGTTGGCTGCTGGCCATATCCTTGCACCTAAGGATGGAAAACCAGTTGTAACACCATCTCAGGATATGGTTATTGGTAACTATTACCTGACCATGGAAGAAGCAGGCCGTGAAGGTGAAGGCATGATCTTTAATTCACCTGAAGAAGCCCAATTAGCTTATAAGAATGGAATCGTTCATTGGCATACGCGAGTTGGAATTAAGGCATCTGCTTATCCTAAGAAGACGTTTACTAAGGAACAGTTGGATAAAATTTTGGTAACTTCTGTTGGTAAGATTATCTTCAACACGATTTTGCCAGAGGACTTCCCATATATTAACGAACCAACTGAAACTAATTTGAACAATTTTGTTGACGACAAGTACTTCCTTGAAGCTGGTGAAGATATCCATGAGCATCTTAAAAATGCTGCGTTGGTTCCACCATTCAAGAAGGGGTATTTAAGTGACATCATTGCCGAAGTTTACAAGCGCTATAAGGTAACTGAAACCTCATTCTTCCTTGACCGGATGAAAGATCTTGGATACAACGAATCAACTAAGTCCGGCTTAACTGTTGGGATTACTGATATCACCCAATTGCCTGAAAAGCAGGAACTTATTGACGATGCCCATAAGAAAGTGGACATGGTGACAAAACAGTTCCGTCGTGGTTTGATTACCGATCATGAACGTTATGAACGTGTTATTGGTATCTGGAATGACGCCAAGGATGAAATTCAGAAGCGTTTGATGGCTGAACAAGATCCACAAAACCCTATCTACATGATGAGTGACTCCGGTGCCCGTGGTAACATTTCAAACTTTACTCAGCTTGCCGGTATGCGTGGATTGATGGCGGCTCCTAACGGTGAAATCATGGAATTGCCAATCACTTCAAACTTCCGTGAAGGTTTGACTGTGTTGGAAATGTTTATTTCAACCCATGGCGCCCGTAAAGGTATGACTGATACTGCCCTTAAGACTGCCAACTCAGGATACTTGACTCGTCGTTTGGTTGATGTTGCTCAAGACGTCATTGTCCGTGAAAAAGACTGTGGAACCGATCGTGGCCTTACAATCAGTGCAATCACTGAAGGTAATGAAATGATTGAACCACTCTACGACCGAATCGTTGGTCGTTATGCGCATAAGACGGTTAAGAATCCGAAGACTGGTGACGTCATTGTCGCTGCCAATACAATGATTACTGAAGGCCAAGCTCAACAAATCGATGATCTTGGAATTAAGGAAGTAACCATTCGTTCAGCATTTACTTGCAACACGATTCATGGTGTCTGCGAAAAATGTTATGGTCGTAACTTAGCTACCGGAGACGAAGTTGAAGTTGGAGAAGCTGTTGGTACTGTTGCCGCTCAATCAATCGGTGAACCCGGTACCCAGTTGACCATGCGTAACTTCCATACTGGTGGTGTTGCTGGTAACGCCGATATTACCCAAGGACTTCCTCGTGTTCAAGAAATTTTTGAAGCACGTAATCCAAAAGGTAAAGCTGAGATCAGTGAAGTTACTGGGACAATTGAATCAATCGAAGAAAACCCTGCTGAAAGAACCAAGGAAATCACTGTTAAAGGTGAATCTGATACTCGGACTTACACGGTTCCAATTACCGCTCAAATGAAAGTTGCTGAAGGCGACTTCATCCACCGTGGTTCTGCATTGAACCAAGGTTCTGTTGACCCTAAGGAATTGTTAAAAGTTCGTGACGTTCTTTCAACTGAAAACTATCTCTTGCATGAAGTTCAAAAAGTTTACCGTATGCAAGGTGTTGAAGTGTCTGATAAGCATGTGGAAATCATGATTCGTCAAATGCTTCGTAAGGTCCGCATCATGGATCCTGGCGACACTGATGTTTTACCTGGTACTTTAATGGACATCAATGACTTCAAGAATAGTAACGCAGATACAGTTGTAACTGGTGGAATCCCAGCGACAGCTCGACCTATCTTGCTTGGAATTACCAAAGCTGCCCTTGAGACCAATAGTTTCTTGTCAGCCGCATCATTCCAAGAAACAACTCGTGTGCTTACTGATGCTGCTATTCGTGGTAAAAATGACCCACTTGTTGGTTTGAAGGAAAATGTTATCATTGGTAAATTAATTCCTGCTGGTACTGGAATGCCAGATTACCGTGGAATTAAGCCTGAAGAAATTGGTAGCTCATCAACTGATGGTGTTTACTCAATTAGCGAGCTTGAAGAGAAAATGAAAGCTGAAGATGCTAGTAAGAGCAAAACAACGAAGTAATCGAACTTAACCAAATTAATCAAAAAAGGATTTCACCAATTGCGGTGAAATCCTTTTTTTGATGTCATGAAATAAGTGGCAGTAAGACTGACTGAAATTGAAATGTGACAAAGTATCCAACTGAAATGAATGGGACAAATGGAATCTTTGAGTCCTTGGGCCATGGGGCAACAATCAAATAAACGAGTGCGGCAATGCAGGCAATAAACGTTGTCCATAATAAAAATAGGACACTTGAAATTAACCACAAGCAAAAGTAAATATCCAAATCGCCAGCACCGACCCAGTGCTTTTTCTGATTAATCAGTTGAACAACAAGGTAGATTACAAAAGCAGGACCAATTTGTGTGAGGGGATGGGCAATTAGCAACAAACAAATACAAAATAATCCAAGGATTCCCCAAGTCGGAACCTGCTTTTGGACCAAGTCGAATGAACTTAGAAACGCCATCATGATCAATGACAACATGAACGGGAAATTTGTGTGTTGGATGTTGAGTGAAGCCAATGCGATTCCAAGCATCAACTCGTTGAAGAAAAACGTTGCTGATAAAGATGACTTGCAGTACCGACACTTTCCTATTAAAATAATGTAGCTGAGCACAGGAATGAGATCATAAGCAGCTAATTGCATCTGACAAGTGTCACAATGCGATCGTGGCCGGACAATCGACTCGCCCCGAGCGTCTCTTAACGCAACTAAATTAAAAAAGGACGCCAGGCTTGCACCCAGCAAAAATTGTATGATTATCATATTTTTTACCTCTATATGTTAGGTACGTATTTTGGCGAAAAATTATTTATCCCGATTCATTGACACAAACGGTTAGTCATGATAAATTAGACAAGGTGCTTTTTGTGACAGATTCCTGAAATATTCAGACATGCTGACTGTATATGACAAAAAGTGTTGGGCGGTACACATTTCTTTTTACATAAAAAAGAACCGCCTGGATGTGTGGACTTACATTGAAAATTTGAAAGGAGAACTTTTTAGATGCCTACAATTAACCAATTGGTCCGTAAAGGACGTCATTCTAGAACTTCAAAATCAAAGTCACCAGCTTTAAACTATGCTTACAATAGTTTCAAGAAGAAGCAAGTTACTGTTCCAGCCCCTCAAAAACGAGGTGTTGCAACCCGTGTTGGTACTATGACACCAAAGAAGCCTAACTCAGCTTTACGTAAATATGCCCGTGTCCGTTTGTCTAACTTAATTGAAGTTACGGCTTACATTCCAGGTATTGGTCATAACTTACAAGAGCATAGTGTTGTTTTGATCCGTGGTGGCCGTGTTAAGGATTTACCTGGTGTTCGTTATCACGTTATTCGTGGTGCTCTTGATACTGCCGGTGTTCAAGACCGTCGTCAAGGACGTTCAAAATACGGTACAAAGAAGCCTAAAGAATAATCTTACTAATGCAATCTAAATATTTAGTTTTATAGAATCATGAGGAGGATAACGAAATGCCTAGAAAAGGAAATGTTCAAAAGCGGGAAGTACTTCCTGATCCAATTTATAACTCAAAATTGGTAACCCGTTTAATCAACCGTTTGATGTTAGACGGTAAACGTGGAACTGCATCACAAATTTTATATGGTGCCTTTGACATCATTAAGAAAGAAACCAACAACGAACCAGTTGACGTATTCGAAGAAGCAATGAAGAACGTTATGCCGGTCCTTGAAGTTAAGGCTCGTCGTGTTGGTGGTTCTAACTACCAAGTTCCAATCGAAGTTCGACCAGATCGTCGGACCACATTGGGCTTACGTTGGATCGTTAACTACGCTCGTTCACGTGGTGAGCATACGATGACTGAACGTCTTGCACGTGAAATCATGGATGCCGCTAATAATACGGGTGCTTCAGTTAAGAAGCGTGAAGACACACATAGAATGGCTGAAGCCAACCGTGCATTTGCACATTATCGTTGGTAATATCAACTTTATTCTCAACAGCTCAAACTAATAAGTGGCTGATTTAGCCACTTTTTGTACGAATCGGAAGGAGTTACACAATGGCTAACAAACGAGAATTTCCACTAGAAAAAACTCGTAATATCGGGATTATGGCCCATATCGATGCTGGTAAGACCACGACTACTGAACGTATCTTGTACTATACCGGTAAAATTCATAAAATTGGTGAAACCCATGATGGTGCTTCACAAATGGACTGGATGGCCCAAGAACAGGAACGTGGGATTACGATCACTTCTGCCGCTACAACGGCACAATGGAAAGACCACCGTATCAATATCATTGATACCCCAGGACACGTGGATTTCACTGTTGAAGTTGAACGTTCACTTCGTGTTTTGGATGGTGCGATCGCCGTTTTAGATGGTCAAGCTGGTGTAGAGCCACAGACAGAAACTGTTTGGCGTCAGGCATCCGACTATGACGTTCCCCGTATTGTTTTTGTTAACAAGATGGATAAGCTTGGTGCAGACTTTGACTTTTCAGTTAAGTCAATTGCAGATCGTTTGAATGCAAAGCCTCTTGCTATCCAAATGCCAATTGGTGCCGAAGATGCTTTCGAAGGGGTTATTGACCTTATTGAAATGAAAGCTGATCTTTATGATGAAGATAAGCTTGGTACTGAATGGGATACAGTTGACGTTCCAGATGACTATAAAGAAGAAGCCACTAAGCGCCGTGCCCAATTGATCGAAGACCTTGCAGATGTTGATGACGATATCATGAACAAATACCTGGAAGGTGAAGAGATCCCAGTTCCTGAAATTAAGGCTGCTATTCGTAAAGCAACTTTGAACTTGGAATTGTTCCCAGTGCTGGCTGGTTCAGCTTTCAAGAACAAGGGTGTTCAAATGTTGATGGATGCAGTTATTGACTACTTGCCATCACCACTTGATGTTAAGCCTTATAAAGCAACTGACCCTGAAACCGGTGAAAACATCGAATTGAAGGCTAATGATGACGCAAGTTTTGCCGCCTTGGCATTCAAGATTGCAACCGATCCTTTCGTTGGTCGTTTGACTTATATTCGTGTTTACTCAGGTACCCTTGAATCAGGTTCTTACATTTTGAACGCAACTAAAGATAAGCGTGAGCGTGTTGGACGTTTGCTTCAAATGCATTCAAATCACCGTCAAGAAATTCCAGAAGTATTCTCTGGTGATATTGCGGCAGCTATCGGTTTGAAGAACACCACAACCGGTGATTCATTGACTGATGTTGATCACCCACTTCACTTGGAATCAATGGAATTCCCTGACCCAGTTATTCAGGTTGCCGTTGAGCCTAAGACCAAAGCTGACCAAGACAAGATGAACGTTGCGCTTCAAAAGTTATCTGAAGAAGATCCAACCTTTAAAGCAACGACTAACCCTGAAACCGGTGAAACATTAATCGCCGGAATGGGCGAGTTGCATTTGGATATCATCATTGACCGTATGAAACGTGAATTTAACGTTGAAGCCACTGTTGGTGCCCCACAAGTTTCATATCGTGAAGCATTCACTAAAACAACCAAGGCTCAAGGTAAGTTCATTCGTCAGTCTGGTGGTAAAGGTCAATATGGTGATGTTTGGATTGAATTTACGCCAAACGAAGAAGGAAAAGGATTTGAATTCGAAGATGCCATCGTTGGTGGTGTTGTTCCTCGTGAATACATCCCAGCCGTTGAACAAGGTTTGAAAGAATCATTGGCAAACGGCGTCCTTGCCGGATATCCATTGATTGACTTGAAAGCCAAGTTATATGATGGTAGTTATCATGAAGTCGATTCTAGTGAAGCTGCATTTAAGGTAGCTGCATCAATCGCGCTTCGTAATGCTGCTAAGACCGCTGCACCTGTTATCTTGGAACCAATCATGAAAGTTGATATTAATGTCCCTGAAGAATACATGGGTGACATTATGGGCCAAGTAACTGCTAGACGTGGACGTGTTGATGGAATGGAAAGCCGAAGCGGTGCTGAAGTTATTCATTCATTCGTCCCATTAGCTGAAATGTTTGGTTATGCAACAACGCTTCGTTCTGCATCACAAGGTCGTGGTACATTTACAATGACCTTTGATCACTACGAGCCAGTTCCAAAGAGTATTCAAGCTGAAATTATCAAGAAGAATGGTGGAAATCAACCAGCCGAAGATTAATTCAGTTAAGAGATCGGAATTTTAATTCCGGTCTCTTTTTTTATAAATTTGTTTGTTGAATCAACAAAATGCGTTTATAATAAATAGATTGAAGTCAGTTACGCTCATTTAGTCATTAAATAAAATTGTTTGAACAGGTTGTTTCGTAACAGAAATATTACAAATTGAATTTATTGCTGTTTACACTTGTTTTGTGCGGCTTTTTTTAGTACACTATTTGAGTACTTGTTTTTAGGGATAAGTTTGCCCTAAACGAGTTTGTATTAGCTTTGATGTGAAAGGTTGCGACACACCCGGATGCTTTGCCATGGGTTTGGCGGTAATTTTCACGGAGTTAGTCCTATTTTCAAAATAGACGAAGGAGGGAACACAATGGCAAAACAAAAAATTCGAATTCGGTTGAAGGCATACGAGCATCGTATCTTAGACCAATCCGCAGACAAGATTGTTGCAACTGCGCAAAGAACTGGAGCTACTATTTCAGGTCCAATTCCATTGCCAACTGATCGTACAATCTACACGGTTTTAGCTTCACCACATAAGTTTAAGGATTCTCGTGAGCAATTTGAAATCTTAACTCACAAGCGATTAATCGATATTTTAAATCCAACACCAAAGACTGTCGACTCATTAATGAAGCTCGACCTGCCAAGCGGTGTGGACATTGAAATCAAACTATAGTAAATACAATATATCGGAGGTGTACTCATGACCAGAAAAGGAATCTTAGGAAAGAAAGTTGGAATGACGCAAGTCTTCACTGACAACGGTGAATTAGTACCAGTTACTGTTGTAGAAGTGACGCCTAATGTCATTATGCAAATCAAGACCGTTGAAAATGATGGTTACGATTCAGTTCAATTAGGTTATGCAGACAAGCGTACTGTGCTTACTAACAAGCCAGAACAAGGTCATGCAAAGAAAGCAAACACGACTCCTAAGCGCTTCATTAAAGAAATCAAAGATGTTGAGCTGGGAGATTATAAAGTATCTGATGAAGTTAAGGCGGATATCTTTAAACCAGGAGACATCGTTGATGTAACTGGAACCACAAAAGGTCATGGATACCAAGGTAACATTCATAAAGACGGCCAATCACGTGGACCAGAAACTCATGGTTCTCGTTATCACCGTCGTCCGGGTTCTCTTGGTGTAATTATTAACCGAGTTGTTCCTGGTATGAAATTGCCTGGAAGAATGGGTAACAAGACTGTTACTATTCAAAATTTAGAGATCGTTAATGCTGATACAGACAACAACGTTCTTTTAATCAAGGGTAATGTCCCTGGTGCAAATAAATCATTTATTACAATTAGAAGTGCCGTTCACGGCTCAAAAAAGTAGAAGGGAGGCAACCATAGATGACTGACGTAGCATTATACAAACAAGACGGAAGTAAGAATGGTACTGTTACATTGAATGACGGTATCTTCGGTATCGAGCCTAACAACAACGTTGTGTTCGATGCAATTATTATGCAACGTGCTTCTTTACGTCAAGGAACACATTCTGTTAAGAACCGTTCAGCAGTTCGTGGCGGTGGAAAGAAGCCTTGGCGTCAAAAGGGTACTGGTAGAGCACGACAAGGCTCTATTCGTTCACCACAATGGCGAGGCGGTGGAATTGTCTTCGGACCAACTCCACGTTCATACTCATACCGTTTGCCTAAGAAGGTTTCACGTTTGGCATTGAAGTCAGTGTTATCAGAAAAGGTTTCCGATGACAAATTAGTCGTTGTTGATACTTTAAAGTTTGATGCACCTAAGACTAAAGAATTTGCCGAATTGTTAAACAAATTAGACGTTTCAACTAAGACATTAGTAGTTTTGGAAGACGACAACGAAAAAGCTGTTTTATCAGCTCGTAATTTGGAAAATGTCAAAGTAGTACCTGCTAAGGGTATTAACACTTTGGACGTTGCTGATCATGACAAAGTTGTCATTACGAAAGCTGCTCTTTCTCAAGTAGAGGAGGTGCTCGCATAATGGAATCACGTGATATTATTTTACGCCCAGTTATTACTGAAGAAACAACCAGTAAGATGGACGATAAGACCTACACATTCGATGTTGATTTACGAGCAACTAAGACCCAAGTTAAAAAGGCTATCGAAGACATCTTTGATGTTAAGGTTGTCCGAGTAAACATTATGAATGTTCGCGGTAAATTAAAGCGTCAGGGTCGATATGCCGGTTACACTAAAAAGCGTCGTAAGGCAATCGTTACTTTGACTGAAGATTCAAAAGAAATCGAATTATTCAACGAAGAATAATTTCTTAATCTCTAAATTAGGAGGAAAACGTTTTGGCCATTAAAACATATAAGCCAACCAGCAATGGTAGACGTAATATGACAAGTTTAGACTACAGCTCAATCACAAAAAGTAAGCCTGAAAAGTCTTTGCTTGAATCAAAGAGCAAAACAGCCGGCCGTAATAACTATGGTCATATGACTGTTCGTCACCGTGGTGGTGGTAACAAAAACCAATACCGTATCATTGATTTTAAGCGAATCAAGGATGGCGTTCCAGCAACTGTTAAAGCCATTGAATACGATCCTAACCGGACTGCAAACATTGCTTTAATCGTTTATACCGATGGAATCAAATCATACATTATTGCACCAAAAGGATTAAAAGTTGGAGATAAGGTTGAATCCGGTGTTGAAGCAGATATCAAACCAGGTAACACACTTCCACTTTCAAATATTCCAGTTGGTACAATTATTCACAACATCGAATTGAAGCCTGGTAAGGGTGGACAGCTTGTTCGTTCAGCCGGTGCTTCAGCTCAATTGCTTGGTCGTGATGGCAAGTATTCACTTGTTCGTCTTGCATCAGGTGAAGTTCGTTTAATTCTCAGCACAAACCGAGCAACAATTGGCTCAGTAAGTAATGAAGAACACGAATTAGTAAATGTTGGTAAGGCTGGTCGTACACGTTACAAGGGCCAACGTCCTCACGTTCGTGGATCAGTAATGAACCCTAACGATCACCCTCATGGTGGTGGTGAAGGTAAAGCGCCAGTTGGACTTCCATCACCATTATCACCATGGGGTAAGAAGACAGTTGGTAAGAAGACTCGTTCTAAGAAAGCACGTTCGAACAAATTTATCGTTCGTCGTCGTAAAGGATCGAAGATGTAATAGAACGCACTTATTAATTACAATTAATTTGTGTGCAGAGGAGGTTGCAAAATGAGTCGTAGTTTGAAAAAGGGACCATTCGCCGATGAGTATTTACTCAAAAAAGTAGACGCTCAAAAAGACCAAGAAAAGAAGTCAGTTATCAAGACTTGGTCACGACGCTCAACGATTTTCCCAAGTTTTATTGGATATACATTTGCTGTTTATGATGGACGTAAGCACGTCCCAGTTTATGTTCAAGAAGACATGGTAGGTCACAAGCTTGGTGAATTCGTTCCAACTCGTACATTCCATGGTCATGGAACCGACGATAAGAAGACTGTTTAAAAACAAGGAGGATAACAAATGGCTGAACAAGTTACATCAGCAAAAGCAACTGCCAAAACTGTTCGCATTGCCGCACGTAAGGTCCGTCTTGTAGTTGATCTTATCAGAGGTAAGAGTGTTGCTGAAGCAGCCGCAATTTTGGATTTCACACCCCGCGGTGCTTCTCCGGTAGTTTCTAAAGTACTTAAATCTGCAGTTGCTAACGCAGAAAACAATTTTGATTTAGATAGTGAAAACTTGTTTGTGAGTGAAGCATTTGTCAATGAAGGCGCAACCCTTAAGCGGTTCCGTCCTCGTGCCAAAGGTTCTGCATCACCAATCAACAAGCGGACAAGTCACATTACAATCGTTGTATCAGAAAAAGAGGAGGGATAACGCGTGGGTAATAAGATAAATCCTAATGGTTTACGAGTTGGAATCATTCGCGACTGGGAAGCTAAGTGGTATGCAGGTAAAGACTATGCAGCTTACTTAAAAGAAGACTTACAAATTCGTAAATATATAGAGAAGCGTCTTGCTAATGCGTCTGTTTCTACTATTGAAATTGAACGTGCTGCAAATCGCGTTAATGTTTCGATTCATACTGCTAAGCCAGGAATGGTTATTGGTAAAGGTGGATCAGAGGTTGAAAATCTCCGTAAAGAGCTTAACGATCTCACTGGCAAACGAGTTCACATCAACATTATCGAAATCAAGAAACCTGATTTGGATGCTAAATTAGTTGGTGAAAACATTGCCCGTCAATTGGAAGGCCGTGTTGCGTTCCGTCGTGCAATGCGTCAGTCAATGCAAAGAACAATGCGTGCAGGTGCCAAAGGTATTAAGACCCAGGTTGCTGGTCGTCTTAACGGTGCTGACATGGCTCGTGTTGAATCTTACTCAGATGGAACTGTTCCTTTGCATACTTTAAGAGCAGATATTGACTACTCATGGGTTGAAGCTTTTACTACTTATGGATCAATTGGTGTAAAAACTTGGATCTATCGTGGTGAAGTTCTCCCTGACAAGCCAAAGGACAGCAAAGCTGCAAAAGGAGGGAAATAAACATGTTAGTACCTAAACGTGTAAAGCATCGTCGTGAACATCGTGGCAAGCTTCGTGGTACTGCCAAAGGTGGTAAGACGGTTACTTTCGGTGAATATGGTTTACAAGCCCTTGATTCACATTGGATTACAAACCGTCAAATCGAAGCATGTCGTGTAGCGATGACCCGTCATATGAAGCGTGGAGGAAAGGTTTGGATTAAGATTTTCCCTCACAAGTCATATACTGAAAAAGGTGTCGGAGTTCGAATGGGTAATGGTAAAGGTACACCAGCTGGCTGGGTTTCACCAGTTAAGCGTGGTAAGGTATTGTTCGAAATCGGTGGAGTTGATAAAGCAACCGCCCATGAAGCATTACGCCTTGCATCAAACAAACTTCCTGTTCGTACCAAGATCATAGAACGTGAGGAAGTAGGTGGCGAATCAAATGAAGGCTAAAGATATCAGTAAGTTAACCACTGCTCAAATGATTGATAAAGAAAAAGATTACAAAGATGAATTGTTCAATCTTCGTTTCCAATTAGCCACTGGCCAGTTGGAGAATACTGCACGCTTGAAGCAAGTTCGTAAGAACATTGCGCGCATCAAGACTGCACTTCGTCAACAAGAACTGAACAAATAGAATACGATAAGGGAGGTATAATTAATGGCTGAAGAACGTAACCAGCGTAAGGTTTATCAAGGACGCGTTGTTTCTGATAAGAGCAATAAAACAATTACTGTTGAAGTTTCAACTTACAAGAAGCATGCAACTTACGGTAAGCGTGTTAGATACTCAAAGAAATTCACTGCCCATGATGAAAATAACGAAGCTAAAACCGGTGATCTTGTTCAAATCATGGAAACACGTCCATTGTCAAAGACAAAGCGTTTCCGTTTGATTAAGATTGTTGAAAAAGCAGTTATTATTTAACTTTACTTAATTATCATTATTATCGTATTCGATCCAATAATGAAGGGAGGATATACCTGTGATTCAACAAGAAAGTCGATTAAAAGTTGCCGACAACTCAGGTGCAAGAGAATTGTTAACTATTAAGGTTTTAGGTGGCTCAACCAGAAGGTATGCCGGTATTGGTGATACTATTGTTGCTACTGTTAAACAAGCAACACCAGGTGGCGTTGTCAAAAAGGGTGATGTTGTAAAGGCTGTTGTTGTTCGTACAAAAGCTGTTACACGTCGTAACGATGGTTCATACATTCGCTTTGACGAAAATGCTGCAGTTCTGATCCGTGATGACAAGAGTCCCCAAGGCACTCGTATCTTTGGCCCGGTTGCTCGTGAATTACGTGATAACAACTTCATGAAGATTGTTTCATTAGCCCCAGAAGTACTTTAATCACAACCAGGATATAAGGAGGTGCCGTAGATGTTCATTAAAACTGGTGACAAAGTTCGTGTTATTAGTGGTAAGGACAAAGGTAAGGAAGGGACAGTTACTAAAACTATCGCTTCAAAGGATCGTGTGATTGTTGAAGGAATCAACAAAGTAAAGAAGCATCAAAAAGCTTCTCAAGCCAACCCACAAGGTGGCATTGTTGATACTGAAGCACCAATCCACGTATCAAACGTTATGCTAATTGACCCATCAACCAACGAACCAACTCGAATTGGGATCAAAGTTGAAGATGGTAAAAAAGTTCGATACTCAAAGAAATCGCAAAAAGCGATCGATTAACCACTAACGAAAGGAGGATACCTTTTAAATGACAAGTCGTTTACAAGAAAAATTCAACAGCGAAATTACCCCACACATGATGGAGAAATTTAGCTACAAATCAGTTATGCAAGCACCTAAGATCGATAAGATCGTGCTTAACATGGGTGTTGGTGATGCCGTTACAAACGCTAAGAACCTTGACGAAGCTGTTTCTGAATTAGCTTTGATTTCTGGTCAAAAGCCATTGGTTACGAAAGCCAAGAAATCTATTGCCGGATTTAGATTACGTGAGGGTATGTCAATTGGTGCCAAGGTTACACTTCGTGGTGACAGAATGTATGACTTCTTAGACAAGTTAGTCAACGTTTCATTACCTCGAGTTCGTGATTTCCATGGTGTAAGTACCAGAGCCTTTGATGGTCGTGGTAACTATACTTTGGGTGTTCGTGAACAGTTGATTTTCCCTGAAATTGATTATGATAACGTTAACCGTGTTAGAGGTTTGGATATTGTAATCGTAACTACAGCAAATACCGATGAAGAATCACATGAATTATTGGCTCAATTCGGTATGCCATTTGCAAGATAAGAGGAGGTTTCACATTGGCTAAAAAATCATTAATTGTAAAAAGTGAACGCCCTGCTAAGTTTTCAACACAGAGTTACACACGTTGCGAACGTTGCGGACGACCTCGTTCTGTATACAAGAAATTCCATTTATGCCGTTTATGCATCCGTGAACTTGCCCACAAGGGTCAAATTCCTGGCATGAAGAAAGCTAGTTGGTAATAATTAAAAAGGAGGTTGTGCGCTGATGTCTATGACTGATCCAATTGCAGACTTTTTAACTCGTATTCGTAATGCGAACATGGTTTACCATGAAACAGTTGAAGTTCCTGCATCAAAAATCAAACGTGACATTGCTGAAATTCTCAAACGTGAGGGTTTTGTTCGCGATGTTGAATATATCGAAGACGACAAACAAGGCATTATCCGTGTTTTCTTGAAGTATGGCAAGGATAAGCAACGTGTCATTACTGGTCTTAAGAGAATTTCGAAGCCAGGTCTACGATCATATGTTAAAGCAGATGATGTTCCTAAGGTCTTGAATGGTCTTGGAATTGCTATCATTTCCACATCAAACGGTGTGATTACAGACAAGCAAGCACGCGCCCAAAAAATTGGCGGCGAAGTGTTAGCTTACGTATGGTAAAATTCATTAAATTGGAGGTGTAATCGATGAGTCGAATTGGTTATAAAACCGTCGTCTTACCAAAGGGTGTCGAGGTAAAAGAAGACGGAAACATTGTAACAGTAAAGGGTGCTAAAGGTACTTTGAGCCGAGAATTTTCATCAGAAATTAAGATGAACGTCAAGGATAACGAAGTCAACTTTGAACCAATTGCTGATTATAATAATAAAGTTCGTGCCTTACATGGTACAATGCGTGCTAATTTCAACAACATGGTTGAGGGTGTCACTAATGGTTTCAAGAAGACATTAAAGCTTGTTGGTGTTGGTTATCGTGCACAACTTAAAGGCAAAACGCTTACTTTGAACGTTGGTTATTCAAACCCCGTTGAAATGCAAGTTCCTGAAGATCTCACTGTTGAAGTTCCTGATAACACGACGATCCATATCAGTGGTATCAGCAAACAAGCAGTCGGTGATTTTGCTGCAACTGTTCGTTCCGTACGTTCACCTGAACCATACAAAGGTAAAGGTATTCGTTATGAAAACGAACATATTATTCGTAAGGAAGGTAAGACTGGTAAGTAACAGATTATCAGCCTAATAAAATTTTGAGGTGACTATTGTGATTTCTAAACCAGATAAAAATAAGAGTCGGAAACGTCGTCATAACCGTGTCCGTAATAAAATTTCTGGTACTGCCGAGCGCCCACGCTTGAATGTATATCGTTCTAATAAAAACATCTACGCTCAAATTATTGATGACGTAGAGGGTGTAACGCTTGTTAGTGCCTCAACACTTGATTCTGCAATCAGTAGTGGCAACAAGACTGAACAAGCAGCCAGTGTTGGTAAATTAGTAGCTCAACGTGCTAGCGAAAAGAACATTAAAAATGTTGTTTTCGATCGTGGTGGATATTTGTATCATGGTCGTGTTCAAGCTCTTGCAGATGCTGCTCGTGAAAATGGACTAGAATTCTAATAAAGGAGGAATAACCGCACATGAAGAAATTTATTGATCCAGATAAGTTAGAGCTTGAAGACAACGTTGTTTCAATTAACCGGATCACTAAAGTTGTAAAAGGTGGACGTCGTCTTCGTTTTGCTGCTTTGGTCGTTGTTGGAGACAAGCACGGACATGTTGGTTTTGGAACTGGTAAAGCTCAAGAAGTTCCAGAAGCAATCCGTAAAGCCGTTGAAGCAGCTCGCAAAAACTTAATTGAGGTTCCGATTGTTGGTACAACGATTCCTCATCAAGTTCTCGGAACTTTTGGTGGCGGACGGATTTTATTGAAGCCTGCTGAAGAAGGATCTGGAGTAGCAGCTGGTGGTGCCGTGCGTTCCGTTATGGAATTAGCTGGTGTCGATGATGTTACCAGTAAACGACTGGGTTCCAATACTCCTATCAACGTTATCCGAGCAACATTCAAAGGGTTGGTTGAATTGAAGAGTGCTGAAGAAGTTTCAGCTTTACGTGGGGTTTCAACCCAACACTTAGCTGAATAAGGAGGGTGTTTTAGATGGCTCAATTGAAAATTACTTTAAAACGTAGCGTAACTCATCGCCTTCCAAAGCAACGTAAAATTGTGAAGGCACTTGGCTTAGGTCGAGTAAATAGTGTCGTTGTCAAACCTGATAACGAATCTATTCGTGGGGCTTTATTCCAAATCGCTCACTTAATTGAAGTTGAACAAGTTAAAGACTAATAATTCGTAAGGAGGTGCCAATTTCATGAAATTAAATGAATTGAAGGCTGCTGAAGGTTCTCGTTCATTGCGTACTCGTAAAGGACGTGGCCGTTCTGCCGGCAAAGGTAAGACAGCAGGTCGTGGCCAAAAGGGTCAAAAAGCTCGTAGCAAGACGCGTGTAGGATTCGAAGGTGGCCAGATGCCATTGTATCGTCGTATTCCAAAACGTGGTTTCAACAACATTAACCATAAGGAATATGCTGTTGTGAACGTTGTTAAACTTGAAGCTTTTGACGATGGTACTGAAGTAACTCCAGAATTACTTCAACAATCAGGGATCGTTAAGAATACCAAATCAGGTATTAAGATTCTTGGTGAAGGTGAACTGACCAAAAAATTAACCGTTAAGGCTAATAAATTTTCAAAAGCTGCACAATCCGTAATTGAAAATGCGGGCGGTAAAATCGAGGTGGTTTAATGCTTTCGACTTTAGCAAAGGCATTTAAAGTAAAAGATATTCGTAACAAAATTCTTTTTACTTTGTTTGTTTTGATCATATTCCGTTTGGGAGCATACATAACTGTTCCCGGAATCAATGCCAAAGCTTTAACATCCGTTGCATCTTCCGGATTGGTAAGTATTTTGAACACATTTAGTGGTGGTGGATTGACGAACTACTCTATTTTCGCAATGGGGGTTTCTCCATACATCACTGCTCAAATTATTATCCAATTACTTCAAATGGATATCGTCCCTCGATACGTTGAATGGGGGAAACAAGGTGAAGTTGGGCGACGTAAGTTGAATCAACATACTCGATATTTGACAGTTATCTTGGCATTTTTCCAGTCAGTTGGAATTACTGCCGGGTTTAACCAATTGAGTAGTTTAAACCTTGTTCAAAATCCAAGTATTAAAACGTTTGTTATCATCGGCTTAATCTTAACTGGTGGGACAATGTTAACAACTTGGATGGGTGATATGATTACGGAGCGAGGAATCGGAAATGGTATTTCAATGATCATCTTCGCCGGAATTGTTGCCCGGATTCCTGTAGGTCTTCAGTCATTATGGACCCAATATTTTGTTGGTGTCACTGGTGCTGACTTATGGCAACCAATTTTGTTCGCAGTTGCTTTGTTGATTATTGTTTTGGTTATTGTTACATTTGTTACTTGGGTTCAACAAGCTGAGCGTCGAGTACCTATTCAATATACCAGAAGAGTTTCAGGATCACCCGATAGCAGTTACCTTCCATTGAAGGTTAACGTTGCTGGTGTTATTCCCGTTATCTTTGCGAGTTCCTTTATTGCAACTCCACAGACAATTTTGATGGCATTTACGAATAATTACTCAACTGCTACTTGGTTCCAAGTACTAAACAATTTGTTTAATATGCAGACTCCAACAGGTGCTGCCTTTTACACAATTTTGATTATCATGTTTACTTTCTTCTATGCGTTTGTTCAGGTTAACCCGGAAAAGCTTTCTGAGAATTTGCAGAAGCAAGGAAGCTACATTCCAGGTGTTTGGCCTGGTCACGAGACACAGTCTTACGTCTCTGACCTTTTGATGAAGCTTAGTACAGTTGGTGCGTTATTCCTTGGTGTTGTTGCATTAATTCCATTAATTGCACAAAACCTTTGGAACTTGAACGAGTCAATTGGATTAGGTGGGACAAGTTTACTAATCGTTGTTGGGGTTGCCATTGAAACGATTCGTCAGATTCGTGGATTGATGATGAAGCGTGAATACGTTGGATTTATTCATGATTCACGACCAACTGAAGATTAGAAACAATCAATACATTTCAAACGAGGAGGAAACAACATGTCTTTGAATTTGATATTAATGGGCTTACCTGGTGCAGGAAAAGGTACTCAAGCACAATTTATTGTTGATAAGTATCATGTTCCTCATATTTCGACTGGCGATATGTTCCGAGATGCTATTTCAAATAGCACGCCACTCGGAGTTAAAGCTAAGGAGTTCACTGATAAAGGTAACTTGGTTCCTGATGAAGTTACAAACGGAATCGTTAAAGAACGATTAGCAAAAGACGATACTAAGCCAGGATTCTTATTGGATGGCTACCCAAGAACTTTAGAGCAGGCAAATGCCCTTGAATCAATGACTAAAGATTTGGACAAACCGTTGACTGCTGTTATCAACATTGATGTTGATCCTAAGCTTTTGACGGAGCGTCTATCTGGTCGATTCATTTGTAAGACTTGCGGTGCAACTTATCACAAGTTGTATCACATGCCTAAAGTTCCAGGTACCTGTGATGTGTGTGGCGGTCATGAATTTTATCAGCGTGAGGATGACAAGCCTGAAGCTGTTAAAAATCGTCTCAAAGTTAACGTAGAGATGAATACACCGCTTATTGCATTTTATAAGGATCGCAATCTCCTGTTCAATGTTGATGGAAGCAAAGACATTGAAGAGGTTTGGCAAAAAGTTGATGAGATCTTAAGCACACTCTAAACGCTACTAATTTAGGTGTTGAGTCGGTTGGATTGATGAAATATAATGAATGTGTTAAACTGTCAAAGGTTTGTCAAGTTTATTTTAATGGAATTCAATCTATTTTAACATTGGAGGTGTAATAGAGTGGCTAAAGATAATGTTATTGAAGTTGAAGGAAAAGTTGTCGAAACTTTGCCAAATGCAATGTTTCGCGTTGAACTTGAGAATGGACACGAGATCTTGGCTCATGTTTCAGGAAAAATCCGAATGCATTATATTCGAATTTTACCTGGTGACAAAGTTACGGTTGAAATGTCTCCTTACGACTTAAGTAAGGGACGTATTACTTATCGATTTAAGTAGTCCTTTTCTTCAATTTTTTCGAGGAGGGTTAAAAATGAAAGTACGACCATCAGTACGAAAAATGTGTGAACATTGCAAGATTATTAAACGAAAAGGCCGAGTAATGGTTATTTGCTCAGCAAACCCAAAGCACAAACAACGCCAAGGTAAATAAACATAAACAGGAGGTGTATGCTCAATGGCTCGTATTGCCGGAATTGATTTACCCCGTGACAAGCGAATTGTCATCGGTTTAACTTACATTTTTGGTATTGGTAACACAACTGCTCAAAAAATTCTAGCTGAAGCTGGCGTTTCTGAGGATGTTCGTGTACGTGATTTAACACCAGACCAAGAAGATAAGATCCGTGAAGTCGTAAGTAACCTGAAAATTGAAGGTGACTTGCGTCGTGAAGTAAGTATGAATATTAAGCGTCTCCAAGAAATTGGGTCGTATCGTGGAATGCGCCATCGTCGGGGATTGCCTGTTCGTGGTCAACATACCAAGAATAATGCCCGCACTCGTAAAGGTAGCAAGGTTGCTGCAGGTAGAAGAAAATAATTAGAGAAGGAGGTCATGAGTTTTTATGGTAAACAAAAAGTCAAGTCGTAAGCGCCGTGCTAAAAAGAATATTGCTGCTGGTGTTGCTCATATCCATTCAACATTCAACAATACTTTAGTAATGATTACCGATACCACTGGAAATGCGGTTTCTTGGTCATCAGCTGGTGCATTGGGCTTCCGTGGAAGTCGTAAATCAACTCCATTTGCTGCACAGATGGCTGCTGAAGCCGCTGCTAAAGCATCAATGGAACATGGCATGAAGTCAGTTGAAGTTGCTGTTAAGGGACCTGGTTCCGGCCGTGAAGCTGCTATTCGTGCACTTCAAGCAACTGGATTGGAAGTTACTGCTATTCGTGATGTTACTCCGGTACCTCACAATGGTTCTCGTCCTCCAAAGCGTCGTCGAGTTTAATTAAGACATTCAATATAGTGAAGTTTATTTTGTTTGATCGTATTGATATTTTGCATGTAGACTCACGCGTTTTGAAAGGGGTTAATGATAAGAATGATTGAATTTGAAAAGCCTAACATTCATAAAATTGAAGAAACAAAGAATTACGGTGAAGTTGTCGTTGAACCGCTCGAACGTGGATATGGAACAACACTTGGTAATTCTTTGAGACGTACATTATTATCATCTCTTCCTGGGTCCGCTGTTACCAGCATCCAGATCGATGATGTCTTGCACGAGTTTTCGACTATTAAAGGTGTTGTCGAAGATGTTACTCAGATTATTTTGAATGTTAAGAAAATTTCTTTGAAATTAGATGGGCCAGAAGATGAAGAAGAAAATTTGGAAATCGATGTAATTGGTCCTGCTGACGTGACTGCTGGTGATATTCAAGCTGACAGTGATGTAACTGTTCTGAACCCTGATTTGCACATCGCGACTGTTGCTGAAGGCGCCACATTCCATATGCGGTTAACTGCCAACAAAGGTCGTGGGTACGTTTCAGCTGTTGAAAACAAAAAGCGCAGTTCTGAGATGCCTATTGGTGTGCTACCCGTCGATTCTATTTATACCCCAATCGAACGTGTCAACTATCAGGTTGAAAGTACACGGGTTGGTCAACGCGATGATTTCGATAAGCTAACTTTGGATGTTTGGACTGACGGTTCAATCACCCCTAGTGAAGCGGTTAGTTTAGCAGCTAAGATTTTAACTGAACATTTAGAAATGTTTGTTGATCTTACCGACGAAGCTAAGAATACCGAGATCATGGTTGAGAAAGAAGAAACCCACAAAGAAAAAATGTTGGAAATGACAATTGAAGAATTGGACCTTTCAGTTCGTTCATACAACTGTCTTAAACGTGCCGGCATTAATACTGTTCAAGAACTTACTGAAAAGACAGAACCTGACATGATGAAGGTTCGAAACCTTGGACGTAAATCACTTGAAGAAGTTAAAGAGAAGCTCGCAGCATTAGGCCTTTCACTTCGCAAAGAAGACTAATAAAGATAAAGAAGGAGGACATCCAATTATGGGTTATCGGAAATTACAACGTAGTAGTGCACATCGTCGCTCTTTGCTTCGTAACTTGACTACTGATCTAATTATCCATGGTCAAATCGTTACTACTGAAGCTAAAGCTAAGGAAGTTCGCTCAACTACTGATAAGATGATTTCACTCGGTAAGCGCGGTGACTTACACGCTCGTCGTCAAGCTGCAGCGTTCATTCGCGATGTTGTTGCTGATGTTAAAGAAGATGGTGACGACATTAACGTTACTACTGCTTTACAAAAAGTATTTGGCGAGTTAGCTACTAAGTATGCTGATCGTAATGGTGGATATACACGAATCTTGAAGACCATGCCTCGTCGTGGCGACGGTGCTCCAATGGTTATTTTAGAGTTAGTTGACTAACTGGTATTAAACCAAATCAAATAGTTATCACGAGAATCACTCAGGTTTTTGGTATAGAACGTTATGATGGTGGAACACTTATTCCTAGTCTAGTTTGAATGTGGGACTTGTCCCATGCGCCAGTTACCTGTAAGTGATTTTTTTGTACATATAAAAAGCGATATTGACCGCGGGGGTCATCATGAAAGACATCATACAAATTAAAGATATCTCATTTAATTATTCAGGGCAGCCACTACTTTTTGATCATTTGTCTTTAAATATCCATGAAGGTGAATGGACAGCATTAATTGGCCAAAACGGCAGCGGTAAGAGTACACTTGCCAGGTTAATTGACGGATTAATTGTTTTAAAGTCAGGACAGATTGTTGTTGACGACTTAACCGTGAACGACCAAAATATTTTTGATGTTCGGAGTAAAATAGGGATGGTGTTTCAGAATCCCGAGGACCAGTTTGTTGGTGCCACCGTTGAAGATGATGTCGCTTTTGGGCTTGAAAATCGACGTGTGCCCAGGGATCGGATGCATGAGATTGTTGAAAAAAGTTTGAAAGACGTCGGGATGTGGGAGTTTAGAGACCGAATTCCCGCCAATCTTTCCGGGGGCCAAAAGCAACGAGTTGCGATTGCCGGAATCGTTGCACTCAGTCCTAAAATTATTATTCTTGATGAAGCAACCAGTATGCTTGATCCCAGAGGTCGTCAAGACATTTTGAATTTGGTTGCTCGGATTAAGGCGGCCAACAACTTAACCGTCATTTCGATTACCCATGATATTGATGAAGCAGCACATGCGGATCAAGTTGTCGTTGTCAATAAGGGCGAGATCATCGAGGAAAATAAACCAGAAAATATTTTTGGCGAAACGGCTAAATTACAATCACTTGGCCTGTCTGCACCATTCACGGCGCAGCTGATTGCTGCCTTAAAGCAACATGGAATTGATCCAAATAGTCAATACATGAACGACGAGAGGTTAATAGCATGGATAAAGAAATTCGTTTCTCAAAAGTGACCCATACCTACCAAGCGAAGACGCCATTTGCCCAGAATGCGCTGGACAACGTTTCTTTAACAATTCCAGCCGGCTCGTTTACGGCGATCATTGGGCATACTGGTAGTGGTAAGTCGACGCTGGTTCAACACATCAACGCATTACTCAAGCCGACAAGTGGATCGATTGACATTTTTGGCCGCACAATCACGCCAAATACAACTAATAAAAATCTCAAAGAACTTCGCCAACACGTTGGAATGGTATTTCAATTTCCCGAGAAGCAGCTCTTTGAGGAATCAGTCATTAAAGATATTATGTTTGGCCCGAAAAATTATGGTGCCTCCGAAACTGAGGCGAAAAGTGCTGCCGTTGAGGCCATGCGCCTGGTCGGGTTGGATGAATCACTAGAAGATCACTCACCTTTTGATTTGTCTGGCGGCCAAATGCGGCGAGTTGCCATTGCTGGGGTACTCGCTATGAAGCCTGAGGTCTTAATTTTGGACGAACCAACTGCTGGATTGGACCCACGTGGGCACAAAGAGATCATGGATCTGGCCGAATATCTTCACGACCAAAATGACATGACCATTATTTTGGTGACACATCAAATGGACGATGTGATTGATTATGCGTCAGACGTTGTGGTGATGGACCAGGGTGAAATTGTTAAGCATGGTCGGCCTGAGGAGATCTTTGCGGCGCCTAAGTGGGTGTACAAAATGCATTTGGATTTGCCAAGCAGTGCCGAATTTGCGATGAAGCTGATGGATGCGGGTGTCAAATTAACGAAGACGCCGTTAACGATTGATGATTTGGCTGCCGAGATCGCAAAAATTGCTGGTGGGGAGGGACCTAAAGAATGAGTAACTTTATTTTTGGCCGCTACCTGCCTGGAAATTCCTGGATTCACCAAATGAGTCCTCAGTCCAAACTATTACTCAGTTTTTACTTTGTCATTGTCATTTTTTTTGCGAATAATATTTGGGCTTATGGTGCTTTAAGCGTGCTGATCTTATTTGTCGTCATTTTTTCCGGCGTTTCGATCGGTTATTTTCTAAAGGGGATTCGACCGCTGATCTGGCTGATCATTTTTACTGTTTTGCTTCAAATCCTCTTCAGCAGTGGTGGCCACGTGTTTTGGCACTTTGGCCCGTTTTCAATTAGTGATACGAGCCTGATCAACGGCGGATACATTTTTATTCGTTTCTTACTGATTATTATGATTTCAACTGTTTTGACGTTGACAACGACGCCTTTGGCAATCGCAGATGGCGTTCAAACGGTTCTAAAGCCACTCAAAAAGATTCGATTTCCCGTTGATACCTTGGCACTTATGTTGTCCATCGCATTACGTTTTGTACCGACATTAATGGACGAAATGGAAACCATCTTAAACGCTCAGCGGTCACGGGGCGTTGACTTTGGGTCCGGAAGCCTCAAACATCGGATTCAAGCTGCCGTTCCGCTTTTGGTCCCATTATTTACGGGTGCGATCAACCACGCAGAAAATCTATCGACTGCGATGGAAGCCCGCGGGTTTACTGATAGCGAGCATCGAAGTAAGTATCGCGTCTACAAGTGGAAGGGGAAGGACACCATTAGTTGGATTGTCTTTTTACTCGTTGGCGTGGTTGTATTATTCGTTAGAAAAAATTGAGGTGATCACAATTCGATACAAAGTTACATTGGCATACGACGGCACACTTTTCAGCGGCTTTGAACGGCAGCCGAATCGGCGCACGATTGAAGGGGTGTTAACGCAAAAAGTGAATATAATGGCTAAAAATCCTGAGCCACCAATTGTTGTTTACGGGTCAGGCCGGACCGACGCCGGTGTTCACGCCCTTGGGCAAGTCGTTCACTTTGATTTTCCCTTTGATCTGCCATCGGAAGCAATTTATCGTGGCTTGAACAGTTTGCTACCCTTAGATATGGAAATTAAAAAGGCTGAGCGGGTGTCGGACCATTTTCACGCCCGCTATGATGTTTCTGGAAAGCGTTACGTTTATCGGTTGGATCTTGGTGAGTTCAAGGATCCGTTTAAACGAAACTATACCGGCAACTGGCGCTTTCCGATTGACATCGACAAAGTTCAAGCTGCGATGGCCGACTTTGTGGGAGAGCATGATTTTACAAGCTTTGTCGCATCCGGGTCAACTGCTCGGTCAAACTACCGGACAATCTATGAAGCAAAGGCGAGCTTGGATAAAGATGCTAATGAAATTCGCATGGAGTTTTATGGCAATGGCTTCCTCTACAACATGGTTCGAATCATGGTTGGGGTAGTTGTTGAAATTGGATCGGGAATGCGCCCTGAGCACGATATATTACGTTTATACGCCGTTAAGGATCGTGACCAGGCTCGCAGAACGATGCCCGCCTCTGGTTTATATCTCAAACGGGTTTATTATGAGGGTGAGGATCCTGATCACCCAACGAAATTACCAAAACGACAACGATAATTTGTGAAATTAATTGACTTTCGTGGGAATAATTTGTATTATGTTAATTGGTATTGTTTGCCCCACGATAAGCCCCGGAATCTTATTTGGTGTCGAACAAACACAGGAACATGGAGGAATTAATAGTGCGTACAACTTATATGGCAAAACCTGGTGAAGTAGAACGTAAATGGTACGTTGTTGACGCAACAGACGTATCTCTTGGTCGTCTTTCATCAGCAGTAGCAACAATTTTACGAGGCAAGAACAAGCCGACTTTCACACCTAACGTCGATACTGGTGACAACGTAATTGTTATCAATGCCAGTAAAGTAGGTCTGACTGGTCGCAAAGACAAAGACAAGATCTATTACCACCACAGTCGTTTTATTGGTGGTTTGAAGCAACGGACTGCCGGTGATTTACGTCAAAACAATCCTGAAAAGTTAATTGAAACTTCCGTTAAAGGGATGCTTCCTCATGGAACATTAGGTCATAAGATTGGTTTGAAGTTACATGTCTATGCAGGTCCTGAACACGATCAACAAGCTCAAAAACCAGAAGTATTAGACATTAATAACCTAATTTAAGGAGGAATTCACTTTGGCTCAAGTACAATATCGCGGCACTGGCCGTCGTAAAGATTCAGTTGCTCGAGTACGTTTGGTACCCGGAACTGGAAAAATTATTATGAATGACAAAGCAATTGAAGATTACATCCCATTTGCTAACTTGCGTGAAGTTGTTGTGCAACCATTTAACGTTACTGAAACCTTAGGTAACTATGATACCTTGGTTAACGTTAATGGTGGTGGATTCTCTGGACAAGCCGGAGCAACTCGTCATGGAATTGCTCGTGCATTGCTCGCAGTAGATCCTGACTTCCGTGGACCATTAAAGCGCGCTGGTTTATTAACCCGTGACGCTCGTATGAAAGAACGTAAGAAGCCAGGTCTTAAAAAAGCCCGTAAAGCTTCACAATTCTCAAAGCGTTAAAATTTATTTTGCGTTTCAAAACACTTCCAAGATTGGGAGTGTTTTTTTGTTGGCCCGGTTTATTGAGATTATTTTAAAATTCCAGCCAAAGCGACATTCCGCGACAAATAAGTATTAGAATACATCACGTTATTGTATAATAGATGCATCAAATTTAAAGGGGTTACAAAGATGCCTGTTAAGAAGAAAACGTTAAGGCTGAACATGTTGGCAATGTTTATTGCAATTATTATCCTCCAGACATCGATTCCGTTAATCGGTTACATTCCAATTGGACCATTGGAGATTACCATCATTCCAATGACCGTGGTCGTCGCAACAATTCTCATGGGGACACTGGACGGCGCCATTATTGGTGGTATCTGGGGCTTAACCGTTTTTATCAGAGCGTTTGTCTGGCCGACCAGTCCACTTGCTGCAATCGTGTTTGTTAATCCGGTAATCTCCATTTTTCCACGAATTATGATTGGCGTCGTTGCCGGCTTTGCATACACACAATTAAGAAAACACTTTAAAAAAGCTGCCGTCAGTATGTCGATTGCTGCCGTTCTGGGTTCCTTAACGAATACGGTTTTAGTGTTGGGGTTAATCTACGTCTTTTACAAAGCCAAGGCACCTCAGCTTTATCAGATCAACATTAAAGAGCTCTTGCCTTACCTGTTGGGGGTTGTTGGAACAAATGGGGTTCCAGAAGCGATCTTTAGTGGTGTAGTGACACCCTTAATTGCCGTTCCGGTAAAAAAGATTTTTGACCGAGCAACGAGCGAATAAAAAAGCCGCACTGCAATAATTGCAGTCCGACTTTTTATTAAGACTTCTTGGTGGATTTCTTAGACTTCGTATTTTTGGTAGCGGGCTTTGCGTCTTCTTCGGCATCATCTTCCTCAACACGAGGAGCCGCCTTAATCATCTTGAGATGACGATTATTAATGACGACTTTTTGATGATACTTGTCGATAATTTCAGGATCATCCGATTCAAATGTTATCAAGAATGAGTTGGTATAACTCTTATCAATGTAACCATTGAATGTTTGCTTTTCGATCTTGAATGAAACCTCATCACCAACATGGAACTTGGATTGTGCTTCTGATACCTCGGTGTTTTTAACCATTGGTTTTCATCTCCAGATTTAAGTGTCAGGTGATAACATAACCGAAAATTTAAGATTTGTCAATTTTTAGTACTTCAAAGTGCCATTATTTTTAAAATTTAGATTGTCTTTATATCCGTTTATCGTTAGAATTAATTTTAAGTGAGAAAGTTTGAGGTTGGATTGGTAAAATATAAAAAGGGACGGAAGCGTCGAGCAAAAAAAGCCAACATGATTTTAATGCTGATTCTGGTCGGCACTGCGTTGGTGATTATACTTGGATTCCACGCACTATCAGAAAACTCTTACAACGAAAACAACCTGCAATCATCACAAAATGAGATTGCAGTCGAACACCGAAAATTTATCAACAAGTTGGCGCCTCAAGCCCAGCGTCTTCAAGGACAGTACAATATTTTACCAAGTATTACGCTCGCCCAAGCAATCTTGGAATCGGATTGGGGCACCAGTAAGCTTGCCAGTAAGTACTACAATTTATTTGGCGTTAAGGCTCAAGACGGGTCGACCAACTCAGTTTATTTAAACACTCAGGAGTTTGTGAATGGCCGTTACGTGACGGTTAAAGCGCGCTTTCAGGTGTATCAGAACTGGAATGAGTCGTTGGCTGATCACGCCAAGCTTTTGGCTTATGGCACAAAATGGAATTCGCAACAGTATAAGGACGTCGTTTCTGCTACCAATTATTTACAGGCAGCCGATGGGCTTCAACAGGACGGCTACGCAACGGATCCCACCTACACCAAGAAGTTGATTTCACTTATTAGACAGTACAAACTATACCAGTATGATGATTAGAAAGGAATTTTGTAATGGACTTACTTAAGCAACGCATTTTGAAGGACGGTACCGTATTACCAGGAAACGTATTGAAGGTCGATAATTTTTTGAACCATCAAGTTGATGCCCAATTAATGGACCAAATCGGATCGGAATTTGCCCGATTGTTCAAAGATGAAAAAGTTACCAAAGTCGTTACCGTAGAGTCCTCTGGAATCGCACCCGCACTGACGACGGCAATTCACTTGGGCGTTCCGCTAATTTTTGCCCGAAAGCACAAGAGCCTGACGTTGACCGATAATTTATACACTGCCAGCGTCTATTCATACACCAAACAGGTCAGCAACGACATCAGTGTTGATAAGCGTTTCTTAAAGCCCGACGACCGAATTTTAATTATCGATGATTTCCTTGCTAATGGTCAAGCGGTTCAAGGTTTGTTGGAAATTGCCAAATTGGCCAACGTTGACGTTGCTGGAGTCGGCATCGTCATCGAAAAGAGCTTCCAAAAGGGTCGCACCATGATCGAAAAGACGGGTGTTCGTTTGGAATCGTTAGCCCGAATTGCGTCTTTGGACAATCAGCAAGTTACATTCGTTGAATAATACCACCGTGTAATCGTCATATTAGTTTGGAAACACTCATTTTTTATAATTTCGATAATGAAAGTAGTGAATGAATTGGCAAACGCAAATGTTCTCTATCCTGGTCAAACAATTGGCATCCTTGGTGACAGTATTAGTACACCTATTTTGTTGGCGAGAGCCAAACAAATGGGCTTTAAAATCGGGATGTACAGTTCCAACGAAAATAGCAAAGCAATGGCCTTAGCGGACTATAAGTACATTGGTCCCTATACGGATAAGCAAACCCTCAAAATGTTTGCTGAACGATGCGACGCGGTCATTTACGACAATGTATTCATTGACTCGGATGTCATCAGATATGTTTCCCAATTTACTTCAGTCCCCCAACAAGATGGCATGTTAGATATTGTTCAGGATCGCTTAATTGAACGGACCTTTTTTGAAACCTTAAATATCAATATGGTTCCCTATTCGACGATTGTGACTTTGGAAGATATTTATCAGGCGATCAATTCGATTGGGTACCCGGCAATTTTGAAGCCCATTCAACGTGGACTTAACGGTGGCAAGGAATTACTGATCAAAAACCAGGCCGATATTGTTTTGGCTTCCGGCTTCCTGGATTCGGGCACCTATATCTTGGAATCTTACGTTGAGCACGACACTGATTACTCAGTGGTCGTCACACGCACAGAATCCGGCTCTGAGGTGGTCTTTCCCCCAGTTGAGGTAATCTACGAGGGTGACCAACTCATGACCGCCTACACCCCTGCAAAGCTCGATGCCAGCGTCGAAAAAGAAATGAAACGGATTACCGCAGAAATTGCCGGCAACGTTGATTATGTGGGGACCTTTGAAGTTTCTTTGTTCTTGGCAAAGAGCGGTTCAATTTACGTTAGCCGGATTTCACCTAAGTTAAGTCCGGCGGGGTTCGTCTTTGATTATGCTGCCAGCGCCAATGAATTTGAGCAACACCTCAGAGCCATCGCGGGGTTACCCTTGACCCAAATTATTCCAGGAATTGCCACCGTCTTTCAGGCAATTCGTCAAAAAGAATATCAGCGTGTTCAAACACAGTGGGTTATCAAAGATAATTGGCATTTTACGTTTTACGGTAATGAACCGGAAGATGAAACCAAAGTCGTGGGACACGTGTTAATTCCAACGAAATCAATTTCGGATACATTGGTCAAGCTCGAAGCAACTGCCATTTGGAAAGACGTTGATTACAAAACAAAATACAGTCAGATGTAAGAGTCGGGAAGCCGACTTTTTTGTTATAATTGAAAAGATAAATGCGAGAGGATGGAATATTTAGTGGCAGAAGAAAGTTTATTAGCAGGTTTAAATAAAGATCAAAAAGATGCCGTTGTCCATACCGAAGGACCAGTCCTGATTATGGCTGGTGCCGGAAGTGGGAAGACACGGGTCTTAACCCATCGGATTGCGTACATAATTGAACACAATCACGTGATGCCATGGCATATTTTAGCCATTACATTTACAAATAAAGCCGCCAGAGAAATGCGCGAACGAGTTTCTAAATTATTGGGTGAGGGTGGAAACGACGTTTGGGTATCGACATTCCATGCGTTGTGTGTCCGGATTTTACGCAGAAATATTGACTTATTAGGCTACAATCGCGCGTTTACGATTGCCGATACCAGCGAGCAGCGCACCCTGGTCAAACGGGTGTTGCGCGATCTCAACATTGACCCCAAGAAGTTTGATCCAAGAGCCGTTCTGTCATCCATTTCAAATGCCAAAAATGATTTATTGACACCGAAGCAGTATAAGGCTCAGGCAAACAGCGCTTTTGATCAGATTGTGGCAGATGTTTATGAACGATATCAGGCTGAGTTAAAGCAAAATGAGTCACTTGACTTTGACGATTTGATTATGGTGACCATTCAGTTATTTGATGCCCATAAAGACGTTTTAGAATATTATCAAGATAAATTTCAGTATATTCATGTTGATGAGTACCAGGATACCAACGAAGCTCAGTACAAATTGGTGAATACACTTGCCAAAAAGAACCAGAATATCTGTGTCGTTGGGGATGCCGATCAGAGTATTTACGGCTGGCGTGGCGCGAACATGCAGAACATTCTTGATTTTAAAAAAGATTATCCGGTTGCTCACGTGACCTTATTGGAACAAAATTACCGGTCGACCAAGACGGTTTTGGACGCCGCCAATTCAGTTATTGCCCACAATGACAATCGTGCCGACAAGAATCTGTGGACGGAGAATGATAAGGGCGATCAGATTTCTTATTATCGCGGTCAAACTGAAAACGATGAGGCTCGCTACGTTGTCGCCAAGATTCAAGAAGAGATGCAAAAGCCCAAGCGCAACTATGGCAGCTTTGCGATCCTTTACCGAACCAATGCCCAATCACGGGTGATTGAAGAAACGCTGCTTAAATCAAACATTCCATACACCATGGTTGGTGGACACAAGTTCTACGATCGAAAAGAAATTCGTGACGCGCTGTCTTATTTGACATTATTAGCGAACCCGAGCGATTCCATGAGTTTTGAACGGGTTATTAACGAACCGAAACGTGGGATTGGACAGGCCAGCATCGAGCGATTGCGATTATTTGCCAACGATCACGACTGGAGCTTACTGGAGGCCGCTAAAAACGTTGATTTGGCGAATGAAATTTCCACTCGGGCAAAAAATTCAATTTCAAGTTTTGAACAGATGATGAGTGGTATTTCAGCCAAAATGGAGACGATGTCGATTACTGAGATCACTGAGGCGGTTTTGGATAAGAGCAGTTATTTGGGAACCTTAAAGGCTTCAAAATCATTGGAAGCACAATCTCGATTGGAGAACTTGGAAGAATTTATTTCCGTTACCCAAAAGTACGATCAGGAAAATGAGGGCGAAACTGGCCAACAAAACCTCGTTAACTTTTTAAGTGATTTGGCACTGGTTTCCGACCAGGACGATTTGCAGGAAGACAACGCACAGGTCACCTTAATGACGCTGCATGCTGCCAAAGGCCTGGAATTTCCGGTTGTCTTTTTGATGGGGATGGAAGAGGGCTTGTTCCCACTTTCAAGAGCTGCGGCAGATGAATCCGAACTTCAAGAAGAACGCCGGCTTGCATACGTTGGCATTACCCGGGCAAAAGAAAAGCTCTACATTACCAATGCCTATTCCAGAATGCTTTATGGTCGCCGTCAGAATAATCCGGAATCCCGTTTTGTCAACGAAATTAGTCCCGAATTGATTCATAGTGATAATCAACAGCAGTCAGACACACCATTAACGACGCCGTTTGACCGCCGTACTCGACGGGCGACTGCAACGACGTATCACCGGCCTTCCCAAATTGTTGAAAAACCAAAGGGGACGGGTGCTGACAAAAAAGCCTGGACTGTCGGTGACAAAGTTTCCCACAAGGCCTGGGGAACTGGGACGGTGGTTAAGGTCTCTGGAGCCGGTGAGGACATGGAATTAGATATTGCTTTTAAACAAGCCGGCATTAAGCGGCTATTAGCGGCGTTTGCACCGATTAAAAAGCAGGAAAATTAATTAACAGAAGGTGTTATCGTGTCATTTGAAGAATTGACTGACCAGCAGGCTAAAGATCAGGCGGCTGAACTGCGAAGAAAACTGAATCAATGGGCAGACGAGTATTATACCTATGACTCACCGAGTGTTGAAGATGCGGTTTATGACAAGACCTATCAACAATTAGTTGAGCTGGAATCCAAATTTCCACAGATTGTGACACCGGATTCTCCAACTCAAAAGGTCGGTGACCACACGCTGCCCGGCTTCACGAAGGTACCCCATGAAATTCCAATGCTGTCGTTGGGGGATGTTTTCTCCAAGGATGAATTGGCTGATTTTGTGAATCGCCTGGGCGAAACGGATGGGGTTGCGTTTGATTATAACTGTGAATTAAAAATTGACGGATTGGCCATCAATTTAAAATATGAAAATGGCGTCTTCGTTCAGGGATCGACTCGTGGTAATGGTCAAATTGGGGAAGATATTACCCGAAACCTTAAAACGATCAAATCGATTCCTAAGAAGCTGAGCCGGCCAATCAACATTGAAGTTCGTGGCGAGTGTTACATGCCAAAGAAGTCTTTTGCTGAACTGAATGAACAGCGGCAGTTGAATGGTGAAGAACCATTTGCCAATCCCAGAAACGCTGCAGCTGGGTCACTGCGACAGCTCGATCCACGAGTCACACGGAGTCGTAAACTCAGCACCTTTATGTATAACGTCGCTGATATCGATGATTTACAATCAGATACTCAAAGTGGCATGCTGGAAGAATTAAAAGACTTGGGGTTTACCATCAACCCGGGTTATAAAGTTGCCCGCAGCATGGCTGATATTGATGCCTACGTTGATCAGTACAAAGATTTGCGGGACAGCTTACCATACGGAATTGACGGCATCGTCATCAAGGTGAATTCCTTAACTCTTCAGCGGTCACTAGGGGCAACCGTAAAAGTGCCCCGTTGGGCGATTGCTTATAAGTTCCCGCCTGAAGAGGTTGAAACCGTCGTTCGAGATATTGAATGGACAGTTGGTCGGACCGGTGTTGTGACCCCAACTGCGGTGATGGATCCGGTGACACTTGCCGGAAGTACCGTGAGTCGGGCATCGCTTCACAATCCGGATTATCTGCAGGAAAAAGATATCCGGGTTGGAGATACCGTCAAGCTGCATAAAGCCGGCGATATTATTCCTGAAATTTCCCAATTCATTCCGGAAAAGCGGCCACAAAAGAGTGCCGCTTATGAGATACCGACACAGTGTCCGTCTTGTGGGTCAACGCTGGTCCACCTGGATGAAGAAGTTGCATTACGGTGTATCAATCCGCAGTGTCCAGCACAACTCCAAGAAGGATTGACCCATTTTGCCTCGCGGGATGCGATGAACATTGACGGCTTAGGACCGAAAATTATTGCCCAATTATTTCAAAAACAGATGCTCAATGACGTTGCCGGTCTATATGAGTTGACCTTTGACCAGTTGGTGACGTTGGATAAATTTGGTGAAAAATCCGCCAACAAACTGCTGGCAGCAATTGACAACAGTCGGGCAAATTCTTGTGAGCGTCTCTTGTATGGCCTTGGCATTCGGCATGTTGGCATCAAAGCCGCCCGGCTGATTGCCCAACGTTTTAAAAATATTGATAAGGTTATGCAGGCAAGCGCGCAAGAAATCGCAGAAATTGCTACAATGGGAATGATCATTGCTGACAGCGTTGTGACCTATTTCTCAATGCCACAATCAAAGCAGCTGATTCAACAATTAAAGCAGGTTGGGGTCAACATGGATTACCTTGGGGTGTCCGACGAGGAACTTGAAAACAGCGACTCGTTTTTCACCGGTAAAAAATTTGTGTTGACCGGCAAACTGCAACAGATTACCCGCCCAGATGCGACGTCATGGCTTGAAGATCATGGCGCCAGCGTCAGCAGCTCGGTATCCAAGAACACGGATATCGTGGTTGTCGGTGAGGATCCGGGCAGCAAGTATGATAAGGCGAAGAGCCTCGGCATTGAAACCTGGGACGAAACTCGTTTCCACCAGGCAATGGCTGATGAAAAGTAACAATGGAGGAACAAAAGTTGAAAAAAATTATCCTGGGGATTTCAATCATTTTGTCGGGATTCATGTTGTCGGCGTGTGGGAGTGTCGACAATTTATCGAGCGATACGAGTAATTCCAGTAGTTCTTCGACCAAGACTCAGTTAACTGGCCAGACGAACACTGACTATTATCAAGGAGTCATCAAGAATGGCCGTTATCAAACCAGCAAATCACGTGGTGTGAGTGTTTCTCAAGAATCCAATCAATTTAACATTAAGGGCTTTGAAAACGGCCTGTTAGATATTTCCAAGAAGGAGTTTTCAACCAAGAAGTATATTTTCCAAGAGGGGCAGTACCTCTCAACGAGCACGGTTGAAAACTGGCTGGGTCGCAAATCCAAGTCTAATCCGACCGGGTTAAATCCGGTTAAGTCCAAGTCGACCAATCCGACAACCCGAACACCGGTATATCTGTCACAAATTGATGAGCAAGACTATATGACCCAAAGTGGAAAATCGCTTAAGCTTTCTGCGATGACAGTCGGGCTGGCGATCAATTCGGTTGATTATTATAAGAAGACCGCTTATGGGCCAACTTATGAAACCAACATTTCGGATGCAGCTGTTAAACAGCACGGACAAGAGATTGCCAATCAAGTGATTAAACGGTTGCGACAACGTCCAGCACTCAAAAACATCCCGATTGTGATTGCGTTGTACAAACAAGCGTCAGATGACAGTTTAGTCGGCGGCAATTTCTTTGATTATTCTATGAATGATAACGGTGAGACGAAAATTTCCAAGTGGACGAAAATCAATCAAAAGAATTACGTCTTTCCATTGCAGTCCGATAAAAAGGGTCCAAGTCAAAATGATGCTGATTCCTTCGACAACTTTAAATCTCAGATTCAAGGCTTTTTCCCTAACCTAAGTGGTGTGACTGCCCAAGCGCAATATACGGATGGCTCACTGAGTGGGATGAATATTAGTATTACAACTCAATTCTATAGTCAGACCGAAATCATCAGCTTTACGCAGTATATTCAAAATGCCGCCCAGCGGTACCTACCAGCGAATGCCCCGATTGACATCACCGTTTCGTCAACCGAGGGAATTCAGAGTTTCTTAAGCAGAAAGCAAAATGAAAAGAAATTTTCTGCACATATTTTCAATAGTTACTGATTTTCAGAAAATCAGTTTCGTTCTATGGTAAAATTATTGTTGTTATAAAATTTTGTATTTTCAGAAGAGAGAGGGATTTCAATGACTGAAAAGATCTCCGAAGATCAAGTAAAACACGTCGCTGAACTAGCTAAATTGAAAATTACCGATGACCAACTTCCTTATTTCACGAATCAATTGGATCAAATTATCGGATTATTTGAGACTTTAAGTGAAGTTGATACCAAAGGCGTAACGCCCACGAGTAGTGTGACTGATCAAATCAACGTCATGCGTGAAGATATCGCTGACAATTGGAATCAACGCCAAGCTTTATTGGATAACGCCCCCGATACGGCTGACGGCTATATCCGAGTTCCAACCATTATTGATGAAAGCGGGGATAACGAATAATGAATTATTTTGACCAATCATTAAGTAGTATTCACGAACAACTCGTCAACAAAGAAATTTCTGCCAAAGATTTAACCCAACAGACTTTGGATAATATTAAAAGTGTTGATGGTGATATCAACGCTTTTATTACGGTTGACGAAGATGGTGCTTTGAAAAAGGCCCAAGCCGTTGATGAAAAAGGAATTGACGCCGAAAACTTGTTATCAGGGATGCCAATTGCCATCAAGGACAACATGGTTACCAAAGGGCTCAAAACAACGGCCGCATCCAAGATTCTTGAAAACTTTAAGCCAATTTATGATGCAACTGCCGTTGAAAAATTGAACGACCTTGGCACGATCACCGTTGGTAAAACCAATATGGATGAATTTGCCATGGGTGGTTCAACTGAAAATTCTGCCTTCAAAATTACCCATAACCCTTGGGATACCACTAAAGTTCCTGGTGGTTCATCAGGTGGGTCTGCTGCCGCTGTTGCTGCAGGTGAAGTGATTGCTGCTTTGGGTTCGGATACGGGTGGCTCAATTCGTCAGCCAGCCTCATTTAACGGGGTTGTTGGGATGAAACCAACCTATGGCCGTGTTTCCCGTTGGGGCTTAATTGCCTTTGGGTCAAGCCTGGATCAAATCGGCCCGATTACTCGAAACGTTTCTGATAACGCCACAATTATGAATGCGATTGCCGGACATGACAGTCATGACCTGACATCGTCTACGAAGGAAGTTCCTGATTTTACCAGCACCTTGACTAAGGGTGTTAAAGGAATGAAGATTGGAATTCCAACTGAGTTTATGGCTCAGGGACTTGATGACGATATTAAGCAAACCGTTTTGAAAACGGCTGAAACCTTCAAAAAACTAGGGGCAACAGTCGAAGACGTTTCCTTGCCACATACCAAATATGGTGTGGCCGCTTATTACATCATTTCGTCTTCGGAAGCTTCTTCAAACTTACAGCGATTTGATGGCATTCGTTATGGCCGTCGTGCCAAGGACGTTAAGGACCTTGAAGACTTGTACGTTAAGTCGCGTTCTGAAGGATTTGGTGATGAAGTCAAGCGTCGAATCATGCTTGGGACGTTCTCACTTTCCGCTGGATTTTACGATGCCTACTTTAAGAAGGCTGCTCAAGTCCGGACGCTGATGATTAATGATTTTACCAACGTCTTTAAGGACTTTGACTTAATCTTGGCGCCAACCGCACCAACACCAGCTTATGGAATTGGTGAAGACGTGTCGGATCCAATGACCATGTACATGAACGATGTATTAACACTACCAGTTAATTTAGCAGGGCTTCCAGGAATGTCGATTCCTGCCGGCTTCTCGAATGGGTTACCAGTTGGCGTTCAGCTGATTGGCCGACCTTTTGATGAATTGACCGTTTATCAAGCAGGAAATGCTTTTGAACAAGAAACTGATTTTGGCAAGCAAACACCAAAGATGGGAGGAAACAACTAATGAATTTTGAAACGACTATCGGACTTGAAGTCCACGTTGAATTGAAGACAAACTCGAAAATCTTTAGTCCTTCTCCCGTAGAGTTTGGTGACCAGCCGAATGCCAACACCAACGTCATTGATTGGGGCTATCCTGGTGTCTTACCATCAACCAACAAGGGTGTTGTTCACGATGGAATTATGGCCGGATTGGCACTTCACGCACAAATCGAGCGCCATCCTCATTTTGATCGTAAGAACTACTTCTATCCTGATAACCCCAAGGCTTACCAGATTACCCAATCAGAAACGCCAATCGCGCATGACGGCTGGGTTGAAATCGACGTTGACGGCAAGAAAAAGAAAATTGGAATTGCCGAAATGCATATTGAAGAAGATGCTGGTAAGAATTCCCATGCTTCCGAGTATTCATATGTCGACTTGAACCGTCAGGGAACGCCTTTAATTGAAATCGTGTCTAAGCCGGACATCGCTTCTCCGGACGAAGCCTACGCTTATTTGGAACAACTCCGTCAGGTAATTCAGTTTACCGGTGTTTCAGACGTTAAGATGGAAGAAGGTTCCATGCGGGTTGATGTGAACATTTCAGTTCGCCCAGTTGGCCAAAAGGAATTTGGAACCAAGACTGAGTTAAAGAACTTGAACTCATTCAACTACGTGAAGAAGGGGCTGGCCTTCGAAGAGCAACGTCATCAGCGCGTTTTGATGTCTGGCGGTAAAATTGCTCAAGAGACCCGTCGTTTTGATGAAACAACTGGCCAGACCGTTTTGATGCGGACGAAGGAAGGCTCTGATGATTACCGTTACTTCCCAGAACCCGACTTACCGGTTCTTGATATTTCACAAGACTGGATTGACGAAATTCAAAAAGAATTACCAGAACCACCTGCAAAGCGTCGTGAACGTTACGTTAATGAACTTGGGATTACTGATTATGACGCAATGGTGATTACGCAGACCAAGGAAATGTCTGATTTCTTTGATAAGATGATTGCTGCCGGTGCCGATGCAAAATTAGCTGCCAACTATCTCCAAGGTGATGTCAATGCCTACATGAACGACAACCAAGTTGAACTTCAAAACACCAAGATCACACCGGAACATTTGGCAACGATAATCAAGTTAATTACGGATGGCACCATTTCATCCAAAATGGCTAAAAAGGTGTTCAAAGCTATCACTAATGGTGAAGAACCTCAAAAATTTGTTGAAGAAAAGGGCATGGTTCAGTTATCTGATCCAGCCAAGCTCCAACCAATCGTGGACGAAGTGGTTGCTGCCAACCCACAATCCGTTGAGGATTTCCACAATGGTAAGGATCGGGCAATTGGCTTCCTAGTTGGTCAAATCATGAAGCAGACCCACGGAAAAGCCAACCCACAAGTGATTAACAAGATGTTAAAAGAATCGATGAGTAAATAGAAAGTCAGGATGGATATGCAAAAACGGGCCAGAGTTATTTATAATCCCACCTCAGGAAGGGAACTTCTCAAACAAAAAATGGTGGACATCTTAAATATTTTTGAGCAGGCCGGCTATGAGACAAGTGCCTACGCAACCACTCCAGCCAAGGACTCCGCTAAGAATGAAGCGCGGCGTGCAGCTGAGGCTGGCTTTGAACTAGTCGTTGCTGCAGGCGGTGATGGCACGATTAACGAGGTTGTCAATGGCATTGCGCCGCTGAAAAAGCGGCCTAAGATGGCCATTATTCCTGCTGGGACAACCAATGACTATGCGCGTGCCCTGCATATTCCCCGAGAAGATCCAGTGGATGCTGCCAAGGTTGTTCTTAAGAAGCAAACCATCCGAATGGATATTGGTAAAGCTGGTGACAATTACTTTATTAATATCGCGGCTGGTGGCTTACTGACAGAATTAACCTACGATGTTCCGTCTGATTTGAAAACTTTCTTCGGTTATCTCGCTTATTTAGTGAAGGGTGCGGAATTGTTGCCCCGAATTAAACCCATTGAAATGGATTTGAAGTACGATAACGAAGAATTCAAAGGCAAAGCGTCGATGTTTTTCCTCGCTTTGACTAATTCAGTTGGTGGGTTTGAACAAATCGTACCCGATGCATCGTTGGATGATGGCAAGTTTACACTGATTATTGTTAAAACCAGTAATTTGGTGGAAATTCTGCACTTGGCGTCAAAAGTCCTTAATGGTGGTCGTCATGTGGATGATCCCCGGATAATTTATAAAAAGGTGCGCAAAGTGACCGCCAAGCCCGTCCATGATCGGATGTTGATCAACTTGGATGGTGAATATGGTGGTGACGCACCGATGACGTTCGTTGATTTGAAGCAACACATTGAGTTTTTTGCCAATACTGACGAAATTCCGGACAAAGCCTATTCCGATGAAACGACCGAAATGAGACAAGTCGAAAAGAATTTCGTCAAAGGCGTTGACAAACTGCCTGATAAAGAATAGTTTTATATGATGTTATAATTGCGTTACGAACTTTTCGTTTCGCAATTTTTGTTTCTATGATTAATAAAGGTGAATAAATGAAAAAACAAGTACCAGTGTTGAAAAATCAAAATTATGACGTCGATATTAGTGACCTGACCTATCAGGGAATGGGTGTTGCTAAGATCGATGATTTCCCCATTTTTATCGAAAACGCGTTACCAACTGAAAATGTCACAATGAAAGTGATCAAAGTTAAGAAGAACTTTGCCTTTGGTAAGGTCGTTCGCATCAATAAGAAGAGCGCTGACCGCGTTGAACTTGTGGATAAGGCCTATACGCAAACTGGGATTGCGCCGCTGCAGCATTTGAAGTATGATGCCCAGCTTAAATTTAAGCAACATCTAATCGAAGTCGATTTTGACAAGCTCAAATTAGACGTCGAAGTTAACCCGACAATCGGCATGGATGATCCTACCCATTATCGAAACAAGGCCCAGATTCCGGTTAGAATGGTCAATGGCCAATTGCAAACCGGCTTTTATCGCAAACATTCCCACGACCTTGTGCCAATTGAGGACTTCTATATTCAGGATCCTGAAATTGACAAGGCTGTTGTCGTTGTCCGCGATCTGTTGAGAAAATTTCGGGTTCAGCCCTACGATGAGGAACACAATAAGGGCGTTATTCGAAACATCATGGTGCGAAGAGGGCATTATTCCCACGAGATGATGATCGTCTTGATTACCCGGACTGAAAAACTCCCAAGTAGTGGCGAAATTGTTGCCGAAATCACCAAAATGTTACCAGAGGTTAAGAGTATTGTTCAAAATGTGAACCCACAAAGGACCAATGCCTTGATGGGTAAAGAAAATAAGGTTTTGGCAGGGCAAAGCACGATTGAAGATACTTTGCTGGGATTGAAATTCGACATCTCTGCCAGCTCGTTTTATCAGGTGAACCCTGTTCAAACTGAGAAGCTTTATGAATTGGCCACCAAGAAGGCCGATTTGTCGGCTGACGATACTGTGATCGATGCGTACTGTGGGATTGGGACGATTTCACTTTCCATGGCCAAAGTTGCCAAGATGGTCTACGGGGTGGAAATCTTGCCGGAAGCGGTTGAAGATGCCAAAAAGAATGCCAAGATTAACGGGCTGACGAACGTGATGTTTGTCAGCGGCAAGGCCGAGGATCAGATGGCTAAATGGCAGGAAGATGGGCTTAAACCCGACGTCATTACGGTTGACCCGCCTCGCAAAGGACTGGAAGGCAGTTTAATTGAGAGTGTCGTTAAGATGCAGCCTAAGCGAGTGGTCTACGTCTCGTGTAATCCAGCCACGTTGGCCCGTGATGTCAAATTATTTACTGAGCAAGGCTATCATGTTAACCAACCAATTCAACCTGTTGATCAATTTCCACAAACGGTTCACGTTGAATCAGTAACTGTTTTGGAACGTCAACCTTCATAATTAAAGAGGTTCTTTAAAACGTCAAAACAGCCTGTTTTGGCGTTTTTTTGTGGGCAAAATGTAAAAAAGTCACATTTTTTGTGAAAAAAGCTGTGAAGGCTGGTATCAAGCCAATACTGGAGGTGACTAATGGCATTTTGTAAAACTAATCTATTAGTTGCGTCTATCCTTATAACGGCAACCATAAAAGCGGATTCATTTCCCGCATGGCGGAATTTTTCCGACTTGCCAATCATTTGAATTCGGTCGGAATATTTGTTAAGGTTTTATATGTCGTTTCAATTACCGAATACACATACGTTTGTGTTGCCGCCGGTAATTGATTTTTATTTACTCATGAATATTGATAAGGAGGAGCACATGACAGCTAAACTACAAGTGCAACATCTTACCAAAATTTTCGGACGCCGGATTCAACGGGCCGAAGAATTAGTAAAAGAAGGTAAGTCAAAAGCTGAAATCTTAAAATCAGTTGGTGCAACCGTTGGTGTCAATGATGCCAACTTTGAGGTCAGTGATGGGGAAATCTTCGTCATCATGGGATTATCCGGAAGCGGGAAATCGACCATGATCCGAATGATCAACCGTTTAATTGAACCAACATCGGGAAAAGTCCTGATTGATGGGGAGAATTTAACCGATTTAGATAAAAAAGAATTACTGAACGTTAGACGTAACAAAATGAGTATGGTTTTTCAAAACTTTGCGCTGTTTCCCAACCGAACGATTATTGAAAACACCGCATACGGCTTGGAAATTAAGGGTGTCGCCAAAGACGAACGCTTAAAAAAAGCCCACGATGCCTTGGAATTGGTTGGCCTTCACGGGTACGATGACCAATTTCCAACCCAGTTATCAGGTGGGATGCAACAGCGAGTTGGCCTGGCCAGAGCGTTGGCCAACGATTCAGAAATTCTTCTGATGGATGAAGCCTTCTCAGCATTGGACCCACTGAATCGAAAAGATATGCAGGATGAATTGTTGGATCTTCAGGAAAATCTCCACAAAACGATTGTTTTTATTTCCCATGATCTCAACGAAGCCCTTCGAATTGGTGATCGCATTATGATCATGAAGGATGGTGAGATTGTCCAAACCGGAACGCCTGAAGAAATTCTGACACAGCCTGCCGATGAATACGTTGAAAAATTCATTGAAGACGTGGACCGCACCAAAGTCTTAACGGCTTCAAATGTCATGATTCGGCCGACGTTTGTCAACATTGACAAGGACGGTCCCCGGATCGCCATGCGCCGGATGCGTGAGAATGAAATTTCGTCGGTTTACGTGGTTGATAGCAAGCGTAAATTTGTTGGAGTCGTTGATGCCGCTCACGTGATGGACTTGATTAAAGAAAAGAATCGCGATCTTTCTTCTGTTGTTCAACGCGATGTGCCAACAACTTCGCCCGACACACCGATTACCGAAATCATGGAAACAATCTCGCAGACACCAATTCCATATGCGGTGGTTGACGGCGAGAACCATTTGCTGGGAATCATCATTCGAGGCGCCGTGCTTGGCGCAATTTCAGGAAATGAGGTGACCGAAGATGAATAGCATTCCACAATTACCCGTATCAAGTTGGATCGATCATTTTGTGAACTGGTTGGCTAGTTTCGAAGGCTTCTTCAACGGCGTCACGAATTTTATTGGCGGCATTATTAACGGCTTCCAATGGATCTTTGACGTTTTGCCAATTTGGTTGTTTATGTTAATTATTGTTGGGGCAACGTATTGGTTGAACCGCAAAACCAAACACTGGACACTTTTGATTTTTGAAGTTATTGGCTTGCTTTATATCTGGAACCAGGGATTCTGGCGCGACATGACTCAAACGTTAACGTTGGTTCTGACGTCGAGCTTGATTGCCTTAGTGATCGGCGTTCCGCTTGGAATTTGGATGGCAAAGTCACGTGTGTTTGAAACAATCAATAAGCCAATTCTTGACTTCATGCAGACCATGCCAGCCTTTGTTTATTTGATCCCCGCCGTTGCGTTCTTCGGCATTGGAATGGTTCCGGGCGTGATTGCTTCGGTGATTTTTGCAATGCCACCGACGATCCGAATGACTAATTTGGGCATTCGCCAAGTTCCAAATGATCTGATTGAAGCAGCTGATTCATACGGCTCGACTGGTTGGCAGAAGTTGTTCAAAGTTCAGCTGCCGCTGGCCAAATCAACTCTGATGGCAGGGGTTAACCAAAGTATGATGTTGTCACTGTCAATGGTTGTGATCGCGTCAATGATTGGGGCAATGGGACTTGGAAACAAGGTCTACTTTGCAGTTGGTCGAAACGATGCTGGTGGTGGCTTTGCCGCCGGGCTGGCAATCGTGATTCTAGCGATTATCCTTGATCGGATTACACAGGCAATCAATCGTACCAAGGTCCCTAAGTCTTAGAAAGGGGTTACTATGCGAAAAAATCACAATAAATTTTTATTAGCGATTGCGATGTTCTTCTCTGTCATCCTGCTCTCAGGGTGCGGGACGAAACTTGCCGCTTATAATCCTCATGAAAGTGTTGGTAAACAGATTAACTACACGATCACTGGAATTGAGGCCGGAGCCGGCATTATGTCCAGTACACAAAACGCCATGAAGGCATACGGATTAAACAACGATAAGTGGCAACTTCAGACCAGTTCAACGGCTGCGATGACCAGTACCCTTGGCAAATCGATCAAGAACCACCAGCCGATCGTGGTAACCGGCTGGACGCCACATTGGATGTTTACAAAATACAACTTAAAGTTCTTGAAGGACCCTAAGAATGTTTATGGTAAAGCAGAAGACATTCATACAATTGTCAGAAAGGGACTCAAGAAAGATAAACCTGAAGCCTATGAAATGTTGAACCGTTTCAACTGGAAGCCTGCTCAAATGGCTGATGTGATGTTGAAGGTGAACAAGGGAGAAGATCCTCATAAAGCCGCAAATGACTGGATTAAAGCCAATCAAAAGCAGGTTGATACTTGGACAAAGGGAATTAAACACGTTCATGGTCAATCGATCAAACTCACCTATGTTGCGTGGGACTCTGAAATTGCCTCAACCAACGTGGTGGCCAATGTCTTGAGGTCACTGGGGTATAAGGTCGACATTCAGGCAATGGAAGTTCAACCATTATGGGCTTCGATTGCTACAAACGCTGCAGACGGCATGGTCAGCGCCTGGTTGCCAACAACTCAGGGGTTGTACTACAAGGACTATAAAGGCAAATTTGTCGACTTGGGCGCCAATCTTCATGGTGCCAGAGTTGGTCTGGCAGTTCCAACCTATATGAAGAACGTCAATTCAATTGGCGATTTGAAATAGCGAATCCGGCGAATCAGCGGAACAACACTGGTTGGTAAAGGATCTTTTAGAAAATTAATAACTTACCAAGTGAAGCCATCGAGCACCGACTCGATGGTTTTTTTATGGCGTCAATAGTTCACTGATTCACATCTAAGAACATAATTTCAACGGCTTTCTTTACATTTGTTCGAGAATCCTGTAAACTGTCCATATAAAGAAATGAAAGGGGTTACATGACCATGACTAAAGATTTAACAACAGCTCAACTCGCAAAATATTTAGACCACACAAATTTGAAACCAGAAGCAACTGAGGCAAGCATCCGCCAAACATGTGAAGAAGCAATCAAGTACAACACTGCTTCAGTTTGTATCAATTCACACTGGATTCCGTTGGCAGCGGACCTATTAAAGGACACGACTGTTAACCCAATTACCGTTGTCGGCTTTCCATTAGGGGCCACCAATACGGCTGCCAAAGTCTACGAGGCCATCACCGCGATTGACGACGGCGCCGAAGAAATCGACATGGTTTTAAATGTCGGCGAATTAATTTCCGGCAACCTTGAGTTTGTCACAAAAGATATTCAAGCCGTTGCCGAAGCGTGTCATGCAAAGCAAAAACTGCTGAAAGTGATCTTTGAAACCTCACTTTTAAATGATGAACAAATCGTCAATGCTTGTCACGCTTCTGAAAAAGCCGGCGCAGACTATGTCAAAACTTCAACCGGATTTAGCTCAGAGGGTGCCACCCTTCATAACGTGGCCTTGATGCGAAAGACCGTTGGCGACAAGCTGGGAGTTAAAGCATCCGGTGGGATTCACTCCCGAGAAGAAGCCTTGGCCATGATCGAAGCAGGAGCCAGTCGATTAGGTGTCAGCGCAACCGTCAAGATTTTGGCTTAAACGACCATTTTAGGGGAGGCATTTTGATGAAGACAGCGAAATATAAACGAATTTTTGGTATCGTGATGGATTCGGTGGGAACTGGCGAAGCGCCGGACGCGGCTAAGTTTGACGACGTTGGCTCGGACACCTTGGGGCACGTCGGTGAAGCGTATCAAGGCAAATTGGCGATTCCGAATCTACAAAAGTTAGGAATTTCCAATCTAAGACAGACGCCAATTCAAGGGGTTGACAAAGTCACGTCTCCAATTGACTATTACGGAAAAATGCAAGAAACTTCTGCTGGTAAGGACAGCATGGATGGCCATTGGGAAATGATGGGGCTGCCTGTTCAAAAACCGCTGGACACTTTTCCAAATGGGTTTCCAGCTGAAATTCTTCAAAAAATCGAGGCGTTCTCTGGTCGAAAAGTGATTGGCAATCGCCCTGAATCCGGAACCAAAATTATCGCTGAACTTGGTGAGCAGCAGATGAAAACCGGTGACTTGATCATTTACACGTCGGGAGACTCGGTCTTACAAATCGCCGCCCATGAAGACGTGATTCCGCTTCAAGAATTATACAAAATTTGTGAATATGCACGAACGTTGGTCAACGGACCTGACTACACGATTGGCCGAATCATTGCCCGGCCATACGTTGGTCCGGACAAAGATCACTTTACACGAACGGCCAACCGCCACGATTTTACACTGGAGCCAACCGGCACGACGGATCTGGACTACCTGCAAAAAGCGGGTGTTCACACAGTCGGGATTGGGAAAATTAACGATATTTTCTCCGGTCATGGTATCGATGAGGGTTACCACAACGAAAGCAACATGGATGGCATGGATCATGTCGATCACGTGATGGCAGAAGACTTTACCGGATTTTGCTTTACCAACTTGGTGGACTTTGACGCGATGTACGGTCATCGCCGAAATCCAATCGGGTTTGGTGAGGCATTGATGGACTTTGACAAACGACTGGGAACGGTGCTTGAAAACTTGAAAGATGACGATCTGTTGTTGATTACCGCTGATCACGGCAATGATCCGGGCTTTAAAGGCAGCGATCACACCAGGGAATTGGTGCCGTTGTTGGCCTACTCGCCGTCAATGACAACCAGTGGTTCTCTGGGCGTTCGGCAGACGTTTGCTGACTTTGGTGCGACCGTTCTCGACAACTTTGGCATGACAGGCAATTCTGTTGGCAGTTCCTTTTTGACTGATTTGAAATAAACGGAGGCAATCATATGAGTACACACATTGGTGCAAAAGCCGGCGACATTGCCGACACTGTTTTGATGCCCGGCGATCCGCTGCGGGCAAAATTCATCGCTGAAACCTATTTGGATAACCCGGTTCGATACAGTGAAGTCAGAAATATGTTTGGCTATACCGGGACCTATAAGGGCAAACGCATTTCAATCCAAGGATCCGGAATGGGCATTCCGTCGCTGGCTATCTACACGACTGAGCTGATTAAAGAGTACGGTGTCAAAACCATTTATCGGGTGGGGTCGTGTGGCGGCATGAGCCCGGACGTTAAAATTCGTGACGTGATTCTTGGTCAGGCCGGCACCACGGATTCATCAATTATCCAAAACACATTTGGACCTGGTATGTATTATTCCCCGATTGCTGACTTTGGGCTGTTGGATTCGGCATATCATACGGCTGAAGAAATGGGGATTAACACCAAAGTTGGCAATATTTTCGCTGCCGATCGCTTCTACAATGACGAACTGGACATTCATAAATTAATTGACTACGGCGTTTTGGCAACTGAAATGGAGACGGCTGGACTCTACTTATTAGCCGCAAAGCACCACGTTCGGGCGTTGACAATTCTGACCGTGAGCGATCATCTGCTCACCGGAGAAGCACTGTCTGCCAAGGAGCGGGAGACATCATTTGATGAGATGGCACGATTGTCATTGGAAACGGCAATTAAAAATATGGACTAACAAAATTGGAGCGATCACATGGCTGAAATCAGGGACATCACAAAGTTAAAGCAAAGTTTGCGCGTGGCCGAATTATATTTTCAGGATAATCTCAGTCAAATTGAAATTTCTGATAAGGTGGGCGTTTCGCGGCCGACCGTTTCGCGGCTCCTGCAGTATGCCAAGGATAATGGGTTGGTAAAAATTGAGATCGTCAATCCATTGGTGGACTCACAGGTGCTGGCTCAACAGTTAACCGAGAAATACGGTGCCGAATTTCATGTGGTCCCCAACAATTATGCAGGTGTTACCAACCCGCAAGACAGCGTTGGAAAATACACCGCGGATTTCATTTCCACAATTGTTGAACCCGGCGATATTATCGGCATTGGCTGGGGGTCCACGATCCATTCGGTTACTAAACAGCTCGAAGAACAGGATGTATCCGGCATCCGGGTGGTCCAACTTAAAGGCAGCATCAGCCATTCCCAGGAAAAAACGTGGGCTTATGAAAGCGTCAATGAGTTGGCGCAAGCCTATCACACCCGTCCCGAATATTTACCGTTGCCGGTTATTTTTGACAATAAGGTCACTAAGGACATGGTTGAAAGTGACTGCCATATCAAACATATTCTGGACCTGGGGCGACAGGCCAACGTGGCGTTGTTTACCGTTGGGACCGTCCGGAGTGAAGCACTAATCTTTCAGTTAGGCTACTTTAATGAGCAGGAAAAAGCCCAACTTCAAAAAGATGCCATTGGCGACATCTTCTCCCGTTTTGTGGACGGAAATGGTCAAATTGTCAATTCTCAAATTGATGAGCGGACCATCGGAATTCAACTGAATGAACTGAAAAGCAAACGCTACGCCATTTTGGTTGCCACTGGGAATCGTAAGGTCGCTGCCGTCCACGCGGCGCTGACGGCGCATTACACCAACTGTGCGATCCTGGATCAAAGTTTGGCACAATTATTACTGGACTATTAATGAAAAGCCCAGGTCACGGCAGACCAGGCTAAGATAATGAATTAGGCTTTGCTAAACAAAGAAATGTAACCGTTTACCGGAAGCTTAATTTGAAAGGAGTTTTGACGATGAGAATGGTTGATGTGATCCATGCGAAACGCGCTGGTCAACAATTAACTGATGAACAAGTTCAATTTTTCGTTGATGGGGTTGTTTCTGGTGAAATTCCAGATTACCAAATTAGCGCACTATTGATGGCAATTTATTTTCAGGGGATGACCAGCGAGGAGCAGTCCAAGCTGACGATGACCATGATGACCTCGGGGGATCATTTGGATCTAAGCGATATTCCCGGCGTAAAGGTTGATAAACATTCGACTGGCGGCGTTGGGGATAAGACCAGTATTCCGCTGGCAGCCGTTGTGGCGGCCCTGGGAATTCCAGTGCCGATGATTTCCGGTAGGGGGCTTGGCCATACTGGCGGTACCTTGGATAAGCTGGAAGCCATTCCTGGATACCAAGTTGAAATTAGCGAGCAGGATTTTATTGCGCAGGTGAAAAAAGATAAGCTGGCAATTATTGGCGCAACCGGCAATATTGCCCCTGCCGACAAGAAAATTTATGCCTTAAGGGATGTGACCGATACGGTTGATTCAATCCCATTGATTGCCAGTTCGATTATGAGTAAGAAAATTGCTTCCGGTGCCGATGCCTTGGTTATCGATGTCAAAACAGGGGCCGGGGCGTTTATGAAGACTCTAGACGACTCTCGCGCACTGGCGAAGGCGCTGGTGGGAATCGGAAAGAGTGTCGGCATGCAGTGCATGGCCTTGATTACAGATATGAATCAGCCCTTGGGAGATGCGATTGGCAACGCCCTTGAGATAAAAGAATCGATTGATTTATTAAAGGGCAACGGACCGGCCGATTTGGAGAAATTGATCGTTGTGATCGGCGGCTACATGGCAGTGATGGGCGGTAAAGCGTCAACGACCGAAGAAGGTCAACAGCTCTGTGAGCAGGTGATTCATAACGGCGCGGCGCTGGATCGGTTCAAAGCCATGATTGCTGATCAAGGTGGCGACGCAAACGTTGTCGATGACCCAGAGCACCTTTTACCACAAGCGGCTTATCAAATTGATCTGCCTGCTAAGTCTGCGGGCGTGGTTTCCAAAATTGTCGCCGATGAAGTCGGTGTGGCCAGCATGCTGTTAGGTGGCGGCCGTCAAAAGGCTGGCGACAAGTTGGACTATGCAGTTGGTATCATGCTTCACAAAAAGATTGGGGATCCCGTTTCAACTGGTGAATCGCTATTGACCATTTACAGTAACCGGGAAAACGTCGACGATATTTCTGATCTTTTATACCAAAATATTGAAATCTCAGAGTCGGCAGAAAAGCCAACGCTCATTTATGAGACAATTGAATAAACAGAGTGCCCACCGAACCGGGAACTTCGGAGCATTAGTGTAACAAACGCCTTTAACGCTGGGTTTGCGTTAAAGGTGTTTGTTGGACTAAGCGGACGAAGTTGGTTCGCATAGCACGTTAAGCCAGGTAGTGTGGCATTACTAGGAGGAGGCCGAGTCAAAAGTTGATACTTTTGCTCGGCCTCCTTTTAATGTCTGCGTTTAAACAGAGACCCCGGCCCATTTGAAGTGGGCGGCGCAAATTTTTGAGGTTAAACATACATAGCGGTCTCTGAATGAATCGAAGCAAATTCCCAGACTAGCCGACTTGCGGCAAATGGCATTTCCTGGTAAACTTCAAAACAGCAACATGTGGTATCGAAATTTAGTTTGATATTCAAACTAAATTGGGTTATTATGATCTTTGTCCTATATGGATACAGGTAAAAGATCAATTAAACGCAATCGTTTTGTTTTATTAGTTTGATAGTCGAACTAATTTAGCTGATCTTTTACCAGTTTGTAAGTGAAAGGAAGAAATCAATGAGTGTATTAGATGCATCTGAAATTATGGAATTGATTCCCAACCGTTACCCGATTTTATTCATGGATAAGGTTGACGAGTTAAATCCTGGTGAGTCAATTATTGTTACGAAAAACGTCACGATTAACGAGGAGTTTTTCCAAGGCCATTTCCCTGGTAATCCCGTTATGCCCGGCGTTTTGATTATTGAATCGTTGGCTCAGGCAGCTTCAATCTTGATTTTGAAAACTGAGAAGTATAAGGGAAAAACAGCTTACCTTGGTGCGATTGACAGTGCTAAGTTCAGAAAAGTTGTCAGACCCGGTGACGTGTTGAAATTACACGTAACCATGGAAAAGCAACGCGAAAACATGGGCAAGGTTAAGTGCGAGGCCAAAGTTGACGACAAAGTTGCCTGCTCAGCTGAACTGACTTTCATCGTACCGGATCCAAAGAAGAAGATTTAGTGACCAATCCAGAGGAGTTAAAGCATGAGCTTGAAAAGTGACGAAATTAAGAAGGACTTTAACTTTATAAACGACTCTTTGATCAACGTATACGACAGTATTATGCGAATTGAAGAAAGCGAGCTAAGAAAAAGTCGTTTTAAGGACATCACTGCCAAAGAGGTTCATCTGGTTCACACGATTGGCCTGCATGATCGCAAGACAACGTCACAAGTGGCCCGAATCTTGAAGCTGAGCAAGGGCACGTTGACTGCCAATTTGAATACGCTGGAGCGGAAAGGCTACGTGATGCGAATTGCCAACCAGGAAGACCGCCGGATTATCAATCTGGGGTTGACGAGTAAGGGACGGCTGTTGTATCGGGCTCATGATGCGTTTCACCGCTTGTTGGTGGAACGCTTCCTCAAAGGATTTGATGACGATGATATCCGGTTGATCAAGCAGGCGATGATTAATCTGGAAGACTTTATTGACGAGGTATCGGCAAAATGAAATTTGAAGATTTCAAAATAATGGCGACAGCCAGTGCCACGCCGGCTCGGGTGGTTGATAATGATGAGCTGTCAACGATGATGGATACCTCTGATGAATGGATTACCCAACGCACCGGAATTAAGCAGCGCCACGTAGCGGTTGATGAGACCACCAGTTCACTTGCGACATCGGTTGCCCAGCAATTATTGGATCAAAGCGGTTTGACCGCAAACGACATTGATTTGATCGTCGTCGCAACCATGTCACCGGATTATTTGACACCTTCAGTTGGGGCGATGGTTCAAGGAAACATTGGCGCCGACAATGCAATTGCCTTTGACGTTGACGCTGCCTGTTCAGGGTTTGTATACGGCCTAAAGGTGGCCAGACAAATGCTGATGGCAGAGACTCAAAAACACGCGATTGTGATTGGTGCCGAAACTTTGAGTAAGCTGGTGGACTGGCAAGACCGGTCGACTGCTGTATTGTTCGGTGATGGGGCAGCCGGGGTCTTGGTTTCAAGCCAACCCCGAACAGCAGGAACGTTTATCGCTGAAGATTTACTGACCCTGGGGAAATTAGGTAAGCACTTGACAGCCGGTCAGGTTGGCGTTCGCTCACCTTTTGTCGCTCAAGGCAGCACGTATTCACCATTTTTCAAAATGAATGGCCACCGCGTTTATGGATTTGCGGTTAAGCGCGTTCCCGAATCGATTAACCACGCTTTGACGAAAGCCAAGCTGACGGCCACTGATGTTGACTGTTTTGTCTTACATCAGGCCAACCAGCGAATTATTGAAAAGATTGCCGAAACTTTGGCCGTTCCAATGACGAAGTTTCCGGTTAACATCGCTCAATATGGCAATACGTCAGCGGCCAGTGAGCCGATTTTATTCGACGAATTGGTCAAAAAGCAAGTGATCAAAAGAGGGGATGTCGTTGCCCTATCCGGTTTTGGTGGCGGATTAACAGTTGGAACAATGATTATTCGGTATTAAAAAATAAAACAAACAAGAAAAATTTGGAGGAAATTAACATGACTAAAGAAGAAGTATTTAACAAGGTAAAAGAAATTATCGTGGACCAATTGGACGTTGACGCAGATAAGGTTAAAGAAGACACCAACTTCAAAAACGACCTTGATTTGGACAGCTTGGACATTTTCGAAGTTGTTGATAAGATCGAAGATACTTATGATATCGAAATTGACACCGACGAAGGTATGGAAACCGTTGGCGAATTAGTTGATTACGTTTTAAAACAACAAGCAAAATAGGTAGGTTGATAAATTGAAACTAGGCTATTTATTCAGCGGTCAAGGCAAACAATTTGCTGAAATGGGGCAAGACCTGTATCAACAGGAACCCATTTACCGTCAAACAATTGATGAAGCTTCTCAGATACTTGGAAAAGACATGAGTGATTCGAAGATTTTTGATGACCCAAAAAATACTCAAGTTTCAATTGTCACCATGAGTACGGGAATTTATCGAATTCTCGCGAGTGAATTTGGCAAACCAATTGGGGCTACCGGCCTGAGCTTGGGTGAGTATAGCGGCTTGATTGCTGCCAATGGGTTGACATTTAAAGACGGCCTGCCGCTTGTTTTTGATCGCAGCCAGTATATGGCTCAAGCCGGTGCGCATCATCCAGGAAAAATGGCAGCGGTTCTTAAGGCCAATGCCAACCTAGTGGATGAGGCCTGCCGAATTGGCTCAAAAAAAGGTCCGGTCTACGCTGCCAATTACAATACGGACACGCAGATTGTCATCGGCGGATCAAAGGCTGGCTTGAGTGATGCCACCGAGTATCTTCACGAACACGGCATCAAGCGGGTGATCCCACTGAAAATGACGGTGGCTTCTCACACGCCATTTATGCAGGAAGCCAGTGATCAACTGGAACAGCGCTTGCAAGATGTTTCATTTCAAGACTTGGACTTCCCGGTATTCAGCAACACGACCAGTAAACCATTTGGCTTGAAATCAGTGAAAACAACGTTGGTTCAGCAATTAGTGAAACCAACCCATTTCAATGAGTGTTTGAAAGGCGTTCTTAATCTGAATCCAGACGTCTTAATTGAAGTTGGGCCTGGAGACACCCTGATGAAATTTGCCAAAACGATTATCTGCAACGCCAAGACGTATCATGTCGACAGTGTTGAAACCCTGAATCAAGTTAGATCAAATATGAAGTTGGTGAAATAATGACTGAAACAAAGCAGGTTGCGTTAGTGACCGGTGCCGCCAAAGGAATTGGGCTGGCAATTGCAAAACGACTTTTTGACGATGGTAAGACGGTCATCATCAATGCGCACCATGAACTTGATGATGAAACCAAGGCAAAGCTCGCCGATGATGGTTATTCATTTGACGTTTACGTTGGCGACGTTGCCAATGAAGATGATGCAGAAAAGATGATCAATGATGTTGTTGATCAGTATGGTCAAATTGATATCTTGGTGAACAATGCCGGAATCACCAGAGACAAGCTGTTGAGCCGGTTAAAATTAGCGGACTTTAAAGCAGTTTTGGAGACGAATTTGGTCGGTGCCTTTAACATGACCAAGTTTGCCATGAAAGTGATGCAAAAAGCCCGCAAAGGCGCTATTGTCAATATCTCAAGCATTTCCGGACTGCATGGCAATTTGGGCCAGGCAAACTATTCTGCCAGTAAGGCGGGATTGGTTGGACTGACTAAAACGGCCGCCCGTGAAGGTGCCCTTCGGAACATCCGCTGCAATGCGGTTGCCCCGGGGATGGTCAAAACCGACATGACCGAGAAGATGAGTGAACGGCGGCAAAACGAGTTCAATGAACAGATTCCATTAAAACGGTTTGCAGAGCCGGCAGAGATTGCCGATGCCGTGTCATTTCTAATTGAAAATCAATACATCACCGGCCAAGTGATGACGGTTGATGGTGGATTGACGATTTAGATGATTGAAGGAGTAATTAAATGAGCAGAGTAGTCGTTACAGGAATGGGAGCTGTTACCCCAATCGGAAACGATGTGGACAGCTTTCTTGAAAATCTATTTGCCTCAAAGGTTGGGATCACCCCAATTACAAAATTTGATGCAGAACCCACTGGAATCACCGTCGCCGGTGAAGTAAAAGACTTTGATCCATTGAAGCGGGTCGATAAGAAATTTGCCAAACGAAATGACCTTTTTTGTACGTACGCATTGTACACGGCAAAAGAAGCCATGGAGATGGCCGGCTTAGCTGACGGCGGCGTTGACCCCGAAGAACTTGGCGTTATTTATGGTTCCGGAATTGGCGGCTTAACCACGATTCAAGAACAAGTGATTAAGATGCATGACAAGGGGCCAAAGCGGGTATCACCGTTGTTTGTCCCAGACTCGATTGTCAATATGGCTGCCGGAAACATTTCGATTGCTTTTAATGCTAGAAATACCAGCCAGGCGATTGTAACTGCCTGTTCTTCTGGAACCAATGCCATTGGCAATGCGTTTGGATACATTAAACAGGGCAAAGCACAAGTGATGATTGCCGGTGGAACTGAAGCATCAGTCAATGAAATCGGGATTTCCGGATTTGCGGCTTTGACTGCTTTGTCGAAGGAAACCGATCCAAAGAAAGCGTCAATTCCGTTTGACAAGGACCGAAACGGGTTTGTCTTGGGTGAAGGTTCCGGGACGTTAATTCTGGAAGACTATGATCACGCGAAAGCACGTGGCGCTAAAATTCTTGCCGAAGTTGTCGGTTACGGAACTACGAGTGATGCTTATCACATGACTGCGCCGGATCCTGAAGGAAAAGGTGCTAAGCGCGCCATGCAGCAAGCTGTCAAGGAAGCCGGGATTGACGAAACACAAGTTGACTATATTAACGCACATGGAACAAGTACCCATGCCAATGATAGCGCTGAAGCAAAAGCGATTAGCGAAGTCTTTGCCAACAACGATCACGTTAAGGTCAGCAGCACCAAGGGGATGACCGGACATGCGTTGGGTGCTGCCGGTGCCATTGAAGCAGTGGCGACAATCGGTGCCATTCAACGCAATCAGATGCCGGTTAACGTGGGCGTCGTTAATCAAGATGAAGAATGCAATGTTAATCTGGTTAACGAAGACAATAATCAAGCACCGGTTAACTATGCAATCAGCAACTCATTCGGCTTTGGAGGCCATAACGCCGTAATTGCTTTTAAAGGTTGTGATGAATGATGGACGAAAAAGAAATTGAACGGTTATTGGAAAAATTCGACCAGTCTTCATTGAAGAATTTCGAACTGACGCAAGATGATTTTAAATTGACATTCAGTAAACGTGACGAGGACCAGCACGCAGTTGTTGAAAATACGACCGCAGCCGGGTCCGCTGCAGTTAATAGTACAGGGCATGAACAAAAAGTGCCTGTTCAACAATCAGTACCAGAAAATGAAGGCGCCCAAAACGTTTCTGAGATTAAAGCACCTTTGGTAGGTGTCGTCTACTTTGCGCCAAGTCCGGATAAGCCTGTGTTCAAAAAGCAGGGCGATCACGTTGAAAAAGGTGACGTGGTTTGCGTTATTGAAGCAATGAAGATGGTCAATGAAGTTAAAAGTCAGGTTTCTGGAACCATCAGCAATATTTTGGTTGAAGATGGCAGTATGGTTGAGTATGACCAACCGATTTTTCAGGTAACCAAGGGGGAATAAGATGCAACCAGATGTACAAAATGTGATCCCACAACGCTATCCCTTCCAGATGATTGATCGGTTTCTTGACGTCAAGCCGGGTGTGAGTGCCAAGGCGGTCAAATTGATTTCAATTAACGAATGGTTTTTTGCCAACAAGAAAGCGGACAATCTGGTGGTCCCACGCCCAATTATGATTGAGTCGATGGCCCAAACGGGGGTCGCCGCAATTTTGTCAATGCCTGAGTATTCCGGCAAAAACGCCTTTTTTGGTGGTATCAAGGATGCCGTTTTCCAAGACGATTTTCGTCCTGGGGATCGCTTAGAGTTTGAAGTGGAATTAAAAAAGCTCAAGCACAATATCGGCTTAGGTCACGGAACAATTACCCGAGATGGGCAGAAAATTTGTGATGCCGATTTAATTTTTGCAGTTGAGTAATAGAGGTGAGCGGATGTTTAAAAAAGTATTAGTTGCCAATCGTGGCGAAATCGCCGTACAGATTATCCGGGCACTCCACGACATGAATATTACCGCCGTGGCAGTTTATTCCAGTGTTGATAAGGACAGTTTGTTCGTTCGCCTGGCTGATGAGGCAATTTGTATTGGCGGTCCGCAGCCAAGCGAGTCTTATTTGAATATGGCCCAAATCATCAGTGCGGCTAATTTGACCGGCTGTGAAGCCATTCATCCCGGTTACGGCTTCTTATCCGAGAACGCGGAGTTTGCCGAACTGTGCGAGACCTGCCACATTAAGTTTATTGGTCCCAGTCATGAGTTGATTTCGTTGATGGGTGATAAATCAAATGCCAGAGAAGCCATGAAAAGAGCCGGCGTTCCGGTGATTCCTGGAAGCGATGGCGTTGTCAGCACGGTCGCTCAGGCCAAACGTGTCGCCGAAGACATCGGTTTTCCGGTTTTGTTAAAATCTGCTGCCGGAGGTGGTGGCAAGGGCATTCGTGAAGTTGACGATCCCGACGCCTTACAAGCGGCTTTTGAACAGACACAACAAGAAGCACGGCTTTCCTATGATGACGAAGATATTTACGTTGAAAAGCTGATCCGCCACGCCAAACACGTTGAAATGCAGGTCATTGCCGACACGTTTGGCAATGTGGTTTATTTACCAGAGCGGGACTGTTCGCTACAGCGCAATCATCAAAAAGTCATCGAAGAAAGTCCATGCCTGTTGATTTCGCCGGAAGAACGAAAACAATTAGGCGAAATTGTTGCCAATGCGACATTGAAATTAGGGTATACCAACACGGGGACTTATGAGTTCTTAATGGACGACGCGCACCATTTTTATTTCATGGAAATGAATACGCGGCTTCAAGTCGAACACACGATTACCGAAGAAGTGACCGGAATCGAACTGGTCAAGGCCCAACTGGCCGTGGCTGCGGGCGAAAAGCTGGCCTTTAGCCAAGCAGATGCCGCTGTCAAGGGTCATGCGTTGGAGTGCCGGTTGAACGCAGAAGATCCTGCCAACAACTTTGCTCCTCAACCCGGCCAAATTAGTCAATTACTTTTCCCGGCAGGTTCACTCGGTGTTCGAATTGATTCCGGGGTAACGGCTGGAAGCTTTATTTCACCGTTTTACGATTCCATGATTGCCAAGCTGATTGTCCACTTAAATGATCGGGATGCCGTGATTGCAAAAATGAAACGCGTTTTAGGCGAACTTGAAATTGAAGGCATCCAGACCAATCAAGATTTCTTGAAAGCTTTGATTGGGACCGATCAGTTCAAGCAGGGCACTTATTCAACCAGTTTTATTGAAAATGATGTTTTAAGTGACAAGGAGGGGTTCCATGTTACGGAGTCGGTTTAATATGCCTAGCCACGAAGAATTAGTTAAGCGAATGGACAGTATTCCCGACCATATTCTCCGCGAATGTCCAATTTGTCACGCAACGTTTTTTTCACTGCGGGCCGGGTCAAACAAAACCTGTCCCAATTGTGGCTACGGATTTCGAATTACGGCTAAGCGGCGCGCAAAGATCACTTTTGATTCCTTTGAAGAAATCGATCGGCAAATGACGATTCCGGATCGTTACACGGACGAAAAGTACCTGGCCAAGGTCAAAAAAGCCAAGAAGGTCACCGGCATTAACGAAAGTGTCTTGACCGGGATTGGAACGCTTGACCACCAGCAGGTTGGTGTCGGGATCATGGACCCGTTTTTCGTCATGGGGAGCTTGGGAAGTGCAACTGGTGAAAAGATTACCCGTTTGTTTGAAGAGGCAACTCGAAAGCATTTACCGGTTGTCATGTTTACCGCCTCTGGGGGTGCCCGGATGCAGGAGGGAATTCATTCTCTGATGCAGATGGCCAAGGTATCCAGTGCGGTTGAAGCACACAGTCAAGCAGGTCTCTTTTATATCGTTGTACTTTGCGACCCAACCACTGGTGGGGTGACGGCCAGCTTTGCCATGCAGGGCGATATCATTTTAGCTGAACCCCACGCACTGGTTGGTTTTGCCGGCCGGCGGGTGATTGAGCAGACAATTATGCAAAAGCCGCCAAAGGACTTTCAGAGCGCTGAAACCGTGATGAATCATGGGTTTATTGACGCGATTGTTCCCCGAAAAGACATGAAGCAGACGTTGTCCAAATTGATTTCTCTGCACACAAAGGAGAATGTATATGGTTAATAAAACTGCATATGACCGGGTTAAGGCAGCTCGCCGACCGGATAAAATCGGCACCAGTGAACTTATCCATGGGTTGACGACCGACTTTTTCGAACTTCACGGCGATCGCTTAGAAGCCGATGATCAGGCGATTATTGGCGGCGTTGGCCTGTTGAAGGGAAAGCCGATCACGGTGTTTGGCATTCAAAAGGGTAAAGATACAGACGAAAACATTGCCCGCCACTTTGGCAGTCCAACGCCAGAGGGGTATCGTAAAGCGCTTCGCTTGATGAAGCAGGCGGAAAAATTTCACCGACCGATTTTGAGCTTGGTCAATACACCTGGGGCTTGGCCGGACGTTGAATCCGAGTACCATGGTCAAGGATCAGCGGTGGCGCAAAACATTTTACAGGGCATGCAGCTCAAGGTTCCCTACGTGACAATTATTGTCGGCGAAGGGGGCAGCGGCGGCGCGCTTGCTTTGGCGACAGGAGATCGAGTCTGGATGTTTGAAGACAGCATCTACTCGGTTCTCTCACCGGAAGGCTACGCCAGCATTATGTGGAAAGATTCATCCAAGGTTCAAGAAGCGGCGGAAGAGCTTAAATTAACACCGGAAGCGTTATTGAAAGATGGTATTATTGATAAAATTATTCATGAATATAAATCCGGTGATGATTTGACCCCGCTGATTGACATGCTGGACGATGCGTTTTCTCACCTGGCTGAACTGCCGGCTGATGAACTGGTTGAACGCCGTGTTCAACGTTATCGTAATTTTTAGTTGAAGAACAGATTTGGAGGCTCAAATATGAGTGGCTTTTTAGATGGAAAGACAATCGTCATTATGGGGGTTGCAAATAAACGCAGTATCGCTTGGGGCTGTACCCAAGCAATCTTGGATCAGGGTGCCAAAGTCATTTTGTCTTATCAAAATGATCGCATTAAGAAGAGTTTGGAACGTTTCGTTCCTGACGACCTTGATTTGATTGAGTGCGACGTTTCAGATGATGCCAACGTTTCGAAGGCGTTTGAAGAAATTGGCCAAAAGTATGGCAAAATCAACGGTGTCATTCATGCGATTGCCTTTGCAGACAAGGATACGTTAACTTCTGGTCTGGTGAACACTACAAAAGAAGGCTATGATTTAGCACAAAATATTAGCGCTTATTCATTAATCTCGGTTGCCCGTTACGCACAGCCGGTATTGAATAATCCAGCTAGTATTTTGACGTTGACTTATTTTGGGTCGACTCGGGCTATCCCCAATTACAACATGATGGGCGTTGCCAAGGCTGCACTTGAAGCCAACGTTCGCTACTTGGCTTCTGATCTTGGCAGTGACGGCATTCGTGTGAACGCCATCTCGGCTGGGGCGGTTAAAACCTTGGCTGTTACTGGGATCAAACATCACAGTGACTTGCTAAAGGAATCAGAATCACGAACCGTTGATCAAAAGAGTGTCACAACCAATGAAATTGGGAATGTTGCCGCCTTTTTGATGAGTGATTTATCAACTGGGATGACCGGTGACGTGGTATACGTTGACAAAGGTGTCCATTTAATTTAGATCTAACGATGTTTTGAGTGGGGTGGGAAATGATGAATCACCAAGACCAAATTTTGATGGCGCTGCTAAAAGCAAACGGGCGTTACGTTTCAGGAAATACGCTTGCCAAAAAGTTTGATATCAGCCGCCCCGCAGTCTACAACAATATCTTGAAACTCCAAGAATGCGGTCATGTGATTTCCAGTAAAAAGGGCTTGGGCTATGCTTATCAAAAATCGCGGGTGTTTAATCGTCAAGTTATTGACCATTATCGAACGACGACGCTTCCGGTCAACATCCATACCTTCAGCAGCGTGGCGTCAACGAATGACTATGCCAAGCAGTTCAGTAGTGCTAATCAGGTTGAACTTCCGCAAGTCTTTTTGGCCGATACACAAACCAAAGGCCATGGCCGGCTCGGCAGACACTTTTACTCTCCAAGTAAGGGTGGCATTTATATGAGTATCCTGCTGCCGATTCACAGTCGGATTACGATTCATTCCGGGTTGTTGACCACAGGCACAGCCGTTAGCGTGGTGCGGGCGTTAAAACAGTTTTTCGCCAACGCTGATTTCCGGGTTAAGTGGGTTAACGACATCTTGGTGCACAATAAGAAGTGTGGCGGAATTTTGACCGAGACCGTGACAAGCCTGGAAGATGGCTCACACGAAAGCGTTGTGGTCGGAATTGGGCTCAACATTGACTCCGACAATTTTCCTGCCGAGATTCAACAAAAGGCCGGCGCAATTGTGACCAAGAGTTCAGTTGATAAGAATCGAATTGCTGCCAGCATCATTGATAACTTCTTTTATATGTATCAAACCTATGAGAGCGGCACCTTTCTCAAGGAGTACGCAAGGCTTTCTGAGACGCTGGGCAAACGAGTTGAGGTTGTCATGGGAAATCAAACGGTAACTGGAGTGGCTGATCATTTCACTCATGAAGGTGCGTTGGTGATTCAAAAAGATTCTGGCCAGACTGCGACAATTTCAAGTGGTGAAGTGACGAAAGTCTATTTGCCGGAAAATCAGTACCGTGGCTAACATTTTTAATAATTTGACGGTTAATCGACTTGTTTAAGTGGCTTAACCGCCTTTTTGAAGGGTGACATTAAATGAAGATTCGAGACATTGTCCAAACGGCCTTAATCACGGCCGCAATTATTGTCATAGGAATGATTCCCCCAATTCCATTAGGATTTATTCCGGTGCCAATTGTCATGCAGAATCTGGGGATTATACTTGCCGGCATTGTTCTGGGTGCCAAAAAGGGGACGATTGCCGTTTTCATGTTCTTGTTACTGGCATTTCTTGGCTTTCCAGTTCTGAGTGGCGGTCAAGCAGGGCCAGCGGTCTTTATTGGGACGACAGCGGGCTATTTGCTGGGTTGGCTAATAACGCCCGCAATGATGGCTTACGGCCTCTCTAGGCCAATTGTGAGCCGTTCATGGGGGGCAACTGATTGTCATCTGGATAACGGCCGTCTTGATTGTTGATGCAATTGGCTCGCTTTGGTTGTCGGTTGTGACGCCAATTTCGCTGACGGGTTCGTTAATGTCAAATCTGGCCTTTATTCCAGGCGATTCAATTAAGGTGTTTGCCGTTTATTTGATTGGTGTGCGAATGAAGGCACTGACGACGACTCCGGTCGTTAAATAAATATGAGCAAACAGGAAAAGCGTTTTGATCCCAGTCATTGAGAACTGGGGTCAAAACGCTTTTTTGGTTGGCTTCAAGAAACGCTAGGAGATTCGGCAGCGAGTTGAATGGCTTCAGAGATCCGATTGAGATCAATGGTAATTAGTGATTGTGGACCGGTGATTCTAAAGAGTGGTGGAATCGCTGAGACGTTGAGAACTTGCCGGAGCTTTTCTTGGGGGATGTCAGAAACATCTAAATAGTTAACGGTTACCGCATTATACTGAATGGCGGGCAGCAGAATTTGGGCCGCTGTTCGACTAACAGGGTCGTCCGCCTGGCCAATAAACACAATTTGATCGTGGGGATCAGTTGCCATTGCCGTTAAATCTGCCAGATTAATCGGGTGAATGAAATGAGATGCCTTTAACATGTGGGTATAAGCACGTTTTTGTGAGTTGACAATGAGTCGTTCAAACAGACGCCAGCCAAATAGTTTGGACAGTATCAATAATCCAAGTAGGGGCAATGCAAAAATATAGTTCATCAGGGCAATGACAAACGCGCCCAACCATTGGAAAAGGACTGAATCAAAGCCACCAGGAATGAAGATTGTGGCGTTACTTGCCTGAATCGCCAAAAAGTAGCTGGTTCCATTAACACCCCGATCAAGCGCTGCAACCGAACTGGATTGATGGCCGGCATGCTCGCCAATTGTTTTCAGCCAAAAAGCGGAAATTGGGAAGAACAAACCGGCATTGATGACGTTATAGTAATCAAACATCATTGAGGATTGGCTGGCACCAGTTGCGGATTTTAAGTGGGTTCCCAGCCAAAAGATGAAGCACAACAAGCCACTCAGTAAGTATATTTTGAGCCATTTCGAGAGCGTCTTCATTCCACCGCCTCCAATCTTCATTGAAAGTATAACACTGTGGGTATTTAGATAATAGTCACTTAAGCGTGGCATCAAAAAAAGCGGTTGGGGCAAAACGTTTCGTTTTGTCCAGCCGCTTAATTCATTTATCAGAAAACTTGTGGGTGGTTGAGATTAGTGGAACAACAGGTTAAGTCCCATAACCATGATAATACCAACAATTGAAATAATTGTTTCAAGAACCGTCCAAGTCTCAAGTGTTTGTTTAATTGTCAAATCGAAATATTCTCTGAACATCCAGAAACCAGCATCGTTAACGTGTGATGCAGCAAGTGAACCGGCACCAATGGCAAGTACCATCAAAGCGGGGTCAACACCGGCTTGAGACATCAGTGGTGCAACAATACCAGCGGCAGTCAGTGAGGCAACGGTTGCAGAACCTAAAGCAATCCGAAGGACAACGGCCACTAACCAGCCAAGAATTAATGGTGAAATTGGGGAACCGATAAACAGTTGAGCAACGGCTTTACCAACACCGCCGTCGATCAGTACTTGTTTGAAGGCACCACCACCACCAATAACCAACAGCAGCATGGCGATTGATTTAACGGCATTTTCAAGTGACTCCATGATTTGAGCAGTTGAACGCTTACGATTCCAACCCATGGACCACATTGCGAAGAATAATGAAATTAACATTGCAATACTTGGTGAACCAATAAATTCAATAATTGAATCAAGTGCTGATGGGTTCTTTGGATCCACACCACCATTGACAGTTAGCTTATAGATTGTGGCAATGGCCAGCAAGATAACTGGGAACAGGGCAGTTAGTACAGAGAGACCAAACGATGGTGATTCTTCAGGGGTAAATTGTTTAACTTCACCAATTGAAGACAAGTTACCTTTACGATTGAATGCGTCAGGCGCATACTTCTGTGCGACACGTGAGAAAAGTGGTCCGGCAATATATGCAGCAATAATAGCAATGACAAAACCGAACAAGAGAACTTTACCATCGTTGGCACCCAAAACTTGCGCAATGGCAACTGGTGCTGGATGGGGTGGCAAGAATCCGTGGGTAACTGACAAAGCAGCGGCCATTGGAATTCCTAAATAAAGAATTGGAACGCCGGCTTCAACGGCAATAGCGAAGACGATTGGAACCAGTAAAACCATTCCAACTTCGAAGAACAATGCAATACCAAGAATAAATGAAGCAAGCATAACGGCGATCTGGAGACGTTTCTTACCAAAACGTTTAATCAGAGTCTCGGCGATCATATACGCACCACCGGAATCCGATACCAGTCGCCCTAACATGGCACCAAAGCCGAAGACCATGGACAACTCGCCAAGTTGACTCCCAATACCGTTTGTGACAGAAGTGGCGATGTTTCCAAGCGGCATTTGTAACATAATCGCAGTAACGACAGCAGTTAATACCAACGAAACGAAGGTATTAATCTTGAACTTGATAATCAGAACCAGCAAAAAGATGATTCCGATTAACAGCGCTAGTAGCTTTAATATCATAATTTTTCCCCTTTCAAATGACAAAAACCATTACAAACTCTATTCAGACTTGTTAGCCCCTTCGCCTTCATGTTCATGACGGCGTTGATACTCAGCGATGTTCTTATATTCCGGCTGAAGTGAACGACTTAAGCGGATATAAATTGGGATTAATTCCCGATAGGCTTGGAAATTCTTTGGATCCGGATGGTGAACAACGGTTGTGCCGACAAAGTTGGAAACGTCAGTTAAGCTGTTAATCAACCCTAGGCTGTACATCCCAAGCGTTGCGGCCCCAAGAGCGGTACTTTCAAAACTTTCGGGAATCGCAACGTCTTGCTCGAAGATATCGGTTAACATTTGACGCCAAAGTGCAGAACGGGCAAAGCCACCACTTGCCTGGATGCTGGTTGGACGGCCGACAACTTCTTCAAGGGCCAATGCAACCGTGTAAAGGTTGTAGACAATCCCTTCAAGAACGGCACGAATCATGTGGGCTCGAGTATGGGTACGGTTCAAGCCGAAGAATGATCCGCGAGCGTTGGCATCCCAAATTGGTGCCCGTTCGCCACCCAGGAATGGGAAGAATAACAGACCATCTGATCCGGCTGGAATCTTAGCGGCAATGTCTGTTAACAGATCGTACGGATCAATGTGCATTTGTTCAGCAGTCACCTTTTCAGGGGCACAGAGTTGATCACGAACCCAACGGAAGACAACACCACCGTTATTGACAGGTCCGCCAATGACCCACATGTCCTTTGCCAGATAATAACAGAAGACTCTGGCTTTTGGATCAGTGTGCGGCTTATCAGTGACGACCCGAACAGCGCCGGAAGTCCCAATTGTAACGGCGATGACGCCTGGCTGAATCGCATTAACCCCCAGGTTGGCCAAAGGACCGTCCGAAGCACCAATGATAAATGGCGTGTTTGGATCGATTCCCAAAACCTTAGCGTATTCGTCATGCATCCCTTTGAGTTGGTAGGTAGTATCCACCAGCTCCGGCAGTTGGTCACGAGTGACACCAGCCAACTTGAGTGCTTGTTCGTCCCAGTCCATGTTGTAAATGTTGAACATCCCAGTTGCGTTGGCGATCGAATAATCTTCTTTTAAGACACCGAATAATTTATAAAGAATGTACTCCTTGATCCCAACAAACCAGCGGGCTTGGTTGAACAAATCAGCTTCATCGTTTCTCAGCCAAATTAACTTGGTTAACGGCGTCATTGGATGAATCGGTGTTCCGGTATGCTTGTAAATTTCCATGCCTTCGGGGCTGGCCTTTAACTTATCCGCATAGTTGACGGCGCGGTTATCGCCCCAGGTAATCGCCCGTGTCAGCGGCTTGTGATCCTCGTCAAGCAGAATCAGACTGTGCATGGCACAAGAAAATGCAATCCCTTTCAATTCTCCTTTCTTTAAATTTGCTTTGCGAATCACTTCAGTAATGCCGTCAGACATCGCTGAGAAAATTTCCTCTGGATCTTCCTCGGCCATATCAGGGGTATCTTGATAAAGCGGATATCCATTGTTGGAATATCCGTGAACCTTACCCTTAACATCGTAGAGCACGGTCTTAACACTGGTTGTTCCAATATCAACACCTAGCGTATAATCCATGTCAATAACTTCCCTTCTTTATTAGTGACAGTCACGGCCGAAACAAGCCTGATCGCGTGGTAAAAAATAATCGCTGCGTCGTTCTACCAATGTCAATCGTGAAGCATTGGTTCGGTACCGCTTCCAAATAAAAATATCATCTTAACTGGTATACTTCAAATATTTCGACCATTGAATTTACCAGCTTGTAAACGCAACCACAATTATATGAAAAACAATTTCACAATGCAAGAAATTTGTTGTAAAATATTTACAATGAGACAAAGTAAGCACTTATTATACATGAAAGGTGATCATTATGAGCTCGCCAGTCCAATTATTGAAACAATCGTTTGATGATCTAAGCAGAACCAATAAAAAAATTGCGAAATACGTCATGGAAAATCCACAGGCTGCCTCGGAGGCTAATATCGAGGATTTGGCCGAGGTGACCGAAACATCAACCGCTTCAGTCTCCCGTTTGGTAAAAACCTTGGGGTACGGTAACTTCCGCGAGTTTACGTTGGCATTGGCCTATACGCAATTGCGACCACAGAATCTGCCGATCTTTAAGGATATTGACGCCCAGGATTCTCTGGGAACGATCGCCGATAAAATTTTTAACAGCAGCCAGCGGGCGATTCAAGACACCCGTACCGGAATTGATGAAGATGAATTTGCCCGCGCCGTATTAAGGATTATCCATTGTCGGCGCCTGGGACTATTTGGTTTGGGTGGCTCTTCAGTGGTTGCCCTTGACGGCTACCACAAGTTTTTGCGGACCTCAATTGAATGCGCCTATTATCCGGACTTTGACGTACAGTTGATGCAAGCTGTAAAATTGGGGGAGGAAGATTGTGCAATCGTCATTTCTCACTCCGGTAAAAACCGCCAAACATTGAAAGTGGCTGAAACATTGAAGAAACGAAAGGTCCCAGTGATTGGGATCACCAGCTACCCCGATTCACCATTGGCGCTTCACAGCGACATCACGTTTATTTCGTCAAGTGATGAATCCAATTATCGTTCAGAGGGGATGTACTCGCTGATCGCCCAAATGGCAATCGTTGACACACTGTTTATGATGGCAACGGTTCGAATGGGCCCGGCGACAGAAGATACGATTCGCAACGTTCAAAATATTATTGAAAGTACTCGCGGCTAATACCGGTTAGTCGGGAAACTGAGATGACCTTTATATGAAGCGAAGAGATATTCAACCAATATATGCTGAAACATACCAGCGCCGTAAACGCACGCGCAGGGTTGTTCTCGGCATTTTTTTGTTGGTCGTCATTTTCTTGGTCAGCTTTTTGTTTCTCAAATGGCATGAAAATGAGCAGTTAAAAAAGTATCCAATTCGTGGCGTTGCCATTGATCAAAGCAATGGCTACATCGATTTTGAAAGCTTAAAAAGCCAGGGAATCAACTTCGTGTATTTAAAAGCGACTCAGGGAGCCGCGTATACCGACGACAGCTTTGATAGTAATTTCCAGCGTAGTCAGGGTTCCCAGTTACCGATTGGGGTTTATCACTATTTTAGTTTTACCAGTTCACCGGCTTCTCAGTTCAATAATTTCGTCCGCCAGGTTAAGTACAATACAGGAAGTCTGCCAATTTGTATTCAGGTGCAGTATTATGGCACGTTTGATGCGAATTCAATTCACTGGCAGAATGCGCGAAAATCCTTGAGTCGCTTAAGTCTGCTGTTAAAGAACTATTACAAACGGCCGGTGGTGATTTGCGCTTCTCATGAGGTGATTAAGAACCTCAAGTTAAAGGCAACTTCAAAGACCCAGTTTTGGGTAACGGATGGAAAATTAGGAAAGCCAAACGCGGATGCCACCTTCATTCAAGCAAATGCCAAGACGGGCTTTAAATTGGATCGGCAGTTGGTTTTTCTGCCAATGTCAGTTTTTAATGGCAATCGGGGCCAGTGGCATCGCTATGTTGACTAACGGATCGGGCATTTCTTCAACTGCCCGGTCAATTGTCAACATCAAGCCAAACAAAAAACCCACCAAATTGGTGAGCCGTCATTCAAGTTTTTTGGTTGCGTTAGCTGATTTAAGATCGTACGTATAGTTTTCCGACTCATCGTAAAATTTGATGGGTCTGGCTTCGTTCCCCCGAATTTCCAACTTATAGCCAAACTTGTCAACATAAGATAATTCATATCTTGTCAGCAGTGACACCTTTGCCGACATGTCTTTGCCATCAATCAATAATTTCAGATCTGGTCCGATTTCAATTTGGTGGACCCGATTTCTGTGATCAACATATTCCCAAGTGCCGACAAAAAAGAGTGGATCGGCTGGATCCGGCTGGTGACTTGGGGCCTTTCGGGTATGAAAAAGACTGAAAAGAAATGAAATCATAAAGATAAAGATGCTGCGTTTGCGCAAAAAATCATCCCCTTAATACAGATTAGAGTCCCAGTATACCTGCAAAATATAACAGAGAGTGTCTGATTTCGTTTTCATTGGGTTAAAACCTTGTTACAATTTAATTAAGAAGGGTGGTTGTTAAATTGATTAAATTAGGGATTATCGGAACCAACTGGATTACCCAGCAATTTGTCGAGGCCGTTAAATTGTCCGGCAGGTATGAGTTGGTCAGCGTTTACTCCAGGCACGCAGAAACGGCAAAGACCTTTGCTGAGAAAAATGGCGCGCAGGAGACGTTCACCGACCTCGACCAATTTTTATCCCAGGGGGCATTTGATACGGTGTATATTGCGTCGCCCAACAGCCTTCATTTTGCCCAGGCCAAAAAAGCGATTCAAGCCGGCAAAAATGTCATCGTCGAAAAACCCGCTTTCAGCACCCAAAAGCAAATGGCGGCAATTCAACAGCTGCTTGATGAAAACGATCAGGTCCTGTATTTTGAAGCGGCCAGAAATATTCATACTGAAAACTTTCATACGATTGAAAAGAAATTGGGCGAATTAAAAACCGTTCAGGGAGCAGAATTTACCTACTCGAAATATTCGTCTCGTTACGATAAGGTTTTAGCTGGAGAAGTGCCAAACGTCTTCTCGCCGAAGTTTGCCGGCGGCGCCTTGCAGGATTTGGGGGTCTACACCGTCTATGATGCGGTTGCGTTATTCGGAATGCCTGAAGATGCGGTTTACTTCCCACAACGGATCACTTCCGGTGTTGACGGCAAGGGAACAGCAATTTTAACTTATCCAGAGTATAATGTAACCTTGAACTTTTCAAAAATCACCAATTCCCATATGACGTCCGAAATTTATGGTTTGAAAGACTTAATTGAAATTGATGATGCCGGCGAAATTAACGCGGTGATCTATATTGATGATGATCAAAATAAACAGATGATTGGCAACACGATTAATGAGAACCCAATGCTGCCAGAGGCAAAAGATTTTGCCCGCGTCATCGAAGATCCGCATCACTCACAGAACCAAAAGGATTATGCCTACTGGCGTCAGTTGAGTGTTTACGTCAATCAGCTGATTTATCAGTTGCGGCAGTCCGCCCACATTTCGTTTACCGGCGAAGAGAATTAACCAAGAAAATGGAGAAACAACGTGATAGAAGAATTTAAAACCCATGCAGCAAAATTAGGCTACCAACAACCGACGGCCATTCAAAAAGCAGTCTACCAGCCCCTTAAAGACGGCCAAAGCGTGGTTGGCCTGGCACCAACCGGTTCAGGAAAGACAGTGGCTTTTGCCCTGCCATTACTTGAACAGATTCAACCGGATGACGGATTATCGCTTTTGGTCATTGAACCGTCTGCCGAACTGGCAATGCAGACGCAAAAAGTCCTTTTGGAATGGGGGAAGCTGATTGGCTTGTCAGTCGAGGGGATTATTGGCGGTGCCAACATTTCCCGCCAGATCGATAAGCTGAAAGATCACCCAAACGTGATTGTCGGAACAACCGGCCGGATTATGAACCTGATTGATTTGGGAAAGTTAAAACTCGATTCACTTCAGGCAATCGTCATCGATGAAGCGGACAATTTGTTAAGTGAAGACACGTTGGCCTCAATTCGGACCTTGGTTGATTTGGCCCCGGACGAAGTGTCACTTGGATTCTTTTCTGCGACCAAGAATGATCTTTTGACCCACATCAATCGCTGGTTTATTCAAGATATTCAGACCTATGATGTATCTGATATTGACGATACCCGCGGCGTTGTTTCGCATACTTTGTTGGAGGTGTCCAACAAGAAGAAAGCCCAGATGCTGTTGAGATTTCTCCACTTGAAGGATTTCAAGGCGCTCGTCTTTTTTGACAAGTTGGATACCCTTCAAAAAGTGGCCGGCTTTTTGGCGCATCGCCACATCAAAGAAGCTGCCCAGCTGACCAGTGAACAACGGCAAACGGTTCGCCAAAAGGCATTGAAAGATTTCCGCCAGGGAAAAGTTCGCCTCTTATTGACCACCGACGTTGCTGCTCGGGGGATGGACATTGATAAATTACCAGTGGTTGTGAATTTTGATTTGCCATCTGATCCGAAAACCTATATTCACCGGGTTGGCCGGACCGGACGGATGCACCAAGACGGAATGGTCATCAATATGGGGGATGATCATGACCTCCGGGATCTGAAAAAGTTGGTTAAACCATATGGTTACGAGCTGAAAAACATTTATTTCGATGGCAACCAGCTCTCCGATACCCGGCCGGATACACCGGTTAATTTGGATGATCAAAGCGATCGGCACGCGCCAAAGCCCCGGACTAAAGAAGCGGTTAAGTCCGAGTCCAAAAAGACAGTCCACAAGCGTCCGCAAATCAAGCCACAGGGCAAAAAGAAGCACAAACATTCCAAGCGAAAAGGGATGCATCATAAACGCACAGAACAATAATCCTCTTTACACAACTGCCGATAAATGAGAAAATTGACCTGCAGTTGTTTTGGCCCCATAGCACAACTGGATAGGGCACCCGCCTCCTAAGCGGTTGATCCCGGTTCGAGTCCGGGTGGGGTCAGTAAAAATCAATTAGGCTCTTAAAGCCTCAAAAACACCAGCGACGAACGTTAAGTTCACCGCTGGTGTTTTTAGTTTTGACGGGACTGTTAACTAATGAATTATCAAGCTTCTAACTGTTTAATTCCGGTCACAAATCAGTTGTGTTTCCTGCTTGTGAAATCGGTTTCACATGCCTATAATGATGACGGTACCAAAAACTTTAGGAGGTTGATTATTCATGCGCAGATTTAAATTTCGCTGGTTAATGTTGCTCGGTGTGATTGCTGTATTTGGATTGATTATCACTGGTTGTGGCCAGAAGAAGGCGGCTGATAAAGGGCCGTTGACGGTTGCCACATCCGGGACTCTTTACCCAACGTCGTATCATGATCAAAAGACGAATAAGCTGACCGGCTTTGACGTCGAAGTTGTGCGTGCCGTCGGGAAGAAATTGGGGAGAAAAGTGGTCTTTAAGGAAATGAACGTTGATGGTCAAGAGACTGCCGTTAAGACCGGCAAGGCTGATATGGCTGCCAATGACTTCTCCGTTTCGCCACAAAGGAAAAAGGAATTTGCATTATCGACGCCATATAAGCACTCGTTTAATAGTATTATTGTTCGAAAGAAAGATGATTCAGGCATTCATTCATGGGCCGATATTAAAGGCAAAAAAGCTGCTGGCGAGGCAGGGACCAATTACCAACGTCTTGCAAAGCAATTAGGTGCCAAGACGGTTAACTACAACAACGTTTCAAATGATGTTTATCTAAAAGATGTTGAAGCGGGTAAGACTGATTTGATCATGAATGATTATTACCTTCAAAAATTAGCGTTGGCTGCTGTTCCAAACAACACGTTGAAGATTATGCCAAATATGTACTTCACAACTAATGAGGACGGCAAGGGTGTTGGTATTTTGATGAAGAAGGGCAATACCAAGCTGCAAAAGCAGGTTGATAAGGCGCTTAAGGAATTGAAGAAGGATGGCACCCTCAAGAAGTTATCTGAGAAGTACTATCACGCAGACGTTACCAAGCAGCCCCACGTTCACATTTCAAAGACCTTTACCATTAAGTAGGGGTGGCGTTGCTGTTGGATATCATTAAATATTTGTCAATTCCAAATTTTTTCAATGCGCCACTGGCCGTGCGTTCGATTCCCCGCATTCTAGCGGGATTTCCGATGTCGATTGCGTTAACGGCGATCAGCTTTATTCTGGCGTTGATTTTGGGCCTGTTTCTGACGTTGGCTCAACTGAGCAAACGCAAATGGCTTCATTATCCGGCACGGGCATTCATCTCGTTTATGCGTGGGGTCCCGATGCTGGTCTTGCTGTTTATCATTTACTTTGGCTTTCGAGCCGACGCGCTTCCTGCGGCCGTCATTGCCTTTACGATTAACTGTAGTGCCTTTGTATCAGAAGTCTACCGGTCGTCGTTTAGCGCGGTTGATTATGGCCAATGGGAGGCAGCCTATTCACTTGGCTTGCCGTATCGAAAGGTCATTTCAAAAATTATCTTTCCGCAAGCCTTTCGAATTGCGATTCCGGCGTTGGGAAATATTTTACTTGATCTGTTCAAAGGCACTTCACTGGCAGCAATGATTACGGTCAGTGAAATGTTCATGGACGCTCAGATTGTTGCCGGTGCAAATCAAGATTACATGACGATTTACATCACGATTGCGGTGATTTACTGGTTCTTCTGTTGGTTGATGACGATTGGCCAGACACAGCTGGAACATTCGTTGGCTAAATAAGACTGCAAATTAAGGGACCTGTCAGCAAAACTTATGTTTTGCCGACAGGCCCTTTTAGTTATGATGTAAGAAATTCAAAAATCACTATCCAGCTCTATTACATCAGCATCTTTGCGACAACGGCCAGGATGACGATCATGACTACTGCCATCCCCAATAATTTAAAGCCGTCATTGACTGTGTAATAGCCCTTTGGAAATTCTTGTCGTTTCCGTCTTAATCCTTGTCGGTTAATTGGCATTTCCGTCACCGTCCTTGTCGTGGTTGATTCTTGGTTGTCTTGTTCGTACTATTTTTGAAAACGGCCCATTTTGACCAAAAGTAATTCAAAATAATTACGACTACGTTTTCAAATATTTTAACTAAAATTTGATTTTGGTGCATCAATGAGATTCCGATCCAAAGCAGGATCCATTCAATCACCAGAGTGGCCACCCGACCGCCGAAAAATGACGTCATTTCTTTGAGGTCACTGACCAATGATTTAGAAGGGGAATGAAAGACGAATGCTTTGTTGGTCAAGTAGGCGAATAAGACACTGACAACCCAGGCGATGAAATTATTGATCATGTAGTTCATCCCGGTAAATAAATGCAGCCCGGAAAAAATCAAAATGTTGACTGCAGTCGTTAAGACTCCCCAAAATAAATAGGCAATCACTTCTTGATATTGGTTATATAAGCTTTTTAACTTCTCAATCATTACCGTTTCTCCGCAATCACAAATTTAGGCCGGTGCTTGGTTTCCAGATAGATCTTGCCGACATATGTGCCTAAAATTCCAAGACTGAACAATTGGACACCACTTAGGAATAAAATGATCGACACCATTGACGCCCAACCATTAACCGAACCACCAAAGAACAGGGCTCGAATGACGACGAAAAAGAGACCGATAATCGAAAGGACAAACGTCAAGCCACCAACAAATGTCGCCATTTTGAGAGGAACGTCAGAAAAATCGACAATTGCTTCCATCGAATATTCAAACAGCTGAATCAGTGACCAAGAGGTTTCACCGGCGGCTCGAGGAACACCCTCATATTCCAAGTACTTGGTCTTAAAGCCCACCCAAGAAAACAGCCCCTTACTGAATCGATTGTATTCGGGCAGCTGTAAAATGGCATCGACATATTTGCGACTCATCAAGCGATAGTCGCGGACGTTTTGTTTCATCTGAACTTTAGACATCTTATTGATGATTTTATAAAAACTGGCAGATAGAAATGCCCGGATCGGGTTTTGCTTTCGTGATGTTTGAACACAGCCAACCACGTCGTAATCCTGGTCGGGGTCCTCTAAAATATCCACCATTTGTAACAACAGCTCAGGGGGATCCTGTAAGTCAACGTCCATGACGGCGACATAGTCTCCGTGTGCGTTGGCTAACCCGGCAGCAAATGCCGATTCCTTACCGAAGTTTCGTGAGAATGAGATGTAATGAACTTCGTCCGGATGGGCCGCGTTTAATTTGCGCATCACATCCAGTGTTTTGTCAGCCGAACCATCGTTGATGAAGAGGTAGTCGGGGTGGTACTGCTCTGTGTGGGATGCGTTTAATTTTTCAAACACAGTTTCTGTTGTGTCGTAGAAAAGTTCAACCGTTGGCTCCTCGTTAAAACAAGGAACAATTAGACTGATCGTTTTCAAAATATTTCCTCCATAACGTGTCTTTTTGACTTTGCTTTTGTGGCCTTTTGTTGGTAAGCTTGAATTCGTTTGGATTGACTAAATTCAAGAACAATGCCGCCCGCTTGGGACTCACATTGAAGTATGTAAAGAGCATGTCAACGTAAAATGATGATTCACCTTCTATTTCAAAAATTTGAACATCTAACAAATTATACCATAGAGATTTTTTTACAAAATTAAGTCGTTATTAAGTTTCGTGTCATATTTGCTATAATGAATCACAATAAAGGAGAATTAATTGATGAAACCAATCAAAGTCATGTCGATTTTTGGCACCCGTCCAGAAGCAATTAAAATGGCGCCAATTATCCTGTTAATGCAACAACATTTAAACCAATTTCAGCCAATTACAGTGGTGACCGCGCAGCATCGAGAAATGTTGGATCAGGTTCTTGAGGTCTTTCACATTAACCCCGATTATGATTTAAACATCATGAAGCAGGGCCAAACGCTAAGTGACATTACGACTCGGGTCATCACAGAGTTGGACCCGATCATTGAAAAGGCGAATCCGGACATCATTTTAGTTCATGGTGATACGACCACGACCTTTGCGGCAAGCATCAGCGCGTTTTATCACCAAATTAAAGTCGGACACGTTGAAGCCGGTTTGCGGACATGGAACAAGTTATCGCCCTACCCAGAGGAAATGAATCGTCAATTAACAGATGTTCTGGCGGACTTATACTTTGCACCAACCCAGCTCAGCCGCAATAATCTCTTAAAGGAGAATCATCCTGACAAAAATATTTACGTGACCGGAAATACTGCGATTGACGCCCTTAAGCAGACCGTGACGGCCGATTATCAACACTCGGTATTTGATGAACTCAACCAAAATTCAAAGATGATCTTATTGACCATGCATCGCAGGGAAAACCAGGGTGACCCAATGCGGCGGACTTTTGAAGCCATTAAAGAAGTGTTGGCCAGCCACCCCGATGTGGAAGTCGTTTATCCGGTTCATTTGAGCCCTGCCGTTCAAAAAGTTGCTCATGAGGTGTTCGATGGCGTCAAAGCGGTTCACTTAATTGAGCCGCTGGACGTGTTGGACTTTCACAACATGTCTGCCAGAAGCTTCTTTATCATGACTGATTCAGGTGGCGTCCAAGAAGAAGCCCCATCTTTGAAGAAGCCGGTACTGGTCCTTCGAGACACTACTGAGCGGCCAGAGGGGATCAAGGCCGGAACCTTACGACTAGTCGGAACCGACCCCAAGGTGATTAAGCGCGAAATGGAACGGCTGTTGGATGATCCCAAAGAATATCAGCGGATGGCCGAAGCCAAGAACCCGTATGGTGATGGCAATGCCTCACTCAGAATTTTAAACGCGATTCAACAACAGTTCAACCATTCATCAATCTAAGATAGAAAGTCGATAAGTTATGAAACGTGCATATGTGACCATCAAAAACTTCATTGAAATTATCGTCAAACGGTACTCGTCCGGAAACGTGTCGGATTCTGCGGCTGTGCTGGCCTTTTATACACTGTTGTCGATTTTTCCAATCTTTTTTATTATCGGTAGTGTCTTGAACATGTTTCATATTCAAATCAGCGAAGTTGAGGTCTATATTCGACCGTTATTTCCTGATCGAATCTATTTGATGCTGGAGCCGATCATCAATTCAACGCTTCAAAGTGGCGGTGCCAGTCAGTTGTCAGTTGGTTTAATTGTGACCATTTGGTCAGCCAGTCGCGCGATTGCGGCATTTCAACGCAGCATTAACAAGACATACGGCGTTGCGGCCAACCAAAACGCCATTTCAAATCGCCTGGTTTCATTTGTTTGGATGCTGGTTTTAATCTTAGCCGTTGTTTTGTTAATCATTGTTTTTGCTTTCAGTCAGATGTTTTTTGAATGGTTGAACCCAATATTAAACGTCCCCCATCGGATCCTGAATTTGATTGGGACGGTGAAATGGCCCGTGACCATTGCGATCGCCTGGCTGCTGCTCAGCCTTTTGTATTACTTTGTGCCAACTGCCAAGGTCAAATTCCGCTACATTTGGGTTGGTGCGTTGATTTCGACGCTGGGATTGATGATACTGGCTCAGGCCTTCACCGTTTACCTGCGGTTCTTTGCTCACCGAATCGATGCCTATAAGACGATTGGAACCTTCATTGTTTTGATGTTCTGGTTGGACTTTTCGGGAATCATTATGTTATTTGGCGGGGTGGTCAATGCGGCGATCCAAGAAATTCGCCAGGGCAAAATTCAAGAACAGCAGGATGCTCTGGAAACCGTCTGGAAACGAGCGCAACGGATTCGAAAAAGCAGACCGAAAAAAGCCAAGCGAATCAAGCGGTCCAAAAAGTAGGCTTTGCGACGGACAGGGGATGCCCTTGGCAAAATTAAAAGGACTGCGGCAAAATGTGATTTGCTACAGTCCCTTTAAAGAACGTCGAGGTGCTATTGCTGCGCTTTTTCAATTAAGTCGGCTGTAAATTGGTCAAGCTTTTTGATGTCGTCTTCATCGGGTTCCAAATTAATTTTAATGCTGTCTGAACCTTTGGTGGCACCGGTTTTTTCAAATGCTGCTTCAAACTTGTCAACTGAGGTGTTGTAAAACTCCTCGTAAAAGACATCCCCGGATCCGGCAACGCCGTAAACTTTGCCCTTAAGGTTCAGTTCACTGAGGTCGTCATAAAAATCCATTCCTTCTTCAGGAAGCGCGCCTTCATCATACGTGTACGGGCAAACGACACAAATATCGACATCTTCGAACGCGGCAGGATCGGTCTGGGAAATTTCGGTTTCTTTAACGTCGACGCCGGCGTCCTCAAAGGCTTCCGTGACGATGTCGGCAATATCTTCATTATTTCCAGTAATTGTTGCGTAAACAACGTGAGCAGTTATCATAATTTTTCATCCTCTATCTTAAATTGGTTTCAGTATACCAAATTGAAAAGTCAAAGTGAATTTCAATCACGCCACAAGGAAGGTTTTTTCATGGCAAACACAATTACAAAAATCGAAGCGCAGAAGCGAAAGGGTCGTTTTAACGTCTACGTTGACGGTCAATACGCATTTCCAATCAGTGAAGAAGTCTTGATTAAATACCGGGTCTTCAAGGGCATGGAAGTTGACGATCAGCTGATTGACAAGCTAAAAAACGCCGATAACATTTCCAAATTACATAGTCGCGCACTGAACTATTTGGCCCACAACCTGCGAACCGAGTACGAAGTCAGAGACAAGTTGGCCGACTTATCAGACGATCCGGAGGCCATTAATCAAGTGATTGATATTTTAGTCGATCAAAATTTGATTGACGACCAACGATACGCCGACAGTTATGTGCGGACGGTTGTCCGGGAACGTAAGAATGGCCCGGATTGGATCCGCCGTCATCTAAAGGATAAACGGGTTGCTGCCAATCAAGTTGAAACAGCACTTGACCATTACTATTCGGCAGATGATGTGATTGAAATTGGCGTTGAAGTTGCCGAAAAACAGTTGAAACGCTACAAACGTGATTCAGCCAAAATGGCCCTTAACAAGACCAAGGAACTCCTGATGCGCCGTGGCTTTCCGTATGGGGACATCGAAGAGATTATCAACCAAACCGATACCGATGAGATGGCAGAACAAGATCATGACGTGATTGATCAAGTGGCCGCTAAGTACTTTCGGCAATACGCCAAACTGCAGCCATATGAACGCACCCAAAAGACCAAACAGGCGCTTTTTAGAAAAGGGTTCTTGATGGACGACATCACCATCGCCATTGCCAAACTGACTGAATAAAATAATTTCGATATTAATGCGCACTCTGATATAATGACAAATGGATTGGTAACAATCGATGCTGTTAGCTTAGTCAGAAAGTGGGTATTCAAATGCCACGACTTCAAAAATTACCTGGAGAAGGAGACTTCATTGCGATTCAAAGCTATAAGCATGATGGCAGCTTGCATCGTATTTGGCGAGATACGATGGTATTAAAAACAAACGAAAATTCACTGATTGGATGTAATAATCATACATTGGTTACCGAAGATGACGGGCGTCATTGGGTAACGCGAGAGCCGGCACTGGTTTATTTTCATAAACATTACTGGTTTAACGTCGTAGCGATGATTCGAGACGACGGGATTGCCTATTATTGTAATTTGGCCTCCCCATACGTTCTTGACAAAGAGGCGTTAAAATATATTGATTATGACTTGGATGTCAAAGTTTTCCCCGACGGCAGGCGAAAATTACTGGATGCCGATGAGTATCTGGAATTTAGCAAGCGTTGGAATTATGGACCGGAGATCGATCATATCTTAAAACGCAATGTGAGAATTTTGGTGGACTGGATCGAAAATGAAAAGGGCCCGTTCTCAAAAGAATTTATTGCCATTTGGTATGAACGATACTTAGAGTTGTCTCGTCAGAATCAATGAGGAATTCTTCTTGTGACTGGTGCAATTTTTGCACTGGTCATTTTTTGTTTTATGATACAATGAAATTTATAAGTAAAAAATCAGTGCTAAAGTAAAAACGTAAGGAGCCTACAAATGCTCGAACGATTAAAAAAATCTCCGCTCATGTTTTGGTCATTAGAAATTTTGATTGTGGTTGCGATTATTTGGATCTGTACCAAGATCAGTTTTATGTTTTCGCCAATTGCGATCTTCTTTTCGACGGTTTTTATTCCAATTCTTCTGGCCGGCATTTTGTTTTATATGCTGAATCCGATTGTCAATTTATTGACGAAGGTTCGCTTTGGCAAGCACCATATTACCCGGACGTGGGCGACCACCCTGGTATTTTTGCTGCTTTTGGGGCTGGTCGCACTTGCCGCAACGGTGTTTATTCCAAAGATTGTCAATCAGTTAATCACGTTGGCCAACCAGTTACCGGACGCTGCCAAACAGGGCCAACAGTTAGTTGACAAGATGTTTAAGGGAATCAATTCCCAAACATTTTTGAAAAACATTGACCTTACGTCGATGACAGACAAACTATCCCGCAACGTCAATAAGTATGCCGAGACGATCTTTAACAGCGTGACGACCGGGTTAGGCGGGATCATTTCAGCGGCAGCCAACGTGGTGATTATTGCCGTAACCGTTCCGGTTGTCCTGTTTTATATGCTTAAGGACGGTTATCGGCTGGCACCGACCATCAAGAATATCTTGCCCGAACGTCACCGTGAACAAACGATGGATTTATTAGGTAAAATGAGTCACACCATCTCCAAATATATTTCCGGTCAGATGATCGAGTGTTTGTTTGTCGGGACCTTCACGGCGATTGGGTATGTGATTATCGGCACGCCATACGCATTGTTGTTGGGTGTGATTGCCGGAATTTGCAATATCATTCCATACCTTGGACCTTACATTGGAATTGCACCCGCCTTAATCGTGTCATTTTCTCACGGTGGCTTTTGGTCAGTTGTCTGGAATATCGTGGTTGTTTTAATCGTTCAACAAATTGACGGTAATCTGGTTTATCCGAACGTGATCGGCAAGTCGCTGGAAATTCATCCACTGACCATCATTATTATTTTGTTGGCTGCCGGAAACATTGCCGGGTTGATGGGGATGATTTTAGCCGTTCCTTTGTACGCTGTGGTAAAAGTGATTGTGGTTCACTTGTATAATATTTACCAGCTGGAATAACACAAAAACGTTAATTATCTTTAATAAACATTGACGTTGACCGTGATTATGCTACTATTTAAGATGTGTTTATTTTAAGCTAACATTCAAAGTATTGATTAAGTAGGAGATTGTATGAAAAAAGTAATAACGTATGGGACGTTTGATTTGCTGCACAAGGGCCACGTCCGCTTATTAAAGCGTGCCAAGGCACTTGGTGATCACCTCACCGTTTGCTTGTCGTCAGATGAGTTTAACGCTGAAAAGGGTAAAAAAGCATACACGTCATACGAAGATCGAAAGTATATTCTTGAAGCCATTAAATACGTCGATGAAGTGATTCCGGAAACCAACTGGGACCAAAAAATTCACGACGTTCAAGATCGCGATATCGACGTTTTTGTCATGGGTGACGACTGGAAAGGGAAATTCGACTTCTTAAAGGACTATTGCGAAGTTGTTTATTTGCCTCGAACCGAAGGCATTTCCACGACCAAGATCAAGGAAGACTTAGGTCTTACCGACACTAAGGATTGGCAAGCATAAAGACCGAGTTGAGCTGCTTTTTGGCGCACGTTTTAGCTTGGTAGCATTCGTGACTCAAAAGGGGCTGGGACAAAACTCATGTTTTGCCGCCAGCCCCTTTAATCTCAATGGTGATATCGCATGAACGTGGGGCAAAGGGGCCGCGTCGGGTGCACGGCCGTCATTTTTCGGATAGTTGATTCGAAAAAATATTGGCCGTGCAGGACGCGCGGGGCCCTTTGTCCCATTTGCAGTTGATTATTCAGGAGGAAATTATGGGACGAGCAATCTTTTTGGTAACATCCATTCAAGGTATTCGAAAAGCAACCTTTAAAAAGCAGTTAATGTCATTACTCACAACGGATTTTCAAGTCGTTGTCCTTTTGGCAATGACTGATTTTGATGAAATTTGGCAGGCAGAACGTGAATTTACCCGCCTTGATTTACCGGCAGCCGGACCGGCAGTGCGGTTGATCTCATTGGCGGACATCTATGCGGATCACGAAGGCATCGACTTAAAGCAAGGCGATTTCTTAAACCCTTCGCTCGATGATCTAAGAGCCTATGATGCCCACCTTGGCAAATTACCACTAACCAGGTATATTGATGACGATGGCGACATTGTTGCGGAAACGTTATTTGGGGATGACGCCGTTAGACTACATACACTGTTATTTGACAAATCCAGTCGGGTTATTCAGATCAACACCTATGATCACCAAGATCAGTTATTTGGAATCGAAAAGTTTGAAGATGACAATCTGGTTGAAAGTCTGCTTTTGAATGCCAAGGGGCAGCTCGTCTACCGATTCACCAACTACATTAAAAATCAAAAAGTCACCTACAGTGTGACGCAAAGCTCAATTATTGCCGCTCCGCAAGATCTGTCTGAATTGGTCGATGAAAAAACCAATAATACCGACGAGATGCTTCGAACGTTTGAAGGACAAGGGCGGTCAACGTTTACCAAAGCACTGTCGTACAGTGATTATCATCGCTATGACGATATTAACGCCTTTTATCACCAGGTCTTATTGAACATGGATATTAAGGATGCCCGGACGTATATTGATATTGATAACATTGTCGATGCATCCAAGTACCTGCCTGGAAAACGAATCTTTAATTATTAAGGGGAAATCAAATTGCGAGCGATATTATCAGGAGTCCATCAAAAAAAGGGAAAACAGGTTCTGGAATTCGAACTGCTGGACGTTTCGGCTTCACTAGAAAACGCCTACTTTTTGTTTGTCGAAAAAAATAGCCTGGCATCAATCATGAAGCCGATCAGCAAGATCTTGACCCACAACATTGTCCGGGTCAATATTGATGCGCAGGACTTTCATTTTGAATCGGAAGATCAAACTGAATTTGAATGGCAGATCTTTTTGATTCACAATAGTTTGTCCAACAAAAGCGTTATCCAGGTTGAAAGTGAATATTTAAGTGATCGCCACCAGTTAGAGCTCACCAGTTATTATCAATTTAACAGTGATGCGCAGGGGATGGCATTATTCAACCTTCGGACACATCAATCCGATCAGGAATTTATGATTAACTCCGTCAACTTGACCGATCAAAACTTGGAAATCACTGGCTACAACAAGATTAACGGCACCATTATCAAGAACCAGCGGATTATTCTTAAAAATCATACAACGGCCGGGAAATTGGAATACCCGGTCACCAAAAAGTTGTTTGAGGGAATGTTCACGGTAGCGATCCCACTCACGGATATTCCTCAGAATTCAGTTGGTGAGCTTTACATTGAATATGAATTAAACGGAAAAGAAATCAAGCAGCGTTTGATTATCTCCAAATCTCTGGCAGGTCAATCAACTGAAATTAAACAACCCGGCAACCGTATGATTACCCTTGAGAAGCGCTTTGACAATGGCATTTTGGTCAAAGAATTCCAAGGCGCTTCAGTCTTTGAAAAGCTCGGGGCTGCGGGCGGCAAAGCGTCAACCGTGGTTGATGTGATTCGCATGGTTCAAGATAAGCTGAACTTGGTCCGAATGCGTTTCTTGTTCAAATCTGGTCACTCACCATATGAGAACACAACGATTATTTTTGAAAGCTTTGGGGGTCGTCAGGTTAGTGACAGTCCGTTTGCAATTTATAAGACTTTCAAAACGTTGTATCCCGGCATCAAAATGATCTGGTCAATTGACCGCTCACAGAAGAAATTTTGTAAGGAGAATCAGATTGCCTATGTGATCCGTCGGACGAACAAATGGGTCCGGGTTTTGGAAAAATCACAGTTTTGGATTAGCAATGCCCGCTTCCCAACTTGGGTTAAGAAGCCGAACTACGTGACTTATATCCAGACATGGCACGGAACACCGCTTAAAAAGCTTGGCTTGGATATTGAAAATGTTTCAATGCCGGGGACTACGACGGCCAAGTATCACAAGAACTTTGTTCGAGAAGCAAACCGTTGGGATGCGCTGGTTTCACCAAATGATTACTCAACGCAGATTTTCCGTTCGGCCTTTGGCTTCAACAACCAGATTTTAAAGATTGGGTATCCACGGAACGATGAATTGATTAATACTCAAAAGGAAGATATTAACGCCATCAAGGAACAACTCGGAATCCCACTGAATAAGAAAGTGGTCATGTACGCACCGACTTATCGGGACAACCAGTTTGCCGAAAAGGGGAAGTATACCTTTGAACTGCCATTTAATCTTGACGATTTCCGTCAATCATTTGGCGATGACACTGTCCTAGTCTTGAGAATGCATTATCTCATTTCAAATGCGTTGGATATCTCCGAGTATTCAGACTTTGTCTATGATTTCTCAGATTATCCAAATATTAGTGACTTGTACCTGGTTTCCGATCTCTTGATCACTGATTACTCATCTGTTTTCTTCGATTACGCCTACTTGAAACGGCCAATTCTGTTCTACCCTTACGACTATCATTTGTACAAGGAAGAACTCCGGGGATTCTACCTCAACTATGAAAAAGACTTGCCCGGAAAGATTGCCAACAATTCCAAGCAGCTCCTTGAAGAAATTGACCATGCGCTGGCCCATCCCGATATGTCTGCCAATGAGAAGTTTATGAACTTTTACAATCGTTTCTGTGCGATTAACGATGGCTTAAGTTCATTAAAAGTTGTCAACTACGTGATGCACCAGGTTGAAAGTGGCATGTAAGCAACTGAATCATTTGATTTACGAGGACTTGTGTGGGACTTCTATGGCATGAGTCCTTTTTGTTTGAATGAAGCGAGGGTTCTAGGAGTCAAGGCCAAAACGTGTTAAAATTAATTAGTTATTGACTCGTCTGAAAGGAAGTAAATATGAATACCCAACAATTAGAAAAGGAAGACAGTACCCGGCGGACATTTGCGATTATCTCTCACCCTGATGCCGGTAAAACGACTATCACGGAGCAATTGCTTTTGTTCGGGGGCGTTGTTCGCTCGGCCGGAACGGTTAAGGCCAGAAAGACCGGCAACTATGCCAAATCCGACTGGATGGAAATTGAACAGAAACGTGGTATTTCGGTTACCAGTTCTGTGATGCAGTTTGATTATGCCGGTAAACGAATCAACATTTTGGATACCCCGGGTCATGAGGATTTCTCGGAAGATACTTACCGGACTTTGATGGCCGTTGATTCAGCTGTCATGGTCATTGACTCTGCCAAAGGAATCGAACCGCAGACCAAGAAACTATTCCAAATATGTAAAATGCGGGGAATTCCAATTTTTACGTTTATGAACAAGCTCGATCGCGACGGTCGTGAACCGATGGACTTGATTGACGAGCTGGAAAACGTCTTGGGAATCGAAGCATACCCAATGAACTGGCCGATCGGCATGGGAAAGACTCTGACTGGGATTTTTGACCGCTATAATCATAACGTGGAACTCTATAATCATGCCAAAGATAATAAACCATCGGAAATTGTTGATTTGGATGACAATAACAATCCGATCAACAACGAGAAATTGGCTGAAGACGAGCAGTTTGAAGATGCCAAGGACGCCATTGACCTCTTGGATATGGCCGGTAATCAATTTGATGAAGGCAAAATTGCGACCGGAGATATGACACCTGTATTCTTCGGATCCGCGTTGGTTAACTTTGGGGTCAAGACTTTTTTTGACGCCTATTTGAAGTACGCACCGGCACCGAGTGCACATAAGACGGAAGATGGGGACGTTGTTCAACCAGATGACGAGACATTCTCGGGCTTCGTCTTCAAAATTCAGGCCAACATGAATCCCAATCACCGGGATCGGATTGCCTTTGTTCGGGTTTGTTCCGGAGAATTTGAGAAGGGGATGGACGTCAACCTGTATCGGACGCAAAAGAAGCTGAGGCTATCCAATGTGACCGAGTTCATGGCCAATACCAGGGAGAACGTTAAAACCGCTGTTGCCGGCGATATTATCGGGTTATACGATACCGGTAATTTTCAGATTGGCGATACCATTTATTCTGGTAAGAAAAAAGTCGCTTTTGAAAAGCTGCCACAATTTACACCAGAACTATTTGTCCGCGTTTCTGCAAAGAACGTCATGAAACAAAAGTCATTTCATAAGGGAATTGACCAATTGGTTCAAGAAGGCGCAGTCCAACTGTATCAATCCTATACCACCAATGATTATATTTTGGGGGCAGTCGGTCAGCTGCAGTTTGAAGTGTTCCAGTTCAGAATGCAGAACGAATATAATTCTGAAGTTAACATGGATCCGATGGGCCATAAAATTGCCCGCTGGATTGATCCTGAGCAACTGGACGAAAAGATGTCGTCATCACGAAACTTATTGGTCAAGGATCGCGCCGGCAATCAGTTATTCTTATTTGAAAACGAATTTGCCCTGCGTTGGTTCAAGGACAAATATCCAGATGTTCAATTAACCGCTAAACTATAATTTAAATTTCGAAAGAAGAGATATGACAATGGCTTCCAAACATTTATCAGCATGTACAACCGTTCTTGTCGGCAAAAAGGCTTCCATTGACGGATCGACGATGATTGCCAGAAATGACGATACATTCCTGCCACTGACCCCTCAGCGTTTTTACGTTGAGCCGGCCAATGATCATCAAGAAGGCGAATGGGCATCCAACCAAAACGGGTTTAAGGCACCACTTCCTAAGAAAGCGTATCGCTACTCATTGACGCCAAATGTCGAAGTTGACAAAGAAGGGGTCTATGCCGAAAGTGGCTTTAACGAAAAAAACGTTGCGATGAGTGCTACCGAAAGTGTTTATGGAAATGAACGGGCGTTGGCGTTTGATCCGCTGGTTAAGGATGGCCTGGCTGAAGATTCACTGCAGTCCATGGTTCTGCCATACATTGACTCCGCCCGCGATGGTGTCAAATATCTCGGCGGCCTGATTAAAAAATATGGGTCACCTGAAGGCAACGGTGTCTTATTTAGTGACAAGCATGAAGTTTGGTATATGGAAATCGTCACTGGTCACCATTGGGTTGCCCAACGGATTCCAGACGACGCGTATGCCATTGCTGCCAACCAGGTTGCAATTCAGCAAGTTGATTTTAAAGATTCCGACAACTTTATGTACTCCGATGGCATTCAAAAATTTGTTAAGAAGTATCACTTGAATACTGACAAGGAAGGGTTTAACTTCCGTCATATTTTTGGAACCGATAACGAAAAGGACCGCCATTACAACACACCACGCGTTTGGTTTGGCCAGAAGTATTTGAACCCTGAAATTGAGCAGTCACCGACCTCATCAGACTTGCCGTTTATTTGTCATACTGATCATAAAATCAGTGTTGAAGATGTGGAATACATCTTAGGGTCTCACTACAATGAAACACCTTACGATCCGTTTAGTCGCGGAAATGAGGCGACCAAGACGTTATTCCGGCCGATTTCAATGAACCGGACCCAAAATTCCCATGTCCTCCAAATTCGCAATGACGTTGATAATAATAGTAACGCGATTATGTGGTTATGCTTTGGTGTGCCGGCATTTTCACCATACGTCCCGTTCTTTGCCAATGCGACCGACACCGACGATACCTACGCCAACACGCCGGTTCATTGCGATGACGTCAGCGCCTACTGGATGTATCGTAAGCTGTCGATGTTGGTTGAATCGCACTATTCTGAATTTATCCAAGATGATGTCGATTTCTTAACCGACATGAAGGAACAGTTGCGCCGACACGTTCAAAATGCAATTGATGAAAGCCAGGCGTTGAAGGGTCAGGAACTAACGGATTACTTGACTGGCCAAAATCACGATGTCGTTAAAATGATGCGGATTGCCACTGAGAAGTTCAATCATCAATTGATTGAAAAGGGCCTGACGTTGTCCAAATTGACGTTTAATATGGATAAAAATCTGTAATAGTTAGGCATCATTTAATAAAATAGCAAATCAAAAAACACAAACTGCGCGATTGCGGTTTGTGTTTTTTTTGTGAAATTTTCCTCCTGAGGCCAAATATTGAAGTCTGTCGTGTCAAAGTTTGTTTACATGGGTAATTTTAGCTGGGTGATTAACTTTGATGACAGATTATATTTTCTTATTCAGGTATAATTTCAGTAAGGGGTTGAGGAAATGGACATTGGAAACAAAATTAAAACTTACCGAAAAATTCAGAACCTTTCTCAAGAAGAATTGGCCCGTAAAGTTTATGTGTCACGACAAACCGTTTCAAATTGGGAAACCAATAAACGGTATCCTGATATTCAAAATATTTTATTGTTGAGTGTTCTTTTTGACGTTTCTGTGGATGAACTCATTAGAGGAGATTTGGAGGCTATGAAAGATAAGTTGTCCAATAAACAAGTAAACCGGGCAATGTCTGTCTATACATTGATCATGCTCATCGCTGCGATGATTGGCGCTATTTCGATTGGACCGGTGTTCTATTTTGAAGAATCGACAACCGTGGTTTTTCTGCCGATTATTTGTTTTGCGATCATGTTACTGAGCTCGTTTAAGCTCGAACGCTTGAAAAACCGCCAAGACCTCAAAACATTTTCTGAAATTGTGGCCTACGTAGCCGAAAGTGAGGTTGAAACGCAACGAACAAAGCGAGTTCTCGGAAAAGATAAAATACAAAAGGCAATCATGATGATTGCGTTCGCGGCGGCTTTCATACTGATCAGCTTGATTTCAATTTTTCTGTTCGGACGCTTCAATTGAACGTTTACTTCGGATGTTAAAAAATGTCCTAATCGGTTTGCGTAATCACAAACTCGATTAGGACATTTAGCTTCATCAATTGCTTGGTATTGTTACATTTTAACCAACAACCAATGGTTTTTTAAGAATCAACGTTGACATACTTGTTAAAGATGATGGATTGATCTGCCAACTCGTACCAAATCAGTCCTTGATCATCGATAATGCGAGCTTTGATCGATACTCGACTGCCAGCCATCAACTGACCAACTCGGGATCCGTAAGGCTTATCGAAGACATCCACCGATTGGTCGGAAACAAAATCAATCGTTCCAAACCACATGACCGGATTTCTGGAAGTTTTGGTAATTGGCGGCAGAAAGTGATTAATTGGTGGATCACTTGGCTCCAAGTCGCTGTTTTTGATCCACTCAAAGCCGCCAATGTTTAACCAGTTTTGATGATCAGTTGTTTCAATGCGGGCAAAAATCTTGATAACGGCGTTTGCTGGCAAGCTGGATTGTAATTCGTGACCATTTGGTTCGCTGAACACAACATGTCGTTTTTTTAAACGGACGTAATATTCAACTGGCTGGACAGTCTGCCAGTCTTTTCGGCGGTAATAAAAAATAATTCTGTGAATTTGTTTATCAAATAGGCCATAGGTCTTACCGGTTCTATTGATAACGCGGTATCCGGGAATGGATTTTTCCTCGACGTCAAAAGATTGACCGAGTTTTCCCGAATGAATCGTGACTTGATGACGAAATTCACCGGTATCAATATCCAGGTAATAGACAAGGACGGGTAATCCTTCCTTTAAGGCGTATCGGAGTGTGACGCGTTGATCCGTCTCTTCAAAGTAGGTTGAAAAGTTGGTAATCGTCACCAAATAATAATTGTCAAAGTGGGGCAGTTGGAGTGAAAATCGCTCGCCCGTGGTGCCGCTTAAAATATCAGGGGCTTTGATGGGGTTGTCGTCCTCATCCAGATAAAAGAAAGTGACGTGTGACTGGATTTTAAGGGTTTCAACTGGATCTGGGGTGTGGGTTGACGCACCTATTAACCCATCTGAGTCATCTGTGACCGGTTTAACGTCAGATTGAGCATCTGGCTGGGCATCCGCAAGTGAATCGACATCAACATGCCGCCGACGCTTTTTTAAGTGGTAATCACGTCGATGCGCTCGCCGACCTGAATAACGATGGGAACGCGGAGACACAAATATATTTAATTGTTGTTTAAGCCAACCCATCAACTTCATTACTTAACGCTCCGTTCTGAACTGTTCTACTGAAAATTATAGCATAGTCGGTGATTGGACAAAGACATTCAAATCAAAAATTGCCCAAACTTTTATAACTTGACCTTAATTTTGAGCTTGGTGGACGGTTCTCAAAGTTAGTTTCCAAAAATATCTGTCGATCAAAACCCGCTATTTAATCCCCAATTCAGTTGGGGAATAGCTGAAACCAAAAAAGGTCCAAACAAAACATGTCGTTTTATTCGGACCTTTGGTTTGTAAAACCACGATTTAATTCAAATTACTTATCAGTCTTGTTTGAGTCGGGTTTTGGCGCTGATTGGGCTTGTGCTTGCCCAGGTGCCTTGATAACGATGTTGCCCTTACTGTCCACGTCAGCTGTTAATGTGGCAGCATTTTCGTGATCCAAGTAGAAGTCGGCAACTTTATCTTCAATCTGCTCTTGGATAACTCTTCGAAGTGGACGAGCACCCATTGCCGGATTGTATCCCAACTCAACCAACTTGGCTTTTGCCTTGTCGGTCACGTTGATGACCAATCCTTGTTGCTTAAGCATGCTGTTGACGTCGTCGATCATCAGCGAAACAATCTTTTGTAGGTTGTCTTTTGACAATGCGTGGAATTCAACAATATCGTCAAACCGATTCAATAATTCCGGCTTGAAGTAGTCGGTTAACTTGTCGATAATTGAATGAGTCTTTCCGCTTGCCGCAGCAGCAAACCCAACGTTGGCTTCCGCATTACCCTGACCGGCATTACTGGTCATGATGATGATGGTGTCCTTGAATGAAACAGTTCTGCCCTGACTATCGGTTAAACGACCGTCGTCAAGAATTTGCAGGAACATGTGAAGAACATCAGGGTGTGCCTTTTCAACTTCATCCAGTAAAATCAATGAGTATGGGTGACGACGAACTTGTTCGGTCAACTGACCGGCTTCTTCGTACCCAACGTAGCCAGGAGGCGAACCGATCAACTTGGCCACTGAATGCGGCTCCATGTACTCAGACATGTCAAACCGGATCATCGAATCCTTCGAGCCAAACAGTTCATAAGCCAATTGCTTAGCTAACTCGGTCTTACCAACTCCGGTAGGGCCAACGAATAGGAATGAGCCAATTGGACGTCCCGTTCCGTTGAAACCAACTCGGTTACGACGAATTGCCCGGGCAACTTTTTCCACGGCTTCGTCTTGACCAATCACGTGTTTCTCAAGGTTAGGGCCTAAATTACGAAGCTGCTGTTGTTCTTTGGCTTGTAATTCGCCAACTGGAATTTCAGTTTTTTCTTCGACAATTTGTTCCATATCCTTCGCAGTGACCTGTGGGGTATCTGCTGAAGAAACATTGTCAGTGTTCTTGGCTTTTTCGAGCTTGGTAACTTGGTCCCGATAGTAAGCGGCCTTTTCGTAGTCTTCGCTCCTAAGGGCTGCCTGCTTTTGCTTTTCAGCACTTTGAATTTTTTCATCCACGGTATGTGGGTCAACCGCATTGATGGTCAAATTCTTTCTGGAACCCGCTTCATCGAGTAAGTCGATCGCCTTGTCCGGTAAGAACCGATCCTGAATATAACGATCGGATAATTTAACGGCTGCTTCAATTGCGTCATCGGTGTACTTAACGTGGTGATAATCTTCGTAACGCTTTTGAATTCCCTTTAGAATCTTAACGGATTCTTCAGGACTTGGTTCATCGACCGTTACGGGTTGAAGACGACGTGCAAGTGCTGAATCCTTTTCAATATCACGGTATTCTTTTAAAGTCGTAGCACCGATTAACTGGAATTCGCCCCGAGCCAAAGCCGGCTTAAGGACATTTCCGGCATCCATACCGCCTTCAGCATTTCCGGCACCGACAATTTCATGGATTTCATCAATAAACAGGATGATGTCCGGGTTGTCTTGAACTTCCTTGATTAGCTGCTGCATTCGTTGTTCAAATTGACCACGAATGCCCGTTCCTTGAACAAGTGAAACCACGTCAAGGCGGATAATTTGCTTGTTTTGAAGTTTGGAAGGAACGTTACCTGAGACAATCTCTTGAGCCAGGCCTTCAACAACAGCAGTTTTACCCACACCGGCTTCTCCAATGAGAACCGGGTTGTTTTTGGTACGTCGATTCAGGATTTCAATGACACGTTGAATTTCATTATCTCGACCGATGACGGGATCAACTTTGCCGTCTTTTGCAAGTTGCGTTAAGTTGATACCATACTGACCGAGCAGTGAATTGCCACCCTGACCGCCATTTTGTGGGCGATTAGGGCCGCCATTGTTGGGTCCCATTGGTTGGGTTGGTGGCACTTGTTGACCATTGGTTGGATCAACGTTTCCGCCTTGCATTGCACGGAAAATGTCATCTAATCCACCAAAACCAAATGGATCTTGAGCCATATTTTGAGCACCTCCTGTATTACCTTGTTTGTTCGAGAGGAGTTGATAGCAATTTTGGCAAAGGTTAATGGTTTGCTTTTGCCCATTCACGTTCGTGTACAGATGAATGGTTGCGGGATTTTTATGGCAATTTTGACATAGCATTAATTGCTTTCCTCCTTTAATATAGAAATAAAGGATAAAGAAGGACAAACTGTTACTGACCAACTTTGACCTTTGAAAATATTATACAACAACACTATTTGTAATCAAGTAATTGAACTTTTATTCATTTGAAAGGAGATGTGTTCTTTGACACAAGACCGACCAGACTACAGTCAGCTGCTTAGACAGCTTGAGGCTGGAGACATTGACAAGATTGAGGTTCGGCCCGATTCGTTTATGACGTTTCAAACCGCCTACATGAATTTTGACCACCGGAAGCGAATTATCGGCACCGCAAGTGAGGGTGGCGTGATTACGTATATTTACGAACGGGACCAAACAGAAAAAAAATCATCTTAAACCTTGTAAGCGGTTAAGTTTAAACTTGTATTTTGCAGTATATATTGCTATTCTTAACTAAGTAAAGAAAAATTCTAAATTTTGAGTCCCATCTTCAAAATTTAAAGTCTTATCAGAGGAGATTGATTAATAATGGAAAAACGTCAATATAACATCATTGCAGAAACTGGAATTCACGCACGTCCAGCAACACTTTTGGTACAAACAGCAAGCAAGTTTAACTCAGACATTACACTTGAATATCAAGACAAGTCTGTTAACTTGAAGTCAATTATGGGTGTGATGTCACTCGGTGTTGGCCAAAGTGCTGCCGTTACAATTACCGCGGACGGTGACGACGAAAAACAAGCAATTGATGCCATTTCTGAATCAATGAAAGCAGAAGGACTGACTGAATAATTTCATGAAAGCCTTTAAGGGGATTGCCGCAAGTGACGGAATTGCGATTGCGTCTGCATTTCGGTTAACTGAACCTGATCTAAGCTTCAAGAAGCGAACGGTTACTGATGCCTCTGATGAAATTAAGCGGCTTTATGCTGCGATCGATGTCTCAAAAGACGAGCTTTTAACAATTCAACAAAAAACACTTGAAGACCTCGGCAGCCATGAAGCTGAGGTCTTTAAAGCTCATGTGGCGATTTTATCCGACCCGGAACTACTGAAGCGGATTAAGTCGACCATTGAGAAGGATAAGCTGAACGCTGAGTATGCATTGACCAAGGTGACTGATAGTTATATCAAAATCTTTGATTCAATGACCGATAATGAGTATATTAGACAACGTTCCAGTGATATTCATGATGTTACCAAGCGTGTCTTGAGCCACTTGCTGGGTGTGCCATTAGTTGACCCGGCGCTCATTCATCAACCGGTGATTATAATTGCTCACGACCTGACCCCAAGTGATACGGCGCAATTTGTACCGACTTACGTTAAAGGAATCGTGTCAGACATGGGAGGTCGGACGTCTCATTCGGCAATTATGTCACGCTCATTAGAAATTCCTGCCGTTGTTGGCTTCACCGGTTCGCTTTCTGAAATTAAGAACGGGGAGACCGTCATTGTTGACGGATCAACCGGAAATGTGATTGTTAATCCGACAGAAGCGCAAAAAGAAGAATTTACTCAAAAACAGACTGCTTACCAAAAACGTCAGAATCGCTTAGCCAATCTGCGTTTTCAGACGACCAGCTCTTCAGACGGGAAGCATCCAATTTTGGCTGCCAACATCGGTACTTTGGACGATCTTCAAGGGGCCGTTGAAAACGGGGCTGAAGGAATTGGCTTATTTAGAACGGAATTCTTGTATATGGATACGAATCATCTTCCGACAGAGGATGAGCAATTCAAGGTCTATAAGCAGGTTCTGGAGACGATGGACCACAAACCGGTGATTATTCGAACCGCTGATATTGGTGGCGATAAGGATTTACCTTATCTAAAGGTTCCTAAGGAAGATAATCCATTTTTGGGTTACCGCGCTATCCGGATGAGCCTGGATAAACCGGATATTTTCCGGACACAGCTGCGGGCATTATTGCGCGCTTCTGCATTTGGAAAGTTGTCCATCATGTTTCCAATGATTACGACGATTAACGAACTGCAGCGGGCAAAAACAATTCTGAATCAGGAACGAATTAAGCTGATTCGTGAAAAGGTGCCGGTTAAGCCAGTCCGTGTTGGGATTATGGTTGAAGTACCGGCAGCGGCTATTTTAGCCGATCAGTTTGCCAATGAAGTTGATTTCATGAGTATTGGAACGAACGATTTGATTCAATACATCATGGCGGCCGATCGTGGTAACCGTCACGTTTCGTACCTTTATCAACCATACAACCCGGCGGTTTTGCGATTAATTAAGAATATTATCGATGCCTGTCATGACAACCATTTACCTGCGTACATGTGTGGTGAGATGGCTGGCGACCAGTTGGCCATTCCAATTTTAGTCGGAATGGGCCTCGATGAATTCTCGATGAATGCATCGTCGATTTTGAAATCCCGGGCGCTGATCCGGCGTTTGGATTCCAGGGAAATGGTGACGCTTGCCAACAAGGCACTGACCATGGCCAGTACCAGCGAAGAAGTGGTTGCCTTCATCCATCAGGCGCTTAATGACGGCCAATAGATTTATAAATAACTTAAAGAACAAGCTGTTAAGGGCGTCAGACCGTCTATTAACGGCTTGTTCTTTTCGTTTTGGCGGTTTGCAATAGCAGAACCAAACCAATATAATTACAATGATTGTGAGACTATACCCCTATGTAGGGCAAGCACGCAATGATGTATTTCACGATTTGAGAAAATGAATCAGACTTTTCCAGAAAGGGGTGTCAGCCGTGAATATCGGGATTTTTACAGATACATATTTTCCACAGGTTAGCGGCGTTGCAACCTCGATTAAGACCCTTAAAAATGAACTTGAGCGACAGGGAAACCAGGTCTATATCTTCACAACGACAGATCCTCACGTTGATAAAGATACCTACGAGCAAAATATTTTCAGGTTCTCCAGCATTCCATTTATCTCATTTACCGACCGGCGAATTGCTGTGCGGGGCTTGTTTCAAGCTTATGAAATTGCTAAGGAATTAAACTTGGATATTGTGCATACGCAGACCGAATTTTCAATGGGGATGATTGGCAAGTTTGTTGCCAAGAATTTAAATATTCCCTGCATCCACACCTATCACACGATGTATGAAGACTACCTGCATTACGTGGCGAATGGTAAATTGTTGAGACCAGTTCACGTTAAAGAGGGAACTTTGGCGTTTTGTTATCATCTGGCCGGCGTTGTTGCCCCCAGTGATCGGGTGCTGGACAAGCTCACCGATTATGGTGTCAAAAGTCAGATGCGCATCATCCCAACTGGCATTGACGTTGATATGTACGCGGAAGAAATCAAGACGGATATCAGAAGCGAATATCACATTTCACCGGACACACCGCTGATGCTTTCAGTTAGCCGTCTGGCTTATGAAAAGAATATTTCAGAAATCATTGACTACCTCCCGCAAATTCTCAAGCAGGTTCCAAAAGCAGTCCTAATGATTGTCGGCGACGGCCCTGCGAAAGATGATCTAATGAAGCAGGTGCATGATCAACAGCTTGATGATCACGTAATATTCACCGGCGAGGTTGAAAATGATCACGTCAACGCCTTTTATCGGGCTTGCGACGTCTTTGTTTCAACTTCCAAATCGGAGTCACAGGGGTTGACCTATATTGAAGCGCTGGCGGCCGGACTTCCGGTCGTCGTCAGTGCCAGTGATTACACCAACGGACTTTTAAGTACTGAGACACTTGGTCAGACGTTTGAACACGACGATGATTTTGTGGGAATTGTGACACAGTATCTGAAACACGAAATTGATGTGGAAACACCCAAAGCCAAGCAAATTTTGAAGACCAAGCTCAACGCAATTTCTGCTGAGACCTTCGGCAAGCGGGTGATTAATTTTTACCATGATGTTGTCGTTGAACAGGCACTTCAAAAAGATGCGACCACCAATATTGATTAAATTTTTGTTGTAAGGAGTTTGTATGTTAAAGATTAATATGTTCTCAACCGCAGATAAGGTGAAAGGACAAGGCGTCGGCAGTGCTTATTTGGAACTCGTGAGAATGCTAAAGGATCACTTTCCTGACGACTTTAAAATCAAAATAAACAGCTATGCCCCCGCGGATATTAGCCACTATCATACAATTAATCCCAGCTTTTATCTGTCAACATTTTCCAAAAAGCGCGGTCGAAAGATTGGCTATGTGCACTTTATCCCTGAAACACTAGAGGGAAGCATCAAAATTCCACAACCCTTCAAAGCGATTTTTTATAAATATGTGATCGCCTTTTATAAACGGATGGACCATATTGTGGTTGTCAATCCATCGTTTATTCCCAAGTTGGAACAATACGGAATTCCCAAAGAGCGGATCACTTATATTCCAAATTTTGTCAGCAAAGAGACGTTTTACCCGGTTGACGCTGCAACTAAAGCGTCATTGCGGGTCAAACATGGCTACGATCCGAAACGGTTCACCGTTCTTGGTAGCGGGCAGATCCAAACTCGAAAGGGTGTTTTGGATTTCGTTAAGCTGGCCAAACAAAATCCCGGTGTCCAATTTATTTGGACGGGTGGTTTTTCATTCGGCAAAATTACCGAAGGCTATGCGGAACTCGAAAAAATTGTCAAGGACCCACCAAGTAACTTGGCATTTCCGGGGATTATTGAGCGCTCAAAGATGGTTCAGTATTATAATATGTCTGATTTGTTTCTTTTACCTTCTTATAATGAACTTTTTCCAATGTCGGTATTGGAAGCTTTTTCAACGAACACACCCGTCATGCTGCGCGACTTGGACCTTTACCAATCGATTATCAGCGGCTATTATCTCCCCGCAGCCAACGTGTCTGAAATGAATACGGAGCTCAATGAACTTCTTTTGGATCCGGATAAGTTGGCCAAGTTGCAAGCTGCAACAAAAATTGCCAGCGAACGTTATTCTGAAAACCATTTAGCCAAAGTTTGGTACGATTTTTATAATGAGCAAGCTAAGGAAGGTTAATCATGTCACGAAATAATAAAATTACGCTCTTGACAATGGTATTAATTGGGATTGCAATTATTGCCTACTCAATGAGGGACGTTAAGCTCAGTTTATTAATTCACGATGTATTGACCCTCAATCTGTGGTGGATATTGGTTGCCTTTTTATGTATCTGTCTCTATCTTTTGATCGAAGGTGTGATTACCAAGGTTTTAGTGTCAAATCGGGTCAAACACTTTACATTCAAGGATGCCATACGAGTCCCGCTGGTTGAGCAATTGTTTAATGGGATTACCCCTTTTTCTTCAGGCGGCCAGCCCGGTCAGTTGATCGTCATGCTTCAGACCGGAATCGATGGTGGTAAGGCTAGTTCGGTGCTGCTGATGAAATTTGTGGTCTATCAAGCAATGATTGTGGTTAACTTTTTTTTCAGCTTGGTGATCGGATTTCACTTTGTTGCCAGTAGATTACAGGTTCTGGCATTATTTGTCCTTTTTGGGTTTTTGATTCATTTTTTTGTCATTGTCGGCCTGTTATTAATCATGTATTGGCCCACATTCACTAAAAAATTAGCTAAACTGCTATTTCATCCGGTTAAATGGTTTGTTAAGGATGAAAAATTTTATTCGATGCAGGATACAATGTACGCCAAAATTGATAATCTGTTTGAAGAAAGTGTCCGAATTGGGCGACAGCCAAAGCTACTGTTAAAAGTGGTGGTGTTGACTTTCTTTCAACTGTCATTTTACTATCTGATTCCCTATTTCATCATGCTGGCACTGGGGGTGACCGGTGCCAACGTGATTATGGTTACCAGTCTTCACATTATGATCGTCATGATCATTTCGCTCTTTCCGATTCCAGGAGGGTCAGGAGGGGCTGAATTTAGTTTTGAATCGCTATTTCACAGCTTTATATCCAGTAACAGCAAACTCGTATTAGCGATGATCATTTGGCGGATTTTAACGTACTACTTTGGGATGGCTGCCGGGGCGTTTGCTCTGGCGCTCAAACCAGATAAAGTTGATGATTCTGATAAGCCGGCGTAAATGTGTGGTTTTCAGAAATATTTGGAGGAACAGGAATGTTAACGGAGAAGAAATATCGATTTTCAAATCTCTTAAATACCAGGATCGGCTTCTTTTTACTAGTCGTTATTTTGTTTTGTGTTAAAACGTACATCGTTTATCAAACTAAATTCACACTGGGGGTGAAAGGCGGCCTTCAGGAATTCATCCTGGCAATTAATCCGATTCCTGCGGCACTACTGACGCTTGGAATTGCCCTTTATTTCAGCGGCCGGCTGTCGTATTGGCTAATGATGATTATTGATACGCTGGAGACAATTTGGATTTTTGCCAATATTGTTTACTACCGGGAATTCTCGGATTTTCTATCGCTTGGGATCATCAAAGGTAGTGGCAACGTCCAGAACAATCTTGGCAAGAGTCTGGCTGAAATTATTCATTTTAGTGACTTCTTTATTTTTCTGGATATTATTATCTTGGTGATTTTGCTGGCATTTCACATTATCAGGATTGATGCCGAACCGTTTAAGAAACGTTATGCACTTTTAATTTCTGTTTTGTCGCTGATTTTAATGGGTGGTGAGTATGGGCTGGCTAGCTCAGATCGTTCCGGACTGTTGACCCGAACGTTTGATAATAACTACATCGTTAAATACCTTGGCCTTAATGAGTATGCGGCATTCAATGCCTATCAAACACAAAAAGAATCGGCAACCCGGTCCAAGGCTAAGGCCAGTGATATGGACAGTATTTTGAAGTACCTAAAACACTCGCGGGCCAAGGCCAATCCGGTGTACTTTGGCAAAGAAAAGGGCAAGAACGTCTTTATCATTCATTTGGAGAGTTTCCAGCAATTCTTGATTGACTATAAAGTAGATGGCCGAGAAGTTACGCCTAATCTGAACAAGTTCTTCCATAACAAGAATACCATTGGTTTTGACAACTTTTATCATCAGGTTGCCCAAGGGAAGACGTCCGATGCTGAAATGATGCTTGAAAACTCCCTGTATGGCTTACCGCAGGGTTCTGCAATGGTGACTTATGGTGCGCAAAATACGTATCAGGCCGCACCGGCTATTTTGGACCAACAGGGTTATACGACTGCAGCCTTTCACGGGGATGTCCCAAGTTTTTGGAATCGGGACAGCACCTATAAATCGTGGGGCTATGATTATTTCTTTAGCTCTCAGTACTACAAGACCAAACCGTCGTATAGTGTCGGTTATGGTCTGAAAGACAAAATCTTCTTTAAGGATGCTGCAAGTTACATTCAACAGCTTCCACAACCGTTTTACGCGAAGCTGATTACCTTAACCAACCATTATCCTTATTTGTTGGATAAACAAAATACTGATTTTCCAGCAACCAAAACTGGCGACAAGACTGTCGATCCATACGTCCAAACGGCTCATTACTTGGACCAGGCGTTTGGTGAATTTATGAGTTACCTTCGTAAGAGTGGGTTGATGAAAAATAGTATGATTGTCGTTTATGGTGATCACTATGGCATTTCAAATAACCATCGGCCTGCAATTGCTCAGTTGTTGCATAAGAAGTCTATTACCGATTATGATTTAGCACAATTCCAGAAAGTTCCATTTATGATTCACGCGACAGGTCTAAAGGGTGGCGTTAACCACGCGTATGGTGGCGAAATTGACGTTTTACCAACGATCTTGCATTTGCTGGGTGACAAAAACAACAATACGATTCAGTTTGGGACTGATTTGTTATCCAAGCAGCACGACCAACGCGTTGCTTTCCGAGATGGGGACTTTGTAACACCGAAGTATACAAAAGTTGGCGGCGATGTTTATTTGACTAAGACCGGCAAGCAAATCCACCCGGTTGGCAAGCAAAAAATGGAAATTGCCAGTATCCAAAACCACGTGACGACTGAATTATCATTATCCGATCGTGTCATTTGGGGTGACTTGTTACGGTTCTACACACCAAAAGGATTCAAGAAAGTTGATCGTAAAGACTTCACCTATCAATACACCAAAGCATTGGAGAACCTGAAAAATGCACAAAAGCAACATCCAACCAGTATTGAGGCAAAAAATGGTGGCAAGTCCACGATGAGTCTTTACAAGACAGATGCCCCCGAATTAAAATAGCTCGATCAAGCAGGACAATGTGATATTGTTCTGCTTTTTGTTTGCCCAGATCAGCCATTCAAAATCGTTCCTGTACCAATTTAGTGTTTGACAAAAAAATTTTACGATCGATTTTTAAAAATCGCTTGACGAATGATGAGATTTTCGATATATTTATAGATGCTGTTTTGTGAGTGACAACTAAGCAAATCAAATTGGTTTCAAAAAAGTTGTTGACTCAAATCAATCAGCGTGGTATATTTAAATAGTTGTCGCGAGAGATGATTTCATCGCTCTGACAACCAAGTAGACCTTTGAAAACTGAACAAAATTTTCGACAAACAAATGTGCAGGGCGCTTCGATTTTTAATCGGAGCCAAACATT
>OBZA01000006.1_pt1 | contig 197856 bp, 160 predicted proteins | sample 1476871 | NCBI WGS metagenome assembly OBZA01 (sample SAMEA2580227, study PRJEB22360) | human gut metagenome | biome: human gut; feature: human-associated habitat; material: faeces | place: Denmark | collected 2008/2010
GCGTATATGGACTCCGTCGAGTCTCATATACGCCTCTAAGCTTAGTAGTTTTTCTGTAACATTATAAAATTAAAATTTTTTCTTTTGAAACTGATCTTAGATAATCTTTACACTCCACAATCATCAGAATTTAAACATCATTTTGCAAATAGTTAAAAAATATATCAATTCGATTAGGAGTTTGTGCTTCACCAAGAAATGAACATCATGTTCAATATCTGAAAATAGCCCTCTGTTTCTCCAGCTTTTCGATCAGTCTTTTACAAAATAATTTATATTCTTCGCCACGTTTTAGTGTTTTATAGCCCCTCCGTTGACCACACATCCGCAATCAGAAACTACACAAAGATTTCATTTATAAAGATATTTGCACCATCCATACAATTCATCTATTAATTAATTACAAACCGAGATAACTACCATAATTATCTAAAAAACTTCAATAAATTTATGGCTGCTTTTCCATCCTCCGTAACGGCTCAATCATCGCCCGAATATGCATCCCCATCAACCGCTTAGCCTCATCAGCATCCCGCGTTGCAATCGCTGTGGCAATGAGCTGATGGTACAAAGAGGCTTTGGTCCGCATATTGGGTAATGTATTAGTCTTCTCGCGACTCTCAATCTGATAGTTCTCCAAAGACTTCAACATGATTTCTAATGCTGGTTGATTGGCCCCCTCAGCTACCAACTGGTGAAATGCCAAATCAATGTTCAAGAAATCTCCACCAGTGCGCATCTCCTTGTCCATTCGTTCAGACAAATCCTGCAGCCTTTGAATAATGGTTGGATCAGAGTTCTGAGCACAGTAATATGCCTGTTCGGGTTCCACCAGCAATCTAGCTTGAAGTAATGATAACAGTGGCAAGCTTTTGACTTTAACGTCCCCCATGGCATTCACCGAATTTGGATCATTTCGGACATAAATCCCCCGGCCATGTTCGATGCTAATCACATTTTGATTTTCCATTGACTTCAGAGCCTCGCGCATTGACGTGATACTGACGCCCATTTGTTTCGACAATTGTTTCATGGTTGGCAGACGCTGACCCGGCTGCCATTCGCCGCTCAGAATTTTTGCTTGTAACTTATCGACTGTCTGTTGATAAACGGATAATTTTGCCATAACTTTCTCCTTAGTTAACCCAATGCTCTTTAAAGGAATCATAACCCAAAAAGAAAACAATGACCAGCTGATAGTTGGCCATTGTATCCGTTTACATTTTTATATAACTTAATCAAACGACTAACGAGAGTGCAAGGACCGACAGCAATCCAGCAATCGCAAGAACACTTGTTAATGTCGTCCAAGATAGGAAAGTTTCCTTCAAAGTGAGGCCAAAATACTCTTTAACCATCCAGAATCCGGCATCGTTAACGTGATCGGCGAAGACACTTCCAGCACCAACTGCAAGGACCATCAAGGCTGGGTTGACGCCAGTTGAAGCGATCATTGGGCCAACGAGTCCTGCAGCCGTTAACGCGGAAACAGTTGAGGATCCCAAACTGACACGAAGAACAGCAGCAATTAGCCAAGCGGCAATTAATGGTGACATATGAACACCCATGAAAATATTTGATACATAGCTGGCAACGCCATCATCAACCAACACCTGTTTGAATGCACCCCCACCAGCAATGATAAATAACATCACTGAAATTTGCTTAATTGCGCCTTCAAGGGTATTACCGACCTGCTTCATTGGAATCTTCTGAAGAACCCCCATGGTAAATAAGGCAAATATCAACGAGATCAACATGGCAACATCAGGGTTACCGATGAATTTAACAACATTCAGCAAGCCACTTGACTTTGGTAAAGTAAACTCAAAAATTGTTGAAACACCAATTAGAATAACGGGCATCATGGAGGTCAAAACACTGATTCCAAACTTAGGGGTTTCTTCAAGCTTAAATTCTTTAAATTTACCAAGTGCTGGAATCTCTGTCGTAATTCGATAAACCTTTGGATACAGTTTATGCAAGAAGTGATTAAATACTGGTCCGGAAATAATAACCGTTGGAATCGCAACAATAATACCGTAGATAATAACCTGCCCAATATTTGCGCCAAAGATGCCAGAAATTGCAGTTGGTGCCGGGTGGGGTGGAATAAACCCATGCATGACATTCAAGGTCGCCGCCATTGGAATCGCTAAGGACATCAGTGGCATGTCGATTTCTCTGGCAATGATGAAGATAATTGGCAGTAAAACAACCAAACCGACTTCGAAGAATAGTGCTAGCCCAACAATAAATGATGCCAGAACAACGGCAATTTGGATATGTTTTCGACCAAATTTGGAGATCAACGTGTGGGCGATTCGGTAACCACCACCGGAGTCCGAAACCAGCTTACCGATCATTGAACCCATCCCAAAGATGATCGCAAGTTCGCCAAGTTGATCACCAATTCCAGTTGTAATGATCGTTGGCAGCTTGGTCAAGGGAGTTCCCAGGAATAAGCCAACCACGAAAGCCGTGATAACCAATGATACAAAGGTATTGAGCTTGAATTTTGTAATCAATAATATCAGCAAAAAAACACCAAGTGCGACAATTATAAGTGGCATGTGTACGTACCTCCAATACGTTAAAAATCACTTTCAACGGTTGTTCGTTGAGATTCAACAGAAGAAAGTGATTTTGAATCATTAATGTGATTTATTTCGCATATTGAGCTTCTGTTGGTTTAATCATATTGAGAAAGTTTTCGATAGATTCACGAAGACCAGCTTCATTCAAGCTCTGAACATCCTGCTTATTGAAAAAGTTTGAACCAACTCCTGCATAGCTGGCACCATTCCAGAAAAAGTCCTGGACATTCTTTAAGTTAATGCCACCTACAGCCATTAAACGGCGCTTACCCAGTGGTCCTTGAACTTGCTTAAACATTTCAGAACCGACAGTGACAGCAGGAAAAATTTTGACAATGTCAGCACCCTTTTGAAATTGTGTGTACACCTCCGTTGGTGTCATGGCACCAGGGATTGTGAGAACATGCTTGTTTTTAGCCAATTCATAGATATCATCGGTAAACTGTTGTGGGCCAAGCATGAATTGGGCACCTGCCGCAATGGCCTCTTTGGCGTGCTGAAGGTTTAACACCGTTCCAACACCGATGTATACTTTGTCGCCATATTGCGCGATTCCGTCACGGATAACCTGCAAATGATCGGGGTTATTGGTGGTAACCTCCACTGCAAGCTTGTGATCATAATTACTCAGAATTTTGATAATCAACATTGCCTGCTCATAGGTATACCCGCGCATAATTACCGTTAATTTGGGATAGTTTTCAACTCTCATATTATTTTCCTCCTGTAAGTTCAAATATTTGTCGCTGTTCTGCGATCTCAATAGCACCGCGGCCAGCTAAATTAGCTATTTCTTTTGTAATCACGTTTTCGGTTAAGTTGTCATCAGCTTGAATCAATATCTTCAACGCATCTCGTAGCCCCGGCTTGCCTAAAATGACTATTGGTTCGTCAGCTTCAAGAGAGAATGCTTTGGTATTGACCAAGGCATGGATATCGTTTTCAAGTACCGCACCGAGAAGATAGTTGGCTCGTTGGTTTCTTGTGAAATCCGAGTACATTCCAAGCAATCTAACAATAAATGCTGTGCGCCCTAGTCCGTTCTCTTTGGCAGTACGCGCTCCCAACACTAGAGAATTCCGATCAAGTTGATCAACAAACTGTGATTCCACTGAATCGGCTAGGATCGACTCTTTAGTTAACAAGTCCAGAAGTTCACCAGTCATCGATGTAATTGATCCGACAATTTCGCCATGTTCATTGATTTTCATCATTTTGGTGTGAGATCCTGGGAGAATGATCAGCGCTGGTCCATCAATCCCGAGGGCTTTGATGGCACCGATGGCCTCAACTTCTTCACCACGGACAACATCCATATTTGGGATGGTTTCCGGGGAAATATCACGATCATTATTTTTGACGCCCGGGATAAACCAAATCGGTTGATCAAAGACGTCAGGGATCGTGACACTTTGCATCCCATCGGCAAGATCTGATAATCCAACCGGTGCTGTTAAGTGAGGAATTTCAACTAAGCCTAAATTAGATGTGATCATTCCCGAGGCAACTGCAATAATGTTTTCTGTAGAAGTAATCTGTTGTTCTGCCAAAACGGAATCTATGCAAAGCTTAATTGCCTGCTTTAATTTCGTTTTGCTTCCGGTTATTGCAGTATCACGGACACCGACCGGCTGCTTAGCCATCGCTGTTACATCTCCGTGTTGCCACAACACAACTCTTGTATTGGTGGTACCAGTATCGATGGTGATTATATTTTTCATAGTTTTCACCTCATGTTTTTTACCATTCAGAAATGGTGCCATCTTCATGCCGCCATACTGGATTGCGCCAATTATGTGATTCCTTGGCCTTCTCTTTTACCAGCTCTTCGTTAACTTCAACACCCAATCCCGGTCCTTGCGGGATCTTGACGTATCCGTTGTCATATTGAAAGACTTCCGGATTCTTAACGTAATCCAGGAGATCATTTGTTTTGTTGTAGTGGATTCCAAGGCTCTGTTCCTGAATGACTGCGTTATATACGGTTGCATCAACTTGGAGACATGCTGCCAATGCGATCGGTCCAAGCGGGCAATGAAAAGCAACCGCAACGTCATATGATTCAGCCATTGAAGCGATCTTCTTGCATTCTGTAATTCCACCTGCATGGGATAAATCCGGTTGGATAATATCCGCGTTCCCACTCTCAAGTAAATGCTTGAAGTCCCAACGTGAGAACATCCGCTCACCGGTTGCAACCGGCGTCTTAACAAGCTCGGTAATCTTACCCAGATCCTCGTTATTTTGTGGCAAAACAGGTTCTTCCATGAACATTAGGTTGTAGGGTTCCAGTGCCTTGGCTAAAATTTTGGCCATCGGTTTGTGAACTCGGCCATGGAAATCAACTGCAATTCCAAAGTAAGGCCCACAGGCATCTCGGATGGCTTTAACCCGAGCAACCACATCATCAATCTTTTCATAAGAATCAATCATTTGGAGTTCATTGGTAGCATTCATCTTGATTGCGGTAAATCCTGCTTTTTTACGCTCCAGAGCAGCTTGGCCAACATTGCTTGGGCGATCGCCACCAACCCATGAATAAACCTTAATTGAGTCACGAACGGCACCACCCATCAATTGGTACACAGGCGTATTAAATTTCTTACCTTTGATATCCCAGAGGGCTTGATCAATTCCGGCAATGGCACTCATTAGGATCGGACCGCCACGATAGAATCCAGAACGATACATTTTTTCCCATGCATCCTCAATCTTTAGTGGATCCGAACCAATCAGTTGGCTCATTAATTCATGAACAGCAGTTTCGACAGTTGCGGCCTTTCCTTCAATAACAGGCTCGCCCCATCCGGAAATGCCTTCGTCAGTTTCAACCTTTAAGAACAGCCAGCGCGGTGGAACAATATAAGTTTGAAAATCTTTAATTTTCATCATTGATATCTCCTCAAATAAATTTAGATATTAACATCGGTAGATTGATGCTATCTATTTCATAATCATAGTATCTTTTTATGGAAGCGCTGTCAATAATAAACATTGATCTTTTTTCGCAATTCCTGTGAGGATTCAGTTTCGATCTAAGGGGATCATTTACTATACTGTCAAAGATTACCGTATATCTATGTAATTGGACAAAAATGATGTTGGTTCATTTCTGGTGCTTGCTTAAATTCATATTTACTGAATTTCTTCGTATTTTGAAGCACTAATAAGCATATAGATAGTATCTATATAAAGTGACTAAAAAGCTCCCCATAATCACCGGCAGCTTTTCAGTGATCATGAGGAGCAATACATCATGAAGAATATTAAAGTTTCACTTGTAGGGATTATATCAACGTGCTGGGACCATTGGCTGAATGCTTATAATAACACGGTCTCGATGAATAAAGGTCCGAGAAAGGCCTGCAAATAGTCACGTTAAAGGATCCGTGGAGAATACAGAAATGGCTTGCTCTTCGCCACATTAATATCTTTAACGTGGCTGGATGAGCTGGTGGGAACCCGAGAATAAGCGCATCTCACCAGATAAATATTTAATTCGCTGTTCCCTAGTAATCTGATTGGTTGTTAGAAGCATCTGATTGACATGAAATGGATCGTGTCGACAAACTGGTTCTTTAACCCATATTTTTGAAAACGCAACGTCATGAAACTTGGTAGTGGAAAAAGTGTGGTATCTTAAAAAGCTGAATTTCAGTCGTCCCATCTTGGCGTGGGTTAATCCACCACAGGAAAATTAAGGGATGCTTTTTCGTTCCATAATGATACTTTAGACGCTTAATAAAATTACCAATATCCGTGGAAATTAGAAGCCGATTGAGCTCATTATGATCCAAATCTGTCGATGACTGAATCTCGTCGAGTGGTACAAACTGGTGAACTTCAAAAGTAAGCACAAGTCAACCAAATTTTACTAATGTCCCCTGTAAAATTAAGCGTAATCAGTTTCCGCAAGTGACCGATCCCTTTGCGGGTCCCTTCGAGATTACGTGTTTCTGGACGCTTGTGGTGGTAGTTCTTAACTTGACCATCACGCATATCTAAATAATGATCATAATCTAAGCGTCGAATGGTTGCTTGTGGTTCCTTGATTGTTTCTGTCATGATGTTTCATCCTTTCTTTACTCGTATTTCGTCCAACCACCAATCCGTTGGTTTTCCCCCGGGTTATAAACTTGAAATCGATTAGCCATCTCCCACATCGAACGATGTGATTTAAAGAATTGGACCGTTGCCGGCGGTGACCATTTAAGTTCCGGTGTATAAATGGTGTGTTTAAAGTGATGCATCATCGCGTAACCATCCTGCTGAACGGTACTTGTCGAACCCCCATTGGGATCGTCCATATGATAATTAACGGCAATAGGGATGTTTTTATAATTGTCATGATCATAATAACGGATAATGGCGGGGAAATGGTCCGGATTAAAAACGTCGCCTTGCATGGAAAAGACATTAGTGGTGACGTATGAGTTATTCTTATCCGATGGATAAATAACCCCACTCGTATTATTAGCATAGGTTCGCATGTTGGTATCGGCTAACGTATCTATTGATAAAGCATTCATATCCACCATGACCGGATAGCCGCTGGTGTTGTCGACATGAATATCAATTCGACTATCGATGTCGTTTCCAGCGGGTTCAGAGAGTGAAAATGAAATTTTAACTTGCTTGGCGATCGATGAATACTTCGGATTGTCCAGAATATCAACGTATTGAACAGTGGAACCCTTAGCCGGTAGGCTAGTTTTCGTAGTGGACGCCATGTGAGTTGATGATGGAGTTTTTGCAACTTTAGTTGACGAACGGGAAGCGGATTTTCGCAAGGTCGCTTGGCTTGTTTGTTGAGTTTGGGGTTGAACTTGACTCTTGAAATACCAAGTTGTGACGCCGCCCCCAATCATAGCCGCCACAATTAACGCCAAAACTATGAGCAGTTTTGAATGATGTTGACGATGTTTCATAGACTGGTCCTCCTTTTGGTAGCCCTTTCATAAGCAACTGAAGTTTACCAATAATTTTAAAGAAGTCCAGCATTTTAGCCGAAAAGATTCCATTCCTTGCATCAGCATGAAGAAAAACCATTCGGTGTGGGCAGCGAAAAGTGGCTCTTTCATCATTAATCAGTCTACTAACGAATCCCTAAAGGACCGTTCCGGCTATTCACCGCCGGATAAATTAAATTTATTGAAATAAATTTATAGTCAGCCGATTGGGCTATCCGCTGTTCAACACGATGGGAAGAGTGATGAGTGGTTTTCCACGCCACTCAGCGATTGACTCTCTACGAAGATAATATAGCACGTAATAATGATAGTGCCTATTAGCTTGGATTTATATGCTAATTCATCCTCATAATAAAAAAACATCCTATTTGGATGCCTTCTTGGTTGAGCTAACAGTTCGTTTACTAGTACTTGTGGTCGCTTTGGGCTTAGATGTTAACCCAAGTTCTCCTAAATCCCCGTTGGTCATAACTTCTTTAACTGTATCACCCCCACATACGTGGGGAATACTTGGTTTCTGCGAAGTTCACGGCCCCAATTGTAGGATCGTGGGGAATACGTGAGATAGTGGGCCAAGAGGTCAGAACGGATGGGATCACCCTCACATACGTGAGGAATACCTAAAGGGAGAGTAACTAATGAATCAGATAACGGGATCACCTCCACATACGTGGGGAATACACAAACTCAATGACCGGTGAAACGGTCTTTTTGGGATCACCCCCACATACGTGGGGAATACACCGTAGTTTGCCACCCATAAATTAGTTTTGAGGGATCACCCCCACATACGTGGGGAATACCGGATAATCTTAATGACATGCGCAAGAAGGACGGGATCACCCCCACATACGTGGGGAATACTGATACCAGTAGGCTTATCGACAACTACTTGAAGGATCACCCCCACATACGTGGGGAATACAGCATCTAGCTTCAACGGTGTAAAAAGCCCTAGGGATCACCCCCACATACGTGGGGAATACACTAAAGAAACGCTGCCATTAAGCCATTTGAAAATAGCAAAACACTCATTTTCAATGACTTTTAGCTTTAAGTTTAATTGATCGAAATCATCTAAGTGTTGGCATACATTATCCAATTTACGAGGAATCCATTCCTTATCACAGGAGAATTCTTTTTCGCAAACTACTAAACTCAGTTTGACACAGTATTCAGCAAAAATTAGGAACATGGAGAAACTTATAGATTCTCATCAACCAAATTCAAAGGACCCAACCTAGCTAATATCTAACGTATAAGTACCTTTTTTGACACGTTTAAATCCACTAGCACGGAGTGTTTGCCGTATTTTCGCTTTCCAATCCGAAACACTTTCAGCGCGCTTACATCCTTTTAAAATATCATACAACTGAGCTAAAGTGGCCTGCCCGCCTAGTTCTTGAATAGCAGACTGAACTAAAGCCCGCCAGGTTACTCGGTTCATTTCTAGCAGATTATAGTGAACATCTCTCGTCCACTTAACATCAACCTGCCAAACACCTATCTTTTTGAAAACTAGTAAATGCTCATGGGTAATTGGAATGAATTTGCCGTTGTATTGATACTTAGAGGATTCGGTATTAAACTGCTGCTTTATAAGATGGCTTTCTAGCACCCCAATCCAAGTCATATCTTTAACAATAGAATAATAATGACCTTTTTTGCGAACATCGCCAATTAATATGGCATGTCTGCCACCAACAGTCAAGGCGTTATATATTTTTTCGTTCACTTGATCAAGCTTAAAAATAAATTCTTCATAACTTGAATTGCAGGAAAGATCTGTATCAGTATACTCTCCACGGACTTTATTGTAGTCAATTATCGACCAATATGGAGGATGACTAAAAATGAAATCGGACGATCTTGGCAAATCATCTTTCAATGCATCCCATCCATTATTAAGATCAAGGTGAATACTATCTTTATACCCGTACTCTGCCGCAACATCTTCTCCGGTACCACCTCCAGAAAAAACTTCAATAAAATTATCAGGATGATAGGTGTCCAGTAGATCTTTGATAACATGCCCCGAACAATTCCCTCGATACGTGTTATCTCCCCAATGCCCTCGATGAGGGTAACTGAGAATTGATGCATTTAATTCAGACATTTGTAAGCTCCTTTGTACTATATCAAACAGCACTATCTGTTAACGGCAATACCAACTTCAATTTTGGATTTACCATATATATTAACTACGTAATTTAACTAAAATAACCTTAGCAAATGCAATAAATATCGTTGTGAGTTTTCGTATTTTATGATAAGATTAAATCATAAAATACGAAAAAAGGGGATCCAATGGCAGCTTTAAAGGAAATCACAAAATTAAATGGGTTAACATTAAAACAATTAGCATCCGGTTCCGAAATTCCTTACACTACATTATCATCAACCGCTCAAAAACCGATAGATGCATGGTCCCCACAGATTAAAACTGCAGTCGCCAAGACCCTTAAGATGACGGTCCTCGACTTTGAAAAAGCGATGAATGGTCGAGCCCTTTCGCCATTTATTAAGTGGGTCGGCGGAAAACGCCAGTTGCTTCCCAGCTTAGTGAGTTATTTGCCTGAGAGCTATAATCATTACTACGAACCGTTTGTTGGTGGGGGAGCACTATTTTTACGCTTAGCGCCAAAGGTTGCCAGTATAAATGATTTCAATGAAGAACTCACCAACACTTGGCAAGTTGTTAAAAACAATTTAGACGGTTTAAAGCAAACACTGCAAGTCCATCAGGCTAATGACAGCAAAGAATATTATCTAAATATTCGCAGTGCTGACCGTGATGAACGCTTAGTTAAAATGACAAATACTCAAAGAGCGGCTCGGTTTATTTATCTAAATAAGGCCGGCTATAACGGATTATGGCGTGTTAATTCTCATGGTCAAAATAATGTCCCCTACGGTAGCCATAAAAATTTGAATTTATTATCTGAGAGTTTAGATACCGTTTCCCAATATCTAAATGATAATAGCATCACGATTACCACTGGAGATTATCAATCTGCGGTGCAAAATGCCGTCCAAAATGATTTGGTTTATTTTGATCCGCCCTATGTACCAGTTAACTTAACTTCATCATTTACCACGTACACAAAAACAGGCTTTGGTGAGGTTCAACAAAGGCAACTCAGAGATTTAGCCTTAACGTTAGCTAAGCGTGGCGTCAAAGTAATGCTGAGTAATTCTGATACGGAGTTGGTCCATCAGCTATATGCTGATCCAGTTTTTAAACTTCACCAGGTCCAAGCGAAACGCTTTGTAAACAGTAATGCTAAAAAACGGGGCAATGTGGGGGAACTAATTATTACAACTTATTAAGTCGTTTTTATCAAATCAAGGCCTACCTTTAAACGAGGTAAGTCTTTTTTACTATTGTGTAGAACATTCATTATTCGTATAATTGAAGCAATTACAATGAACAACGAGGTGTTCTATTTGAAAAAAGGCGGAAAGGGTGGCGCTAACACTAATCGGGGCGGCTTGGAATTTGAAAAAGAAACCGATTTAGCAGCGTTTATTCAAAGAGACTTAAGTGACAAGTATACCTTACTTCCCTATGAATTTAAGGAACCAGTTATTAAAAGCTCGTCAACAGCATATCAAATCTATCGCAACGATAATTTAGAAACGCCAATTGGCTTGATTACCAAGCAATTCCAATTTTACAATGGGCTGTGGGATCTTTATCATCTAAAGAACATTAATCACAAGCAATGGAAACCAGATTGTCAAGGGCAGTTTAAAAATGTAGGTTTTCGGCAGAAAGAAATGTAGGTTTTCGGCAGTTACTTGAGGCCACGTAATCGGTAAGATTTACCAGTGATCTTCACTACGTGAACATGATGAACCAAGCGATCGAGAATGGCTGCTGTCACAGTTGGGTTCTGGAAAATATCAACCCAAGCGGATAGATCACTATTGCTGGTAATGATCGTTGAATGCTTTTCATAGCGGGCATTGACTAGCTGAAATAAGAGGTTAGCTTCTTGGTGACCAATTGGCAAATACCCAATTTCATCAATAATTAATAGGTCATAGCGCGAATAGCGGCTTAGAGATCGATCAAGCAGTCCTTTTTCGTAAGCTGCTCTCAATCTAATCAACAGCTCATGACAATTAATAAAGAGAACCCGACAGCCCTGTTTACAGGCCTCAATCCCAATACTAATTGCCAAGTGGGTTTTACCGACTCCCGGATTGCCAATAAAGATTAAGTTTTCAGACTTTTCCATAAAAGCCAGATTCTGGAATTCCAGAACCTCTTGGCGATTAATACTGGGTTGAAAGCTAAAATCAAATGTATCTAGGGATTTTGTATTGGGGAACCGAGCACGGCCAATGGCCCGTGCAATCTGACCTTCGTGTCGATTCTGGAGTTCCGAATTAGTTAAATCAATTAGCGCCTCAGTTAATGACAGATTATCAGTGTGAATTTGATCAAGGTAATTCGGCAAGTATTCACGGATTTTGTTTAACCCTAAGCGCTCAAGATTATTTAAAAGAATTTGATTATTAGTGGTCATGGTAGCCTCCTATAAGTTGTCGTAATCAGTCATATGTTCACGAATGTAAGCTGAAATGTCTTCATCTGTCCGCCCTTTAAGCAAATCAGATTTGAGGATATTGAACTGATCTTGGGGGTCATAATTCAGCGAATTGGTAGTTATGGAGTGCGTACGAATTTCTTCTCCGTTATAATAAATGTGGATGCGCTGCTCATCATTGGAGATTTCAACAGCAACCGTACAACCAATGTATCGCGGATCTACTGAGTACTTACATTTGCGGAAATTGATCATGGCCTCCTTCGAAACGACACGGGTAATGTTTTCTTCGAAGTATGGTTCAAGGAGATTAACTGGAACGCGATGAAGGTACTCTTTTTCTTCGTCTAACCATTTCAGGTACGGGACTTCGTCCGTGGCCTGCGAAGTTTCATGATTTAGATCATCTCGGAGCATATGAACTAGTTCGATTAGCTCAGTTCCATCAGCAAATTCAGTATTGTATGGCCGTAAACGTTCAACCGTGCGAGCAAGGGCTTCAACTGCACCTTTAGTTTGTGGTCTGAATGGTCGACAAGCAATTGGTGTGAAACCGGCATCTTTACAGAATTCGTGGAACCGTTCGTTAAAGACAGCGTGGCCAAACTGGGATTTTGTATGATCCACAACGGTTTTCATATTATCAAACCAGATTTCCGTCGGAATACCTCCGGTATGAAGGAAAGCGTCGTGTAAGCAAGAAAAGAGGGTATCTTGGCTCCGATCAAAGGTTAGTGTCATATATTTGAGTTTTGAATAAGGCAATACATACAAGAAAATATTGAATTTAAACAGCTCACCCTCGCTGCTCACTAGGGCCATTTCTTCTTTCCAGTCAACTTGAGCAGAGAGACCAGGGGAATGTTCAATCCGAATGGTAGCTTTCTTAACTCGTTCTCGGCGGGTTTGGCGACAATAATCTTTCACGAGGGTATAGCTGCCGGTAAAGCCCTTCTTCTGGATAAATTTAAAAATTGAAGCAGCCGAACAATTTAGTTCAAGCTTTGAATCGATGGTTTGCTTGAATGGATCCAGTAAACTTGGCCGTTTCGGTCGACCACTTGGTCGGCCCTTAAGTCCAGCTTTGACTTCCTCATAGGCTTTCTTAACGGTTCGATAATCAACATTATATTGCCGGGCAATCTCGGCGAAGTTAGGCTTAATATTTTCAGTCACGTAAATCGTCACTCCTTCTCTTAAATCACGTCTCACATCAAATTCCTCCTACACTCTGATGTGATTCATGATACAAAAAATGTAGGAAAACCAACAGTTCTAACCTGCCGTTTTCCTACATTTTACGGGTGCCTTTTACAACCAGATGAAGTCTTCTTTAACTTGGAAACTAATACTGTTTATATTGTGGAAAAGAAATGGCAAGAAACTGCTGGCAGCGTTGACGAAAAAATCTTTGGCTTTGTTAATAAGCGCCGCTTATATCAAAACAACTTTAATCAGAAGACTCATGAACCAAAACCCACGGTGGAATTCTCCGCTTTATTTAATTCATCCTGGTGGATTTATGGAATTAAAGATGCAGCCAACAAAGGGATTAAGGACTTTACTGCTTATCCCCGAAAGAATGAAGTGGCTTACCAAGATTACTTTGACAACCTAAGAATTGATGGCATCAAAATCTTTTTCGACACCTATGATTATTGGTGGTTTGGTTTAGAAGACCCCGTGGAAAATCCAGGACACACTCAAGGTAGCAAATAGGTTAACATCAATTGACCAATCTAAAAAGTATCAAAAATTGCCAGTTATAATGCTGACAATTTAATAAGCATGTCCTTTCAAATTTTTAGGCATATTGATTACAGTAAGTAATGCTGTACTTTTAAGATAAACACAGGTTTGAAACCGTTATTATATATAAAAAAAGGCCTTATTCTTTGTTGTCCAAGCATTAATGCTTGACTACGAAAGAAATAGGTCCTTTTTATATCGGCGTTTTCAACTCCCCTTAATTCCTTCCCTGCTCCGGATACCTCATTAATGTTGTGCGAAACAGCGTTGAGGGAATATAGTACTTATTTTGAGCAATCATTGATCCATTAACTTCAAATAAGTCTTCAGTCATCAATATCAACGATGGACTGCGTACAAATTTTCTTTTAAAAGTGTTAGTAGGACGATCTGATATTGCAATCGTCATTCGGGAATTGACAACCTTCTCGTAAATATCTTTTTCCAAGAATTGAATAAATTGATCCCTATTGTCTAAATCCACTCCAAATTCTTCGACAACTTCAGGTAAAAGAATCGATAAATTATTAGCTATATTTTTATCCTGATTCTTATACCAAATGTTTAGTGTCAAGTAGTTTGTATCTTGAACCCCGAATAGCTTATCAGTAAACTCACTACTTTTATTATTGTGATAGTAAACTTCACGGTCGGTAATATCGATATTTAAACTTTTGGCGACAGGGCTGTCAAGAAGTTCAATTCCTTGATAATTATTGGCTTCATCAGTTTGGGTAACAAAATGCCCTTGACCATGAACACTCTGAATAACGCCATCTTCCTTTAACAAGGATAGTGCTGTCCTGAGTGTAACCCGACTCACGTCAAACTCGGTTGATAATACTTCTTCTGATGGGAGCTTTGAACCAGGTGGAAACTGCATTTGTTTAATCATCTTCAAAATTTGATTGTAAACTTGTACGTATTTGGGAGAATGATGCATCATCTTATCGTCCTTAACTGTATTTTTTAAGAGGTTCTACAAATATTTTTGAAATGTGATAAATTTACCGAATTTTGACCGTTCTTTCATGATCAGTTCGTTAACTGGATTAAAATGTTCTCTTGTCAGTAAATGAATCATGGGCCGGTTAGTATGATTGGTCGTAACTTCAACTACTGACGCTCGTGTTCGTGTAATCACATCATCAATCATATACCGGGCTAATCCTTCACCTGATATACTTGAACGCACCATTAATCGCTTTAGGAGACATTTATCCGCATGCTCAATTATTGTAACACAAGCTTTTAAACCCGGGCCATAAAACCATACCAATCCGTTTTCAATATCAGAGCGGACAATTTGTTCATTAGGATAATCCTTGGTCCATTGATAAACATTATTTTGAATCATTTGTCGTTTAGCATCCCTAACTAAATCCATGATGCTATCAAGATCCTCCCCAGATGCTCTACGACGACGCTCCATACTAACATCAACTGCTATATTTTTATTCATCATTTTATTGGAAAATCATCAGGGACATGACAAGCATCATCAATACCCCAAATACCATTGGGACAGAAGTTCGCTTAACAATTTGAACCGGTGAAACTTTAGTTGTGCCGGCAACAATTAGTACTACTGCGGCAACGGGTGACACGGCTCTGAGCAAGTTACCCGCAAGTTGCATGGGAACTGACAATGCAACTGGGTCGATTCCTGCAGCCTTGGACAACGGAATAATCAATGGGATCATAGCGAACAAAAGCGCCGTCCCACTCCCACTCAAAAGAACAATTACAGCTGTGAAGATAACCATAATGACCGGTAGAATAATTCCTGAGCCACTCATATTCTTCATTGAGTTTTGAACTAAGTCAATAATTCCAATTGACGTTAATCCCTGAACAAATACCTGAGCAGATACCAGCAAAGCCACAATGCTCATAACACTTCCCATACCATTAAAGAAATGACTAGTCTCTTTCAATACATTCGTAAAATTAGCTTTGTACAAGAGTTCCACAATCACAGCAACAATAAAACTAATAATACTTACAACTTGAACGCTAAGATTAAGCTTTGTCCCCATGGCAATATTCATAAAGAATACAGCCAACAGTAAGACGATTGGCAGAAGTGGTAATAATCCATATACAAATCCCTTAAAGCCGGTATAGCTTACCCCTTCACTTGGCGTATTTTCATCAATATCAGTATTTTGCGCGAGCTCTTCAGTGTAACTCAACTTCTCAGGTGAACGCTTATCTTCGTGTTTCTGCCAGAAGTAATGAATTATGGCAATTGCCAACAGTGTTGGAATTGAAACAATTGCATGATGCTGAAATACATAGTCTGTGACAGGCATATGAAGTTGTGCAGCAATTGCAACATTATCGGATCCCAATGGAGTTGGTATAATAGTTGCAGATGTTCCAATAATCGCCGCAGCGCTTAATCGCGACATACCAGCTGTTCTCAGAACTGGGTATAAAGTCGCTAACAAAATAATTGCCAAATTTGAAGCGCTTGGAATAACAAGGGACAACAAATTCCCAATTAAGAAAACAATTGGAATCAAGATATAAACCGATTTAATCTTTGAGATTGGTTTAGTCAGCGCATGCACAGTTACTTGATTTGCACCAATGTGACTCATGTATGCACTGTATCCACCCAGAATTAGGATAACGAATCCAGGTCCAACTAATGTACTTGAAAACTGGTCGACAATTGCCTGGAACGGATCAAATGCGGTTGCCCCAGTTGTCATTGTGACAACAACTTTTTTGCCCATAATAATAGCAACATACATTAAAAGCAACCCAAGGGAAAGTAAGGTCATTTTAATGTCATTTTTCTTTAATAACATATAGACCAGAATTCCCACAGCGATTAAACCAATAATAATGACTAATATTGTATTCATTTTAATCTCTCCTAATTTTGCTAAATTGTCTTAGCAATTTCTTCGACAAACCACTTTTCAAATCCCTCTGCGTCAACATTCACGGCTACAGTCGCATTATTAGGCAAGTCCAAATAGCCCTTAAGATCAATGAGTGATGCACCGGCGGTATATCTACCTGTTGTTTCAATTTCAATATGTGTTTCAACTTCTTCAAATAGGTCGGGTCTTAGTACCAGTGCAACGGCTAACGCATCATACATATTCAACCCTTTATTGAAGCTACCTCCACGGTATTTGGAGAATAATTTGTAGAACATATCCCCAACCTTCCCCAGTGACTTAATTTTCTCTGAGATATTTGGCATGATCTTTGCCTGTCGGCCAACTTCCATAGGAGCAACTCGTATCTTTAGTCCACTAGTAAACACAATTTTTGCCGCTTCTGGATCCGTCGCAAAGTTGAACTCTGAAAGAACTCCAAAGTTTCCACGACCTAAGCTCCCACCCATTAAAACAACTTCTTCAATGTTTGCGAGATCATCAGGATACTCATGAATAAATAACGCGATATCAGTCAAGGGCCCAATCCCAATTAAAGTAACTGGTTGTGTACTATCGTTTACCACACTATGCATTGCAGCTGATGCAGTCATACTGTTATCTACCGGTAGATTGACCTCAGGAAAGGGATATCCATCCATTCCAGTTTTACCATGGACACCGCTGGCATCTTTTGCAGCCCTCAGCAATGGCTTACGACTACCGGGAACTACTGGGATTGATTTATCAAAAAATGTAAGCAGCTTTTGAGTATTTAAAGTTGTCTTTGACAGACTGACATTTCCAGAAATAGGACAGATGAGTTTAACATCTAGTGACAAATCAGAAGTTGCGATTGCAATTGCGACGGCATCGTCGATTCCCGGATCCGTACTAATGATAACTGGAGTACTTGTAGCGTTTTTTAGCATTATATTTATCTCCTTAAATGTTTTTCAAATATCAGAAAACGTTTTCAGGAATATTATACAACGTTGTATTAAATAATACAACGTTGTATTTTTAATAATGTTTATGAGAACCCTAAACAAAAAAATCTGCTTTACCCGGATGGTTAGTCCGGTATGTCTTATAAAATCAAAATATATATTTTTACACTAAACGTTTTCCCGGATTACTTCTGTATCTACAACGAGTATCGTCTTAAATATCTCTGACGGTTCGTCGTGTTTTAACTTAACAAACTAATCATTAAACGAGCAGATGCAGTTACTTTATTTCCACAATTGGATCTAAAAATCGCAAACCAGTGAAAACCTAATTCCATTAGTTTGCGATTTCCCAGAGATGTACCCCGAAACCATGCCGCCTTCACTAAATTCGGGCGCTTTTTTACCGATCTATCTTTTTTAATTCATCCTGTTTTACCATTACTTTACCTTATTCACTTTATTCACCTTTAAACATAATATGTGCAGATTGACGTAGTTTAAATAGCACGTTATTAACGTCAACGCTTAAATCAAGCCATCGTCTATAGTCTTTTTGGTTACTGGAATCTTCAGGATCATTAATAATTCTGGCAAAATCTTTAGCTTCGGGAAGCATCGGGTTTTTATTGGACTTTTCCCCTATCATAAAGCTCTCGCCAACATCATTAACATAATTTACTTGCTGAATCTCTCCAGCATCATCAAGTTGAATTAAGTCCTTGAGCCCATATATCTCAGAGGTTGTATAAGAATTTGAAATTTTCGAAAAATTCAGAATAACATTGAACTTTTCATAACCTAATACTGCAGTTCCTTTCCCATCAACACCTGTTCGAACTAACTGTGGGTAATATACGAGTTCCTTAGGCTTACCAAACAGGCCAATTGCATCATAGACTGTATAAACGCCAAGATCTTGGAGGGCTCCACCAGCAAAATTTAAAGAAAAAACATTTGGTTCCTCCCCCTCAAGGACTTTGTCATAGCGTGAAGAATATTTAGAATACGTAAATTGAGCCCCTTGAACTGTTGGTAATTCATGCAATTTTTCTTGTATAACGTGAAAATTACTTGTGTGAATATTTCGGGCAGCTTCAAAGTATAAAACATCGGGGTACTGTTTTAATAAATCGATTATTTCGTTCATTTGCTTAGGATTCATAAATGCTGGTTTTTCAACAATCAGGTTTTTCTTATGAATAATAGCTTGCTTTGCCTGCTCAAAATGAATACTATTTGGCGATGCGACATAGAGCGTATCAAATGTCCCCTCTGTAAAAAATTGATCAAGATCATCAAATACTTCCTTTGCATTATTCTTCTTAGCAAATTGTTTTGCAGTTTCTATATGGCGAGAATAAACTGCATTTAAAGTGTAGTCCCCAGATTCCCGTGCCGCTTCAACAAATTGTTGTGTGATCCAATTGGTTCCGATAATTCCAAGATTAATCATATTACGCACAACCTTCCCAGTTTAATTATTAAAATCTACACTAACTTTAAATCAACACAAACTTGCTGACAACTGATGAAAAGTATTCCACTTTGAAATCAAAATATTTTTATTCTTGTGAAGGCTTTAACAGTACAGGGTTTGGCTATTAATCAAAATATTTTTTAAATAATTTACTTGAAAGCGATTCCAGATTATGCTAAATTATATTTTGGTAAATCGATTTAGTAAATCGTTTTTTCTTTTTAAAATCCAATTAAAACGATTTACCTAAAATAATTAAGGAAGTGGCCTTTTTGAACAAAGTAACAGTTCTAGGAAGTTTAAATGTTGATACCTCATTCAGGATTAAAAGTTTCCCTAAGCCCGGTGAAACAGTTCAAGTAAGCGAAAAAAGTAATGCTGCAGGCGGTAAAGGCGCTAACCAAGCTGTGGCAGCAGCAAGACAAGGTGCTAAAACTGCATTTATTGGGCAAATAGGTAATGATGGCGCTGGAAAGTTTATGCTCGATTCATTAAAAGCTGACAATATTGACAGCACTTATGTTAGTCAAAATGAAAGTGTTGGTACAGGCACAGCTAATATCATGCTAGATGAAGATGGCCAAAATTGTATTCTCGTTTATGGAGGTGCTAATCAGTCTTTAACTGATGATGATGTTTCTAAGGCCGAACCTATCATAAAAGATTCTGACTTCATCGTTGCACAATTTGAAACACCTGAACAAGCTGCAATTTCAGCATTTCAAATTGCTAAGAAAAATAACGTCATAACCGTTTTAAACCCGGCCCCCGCTCCAGCATCGGCCATTAACCCTGAATTATTAAAATTGACAGATATTATTGTGCCAAACGAGTTAGAAAGTGCCTCAATTACTGGAATCAAGATTACTAACGAAAATTCAATGATTAAGACAGCCGACACATTTGCTGGAATGGGCGTTCCAAACGTAATTATCACGATTGGTGATAAAGGAGCCTTCTACTCAACCAAAAATGGTCATGGACTTATTCCTGCATATAAAGTAAAAGCGGTTGATACCACAGCTGCTGGAGATACATTTATAGGGGCATTAGTATCACAAATCTCTCCTGACTTTTCCAATATTGTTGATGCAATCAAGTTTGCTGAACACGCAAGTTCATTAACCGTCCAGCGTTTAGGGGCTCAACCTTCGATTCCAACTTTAGAGGAAGTATTAAAAGTAGCTAAATAATTTATAAGAAAGCAATTTATAACGCAGATTGGAAGGAATTATACAATGAAAAAAACAACTGTTATCAACTCAGAATTATCAACGGTCATCGCCGGAATGGGCCATATGGACTGGTTAAGCATCGGTGACGCCGGCATGCCAGTACCGATGGGAACTAAGAAGATTGATTTGGCATTAACCAAAGAAATTCCAAGTTTCATGGATGTCTTAAAAAATATCCTTTCAGAACTTGAAGTTCAAAAAATCTACTTAGCTGATGAAATTAAAACCCAGAACCCGGAACAGTTAAAAGCTATTCAAGAAGCCATGCCTGGCGTTGAAATTGAATACATGCCTCACTCAGATCTCAAAAAGAACTTAGCAAATTGTCACGCTTTTGTGAGAACTGGCGAAATGACTGCGTTCTCGAACATTATTCTTGAATCTGGTGTAACTTTCTAAGCAATTATTTTATTAAAATTCTTTTTTCTGTCATAACTTAAGGAGGATCTAACCCATGGAAGCAAGTCGTCACGTTGTAGAAGAGAAGCATGGCTGGAAACAGTTTGCGGATGGTTATTTAAATAAAACGCCCCTTTTCCAATTCATTCTGGTCTCATTAATTTTCCCTCTTTGGGGAACAGCTGCTTCACTTAACGATATTTTGATCACACAATTTAAGAGTGTGTTCATGCTTAATGATGCTGCAACTGCATTTGTTCAAAGTGCATTTTACGGTGGATATTTTTTGATTGCTATCCCCGCATCGCTTGTAATTAAAAAACAAAGTTATAAATTTGCTATTATGACTGGTTTAGTATTTTATATTGTCGGATGTGGAATGTTTTTCCCCGCATCACACGTTGCTACTTACACAATGTTTTTAGCTGCTATTTTTGCCATTGCTGTTGGGTTAAGCTTCTTAGAGACGTCTTGTGATACCTACAGTTCAATGCTTGGACCTCGTAAGTATTCAAATATTCGTCTTAATATTTCTCAAACCTTAGTTCCTCTTGGCGATATTGCAGGAATTGTGCTGGGTAAGTACCTAATCTTTGGCTCCGTTGGTAATTTATCTGAGACTATGAGCCATATGCACGGCGCTGAGCGTCTCGCTTACGGCGAAAAGATGCTGCAACTTACCTTACAACCCTATAAGTACATTTTAATTGTTTTAATCATTATTTTAGCTGTCTTAGCCTTCACGCCAATGCCGAGCTCAAAAGCGGTCAGCTTGGATGAAAATAAAGATACGAAACCAAGCTTGGGAGAAACTATCAAGTATCTTGCTAAGAACTCACGATTCAAAAAAGGTATCATGGCACAATTCTTCTATGTTGGTATGCAAACGACAGTGTGGTCATTTACGATTCGTTTAGCGTTAAACTTAAATACTAGCATCTCTGATCGTGACGCAAGTACTTTTATGATCTATAGTTATGCCGCATGGTTTGTTGGAAAACTATTCGCCAACTATTTAATGAAAGATCACTCTATTACCGGTGTTCTTACTATTTTCTCCGCTATGGGAACAGTAACCTTAATCTTGGCAACTACAATTCCTAACATGACTGCCGTATGGATGGCTATTGCTGCTAGTTTCTTCTTTGGTCCCGAATGGCCAACAATTTATGCTCACACATTAGATACTGTTGAAGATAAGCGATTTACTGAAACTGCTGGTGCAATTGTTGTTATGGCGATTGTTGGTGGTGCAGTAATTCCCGCTATCCAAGGTCTGGTTTCAGACTTTACTGGTTCAATGCAAATATCATTCATTGTTCCAACACTTTGCTACGTTATCGTTACTATCTACTTCTTCTTTGAATACAGATTCGACCTTGCTCATCCGGACAAAATTGAACAAAATCAATAAGATTAATTGTAATGAACAGATTTTTTACACTAAAGCGCCCAGATCAAAATGATTTGGGCGCTTTAGCGTACTGCATAAAGGTCTAATAACTTTTTAGCTGCAAGCTCATCAACAACAAGAACATTAGCATATTTTCCGATCAAGGCTGCATGAATTGCCGCTAACTTTTTTTCTCCACCTGCAACTAAGATTGAATACGCTTTATTCTTCAATTTATCCAGTGGAATCGCAACTGTCCTGGCATCTAGGCTAATATCGGCGATACTCCCATCTTTAGTAATAAAGTGTGAAATTATGTCCCCAACAGCTTCTTTTTTTAGTCCTTCGATAGTTGCATTATCCAAATAACCCAATCTAAAAAGCATCGCATTTGCGCGGGTTGTCCCAACTGTAAAGATGGCTATATTGGCGTCTTCACCTTCCTGTATAACATTATTGATAAAACGATCTTTAATGGCCACAGATTTAATTTGTGGATCATCAAAAATCACTGGCAAAGGCAAAATACTCGCCTGAGTATGGAAGGCTCGATTAAAGTGCTTGGTTATGTCCGTTGAAAAATTGCTCTCATGAGAATTTGTAACACTTCCCTTTAACTGCACAACTTTGACATTCTGCCGCTGACTCTCATGGAGATGCTTGGCAATCGCTTCCATGGTTTTTCCCCAGTTAATCCCAATAATATCATTATCATTCACAATATCGTTTAGATATTCTGCAGTCGCATTCCCAAGAGAATTAAGAACACTTGTCTCAGTATGATCTTGCGGGAATGTAACTATTACCCTTTTTAGTCGATACTTCCTTTGTAGTTGTTTCTGAAGTGTATGAATATCCATAAATGGGTCAACAATTTCTATTTTGACAATTCCATTGTCGCGAGCACTTTGCAACGCTTTTGCAATCGTTGGTCTAGAGACGCCGATTTTCTTTGCAATCTCTATTTGGCTTAATCCATCTTGATAATATAGTCGGCTTATATTAATTATTCGCTTAAGCTGCTCATCTATTTGAGAACTTTTCATAGGTTTTCTTATCCCTTCACCAAATTCATTTTAAGTAACAGCATAACATAAGTATAATTGACAAATGTAAAATGTAAAGGTTTACATTTGCTATCCATGGTGGTACATTACTATTATAGAAGATGTTAAAAAAGGAGAATTACTCATGAATGATTTAAATCACTATATTGATCACACTTTATTGAAACCTGAAGCAACTGAACAGGATGTGGACCGAGTTGTAAAGGAAGCTATCGAACATCATTTTTACTCTGTCATGATTAATCCATATTGGGTGAGTCATGTTCACAGCTTATTAACAAATACAAATGTCAAAACAGCAACTGTAATCGGGTTTCCATTAGGTGCAAATACAACAAATATAAAGATTGCCGAGACAGACCAGGCTATCAAAGATGGAGCCGATGAAGTTGATATGGTCATGAACATTGGTGAATTCAAGGGTGGTAACTATAAAGCCGTTCAAAACGACATTGAATCTGTCGTTACAGCTGCCCACAAACAAAATACATTGATCAAAGTTATTATTGAAACTGCTTTACTAACCGATGATGAGATAGCCAAAGCGTCAGAGATCGTTGCAAATGCAGGTGCTGATTTTGTTAAAACTTCGACCGGATTTTCCACTAGCGGTGCAAAAGCACATGACGTTGCTATTATGAAACATACTGTTGGTGACCGAATTGAGGTAAAGGCTGCGGGCGGCATACATTCTGCACAAGATGCCGAAAACATGATCAATGCAGGTGCAACGCGTCTTGGAACTAGTGCAAGTATCGAAATTATTAGCAAAAATTAAATTTTAAGTCTTACAGAGAACCATTTTTGATTCTCTATTCTTTTAGAGACAAATGTAAGCGCTTTATATTTTAAGGAGATAACAATATGAACTCATTGAATTTAAACCACGATATGTTCAAAAGGATGCCATTTCAACTTTTTAAAAACGATAATTTCACTGTAACAACGTTTGTCTATGAATCTGGAATTGAAGGGATAAAACTTGAAAACTCTCGCGGAGCTTTGACCATCCTTCCCTTCCATGGCCTAATTATTTGGGATGCTGTGTTCGATAATATTTCACTTAAAATGAAAGACATGTTCAAACAACCTTTGCCAGGACCAGGTATTGCTGATACTTACGGATGCTTTCAATTCACGTCTGGATTACTAGCTAATGGAACACCTGGCCCAGATGATAATTATCAATTGCACGGTGAATTTCCAACGTCTGAAATGGACAATTCATACTTGGATTTTAGTGACAATGCCATAACTATTCATAGTAGTTATGAATATGTCAAAGGCTTTGGATATCATTATCTAGCTGAACCCGCCGTAACAATCCACAAAGATAGCGGATTGTTTGATATTCAGTTAAAGGTCACTAATCTTTCCAACTATCAGTCAATGCCACTCCAATACTTGTGCCATATGAATTATGCATACGTTGCTAATGCTAAAATGACCGCCAATGTCCCTGATAATGCATTTCAGCTTCGTCAAACAATCCCAGGGCATGTACACCCAACACCAGAATGGACGGCTTATAACGATCGTTTGAAAGCTTCTGGTGAGTTAATTAATAAACTTGATGATCCAAACCATTATGACCCAGAAATTGTATTCTTTTCTTCTAACTTAACAGAGTATGTGGATAATGCCGAATTTCGCGTAGATATTGGAGAAGGGAAAAATTTCTTGACCACGTTTTCAACTAAACAATTTCCAATCGGTACACGTTGGATATTATATAATCCAGATCAACAAGTAAATGCATTTGTGATTCCAGGTACCAGTACCCCAGAAGGATTTGTTGCCGCAAAAAAAGCTGGAACTTTAATTATGCTTAAAGCCCATGAATCTCGAGAGTTTAAAGTAACAACTGGCTTAGAAAAGTAGGAGGGAACAAAATATGATGAAAAGTGATGTATTAGTAATCGGCTCAAATATGATCGATTTAATTACTTATATTGATCGTATGCCTGTCGAGGGAGAAACAGTAGAAGCCCCCGATTTCCAAATGGGATTTGGTGGAAAAGGAGCCAACCAGGCAGTTGCCGCCGCAAGACTCGGCTCAAAAGTGAGTTTTATTTCCATGGTTGGTAATGATTCATTTGGCAAACAACAACTAGCGAACTTCAAATCAAATTCTATTGATACCACCGGAGTGGGGGTTGGTTCCAAAAGTAGTGGTGCGGCACCCATTTTTGTGGATCCAACTTCCGATAATCGTATTCTGATTATTAAGGGAGCAAATAATGAACTAACTCCAGCAGTTCTTGATAATTATATAGACTTAATCCAAAACACAAAAATTGTTGTACTGCAGCAAGAGATTCCATTAGAAACTAATTATCATGCAATCGATCTGGCAAACGAGTTTAAAATCCCGGTATTGCTTAACCCTGCCCCTGCGAACAAAGAACTCGATATTAACCATGTTTCTAAAGTAGATTTCTTCTCACCGAATGAAACGGAACTATCTACCCTAACCGGGATGCCAACATCCAATCTAGATGAAATAAAAAGGGCCGCTTCTCGCATGGTAACTATGGGGGTCAAAAATATTATTGTAACTCTGGGGTCTAAAGGCGTACTTTGGGTCAATAATACTAATAGTGAACTCATCCCTGCTATTAAAGTTAAAGCAGTCGATACAACTGGAGCAGGAGATTCATTTATTGGTTCATTTGCTCATTACTATGCTCAGGGTGAGGATATTCCGGTCGCACTCAAACACGCTAACCAATATGCAGCAGTTACAGTTACACGAAAAGGAACACAAAAATCATATCCAACAGCTACTGAACTCCTATCATTAACCAATTAACGTTAATAATTGTTAAATAATAAATAAGGGCCTTTGGAATTCTCCCAAAGGTCTTTTTGTATAATTATGTATCTGTAAAAAAATTCCAACAAAATTGCAAAAAAAATTCAAGATGCTGGGATTGAAAATAACATCATTCCTAATATTCAAATAACCACTGCGCTAAAAACTAATCCGCTTCTTTCCAAGGTTATTACAGGTACCATTTACAATTATCGCTATTCGTCAATAGTTTTATCTCATGTACAAACTCTTAAGCCTTTTTGTCTATTTTTACAGTTATATTTAAAGTTTTGTCATTTAATTAGCAATGTATGAGTTGCTATGCCAAGATGGATATTTTCCTAATACGGTTGTTTAGCGGAGTTAATTGAAAACAGCTTTTAATTAGGGGGTTGACATTTCATTAGCTAAACGATAACATGAGAATCACATTAGAGATTAATTAGAAAGACGTTGAAGAAGGGAGATAAATCAAATGGCCGTTAATACTATTATCTTAATTATTATTGTCTTAGCAATTTTAGTCAGACGGCCGTTTGACGAGTTGTGCTAAGGCTTTTTGGGCTTACACATGTTTTCTCTTAAGCGGTTAGGTATTCATTTACCTGGCCGCTTTTTATTTTCTGGTTAATCATGAAAGGGTGATTACATGAACAAATTATTTACATATGGATTGGTGTCTGCAAGTGCATTTTTACTAGCTGCATGCTCATCTTCAACCAAGGAGAAAAGTGGGCAGCAAAAGACACTTAACGTAACTATGCTCCAGGAGCCGTCAACTGCTGATCCAAATAAAGGAACTGATGTATATTCAGCAAGCATGGTAAAACAGACCATGGAGGGCTTGTACGACATTACTAACACCGGAAAGATCGTCCCTGGGGTTGCTACCAAAATTGTTAAGCCATCAAATAACGGAACAACCTATACATTCACGTTACGTAAAGATGCTAAATGGCAAAATGGTAAACCTGTGACAGCTCAAGATTTTGTCACGTCTTTCGATCGGCAAGTTGCACCTAAGACAAAATCACAGTATGCCAGTCGGTTCCAAAGCTTCAAAAATTATGCTGAAATTCAAAAGGGGACTAAACCATCAACTGCCCTTGGTGTTAAGGCATTGAGTAAAAATCAATTACAAGTCAATTTGACTGCACCAGATCCAGAGTTTAACTTTCGGGCTGCGACGGAGTATTACCCACTGAATACGGCAACTGTCAAAAAATATGGTCAACAGTACGGAACCAGTTCTGCCAAAACATTGTCTAATGGCCCCTTCACACTACAAGGTTGGGATCCTTCTAAAGATGCCTGGGTCTATAAAAAGAACCAGAATTACTGGGATAAAAAAGCTGTTAAATTACCCGCTGTCCACGTTCAAGTTGTTAAAGAACCATCAACAGCTCAGAATATGTTTGCGAGTGGCAAGATCCAAGAAACTCTAATTTCTGGTGAATTTGTTAAGCAAGATGCTAAACAGTACGCCAAAAATATTGTTTACACAAAGAAAGGAACAATGCGGTTCCTAAGCTTTAGTGCTAAGAACAAGATCACAAGCAATCGGAACTTTAGACTAGCCGTGAGTTACGCTTTGGATCGTAAACAACTGACTAACAATGTTCTTCAGGACGGTTCCACACCAGCAAAGTCAATGGTTCCAGAGGGGGATGGAAAAGATCCATCAAACGGTAAATACTTTAATAAAGAGCTCAACTCTAATCTCACTTATAATAAAAAACAAGCTCAGTCCCATTGGAAACAAGCCCAAAAAGAACTAGGCAAAAAGAAGCTCACCGTCCAACTCCTAACTGAAGACGATAGTGATCAGAAGAAGTTAGGCGAATACGTTCAAAGCGCTGTTGAAAAGACATTAAAGGGTGTCACAATTGATCTAACGTCTGTCCCTCAACAACAACAGCTTAACCGCATGTTCGGTGGTAAATATCAAATTACTGCTACTGGATGGAGCACTGATTTTCCTGACCCATCTGACTATCTGAATCTTATGACTAAAGCCAATACCGTTAACTTCACTCATTGGAGTAATCCAGAATATGAAAAAATAATGGCAAAAGTCAATGATACTAAAAAATATTCGGGAAAAGCACGGTGGAAACTAATGGTTAAAGCAGGCAATATTGCCATGGAGCAACAACCAGATGTTGCTACTTATCAGAACACTGATGTTCATTTGGTTTCATCAAAAGTCGGTGGCCTTAAGTACTCATTATTGACTGACTCACTATACCGCTATGCATACTGGAAATAAGGAGGAATTTAAATGACAGAGCAGTTAACCGAACAGGACTTTTATAAATTAAAAACACTGAGTCAACCAGTAGCCTCAAAAGATTATTATTTTACGACCCAAACCTATCTGGACCAAGAAAGCAATGGGTACCGTTCTAATATTGTGGGATACAGAAAGGACGGGACTTACATTGGTAACTTCGATAACGATAACTATGCGTCAAAGTCACCCGTTCCCGGCAAAGACTTCTTATTCTTCTTGTCCAAGGTTGAATACGATTCTGAATTTCAATTATTTCAAGTTCCATATTCTGGTGGAACAGCAGCTAAAGTAACTTCATTTGAGCATTCTATTGAGCAACTGTATGCTGTTAAGGGTACTAATCAAGTGTATTTCAAAACAAGACAAACTAAAGAAGTTCCCAAGAAACCTTATGAGAAATTTCCAACGCCACGACACGTTTACCGAATCAATCATAAAGCTGATGGATTTGGCTTTTACCCAACCGATGGCACCTATGAACTTTACTGTTACGATGCCGACAAGCAAACATTTAATAAAAAGTATTCCTCAAAAAACAACTTCTCTTTAACTGATGTTTCCAGTGACGGTAAGTCTGTCGCATTAATCATGGATAATAATCCTGAAGACGACCTGGACTATGGCCAAGGAGTTTTCGTTCTTAGTATTACAACCAATGAATTAAGTAATCTGACTGCTGATCACCCCACATGGGTCTTTAAACACGCGAAATTTTCACCTGATTGCAAAAAAATGCTTTTTGTTGGCCAGTCCGATGAATACAAAGCCAACACTCAGTTCAGCGTCTATGGCTACGAATTTGACACCAAAGCATTTGTTGACTATGGTCATGATATGGATGAAGAAGTTGCTGATTTTCTCTTTTCAGATTTTACGCAAAATCTAAGCGATGAAGATGCTTTTTGGGTTGATAACGAGAAGTTTGTCTTTAGAACCGCTTATCATGGGCATTCAAAGATGTTCTTATATTCAAATGGGCATGGGGAACCATTCTTCAATCAACCCGAAAGAATTACAGACTGGTCCGTGGATAGTGATCAACTAGTTGTTACCTATTCAACTGGCAATCACCCGGTCGAGCTAGCTACCTTATCACTGACTGGCACTCAAAAAGACTTGTACAATCCTAACGCAAATTTCGATGCTGAACATGACTATGTGAAGCCGGAGGAATTCACATATCAGGCCGCTGATGGTCTTTCAATTGAGGGTTGGCTAATGAAGCCATCCAGTCCGCAAAAAAGTAATCCAATCGTTTTATACGTACATGGCGGTCCTCATTTTGCCTATGGTGAAAACTTTTTCTTTGAAATGCAAGTTCATGCGGCAAATGGCTATGGTGTTTTGTTACTCAATCCTCGTGGCAGCAAAACTTATGGACAAAAGTTCTGTCAGGAAAATGTTAACCATTATGGTGAAAAAGACTACACCGACTTGATGGAGGGTATGGATTATGTTCTTGCCAATCATGCCGAGTTTGACAAGGACCGTCAATACTGTGCAGGTGGTTCATACGGAGGCTTCATGACCACATGGGTTGTGGGACACACAAACCGGTTTGCCGCAGCCGTTGCACAACGGCCTGTAACTGATTGGATTAGTTTTTCAGGCACCAGTGACATCGGATTTATGTTTACCCCTCAAGAAATGGGCACGGATCGCTATGATGTACAGACCTTATGGAAATTTTCACCTCTTGCATACGCTAAAAATGTAACAACACCAACTTTAATCATGCAAGGCGAGTGGGATACACGGACCCCAATTGGACAAGGTGAAGAGTTCTTTAGCGCTCTTATTGAAAACGGCACTGAAGCCGAAATGTCCAGATATCCCCAATCATGGCATGGGGTCTCTCGAATTGGGCTACCAAATTTAAGGATTACAAGAATCAAAGAAACCCGAAGCTGGTGGGATAAACACCAATAATCATAAATATGGGACTACGAACAATACGCTAAAAACAGCTCTGCATGTTTATTATCAAATATAATAAACATGCAGAGCTGTTTAACATTGAAAAGTTATTATTTAAAGGCTAACTCGTTATTTAGTACTCTTCCAACAATCTAGCTAAGAAATAGGTTCCTTGCTGATAATCTGTCAAACGAATATTTTCATTAGGGGAATGGGGGTGACTACCAGAATAGTGAATTCCCACCATCACAATTGGTGCATGAACTGTGTCGGCAAATTGTTTCATGGGACCTCCACCAGGCATATTAGGAATCAAACGGACCTTCTGAGGCGTATATACCTCGTTCGCAACTTTCTTGTTCAACTGAACAAAGGGATGATTCAGGTCACTTCGAAAGGCTTCTTCACCCAATAAATAATCGAGCTTCACATCGCCGTATCCATTTTTTTCTAGTTGCTTGCTGATCAATTTAGCCGTCTCTTCAGGATCTTGATTGGGGGCCAGTCGACAATCAAGTTTAGCAGAGGCTTCTTTGGGAATAATTGTTTTAACGCCATCTCCCGTGTAGCCTGCGTTTAATCCATTAATAGTCATCGTAGCACCATTAACCAGTTCTTCACGTGGATCATTATATACAAACGGACGGGTTAACCCGTAGTTATCACGGACCTTATCTGCATCAAATGCCATTGTCTGAGTTGCTTTTTCCTCAGCAGGAGTAAGTTTCTCAATGTCATCATAGAAACCATCAACAGCAACTCGATTATCAGGTGTTCGCAATGATGCGAGCGCTTGAACTAAACGCCAAGCCGCATTGTCAGCGTAGCTTGCCAATGATGAATGCAGATCTGCAGCAGCAGTCTTCACATGTAAATTAAAGCTGGCAATTCCTTTGGCGCCACAGACAATTTGGAAGTTTTCACTTTCATCTTTACCGCCGCCTTCCCAGATACAAACATCAGCTTGTAGTTGGTTTGCATGGGCACGCACATATTTAGCTACATCCGGACTACCGATCTCTTCTTCGCCTTCAACGAAAAACTTTAGATTCACTGGAATTCCACCATGTTCATTAAAATATTTAACCACCGTTAGCCGGGACATTAGTTCGCCCTTATCATCACAAACGCCACGAGCAACTAGTTTATCTCCAACAACTGTTGGCTCAAATGGTTGGGTTTTCCACTCGTCTAAAGGCTCAGGCGGCTGAACATCATAATGATTGTAGAACAAGACGGTCTTATCCGATGTCCCACTGAACTCGGCGAAAACCACCGGATTACCACCCTGATCAGTCCACTTTTCGACGTTTGTGGCACCAAGATTCTTGAACTGCTGCATGATCCACTCGTTAGTTTCGTTAATCCCTTTGTTTTGAGCTGAGATACTCGGAATTCGTAGATAGTCCGTAACATTGTCTAAATTATCTAAGGCATATTGTTCAACTTCTTTTTGTTGCATTTAATCACCACCTATTTAATTTGTTTTCCGTGCTGAAATACCAATTTGTCGACTTGCGTAATTGCATCAACGCTTTGAGTCGGGTCCTGATCTAAAACCAAAAAATCGGCAAACTTACCAGGTTCTAACGTGCCATAATTGTCGGAGATCCCAAGCAAATTAGCCGCATATTGGGTTGCACTTAATAAAGCTTGGCTTGGAGTGGCGCCGATTTCATTTACCAGCAATTGCATTTCTTCCCAAGTACCAGTTTTAAAACTATTAAATGGCGTTCCGGCGTCCGTTCCAACTATGACTTTGACTCCCTTCTTGAAAGCCAGCGAAACATTCTTGAAAAAGTCAGCCTTTACTTGATCATTTTTCCGAATCATGTATGAGGGGAGCTTATCACGGCCATATTTACTAATGCTTGCTGCCGCATTCAAAGTAGGGACGAGATACACATTGTGCTTAACCATATAGTCGGCTTGCTTCTCATCAACATAGATGCCGTGTTCAATCGAATCTACACCCGCATCCAGGGCATTTTGGATACCACTATTTCCCTGCGCATGTGCAGCAACTTTTTTGCCCTTATGATGAGCTTCCTCAACTGCAACTTTCATTTCTTCAGGTGTCAGTGCCGTATCATCAATGTTGTCACCGGCAGACATAACGCCGCCAGTCGCCATTACCTTGATATTATCGGCACCAATCTTAAGTGCTGTTCTGACGGACTTTCGCATTTCATCTGGCGAATCAGTCAAATAGGACCAGTCAATTTCACCATTGGCACCTTCTTTGAAATCTCCGTGACCACCCGTCATTGACATTGGACGGCCGGATGCAACAATTCCAGGAGCTTCCAGATTATGTTCTTTAGCAAAGTCCCGAAGCTTAATATCGGTATTAAAAGCACAACCGCAATCTCGAATATAGGTAACACCAGATTCTAATAAGTCTCTCAGATTTTGAATGGCTGTGGCTGTTACTTCAGTTTCTGAAAGATACTCCAGCTTGTTAGTAACTGGATTCATCATCATATGCGTATGAGCGTTAATTAATCCTGGCGTGACATACTTTCCTTTTAAATCGATATTCTCGTCAGCTTTTTTAGCCGGGTTACCAGTACCCACTTGGGAAATTTTGCTGTCAGTAACTTCAAACCATGTATTTCTGGTTATCTCTTTACTTTTTCCGTCAAACATACTCGCATTGTAATATATTGTCGACATAATATTCTCCTTAATCATAAAAAGATGGCCAACAGCCATCTTTTTTAATGTTAGTAAACCTGAACACCCTTCTTGTAGACCGCTTTGTCTGCTTGCTGGACAGCCTTTACATCGGCTAAGGGATCATTATCCAATACTAAGAAATCAGCGTACTTATTTGGCTCAAGGGTTCCATATTCTTTATCAATCTTCATTAATTTGGCTGAATTATAACTCGTTTCTAGTGAATCAAAATTAGTAGCACCTTGTTCAACCATTAACTCGAATTCAACCGGCGTCATGGTGAAATCATTGAATGGGGTGCCTGCATCAGTACCAAGTGTAATTGGAACTCCGCGCTTCCATGCATGCATAATATTTTTATACAAATCGTCTAATGCATCAGCGGCCTTTTTAATTTCCCAATCTGGCATCTTTCCTTCACCATATTCGGGGATCGCCCAATCAGCAACCAAAGTGGGTGTCAAATAAGTACCTTGCTTAAGCATCAAATCAATTTCTTCATCGTTTACATAGAAACCATGTTCAATTGAATCAACACCTGCTTTGATTGCATTCATGATACCAGGATTACCTTCTGCATGAGCAGCAATAATTCGGCCTTTATGATGAGCTTCATCGGCAGCAACTTTCATTTCTTCAACACTTAACTGGGGATCGGCCATAAAATCGCCAGGGGTCATAACACCACCTGTTGCCATGACTTTAACGGCCATTGTTCCTTTTTTAAGACCCGTCCGAACCGCTTTCCGCATTTCGTCAGGCGAATCAACTAAATGACCAAAGTTTGGAAAATCACCATGGCCACCGGTCATGGAATAAGGTCTACCCGATGGCAAAATTTCCGGTACTTTTTTCAAAACTCCTTGTTTACGTAACTCATTTAGCTCAATGTCAATATCAAAAGTACTACCACATTCACGAATATAAGTAACACCGGACTTCAATAAGTCATGCAAATGTTGAACCGCATGAACAGTGGCTTCAACGACATTTGCGCCAGTGCCGCCATCACCAGCTGTTGGATCCATGCAGATATGCGTATGACAGTTGACCATCCCAGGCATAACATATTTTCCTTTTAAGTCGACTTGCTTATCAGCAGAGGGGGCATTGCCGGTTCCGACTTGATCAATCTTCCCGGTTTCATCGTCAACAACTAACCATGCTGACTTTTTGATTTCGTTACTTTTTCCGTCAAATAAATCGAAATTTGTATATGTAGTCTTACTCAAAAATATCCACTCCTTTTTCTAATTAATATAAGGTTAATTCTCATTCGAGTAATAGTCAACCACCCTTTTATACTAAGCATCTAAGAAAACGTGACCTGATGGCGTTAATTGCAATTCCTATAAAATTAGAATTGACTAACAATTCAATGAGTAATAGGATACATGTATTCAATAAATTTATTAGGAGTGATATACATATGAATTTCATTATTGCGTTCCTTGTTGTTATGGTGTTCATGTTCATTGGTGAATGGGTTTCAACAATGTCTCATGCTTTTATTCCTTCCGTTTTTATCTCCGCTCTATTATTTGTTATTGGCTTTTGGACAATTCTACCAAAGGATGTCGTCACACAAGCGTCTTACGGTAACGAGTTCGTGTCTATTTGTGTATCAATGCTTTTAGTTCATCTTGGTACCCTAATGGGCTTAAAAGAATTAGTTGCTCAATGGAAAGCGGTTTGTATTGCTCTTCTTGGTGTCTGCGGAACAATGCTTCTATGTCTCACGATCGGAAGCTTAATTTTTGACTGGAAAACAGTTGTCGCAGCAGTTCCACCACTCACAGGTGGTCTTGTATCAGCTTTGCTTATGACCGATGGCCTTAAAGCCCAAGGTGTTACCGCATTGGTTGCCCTGCCCGTTTCAATGTTTGTTATCCACTCAGTTGTTGGATACCCATTAACATCCCTGATGCTTAGACAAGAAGGTGGCCGTTTGGTAAAAGAGTTTAAGGCAAATGGTAGCAAATTAGACCCTGAAGCTGCCGAATTTGCTGCGGGACAACAGCCTTCAGTATTCAAATCACAAAACGTTTTTAATTTGAAACCGGAATATGAAACACCGGCCTTTATCTTAGCTCGTGTCGCAATGGTGGCTCTCTTCAGTACATGGTGTGCAGGCTTGATCAATAATGCTATTAACCCAAATGTTGTTTGTCTGATCTTTGGTGTTATCGCTCACCAATTTGGTTTCTTGGAAGATAATGCTTTAAACCAAGCAGGCGTATTTAATTGGTTGATGTATGGTTTACTTGCTTATGTCTTTGCTCAACTAAGTGTCACTACCCCACAAATTATGGGCAGCATTATTCTTCAGATTATTGTCCTAATCGCTCTAGGCTTACTCGGAATGTTTTTGGCTTCTCGTATTCTCGCTAAACCTTTTGGAATGTCGTGGCAAATGGCTTATGCTTGCTCACTCACATCGTTATTTGGGTTCCCAGCCGATTATATCTTAACTTCAGAAGTTGCCCATACTGTTGCTGGTACAAAAGATGAAGAGCGCTACTTACTTCATAACATGATGCCCAAGATGCTGGTTGGTGGATTTGCAACCGTTTCTGTTGCCTCCGTTATCATTGCTTCAATATTCCTAAAACTAATTTAAACCAATAATTGCCCAAAATCGTCGTTGATGAAATATTCAACGACGATTTTGTGATCAAAAAGCAGTTAGTAATCCTGAATTGAAGTGGATAACTGAATCAGAAAATGATTTCTAGATAGCATTGACATCCCGTTGAAAGCGCTTAACATGTTCCTTGGAGTATACATTTTATCGAGGGAGGCAACTTATGGAAACTAAGGTTAATTTTATGAAGTATTTACGTCGAACAATCTTGCTGGGAGTGTCATTGATCTTGTTTGGGTTCACATCAACTAACTCTGTTACTGTAAGAGGCGACACATCATCAACTTCAATCGCTACATCTGCACCTAACATTTCAGATCAGACATACTACCACTCATCAGCAACTCAACTCGCAAAAATGGTTCACGAAGGTAAAGTAACCCCACAACAACTAATTGAACACGCTGTTGCAAAGATTAAAACTGATAATCCACAACTCAACGCAGTGATTTCTTTACGTGAAGACCAGGCAATGAAGGAAGCTGCCAACTTAAAGGATACGGGGCAACCATTTTATGGCGTTCCATTATTAATTAAGGGGTTAGGACAGCCGCTCATCGGTTCATCAAATACACGAGGTTTAGTTCCTTTGGCTGATCAAAAAGCAACCACCACTAGTTCATTCGTGCAGCGTTTGCAATCGATGGGCTTTATCGTTATTGGACAGACCAACTTCCCGGAGCTTGGCTTAATTAACATCACCAATTCAGCACTGAATGGGGTTGCTCATAACCCATGGAACCACGCCGACAATACTGGCGGATCGTCTGGTGGAGCTGTTGCCAGCGTTGCCGACGACATCGTTCCTGTCGCAACCGGAAATGATGCCGGCGGGTCACTTCGAATTCCGGCATCATGGACCGGCGTGATTGGTTTGAAACCAACTCAAGGTGTAATCGAAGGTGACGATACGACACCATCCTCGGTTAATTTTGCCGATGCCAAGAATATTCAGGATATGCAAACGCTATTTAACGGTATGTTAGCAACGTCTAATCACTCAGGTGATGCAATGCTAAAAACCGTTCCAAAAAATATTAAGAAAATTCCAATTGCGTATTCAACTAAGTCGCCAGTTAACACCCCCGTCAGTAAAGATGCCGTAAACGCTGTTAAACAAGCCGTTTCATTCTTAAGATCAAAAGGCTTTAAGGTTGTAAAAGCCAATTCTCCTGTTGACGGGGTTAAATTAATGCATGTCTACTATCTTGAATCCACGGGGACTGGAACCAGTGCCAATAACCTTATCAAGAGCGTCACAGGTAAAAATATGACCTTTGATGATGTTTCCCCAATGACCTGGGCACTTTATCAAGCTGATCAAAAGCAACCTACAAATGCTGATGTAACCGTTCAAAATGAACTGAGTCTAGTTAACCGGCAAATGACTGCATTTCACAAAAAATATCCGCTTTATTTAACACCTACCACTGCAGTTACGGCTCCAAAGAATACAGATCCGGCCTATCTACCTCAATATGTGGATAAACTGAGGGATATTGACAGCCTTAATCACACCCAGCAAATTCAAACAATTTACGATGCTTGGCTTCATGGATTGACCAAGACACCATTCACTCAGCTTGCCAACCTTTCAGGAGAGCCCGCAATTAGCTTACCAACATACGTTAGCAAGCAAAAAATGCCTCTGGGAATTCAATTTGAGGCAGCTAAGGGTAATGATAAGTTGTTACTGAAGGTTGGTGCATACTTCCAAAGCCAGCATAAATTTAAGCTGTTAGATAATTATCGTTAGCATCTGGTTGCACATTATATTTTACAAGAAATTTATCGGTTCTGAGAAATTAGTTGATGAATAAGCAAATACTAATAGCACCCAACTAGTTCGTGAAAAACGGCTGGTTAGGTGCTATTTTTGTAGGTTCAATTTTTGGCTATTAACCCTGTCATGATCTAACATGAATGAGTTCTACTTTTAAGGGTTATTCCTAATGTGTAAGGAATACTACTAACCCGTGAAATCAACCGTTCCATTGGGGGAATACGCACATCTTCACGAGTAGCGGCCATAATATCCAGGATTACCCCCACATGCGTGGGGAATACGCGCTGACCTCTTGGCCCACTATCTCACCGAAGGGATCACCCCCACACCCGTGGGGAATACTACTCACGTGTTGTCGGGGGTACGAAGGTCTTAGGATCACCCCCACACCAGTGGGGAATACGCCAGATGGCGCACAGCTGGCTGGTGGGCACAAGGATCACCCCCACACCAGTGGGGAATACTTTCACTTGATGTGTTTTCATTTTGGCGATTGAGGATTACCCCCACACCCGTGGGGAATACACTAAACAATCCCTGCTATGACGGCATTCTTAAATTTCCAAATGGCCGTTTTTCATTAGTTTATTTGCTAATCCAAGTGTTGCTTTGGCATCAGATAATGAATTATGTGGCGCAGCATTGTCAACACCATACTTTTCCAATACTGTTCCCAACCGATAGTTATCCAGGAATTGGTCAGCCTTTTTGACAATTGGCATTAAATCGATCATCCGATTTTCTAAATCTGTTTGCTGAATTTTTCGAAACCCGGCGGAAAGAAATGCTTGATCAAAGCGCAAATTATAGCCAACGATTGGTAAATCACCAATAAAATCCTTCAGGGAATCCAATGCGTTCTCTAATTCAACTCCATCGGTCCGCACTTGATCAATGGTGATACCTGTCAGCTTAGTGATCTTCTCCGGGATATCAGAATCAACTTTCACCAGCTGATAGAAGTCAGTATAATTACCTGTTCGAGCTTGTTTGACAGCACCAAAGGAAATGATTTTATCTTTGGCAACATCTAATCCAGTGGTTTCAAGATCAAGCGCGACAAATGGTGTTGTTGGATGCTCATGAGATTTCTGCAATGACTTATGGGCCATGACCTTCGCCTTATGAAATTTGGCAGCATTGCTAAAGCCGTGTTTTACAGGTGTTGGACTTGTCTCAAGTCGCATCATCAGTGGAATGCCATCAAAATCAACCACCCTGTATTGCTTGCGCGTCGTCTTAATTTGATACCCAAGCTCGTTATTAGTGTTGTAAACCATGGTGGCTTCCCCGTTGCCGATTCCGCTTATAACCCGTTCCCAGAGGAGGTCTCGGATTCTGGCACTGACATTTCCGACATAAACGCCGGTCTGAACTTCTTGATACCACTTCGTCAAATCTCCTCGTAAAGATTGAGGAACCTTGGTTAAAGTTATGACAATCATCTGCCACCATCCTCTTTAAACTCGTGGTATTGGACACCAAACTTCTGTAAGCCCAGCTTGTCATCCCACAAATTCACAAGATCCACGCTAATATTGGTTTCGGTTACACCCAAAATCGACGTAAGATCTTGAATCATTCGCACGAGTATCTTACTTGCCGCAAACGCATCCCGCATCGCTAAACGTGTCCGGGCACCGATATCTTTGTCATCGCCAAATTGAGCTGCGACCTGAAACGCAACTGGGATCGAAATTTCAGCCTTATACAAATCCGCAAAATCATAGACAAAAGACAAATCGTGGCCCGTGTGGACAAATCCGAGACCGGCAGAAGCCCCCATCGCGACAATCACACTGTAACTAAGGCCATATAATGCTTGATGAGCTGCAGTTAACGCCTTGTTAATTGGGGTTCCGGAATCAAAGTTATCGGGATTATATTCCCGGCGAGACCAAGGGACATCGTTCTTCCGGGATTCATGACGATACACCTGCCTGACCCGGCTACCTTCTTTACCCCTCAATTCCTGCATGGTTAGTCCGGAAACATCATCATTAGGAAAACGCATTTGGTACATTTTACGAGCAACGGCAACCCGAGTCTGGTTATTTGAAACCAGCTTTGCTTGTGCCTCTAGCAATCGCGAAGAATGGCTCAAGGCCCTTCCATGAGCGTATTGGCGAACTCCCTGCTCACCTACCCAGACCACACCCATTCCGGTGTCCCCCATCAATTCCATCGCCCGATGAGTCACATCGACTCCGGGTCCAAGCATTAAGACACTAACGATTGCAGCGGGCACAAAGGCCGTCCCACGGCTATCCGTCACCAAAATTGCGCTGTCTTGGCGGTTAAGCTTGGCGTGTTCTAAATACAGGAAAGTAATGCGATCACGAACCCGGCTGAGCTCTGTGAGTTCAGGCTTTTTTGCACCCATTTTTCTACTCATAGCTTAGCCTCTTGGAATAACAGTCATCAGGCCCATTCCAAAGGCCTTTTCCCGACCGATTCCGGTTACTAATAACTGTTTGAAATCGTCCAATTGACTCACTCTCAGCAATCCTTCAAAGGTTACCCGACTTAATTTCATGTTGCGCTTACCTTTGTGCAAGACCGGCCAATCACGGCTAACGATATCAAAATTATCGATGGCCTCAGAATCCGAAGCGCCAGCCAAAGTCGTTTGAACCAACTGAAATCCGTGTTTCTCTGCCCGATCAGCCAACCATTGTCGCTGTTGGTCAACAGTAATGTGGGGAACAATTCGCGGCTGGCTTTTTCCTTCCCGAGGAATTGCATGGGTTGGATTGGCCGTTAATCTAAATTGCATAATTTGGCCTTCTTGAATCTTCGCCAAAAATGGATCGTAAGATTTTGTCATCGCCGTGTGAGGTACACCAAACATCCCCAGTTTCGTTAAATCTGGAGCTTCTTCACTCAACACGAGCAAATATGTTTTCCCAGCCAGATGGTCAACTCGCCACAAATGCCGTAGTCGTTTGTGAGCAGCAATTTCAGCCGGAAAACTTTGTTCCACCCAATTATGGTAGGCACCAAGATGGGTCAATTCTTTCGTTTTTTGACGATTATTGACGTCAATTTGAACCCGTGATAAATACATGTGGACCCCTTTCTAGAGCGCACCAAATGCGTCATGAACCGTTTCAGACTTCTCGTGGTGATTTCTCTGGATATATTTTTGATTCAACTTAATGTGGTCAACGTTATCGCTTGCCACCGGTCGATAACCGTGTTGGCGATTGCGCTGATCGAATGAAATGACGCGATCTTTGACTACGAAGCTTCTCTTATCAGGCAACAAATCTGCATCCGCTATAAGCTCAAGACTGTTAACAAACCTCTTATTCTCACGATGCCAATATCTTTGTTGATACCAACGTGAAGCTTGCCATTCAAGTTTACTCAAGACACTGACTGGATCAGTATTTTCGAAGATATGCGGGTTTATGACACCTGCTGGCACATTGGCCCGACGCCCAAGAAATAACTGAAATTTCGGTCTTCTCAGTGCTAATTCAATATCACTGATTAAATTTTCGTCATCGCTTCCTAGTGCTACGACAAACACCGCATCTTGTAAATAGTCGCGGTGCGTAACCCACTTATCCCCCTTTTTACTATGAGCCATTTGAAAATCTGTCAAAGTTGTTCCACGTTGATCCACTCGGACAGCAAAACTCAACTCATTTAACTGGATAATTCGCTTGTCGTCTCTTTTATATCCCATCGCAGCAGCAATCATCCCAATAATCGCACTTTTAGAAGGGTGATCATCGCTTGTTCGACGCTCGAAAGTTGCCTGGTTTCCATAAGATTGCAACGGAGCAATTAATCTAATCGTTAGTGTTTTCATCCTGCACCACCTTTGTTAATACTTCGGTGACCTTATCTAAAAGTTCTTGGATATTTGCGGCTTGCACTCCAATTGAAGACTCAACTTTCCCATCACTTAAAATAACCGTTTCCAGGGGCTTATCCATAACCACGTGTAGAGTTGATTTATACTCTGTTTCTAATCTATGGACTGACTCCCTCACATAACCAGTTGTGGACCGAATTGGTTCTTCAAATGCCGAAACCAGGTTAACAGGAGTATCAGTACGAATGGTAACCATCACATAGTTCGGTAAAGTCTTATTAGCAAAACTATGTTGTTTTCCAGTCGGCATTGAGAACAGAAAAGCTTTGATAAAATCACTTACACCAGTGACTGTGGATTTAACGCCAATATTATGAACAAGCTCATTAACGTTTAAGTTAGCGTAACGATATAATGTGGATGAATTAAATTCGTCAGTCCCAATAAAGCCGGCACCATTGGTATCTTTGCCCTTTAAATCATCTAAGGCCGTATAGTAATCAAACTCAGGGACAACTTCATGAGTAGAAATTGCATGGGCCACTTGGGCAGAACCTTCCACGTTGAGCTCAGGATTATCTGCAACCATCCGTCCAAAAAGTGCTAAGTCTAAGGAATTATCACTCTGTAAGACCTGTTTAACCTCCTTTTTGTCTAATTGGTCATGAACAAGTGCATACTGAGCAAGTTTCTCAATCTGTCCTGGAGAAACGAGTAATAACACTTTGGTTTCATCTTTCTTCGTTTTGTCAAATTTAATTCCAGCCGCATCAAATACTTCATGAGCCTTAGTAAAAGCAGCTTCCTCATCTAAAGATGGGTTCAATCCCATTAATGTTGCAGCCAATAACTTAGCAGCTTCTTTTGTTCTGTTACCGGTATCCACATGTGCCTCACGAAATGCTTTTCGCATGGCTTGTTTCCAGCTTTGCGAAGAAACTCGGGAACGCATCGCCCCGCCAAAAAGCGCGGTCTTGGGAGCACCAGTATCATCTCGGTTCATGCTTGAAGCAGGAACAGTTTGTAATACGTTTAGATCAATATATAAATTTTTATTAGTCATGATTTTTCTCTCCTTCAGAATTAGCTGCTGGTTTAACAACTCGGTAATATTTTTGACCCCAACCGAGTTGGACTTCTTTAGCCTTCTCGGGTCCTTTTTGGAAACTGTAAAAGTCACCGGCAAGCCTACCATAATCAATTTTCTGGTTAAACTTGCTAGCTTTTAAGATCTGAACTAAATGTGTAATTGCATTAACCATCCTGCTGTAATTAGTCGTTTTCAAAAGCGACTGCACTCGCCGATCCAACGCCTGCCGAGTTTCATCATCACTTCTCATCGCCGCAAGAGCCTCAAACAAAGTCTTCGCATTAACAGACTCATCTTTACCAGACAAACCATACATTAACGTTTCTTGACTCTGTTGATGAATAGCAAACAAGTAAATAGCTGTGTATATTGCAGTTTCACTTGCTGTTGGCTTACCAGTTTTGCTGAGCATCCCCTTATCCAGCACACTCAACATGATTGGCCATACTTTTTGTGCACCAGGCTTAAGAATTGTTGGTGCGCTTCGAATACCTGCCAGCATCGCTTTGTTTTGGTGACCATTTGCATAGAGTTCATGAATAATATTATCGGTAACCTCAATCACTCTCTTTTTAACTTGATCGCAAGTTGTCATTTTATCATCGCCTTTTTTAGTTATCCCATATCTCGAAAAACTTGGGTTCGAAACTGATTATTGATAGTGAAAATATTTACCAAGCCCTTATTTTTATCAATGACGCCATTTACATCCACAAAGCCGGTCATATCACGAGGTGAACTGGATTGAATAACCTCATCAGCGACTTCTTGCACATAGTCTTTCAGTTTCTTTTTCCAATCGTTACTCTGAGTATCCCGGTCATCTATGTTGTTTAAACTTCGAAGCCAATTTTTGAAGGGAACGTTTAACCCATCATAAAATTCAGCAATCATTTTATTTGCAAATGAGCGATCGTCCACATTGCGTAAACGACCAATATTAGCAGCGAATCGCCAATAATCGCTACCAATTTTTTGGGTGAGAACAATCATATCCTCAATCCGATCCGGCCATTTTTGAGCAGCGCTTGGATCTTCATCAAATAAAACATCGGCATCGATTTGCATATCATCGAAAATTTCTGCAGCCGGCATTTGTGAAGCAGCATTATCATCCCTAATAAGATCAGCGGAAGCCAAAGTTAGCCGCGTTTTTTGAGGAATTCCGTCAGCCTCTTTAAGTTGTTTTAGCCATTTGACGATTCCAGGCTTCGCTTTCTCAGATTCATGATTATCCGTTTCCAGAGGCACATATTGACCGAAGTTCCGCCACATGGCAGTGCCCATCGTACTTAACCGCTTTTCAGCAGGTACATGCTTGCCATCTTCTTTACGCACACGCCAAGTCGTCATGGGTTCAATAAACGCCGCAGCACTGTCAAACATTGGCAATCCAGCACTGAAAATGGTTGGGTCACCATTTTTAGACCAATTAATATGAAGCATTCTGGACCAAACTGTGTACAACTCAGCTAAATTGTCTGGTTGGAGCATTTTTTCTCGTTTCGAGATATATTGGGCAACGGAATATTCCCACACCGGCTTTTGGGGTGTGTAAGGACGGTTTGTTCTGTTTTGATTAATCAAAATTAAATTCAACATTAAAGTTTGAAACAGGTTGTCCCCCGTGGCATACACTGGGTTCAGCTTATATAACCATCCAGAAGAGACAGAGTATTTTGCTGACATGTTGATCTTAGTTTTGTCCGTGACGCCCGAATAATTTTCATAACTTATAAGCCAACGTGTCAACTCGTCTAGCTTCAGCTGATTCTTAAACTCCGGTGTTTTTGGCGAGAACAAACTTGGCTTATTACCACTTTCAGAAATTTGACGATTCATCTGCTTAATTGCAACCTTGCCTGGCCCCTCGCTTCCGGAAATCTGTTTATTTGTGGGAACTAAACGATTGTAATCACGTTCCCCAACTTGATAAAAAGGGGATTCTCCAAACAAGTCAAATCGCTGATTATACCGTCTTAAGTATGTTGTAACGATTTTTGTAAAATGTCCCTCTCCATTCTGGCCATATAGCTGTTTCCACGTATTAAGAAGGTCCTTTGAAATTTGTCTTCGAATTAGTTGGTCATCTTCGTCCACCTTCTCAATATCCTTTAACGAATCTTTGTCTAGCTTCAGCCAGGGATATGGTTCTCCTTTCGGGTCAAATCGTGAATATACGGTTGTAAGAATAGCCAGCAAAAAACGTAAAATTGCAAGGTCTTGTGACCGCATTTCTCCGGATAGTTCACGATAACTTTGAGCATTTTCAAATAACTCAATTAAAGAAACTGTCTTTTCCTGGTTATCAGCCAGTGAGATTACTTTCAGCCACGGTTCAGTCGTCAAATTAAAACTTCTAGTTTTCATAATCACCCTCCTTTGAATAACTCAAGCCAAATTTCGTAGAATAGTGTAATCGCCAACCCTCAAGACTGGCCGACAAATTGTTGTCTAACCGAAGCACCAACGCCCCTTTGAGCCAGACGTCGTTACGCCAGTCAGGATAATACCGGTGAGTTTGAACTGCCAGGACATCAATCACACGATTAACTTTCGGTGTAATACTTGATGGAATCCTAATCAGTTGTTTAGCGATTGTTTTAGACGATACGGTTTGGATGGACTGAGGTTGTTCGTCGGGATTAACTGGTATCAAGAAATCACCTTTGTTAGTATGTTGAATCATAATGACTTCAACAGTTTGCTTAATATCGCGAACAGCCGCCTTAGCTAGCTGTTCATTTTTATCAACGTCATTTTGCGCTTGATTCAACCAGCCATGAAGGTCGCCAAAATAGTCTGGTGGGGTAACTTGGTACGCCTCAGCTTTTGCGGCCTCGGTCTTAAGATATGTTTTAAACCCAGTTAAACTTTCATTGATACCAATCATTCCAGATATTTCATTGTCATTAGTTTTGCTGTAAACGGCCTGCACCAATTTTGAAACGTCTTGAGGAATATTGATCTTATCTCCAAGGAAATAATCAGTCTTCATCAATAAATATCTTTGATAAATTAATTCATTTGCCTTTCCATAATCTCCTGGACCGTTGATACCCATAATAAATACCTGTGGCGTTTGCAGTGCTTTAGGTCGCTTGATGTGGTGACGATGCAAACGGCCCGCGCGCTGTATGATTAAATCCATTGGCGCAATGTCGGTATATAGAATATCAAAATCAATATCTAATGACTGTTCGAGAACTTGAGTACCAATGACAATCATTTTTTTCGGACGATGCGCATTTTTCCCAGTTGTCCGCTGCAGCTTTTCTTCTTGTGCTTCTCGTGCAGGGCTGAGAAAAGCTGCGTGGACAATCATCATATCAACACCTTTTGGAATAAGTCGAGCAAGGGCCTGCGCTCGCTTTACGGTATTGACGATAATTCCTGCAATCCCACCCTCAGATATCTGAGTTAACACCATTTGAATTAGTTTTTCATCCGTGGGATTGATCTTCTGAATCTGTAACGTGTAGGGCTTTTGGTCGCTGTGGCCTTCAAATTTGGTTACTTGCCTCAATTCTTTACCATCTAAGATGCTAAGTAGCGGGTAAGCTTCTGTTGATTGCCACCTATCAGGTGCTTTGAATCCTTTAGGATGTGAAGATCCATATTTCCCTTTTAAATAAGCTTCAATTAATGAATTCCTATTTTCATTTGGGAGTGTTGCTGATAAAACGACAATCGGGACGTGGTAGGCCCCGAGCCAACTGATTACGACATGTAAATACTGACTCATAAAGATGTCAATCGCGTGAGCTTCATCGATAATGACAATCTTCCCGCTCAATCCTAAATGCTTTAAGAACAAATGCTTCTGTTTTAATCCCATTAATAATAGATTATCAATTGTTCCAACAGAAAATTTGGTTAAAATAGATTTTTTGCCAGAAAACCAGCCGTTTACTGTAACGCTTGGGGCCTTAGTATTTGGAACTTCAACATTAGTAGCATCAGGAATCTTTTGATAATGACGATTGAATCGAGCCTTACCATGCATTAGCTTAATCGAAAGTCTTTCATCTTGCGATTTAGCAACTTTTTCAAGCCAATCATCTACTCGATCAAACATCGCATTCGCCGTAGCTTGGGTTGGTAACCCGATAAAGACACCGTCTTCACCGCGAATGGTAGCTAATTGTTCAGCAGCAATCAGTGCAATTTCAGTTTTTCCGACACCTGTGGGGGCCTCAATGATAATGATTCCAGGATCGTCAGTTTTGGCGATTGCGTGCGTAACAGCTGTTTGAACTGGCCGAGCTTCAAATCCCCAACGGCTTTTATATGGATTATCTTGAGACGATATCTTTTGAGGGATCCATTTATCGCTCAAATTCCAATTGCCAATTGCTCGATCAAAGCGACTGTCAGTGTCAATTTCATCATAAGATGTATCTAGTGACACAAGCGGAAATAATTCTTTCTCACTAGCATTGGTTAAGCGCTCACTAGATGCCAGCCAGTCGGCCATGATCAAAAGCCCTTCTAAGATAACTGCTTGTGGTTGACTAACATCAGGAATTTCTTTTACCGAACTGTAGCCAACTAGTTCTAATCCATAGTCAAGAATTTCTCTTTGCGTCTGTTTCCAACTCGCGGCGATTTCTGGATGTGTTTCACTTTGAAAATAATTATCAGTGTATCTACTAATCTGACCACTGGGCGTCTCCGAAAGGGGTAATCCGTGGTGTCCACCGATAATTGCTCCAACTGACACCGGTACTTCCCAATATTCTAAAAGTGCTTCTCCAGCTGTTCCATGTGGCGAATCTCGAGAATTTGATAGTTCTTTTTTATTAATTTCTGAAAAGCCACTTTCCATCAAACGTTCCATAATATTTTTGTCTATATACTCATCACGGCTGCTCACTGTTTTCTTCTGAAAGGCCGGGGTTGCTTTGCCAATGTCATGAAAGAAGCCTACAAAACTAATCAGTTTTTCAATATCTTGTTCTGAATGACTGTAAGTTCCATAAGGGGTCGAACGTTTCAGTATCTGTCTTTGACCATCACTAAGCCAATTTTCATAAAGCCAGGAAATTACATTTTTTGTATCCGTTAAATGTGTGATTAGTGGTAGCCAGAGTGGTGTGCCATCAATGCCAATTCTCTTTTTCGACCACATTGAGGTAGTCTTTTTTGATAGCTTCATTATTTGCGCTCCTTTTTTGATGATTTATATGATTTGAGCTAATTAGATCACATGTTTTAGATATAAAACTATCGTTTGATAATATTTGCCCCACATACGTAGGGAATACTCATTAGACATAAATCTATCAGGATCACCCCCACACATGTGGGGAACAAATCAACGAATTAAGATCTCGTAGAAATCACAACTAATCAGGGTAATGCAAGATATTACATAAAAGAGAATACAAATCAATTATATCATCCAACTGGGAACATATTTTAGTTTATTAACAATCTTTTGAGCTCTTGCATGAGTGACGAAAAAAGTATAACACCCAATATAAAAATTCCGACTTTCAATTTACCTTGATTCTTTACCCACAACCAAGTTTGTCAACGCAATAGCAGCGATAATTGCAATGAATATAAAAAATAGACTAATTAAAATGGACCATCCAGAGCTGGAATAAAGCGCATTTGATGGAACTCTCACTAGATAAGTCCTAAAACTGCGGTTGATAACAAACTGAGTCAGCCGTTAATCGCAGATATCATATAACTCACTCATAAATTTGGGCAGTTCACGAATGATATCGTCCAAGTCACTGCCAAATTCGATATCATCACTTGCATCATAGGAACTTAAAGTGCGATACTCGATCTCATCAAGAAAGTGCAAATCTTCAGTCAAGCCATAAAGCTTTTTCGCCCACATTGATGAAATAATCGTGACTCCCTTATGATCTAAATACTTAGCAGTCGTCATGGCTCCGGCACTGATAACTTTGACCAAATCTTCATGCAAAACGTCAACTCTAAGTAATTTGAGCAATGCAATGCTTAAAACGCTATTGAGTAAGTTATGATAATAGTTTTCAGAAATTAAATTACGCTTCAACTCATTCCAATTGAGGTTGTTAATTGCCAAATAATCGTCACCATCCAGGCTGACCTTAAACCCTTTTTGAATCACCCAGAAAATATCCTTCTTCAATTTACCGACGGTGTCAAAGCCTAAAGTTTTAAACCGCTCTTTTAATTCAGGCTCATCAAAAAGCGATAGATGTAGTAATTGGCCAGTTTCTAACGGTTTGCCAATAACCTTTACCGCATGAATATTATTTATATTGTCGAGTTCTGAGTCAATATCCTGTTTGCTAAGTGCTTTTTGCTCGTCTTGAGTAATAGTCCGAATTGGACCATTTTCATCATGAGGTTCAAAGCTGAAAGTTTCTCCCATTGCTACATATTTCCCAGCTTGTTTTTGTGGCAAATAAAATGACGTTACCACCGTCCGTTTATTTAAAATATCTCGACGAAAGTGTTTAGTTGAAAAATACAATCTTGACTTCGGCTCAGTCAGCAGCTCATATACCCCGGTGGTTGAATGCAATTTGGCCAGGTTCTTCTCTGTGACTGGCATAAAAAACTGATCGCCGGATAAAAGTCCGTTTTCACCATTAGTTTGTAGTTGATTAATGATTTGATACAAATTAATTAGCTTGATATCTTGTGAGGTTAACTGTTTTAAGACTGCTTTATTTTGACTATCAACCAAAGTGTTCAAATAGGTGGACACTGGCTCTAAAATTGTTGTTTGGGTACTCCAAAAATACTGTTCCTTTAACAAATTTTGGATAATTGCCTGAGACGCTACCTGATTTTTTAATTTCTTTAAAGGCTTAAAGCTTTTAGGCAATTTCTTTAAAGGCGTATTATCATCCAATTGTCCCACATTGCTTGCATTTGAATTAATAAAAGTGTCGATCTGTTTTGCTGTAATTAAGTTTGGTTTTGTATGAGCCATATTTAATTGATACCCCCTAACTAAAAATGCGTGTACGGTTATGATTATTCGTTCGATTTTAACTGGCCTAAAACTATGGCCAAATTAAGTCCCAAGTGGAACTCAGTATCTTGTTTAATCTTAGCAGCTTGATCACTGATTATTGAAGGGGCTGCCCTTACATACGTGAGGAATACCTGAAAACGGAAGCCGATAAACTCGAGCTTCCGGGATCACCCCTACACACGTGGGGAATACAAAACGGCGACAGCTTCCTAACTGCTGAAGACGGGATCACCCCTACACACGTGGGGAATACCCACAGTTGCGATTGCCTATGGTGTTATCGATAGGATCACCCCTACACACGTGGGGAATACACTAAAAAATCCTTGTTATAGCCATTCTTAAAGTGGAAAACAGTCAAATTTCATTAGTTCTATTCAAATAAAGTTTTGCCAACTACAAAAGACCACTTGCATCACCCATAAGGTATGAATAGCCTATTTTCGATCCCTGATCCACGTCACCGCACAAACTAATATTACTAACATTCGGCCGACATCTCAACATTTACTTTAGCTCCCCCTCATTTTCCTCAGCACAAGGTTTTTACTTCAGTTAACAAATATCCAAAATAAAACAGCGAACTTCTTTATAAATTGTTTCAGAAGTTCGCTTTCATTGAAAAATAATTTTAGTTAAAGACCATTTCCTTGATTTCGAAAAAGTTCTAGAATCTACGCACCATTCCCAAAGTGTGTAGTCAAAAAATCAATTATTAATTTAGTGATTTCTGGTTGCATAAACAATTCGTCCATATGCTCAGCACCCTGAAGCTCATACAAGTCTGCATCAACACCGTGACTAATTAAATCATCGTAAAGTTCACGACTATCGTCGACTGGGACCACTTCATCCTCCGTCCCGTGGAACAACAGAAAAGGCACCGTGGTATCCGTAATGAAAGTATGTGGATCCGCTTGAGAAACCAGTTCAGGATTATCTTCCGGTTCACCGCCTAAAAGGTTACGATAAACGAAGTCAAAATCAGAAGAGGCACTGTTTTGCTTAGCAGACAGCGGATTAACCACCCCATACCAAGGAATCGCAAGTTGAACGTCACTTGTGTAATCCAGATAGTTGCCAACATCAAACTGTTTTTGACCGTTAGTCACTGCTACCATGCTCGCAAGATGACCTCCAGCAGATTCGCCCATAACGGCGACCTTTTTTGGATTGATCTGGTACTTGTCAGCATTGGACTTGATATAGCGAATAGCCGCCTTCGCGTCAATCAACTGAGCTGGCCATTGCGCTTGGTTACTATTACGATACTCAACGCTGACGACAACAAATCCTGCTCGAACAAGATCAACCAGATTCGGCAAATGAACGTTATGATCAACAGTCATCCACCCGCCGCCACCAAACCAAAAAATAACTGGCAGCGGCTGTGGCTGTCCTTCAAACTGCCGTAAAACTGTTAACTTTAAATCCATCGTAGTATGTCCCAACCAACCTGGCACCTGCGCGTAAGTCACATTGGTATCTTGCCAGATTCCTGGACGACTTTTTGAGATATGGAGTACTTTTTTCATAACAACTGGTATCCCTTCTTAAACAACCATCTAAAATCCCTATGAACACCGTTAATTATACATGATGTGTTTCTTTCCAGCCATTTGTATGACTTTTAAATTTAGCCTTTTTAAACGCATCCTTTTGCGCTATACAATATTTTGAGGTTATCAACGTGGGATTCCCCCCCGCATGCGTGGGGAATACTTTATCGATTCAATGCTGTATGGAGCCGAGCCGGGATCACCCCTATGCGTATGGAGAATACATTGTAAGTGTCGCAGTCGACTTCATCCAATCTGAATCACCCCTACGTGTGTGGGGAATACCACCCATTCACCGGCCTCATAATGTCCGTCATCGGGATCACCCCTACGTGTGTGGGGAATACACTAAAGAATCCTTGATATATAAGTATTCATAAAATATATAAAGGTAATTTTTAATTAGTTTGAATGCTAAAATGATCAAATGATAGAACTACCAAAATATTTTACACGATAATAGTGAATCCCTTGTTTCATATTTTCAACTAACGTCAATAAATAAATCCAGTAAAATTCCAACCGTTATACCAGACCTATGATAAGAATTGTCCTAAAAATGATAAAATTCATTCAATCTCGTCGGAATGTCTCTGTCGATATAGTCTCAAAATCTTATCTGTCTTTCCCACAGCATGAGGTAAGATATTTCCCGGAGACATAATATCGTCTAACTCACCCTTAGACAAATACTTAGCAATTTCCTTATCCGAATAGTATAGATCCTTAAGCAACACACCTTTAACATCAGATTCTACGCGAAGGCGAACCAATAGCTCATGGGCGTTTTGCCGACCAATGTGCTTCCCAAGTGCCATCATGATCGCACCAGAATACATCGTTCCATCATCAAGTTCGAAGTTCTTTGACATTCGTTGAGTATCAAAATAGCCTTTTGATAAAACCACTGTAGCATAGTTTAACTGCCCTGATAAATACATTGTCATTTCAGGTAGTACAACATAGATATCTCGCCAGACAGTAGTATCCTTTTCACCAGTCACCTGCATTGTGTCATACATCAACGGCATTTCATTACGAATAATCGTTGCTAAGTTAACAATCGCTTCACACATATAAGGTTCTTCTACCGTTGGAATAACCGTTGATCCTTGGCGCCCCTTCGCATATGTTTCACGAAACTCACCAACCTGAGTCTGATTCATAACTAACAAATTTCTACCAAGCTTTCCAAGCAACTGTGAAATCATCGTCAGTACGTTGCAGTACTCAGTGAATCGCTCGCGTTGTGTGTGCCAGTACATCTCTGGTGTGCTTAAATCTAGCTCCTGACAAAAATCAGCTTCCACCTGTTCATAATGATCTCCCAACATTGTAGAAAGTCCTTCGACGCCAGCTAATGAGCCCGCAAACGTAAACTCACCAACTTCTTTAAGTCGTCTCATTAAATAATCTAATTCATTAAGATGGATTGCCAATTTAAAGCCCAGCGTTGACGGCGCTGCATACGTTCGGTGTGCCATTGCAGCAGTCAGTGTCTTTTTATACTTTCTCGTCAGCTCATACAATACCGATCCAAACTTAGTTAAATAGTTATGAATAACTTCATTTGCCTGTTTTAGTTGCATCACATAACACGTATCCTCAATATCCTCACTGGTCGCACCGTAATGAACATATTGGCCGCTATCATCGTCAAATAAGCGTTGGGAATAACTCACAAATCCAGCTAAGAAATGTCCGGATCGCGCAGCTTCGAGTCTAAGCTGTGTTAAATCAAAGTTTTCTGGTACTAAACGTAATTTGATCTGCTCATAAGCATCTTCCGGAATGTTTCCTGCCCGTGCCATCGCGTAAGCCAAAGCAGTCTCAACCTGGCACACAACCTTTAATCGATTCTCATCAGCCCAAACTGCCCGCATTTTTGCAGTAGAATAGCCATTCTGATTAAAAATCGATCCCAAAACTTCTCCACTCATTTCGACAGCTCCTCCTTATATTGATCATCCAACAGCATATCCGCTAGATCCTCTGGAGAGACATTACCAATATTTGTTTGAACATCTCCAGTTTTAAATGCTTCAATCAAATTATCACGTTTATATGGCGCCCCTACTAAACTGTGTTCAATTTGCTCCAAATTGCCACCAGCGTTATTAAAATCCCCATACACCTTAGCATGCGTAATAATACCGTCTTCCACAGAATAGTTGATACCAACAGTGCCTATACCTTCAAAATGACGTGTATGATAATTGGCAAATGTTTTGGTTGTACCCATGACCCAATCCGGATCCCCAAATTTACTGTTCGCAATTTGCTTAACGTTATCCCAATCTTCATTAGTCATCACATACGTTGGAATATCATCAAGACTCGAAGAATTGAATACATGTTTTAATATCATTTCTTGTAGTTGATCGGATGTTAAGGCAGTATATGCGCCCTTAAGATAAGGTCTCAGATTAGTAACGCGGCTCTTTACTGACTTAATCCCCTTCGATTTTAATTTAGATTTTGGTGGGTTTAAAGCTTCGTTAGCAGCCTTTAAATCAACATCTAACATAAGTGTGCCACCACAAGTAAAGCGGTCACCGATCTTAAGTGTCGACATCCCCGAAAATTTTTGTCCATTTACAGTTAAATCATTTCTTCCGGTCATTTCTGCGTCCACACCAATTGAATGAAGTACTTCAATCACTGGTTGAGCAAAATGTTTAAAGTTCATGTAGTTAGTGCCATCATCATTTACAGTAAAGCTGTACGTCAAATTCCCTGAGTCAACATAAACTGCACCACCACCTGCACCGCGACGGGTTAAAGCTATTCCATGGCTGTGGATATAATCCAGGTCGACTTCAAAGTGTACGTTTTGATTTGCTCCAACGATTACCTGTGGTGCCACTGGACGATAAAAGTAGAGTATGGAATCTTTAAACTTTTCATTGGTAATAAAGTAGACAGAAAGGCATTGAGCGATTTCTGGTTGTTCCTTAATGTACTTATAACCGTTTGAAATATCAACATAAAGAATTGTCATCACGACCTTTTCATTTAGTAAACGTTTTCACGACTAAGTATAGCATCACTCTTAAATAAGTTAACGGGGTTTTTATTAAAAAGCCAAAATTCAATTTCCACATTAATTCATAAGGTATGTTGATAATTCTCGGAACAAACAAAGAAACGCAGATCATTAATATGATCCACGTTTCTTAAGTGTAGTGGGCACCTCAATCAAGTTGGGCTTGAAATGCTTAGTTTTATGATCTTCAAGTTTGTTTACTAAAGTATTTTACGGTCGTTACTCCCAAATTGAAAGAATCTTGGTGAATACAGCTTATCCCGGGTTGAATAATTTCCATCCAATCCAAATCCTCATATGAACCAATCCCGGCATCTTCCGGATAGTGATAGCCGAGCTTCTGCATTGCTTTTAACAAATGTAGTAAAACTCGGCCATTCATTGTAAAAAATCCAGGCTTGCCAGATCGCTGGCGTTCCATTATCTGTTTGACTTGGTTCACAAAGTATTGATCAGTACGCAAATTCTCAAAACCTTTAATAACAAATGGTAAAAGATTAACTAAAGGATTTCAGTGAATCCATAATTAACTGAATGAACCTCTCACGATCAATTCCCAAAAGAACAGTAGTATTCTTGGGCTTATCAGTTAATTCATAATAATCGCAAGCCGTTTCGCCATCAGTTAAATCTCCTCTGTTCTTAACATCAACATTCATTAGCTTGCTCTCAAACATGGATGGATCAATAAGCCATGCAAATAGTACAAGGGTCATGTAGAGGGACCCCTTTGAACCCCCACTTTGGCGTTTCATGATATCGTTCGAAAAATTCTAGTAACCCATAGAATGTGTAAGCAACTTGATTTTTGATAGAATCAATTGAAAGAATTTGGGCCTTGTGAGTAACATTTAACGGAGCCATCGTTAAAGGAATACCTGAATTTAACACGATTTTTGCTGCTTCGGGATTCACAAATATGTTGAATTCAACCGACGGAGTCCAGTTCCCTAGCCCCATTGCACCACCATGAATACATCCACCATAAGTCCTGAGTCTTCAGCCGTCGTGGGAATCTGAAGGTAAGAAAATGTTCTGGTTTTAGTTAGGGCATTCTCTGCGAAAGTTTTTTCACTCTCAATAATTTGAAGATTTGGATTTCAGTATATTTAAATAACAGTAGCAATCATAGTTTTTGATTTCTTCGGTTGTATAATTTCTCCTAAAACTATGATTTAAGTTAATTGATTTTTTATGGCATGCTGTAAATTATTTCTGATATATGCTATTAATGAAGAGACTTCTCTAGTACACGGCTGCTTCGTCCAAGCCACAAACTCATAAGTATCAAACTTAGGTTTAGTTTCTACAAAACGCAATCCAGGAAAATTCCAATTTTTAACAAATATCCTAGGGATGAAAACTATACATTGACTTAAAGCTACAGATAGCATTAGCAACTCATAAGATTCAAATTGCTGCACACTCCTAATTGAAAACCCAAGATTCTCTATGCTTTGAACAAATAGTTTTTCTGCAACTTCTGAACTGTATTGGCTGTATAAACCAACCTTTTGTTGACTCAATTGGTTTGTAGATATTTTTTCTTTATTAGCAACTGGGTTTTTGCTCGAAACCCCGACAACGTAGTCACCACGGTATAGTACTTCCGAATACAGATCATCTTGTCGCTCTACATTTGTAAATGTAAATGCCACATCAATCATCCTGTCTGCAACTGCTTGCTTTAACTGCTCAACACTGCGATGCTTTAGTTTGATTTCAACATCTAAATGATTATTTACATAATCGTTTAATACCAGAGAAAGCAACTCTGCTTCATAAATACTTGAGAAACCAATTGTGATGTGTTTCTTAACGGTTCTATTAGAGTCCCTAGCAATATCAACTGCATGCTGATAATCCGATAATAGATACTTGGTATTTTCGTAAAATGCTTGGCCAGCCTGAGAAAGTTCAATTGAATTATTATGGCGGTTAAAAAGTTTAACGCCAATTTCATCCTCTAGGCTAGAAACACCCTTACTCACAGCAGTAGCAGATACAAAAAAATGCGCAGCAGCTTTCTTAAAGCTTAACGTTTGTGCAGCATATAAAAAATATCTGAGTTTCTCATCCATTTTCATTTGCTTCCTTTGACTATCTTTATGTTGGGGAGGGCATCTGATTTGATTTCAGAAACAGAACGTCTCCGTGTTAAACTTTATGTGAAATAATTATCAAGGAGGATTCAATTATGACGAAAAATATTGTAACAGGTGTTGATGGCAATTTTGGAAGTATTGTTGCCAGCAAAATCCAGTCCCTCGTGCCTAAGGAAAGTTTGCTATTTACTGCCCCCACAAAGCAAGGTATTAAAGAATATGCCAAACAAGGTATTAAAACCGCGGTGGCAGATTTTAACGATGTTGATGGACTCGTATCAATCTTTGAAAATGCGGATACGGTTTTACTTATTTCAATGCCATTTGTTGGTAAAAGGAGACGACAAGCACATAAAAATGTAATCGATGCTTGTGTTAAGGGAAATGTGAAAAAAATCATTTATACTTCTTTGGTAAATGCTACTGATCCAACTATGCCCAGCATTGAAAAAATCGATCATGCTTGGACAGAGTCATATATCGAAGCCACTGAACTAGACTATATTTTCCTTCGTAACTCACAATATGCTGAAGCAATGATTACAAACTACTTTGCCATAGCTGACTCAGGTGTGCTCGCAAACAATCAAGGTGCTGGAAAAATGGCTTACATTTCCAGAGAAGATTGTGCGATTGCCGCTGCGCATGCAATTGCTAATCCATACCTTCATCACATAATTTTGAATATTAATGGTCCAGAACAATTAACGATCACAGACTTCATAAATATCGGCAACCAGGCAACGAGCAACTCGGTAAGGTATAACGAAGTTTCAGACGATGAACAGTATGCAATTTTTGATAAAATGGGGGTTCCACGTACAACCGAAGGGAAATTCAAGAAAGGCTCTGCAGCACCGTTTTCTTCTGAAGGAATGGTAACGTTTGGCCAATCAATTAGAAATGGTCAAATGGCCATTCAGTCCAATGACTTTCAGGCTGTCACCGGCAGAAAACCTAGAACTGTAGAATATCTATTTGAAAATGCCGATAAGTATCAGATTGGCGATCGCCACGTAGATAATTAATTAAATATATAGATATTCTTAATTCAAGAAGACGGAAGCGTGAGTAAAAACATCTTTTACAATTGCCCCAAGATAATACACGTTTTACCCACTAGTCGTACCGTCTACTAAACTCATTATACCGATATTTTCATAAAAAAATATGTAAATAATATTACCCTTGACTTCAAAAACGCTCTGTTCGCTTTCAAATAATAATAAGTAAGTACAACAACGACTTTTTCTTATCAATCGAAAAAGTCGTTTATTTTTAACTTAGTTTCCTCCATAAGTTAAAAAGGGTAATTATGATTCCTATAAAACATCTAGGCCAGTATTGATACACCCCACGTGGTCCCCCACTAAGCAATTCCAATGCACAATTACTGTGAAAATGGCAGTGGTTACCCATGTTGTTCACCCGCTTTCATGGCATACTTCGGTTGCTACTGTATAAGGTGGTGTGTTAGCCATAAATATATTGAAACAACTTTTCCCATTTGGTGAGAAAAATCATTTTTCTAATATTAAACACCTAAGCTAACAATCGTTTCTTTACTAATTGAATTTTTGAGAATTTTATAGAAATGTCTTGAATTATTTGTAGGCACAATTATACTGATAATGGTTACAATAGGAAATTATGCTTTCCTATATGGAATTCGTTGTCTTTTAACACAACAGCAATAACTTAGATGAGGTGATCATATGCAACAAAGAAGTAATGAGAAAGATACGGAGGTAAACTTTTGGGCGCAACAAGTATTTAATAAAATCAAGAAAAAGATTCCTGCTGAAATCAAAAGAGTATCGACTGGAATCCCTTATATCCCCGTAAATGGTTACTACGAAGATGAAGGAAACAGGAATATTACTTGGTGGACTAATGGTTTTTGGGCTGGAATTCTTTGGCAACTGTATCATGCAACAGGCACAAAGTATTACCGTACTTATGCTCAATATACTGAAAAACGACTGGACGATGCCTTTGCAAACTTTATGGGCCTAGATCACGACATAGGCTTTATGTGGCAACATACTGCTGTTGCAGACTACCGATTAACTAAAAATAAACGCTCTATGGCACGTGGTCTGCATGCTGCTAATTTATTGAATGGGCGCTACAACCCGGTTGGTAAATTTATTAAAGCATGTAATCCTGATGAAAGCGGTAAACGTAATGGTTGGGTAATTATTGATTCCATGATGAATCTCTCTCTATTATATTGGGCAAGAGATCTAACAGGAGATCTTAGATTTGATTACATCGCAAGAACCCATGCCAATACAGTCATGAATAATCACGTTCGTACGGATGGATCTGTAAATTATATTTGCATTTTCAATCCAAAAAATGGTGAATTATTGAAAACTCTTGGTGGTCAAGGATATGGAACAGGTTCATCATGGTCGAGGGGACAAGCTTGGGCTATTTACGGTTTTGCCTTAAGCTACCTCCATACTAAAGACGAAAAGTACTTAGATACCTCCAGACGTGCTGCTCACTATTTCTTGGCAAATATTGAACAAAGTAATTATTATTCTCTTGTCGATTTTCGTGCACCAAAAGATCCTGGGCAATTTGATTCGTCCGCTTCAGCCATTGCAGCTTGTGGGTTACTTGAAATTAGCAAACACGTTCCTGAATTAGAGCAACAAGTATACATTAATGCAGCTGTCAAAATTTTAAAAAATCTTGATAAAAATTATGCAGACTATGATGTTGATACCGATGGGATTATTACAAATGGATCCGTTAAAAATAACCCAAACCAACCAAAAGCAGATCGAATTATCTATGCAGATTACTTCTATATAGAGGGAATCTTAAGATTGTTAGGTAAAGATTTCTCAATTTGGTAGCGTTAGAAAAATGATTTGTGCCACCCATAACTCAACTCTGTACCCATTAACTGCGAGAAATCAACTTATAAAATTAACGAACTTCATATTCTTTTCAATAGCTCTTGATGCATATGAGACTATATGATTCGACAAATTTATGCTTTTCGACTATAATAATTTCCAAATAAGAAATCACTACAGAGATTACTGGGAGGGTAACTGAATGACTGAAAAACTGTACGGAACTGTTTTGGTTAAAGCATCGCAGATTTTAGATAGTTTATCAGATGGAAAGCCAAAGAGTGTCCAGGTACTTTCAAAAGATACAGCAATTAATCCACCAACCATTTCCAAAATACTATCAACCTTGGAATACTTGAGCTATGTATCACGAACGGTTGACACCAAGGAATTCTACCTGGGTCCAGCAATGATAAAATTTGGTGCTGCGAGAACAACCACGACCAACTTAGTAGATCTTACTAGGCCTGCCTTAGAGCGACTTCAATTGCTTATAGATGAAACTATTCATTTAGCAATCCCTCAAAAAAATAAAGTGGTCTATGTTAATAAGTTGGAGCCAAAACATCAAGGTATTTACATGACCTCAAAGATTGGTATGGCACGAGAATTGTATAGTTCTGGAATTGGTAAAGCGGTTTTAGGTACCTATGATAAGAACGAACTAGATGCCTACTTGAAGGGACGAGAACTAAAGCCGTTCACACCATATACCATCACCAACGAAAAGGAATTAATCTCAGAAATTGCAAAGGTTAAACAACTTGGATATGCTATTGACGACGAAGAACAAGAGGTTGGCGGCTACTGTATTGCAATGCCAATTGTAAATCATGGACGAGCAATTGCAGCAATTAGTATAAGCATGCCAAAGTTCCGACTAACGCCTTCGTATAAATCAAGGGTTATTAAAGCGTTGTCCAAAACAAAAGGTGAGATAGAGACTGAACTACAGAAGTAGTTCAACCCTATCCCACCTTTTTATATGTCAATTTTAGTGGCAATTTCACAACTTCTTATAAATAAATTATTAGCTAATATAACATTAATCAATGGTAACTTGACTGTCTACTCAGGAAATGGAATCTAAATTTTTTTAAGCCTCATAACAACTTAATCAGAGGACTTAATCAGTTAGCTACTAGAAGCAATAAAAATTAAAATTTAAATTAAATACTAAACGCCGGTATGCCAGCGTTTGTGTAAGCGCTTTATACTTTAGTGTTATCCACTTTCAAAAAACCTCTTGTTTTTTTATAATTCCGTTATATACTATAAATGTAGAAATAGGAAACACCTATTTCCAAATAGGAAATATATGGAGGAACTTAATAATGGCTTTTAACATGGTTACCAAATATGCACATAGTCCTAAGGATATCGATCACTACAATACTGATGAGTTGCGGGATCAATTTTTAATGGAAAAGATCTTCAGCCCTGGAGATATCCTCTTAACCTATACTTATAACGACCGAATGATCTTTGGTGGAATTACGCCAACTGATTCCCCACTAGAAATTATGTTAGACAAACAATTAGGTGTAGATTTCTTCTTACAACGCCGTGAAATGGGATTTATTAACATTGGCGGTAAAGGTAAGGTAACAATTAATGGCCAGACCGAAGATATTGAACCTCATGATGGTTATTACATCAGCATGGGCACTAAGAGTGTCGTCTTTGAGTCAACTGAAGCTTCAAATCCTGCAAAATTTTATGTTGTGTCTACACCTGCTCACCGGGCATATCCATCCAAAAAATTAGCTTATAAAGATGCGATCGCTATGCCAATGGGCGACCAAGAACATATGAATAAACGGACTATTCATAAGTATATTGATGCGTCGATTATGGATACTTGTCAATTACAAATGGGTTACACAGTCCTGGAACCTGGTAATTCTTGGAATACAATGCCAGCTCATACTCATGCACGTCGAATGGAAACGTATCTTTACACAGAATTTGGTTCCAAGGATACTCGAGTAGCACACTTTATGGGTACTCCAAATAATACTAAGCACATTTGGTTGGAGCCTGACCAAGCAGTTGTTAACCCAAGCTTCTCAATTCACTGTGGTGTTGGAACCACAAATTATTCCTTTATCTGGGCAATGTGTGGTGAAAACCAGACATATGACGATATGGACGCGGTTAACATGCATGAGTTGCGATAACAAGGAGGAAAAATTCGATGGCACAATCAAAAGAAGAAATTAACCATAATACTGAATCTCTTAATCAATTTAAGATGTCGTGGTTCAGCCTGAAGGGTAAGGTTGCAATTATTTCGGGTGGTAACACTGGTTTAGGTCAAGGATATGCCGTTGCAATGGCGGAAGCTGGTGCGGATGTATTTATTCCAACTTTTGGTGAGCAAGGATGGGATGATACCCGTAAGTTAATTGAAGATCGAGGACAAAGAGTCGAATTCATGCAGGCTGACTTAACAAAAGAGGGAATTGCTGACAAAGTAGTATCTGAAGCCATGAGAAAGTTCGGCCACATTGACATCTTAGTTAACAATGCTGGAATGATTAAACGGAACCCTTTACTTCAATCAAATGATGAAGACTGGGATAACGTAATCGCGATCAATCTTTCCGCTGTTTACCACTTGTCATTAGCAGCCTCCAAAGAATTTGCCAAGCAAAGATCCGGAAAGATCGTCAACATAGGATCAATGCTTTCTTTCCAAGGTGGCAAGTTTATCCCGTCATACACAGCAGCAAAACATGGTGTGGCTGGATTAACAAAAGCTTTTGCAAGTGAGATGGCTGCTTACAATGTCCAGGTGAATGCAATCGCGCCGGGATATATAAAAACAGCTAACACAGAACCGATTCGAGCCGATGAATCTCGTAATAACGAAATATTGGGCCGGATTCCAGCGGGGCATTGGGGTGAACCATACGAGCTCATGGGCATCTCAGTTTATCTGGCAAGTAACGCTGCTAATTACATTAACGGAGCCATTATTCCAGTTGACGGTGGATACCTAGTTCGATAAAAATAGGCAAAATATAAGCAGGGCTTAAACTCTGTTTTTATTTTGAATTTATTGTGAAAAATGCCACAAATAAACGGGAAAACTATGAAAATTAGAAGGTCTTTAAATAAGGAGGCGAAAAAGGTGACCGAATTAATTACAATTGGCGAACCATTGGTTGTCTTCGCAGCTAAACAGGAAAATTTATCGCTAACAGATGCCACCGAATTTCATAAAGGAATCGGGGGAGCTGAATTGAATGTTGCTATTGGAACTAGGCGACTTGGGCATTCTGTCCAATATATTACCCAAGTTGGACAGGAACCATTAGGCATGTATATTACAAAGACAATTGATCAAATGGACATTGGAACAGACTATGTTTTTAAAGATCCGAATCATTCAACCGGTCATCAGTTAAAGCAACTGGTATCCTACGGCGACCCTGAAGTTGCTAACTATCGCAAAGGTTCGGCAGCCAGCCATTTAACCCCGTCATCAATTAAGTCTATTGATTTGTCCGGTGTTAAGATAGCTCACTTAACAGGTATTTTCCCCGCAATTTCCGAAACCGCCTTAGAAACACTTCAACTATTAATGAAACGGTTGAATGATCAGCATATTTTAATCACATTTGATACTAATCTCCGTCCCGCACTTTGGAAAAACACTCAGATAATGCGCAATACAATCAATAAGTTAGCAAGTCACTCAGATATTGTCTTACCTGGCATTCATGAAGGAAAAGTATTGGTTGGCACTGATGATCCAGAAAAAATTGCAAACTTCTATCTGAACCAAGGCCAAACTAAGACAGTTGTCGTTAAAGTTGGTTCAAAAGGTGCTTACGTAAAAACCAGTGAAGATCAAGGCAGGTTTATTCCTGGATTTAAAGTAGCAAAAGTTATTGATACGGTAGGAGCAGGAGACGGATTTGCGCTGGGACTAATCACAGCACTTTTAGAAAATAAGTCGACGGAAGTTGCCGTATTACGTGGAAATGCCATTGGAGCCATGCAGGTCCAAACGCCGGGAGATAATGATGGCTATCCATCCAGTGAGGAACTTAAAAATTTTTATAAAAAGGTAGGAATTTCTGAAGAAAACGGAGTGAATAATGTTGTTAGATAAATCTAGAGTATTAGAAAAGGTTCAAGCAGCTGGAATCGTTGCTGTTGTCCGTGGAAACTCAAAAGAAGAAGCTTATAAGACGGCAAAGGCTTGCATTAAGGGTGGTGTTAGTGCAATTGAGTTGGCTTTCACAGCCCCAAACGCCGACAAAGTAATAGACCAATTAAATAAAGAATACGCCAACGACTCAAAAGTGCTTATCGGTGCAGGAACGGTCCTTGATCCGGCTACCGCGCGAATTGCTATCATTGCCGGTGCTAAGTTCATCGTCAGCCCATCATTCTCAACAGAAGTAGCAAAGATTTGTAACTTGTATACCGTACCTTACATTCCAGGGTGCATGACTCCGACTGATATTCAAAAGGCATTGACGTATGGTGTCGATATCATTAAGATGTTCCCAGGGTCAATTGTTGGTAGTTCTATGGTATCTGAAATTCACGGACCATTTCCACAAGCCAAGTTAATGATTACAGGAGGCGTCCATTTAGATAACTTGGAAGAATGGTTTAATAAGGGTGCGAAAATTGTTGGTGTTGGTGGCCAAATGGTGGGCCCTGCCAGCAAAGGGGATTATGAACAAGTAACCAAAAATGCAAGTGACTTTAAATCTGAAATTAACCGTATTCTTGATTAGCGTAAAGATCCAGGAAACTGGATCTTTTTTATATGGAACCGATGTGTCTAATTGTTATAAGAACTTACAAAGAATGTATCTTATCGCATTTGATGTACACTCTACTTTCACTTCACTTACTTTCTACATAATAATCTTATCTAAAAAGCCTTCCTTCAAATTGCTAACCACCAACGGCACATAACCATGAAGAAAGATCCACAATCAACCCACTCATTTACTTATCCGCAGTCACATTCAACACTGAACTACGCACAATAATCTCAGGATCAACCACTTTTTGCTCGATGTCATCCTGCTGGCCATTCTCAACGATTGCCATCAACTGGGAGACACCCATGCTGATAATGGTTGGCGTTGGCTTACGAACAGTTGTCAGGGGTGGCACCAAGTATTTGGAGTAGGCCATATCATCGAATCCAATAATCGAAATGTCACGTGGAACCTGATAGCCCAATTCAATGCAGGCATTCAGTGCCCCCAGTGCCATATCATCGTTTTCACAAATCACACAGGTTGGAACGCTGCCGCTGGAAAGAATTTGGCGCATCAAGACGTTGCCGCTTTTTGATTTGTAGTCGCCCTGCTTAACCATGTCAGGGGCGATTTGAATGTGATGGGCACTCATCGCTTCTTTGACGCCGATGGTACGTTGTTTAGATGATTCAAACGTGCTTAACCCTTTGATCAGGGCAAACTTCCTATGGCCCATTCGAATGGCATACTCCGTCGCAATCTTACCACCCAGCTCATCACCAATGGCATAGTTATTAATATCGGTTCTTTCAATTACCCGGTTCAACACGACCAGTGGAATCCCGGTTTTATGAAGGTATTCGATAAACTCATCATCAGATTCCGACTGACTAATCACAATCACTCCATCAAAGTTGCTAACCGAGATTCCCTGACCATCCATCGCATTGTCGACGCTGTTAATTGACAGCGAATACCCCTTTGGCAAGAGCCCCTGTGCTTGTTCAATAACCTCAGTTAAAAAGCTAGCAGACGTTCCCGTATCCAAATTAGTAAAAAAGATACCGATCATATAGGAACGATTAGTCACAAGACTTTTCGCACTGATATTAGGCACGTAGCCAATTTGACGGGCAATCTCGGCGATTTTTTCCCGCGTAGCCGGCTTGACCAAGGCACTTCCATTGAGGGCTCTAGAGACCGTCGTATGGGACACGTTTGCCATTTTGGCAATTGTCCGAATCGTAACTGCATTTTCATTTTTATCAATCTGTTTCAAGTCTCAGGCCCCCTTTTCACGACGTTAATGATATCGAAAATAATTATCGCGTTATATCTCGAATCCGTCAAGCTGATTAATCTCATTCACGGAATACAAAGGAGGATGGCCACATACAAAGCCATCCCCCTTATAAACCATTTATCACGTTTTCAACTAATCTAAAAAGCCAAAGTAATTTCGCGCATTATTATACGCAATGTCTTGAACAATCTTGCCAAGCTTTTCCTCGTTGTTGGGAACCCGGCCTTGTTCGACCAATTTGCCGTAGAAGTTGCATAATACCCGACGGAAGTACTCATGCCGCGGATAGGATAGGAAGCTTCTCGAATCGGTTAACATTCCGACAAAATGCGGCAGTAAGCTTTGTTGGGCAAAGATTCGCAGCTGGTTATCCATCCCCTCAGCCGTATCATTGAACCACCATCCTGCACCAAGTTGCAGCTTTTGGACGGTCTCGCCCTGGAAGCAACCCATCATGGTTGCCAATTCCATCCAATCATTGTTATTCAATGAGTAAAAGATCGACTTGGGAACATCATGCGTATCTTGCATCTTCGTATAAAGCTTGGTGATGTGGCTGACGATATCCGGCTGGGTCCCAACGGCGTCGTATCCCGTATCTGGTCCAATCTTATCAAACATCGGCCGGTTCAAATCACGATTTGAGTTGATATGAAACTGCATCGTCCAATTAAATTCAGCATTTAGTTTCATCAAGTTCTCAAGCAACATTGTCAAATATTGGTCAATCTCATCTTGAGTCAATGCTTCATTTTGCATACCCTTGTTAACGATCGCATTGAGTTCCTCATCGCTGGCTTCTTTGAAGTGATAAGTCAGCAATGAATGATCCGAAAGCCGGCCGCCCATGTCGTTAAAGAATTCGAAACGTTGATGAAGCGCCTTGACGATATCAGCAAAGTTATTAATTTCAACGCCGGATACGTCGCCGAGCGTCTTGAGATACTCACCGAAAGAATCCCGGTCAATCTGAATCAGCTTATCCGGACGCATCGCAGGGAGGGTTTTGAAGCCACTTTGAGCTTCCTCTTCTTTAAGTAGCTTGTGATACTTCAAATCAGAAGCGGGATCGTCTGTCGTACAAACCACCTGGACATTGGAATTTTTGATCAAGTTGCGTGGTTTGAAATCGTCTGTCTGTAATAGTTCGTTCGCTTTCTCCCAGATTCGAGGAGCTGATTCTTCGGTCAACTCTTCGTCAATATGGAAGAAACGGCGCAATTCCAAGTGGGTCCATTCATATAATGGGTTACCATAAGAATTTTCAATCGTTTTTGCCCATTCGATAAACTTTTTGTATTCATCACCGTCACCGGTAATATACTTTTCATCAACGCCGTTGGCTCTCATCAGGCGCCATTTGTAATGGTCCCCATATGTGCCTTCGTTCAGCCAAATTCGCGTAATGTTTGGGTAGTTTTTGTTTTCATAGATTTCTTCAGGATTTAAATGGCAATGAAAATCGATAATTGGCATTTTTGCCGCATAATCATGAAATAGCGTCTTGGCCGTGTCATTACCTAACAGGAAATCATCATCTAATAAACTCATGATTGATTAATCGCTCCTTCTTAGTCTTTTGAGGTTGCTTGAAGCTCTGCTGCTGATTCCTTTGAGATATCACTCTTAGGTTCATATTTTTCTCTGGCTTCATCCTTAGTCTTAACGACACCTTGGAGAAGATCCAAATGTTCAGCAATGTGAATGTTCAAGTAACGGTCGTAAAGTGCCTGGTTCTTAAGCAAGATGTTCCAGAGCTTGTCGCGGTATACATAGTGATAGTTATGCTTCAAGTTCATGATGGAGCCATACATCGTGTGTAGAATTTGACGGGCATCATCATCGTCCAACAAGTCCATGACGTTTTCAGTGTTCATATCTTCAGGCTTAGGTGCAGTCCCATTGGTTTGGGCGTTGAACACATAGAAGTCTTTAACGTCGTCCAGGTTCTCATATGAGAATTTGTACAGTTCCAACATGAATTTTGGATCCTTGTGAGCGATAACCCGCAATGCTTCCAACCAGTTGGTTCCGGCGGTTTTAACGTGCCAGCCATGTTGCTTCGAAACGCGGCCAATAATTTCGTAAACGGACAACTTGTCTGATCCTGAGTGGATGCTAAGTTTGTAACCAAAGTGTTCAGCAATTGCTTCGTGAATCACGTATTCACGTTCAAAGCGCTCCGTATCGCCAATGTAGTCGATTGCTTTTTGGAATTCACCGTAGAAACGTGGTGCCATGGTAACTGGTGTAATGCCACGACGGTTTAATTCATTAGCGAAGAAGTAGTGATTAGGGTTGGTCGTTTGATAAGGCGTTTCATCCATTGAAATTTCAAAGTCCAAGTTATATGGGACAACGAATTTGTTGTAGATGGTTGTTGCAAACAAGATGGCGTCGTAGAATGTCAATGCTGATTCTTCAACATCATGCTTGGTGAATTTAACTGAACGACCATCGCCCAAATCAAATGTCTTGTTCAAATAGGTATCATTGAAGTATTTAATCTGGTCAGGGTCAAGCTGGTTAAAACGTTGATCGAGGTCGTCATCATTTAATTCAACGATGTCGTTGTTGATCTCATCAGTACAATCCAAGGTGATCATTGAGCAGCCAATTTTAACCGCGTAGTCAACTTCATAAGGTGTTTTAACGTGATCGCCGTCAGCTCCCCAACCGTATGTGAAGCCTTCTTCAAAGACCGCCCATGATGCTGATTGGAAAACGTCGGTATTGGTGCGGTGCATCAAAACTAACTCACGAATTGATTGTTGTGCCAGAACGGGCATAATGCCACGTCCTTTAAATAAACGCAAATGGGCATTTGAGGCATTGCCAAGGCGATCTCCCAGTCCAAATGTATATTTATAGTTACGCCGAGAAGTTGGCCGGATCCATTGGAAACGTTTAGCCAAAGCATCGTTATTGCGTTCATTTAGTTCACCGACAAGCAGTGTTGAATCTCGGTCATCCATCGTTGCTTGAGCTTCAAAATCACCAGCTGTTAAACGATTTTCATAAACAACCAAGCTCTTTTCAATAATGCCTTCATTATTGACGTGATGAAGGATGAAATAAACGTTTCTTCGATCGATTTGAATTGATGGTGCGTAAATCTCTTGATTCAACAGATTCGTGTAATCACCATCTGCATCTAAAATTTCTTTAACGTCGATTAATAAGTTATTTAAGTCCATGATATGTTTCCTCCAATTAGTTTTGTTATTTTAAAAGATAATCTCTAGATTTAATAAATTCTTGTCTTAGTTATTTGCTTCATAACGATAAAAAACGGCACCGACAATGTTCGTGCCGTTTTTTAAATGCGTCTTATCATGGTTCGATTTCTACCCACTTCGAAATCAGATTAATTGCTGCAGGTACCTGTTCTCTTGAAATGCTTTCTAATAAACAATACATATATGGATATCGCTTAGCTGTTTCTGTCAAAAAGTATTGTTGATCAAACATCCCCGTCCCCAAAGCTGCCATCTGAAGATTTCCCGTCTTAAAAACGAAGTCTTTTAGATGAACCGCAATAATTTTTTGACCAAAAGAATCATAAAACTTATTGATGATTTGTCGTTGATTAGTATAATTGTGGTTATTTAATAAATTTACTGGATCAAAAATTAGCTTTAAATTTGGACTATCAATTTTTGCCAGCAATTGCTCGGTCCTTTTTAAGTTGTATACAGGGTGATTTACTCCTGGTTCAATTGCCATAATTACACCAAGATTTTCAGCAACTTGGACTAATTTCGCAACAGATTCAAGAACCATTTCAAAAACTTGATCCGAATAATTTTTAGTAGTATATCCTTTGCCTGAAACACTTCCTGTTTCGGTCGCAACAATAGGCGATTTTTTAAAAAAAGTGGCTGCAGTTAAGTAGTTTTCAAAAAGTGATAAGTTACTCTTACGTACTTCAGGGTCAGAATCAATGATATTCACATAGCATCCAAGAATTGGAATATTTAAACCTAGATCACTTAACTGTTGATCCAAATATGTCGTAAATCCGTATCCAAGTTTATTTCCATTTGTCTGAACAAAGGGTAATTTTGTCGGTGAAAATTGGAAGTTGGCGATTCCAATCTTGGAAGATATTCCTTTAAGTTCCTCAAAAGAACTAGCTTTCAAGTCATGTGTTCGAATACCCAATCTAATTTTATCCAAAATCATTAGCCTCTTTAGTTAAAATCTTGCATTTCATTCGCTAACATTAAGAATGGTCCTATGCCTTTATGATCGTTTGTTACAATGGGTTCACTCATATAATATTCGAACGAACCATCGCGATTATCTGCACCACCTAGCCCGCTTACATATACAATCTTGTGAACATTTACATAACCCTGGGCATCAATCGAAATAAAATGACTCAGTGCGTTTTGAAAACTTTTTGTCAAAAAACCAGCCCATTCTTGTTTTACTAAATACCCTTTTCTGATACTTTTTGCAATTGCATTTAGAATCATCAAAGTCCCTGAAGACTCTAAATAGTTTAGGGGTTGGTCCCCCTCATCAGTAACTTGGTACCACAACTTTGTTTTTGTATCGGAATAAAGCCTTAACAGATTCAATTGTTCCTGCAAAATTGAAATGATTTGTTTCCTTTGAGGAAGGCTACTTGGTAAATAATCAAGAATATCTACCATTGCCATAACAAACCACCCGATACTTCTAGTCCAAAAGTGAGGAGAATGGCCGTTTTCCTTATTAGCCCAGATCATTTGTTTGTTACCATCAAAGGCGTGATAACATAGGCCGATATTATCATCCTTAGTGAGTTGATATGCCAAAATGACTTGTTCCGCCGCGTCTTCCATAAAATCATCAATATCAAACATCTTCTGATAGCGTGCGTAAAAAACATCTCCCATATACACACCATCAAGCCAAACTTGATTGGGATATATCTTTTTATGCCAAAAAACTCCATTCTCCGTCCTTGGTTGAGATTTAAGTTGATCAAAAAGCATAGTAGCTGCTTTCTTATACTTGCTTTTTCTTGTTACTTCAAAAGCATTCAAAATAGCTTTCCCATTGTTAATGTGATCAAGCTGTTCCTCTTCGGGATTATATCCTTTTATTGACCCATCCTCACCAATAAATCTATCAAGGTTATGACTAATATAGTCAAAATATTTTGTGTTTCCTGTTCGTCGAAATACATCATACATACCGTCAAGCATTAAACCGTCTTCATATCGCCATTTTCCAGTATCTAAGTTCGGTTCTCTTTTAATCATTGTTTGTGCACATAAATTAGACCAATCTTTAACATCATTTGTATTCATTTTTAACATTCCTTTACCATCACAGTTGTAAATAATCGTTTAGAGTTAGTTTGAACCGCTAATTATTCAAATTAACTTGTGGTTCTTTTTTTTCATGATACCCAACGTTGTTATTTCCAAAGCAATCTTCATAATCAAAACCGCTTAATTCCTTAATGGCCTTTCGAGTTTCAGGAGTAACATCTTCAAGACTGCCACCCTTATGAACACGGTCCAGCTCGTCAAGGATAAGTTGATGACTCCGTTTGTCTAGTTTCAATCTTGAAGAGCAGATAATACCAAGTACTGCAAGTGTAATGACTCCGAAGACCATAACACCTAATATTGCATTAATTGCACTTGCGGGTTGGGTTGTAGCTCCTTCTTTAAATCCAAAGAATTGAAGAACAACTCCAAGGATAAATACCACTGTTGCTCGAATCAGCTTACCCGCCATGGTCATAGCACCCGAGTATATACCTTCTCGTCTTCTATTGGTTACGACTTCATCAATATCTGCCATGAAAACATAGGTTGTCCACGGGATATAATAAACACCACCGGTTCCAAGTCCGAACCACGCTGTGATAGCGATTACAATCCCAGCAATGTTAGATAAGTGTAAGAATGAAATTGCACCATACGCTAGGACTGCTGAGATTACCATACCTAATGCGAATGAAAATGGCTTTGTAAATCCTTTTTTTGCACAGATAAACATAAATAGTGCAGTAGATCCCAACTGTAAGATTGCACTCATGCTATTCATTTCGGAAACAAAAGTAGAGGGTTGACCAAGGACAAACACAATATAATACGTGAACACAGCTGTGAATAACCATTCAGATCCAAACCCAAACAAGTACATACCTAAATGATCCCGAAATGCCCGAATTCTAAGAGTTGAGAAAATATCAATAAACAATTTCTTAAAGCCATCCCAGATGCTGTCAACATGTTCTTCTTTTACTTCTGCAGCAGGACGTTCCCACGAATTAAAGTACAGTAGTGAAAGAGCAATTATCATGATTGTTCCGTAGACAATTCCAGTTGCTAAAAATGAATATGGCGAGTTTTTCCCTAACAGTGCGAAGAAGACACCAGGCAATGCCGCACCGATAAAATTAGCAACTTTCCCAAACATTGCCTTAAATCCAGTTAAATAGGTTCTTTCGGTGAATGAACTAGTCATTTCAACTGCCAATGTCTCATACGGAATCATTACCATAGTGTAAGTCATCTCGAACATAATATAGGTAAATAGGTAATAGAAGAAATTCATCCCTGTAATCCATAAAAGAGGATAAATAATCATTAAAGGAATACCAATTAAGATAAAGAAGCGTCGACGACCGAACTTTTTCCCAATTCGAGTATTATAAAAGTTGTCAGTAATAAATCCCATTAACGGATTTAAAATAACATCCAAGTATGTGGAAATCGAAAAAATTAGTGCGGCTTGAAAAACTGGCAGGCCACAAAATGTTGTATAAAAGAATAACAACCAGGCTCCGGAAATCGCTAACGCGCCACTTCCTAGTAAGTTCCCACTTCCATATGCTAGACGAGTCAATAACGTAATTTTTCTTTTCTTTGTTTTCATGACGTACACTCCTAATTGTTTAATCGTTTTTTGTTATCGCTTACATTTATGAATTTAAAACCTTTGTTTTGCGCATTATTGATTAAGATAATTGCTAAATAATATAATTAATTCATTCCTAGCCATACATAGTTTATATATGGTCTTAGGGGATCCAAGAAAAAACTAATGTTGTGTTTTTAATTTAAAAAACTTAGTAACCATTTCCATAATTCTTAAAAGCTTATCCCCAATTTTTCCTGATCAATCATTTTGAATAATCGATTATTTAATACTAAGATTTAGTTTGGAAGTGATAGGCAACAGTGTTGTTACACTATGATTTCTCTTTAAAATTAATATTATTTTCTTGATGAACAAATTTATTAGTTTTCATATTTTCTACATGGGTATTTATTAAATTTAATTTCAACGTATTCTCTAGCCAAAATCCTGAGTCAGCATACGCTTGACTTTCGGTAATCATCTCTGGCTTCTCTTTTTCTGAGGAACCACTCATTGATACCGAATAGTCAGATATTGATACATTTTGTATCGGAGATTCTGGAAGCCCATATAGAAAGGCCGCTACGGAACGAACGTTTGTTGCAATGATATTGCTTAACTTAATATTACTAATTTTTGGTGTCCCAGTATTAATTGGCTGAGGAAATTTGGACAGGTAATTATCATTTACGGATCCACTCATTCCGTAAAACTCATTAATTGTTATCGGACTTAATACATCTGTCATAGTAATATTCGAAATAACAACGTCTTTTATATATCCCCCTCTTCCTCGACGTGTCTTCATTCTGATTCCTCTATCAGTATGATAAAAAATATTATTAGATATGATAACATTCTCAATGCCACCACTCATTTCACTTCCAAAAACCACCCCTCCATGACCATGCTTCATAATATTATTTGTGATTATTATATTTTTACTAACTGATTTTTCCGGCGTCGACTCAATTCCAGATTTAATTGCAATACAATCATCTCCATCGCTAATCGAATTTCCAATTATTTTAACGTCGGAACAAGATTCAGGATCAATACCATCAGTATTGGGAGAATCCAATGGATTTTCAATTCGAATATTTTGAATTAAAATATCCTGCGATTCCAACGGATGAACTGTCCATGAAGGTGAATTGACTAGTGTCACTCCTTGAATAACGATATGCTTTGAGTAGTCAAAAGCCAAAAGGAATGGTCTGCTATATTCGAAAGGAATATAATTGAGTGATTTTAAAGGCCCTTTTTTGGCAGCAACAAACATTTCCCACCATTTTTGACCGCATCCGTCAATAACCCCTTCACCAGTTATAGAAACGTTCTCAACATGATCACCAAAGATGTCAGGGTGGCGCATCTTAGCCACCGTTCCTTCAAATCTTGAAGTTACAGCCGGGAAGTCTGAGAAAGTATTGGAAAAAAGCAAATGTGCTCCGGCCTCTAGTTCAAGATGTAAGTTACTCCGTAAATCGAGATATCGTAGTCTATAGTTACCTGACCTGACATGGACAGTTCCCCCACCGTTATTTCCGACCTCATCGATAGCACGCTGAATCAAATCAGTATAATCTTTCAAATTTTTGTCATCTGGTTCAATCAACTGGATCACAAAAACATCTCCTTCTTATGCCAGCACAGATAAAATACAATTAGTACTGACAACACAAAATTAGGTTTGTATGGATTCCATATTTTAAAACAACCAAAACCGTCGTCCTTTTGTTAACGCTTACAATGATATCATACTTTATTGCACACGTGAACATTTTTTGCGTGTTTATTAATTTCACTAACCGTAATTAATCAAAAATGCTGATATTATGGGCTTTTGCCTTTCATATTATTTTATTGTGAAATTTGTAATATATTCGGCGAAAAAAATTTCCTTTATTTTAAATTTCAGGATTAACAGAAATCTCATATTCCTTTTATATTTTAAATGATAATGTCTATTCTAAAAAACACAAAGCAAACAACATCTTCAAGATCAATTGATCACAAATAACGAAAAATGGTAAATTCTTTTTTATTGTTCACGTGAACATATTTTCTAACTTAAAACATGTTTTCGGTGACTAGTCTCCTAAGCTCCAAAACTGATCGCCAATCTGTTCAGTTTATAGTTGTCAATTTACATTGATATTAATTCTTCGCTCAGTCCCAATACGTATTGTCGACCATGAACACTCTTTGAAATCATCGTAGTTCTCGACGCAAAAACTTTAAAATTGCGGTTAGCTCATTAGTTACCGAAGTTTTTGAGGCACCCAACGGGAATTCTGTCCAATCGCATCACTACTCCAAACTTTCATCAATAATCGAATCGACAACCGTCTCAATCGCAGAAATCAAAGGGCTGTCAGGTTGGATGCCGGTTTCTGAAAATCGGGTTTCCCACCAGTTTCTTCTGATCTTTTGAATGATAGGGATCACTTTCTTCCCCGCTTCAGTCAAGTTCAAAATAATCGCCTTGCCGTTTCCTGGGGTTTTAGTAAGGTAACCCAGTTCCTGCATTTTTTTAATTTCACGGGTTGCCAGTCCTTTGTCAATCACCAGGGATTTGGCAACCTGATTTTGGTTAATATGTGAATTGTCATTGATCGTTAGTAAGATACAGGCAGCCGTGGGATTCAAATTGTGCGCTTTGAACAATTTTCCCGTGTCCTTATAATACTGACGATGCAAAATCGAAATATCTTGTGCGAGGTAGCCAATATCTTTCAAATTAATTTCCTTTCGAGTTTTGAAATATTATTCTTAGACTAGCATTTTTTTGTTGACAATTCAACACAACGGCATTATCTTTAAACCTATGTTGAATTATCAACACACAAAATAAAGAGGTGTCGAGATATGGCAAATAATAAACGTGGTTCTCAAGCTTTGATTCAATCGATGATTAACCAACACATCCAATACGTATTTGGAATTCCAGGTGCAAAAGTTGATCAATTATTTGAAGATCTTCAGTATTCAGATCAGCCAAACGCGCCCAAACTGATTGTGACGCGTCATGAACAAAACGCTGCTTTTATTGCAGCAGGGATTGGCCGCTTAACGGGAAAGCCGGGAGTCGTTGCGACGACCTCTGGGCCCGGTGTCTCTAACTTAGTGACGGCGCTTATGACCGCTACCGCTGAAGGCGATCCCGTAATCGGACTTGGTGGACAAGTTCCCCGAGACGACCTCGCCCGATTAACCCATCAAAGCATCCCTAGTAAAGAGTTGATGAACTTCGCGGCTAAAAGTAGCGTTGAAGTCCAAGATCCAAATAACATTTCAGAAGTCTTTACGAACGCCTATAACACGTCGGTTTCCGGCAAACCGGGTGCCGCTTTCATTTCACTACCCGCCGATGTCTTAAGCGAAACGGTTGACCGGCCAGAAATGGCTCAACTCCAGGAAGCAGAACAAACCCAAACATCAAGTAAAACTCTCAATAAAATAGTTGATATGCTGACACATGCCAAGCTTCCAGTGATACTAGCCGGAATGCGGGCATCCTCACAACCTGTAACTGATGCGCTCCACCAACTGTTGGCCAAGGTTTCACTACCAGTCGTTGAAACTTATCAAGGAGCAGGTGTCATTTCTCACGAATTTGAAGCCAATTACTTTGGCCGCGTTGGGCTGTTCAGAAATCAAATTGGTGATACGTTATTAAAGAAAAGTGATTTGATCATCGCATTGGGTTACGATCCGGTAGAATACGAAGCTCGAAATTGGAACATTGAACACAACGACCAAATCATTCACATTGATACGATCGCACCTGAATTAACGGTTGATTACCAACCTGACGTTGTCATTGAATCAGATATTGCAGGAACGGTGACGGCCTTAACCAATACATTACCAACGGATTATAAGCTGTCAGAATCAGCACATCAGAATTTGGCAAAACTTCGAGAAGAATTCGACGGCCAAAGCGATGTTAAAACAAACCCAAAACCAGGGACACTCCATCCGTTAGAAATTGTGAATACCCTGCAAAAGGCAGTCGACGATGACACTACGGTTACGGTCGATATCGGAAGTCACTATATTTGGATGGCACGCCATTTTCGAACATACCAACCACGCCACTTACTTTTTAGTAATGGGATGCAAACCCTGGGTGTTTCACTCCCCTGGGCAATTGCGGCGAAGTTGACTCGTCCAAATGAAAAAGTGATTTCCGTTTCTGGTGATGGTGGGTTCCTATTCTCTGGCCAGGAGCTCGAAACGGCAGTCCGGCTTAAATTAAACATTATCCAGCTCATTTGGAATGACGGCTATTATGACATGGTGAAATTCCAGGAAGAAGCGAAATATGGTAAAAACGCCGGCGTTAAGCTGGGACCGGTCGATTTTGTGAAGTATGCTGAAAGCTTTGGCGCTAAAGGCTTGCGCGCAACTACTACGGATGAACTCAAGAACGCCTTGAAAAAAGCAGAAAAGGCAGATGGTCCCGTTATAATTGATATCCCGGTAGATTATCGTGATAACGTTGAACTAAAATCTGCTCTGTTAAAAGATATTTTAAACTAAACGTACGGGAGGGTTTAGATGACACAATATACAACCTTATATCAACACGGAACCTTAGCACTGCTGGTTCCGGGACTGTTGACAGGAACATTAAAAATGGGTGACTTACTCAAGCATGGTGATACCGGAATTGGAACCGGCGAAGGCCTTGACGGTGAGCTAATTATTTTAGATGGTGAACCTTATCAGGTTGATAGTGAAGGAAACGTTAATTTAGTAACAGATTCCTTTAACATGCCGTTTGCAAATATTCATTATGACCACTACTCGAAATTGGTCGAATTAGCAGACACCTCACAACAAGGATTAGAGAAAAAAGTACGTGCACTCACAAATGGAACCAACACATTTTTCTCCATCAAAATTACTGGCACTTTCTCCGGAATAAAAACTCGGGCGGTTAAGAAATCCGTGCCACCTTTTCAGACACTAGCCGAAACCGCTCGTAATCAAAGCATCTTTACCCGTGATCAGGTCAATGGAACAATGATTAGCTACTATTCTCCGGAATTATTTGACGGGGCTGCGGTCGCGGGTTTCCACCACCACTTTTTATCAGATGATCATAAGTTTGGCGGCCATGTGTTGGCATTTCATTTAGACAAAGGCACCGTTTCCTATCAGTTGTTTGATACGCTGGAACAGCATTTGCCGATTAGCAATGACGCATACATGAATCATGATTTTTCGGCTGATAATATTTCCGATGCGATTCATGACGCTGAAGGATAAATCCAGTTCAATACTTACAAAAAATCGTGATTCGAAGGAGAAGCAAATTATCCTGAGATCACGATTCTTTTTATTGATCAGTAATGGATCTTCACGCGAATAGCCTGCTACCAGCTTATGAGGGCAAAATCACTCCCACATGCGTGGGGAATACAGAGAAAATGCCAACTCAAACAGCTTCACTAAAGGATTACCCCCACGTGCGTGGGGAATACCTCTAAATCACCTGAATGATTACCGAATACGGAGGATTACCCCCACATGCGTGGGGAATACAGAATTGGCTTGCTTCTTGGTCATATCCCCAGAGGATTACCCCCACATGCGTGGGGAATACGTTAGTTCTGTTGATACCGAGAGCAAGCCTAAAGGATTACCCCCACATGCGTGGGGAATACACTAAACAAACCCCGAAACATAGCCATTCTCAAATTATAAAATGACCATTTTTCATTAGTTCGTATTTTACTCTACCCCTTTATCTAACGATCCTACTAACAGTTTACTATAAACGAATTCATAAATGCCACAACACAAATACAAAAACGCGGTCCGTACAAATATGAACTGAAGGGGCTGTGACATAAGTCCCAAAAAATAAGCGATTCATCGAAGAAAAATGTTTCTTTCGATGAATCGCTTTTGTTATAATCTAAAATAAAAAAAGTCATCGGCCGAACCCCGATGACTACGAAATCATCCTCGAAAGGACGTTCCAATATGCAAAATAATTATAACATAAACCAAACCGTTTTGAGTATCGCAACTGATTGGGAGTCCAAGGAAAACCATCCGGCCCGTTTTATCAATTATGTCGTTGAAGACTTAGCCATTAAAGAGCCCTATATCTTTGGCCGGCCACGTGAATATGATTTAAGTGTCCTGCTCAAACTACTGTTTTATGCTTATTCTCAAGGTATTTTTAGTAGTCGTCGAATTAGTCAGTTGGCCGAAGAGAGCCTGCCGGCTCGCTGGCTGACGCAAGAACAATTCCCATCTTATCGCACCATCTGTCGATTCAGAGTGGCGGATACAACCCAGAAATTACTTGATGATAGTTTAGTGAAGCTTACCAAACTCTTGCGAGTTAACGGATTGATTGATGAGGTGAGCTTTATTGATGGCACCAAGATTCTTGCCGATGCCAATAAGTATTCATTTGTCTGGCGAAAAAATACCATTCGATTTGATCGCATGAATCGGGCCGCTATCCTCGAACTTTTGGCAGAACTAAAGGATGCTCAAGCTAGCCAAACTTTACCTAAGGACACCGATTTAAGTTTGGAAACGCTAGATGAAGTTATTACTCGGCTAGAGACACAGTTGGAGGATCTAAATCACGAGACTGAGGAAACCAAGACGACTTCGCCTAACCCACTAAAACAAAAACGCCGGCACTTCAAATCATTGAAGCGAAAGCTGACTGACCGCAAAGATAAAATGGCGGAACATCAACAGCAAATGGCGACCTACGGTCAGCGGAACAGTTACTCTAAAACCGATCACGATGCCACATTTATGCGGGTGAAGGAAGATCCAATGTTAAACGGTCAGCTCAAACCAGCCTACAACCTGCAAATCGCCACAAATCACCAATTCATAACTGCTTACAGTATTTTCCAAAATCCGGGAGATACCAAAACTTTGATTCCATTTATTCAGCAACAACTAGCAGCGGGAATACTAGGAAAAGTTATCGTTGCCGATGCGGGTTACGGGTCAGAGCCAAACTACCGGGAGATTGAAGATAACTTTCCTGACCACACTGCATTAATCCCATATGGAACCATGCTTAAAGAAAACAGTCGTAAGTGGCTAAGTGATGACCGCAAGGTTATGAACTGGGACTACCACGATCAAGATGATTATTATATCGATCCGCTCGGCGTGCGATTTGACTTCAAAGCTTATCGGACCCGTACGGACAAGAAGACTGGCTTCCAGCGTCAATTCAAAGAATATGAAGCTGAAAAATGTGACAATAATCATCAGCTCGTGCCGGAGGCGCTCACCAAGGGCGGCCGAGTACGCAAGATTAATATTAATGAAGACTGGGAATACTTCAAAGCAAAAGAACGAGAACTGCTTTCAGAGCCAAATACTGCCATGATTTATGCGCGACGAAAAATCGACGTGGAGTCAGTATTTGGACAACTGAAGGCTTGTTTGCGTTTCACACGATTCTCGGTTAGAGGAATCAAGAAGGTTCGTAAGGAAGCCGGAATTGCCTTGATGGCATTAAATATAAGGAAACTAGTGGCGGTGATCACTAGTTTTTATTTATCTCAATTCAAAAACAGGAGTAAATCAAAAAATCAGACGATTTTTGATTTACTCCTGTTTAATTTTGGGACTTATGTCACAGCCCCGTTCAGTTCATTTCCAAAAACTAATCAATATTTTGATATTTCCATTCCCATATTATTTTCGTGTAATTCATGGCAACCGCTAATGTTAATACTTGTTCAACTGATTAATTCGTACCAATAACTCGTGAAATCCTAATTTAGATAACTGATCGTCATTGTTTTCAGCTATATCGAAAGCCTTATTCTCTAAATTATTAAAATCATCAGCTAAATATTTTAGCATTAAAAATACCGCCAAACGCTCTTTATTCTGCCGTTCATAGTCATCGGTCTCATGAAAATGAATGGTCGACAATGCATTATATGCAAATTTTTCAGCATCTATACGCGTCCGTCCATCTTTCATCATTGTAATCGCTCACTTTCGATTAATAGAATTAACTGGCCATTTCGGACTTTCCGCAGAAAGAACCCTTACGACTTCACTCGCAGAGTCGACTGCCATTCTGGCCATACACTCTGTAGTATTGGAAGCAATATGTGGTGTTAACAAAACATTATCTAGTTTATAAAAATCGCTGGTCAAGGGTAATGGCTCTTCATCAAATACGTCAAGGGCAGCAGCACGAATTTCGCGTGTCTTCAAGGCGTCAATTAAGTCGTCTTGTTTAACTAAAGACCCACGCCCCAAGTTTATTAATACTGCAGATTTCTTCATTAATTCGAATTCCCTTTTTGCAAATCCTTGCTTATTTTCTGGTGTGACGGCCATATGCAAAGTAATCACATCTGAATTTGTAAGCAAGGTTTCTTTGTCAACAACTTTACCATATTCAGCCGAATTGACAAATGGATCGTAAATAAGGATATTTAAATCTAATGAACTCACTTTTTTTGCCACCATTTTTCCAATTCGTCCATATCCCATAATTCCAAGTGTTTTTCCAGCAAGATCGAATCCCATATGAGATGATTTATAGTTAAAATCCCCTTTTCGCATATGATCTGAAATGGCTGTTACATTCTTTGAAATATCAAGAATTTCTGCCAAAGTTGTTTCAGCAACTGTTGCCGCGTTGGCATTTGGTGTAATTGTAACCCAAATGTTATTTTGGGCCATATAATCGGTATCTATGTTATCAAAGCCAACACCATGTCGCGCAATTATTTTTAAGTTCGGTAACCGATTAATAGTTTCATTAGGAAATGGCTCGGTCATCAATACAATACCATCAACGTCTGCGGCTTTTGAAGTAATTGTTTCCGCTTTTGTATCTGGCAATTCAACAACATTCATCCCGTGATTCACAAGATAGTCTTTTCCAGCCTGTGACAAGCTCTGTGGTACTGCAACTTTTTTACCCATAATTTTTAATCCTCCATTTTATCGAAGTAAGTATCCGCCATCAACAGGGATCGTTACCCCAGTAACATAATTCGACGCATCGCTTGCAAGAAAGACGATGGTTCCCATCAATTCTGATGGATCTGCCCAGTGTCCAGCTGGAATATGCGCCAATATTTCAGTATTCCGACTCTTATCTTCTTGGAGTGCTTTTGTCATTGGTGTATCAATATAGCCAGGTGCAATTGCGTTAACTTGAATATTGTCTTCAGCCAATGCATCAGCATATGCTTTAGTAAGCCCAACTACTCCATGCTTACTGGCAGTATATGGGAATATAAATTTTCCCGCTCTGAAAGATTGCATCGATCCGATGTTGATAATCTTGCCAGAATTTTGTTTAGACATAACTTTTGCTACAGCATGCGATAAGAAATATAACGCATTCAAATTCAGGTTAATAACAGCGTTCCAATCAGAATCTTTAAATTCTTCCCAGTTATTACGACGTTGCATTCCTGCGTTGTTTACCAAGATATCAATCTTTTGAAATTTTGAAAGTGCCGCATTTACGATTATGTCTGGTGCCTCTTTAGCAGTTACATCAATCTTAATGAACTTGACTTCACCATTAACACTTTTTGCAAATTTACTTGTCTCATCCCATCCTTTTTCATCATAACTAGCAATGACAACTTTCGCGCCAGATATCAACATAGCTTTTGTATAGTTAAAGCCCAAACCCGATGCACCACCAGTAATAATCGCAACTTTGCCATCCAAGCGAAACTTATCCGTACTAAACTGAGCTTCCTTACTCATCATTATTACCTCTTTCACTTATAGATCTTCACTTATTAAAGTTTGAATATCAGCCTGTAATGAAACATCATCTGCCGGATACTCCAATGCAATTGGCAAGTCCTTCGAAAACTTTTCCAACAGCAACCTCCAGTTAAGCTTGCCATCAACAAACGAAACCGTCTTTGGTTTATTGTCTTGATCTAATACATAACCCTTCAAATGGACAAATCGAGTATATTTGAGCAATCGATTTGTTGCAGTTATGGCATCTTGGTCTGTAAAAATCCAGTTTCCTAAATCATTTACAAATCCCACTTTCTGATTACGTCCCTCAAATTTTTCGAAGAACAAAGACAGTTTTTCGATATCACTATTACTCTCCGTTTGATCATTCTCAACGTTTAACTGAATACCAGAGGGAATAATCGTCAATAAATAATCAATAAAAGTATCGTTTGATTCATCAAAATCTCCAAGATTCATCTTAATGTAACTGGCACCCAAGCGTTGTGCTTCCGATACATATTGAAGGATATTTAAGTTCAAGTGTTTGTTAATAAATAGATCGTCTGGGATCGAATAGAAATAATTGATACGCTTTTTCATCCGGAATTTTGATAAACGATCAAATTCACTAATCGTTGAATTTCCATATTCTCTTCGTAATTCAATGTTACTAACTCCGCTGTCTAGCAACTCCGTCACTAACTTATCTTGAGCGATGCCTGAATTATGTTCACTTTGTTTAACCAAAGTGTTCAATACCAATCTGTTAGAATTCATAAATTGTTACCTCCATTGATTATTTTATGTAATCGATTACCCTAATACATCATCATAATATTCTTTCATAATTACAAAGTCAACACTATTTTTTAGGAAATAAATCCTGTTATTAATGGATTTAATAGGGAACGTCAAAAATTTTTCTTTTGTTTTTACTTTTTTGTTTGACAATTCACAATTTTTGGGGGTAATATGTAACCGATTTCAGTTAATCGATTACCTAAAGAAAAAAATATATGGAGTGTGGTACAAATGACAAGTATTATTATCGGCATCCTTTTGCTGCTAACCTTTGTTGGTTTCATTGCTTTCGTGATGAAGGGTGGAAACATTATGATAGGATTTCTCCTAATGGCGATCCTTTGGACAATTATTGGGGGAATCCCTTACAAAGATGCAATTACAAATGTTTTCTCCAAACCTGCCTTAGATTACGGGTCAACAATTATGGTCATCATCTTCGGATCTTGGTTTGGGCGGGTCCTTGTTGATACCGGAATTGCTGGTGCAATAAGTGAACAAACGATTAAGGTCAGTTATAAACGGCCTATAATTGCTACAATTCTAATTTGTTTAGTCACGTCTTTTATTTTCACAAGTTCTTATGGAGTAGGCGCAGTCATTGCCATTGAGGTTATTCTGTTACCAATATTAAGATCTCTTGGATTACCAAAAAATGTTGCTATTACAGCATTTGTAATGTCAATTGGCGCGCCGATGTATGTCAATATTGTAATTATCAAGCAGTTGCAACTGTTCTTCCCTAAGGTGGTTTATGGCGCAAAATATCTAACTTATGGCTTCAGTGCTATGGCAGTCCAATTATTGATTGTTATCATTTTTATCTTAATCCACGCAAAATCCATTCATAAAAATGATGCAAAAAATATATCGGTTGATGAATCCACCAGCAAAGTACCCAAGATTGCTTATGTACTCCCAATCATGCCGGTATTTATGAATTTAGCTTTTCACTGGGAACCAATTCCTGCATTAATGTTATCTATCTTTCTTGTATTATTAATTACCGGGAATCTAAAATCCTATAAGTCGGCACTAGAACTCATCAATAAAACTATTTCGCAAGCTATATCTGATATTTCAGGATTAATAATTATGTTGCTATTTCTGACTATGTTTAGCGCAGCTGCAGTTAAGGACACGGCACGGTTTAGTGGTATTTTGCAAAGTATCGTCCCTCACAGTCCGCTCGTATTAGCAATTGCTTTTGGAGTTTTAGCACCGCTAGCTTTATTCCGAGGACCATTAATGGTGTGGGGAGCTGGATCGGCTACTGCAGCGGTACTTGCTGCAACCGGATTCTTTAACCAATACTTTGCGTTCGCCGCCATCTTAGTTCCTGGCGTATCAATTGCCATTTCGACTTGTATCACCCAGTCTTGGAACTTATGGGTAGTGGAACATGAAAAACTCGATGTTAAAAAGTTCTTGATTACCGGTGTCCCATTCGGTTGGATCACAAGTATTCTCAACTTATTGCTAGCAGCAGTTATGTTTAAGTAGCAAACAATTTTCTAGGAGGCTTACTTTGAAAGAAACAATTATTTTTGGTACCTACTCTGCAAGAGACTCCAAGGGTATCTATGAAGCAGATTTCGATACCGACTCCCAAAAATTAGAATTCCCACATTTATCTGTAAAGATAGGTGCGCCCACCTATTTAGCACTCTCAAACGGTCAAAACATTTATGCTGTCGACCAAGAGGATAGTATGGGCGGAGTTGCAGTATTTGATTACTCCACCAATAATATTGAAGAAATTGAAAAGCATTTATTCCATAATTCATCACCAGTGAATATAACTATCAATGAAAAATACAAATTGGTATTTGCAAGTAATTATAACAATGGATTTGTTCAAATATTTAAAATCCAAAAAAATGGAGATATTAAGTTAGTGGACGAAATCCATAATATGGGTCATGGCATTTTACCTCAACAAAGCAATTCTCATGTTCACTACGCTCAAATTTCACCTGACGGTAAACTTTGCATAGCCGATTTGGGAACCGATGAAATCTTAATTTTTAGTATAAACAAAAATGGTCGGGTCATAAGCAAAATATCAACATTTTGTACACGTCAAGGTTTCGGGCCGAAAAAAATAACCTTTCTTCGTGATGGCATCCATGCTTATGTATTAGGAGAATTGGCAAGTCAGATTGGTCTATTAATCTACAACCCAAGCACAGAAACTTTTGCTCAAACTCAAATAGTTTCAACGATCCCTGATAATTGGGTGGGACAAAATGGCTGTGGAGGAATGCACCTAACACATGATGAAAAATATTTATATGTATCAAATCGCGGACATAATTCGATATCTGTTTATCAGGTTAATGCGAGCGATCAAACATTAAAAATGGTCCAAAACGTGCCAAGTGAAGGTTGTTTTCCTCGCGAATTTTGCCTAGATCAATCAGAAAAGTTCTTATTTGTCGGAAATCAAAAATCTGATAATGTAACCATTTTCAGTAGAGATTCAACCAACGGAACTCTAACACTTGTGTCTAAAGACAACTTTATCCCAGAGCCTGTATGCTTGCTTTGTACTCAATAAACCACATCGTTAAATGCGCAAATTATTAATATAGTTCACTAGCATCGTGTTATCAGGTACAATTAAAAGGTGAAAGTACGAGGTGAACATTATGAATAAGCGGTTAACAATCAGTGAAATAGCCCGGATGGCAGGGGTTTCTACTGCAACGGTTTCTCGATATTTGAACGGACACTTTGATAAAATGTCTGACGAAACTCGAACTAAAGTCCAACAAATAATCAGTGATACTAACTACCATATCAATCTTCAAGCCCAATCTTTAAAAAATCAAACTACTCATTTAATTGGTATGGTTGTTGCTGATATTGAAAACATCTTTTCCTCAATTTTATTTAAAGGGTCGGATAAAGTATTTGAACAGCATGGTTATCAAATTTTACTCATGAACTCAGATAACTCCATCAAACGTGAACACAATCAGCTTCAACGCCTATTAGACCTTCAAGTAGATGGTATTATTTTGCAACCCATCAGTACTGATCCAAAAAACTATGAGTTTATTAGGATCGCTGACACCCCAATTGTCATTGTTGATCGAAAGATTAACCAAGAGAATTGGCCAGAAGTATCCACGGATAATTATGGTTATTCCAAAGTTCTATCTGAACTGATAATTCGGATGGGATATAAGAGAATCATCACTATTAGTGAACCGCTATCCGACAATGAAGTAAGAATGGACCGTTATCAGGCTGTTCAAGATGCAGCTAAAGGTACCAATGTAATCGTTGACCGTATTGAGATTGACACTGAAACTACAGATGATTTTATCTATTCACAAATAATGAAAAAAACAGATGCGTTGAAGTCAAAATCCGTTATCTACGCTCTAAAGGGAACGGTCTTAATGCGTGTTAGGAAACTACTCTCAAAGTTCCACATTCTCATCCCAAAAGATATTGGAGTGACAGCTTTTGATGATTGGGATTGGGCACAGTTAATGCAGCCACAGATAACAACAATCCAGCAAAACCCAAAGAAGATGGGTGAAAAATCTGCCGAAATATTAATTAATATTTTAAGCGGCAACCCTCTTTCTCAGAAAACGGTACTTGTTGAAAGTGAGCTAAAAATCCGGAATTCTTTAATTGATTAAAATTCTATGACAAAAATGGCTCATGGAAAATTATTGGGGGGGTTCCCCCAACGTTTCCAATGAACCATTTTTGTGTAACAATGTTTAATATTTAGAGCTCCTACTTCTCATCCTCGCCACTACCTGGTGTCTCCTCACCCTTCTTAACGGTGTAAGATTTGGCACCAGTACCGGCCAAACTCCCACCTTGAGCAATTAAGTACTCAGGACGGATTGGTTTGTCCTCCAAGAAATCTTCGAGAATTTCACGGGTGCCGGCTGCGTATCGAGCTTGGGCTGACAATGTGGTTCCGGACATATGTGGGGTCATCGCTTCGTTTGGCATTGTTCGCCATGGGTGATCCTTTGGTGCTGGCTGTGGGTACCAAACATCGCCAGAGTAGCCGCCGATTTGGCCAGAATTCAGAGCACGAACGATAGCGTCACGGTCAACTTCTTCACCACGGCTATTGTTAACGATGTATGCGCCACGTTTCATCGTTGCGAGAACTTCGTCGTTAAACAAGTGATAGGTTTGGGCGTGTAATGGTGCAGCCAAAACAACGGCGTCCACAACCTTAACCATTTCATGAACGTCTGGATAGTAGGTTAACCCCAGATCCTTCTCAACGTCGGCAGGTAATTGATGACGTTGGTTGTAGACTAATTTAACGCCAAATGGTTTCAATCGCTCCAAGACGGCCCGACCAATTCGGCCAGCGCCAATTACACCAACCGTCATCCCTTCAAGATCATAGGCCCGAGAAGCAGCGTCAGCAATATTCCAGCCACCAGCTTTGACGATATCATGAGCCGGAATGAAGTTTCGGACTAACGCCAATAACTGCATGACTTCGGCTTCTGCCACGCTGACACTGTTACTATACGTGACTTCGGCAACGGTAATGTTGTGCTCATTAGCAGCGTTCAAATCAACGTGATCAGATCCAATTCCGGCAGTGATGGCCAACTTTAAGTTCTTGGCTTTCGCAATCAAATCAGCCGTTAGATATGCCGGCCAAAATGGCTGTGAAATCACAACATCAGCGGTTGGTAATTCCTTTTCAAATACGGAATCAGGTCCCTCTTTATCGGATGTGACGACAAATTCAACCCCTTTTGACTCCAAGTATTTCTTCAAACCAAGGCCACCGGAAACACTTCCCAGTAACTCGCCAGGCTTGAAATCAATCCCTTCAGGAGTCGGTACCGTTGATCCATCCGGATAATGGGTAATCTTTGGAACATCATCTCGAACGTACTTTGGCGGGAACCCATCAACGGGGTCCGGATACAGAACAGCTAAAACTTTGGTCATAGTGATCGATCCTTTCTACAAAGCAAACCAAACCAACATTTCTCAGCGTCTAAATTCTAGCACGTCTGTAAGCGTTTTCAACCAAAGTGTTTTTTATTTTTTAGTCAGGCATAAATCCTTTGCTTCCAGCAAAATCAGCATATACTTAAAATAATAAATACCCACAAAATGGAGGAATGAACATGCCACTTATGCGAATCGACGTCATCAAAGGTCATGACGAAACTTATCTCAAGAAAATGCTGGACGTTGCCTACGAAGTCCAACTCGACACTTTCCACACACCAAAGGGAGACCGCTATCAAATTTTGACCCAGCACGAACCAGTCGAAATGCAGATCCTCGATACTGGATTGGGCATTGAACGAACAAAAGACGTGGTCTTCTTCAACTTGGTGACCCGCCCACGAACGACCAAGGACAAGCAGGCCTTTTATCAAAAATTAGCCGACCGCTTGCATGGGGAACTTGGTATCCGAAAAGAAGACTTCATCGTCAGCCTAGTACCAAACAACGATGACGATTGGAGCTTCGGTAATGGGGAAGCACAGTTTTTAACTGGAAAGCTTTAATTAATAAAAATGAGAACCGCGGCTATCGCATCCAGCCGTGGTTCTCATTTTATTTTGTATTAACCCTGCAAAAATTCCTTTGTCTTATACTCTGGATCGGGATATTTGTAGAACCCTTCTCCAGATTCGATACCTAACTTGCCTTCGTCGAGCATCTTTTTAAACGCATCTGCGAGTGGCTTAGCATCGGGATTCTTTTCGGCAGCCGCTAACGTAATATTATAGGCTGTTCGAATTCCGACAGCATCCAGGATTCCAAACGGTCCCCAAGGAGCTCCGGTGGCAGCCATCCAGGTTCGATCAATCATCTTTGGATCGGCCACACCCTTAAGCCACAGGGCACCGGCAGCAGCGTTTAATGGCATCAGTAGCGAATTCAAAATATAGCCTGGCTGCTCTTTTTTGAGCTGGATTGGAACCATCCCAATATCTCGGGCATACTGCACAATTTCTTGATAGATTGCCGGATCTGTTTCAGGTGATCCCATGATTTCAGCAGTGTTGTTCAACCAAACCTGGTTTGAGAAATGCATGTTCAAAAACTGTTTTGGCCGACCAGTATCAGCCGCAAACATACTTGGCACCAACGTTGACGAATTACTTGTGAAAATGGCGTTACTTGGCGCTAATTTAGCTAATTTTTTATAGAATTCATGCTTGATATCAGGGTTTTCCGGAATTGCCTCAATGACCAAGTCGGCATCTTTAACCGCCCCAGCTAAATCATCCGTAAATTTTAGTCGGGAAATGCCAGCATTAAATTCATCATCTGTAGCGGCAATATCGTGACGATAAGCATGTCGCAATCCCTTAATTCGTTTTTCCGCTTTATCAACAGCTTCTTGACTAATATCATAAACAGTTACATCAAAGCCTTTAAACGCGCTTTGAAATGCAATCTGACTGCCCAACACACCACTACCTACAACAGTCACCTTTTTGATAGCCATAAATAACTCCCCCTTGAGTGCTTGTAAACGGTTACATCAACTCACTTTAATATAGCAGATTGCTTGTGAAATGCAACGAAAGGGGCTTGGTATCTTAGGAATTAAACATGCACAAGAATCACTTCCAACTCTTGCTATATGGCCAAATGATACAAATTTTTCCCGAAATATTCCGATAATTATTTTATAGTCGTATAATAACAGCAAGGTTAACAGGAGGAGATACGATAATGAAATTGATGAGACTTGTTTTAACCACAGCATCGGTAATCTCAGGTATTGGTTTCTTTGCGCTGACATCCAATATCTCGAAGGCATCCACATTACAACCTTTTTATTGGGAGGAACATTATCGGCATGAATATAAAGTTCGTGTGAAACAGCCCACAAAAGTTTATAAGGTTACTTATGGACGTTATGCATATCAAAATCGGTGGTCATTTTATAAATATTTACGTCGCGGCGAGGTCGTTAGAACTTGGTATGCTGGAGCAGATGGGTTCAACTGGCATTTAACCGGAGGCACACACGGAAAATATGATGGAAATAGCCACTATGGATTTGATGTGGAATGGGCTCATAAATCTTCATTCAAAATCTTAAAAGTATACTATGGCACTAACTGGTTCTAAATAATTGTCTTTGGGGGGAAAAAACATGCAGATGAAAAAAACACTCACCTTTATTTCAATTTCACTCGGTATTCTGATAGGATTTTCAGGGATCGGACAACAAAACAAAGTTCAAGCAAGTTCTTGGCATAAGGGTATTCCACAAATTTTTAGACATACAAAGTGGCATAACGGCAGTTCCAGGATCACATTCGGCACTAAAATATTTTCGTTTTGGGGACCTGAAGGCGGCGAACGCTTTGGTATTCCCGAAACTAACGTCAAATATAAGCAAATTAGCCATCACAAATACTTATTGAGTCACGAAGAGCCGCATTCCGGAATATTTTCACCAATATATTCGTATGCCAAATATGTGAACGCTAAAAAGATGATTTGGAAGTGGGACAAAACTTCTAAAGCAGTTGTTAATTATCGGTATTATCACTGGTAGGAAGTTATTATTCAAAACAACTTTGACACCTTTTGAACCTTTATTGAATATCCATATTAACCGTGCTTATCGTTGCCATACCTGGCAAATTAACTCCTCCTCAACTCAACCACGAATCAAACCAAAACTTCTTCCGCGTAATAATGTCCTGAGCCAATTTGGCCAGGGCTTTTTCTTTTGCATAAAATGCATCCCCATCAACCTGCTGGTGAAACGCTGACGTCAACTCTGACGACTCATCTTGGTCGGTAAACACCCACTTCAAGGCGTCCAGCTGTTCCAAAATTACGATCAAACTAATGGCATTCCGGTTGATCTTTGAATTATTAATCTGGTCACGCAACTCCTCGCGCACTTGATTTCGAGCCTCGGCTTTTGGCAAATAAATCACATGGGTATCCAGATTATTCTTAAACGGCACTTTGGTAACTAAGTCGGCAGCCAACAGTTCACTACCAAGCCCATCATATAATTGATTGGCAATATCCCAACTGGTAATGACTGAAAGCCTGTCTTTAAGCTCACGATTCTGGTTAATTTCATCAGAGAGTTCTGATTTAAACACACTCAAATAACTCGGTAAACGAGCGAATTTTTCGCCATCCTTCACGTCAAGATTATCATCAATGGTTAAAATATCCTGGTCAGCGAGATCCAATAGTGCCGCCAACACGAAATACGACTGACTGGTAAATCTTGTCCGCAGCATCGGCTTCTTGGCAATTCGTTCAGTTAGTAATAAATAATTTTTTGCGGTCGTTAATTCCACTTCGAATGCCTCCATTTTTGTTTTATCAGTTAACATCATAATTCATCTATCAACTTCCGCGAAATATTTTGTTTTCGCGTTGGACCACCAAACTCCCATGTGCTACGATAGCCCCAACGAAAGGACTGACAAACATGGCGACTTTGCCGACTTACCATCAAGAAAACCAAACAATTACCTTTAATGATCCAGCTAAACTTCAACTCACCGTTATAACACCAGCAATTATCCGAGTATTTGAAAATCGGGGCGAACCTGATGACTCCTACGCCATTGAGGGCGATAAGCAGCAGGCCACCGATTTTGAATTCAATCAAGTGGCCGATCACTATGAACTCATAACTGCTGCACTGACGCTCCACATCGATAAAGCTTTGCATATCGATGCTTATGATCCGGCAGGAAACCCACTGGTTACCGATTACCGGGGAACCCGAACGCCACTGGATCGGGGAATTGATGAAGCCCACAAAAAGTTTATCAAAGAAGAGGGCCACAACGTCCCTGGCGCAAACGACCAGGATAATACGGCTTACTATGAGGTGGTTAAGCGTTTAGCAGCCGACGAATCGATCTATGGTCTTGGTGACAAAACCGGCTACATGAACAAACGCGGCTATGAGTACGACAACTGGAATACCGACGACCCAGCGCCTCACTTGGAGAACTTCACCCGATTATATAAGTCGGTTCCGGTCATGTTCGGGCTAAAAGATGGTCATCCGTATGGTCTGTTCTTCGATAACCCTTATCGCAGCCACTTTGATTTGGGGAAGGAAAGCTCCAATTATTACTTCTATTCAGCAGAAGCCGGCAATCTGGATTACTACATTATCGGTGGGAAAACCCTCAAGGACGTTGTCAGCAACTACACCTACTTAACCGGCCGCACCCCGCTGCCGCAAAAATGGACGCTAGGGTACCAGCAGTCACGGTGGGGGTATAGTGCCACTCAGAGAATGGTCCAAGGAATCGTCGACGATTTGCACAAATACGACCTACCGTTTGATGTCATTCATCTGGATATCGACTATATGCGCGATTACCGTGTCTTTACGTGGAACGACGATGCTTATCAGGGTAACCCGAAGAAATTTGTGACCAACTTGAAAAATCAGGGGACTAAAATTGTGGCAATTATTGATCCGGGTGTCAAGAAAGACCCAGGATACAACATTTACGATGAAGGTATCAAACATGATTACTTCGTCGAAAGCCCCGACGGCAATGTCTACGTCAATCAAGTCTGGCCGGGCGACTCTGTCTTTCCTGATTTTGGTCGCCAAGCAGTCCGCGATTGGTGGGCAAATAACGATCAATTTTTGACCGACTTAGGCGTGGCGGGGATTTGGAACGACATGAACGAGCCAGCTTCCTTTGTCGGTGAAATCCCCCAAGATATCGTCTTTAGCGACCATGACCGCCCATCGACCCACAAGAAAATGCATAATGTCTACGCGCATAATATGGATCAGGCAACCTATGCCGGCATCAAACGGGCAACGGAAAGACGGCCCTTCGTCATCACCCGTGCGGCATACTCTGGAACACAGAAGTATGCCACTGTCTGGACCGGCGATAACCATAGCATTTGGCCCCACGTTCAACTGCTTATCCCGCAATTGTGCAACCTCGGAATGAGCGGATTTAGCTTTTCCGGAACCGACATTGGCGGCTTCGGGTCAGACGTCACCCCCGAATTATTAACGCGCTGGATTGAAGCGGCAATCTTTAGTCCGTTACTGCGAAATCACAGCGCTATGGGTACTCGTGACCAGGAACCCTGGCAATTTGGCGAACCGACGTTATCGATTTACCGAAAGTACTTAAAATTACGTTACCGGTTCATCCCCTACCTCTACGATTTATTTGCGAAAGAAGAACGGTCCGGTCTTCCGCTGATGCGACCACTTGTTTTAAACTATCCTGAAGACCGTCGTGTCCATGACATCAACGATCAATACATGGTCGGCGACTCGGTTCTCGTAGCCCCAATCGTTCAACCGTCGCAAACCAAGCGCCTGGTTTATCTGCCAAAAGGAGACTGGGTGGATTTCTGGAATCATCAAGAATACAGCGGCCAACAAGACATTGTGGTTGATGCACCGCTGGACAAGCTACCGTTATTTATCAAGAAGAACACCATCTTACCGTGGGGCGCTGAAGTCGATCACATTTCAGAACAGCCGGATCGACAAATGACCTTCACCGTTTACGGTCACTCCGGCAATTATCATCACTATCAGGATGATGGTTTAGACTTCAACTACCGAAATGGCGAGTACAACGATTATCAAATTGTGGTCGAAGACGATCATGTGAGTGTCAGGTTAACCCACCATGGATTTGCCCCAGTCTATCAGAGGATCGTCGTCGAACTGCCCGATCAACTCATCATGTTAAATTACAATTCGAAAACTGAAACCTACCAGTAAAAAATGGATCCGCAGGCAGTCAGCATTTTCAGCTAACTGCTTGCGGATCCATTTTGACTTATTTATCTGCGCTTGTTGCCCGGGCATATCGCGCCACTCGTTTCATAAAATCAGCAAACAACGCGTCTTGCTTGGAGTCAGTCGTATACATCGCTTCAGGATGCCACTGAACACCAATAATCAGGTCGTCGTCTTTGCTTTCAACGCCTTCAATCACGCCATCCTTAGCCAATGCAGAAATGTTTAGTTGAGAAGACACCGCCTTAATCGATTCGTGATGGTGACTGTTCACCAAAGTTGCATCCCCGCCGCCAATGATTTTTTCCAAATAACGATCCGGCGTTACCGAAATTGAATGTGTCCCCTGCGGCAGTGGTGCCTTTTGGAAGTGCTGCAGAGTTGGTCGATTACGCTGGCTATACATGTCCTGGTAAAGCGTCCCGCCAAGTGCAACATTAATCACCTGCGTTCCCCGGCAGATACCAAAAATTGGTTTGCGTTTGGCGACCGCCAGCTTGACCAGCTCAATTCCACTCGCATCCAAGAAGGCATCGGCATCGCCTAATTCAGGAACCGGCTCCTCTCCATAAAAACGTGGAGCCACGTCAGGGCCTCCCGGCAATAATAGGCCGTCAATTAAATCAACGTAGTGCGCCATCAATTCCGGGTTGCGTGTTGGAATCATGATCGGCACGCCACCGTGCTGAATCACACCAGCAACTTCATTATTGTTAACCGAGTTGCGTTCCAAGTCTTTAATCAGCCTGATTTCGGCAGGAATTCCAATTGTGTATTTTTTATCCATGGCAGCCACTCCTCTGTTAGTTCTGTATTGCTACTAATAGTAATACAAATGATCGAAAAGTGGGGCGATTATGACCACCTGACTTTTCCTAACCGACTTCACCGGCTTACTGGGCGATCAGCACTGATCGGATAGCTCCCGGCTTAGCGGGTGCTTTCTCTTTCGACCAGCTGGGTTGCGATGATATATAATTGGGAAATTCTCTCAGGATTTGTTTGCCTTTTCAAAAGCTTCTCAATTGCTTTAACTTCAGACTCGAGAATCACTTTTACTTATGGTATGGACTACCTTCATTAATCATAAACGCCCGATAAATCTGCTCAGTCAGCACCAGTCGCATCAATTGATGAGGCAGCGTGAAGCGGCCAAAGGAAATCTGGGTGTTCGCCCGGTCGAGAACGTGCTTGGATAACCCAAGCGAGCCGCCAATCACAAACGTCAAATCGGAATGACCATAGGTTGTCAGATTCGCAATCTCCTTCGCAAACTCTTCAGAAGATCGTTCTTTACCCAGTATCGCAAGTGCATAGACGTATTCGCGGTCTTTAATTTTGTCTAAAATTCGCGCACCTTCTTTGTCCATGACTTCGTCCATTTCCGCTTGGCTGAGTGACTCAGGCGCCTTCTCATCGGCAACTTCAACGATTTGGAACTTGCAAAAGCGCGATAATCGCTTTGCGTATTCCGCAATCCCCTGCTTAAAATACTTTTCTTTTAATTTACCAACAACGACCAGTTTGATGTTCACTATGTTATTTCCTCCAACTATCGATTTGTCCTGTGCAAAAAAGTGGGCTTATTAACAAGTTGTCCACAGAGTTATCCACAGGTTTATGCACACAACTATTATTTTTGGTACCCGCATTTTTTGAAAAAATGTCAAGGGCCAAAAATGTTATCCACAAAACTGTGGACAACGTGTGTTCGCAATCTGTCACCGCAAACCCCATTATATCAATCTTTGTTGCGACGAACAAACCCCTTTTTTAGGCCAAAAAAAGTTATCCACAATTTCTGTGGATAACTTCGCCATTTTGGGGGATAACTTATCAACGTTAATATATCAGTGCTTCACATTACCTTGTGGATTGTCCACAGAGTTATCCACAGCCTAAATGTGGATAATATATCAAAAGTTTACATGTTATGAATTTTTTAAATAAAAACCGGGTTACTGTTCGTATTTATATCATGTGTAGGGTACAAGTTTCGAGTAATCCATCATACCCGTTCGTAAACGGTCCTAAAGTTCCTTGTTTGCGGATAAATCAGACCAATTGAGTCAAAAATCCCCATTATAATCCGAACAAATCTTATTTTTAGATTGGAGAATCAACCATGTCAGTTAAATTGATTAATCAACAAGGGAAGCTAGTGCTGCCGATGCCTGGTAATATTGACCCCAAATACGAGCAGTACAGCGTGTTTCAGACGAAGGAGGGGGTTATTCTGTGTATTCCGTTTCGGGACCACATAGCGCAATAATGAACCCATTAAACAAGTCAAAAGAACCCCAGCCTGAAATCTAGACTGAAGTTCTTTTGCCTTGTTTAAATTATCAATTATTCACCGTACAGTTCTGCGAGTGACTTTGCTGCCATATTTGTATCATTGAGTGTAATCTCATGTGGTGCTCCGGAAACTTGATCATACTTTAAGGCAACTTGCACCCCAGCGTCTCCGATCGTTACATTTCCGTCCTTGTCAAATAGTGGTTTATTAACGTCTAATGTATTACCAATTGACGTATCTGGATTATTTGCTTTAGCGGTAAATGTTAATTTGTAAACATAAATCTTGTCCCCGCTCTTTACTTTAGCTGGGTTAAATAACGATCCACTTGTCCCACCAAAATCATTGGCTGCTAAGTGGGTCCCAGGTGCTCCCCACCAGTCATTTTTAGCTGCATAATAGATGGTATCTAGTCCCTGGGCTTTAAGCGCTGCATTCAAACTTGCGACTGTGACAGTATCTCCGGCATAGCCTTTAATATTTGTATCTCCGGCTAATGCAGCACCGAAATTTTTGTCACTATCACGTTTGGCATTGGCATTTTCAAAGTAAGTTAACCCTTGTTTCACATCGTTTGTATCCTTCTTATCGAAGAACATAGCACTTGAAACTAATTGCTTTACCGGAATCTTAGCCACAACCAACTTAACATCCTTACCATAGTCAGCCGCCTTCAACGCAGCAGTATTGGCCGCCAACTGATCGTTAGAAAGCCCGTCGCTGGTATACCCTTTAATTCCAGCCTTCGTCAGCAATGCGGCGTAGGCCTTTTTAAGAGTTGCGCTATCGCTTGAAGTTGGATCACTGACGCTGACAGCTTTAATCGTATCCAAAGCAGTCTTATCCGAACTCCCCTTCGTCAATTTAACGGATCCAACAGCTTGGCCAGTCCCATCGACAAATGACAACTGAACTTCATTGTCTTTAATTGGATTGACGGCAACAGTCTTAATGGAAACTTGGTTGCCAAATGTGGTTTGCGCAATCAATGATTGTTGATCAGCAGTCAGCGTATTGTTGGCACTCAGCTGATAGCTGGTTCCTTTTAAGGCATCCACTAGTTTAGTCTGAATAGCAGATGCATCAGTTGCCGCCAACTTAAATGTAGAACCATCCAACGTACCAAGGGTTTGGCCGTTAACAGCCTTATTGTTTGTGTAGTCAACGTAATTAATGACATTGCCACTTGGGTCAGTGAGGACAATTCGAACAGCCTTGTTAATCGTTGGCTTAACAACCGAAATTGTGACGCTTGCGCCAAAGGTTCCCTGGGCAATTGCTGCCATTTGGCCTTGGGTTAACGTAAATCCAGTGTAGCCTAATCGATTCAACGCTGAAGCAATCTGAGACTGGATCGCACTTGAATCAGTTGAGGCAAGCTGCCAGACACCATTGGTGTTCGTCCCCAAAGTGGCCCCTTTTGTTGCACCAGCCTTGGTATAGTCAACTGAAGTCAATGACGCGCCAGTAGCTGAATCCACCAAATTAATGCGAACTGCGTTGTCAGCGATCGGAGAATTATTATTTGTGGCGGATTTCAAACCTGAATACAAAATCCAGCCGTCAGCGCCAGAGTTTCCGTTGTTAATTGCGTAAATATGAACCCACTGATCACCTTCACGAGTTCTGGTTCCAGCACGATCAATCTTGTAATTAACGGCTGCGTAAGCACTTGAATCAGTTACCTGACGACCAACTTTGTATTGGGTCCAAGCTGGTTGCTTATAAGTAACCGTTTGGTTGTCGTTTGCGGTGCCTGGGTTTGCAAACTGGAACGTCCCATTTGCCATATCATTGGTGAGCGTTCCCTGTTTGAAAGTTTGATAGGTTTTCAAACCCCCAGCAAATTTGGAACGGCTCTTACCACCATAAATCCAACCACGGTATTTGCCGTCAAAAGTAACCACTTTGTAATAGACCTTACCCTGATTGGTTCTTGCAACGCGATATGCCCGAACGTTTTGGCTGGATTTGTTGGACCGTGCAAGATCCTTCAACGTCACAGTTGTTGTCTTCTTTTTAGCTGATTTAAGTGAGGAAGCCTTATTAAACAACGCGGCTTTACCAGTAAAGGTCACGTTTCTTGATGACGCATCAGTTCTTAACTTGACGTTTGATGTCACTCTAACTCGAGATTTTGCCGAAACAGTTGTGGACTGCGATATCCCAACTGCCGCGAAGAATCCCAGGGCAGCCATAGAAATAACTGCCGATTCCTTAATATGAATTTTCATGTTCATTTCCCCTTTTGTGAATTTAACTACACCCCAATTGTATCTTATTGAGCAATTTATTAACATTACATCTATATTAAGTATTACACTTATGTTAAATAAGTGAGTGTGTATCTATAAAAAAAATCTCCATTCATCAGCTCAATGCCAACGAATGGAGATCCTGTTTAAAATTATTTAGTTGCTTCACTCAATACTTTACTGGTTGCCTTTTGATTCAAGGTAATGCTACCAGTCTTCTTTGAACCTTTGTGGTAATAGGTAACAGAAATCTTATCGCCAATCTGGTGTTTATATAAGATATCTCGTAATTGACTTTGTTGGGTGATCTTAGTGCCATCCAACTCGGTAATCACATCATATTTGGCCAGTCCTGCTCGCTTAGCAGGTGAGTTGGCATTAACCTTCAGTACGACTGCCCCTTGGGTCACACTCTTAGGCAGCTTCAAAATAGAGCGTTGCTGTTCCTCAGAGATGTTTGACAAATCAGTATAGCCAATCCCAAGCGCTGGTCGAATAACCTGACCGTTTTTAATCAGTTGGTTAATGATCATGACAACTTCGTTACTTGGGATCGCAAAGCCCATCCCTTCAACACTGGTCCCTTGTTGATCAGAAGCGAGCTTCATGGAGTTAATTCCAATTACTTGACCGGCAAAGTTGATCAGTGGTCCGCCTGAATTACCAGGGTTAATGGCAGCGTCAGTTTGAATAACCGTTGCGTTCCCAATTTGTTGACCCGATTCAGAGGTTTGCGGAACTTCCCGTTTCTTCGCGGAAATAATTCCTTGAGTAACCGAGGTTGCATACTGCGAACCAAGTGGCGATCCAATTGCAAGAACCGGTTCTGCAACCTTGATATTGTCGGAATCACCAAAGGTCGCAACTTTCGTAACCTTATCTGAGCTAATCTTGAGGACAGCAAGGTCACTCACTGCGTCCTTACCGACAACCTTAGCGGAAACCTTGGAACCGTCACTCAAGATAATTTCGAGGGCATTGGCACCGGAAACCACGTGGTTATTGGTTACGATATAAGCGGTGTTGCCACTCTTCTTATAGATCACACCTGAACCTTCACTTGAGGCTTCAAGTTCACCGCTGCTCTTCTTTTTGCTTGAAGAGCCGCCCTGAATTTGTCCCAGGATGCCGGATAAGGTATCATCGCTTTCACTTTCTTTTTGCAAATTAATAACAGAAACAACCGTACTCTTAGTTGCGTTGAACGCTTTTTCTGCTTGGGTATTCAAGTTCACTTTAACGTTGCTGACCTTGGTACTGCCATTCTTATTAGTACCTGAGACCAACTCTGTTCCAGTTCCACTATTGCTATTGTTGAAATAAGTGACACCACCGTAAGTAATTCCGCCACCAAGTGCGCCGGCGATTACGGCAGTTGCAACAAATTTTCCAAAACCATTATTTTGTGCCAATTAGCGTGCCCCCTTATTATTTTATATTAACTATAATATACTTTTTTCATGACGAAAGTGTGTTCAAAAGTTTAGAAATATCTAAAGGATCTTTAAATAATCATTAAAGGTGATGCTTGTTCCGGCTCCGTGTCGTACAACTTAAAGTCTTGACCGACGCCCATATCATGATCGGCCAAAATTGACGCAACTGTCAGATGACAGAGTGACTTCATATTGTTGTGTTGACTGCGGTGACCTAAGAAAACCTTCTTGGTCCGATGGCCAATCACGTCCAGCATGGTATTGGCACCGTCTTCGTTGGACAAATGGCCTTGATCACCAAGAATCCGTTGTTTTAATGGCCATGAATACTCACCGTTTTCCAGCATCTCAATATCGTGGTTACATTCCAACAAATATCCGTCAGCGTCCTTAATGACGCCTTCCATACGATCGGAAACATAGCCGGTATCAGTCAGGACCACAAACGATTTATTCCGATGATGAAATACATAGAATTGGGGCTCGGCAGCATCATGAGAAACCGAAAAGCTTTCGATATCAATATCGCCAAAGTCCATCACGGTATCCGGCGGAAAAATATTTTTCTGATCATCTGAAACCTTACCAATCCTCGAATTCATGGCATTCCAGGTTCCTTCATTCGCGTAAACGCTCAGGCCATACTTTCTGGCCAGGACGCCCACACTTTGTCGGTGATCGGAATGCTCATGTGTTACCAGGAGTGTGTCAACGTCACTTAAATCCCGGCCAATCGAACTCATAAGCCCAGCGATCTTTTTACCGCTCAATCCGGCGTCCAGCAGGATCTTGTGCTGCGGCGTTTCAATATACGTCACATTACCAGTGCTGCCACTGGCAAGGACACTAATTTGCATTTCATCATTATCCATAAAGGTTCTTCTTCCCAACTTTAATCCATTGACGACTGACTATTCTTCAAATTTTCATCGGTTTCCTTGATAATACCACCTGTAAAGGCATTGATCCGCTTCAGTTGAATCTGAGTGGAGTTCTGCGGTCGAATGGCAATGATCCAGGTTGGAATAAATACCCGGTCTCCGTCAATCGACAAGAGCTTGGTATATCCCAAATTTGTCCAGGCAACCGTGGTGTTATTTGGTATTTCATTATACTGATACAACCAAATTAATGCACGCGTTTCTGAAATGGTTTCAGATTTTTCTCTGAGGCTCTTAATTCCCTCCAGATACGACTGGGTATAACTCACAATTTGGTGATCGGAATTCAGCGTAAACCGAATCTGGGCCTCCGACGAATAAATGGAGCTGCCCATCGCCTTTTGATTGTAAACGATATTGCGACTGGTGGACAGGTCTTTACTGTAAACGTACTGGTCACCAAACAGGACAAACGTTGAATCAGTTAAGAGCTTGTTAATGGTTTTTTGCGGATTATTTTGATCAACATTAATCGGCTGCTTAAGTTCGCTTTCCAGCTCATGACCAACATATTGGGGGGTCTGGTTGGTTAATTGGCCCATTTGATTACGCAAAACGTTGCTTTGCTCACCTGAAATATAGAAAGCATAGGCATTTTTCTTGGACAGATTGCCAACTTTGATCTGGTCATTACGCATTTCTTTGACAATGACCGAATCCGAATCGCCCTGAGAAACGTTATCGGCTTGCATGTTCATATTTTTCTTGAACATCCCAAATAAGAAAATATCAATTGCGATGAAAGTCACCAAAAAGATGATTTCAATTCGTCTAAAGTTCACCAGGCTCCCTCCTTTCTAGTATTGATTCATGAGTGATGTGTAGCTAAGCCAACGGTTGTTATAATACACGTACCAATCAGGCGTCAGATCAATCAGAAGCGGTGAGGTTTTATCCTTTGTCCAAGTGTAGCCAATTCGGGTCTTACTGATTTTTTTGATATTATACCCCCGATTTTCAAGCCGCTTCAGCATTGTTTCAGTCGAAGGAAGTGAGGTGTAGCCCTTATTACTTGGTAATGGAACTTCGGGATTATCCAGAGAAAATTCACTTCGTTGGGCACTTGAATTGAGTGTCCGGGTTGAAACTGTCCCAAATCCATCCGATCGAAAAATTGGAAATCCTTCTACATAGGTTCGATACATGACCGAACGGGTCTTCTGATCGTAACTAAAGAAGCGGACGTTATCCATTGGAACCCCTAATTTGATGAGGTTCTTGTAGGAATCATTCAAAGTTGAGGTTAAATTACGCAGGTTATGGTTAGGCCGAAAATCAGAAAATTCAGCCATTCGGTTACTCGAGTTAAAAATTAACTGAAGTGAACTTTGGTCTCCATAGATCGTTGTCTTCTTACGGCGTTTGACATTAATATTCTGGGAATCGGCACTATTGAGTAATCGACTAACGTAATAATCATCTGACTGACGATCAATCAAATACTTGTAAGGCTGCATTTGAACTGCCGTCGTCACGTAAACGGTCGGTTGATTGTTAAGTAATTTAAAGCTTGCCGGCTGCGTTCGCATATCCATCTTGAGGACGTTATTCAGCGACTTGAGACTATGCTTTTTGATGTCAATTTCATAAACCGTAAAATTCTTATCTGCCAAAAGATAAAGCTTAGTCGAATTATTAGTTGGTAAAACAATCCGATTAATCTTGTAATTCGGCAGTTTCTTAAATCGGTTATGAACGATATGATTGACCATCTTCATTGAAACAGTGTCCGAATAGTTCAACATAATCGAATCGGTTTGATTGGCAATCCTAAAGTAATCCACCTTGGAATTTTTGCTTAAAGTTTTAATATGTGGATCCTTGTAGTTCTTCATTGTCTTTTTAATTTCAGTAACCGTATTGACCAATTTGTTGACCAAAATAACCTGGCTTCCGTCAGCGTTGGTGTGAATTGCTTGAACCGGTGAATAGACATAGCCCCTGGGCTTAACCATCTGCTGGGACGTTGGGCTTTGAGCCGTCTGCTTATTGGTCCGATAATTGGCCGGATTGGTCCACAATACCACTGAAAGCGTTAGACTGACGACCACCGCAATGGTGAGTGCAAGTGGTATTAAGTATTTACTAAACCTCATCCCACAAGTCCTCCTCTTCTACCGGTTCGTAAGGCAGGGCAATATAGAAGGTCGATCCCTTACCCTCGACACTTTCGGCCCAAATTTGGCCATGCAAAGCTTCGACAGTTTCCTTAGAAATTGCCAACCCCAAACCACTTCCACCCTGCTGACGAGAACGGGCCTTGTCAACTCGGTAGAAACGATCAAAGATATGGGGAATGTCCTTTCTTGGAATTCCCAAGCCTTGATCACTGACACTTAAAATGACTTTATTTCGAGTTTCGTACAAGCGACAAGTAATCACGCCACCATCGGGTGAGTATTTAATCGCATTATTCATCAAATTATCCAAAACTTGCGTAAATCTGTCGGTATCCAGTTCAACCCACAGATCACGCTTGGTGAAGTAGCGTTTGATGGTATAAGTCTTTTCCGGGTGGTCCTCTTTTTTGAGAATCATGTCAAAACGGTTTAAGACATAGTTAAACAGCTCATTGATATTGACCAGTTCAACTTCCATCTTTTGAGTTCCGGAATCCATCCGTGACAAAGTTAACAGGTCGTTAATCATCCGAATCATCCGATCCGTTTCATCTTGGGTTACCTTCAAGAATTTCGGTGCCAACTTGGGATCTTTCCAAGCCCCGTCTGATAATGCCTCAATGTAGGAGCGAACACTGGTCAAAGGCGTTCTCAACTCATGAGAAACGTTGGAAACAAATTGCTTTCGATCCTGTTCGATTCGTTGCTGCTCGGTAATATCTCTGAGCACACAGACCAGTCCACTAATAAAGCCGGATTCTCGTTGAATAAGTGAGAAATGGGCATGCAGGACCAGGCTGTGGTCTTCACTTGAGAAGTCGAGTATCAACTCATCCGGCTTTTCAAGCAAGTCCCGAAGGCTGTAGTCCTTTCGAATATCCAAAACGTCCAGGATTGACTTTCCCATCGCCTGATTTTCGTCGAGGTCCAAGAAGCTGGCAGCAGTTTCGTTAATAATAATCACGTTTCCACGCCGATCAGTGGCTAAAACACCATCGGTCATGTTTGCCAGCACCGAATCCAGTCGTCGTCTTTCAGACTCAGTGGATTCATGGGACTCCTCAACTCTGACTGACAAGTTATTGACCGCACTGGCCAATTGACCCAGCTCATCGTTTCCATAAACGTGAACTTGACCGGAATAGTCGCCACGGGCAATTCGGATCGTTTGCTTTTTCATTTCTTCAATTGGTCGGGTAATCGCTCGCGAAATCACGATTGAAATCAAGAGTCCCAGGATAATCGCAATTGAAGCGGCAAACAGATAAATCAGGGTAACGCTATTGATACTGTCATACACAGAATCCAGATTTGCCCGGGTATAGACGACCCCGACGACCGTACTGTTATTGTTGGAACTCTTAATTAACGGCGAAATCAGGGTATAGTAACGGGCACCTGTCGACGAATCGAAGGTGGTCTTTTCAAACTTCTTCCCGTTATATATCGCATTTTTAACATTATCGTCGGTTGTCTTTTGGCCAACAATCGCCTGGTTGTTAATTTGGTTGGTTCCGCGAATCGTCCCTTTATTATCAATAACCTGTATTTGGGCACTGTTATTACTGTCGGAATCGTTCAGGATCGTCTTGATCCGGCTGTTGGCTTTTGTTTCATTCGACAACGACAACTCTGTCGTTAAAGAATTGGTCACGTACGTCTGTAGCTGAATTTGATTCTTAAAGGTCGCTAAATTTTGGTGTTCCAGTTGCCTCACGAACACCGCACCAACAATTTCCAACGTCACCAGCAGGATTAGGGCGAAAACCAGCGCTATCTTAAATTTAATTGATTGATAAAACTTAATTCGATTATTCACAACCAGTTAATACCCCTTATACAAATTGATTTCATGACTGATTAAGCTTGGTCGCTTTCTGGGTTGCGCAGATAATAGCCAACACCACGACGCGTCACCAGCCAGGTTGGGTGACTTGGACTGTCTTCAACTTTTTCACGCAGCCGCCGAACGGTCACATCAACTGTTCTAACATCCCCAAAGTAGTCATAACCCCAAACTGTTTGCAATAAATGCTCACGGGTCATCACTTGTCCGATGTGTTGCGCCAAATAATGAAGCAACTCAAATTCACGGTGAGTTAATTCAATATTTTCGCCACGTTTGGAAACGGAGTAGGCTTCCGGATGGATAACCAAATCACCGATTTTAATATCTTTATTTTCGTCTTCCTCGTTGGAATTGCTGCTATTGGTTCCTTGTCGGCGCAAGTTCGCCTTAACCCGGGCAACTAATTCACGGTTTGAAAATGGTTTGGTGACATAGTCATCCGCCCCGAGTTCCAGGCCGAGGACCTTATCTAATTCAGAGTCCTTGGCTGTCACCATAATAATGGGTGTATCCTTTGTCTTACGAACTTCACGGGCAACTTCAAGCCCATCAATTTTAGGCAGCATCAGATCCAAGATAATGAGATCCGGATCAACGTCTTTGACTTGTTTTAAGGCCTCTTCACCGTCATAAGCAACGGATACTTCATAGCCCTCTTTAGTTAAATTAAATTTTTCAATGTCGACGATTGGTTTTTCGTCGTCTACAACTAGTATCTTTTTTGCCATTAACAATTTCTCCTAACATGGATTTAAATATTGTTATTTTCTAAAAATTTGCACACGCCAACATGTTGCTATTATAACACAGACCTGGTTTCGTCAAATAAACGCTAATGAAGACCCGCATAGCTTCACGATTGTTTCAAACGATGTGAATAAACCTTTCAGAAAATGGGTTGGTGTTCACTATACCAATCCAATTAATTTTTATCTGAAAATATCCACTTTTCCGTGTTGCAAATATTTTGCGCATATGCTATTATATTTAAGTCGGTTAGTAATGGGCAGTTAGCTCAGTTGGTAGAGCAACGGACTCTTAATCCGTGGGTCCAGGGTTCGAGCCCCTGACTGCCCATCAATTACATACCATTAAATAACAATCACGCAGCTACTTGTAGCCGTGGTTGTTATTTTTTTATCCAAAAATAACAAAGCTGTCCGTTTGCATCCCTCGATAGGATGTGACGGACAGCTTATTTTTTATGAATTTCTCAGTCCATTAGTCAAAAATGCAGTCGCATACTGGATCTCACTCTTAATATCAACCGGCATCCCCAGTATTCGTTTGCCCAAATATCCAATTACAGTCGAAAATAAATACTGGATAATGTATTTTTCCGGCAGATCAACCATCTTGCCAGCCTGCTGAAGCCGCTGAATATTTGGTACCAGATACTGAGACATATGCGTCCCAAATGCCGTGTTCAATTGCTTGATCAGCCCTTGGTCATCGACAATCACTTGGCCAACTAAAAGCTTCAAAGATGCAAAATTCTGGTCAATAAAACGCAACCGATCAGGGACAATCGCCTCAACAAAGCTTTGGACATCATTGAACGGCTGCGTAAACACCGATCGGCCAAATTCATCCACTGCTTTAGGAAGCACATCGTCTAGTAAGGGCGCCAAGACTGCTACCAATAACGCCTGCTTATTTTGAAAACGCTGGTACACTGATCCGACAGCAACGCCAGCACGATCAGCAATCTGGGCACTGGAAGTCTCACTAAAGCCTTGGGAAGAAAATAGATCCAAAGCTGCCTGCAAGATTTGTTTCTGCTTGTCAGTCAACCCATCCATCTTCTTCAAGGTCTCTTTATATAGTTCTTGAAAATCATTCTCTGCATCAGCCACGACTCGCACCTCATTTCGTTTTTAGTTTAGCGGACTTTGAATCGCTTTTCAAATTTTGTTTGACATTCACATGTAAAAAGATTATTCTTACATCGTTACAAAATGAATGAGCGTTCATTCGTTATTTTAAGGAGGATCATCAAAATGTCAAAATGGTTTTCAAATAAATTTAGCTGGCTTGGGATGCTCGTCGCCAGTTTCATAGCAATTTCATTTGTTTTTTGCGTCTTGCCGGCGTTTAAACACATGCCATCCAATGGGCAAAACTTACCAGTCGTCATCGTTAATCAAGACAAGCAGCAGATCTCAGACAAAGTCGCTGCCGGTCTGAAGGACAATTTGCCATTCAAACACGTCTCAACGGTAAGTAGTCTCAGTCGTGCGAAGCAACAGATCAAGGTTCGAAAAGCTTCTCTTGCCGTCGTGATTCCCGACGGTTTTAATAAGGATGTTCGTGCAGGCAATCGACCAACGGTAAACTTCGTGGTCAACAATGCCAACAGTATGGTGCAGACCAATGTTAATCAGTCGTTAATCTCGCGCATCCAAAGTACCGTCAATGCAGAATTGACCCAGCAATCACTTGTGGGCATGTACGCCAAGCAACTGGTACCGAAGCTGATGAAACCGGCAATGGCGGCTGGAATGAAAACTGCCATGCAAAAGGCGATGGCCGCTTCAAAAGGGCAGGCAGTTAACCAGAAACAGATTCAAAAACAAGTCCAGGCCCAAGTTCAACCAAAGATTCAAAAGCAGGTGATGGCTCAGGCCACCAAGATGGCGGCACCATTTAATATCACTGCTAAATCTTCGACGGATATGTTAGGAACTAAGCAGCAGAATATGCAGCACCAAATGGCGCCAATGTTTATTTCGATGGGCCAATACCTGGGGTTGATGATTGCTTCAATTATCTCAATCATGACCTTCATGTCGGTGCGCTTTATCGCTGGAAAATGGAAAACCTTCATTGGCTTACAGATCACCGGCATTATCTCAACCTTCGTCTTAGCAGTATTAACCATCAGTGCACTGCGTTGCCTGGTCAGCTTTGATGGTGGGACTTTCGCTGGGCTGCTCTGGCACAACTACCTATATGACTTCGCAGTCTTCGAGTTAACAAGTGGCTTAGCACTCCTATTTGGCGGGCTGCCAAGCTTGCTGATTCAGCTACCACTATTCATTCTGCAAATTATGGCAGGTGGGGGTACATTGCCTCGAGCAGCAATGACCAGTTTTTACAAGTTCCTGAGCGAAACAACCCCTATGTATCAAAACATTTACAGCAGTTTTAATACAATGGCCGGTCTCGGTAATACCGGCGCATTCGAACAAACCCTCTGGTGGGTGGCCCTGAGTGGCCTCGTGATAGGTGCTCTGGCAGTCTGGATTGGCTACCGTGGAAAAGAACGCCGTGGACTGGCTGCGGTTATTCCAGCAAAGTTTTAGCTTGTAATTCTGGACCCATAAAACTAGAAAAGGCTGTCCGCTACATCCCTCGATAGGATGATGTGGCGGACAGCCTTTTTTTAATTTAACTTCACAATATAAGGAAATATTTCTCTGAAGGGGTTTATGACTATGGACCCAATTTTAGCTGTATAAGCTAAACACAGTTCGTGATTTCTCCTAAAATCGGCCTCACGTATTGAGTACAGTCTTACTAACTTTCTTTTTCTCCCAGGACAACGTTATAAATTAAACAAAACGATGGTGAACCCCCAAAATGTATAAGTGTATCATTTTTGTGATTATCTTGGTCACCCACCTCGTCGTAAATACAAATTCCTAGTTGATAATTTCCCATATTAGCTCGTTTTTCAGCAGTATAACCCGCTGCATCAAGCATTTTAGAAACTGCATTTACTCGGCCAGTAGCTGGTAATAGATACGTTCTCCATAGAAAAGACGTTGGATTTGAACCAAAGTGTTTATATCCTCTATAGTTTTCCGATCGATTACCTAAGAAAGTCAAGCTGCTTGCCCCGAAATCTAATTTATTGGTAAATCCAGTAAGTGCCATTACTCCCGTTCGAGAATTCCGACCGTTCAATGTAGCAACTTTCTTTGATAAGTCCAGGCTCACTTGACTATTCGGGAATAGATTCAAAATCTGTCTAGCGAGTTTTTGAGATGGTGCCGTCTTTAAATAGTTAATGTATTCAGCATCACTAGTAAATGAATTAACATTCTTAGCCAAAGCTCTGGTCACATATTTATGATGGACAAGTCCACGAACCGATTGATCGGCGTTACTAATCTTATAATAGATACCCTTTCCATGCTTAGTTGTAACTGAAACAGCACCATACAAATTCCATTCGGTGTACTTATAGTTGTTTAGTTTATGAATTCGCTTGTTATGCTTAAAGTTCCACATGTAATCGGTTTGTTGATCCTTCTGAATTGCTGGAGCCGTGTACATATGTGTTGTATCCAATCGATCATCATGATTATCCCAATAAACTTTAATTTTACTTTTCGCCTGACTGGCGCTTGAAATACCAAGGGTGAGTAGAAAAAGTCACTACCAAAATTCCAATCTTAAGCCGTTTTGTCATAAAAGCCCCTCCATTTAAACCAATTCACACTTGTTCTCAAGTCTGATTATACCTAATCATCGAAATTCTTGCCAAATATCTGACATAGAAGAATCTTACAAATAACGGTATTAAAAAACGGCCAATGGAAAATTTCTAAAAGGCCGCTTTGAACAACATTTGAGATGAAATCTACTGTTGCTGAGCATACGAAATCGACGAAAACTTATTATACGATTTCACAAACAGCAATTTGACCGTTCCACGAGGGCCCGATCGGTTCTTTTCAATAATAACTTCCACTTCACCGACATTGTTCTCATCGTCTTCATTCTCAGAACCAGAATCATCGCTGTCGTCATCTTCATCCCGATAATAATCATCACGGTAAAGAAAGGCAACGATATCGGCATCCTGTTCGATTGACCCTGACTCACGAATATCTGACAAGACTGGTCGCTTATCTTGACGCTGCTCAACCCCACGAGAAAGCTGGGACAGAGCAATGACAGGAACATGCAGTTCTTTAGCCAATTTCTTCAACTGACGGGAAATTCCGGAAACTTCTTGTTGGCGGTTTTCGGCGTTACTACCTTCAATCAACTGCAGGTAATCGACAACCACTAAGCCCAAGTTACCGGTTTCTTTAGCCAACCGACGACATTTGGCACGGATTTCAGACATTTTGATCCCGGCTGTATCGTCCATATAAATATTGGCACGGGACAGACTGCCCATAGCCACAACCAGGTTCTGCCATTCGTCTTCGGTTAACTGACCAGTCCGCAGATGGTTGGCATCGATACTGCCTTCAGCACAAAGCATCCGGTTAACCAAGGATTCGGCACTCATTTCCAAGCTAAAAATGGCGACGGTTTTGTCAGTCTTAGTCCCGACATTTTGTGCCAGGTTCAAGGCAAAGGCAGTTTTACCAACGGCTGGCCGGGCTGCTAAAATGACCAGCTCATCGCTGTGCAAACCAGTGGTAATCTTATCCAGCTCGGGATAGCCGGTAGATAGCCCTGTGACCGCATCGCCCTCTTGAGACAACCGGTCAATTTCATTAAAGGCGTTATTCAAGACTTCTTTGATCGGCTTAAAGCCAGACTGAGTCCGGTTCTCCGCCACGTTCATGATGTCTCGTTCAGCATCATCCAAAACAGTTGTCACATCATCATCGGTATTGTAACTATTGGTGACGATGTTAGTCGCCGTTTGAATCAGACGCCGTAAAATGGCCTTGTCCTTGACGATTTTCGCGTAGTAGGTGACATTGGCAGCCGTTGGCACAGAACCCGCCAAATCGGCGATATATTCCATTCCGCCAACGTCTTCCAAGTTATTTTGTTCAGTTAAAATGTTCGTGATCGTCACCACATCAATAGCTTCATCACGATCATTGAGTTCCACCATGTCCTTGTAAATAATCTGGTGGGCATGCTTGTAAAAGTCGTCGGGTTCCAAGAACTCCATCGACTCAACCAAAGCATCCGTGCTCAGAAAAATCGATCCCAGGACCGCCTTTTCGGCATCAATATTTTGTGGTGGTAACTCGTTTACAAACTCATTGCTCATGTTTATTCCCCAAATTCGTTCACGTTAAATACAATAGTTAAATTGTAGCACAGAACAACAAATTTCTCGCATGGTTTGAAGATGGCAAGATAAACCATTTTTCAAGCCAGAATTTAAGCCAACAAAATGATCAATTCCAAAAATCTGGAATGCATCACTTTATTGGCTTAACTGACAACCTTTATCAATCGTTGGTCATCAAAATTTCTTACTGGCGGTCACTATTTCTCAGAAACGTGGACCCGAATCTTAGCCGTCACTTCAGCGTGGAGCTTAACAGGAACGTTGGTATAACCGGCGACCTTGATTGGTTCTGGTAATTCAATCTTTCGCTTATCTAATTTGACACCGAATTGCTTTTCCAAGGCAGTCGCAATCTGCTTACTTGGAATTGAGCCAAATAAACGGCCATCCGTTCCCGACTTTGCCTTCAGTTCAACGACTGTTTTGTCATCTTCCAGCATTGCCTTTAATTTCTTAGATTCTTCAAGCTCTTCTTCCTCGCGCTTCTCTTCGGCCTTTTGTTGACCTTTGAGTTGGCTCATAGCGGCTCTGGTGGCTGCCTTTGCCTTTCCATTTTTAATCAGAAAGTTTTGAGCATAGCCGTCAGGAACTTCTTTAACTTCCCCGCGCTTACCTTTGCCACGGACATCTTGCAGAAAAATAACTTTCATAACAGATCACTCCTACTATCCTCAAAAATTTAAATACCTTTATTCATTATCATCGATATGATCGATCGTTTCAAGCAACAATTTCTTGACGTCTTCAATTGTCTTGTCTTCAAGCTGAGTAGCCCCGCTTGAAAGGTGACCGCCGCCGCCCATTCGTTCCATAATGATCTGAACGTTAACCGCCCCTGTACTTCGGGCCGACACACCAACTTTGCCATCGGAACGCTTGGTGATGATAAATGATGCGTCAACACCAGACATTGTCAGCAGCGAGTCACAGGCTTGAGCCGCAGTGACCGGATCGTACACTTGATCATCTTCACCAACAATCAACGCCATATCCTTGTGGAAAAATTCAACTTTGGATATCAAGTGGTTGCGTTGCAGGTAACTATCAATATTTTCCTTCATAAACTGCTGCATCTCATCGGAATCAGCGCCGGCAGAACGCAGGTAGCTGGCAGCATCAAAGGTTCTGGTACCGGTTCGCATTGAGAAGCGTTGGGTATCAATAAAGATCCCAGTTAACATAGCAGTCGCTTCAATTCGGTTGATTGGTTCTTCTTCGTGTGGCTGATATTCAAACATTTCAGTAATCAACTCACAGGTTGAGGAAGCGTATGGTTCGATGTAGACCAGCATTGGATTTTCAGGGAACTCTTCGCCACGGCGATGGTGGTCAATGATGACCACTTTAGACGACATCCGCTTGTACAAATCCTCTGAAATACTAATCGTTGGCTTGGAGTGGTCGACCATGATCAACATGCTGCTATCGGTCACTTTGGCCATTGCTTCAGACGGCGTAATGATTGAATCGGCAATTTCTGGATACTTCTTGGTCGCTTCCAGCAATCTTTGAATATCCGAGTGGACCTTTTCCTTATCAAGGACGATCCAGCACTTTTTATTGTTCATTTGAGCAATTCGCCGAATACCCAGACAGGCACCTAAAGAATCCATATCCGGTCGGGTGTGGCCTTGGACAAAGACTTGATCAGAGTCGCTCATCAATTCGTTTAAGGCTTGAGAAATCATCCGTGCCCGAACTCGGGTCCGCTTCTCCATTGGATTGGTCTTACCGCCATAGAAGCGCGCGGTGCCGTCAAGGGATTTAACAACCACTTGGTCACCGCCACGGCCCAATGCCAAATCAAGATTGCTTTGTGCTTGGTCAGCCAAGTTGTTCAAATCATCTTCACCATAGGCAATCCCAATACTCAAGGTTAACGGGAAGTTTTGCTTGGAAGTCGTTTCACGGACGGTATCCAAAATATTGAATTTGTCATTTTCAATGGCCGTCAGTGATTTGGCATACGCCAACAAGAAAAAGTGGTCATCATCAATTTGTTTGAGATACATCCCGTATTTCTGCGACCAAGTAGCCAACTCATTGGTAACATAGTTACTTAAATTAGAAATTTCCTGGTCGGTCATCGACTGGGTAATCTCATCGTAGTTATCCAAGAAAATCTGACCAACGGAAATCTGTTCTTCGTTATAACGTTCTTCCAAGTTGGCGTAGCGCGTGATGTCCATCAGATAAACGGAGTTGTACTCTTTTTGAACCAGCATGGTAAATTTATGATCATGCCAAGTAATCGTGTGAAATTCGTCTGACTCCTCATACTTGATAATCAACTGCTGAAAATCATGATCAACATCGTTCAAATTGCGGCCCAGTAGGTTTTCCTCTTTAAAGTACTTAATCAGGTAGGGATTGACCCATTCGACTAACCCGTGCTCATTTAAAATCATAACCCCAATCGGCATCTCAAGAAGGGATTCTTCTTCCCCCCGATGGATTCGATAAGACAGGTCAGTGATATATCGATTGGTATCCGAACTAATTTCATTCATCATCACGATGGTAAAAATCAGACCCACAACACTGATCACGATTAAAATGATTGAAGCCACGAGGTTATATAAAAACGAAATCACGATGCCATAGATGACAATTAATGAAATAAACATCATAATTCGTCTGAGGCGTCGGTTATGAACAAATGGTGGTAAATCGCCACGGTTGTTTGTGAACCAATTTTTCATATTAATTCCTCTTCATCAATAGCTTAATGGTCTTATTTTACCATAAATTCGCAAGTCTATTATTTGAAGGTTTTGTGAACTTCAGCACCTGCCCGCTATTAGTTAGATACGTAAACGATTGAAGATCTCTGTTAATAACTAATCGTGATACGACATATAAAAACCCGACAACTTGGGATGTCGGGTTTCGTGTGACTTGGAATAAACATTAGGATTTTGATCAAATTTGACGAGTTACTGATCGGTATTTGGAACTAATTTTCGTTGATGCAAATAGGTTACACCACCAAAGACCACTGTCCAAATAATGGCACCGACAGCGCCGATGATATCTTCTGGAACAAAGAACAGTGAACCGAAGATAATAACGAAAAAGGCAATCGTCAAGGGACTCATAATTTTATATGCCGGCATTAAGAAGCCGTTGGGCAAAAAGTCTTGTGATTGACGATATTTTCTGTGGGCCAGCATTGCCAGTGTATAAACGATGATGTACATATCACTGGAAATCCCAGTCACAATTGTAAAGACAGAAGCTAAGCCGTTGGTCAAACTAATCAGTGGCGTAATCAAAACCAGTGACGCAGAGAAAATGATGGCGGCAGCTGGAACACCATTTCGAGAAATTTTGGCGAAGTGCTTGCGCATCCAACTATCTTCGGGAACTTCTGTGGCTAACTGATAGAAATGACGACCAGCTGAGAACAGGCAACTATTCAACGATGACGCAGCTGAAGTTAAAACAACGAAGTTAATCACAGCCGCAGCGGCCGGTAATCCAGCCAGCTTTAAAACTTGAACGAACGGGCTGCTGTTTGGCGTAATTGAGGACCAAGGGATGATGCCCATGATAATCGTCAACGCACCAATGTAGAAAATCAAAATTCGAATCAACGTTTCATTAACGGCTTTTTTGATGACCGTTTGCGGTGACTTGGCTTCACCAATTGTGATACTGACAAATTCAATTCCCATGAAGGCGAAGAAAACCATTGGGAAGGCAGCGATAAAGTTGATCGGGCCATGCGGGAACAACTGAAAGTTACTAAAAATGTTGCCCAACGATGCGTGTCCAAGTGGCGTAACAGAATGGGAGACCATCATAAAGATTCCAGTAAAGATCAATGCTAAAATCGCAACGATTTTAATCATCGCAAACCAGAATTCAGCTTCCCCAAACAAGCGAGCAGCAATCAAATTGATGCTGCCAAGAATGGCTAAAAAGATAAGTTCAGTGATCCAAGCCGGAAATTGTGGGAACCAGAATTTTACATATGTGGCGGTGGCACTTAATTCAGCCATACAAACGAAGACTAATCCGATCCAATACGTCCAGCCGGTAAAATGACCAACTGTTGGCCCTAGATAACGAGAGATAAACGAAACAAAGGTATGTTGAGATGGATCAGAATAAAACATTTCCCCAATTCCTCGCATCATAAAGAAGAAAAATACCCCGAGGACTAAATAAATCAACATTACAGATGGGCCAGTCTTACTAATGGTGCTACCAGACCCCAGAAATAACCCCGTTCCAATTGTTCCTCCAATTGCGATCATTTGTACATGTCGGTTGCTAAGCGCCCGCATGGTTCCATCTTGATTCTCTTGAATTTTTGACTTCATAGGCATCCTCCTTGAAAAATAAGAGCAACATAAGATTTAGATTAAAATGTTCTAATGATAATGGACTTATATTATCACAATTCAAGCTCTGATGTTAGTTTTGCTTACATTTTATTGTTTTATGAGGTTAAAACGGTTTCTTTTTCGATAATATTAGGGAATTATGTTAGATTTCTTTACATTATTTATCAAATCACTATTTTGAGGGCTTATTTTGATCTGGATGTGATTCAGAAAACATTTCTTGCAATTTCTCTCACCGAGTTTTATACTCATTTTAATAATTAAAGTCGAATTACATGAAGTAGTCTCTTATCTGGGTGTCAGGAAGTTGGTGGTTGCTGCGAACCAATCAGGGTAAGGAAGGCGAAATACCGTAATATCACGACAATGGTCAATAACTAGAATCCATTATCTTCTAGTGAGCGGTGTATTTTCGAATACACAAGTTGGGTGGTACCACGGTTAAAATCGTCCCTATTGCAGTTATATGCGATAGGGACGATTTTTTGTTTGCTTACTATAACAAGAGGGGAAATGATTTTGATGGGAATTACAAGTAATGGTGGAATGCCACGATATTATGGTCAACTGAATTGAACTAAATCAACGACACTTTAAACAATAAAAGAGGTTGACACTATGAGAAACAGTAAAGTAAGTTTAAGAGAAGCAATTTTAGTATTGGTTGTTGCATTGGCAATCATGGGAACCGGAGTTATCGGGCTCGGGCTATCGCCACAGGTTCCAGTATTATTAGCCATTACCGTTACAATTTTTTGGGCGAAACTAACCGGCTTTAGCTGGGACGAAATCAATGCTGGGATCAAGGATGGGATTGATAAAGGAATTATTCCGATCGTTATTTTCATTTTAATCGGCGCAATGATCAGTACCTGGATTGCCGCCGGGACGATCCCCACGTTGATGGTGATTGGCTTTAAAGCAATTAGTGCCCAGTGGTTTTTGCCAACAGCCTTTCTGGTTTGCTCGCTGGTTGGCGCTGCAGTTGGAAGTTGTTTCACAGTTGTTTCGACGGTCGGAATTGCCTTTTTCGGTATCGGTGTGACAATGAACTTTAATCCCGCGCTGGTTGCCGGTGCCATCATCTCCGGTGGTGTCTTCGGTGATAAATGCTCGCCACTATCAGAAACCAACAACCTGGCTGCAGCCGTTGTGGATACCGATTTATTTGATCACATGAAAACAATTCTTTGGTCGACGATTCCAGCTGCGACCATTTCGACAATTGTCTTTGCCATCTTAGGGATGGGCCACAACCATGCCGACATGAATAAGATCAATACGACCGTTGCCGCTTTGAATAACGATTTTCATATTTCAATCGTGGCCCTGATTCCGATTATTTTGGTGTTTGTTTGTGCCGCTTTTAAAATGGCTGCTATTCCAACGATGCTTTTGAATATCTTTGTATCAGCCGGAATGATGTTTGTAAACAATCCTGGCCTTAATGTGACCAAGGCCAGCACGATCATTACAAATGGCTTTATCGCCAAAACTTCCAATAATGAAGTTAACCTGCTGCTTTCCCGTGGTGGTATCGTCAGTATGATGCCGACGGTTGCCTTAATTGTTTTGACATTATCGCTTGGTGGCTTATTAGTCCATTTTGGCCTTATCAGCGCGATTATGTCACCTCTGGCTACCAGGTTGAATAACCCTGCCAAATTGGTTACAGCCGCTCTGGGAGCCTGCATTGGGGTTAATATCTTCGTTGGTGAACAATTCCTCTCAATTATCCTTCCGGGCCGAGCCTTTAAACAGACCTTTAATAACGGCGGCCTAGCGAGTCGCGCACTAGGAAGAGTGTTAGAGGATGGCGGGACGGTCCTCAACTACCTGGTACCATGGGGAGTTGGTGGTGTCTTCATTGCCAATACGCTTGGCGTTCCAACGATTCAATACCTGCCGTTTGTCTTCTTTAGTCTTTTGTGCCCAGTCTTCTCGTTATTGAGCGGATTTACGGGGATTGGCTTGAAGAAACTGCAACCATCTGATTCAAAGCCACATCAAGCAGTTGTTCCAAGTGAAAATTAACGAATGATAATAAAACAAACCCGCTTTCAGCCTATTGCCGGAAGCGGGTTCGTTTATTCTAAAAAAAGGCCATCCTCGAGGGGATGGCCTTTAATCATTATTAGTCGGCTGCAACGAAAGGCATTAAGCCCATGATGCGCGCACGTTTAATAGCAATTGTTAAAGCACGTTGGTTCTTAGCGCTGGTTCCAGTAACACGACGTGGAAGAATCTTTCCACGTTCTGAAACAAATCGCTTTAATAAATCAATGTCTTTGTAGTCGATGTAATCGATGTGATTTGCAGCGATAAAATCAACTTTACGACGACGACGGTTGCCGCCACGTCTTTGAAATGCCATAGTTTTTCCTCCTCGAAAATTTCTATTACCAATTCATTTAGAATGGTAAATCGTCATCGGAAATGTCAATCGAATCTCCGGAGTTGGCAAACGGATCATTAGGGGTATTATTCCCATTGTTGCCGTTATTGCCACCGTTATTATTGTTAGTAGGATTGCTACTACCAGTATTCACGTTGCCGCCATTACCAGAGTTTGAATTATTATCAAATGGATTGGCATTCCCATTGTTTTGTTGAGGAGCATTGCCATTTTGCTGACCGTTTGAGTTGTTCCTTACAGAACGAGGCTCAAGCAACGCAAAATTCTCTACTACGACTTCCGTCACATAAATACGTTGTCCCTGTGCGTTTTCATAATTTCTGGTCTGAATCCGACCATCAATTCCAACAAGAGAACCCTTATGAACGAAGTTAGCAAAGTTTTCAGCGGATTTACGCCAGATTACGCAGTTAATGAAATCAGCCTCACGTTCCCCCTGTTGATTGGTAAATTGCCGATCAACGGCGAGCGAGAACGAACCAACAGCGGTTCCGCTTTGAGTGTATCGTAAATCAACATCGCGGGTTAGGCGACCCGTAAGAACTGCACGATTAAGCATGCTGAATTGCTCCTCTCAATATTAGAATGAATGATTAGTCGTCTCGAACAACGATCATGTGACGTAAAATATCGTCATTGATTTTTGAAAGACGATCAAATTCGTTAAGTGATGTGTCGGTATCAGTTGTTAAAGTAACAATATGATAGGTTCCTTCATTGAAACCACCGATTTCGTAAGCAAAACGACGCTTTGACCAGTCTTTTGAGCTTAATACCTTAGCACCATTATCGGTTAAGATCTTGTCGAATCGTTCGATCAATGCAGATTTTGCAGATTCTTCAATATCAGGACGAATGATGTAAGTAATTTCGTATTTCTTTTCTTCCATGATTTGCACCTCCTTGTGGACTTATGGCCCTCTTCCCGAGAGCAAGGAGAGTTTCTGTTTTTACCCAGATACTCACAATATAAAATAATACCACGTGTGGATCTAAATATCAATTGCCTAATGGTGATTCACGATACATTTATTATATACGAAGAAATCTTCGCTGATTATTTTTTTCGTACGAAGAATTTGAAATTAATCCGAATCCTCGAATTAAACAAATCCTTAATAAGTTGTCTATCCTTGATACAGCCGGGCCTATGGTCCATTTTCTTCCAAGCGGCACACAAGATACTTGACTCTCTACAAATTCGACGTAAACTGATATCAATTTCCAAATTAATCATCTGTTTGGAAACGCTTTTTCGCACCATTACCATTGGTTTCAATAAAATAAAGAAAACGAGGGATTCAATGACACTTTTAATTTTAACGATCATCGGACTTTCAGCTTACTATTACATCAAAAGGTCTCAAACAGACCGATCCGGTCACCAGGATCCTCATGCATATGCATATGCCCGCAACGAACATCCAGAAATTCTGGACAAGGGCCAAACGACTGGTCGACCACGCAAAAATATTAATTAATGCGTTTTAGCGCAAAAAACGGTACCCCTCCAAACTTGGAAGGATACCGTTTTTTAACATATTTTTGGGGAATAGAACACGGGGAATGTTCTAAAGCTGCGCAACATGCATGGGATCCTCTAATGTTAATTCCCATCATTGAGAACAGAATGCATTTCCTGCTAGAGGATGCCCATTGATAGGATATTGCACACGAATTAATATTGAATGTTCAGCAAATGAGTCTTCTTCACATCGGCAATTGTTTTGGTTCCAGCCAACTGCATGGTAATCTTCAACTCATCACCGAGATGCTCAAAGACGGACTGAACGCCTTGTGCACCACCAAGTGCCAAGCCGTAAATAACTGGACGGCCCATCGCAACTAAGTCGGCGCCCGATGCTAATGCTTTGAAGGCATCAGATCCACGACGAACACCCGAATCAAAGATAATTGGAACACGGCCATTAACTGCTTTAGCAACGTCCTCCAAAACATCAAATGATGCTGGGCCACCGTTTAACTGACGACCCCCATGGTTGGATACGTAAACACCGGAAGCACCGGCACCAATTGCGTACAGTGCATCTTCTGGTGATTCGATTCCCTTAACAATCACCGGCAAATCAGTGTAGTCAGCAATCTTCTTCACGTCATCCGGCCCGATCTTTTGAGCGGCAGCGGCGTAAATTTCAGCGATTCCTTTGCCTTTTCCGTCACCTTCGCTAAACTTGGTCAGGTTGGCCATTGGAATTGGGAACTGGAAGTTATTCTTAATATCATCTTCACGATAGCCATCAACAGTTGCATCAACAGTCAAAATGATTCCCTTGACACCAGCCTTTTTGGCTTCATCAAGCAATGAATAATTGAAATCCCAATCCTTGCTCATATAAAGCTGGAAGAATTGAGGCGCACCGTCACCAGCGGCCGCAGTATCTGAGATTGAAGCTGAAGAATAAGTACTTTGAGCCATCAATCCACCAACGGCAGCAACACCCTTCGCCGTATCTTTTTCACCCTGTGAGTGAGCCAACCCTTGAGCAGCGGTTGGGGCCATCATAATAGGTGTCTTCAACGGAATACCGAACACATTGGTATCCAATTGCGGATCCTCAATATTACTTAAAGCACGGGGAACAATTTGTTTGTGGGTAAAGGCTTTTCGATTAGCCTTCAACGTCCAATTGTTTTCCGAACCACCGACAATATAACCGAATCCGCCGGTAGGAATAATTTGTTTAGCTCTTTCTTCCAATTCTTCCAAATTTAAAATATCAATTTTTTGTTCATTATCATTTTGCTTATATCCATTAACAACAGTCATGACCGTCATACCTCCATATCATTATTGTTCATCTACTGAAAAGTGTATCACTTACCAAAAGTAAGTCAAAGATTCCGACTATTTTTTTCGTTTCTCACGATCAGTGCCATAATTTATGGCCATTCGGACACTTAAAACCCACGAAAAGATTACAATATGAGTATCAGCAACTATTTATGTCATTGGGGGTGACGGATTGAAGTTTACAAGAGCCGGACTCATTAAGTTTGCATGCCAGGATAAATTAGTTATTGTTAATCAGCCGTTTAACAATCCTGCTCATCATAATCGAATCATTTTTGATGCCATCCGTAATGCTAAAAATAATAAGATCTACGCACTCATTTACGATAAGGACCATTCTTTATATCTGGATCTGAAATGTCGCATCGAACAGGCCGATAACTTAATCGAAACCTCGACCTACATTACACCTGGTCAACACTTTGACAAACAACACTGGATTACGGTTAATGTTAACCTTGTTAATTCCCAATCAGAATTAAGACAACTGATCAATATGAGTTATCGGCTAACCGTTTAGGAAAGCTTGAGCTGAATCCGGTTTTCATTAACTTAATGATCTTTTTTAGCACTGCAAATACCAATATTTGAGAATTGTTTCATGTGAAACAAAAATGGGACTGTGACAAAACTAACAGTTTTGTCCACAGTCCCATTTTTGGGCTACATCACTAAAACGTGTACCAATAATCAACTATTCATCATCTGAACTTGAATCATGATCATCTTTTTGCTCTGAGTCATCAGTTGGCGCGTCGGCATCGGATTGTCCGTCCTTTGCCTGGTCCTCTTCTGAATCGTCTTCTTTTTCAACTTTCGCCATTGTTGCAACTTTGGCACCATCCGTCATTCGAATCAAATGAACACCAAGCGTTGCTCGACCTGTTTGAGAAACATCTTCAACGCCGAAGCGAATCATGACGCCTTGGTCCGTAATCAGCATAATGTCTTCTTTACCGGTAACCGTCGTTAAACCAGCCAATGGCCCGTTCTTTTCGGTAATATTAGCGGTCTTAACACCTTTTCCACCACGACCCTTAACCGGGTAATCGGCAGCTGGGGTTCGCTTACCATATCCATTTTCAGAAATGATAAAGACCTCACTGTCAGGCTTCAAAATATCAGAGCCGACAACATAATCGTTTTCGCGGAGCCGGATTCCTCTGACACCGGTTGCTGAACGACCCATGGACCGGACAGCAGCAGCGTTAAAACTAACCGCATAACCAAGGTGCGTTCCAATAATAATATTTTGATCTTTGTCCGCAATTAAAACGTTGCTGACCTGATCGCCATCCTTCAGGTTAATGGCCTTTAAACCATTGCTGCGGATATTCGCAAAGTCTGAAACCAATGTTCGCTTAACGGTTCCCAGTAAGGTCACAAAGAACAGATCTTTTTGAATATCGTTATTCTTGTCAGAAACGTTGATAACGGCTTGAATCTTCTCATCATTACCAATGTTTAACAAATTAATAACTGGAATTCCCTTAGCGGACCGACCATATTCAGGGATTTCGTATCCCTTCATGCGGTACACTTTTCCAGCATCCGTGAAGAATAACAAAACATCATGAGTCGAGGTTGAAACCAAGTGTTCCACGAAATCATCGTTATGAACACCCATCCCTTGAACACCACGACCACCACGGTTTTGAGCTTTGAACTCAGAAGTTGGCAATCGCTTAATATAGCCATTATGCGTCAATGAGATGATGACGTCTTCTTCTTCAATCAGATCTTCGTCTTCAAGACTCAACACTTCGCCGACAAGCAATTCAGTTCGTCTTGCGTCACCAAAGCGATGTTGGATCTCCAATAATTCTTGATAAATAATCTCGTTAACGCGGTCGCGACTTGCAAGAATTGCTTTATACTCTTCAATATCTTTCATCAATTGATTATATTCTTTATCAATCTTTTCGCGTTCCAGTCCGGTTAAACGAACTAAACGCATGTCCAAAATCGCCTGGGCTTGTTTATCATCCAGACCGAAACCTTCAATCAATTGATTCTTGGCAACGTCACCTGTCTGTGACCCACGGATAATTTTGATAATTTCATCGATGTGGTCAAGGGCAATTCTTAATCCTTCGAGAATATGTGCCCGTGCTTGAGCCTTATTTAACTCATATTTGGTCCGTCGTTGAATAACTTCAACTTGATGATCCAAATAATAATTTAAGATCTCTTTCAAGCTGAGAATTCTTGGTGTGCCTTTAACAATTGCCAGCATATTAAAGCTGAACGATGTCTGCATTAACGTCAATTTGTACAAGTTGTTTAAAATAACTTCCGCACTGGCATCCCGGCGGACGTCAATAACCACCCGCATCCCTTCACGGTCGGACTCATCATTAATATCAGTAATGCCTTCGATTCGCTTGTCGCGAGCTAATTCGGCAATTCTTTCAATTAATTTGGCTTTGTTGACCATGTATGGCAATTCGGTTGCAATAATTCGCTGCTTGCCACCGGATTCACCTTCAATTTCAACTTTGGCACGAACAATAATCGTTCCCTTACCAGTCTCATAGGCTTTCCGAATTCCGGATTTACCCATCACAACCCCACCGGTTGGAAAATCTGGACCAGGCAATACTTCCATCAAATCAGCAGTTGTCGCATCCGGATTATCCATCAAGACGTGAATGGCACTGATGACTTCCGCCAAATTGTGAGGGGGAATATTGGTCGCCATTCCAACAGCGATTCCGGAAGCCCCGTTAACCAGTAAGTTGGGAAAACGAGCTGGTAGAACAACAGGCTCCCGCTCTGTGCCATCGTAGTTGGGTTGAAAATCAATCGTATCTTTATTAATGTCACGGAGCATTTCCATGGCAATTTTACTTAATCGAGCTTCGGTATAACGCATTGCAGCTGCGCCATCACCATCAACTGAACCAAAGTTTCCGTGGCCATCAACTAACATGTAACGGTAACTAAAGTCTTGGGCCATTCGAACCATTGACTCATAGACAGCCGTGTCGCCATGGGGATGGTACTTACCTAAAACATCTCCAACAATTCTGGCTGACTTTTTATAAGGTTTATCTGGAGTAACACCCAGTTCATGCATGTCGTACAAAATACGACGATGAACAGGCTTTAAACCATCACGAACATCTGGGAGCGCACGGGCAACGATCACACTCATTGCGTAATCCAGAAATGACGTTCGCATTTTTTTGGAAAGATCAACGTTGGTTACTCGACCAGCGATTGGTTCGTCTTGGTTGTCATTATTCGCCAAATCATTTACCTCCATTCATGGGTTTCGGTGGTATGTTTCATGTGAAACAATTTTTTTCTGTGGATTGAATTTACGTAAATTATTGCAATTTAACTTTTACAAGTTAACAAATGCTTGCCACACTCAACTTTAAACATCCAAATTCTCCACAAACGTTGCGTTATCTTCAATAAACTCGCGTCTTGGTTCCACCTTGTCACCCATTAACATCGAAAATACCTGATCAGCTTCAGCAGCATCCGAGGATTCGACTCGTAACAAGTGTCGGTTTTCTGGATTCATCGTCGTGTCCCACAGCTGTTCGGCATCCATTTCACCTAAACCTTTGTATCGTTGGATCACTGGCTTAGGTGATGGTTGCAAGGTGCCTAAGAAGGCATTCAAATCATCATCGGAATCAATGTACCTTGACATCTTTCCCTGACGAACTTGATACAGTGGTGGCTGAGCAACATAAACATAGCCGGCATCAATCAACGGCCGCATGTATCGATAAATCAGTGTCAGCAATAACGTCTGAATATGGGCACCATCAACATCCGCATCGGTCATGATAATCAACTTGTGATAATTGATTTTCGATAAATCAAAATCTTCACCAAAGCCGGTCCCCATTGCTGTAAACAATGAGCGAATTTCTTCATTCGCCAAAATCCGATCCATGCTGGCTTTTTCAACGTTCAAAATCTTTCCACGAATTGGCAAAATTGCTTGCGTTAATCGTGAACGACCTTGCTTGGCTGAACCGCCGGCAGAATCCCCCTCGACGATAAATAATTCTGAAATTTTCGGATCTTTACTGGTGTTATCAGCTAACTTACCAGGTAAGTTGCTAATTTCCAAACCGCTCTTTTTCCGCGTAACTTCTCGGGCACGTTTGGCAGCTGAACGGGCTTTTGATGCAAGCAACCCCCGGTCAACAATCTTGCGGGCCATCTTAGGATTTTCCATGAGGAACTTAGTGAAGTGGTCACTAAAAATTCGGTCGGTTACTGTTCGGGCATCGGAGTTTCCTAATTTGGTTTTAGTTTGTCCTTCAAATTGAGGATCGGGATGCTTGATGCTGACAACTGCCGTGGTCCCTTCACGAACATCTTCTCCGGAAAGGTTCGGTTCATTGTCTTTTAATAGCTTATTCTTGCGGGCATAATCATTGATGACACGGGTTAGCGCCCGTTTGAACCCTTCTTCGTGGGTTCCGCCTTCATAGGTATGAATGTTGTTCGTAAAGGTCATCAACGTATTGTGATAATCGTTTGTGTATTGAATGGCTACTTCAACGGTGATGCCATTCATCACGCCTTCAACATAGATTGGCTCATCCAATAATGTTTCTTCGCTGTGATCCAAGTATTCAACGTAATGTTTAATACCACCTTCATACATAAAGTCCTGTTCTGTGGGCTTGTCTGGGCGAAGGTCTCTGACAACAATCCGTAGCCCTTTATTCAAGAAGGCCAATTCACGAAGACGGGCAGTTAAAACCTTAATGTCATAGGTCGTTGTTTCACGGAAAATATCAGGATCCGGCAAGAAATGAACTTTGGTGCCGTGAAGATCATCTGAGACTTCTCGAACAACCTTCATCTGGGTATGAACATGGCCGCGGGTAAAGTCCATGTAATAGACTTTTCCGTCCCGGGTGACTTCAACATCAAGTTCTGAGGACAGCGCATTAACGACTGAAGCCCCAACACCATGCAGTCCACCAGAGACCTTGTATCCGCCGCCGCCAAATTTACCGCCGGCATGCAGGATGGTAAAAACAGTTTCCAAAGCGGGTTTTCCGGTCTTTTTTTGAATATCGACAGGAATTCCCCGACCATCATCGGTGACGGTAATACTATTGTCCTTTTCGACGGTTACGGTAATCTTCGTCGCAAATCCAGCCAGCGCTTCGTCAATTCCGTTATCAACGATTTCCCATACTAAATGGTGAAGTCCTTGTGAACTGGTGGTCCCGATATACATTCCGGGCCGTTTGCGGACAGCTTCCAAACCTTCGAGAACCTGAATCTGGCTCGCATCGTATTCATGGGCCAATTCTTTTTTAGTTTCTTTTTTGTCAGCCATTTCGTTTCTCCTTCGCTATTTTTCCAAAGTAACCTGACCTTCATTAATCCTGAAAATTCGCGGATTGGTCAATAATTCCTGCTGAACGCCACTTAAGCTTGTGGTCGTCAAAAACGTTTGCACCTTATCTTGAATTGCCGTTAACAAATGGGTTTGTCGGAAATCATCAAGTTCAGACAAAACATCATCCAGCAACAGTATTGGGTATTCGTCAGTTTGTTCTTTCATCAAATCAATTTCGGCCAGCTTCACCGATAAGGCAGTCGTTCGCTGTTGTCCCTGAGAACCAAATGACTGGACCTCTTTTTCATTAATCACAAAATGCAAGTCATCGCGTTGTGGACCAATTAATGTGGTCATTCTTAGGATTTCTTTTTCTTTAATCTTGGAAAACTGTTTCAATAAATTCTGATAAATTGATTCCACTGACCCCAATTGGTCTTGATCGACCGCGGTTCGATAATCGAATTTGAGCTGTTCTTTTCCCTGAGAAATTTCGGAATGAACAGCTTGAGCGTATGTCTCCAACTTTTTAAGTAATTGGAGTCTTTGAAAAATAATTTCGGCACCATAAGCCGAAAGCTGATCGGACAAGACATCCAAGTAGACCCGATCAGATTGTTTTTTATGATGCAAATCTTTTAAATATCGATTTCGTTGCTTCAATATTTTCTTGTACTGGGTGGAATTGTAAAGATAACGGTTACTCATTTGCGCAAATTCCATATCCATAAATCGTCGCCGAACTTGTGGTGCCCCTTTGACGATTGATAAATCCTCGGGCGCAAATAAAATCACGTTCATCTGACCGATATAACTGGATAACTTCGCTTGCTCCAAATGGTTAACTTTAGCCCGTTTGCCCTTGGCACCTAAATCAAGTTCGATGGGAACGGTTCCCAGACGCTTTTGAAGTTTTCCCTTAATCTGTGCTGTCTGGCTTTGCCAATTGATCAATTCTTTTTCATTATTGGTTCGATGGCTCCGTGTTAACGCCAGCACATAAATCGCTTCAAGAAGATTTGTCTTTCCCTGGGCATTCTCGCCAAGAAAGACGTTGATGCCATCAGAAAACTTTAACGTCTGATCAACATAATTACGAAAATGGTGAAGCTCAATTTCCGTTAACTTCATTCATTTTCCTGCTTTGAGTGAATAAAAAATAAGCCAACGTCAGGGACTTCAACATGATCGCCATCATATAACTTTCGACCACGGCGATTGTCAGGTTCGTCATTGACATTAACTGCAGTTTCTCTTAAGAACCATTTGGCTTGACCTCCGCTAGCGATAATTGATTCTTCTTTTAGCAGTTGTCCAAGAGTGATGTAGGGACTATCAATAAAAACATCTTTTTTCACAATTTCACCCACCTTTTTACTTCTTTTATTATACCCCTTTCATTACTAAAAGTACACGCCAATAACGATTCTTGGGCATTCTGAGCACTTTTAAAGACTTTTGATATTTTTGCATCAAATTGACGAAAATTGCTAAAAAGAACGTATATGGACTTCTAGCGCTTTTTAAGGACGGAAATCAAGTTCAAGCCAAAATTCAAATGTGGCTGATTCCCAAATCACAAAATAGGCAACGATTATTTCACAAAATGAGGGCAAAAAAACAACTCCCAGAATGTGGTGGGAGTTGTTGGTTAATTTTATTTAGAACGTTCTGATTGGTGTAATTAATTGCACGAAGCTGTCGCTGTCTTCGGTTGGCGTTAATGTAAATGGTCTTAAAGCCGACGTGAAATCAATGTTGATCGTTGATTGACTGAAGGAACGCAGGGCATCTTTCATGTAATCAGGGTTGAATGAAATTTCCAATTGGTTCCCCTCGAGATTCTTAGGTTCCAAATCTTCTTCAACATTACCAACATCTGGAGAGTTGCCATAGATGGTCACGGATTTCTTGTCAGGATCGACCGTAATTTTAACCACGTTGTTTCGTGATTCGTGAGAAAGTAAGGATGCCCGTTCGATAGCAGCCAATAATTCTGGTGCATCAAAAGCAACCCGCGTGTCATAAGAATCTGGAATCAACCGGGTTGTGTCAGGATAGTTTCCTTCCAGTAGTCGGGAGTAAAACAAGGTATTGCCAATTGTAAAGAGGGCTTGGTTTTCGGTAACGGTCAAAGTGACAGCTTCTTGAGTATCGTCGATCATTCGGGACAATTCAGTCAAGCTCTTTCCAGGAATCACAAAGTTATAAGCCCCTTCAATCGGTGTTTCCAAGGTAACTTTACGTTGGCTCAAGCGATGACTGTCTGTAGCAACCGCCATGACGTGATTTTCTGAGATCACAAAATGAACCCCGGTTAATATTGGTCGACTTTCTTGATTGGAAACGGCGACAACTGTTTGACTGATAATTTGTTTGAAGAGATCAGCCGCCAAAGGAATTGAGTCGTTGGTTTGGATTTCGGGTAAGTGTGGATAATTGTTGGCATCCAAACCATTAATCGTGAAGGATGACTGTCCTGAAGTGATCATGGTCTGGAAGTTTTCACCAACTTCAAGGGTAATTGTATCTTTAGGTAATTTTTTGACGATATCTGTAAAGAAGCGAGCAGGCAACACAATGGCACCTTCTGATTCAATAACCAGCATGTTGTCTGGATCGTCTGCCTTTAAGGTTGTTTCAATAGAAATATCGGCATCACTACCTGTTAATACTAATCCATCCGGACCGGCAACGATTTTTAAACCTGTTAGGATTGGAATTGTTGTCTTTGTTGAAATGGCTCTGGAAACGGTGTTAAGTCCCTTTGTAAATGCTGTTCGACCAATAGAAAATTTCATACGTTAAATCAACCTCCCGGAAAGTGTTAGTAATATATATTAATTAATAAAAGAAAAAGAAGTAATAGTAGGGCATGTGGATATTGTGGATAACTTTTCACAAGTCTTTTATCCCCAGCGATAATCCTGTGGATAAAACTGTGCACAACTTATTTACTTCTCAGTTATTTATCCACAACCGATTATACCATTTTAGCTGAGCGCACTTTTAATATCAGAAATTTCTTTTCGTAAATCAGAATCTAATTTAATGATTTCGGCAATTTTGTCGCAAGCATGAATCACAGTTGTGTGATCTTTGCCGCCAAATTCTTTGCCAATCTTTGGTAATGAATTGTTGGTCATTTCTCGTGACAGGTACATGGCAATTTGTCGTGGCATGACAATTGACTTCATGCGCTTTTTGCCCTTTAGATCATTAATTGAGATGTGGAAGTAGTTGGCCACTTTGTTTTGAATGTCAACGATGGACAGCTCACGGTTGTCCTTACTTAATTTAAGTCCCCGAAGTGCTTCGTAAACCAAGTCGGTGGTGATCGGCTCATCCTTTAACTTGGAGTAAGCCTGAACGCGTGACAAGGCGCCTTCAAGTTCGCGGACGTTTGAATCAATTTGTCCAGCGATATAAGTCAAGGTATCGTTTGGAATCACTAAGTTATCCAACTCAGCTTTATTTTTAAGAATGGCAATTCTAGTTTCCAAATCTGGTGGCGTAATGTCGACAGGCAGTCCCCAGGCAAAACGGGAAACCAATCGTTCCTGAAGCTTTGGGATTTCTTGTGGGACCCGATCAGATGTCAATACGATTTGTTTGTCGTTATTGTAGAGATCGTTAAATGTATGAAAGAACTCTTCTTGAGTTCCTTCCTTTTGGGCAAAGAACTGAATATCATCGACCATCAAGATATCGACGTCACGGTATTCACGGCGGAACTCTTCCGTTCGATTGGTTTGAATGGCGTTGATAAAATCGTTGGTGAAGGCCTCGCTGGTCACATACTTAACGTTTGTTTCGGGATGATCTTCCAGCCGCTTATTGCCGATCGCCTGCATTAAATGGGTTTTCCCCAAGCCAACACCGCCATAAAAGAATAGCGGATTATAGAGCTTTCCAGGTTCTTCAGACACAATTAAAGCAGCCGCGTGGGCCATTTGGTTCCCTTTTCCAATGATAAAGTTGTCAAACGTGTAATTCGGATTGAGATGATTTTCCTTGCTGAACGAAAACTCATCTTGATCCGAATCATCTGCTGAATGGTTATCCACAGGTTTTGCTTTATCTTCTTTATTAACGTCCGAATCCAGAATAAACTTTGGCTCGATGTTGCCTTTTGTAATGACGAAGGCATACTCAACCAAGTTTGGTACCAATTGGTTTTTCCAGTAATCCCGATGCAATTCAGAAGGTAAAGATAACGTCAGTGTGGATCCATCAAAGCTGATCGGTTTGACTGGTTTGATCCAGGTATCATATGTAAGGTCAGTGGTGTTGCTTCGGAACTGTTCACTTAACTTTTGCCATAATGAATCCTTATCTAACACTTTGAATTCCCCCTCTGTTTTTAAGTCGTTGAAATGAAATGCAAATTAATTTTAGCATTCCACAGAAAAGTTTTCCACAGGCAAAAAGGACCTGTGCATAATTGTTTCACAGGAGTGGAGAAAAAAGATAACTTCCCTGTGGATAAGTGGAAAAGTGGGTTAAAATACAGGCTAATTCACAGCTGACTGTGCATAACTAAAAGCGATAACATCGGCTTTGTGGATAAAAAACAGTCAGAAATCCACAACTTGTGGATAACTTTTAAAACAGTGTGTGATTCTGTGGATAACCTTGTGTAAATCTCTAAAATCGACTATCATAATTTAAGCGGTTATCCACATAAGTTGTTCATGAAACAAATTTTTAATTATTTTTGATTTCAGGGAATAGGTAAAAGACTATTCCATTAGTGAACAAATTATGTTAATATATTTGGGAAATGCATTTGAACATATTGTAATTAAATGCTTAAACGCGACTTCAGAAGTAAAGGAGGATTTCATAATGAAAAGAACATACCAACCAAAGAAGCGTCATCGCGCTCGCGTTCATGGCTTCCGTAAACGAATGAGTACCAGCAATGGTCGTAAAGTCTTAGCTCGCCGACGTCAAAAAGGTAGAAAATCATTGTCTGCATAGACCACTGACCATTCAGTGGTCTTTTTCATTTATTTTTCAAAAATCTGTGGAGATGGATCATGCGAAAATCGTATCGAGTCAAAAAAGAGTCTGAATTTCAAAAAGTTTTTGAAACTCACAACTCGGTTGCAAATCGTCAATTTGTTGTCTATTCACTGGACAAGCCTCATCAATTACATTTTCGCGTCGGTATTTCTGTTGGTAAGAAGATCGGTAATGCGGTACATAGAAATTGGGTTAAGCGGCGCATCCGCCAATCCCTCTTAGAATTAAAGCCCTATTTACGGCAGGACGTCGACTTCATTGTGATTGCTCGACCAGCAACCGATCAGATGTCGATGCAAGATGTTAAATCCAGCTTAATTCACGTACTCAAGTTAGCTAAACTAATCGATCCCAACTACGATAGTGAGGAAAAAAGTTGAAAAAGAGAATAAAAAAAATACTGGTACTACTCTCGTTAGTGAGTTTAACGGTAGTGCTTTCCGCTTGTAGCAACAAGCCCATAACTGAACACAGTACAGGTATTTGGGATGGCTGGGTTGTTTTGAACTTCTCGCGGGCCATCATCTGGTTATCCAAGTTCTTCAGCGACAACTACGGAATGGGAATTATCATCTTTACCATCCTGGTTCGAATTGTGATCTTGCCGTTGATGATCTATCAAACCAGAAGTATGAGAAAGACCCAAGAGGTTCAACCTCAACTGAAGGCTTTGCAGAAGAAGTATTCATCAAGGGATGCTGCTACTGTTCAAAAACTGCAAGAAGAACAAAAGAAGTTGTACGCCGAAGCAGGGATTAACCCACTTGCCGGCTGTTTGCCATTAATCGTTCAGATGCCAATCCTGTTCGCGCTGTACCAATCAATCTGGCGGACGGATATTTTAAGAAGTGGAACGTTCTTCTGGCTGCAACTTGGGCATCCGGATCCATATTTCGTCTTACCTGTCCTGGCTGCCTTGTTCACGTTCATTTCTTCATGGCTGGCAATGAAGGGTCAACCGGAATCCAACTCAATGACAACGATGATGACGCTGGGAATGCCAGTCTTCATTTTGATCATGGCCGTTAGCTTGCCATCTGCCTTGTCACTGTACTGGGTAATTACCAACGCCTTTCAGGTGGGTCAAACCTTGGTTATTCAAAACCCTTGGAAGATTCGTCGGGAACGTGAAAAGAAACAGCGTGAAGAACGCGAAAAGCAACGGGCTATTAAAAAAGCCGTTCGCCGTGCTAAGAAGAGTAAACGTAAATAATGAATTATCCTACCTGATGAGATCGTTTTGATTTCGTCAGGTTTTTTTGTGAATTAGATGAATGAGGAGCATATTAAACTGTGTATTGAATATCGAGGTGGATTGAATGAAAAACATTGTGATTGCATCGGACTCATTTAAAGGCAGCTGCACCTCCATGGAAGTAGCTGATTATTTAGCGCAAGGCATTCAGACGGCTAAAAGTGACGTCAAAGTAACTAAAATCGCCCTTGCTGACGGCGGAGAAGGAACCGTACAAGCGATTATAAATGCCACTGACGGCAAATTGATCACTTCGAAGGTATCTGGTCCTACTGGCCGTCAAATTGATGCCCAGTGGGGGTTAATTGACGCTCAGACAGCTGTAATTGAAATGGCTGCCGCCGCCGGCTTCACTCAAGGTAAGACAGAAGATGCGGCCATTAAGTCGACGTTTGGGGTCGGAGAACTGATTGTGGCCGCCTTGGACCACGGTGTTTCAAAAATATATCTGGGTCTTGGCGGCAGTTCAACCAACGATGGCGGTGTCGGGATGGCTCAAGCGTTGGGTGCACATTTTTTGGATGCTCAAAGTCATGAAATCGGTCCAGGGATTAGCGGGCTGGCAGATTTAGCGAAAGTTGATTTTAGTCAAATCGATCCACGCATTCGTGAAGTGAATGTGGTCGGCTTATCTGACGTGGACAATCAATTAACAGGACCAACCGGCGCCACCGCCGTCTTTGGCCCACAGAAAGGCATTTTGCCCGGCCAAATTGCCGAGGATGACCAACGATTGGCTCATTTGGCAAAACTGACGACGGCCGCTGTTGGGCGTGATTTTTCAATTAATCCCGGTTCCGGTGCGGCTGGCGGACTTGGATTTGGCGTCTTGGCATTTCTTGGGGGTCGATTGATGTCTGGGATTGAAGTAATTATGCAGTTAACCCATTTAAAAGCAATCATGAGTGACGCAGCGTTGGTTATCACCGGAGAAGGGCGTATCGACCAACAGACGCTCAACGGAAAGTTGCCCCTCGGTGTTGCCAAGCTGGCCAAGCAGGCGGCAGTTCCGGTGGTGGCCGTCGCGGGAAGCCTCAGTGGCGACTTGCGAGCTGTTTATCAACAGGGATTTGATTTGCTGATATCGACGACGACTTCGCCAATGAGCCTGCAAGATGCAATTGACCAAGGCCCTAATTTAATTCGCGCGGCCGGATATCGAATTGGCAAAATTTTACAGTTAAAAACACGGTTTGAAGACAAATAAATCGACGATCATTTCACGCCTAATTGGCTGAGATGATCGTCGATTTTTTAGTCCTTGCATTATTATTTCGTCTATATGTTGACTTGCTCTATAATACCGTTATCAATATTAATAGGGGATGGGTAGATGGAACTTGGATCTTTAGCAGAGTGGGTGACTGGACTCGCCGAAATTATTGCGGTGGTCACCGCTTTATTTTTACCTCAATTTCAAAAGCGGGGGCAAATTAAATTTAAACGTAAACGAACTAAAAATATCATTTTGCGATCCACCAAAACACTGTTAGGAACTAATAAACTGACTGACGATGATACCACTTTCAAAACATTTAAGGCGTATGTTGCAATTAATCAATTGTTGACCACTGATGCCAAACAAGAAACGCTGCTTGAGATGGGGGCCTCGATTATTCAAATCCTGAATAACGGAACTCAACTTAATACAGATCAAATTCGGCAAATCGACCAACTGGTTAAAGATGTCGAAAATTTTCATATTTAACCGATTGATGCCTTTTGAAGAGTCAATTTATTGATATCTCATTCCGCCATCGACCAAGATGGATTGACCCGTAATATAGGCGGCGTCAGGGGATGCAAACCAGGAAACAACTTTTGCGACGTCATCAGGCGTTGCCTCTCTGCCCAGTGAGATTTCACTGAGGCAGTTTTTTTGTTGCTCTTGAACTGAAATGCCCTTGATTTCTGCCGTACGTTTATCAATTCCGTCTCTTAATGGAGTTCTGACAATCCCGGGGTCGTAAGCATTAACTGTAATTTGGTCTTTTGCCAACTCTTTTGAGGCGGCTTGAGTGATACCACGGACACCAAATTTTGAAATTGAATAAGCACTTTGAAGTGCCGATGCCTCGACTCCGGCCAGGGAAGCGGCGTTCACGATTCGACCGCCCTTTCCTTGTTTTTTAAACTGTTCTGCAGCCGCCTGAGTTCCCCAATAGGTTCCTAACAGGTTGACGTCTAACAATCTGCGGATGTCTTTTTCTTTTGAATCGACAATTTCATCGATAAAGGCAACGCCGGCGTTATTGACATAGACACCTAATTCACCGAGGTCTTTAACTGCTGAATCGATCAAATCAAAAACGCTTTGGCGATCGGCCACGTCGACATGGTAGAACTTGGCGGAATACCCGGCCTTAACAAGATCTTCCGTAACCTTTTTGCCGGTATCGGCATTAATATCGACTACCGCGATTGCAAAGCCATCCTTTGCGAGTCTGTGTGCGACCCCTTCTCCAATTCCTTGTCCAGCGCCTGTTACAATTGCTAATTTTGCCATTTTCTCCACCCCTGTTTTTATATTAAAGTTCACATAAAATTAAAAACGCTTCTGCAGTATAGACTGCAGAAGCGATTAACACGTTACCATTCTGTTTTGTTCAACGATTGCCCGTTAAACCTCAACAACCACCGTTAAGATGGTGTGTCTGCTAACGGGGACCTTTCCGTTTGCTGCTCATTGACTCCAACTCACAGCGACCAATCCTCGGCCATGTTCATTTAGGTTGAATATTGGCTTTCAGCACCGCCAACTCTCTGACAAACAACCAGCAACTACTTACCGATTCATTTTGTTTAACAAATTATCATTTAATTAGAGTCGAATATAGCAGTCATTTTTTTGTTTGTCAAACGTTTTTAATCAACCGAATGCGGATTGCTTTGCTGACTAACCGGGTAGCTCATGACATCGGCGTCCAAAATATCGTATTGTTTCATCAATGCATGTTCAACTTTTTCACCGATTGCATAGGCGGTTCTCAGATCGGTATCATCAGCTAAATAAATCCCTATTTTCATCACAATTTGGTCGCCCAGCCAACGCGGTTCGATCCCTTGGATGCCAAGGACGCCCGGAATGGTGCTGATGGTTTTGCTGTAACGGTCAATATCTTTTGGATCAAACCCTTCTGTTAGTCGCATAATTGTCGTCCGAAAGATGCTGATTGAGGCGTGAAGAATCAAACAGCCGACAAGTAAAGTTGCCACACCATCTAACCATTGCGCACCAAGGTAGGCGCCACCAATTGAGAGAAACGTCCCAAAACTGGTCCAGGCATCGCTTTTAAGATCCTGGCCAGAGGCCGTTAAAGCTTGGTTTTTCAGTTGTTGACCCTTAAGGGAATTGTACTTGGCTAAAATTGAAATGATGATGGCGGCGATCATACTGACCCCGAGTGACCAATAATTGGGTCGGATGGTGTGTCCGGCAAAAAAGCGCTGAACAGCAAATGCGCCGTCTACAAAAATCTGGATACTAACTGCAAACATAATCGTGGCTGACAATAGCGCCGCAATATTTTAGTATTGCCAATGCCCCATGACGTGGTTGGAATCGGGTGGGCGTTTGGAAATTTTTAAGCCGGTGATTAAAATGGCAGCCCCACAAACGCCGGTTAGATTATTTAACCCATCGGCAATTAAGACAGAAATTTGGGCCAAATATCCGATGATGAGTTCAGCGACCATGATTGATGAGTATGCACCGAGATTAATCCAGGTGATTTGTTGGGCCTCTTGAAGTTTACTAAGACGGTGCTGGCGGTCAATTTGAATGTTTCGGCCGGCGTCATATTGATTTGTATTCGCCATGTTATCACTTCCCAAAATCGAAAACCAGAATTGGCTATGGTCTGTGGTTAGTCTTAATTTAAAAATCGCATTTTCAATAAAATGTTGCTAACACTTATTATATCGAGTTTGTTAAGTTTTTGTTCGTTGACGATTTCAAATGTGACAAATCATTTAAAGTTTGCGTTTAGTTTGCGTTTTTAGCCGGAAACCGTTTATTAATGCGCGTTTTTATGCTATTATTAACCAGTTAATTCAAATAAAGGGAGTTTATTATGACAATTTACTCTGGAAAAACCATCCAAGACGCCGTAGAACAGGGTTTAGCCGCTTTATCACTCACTTCGGACCAAGTTGAAGTCAACGTTATTCAACAGCCTAAGAATGGATTCTTAGGTATCGGTCGCAAACCAGCCAAGGTTGAACTTACACAAAAAAATAAGCAAGAACAAATTAAACCAAATAACCAGCCACAGCCAACTGATGAAGAAGTTGGCGCAGCACCATCTGAAGCTGAAGATAGTTCAATTGATTTAGAAGATGTTTCTCAAAAGTTAGCCAACTATTTAAACGACGTCCTTGTTGCAATGGGGTTTTCGTTCAAGTTAAAGCTGGACTTGAAGAGCAAGCACGCCATTTATATCGATATTGATACCGACCAGGAAAGCCGACTCATTGGCAGACATGGCCGCACGATTAATGCGCTCCAAAATCTATCTCAGATTTTTATTAACCGTCTCGGAGCCAACAACGTCACCGTTGAATTGGATACCGCAAACTATCGCGCACGTCGAAGCGAGTCATTGATTCAGCTGGCTGATAAGACTGCGCGTAACGCCATTGCCAATGGCAAACCGGTCTATTTGAACCCAATGCCGGCGTTTGAACGTAAGCAGATCCATAATGCTTTGGCCGATAACGACCACGTCATGACCTATTCAACCGGTAAGGAACCTCATCGGGTAATTGTTGTTGCCCCAAAATAGTTCTCAAAACCAATTGACAAACCGATTGGATTAAAATATTATGTAGTTAATCATTCTTATCTTAACTAGGTAAAGTAGTCAAAGTGCTTTATCCATGTCAGTTTATTTGGCATGGAGTGGCGCTTTTTTTGTGCTTTAAGATAGAATTTGTGGTTTAATAACGTCACTATTCAATTTTTCGTGGAGGGAAGCTTAATCATGGTTTTAACAACAACAGAATTTGATACGATTGCGGCTATTTCGACTCCGCCTGGTGAAGGTGGGATTTCAATTGTCCGAATTAGTGGTGAAGAGGCGCTTAACGTCGCCAAAAAGCTTTATCGCGGTAAAGACCTTGATCGGGTTGCCAGCAATACCATTAATTATGGTCATATTGTCGACCCGGAAACCAACGAAGAAGTCGACGAAGTGATGCTTTCTGTTATGAGAGCTCCCCACACCTATACTGAAGAAGACATCGTTGAAATTAACTGTCATGGCGGTATTGTGGCGACCAATCGCATTCTTCAACTGGTGCTGAGTTACGGTGCTCGGATGGCAGAACCCGGTGAATTTACCAAGCGGGCCTTTTTAAACGGTCGAATTGATTTATCACAGTCTGAGGCCGTGATGGATCTGATTGAAGCCAAGACGGATCGCTCGATGAAGGCAGCTATCAGCCAGTTGGACGGTAACTTATCTCACTTAATCAAGCATTTGAGACAAGATATTTTAGACGTATTGGCACAAGTTGAGGTCAATATTGACTACCCTGAATACGATGACGTCGAAACCATGACCAGCAAGTTGCTAAGAGAAAAAGCCAACGACGTTCATGGCCGAATTGTTCAGTTATTGAAAACCGCCAAACAAGGCAAAATTTTACGTGAAGGGTTGGCAACGTCAATTATTGGTCGACCCAATGTTGGTAAATCAAGTTTATTGAATAATTTGCTTCACGAAGATAAGGCAATTGTCACTGACGTGCCGGGAACCACCCGCGACGTTTTGGAAGAATATGTCAATGTCCGTGGAGTTCCGTTGAAATTAGTTGATACTGCCGGTATCCGAGATACAACTGACAAAGTTGAAAAAATCGGGGTTGACAGGTCCCGAAAAGCGATTAATAGCGCCGATTTGGTTTTACTGGTTCTTAACGCGAGCGAGGAACTGACCGACGAAGACCAAAAACTACTTGATATTACAAAGGACAAACAGCGAATTATCATTCTTAACAAGACTGATTTGCCGGTCAAAATTGATATGAGCCAAGTCCAGCAAATGGCTGGCGGCAATAATGTGATTTCAACATCAGCGATTAAAGATGACGGCCTCACCCAATTAGAAGAATTGATTGCTAAAATGTTCTTTGATGAAGGAATCGAGAGTAGTCAAAACGATGTGATGGTCACAAATGCCCGCCACATTGGGTTGCTTAATCAGGCCAAACAGGCATTGGAAGATGTCATTAAGGGTCTGGATGACGGCATGCCGGTTGATTTGGTCCAAATCGATATGACCCGCTGCTGGGATACGTTAGGTGAAATTACCGGTGATAGTTACCAAGATGAATTAATTGATCAGCTATTTAGTCAATTCTGTTTAGGAAAATAACTTGTTTCACATGAAACATTTGGAGGAAATACTGTTGAAGAGTTTACGAGTAAGCGATGTTAAGCAAAAATATCGCGGCCAGGATTTTGATGTTATTGTTGTCGGTGCCGGTCACGCCGGCTGTGAAGCTGCTTTGGCTGCTGCCCGGATGGGAAACAAGACCTTACTGATCACGATCAATTTGGATATGGTTGCTTTTATGCCCTGTAACCCATCAGTGGGTGGCCCGGCTAAGGGAACGGTTGTCCGTGAAGTTGACGCTTTGGGTGGCGAAATGGGTAAAAATATTGATAAGACCTACATTCAAATGCGAATGTTAAATACCGGAAAAGGGCCCGCTGTTCAAGCGCTCAGAGCCCAGGCGGATAAGCACGCCTACCATGCTGAAATGAAGCATACGATCGAAAAAGAACCGAACTTGACCCTGCGACAGGGAATTGTTGATTCGTTGATCGTCGAAGATGGTGTTTGTAAGGGTGTTGTCACCAATACTGGTGCTGAATGCTATGCCAAAGCCGTTGTGATTGCAGCTGGAACTGCTGCCCGCGGAAAAATTATTATTGGCGAGTTGATGTATGCTTCTGGCCCGAACAATTCCCAACCAGCAGAGAAGCTTTCTGGAAATTTAGAGGCGCTGGGCTTTGATTTGGAGCGGTTTAAAACCGGAACACCACCCCGGGTTGATGGGACAACCATTGATTATTCCAAGACTGAGGAACAACCAGGCGATGAAAATCCTCATCACTTTAGCTTTGAATCTTCTGATGCCAATTATTTGGCAGTTAAAGATCAACTGTCATGTTGGTTGACATACACCAATGAAACGACCCATCAAATCATCCGTGAGAATTTGGACCGGGCCCCGATGTTTACCGGTGTCATCGAAGGGGTCGGACCCCGATACTGTCCGTCAATTGAAGATAAAATTGTTCGGTTTGCCGACAAAAGCCGTCACCAATTGTTTTTGGAGCCGGAAGGTCGAAAGACTGAGGAATGGTACGTGGACGGCCTCTCCACTTCAATGCCGGAAGAGGTTCAACAAAAAATGATTCATTCAATCGTCGGCCTTGAAAATGCCCAGATGATGCGTCCAGGTTATGCGATTGAGTATGATGTGGTTGCCCCTTATCAATTAAAGCCGACTTTGGAGACTAAAGTTGTTAAGAATCTCTTTACAGCTGGACAAACCAACGGAACTTCAGGTTATGAAGAAGCCGCTGGCCAAGGGTTGATTGCCGGAATTAACGCCGGCCGCCGTGCTTTGGGTAAAGGGCCGTTTGTCTTAAAACGAAATGAAGCTTACATTGGTGTGATGATTGATGACTTGGTGACTAAAGGCACAAAAGAGCCATACCGACTGCTGACAAGTCGTGCAGAGTATCGTTTATTGTTACGAACTGACAATGCGGATATGCGATTGACCGAAAAAGGTCATGAAATTGGATTGATTTCTGATGCGCGTTACGCGCGATTCTTGGAGAAAAAACAAGCCATTGAAAATGAGCTGCAACGTCTGAGTACGATTCGAATTAAACCATCCGATGACGTGAACGCCTTCGTTCAAGAACACGGTGATAAACCACTTCAAGACGGTGTTCTGGCATCCATTTTTCTACGGCGCCCATACGTCGACTATCAGACTTTGATGCGGTTTATTCCAGCATCCGACCAGACGCCGGATCGCCATGTGATCGAACAAGTGGAAATTCAAACCAAGTATGCCGGCTATATTAAGAAGGCTGAGCAAAGTGTTGAAAAAATGAAGCGAATGGAAGCCAAAAAGATTCCCGATCGCATTGATTATGATGCGATTGACGGGATTGCCACTGAGGCGCGTCAGAAGCTCCAAAAGATCCATCCCCAAACAATTGCCCAAGCATCCCGGATTAGTGGTGTTAATCCCGCTGATATCGCGATTTTGAGTGTTTATATTCAACAGGGTAAGATTAGTAAGCTGGCCCAATAAAATTTCGGCTAAATAAACAGGAACTGCCAGGACAAGTCTCGTTGACTTGTTCCAGCAGTTCCTGTTTTTATGATCCGTTAAATTGTGAACGTTTATTGTGGATGGTGCTAAACAATAACAGGCTGAGTCCCATACAGGTCATAATTGCGACGGCCATCGGAAGATAGGTGTTGGTTCCCATGAGGCCCACTAAAGGCGACATGAGGCCACCAATCGCGTTTTGAGACAAGCCTAACATTGCTGACAGACCCCCATTATTATGCAGGGTCAAGTTCATGATAATCGAAGTCGTCAGTGTAAATAACATACCAAATTGAGTTACTGTCAGAAAAACGAGGATAATGACGAGTGGCAGATTGTTCAAGAATAATGCGCTCAAGGTTAGAAGGATAGACGTTAAAAACGTACTTGTAAGAATGACTTTGGTTTGACCGGCCTCACTAAAGCGACCTGCTAATGCACCTGGGATTGCCGAACCAACGGCAATTCCAATACCATTTAATGCGTACAGGAGACTAAATCCCTGAACTGACATGTGGAAGAAGTTTTGGAAAACAAACGAGGATGCGGAAATATAACTAAACAGCCCACCAGATACTAATCCGGTTGCGATAATTAAGCGGACGAACTTGGAATTTTTAAGCAGTTGAAACATCCGGCCAATTGATTTCCCGGCGCCACCTTGAATTCGTTTCTCAACCGGCAAGGTTTCCTTAACTCCCAACCAGAGGGCAATTACGAGAATAAAGCCAATGGCTGCCAGTAAAATGAAGATCCCCTGCCACTCAACGTAGCGAATCATGAAGCCGCCAATCACGGGTGAAATCACCGGGAAAATGCCGTTTACAGCAGATAACAGTGAATAGAACTTGGTCAAAAGCGGCCCTGAAAACAAATCGGACGCAATTGCTCTGGATAGTACTTGGCCACTTGCACCGGCGAGTCCCTGGATAAATCTGAGTAAAATGAGCAGGTATGCTGAGTGGCTGTATGCGATCATCAACGATACGAGACCGAAGATAAAAAAACCGACCATTAAGGGTTTCTTTCGGCCATATTTATCACTTAAGGGTCCTGAGATCAATTGCCCCAACGCAAGACCAATTAAACAGGCACTTAAAGATAGCTGAATGAGTGAAGGTTGCGCGTGCAAGTCGCGCGTCATTTCCGGCAGGGCCGGCAAATACAAATCGATTGATAGTGGTCCAGTGGCGCTGATGGTTCCTAGAATGAAGACCAGCCAAAGCTGATTTTTTAATTTTGGTTTTGATGTCATGTCGTTACCTCTATATTTACAAATGGCGTGATACAAAATATCATACAGGGTGATTTTAAGATGAGCAATAAATTAGGGTTATGTTAATTATCAGCTAAAAGATTGTCATGGCGGGCAAATGTGATAAAATTAATATCGATTGCGTTAACTATCCGTTATGGATCATACGCATTCCTAATTGTGTCCTTCATAAAGGAGTTTCTAAATGAAAATTATTAAAGAAATACTCAGTTGGGTTATCCCGATTATCGTTGGACTGGTCGTTGCACTGCTGATTCGGCAGTATGTGTTCACCTTCGCCCGCGTTGACGGCCCTTCAATGGAACCTAACTTGGTCAACAAAGAACGGTTAATTGTTTGGCGGCATGCCAAAGTTAAGCATTTAAGTGTAATCGTGTTCGATGCCCACGGTGAGGATCCGACCGCAACCAAGCCCAAGACCGACTACGTTAAGCGGGTCATTGGACTGCCTGGCGATACGGTTTCCAGTAAAAACGGGAACCTTTATGTGAATGGCAAAGTGGTTCCGCAAAAATTCATTAGTATGAGTGAACGGACAACGGGTACCGGTAACTGGAACTTGAAGTCATTATCTAAGAGTTGGGATAAAAATACCAATGCCACAAAGGTTCCAAAGGGCGAGTACTTTGTCCTGGGAGACCACAGAAGCGTGTCTAACGATGGCCGTTACTGGGGATTTGTTCCTAAGAATAAAATTACGGGTGTTGCCAAGACCTTCTTCTGGGAAACCAACAAAACAAAACGAACAAACGTGAATAGTTTGGGCTACTAAAACAATCACATACTAAATAATCTCACTAAAAGAGTAAATACGACATCTTTTAGTGAGATTTTTTTTATTTGTTGTACGAAATAATTTTTGGTTCAGAAGTGACATCAAGGATGGTAATGCTGCCATTTTGGGGTTGCTCAACAAACGGCACGTCTTTTGAATATAAAGAAGCCAAGTTCCGAAGAAAAGTTCCATGTGAAACAACGATAGCGGTTTGACCGTCCTTTAATTCTTCTTGGATGTGCGAAACAGCGGCTTGAATGCGCGTTCTTAAATGGTCGCCAGTTTCTGCTTCGTGAAATGGGTCTGCATCGTGCATGAAGTCCCGAACTTTTAAAATGCCATGTTCGGAAATCAGATCTTCTTGATGCAGATGTCCGAGTGGCCCGCCAATGATATTCCAAGTCATTACACTGTCGACACCCTCAAAGGAGCCAAAATAAATTTCCCGGACGTCTTGATGAATCTCACGGTGAACAGCAGTTGATTGATGATTATTTGCCAAAATAATATCCAGGGTGTGGATGGCCCGCATCATGTCGGAACTGACGGCTAAGTCAAAGTGGATGTCTGCCAGCTTTTGACCAGCTTCTGCGGCCTGTAATTCCCCCTTTTCAGTTAGTGGGGAATCAACCCAGCCCTGCATCCGTCGAAATTTATTCAATAAAGTTTGACCGTGGCGCACAAAGTAAATGGTTTTCATAGTGGATCCTTTCTCAACTTTGGATATGTACGTTATTTATTATATAAGAAAACCAGCTAAACAACAGACTAAACTGGCATTATTTTCAACTTCACACTTTCGTCACAAATCTTTAAGGCTGGTTTAAGCTGCAAGCCATAATATAAGGACAATCAATTTTGAAAGATAAGTTGATTTCATAGCGAATACTCCTCCAAGTATGAAACTTGAATAATCTTACATCTCCCCCAAAGAAGTAAGATTCCCCCCCTAAATATGATGTACATCAGCGTTCGGCCAAAGTGTCGGCGCTTTTTGTTTTGGAGCGGGAATTTGGCTTATAATAAATGCAGTTTGGTAACGATTGGAGAAGATAAAATGGATCAACGCTTAACGAGACTCAGCAAACGCTTGTCGTTTGTTTTACGCCATCACCCCGATAAAATCGGGATTCAATTGGATCCATATGGTCGCGTTGATTTAGAGCTACTGATAAAAAAGTTCAATCAGCACTTTGGAACACCAATTAGCAAGTCAATTATTCAAGAAATTATCAAAGATAGTGACAAACAGCGTTATGCCATCGAGGGTAATACCATCCGGGCGTTATATGGACATAGCATCCCCGTTAAGCCACTGACACCGCCGGAAACACCACCTGAGAAGCTGTATCATGGAACCACTCATGCGGCCGCAAAGCTGATCTTAGACGAGGGTCTCAAAAAGATGGATCGGGATTTTGTCCACCTTTCGGCTAATCTGCAAATGGCAAATCAAGTGGGACGACGGCGAGATCCACATCCAGTTATTTTTGAAGTTGCGGCGAGAAATGCAGCAGCTTCAGGACTGCTATTTTATCCCACAAAAAGTGGCGTTTGGTTGGTAGACCACGTTCCAGCAAAATTTCTAAAAATAATTCATGAGTAAAAACAAGGAGACCTTATTATGACCGATAAACAAGCCAAACCACAACCGACTAAAATTCGCAGGCCGATTCAGGGAAATTGCCCAAAGTGTCACCGCCCGATGTCGATTAGTTACGGGTTAAATAGATGCCCGAATTGTGGGTTTATCTTTAAGTCGAATTTGAAAGTCCAGTAGTCGAAATGAGCTGAAGAGGCTGGATTCAAAACACTTTTTTCTCACTAAACGTGTTCCGATCGCCACAAAGAGTGTACAGCGCTTATTCCTGTGGACAGACCCATACTACACAAGCCAAAAGGCCCAGCGACGAACGATTCGTTCATCACTGAGCCTTTTAACTTGTGCTCCGGCGTCAAACTGGGTCTTGTCACACTAAACTTGCTTTGACGGCTGCAAACAGTGAGCAGCGCCTAGTCCTGTGGACGACGCCACTGATGCTAACTTCTAAGGGGAATTCAAGCAAAGCCCCAAATTCAGGGACTTCGTTCGAATTCCCTTAGAAACCGCATCACCCGTTGCTCGTCACACTCTCACAAATTTGCAAAGATTTTCTGAAGATCCCGCAAATTGATCAATCCAATTCACTGCTTTAAGTCTCAATTAAGCTTATCAACGTATTCTAATGTCATCAAATATGAAAGGAGGTTAACTGGATATACCCGCACCACAATTTATCTATAATCGAAAGGGAGTTTTAATTTATGAATATTAAAAAATCATTAATCACATTTGGCGCTGCAGCCGCAATGGTCGCCCCCACACTTTTAGGCAGTGTTGTTGCCAATGCAGCTGTTAATCCAGCACCAAGACAAGCACAAACTAACCACAAACCACAGCAACAAAAGAGCAAACAGGATAACCAAAAATTGTCATTGACCTCTCGCGAAAGTGGCAGTCAATATACGAATGACAATTCAGGTTACAATGTGACGGTTAAAGCCACTAATCTGATTAATACCCTGCACTATAACGTTCAAACCTCAACTGATTCTGGTGCTTCAAGCGCAGATCCATTTTCAATCAGCATCTACAAAGATGGCTCACTCTATAAAACAATCAGTTCATCTACTGGGACGTTGAGCGGCAGCTTGTGGGTAGGTTCCGGTACTTACTCAATTAAAGTTTACACATCCAGTGCAGCAAGTCACTGGACTGGTGGATTGGCAACGTCATAGACAAGTAGCCAATCAGAATAAAGTTTTCATCTAGGTCAAAGTTTGCCAGGTATGGGAGTGTCTGGCGAATTTGAAAGAGGATCGGCTAAACGCTGGTCCTCTTTTTGCTGCAGGTCATTGAAAATTGTTTTGACATTTTGGCAAATCGTTATATCATTAAGGCTGTCAAGTAGTTCATTGACGAATTGAATAAAGTAGTCTGGGGTGCCGTATGGCTGAGATAAAACCCATTGAACCTGATGCAGTTAGGACTGTCGAAGGAAGAACGAAAACTTTTTTGTGAGCTAATAGATAATCAGTTAACCAACTTTTTATGCTGTTCCCTCTTTCTTCGATACTGAGAAGAAAGGGGGATTTTTTTGTTGCAGCGCAGTTCAAGTCAATCAAGAATGGAGGCATAAAAATTGGCAACCAAGCAACAGTTACTTCAAGCAGTGGATGAGAATCAAGACCAATTATTGACGCTGCTGGACCGATTAATTTCGTTTGAAACCACGTCACCGCCGGCTCGAAATACGATTGCGATTCAAAAATTTATTGTGGAACAGCTGGCCACCGCTGGCTTTGAGACCAAGCAAACGCCATTTTATCAGGGCGATGAGTTGGTATCCGGACAAAAAGCTGGATCGGATCCTGAACGCTATCATAGCTTATTGCTTAATGGTCACGTTGACGTGGCAACCATTGATCGCGACAGCTGGGACACCGATCCGTTTAAGCTGACACGGCAAGGGGATGTTTTACTTGGTCGTGGTGTCAGTGACATGAAGGGTGGAATGGCAAGCTTTTTATATGTATTTTCCCTTCTTCATCAATTAGGAATTGAACTGCCTGGGGACCTACGTTTTCAATCGGTCGTTGGTGAAGAGGCTGGTGAAGCCGGAACCAAAACCTTGTTAAAAAATGGCGAAACGGCTGATTTTGCAGTTGTGGGTGACACTTCCAATATGAATTTTCAAGGCCAAGGAGGGGTTATTACCGGCTGGATTACGTTGAAGAGCCCGCACATTTATCATGATGGTAATCGAGCCGCCATGATCAGCACTGGCGGTGGACTAGAGGCTGCTAACATGATTGAAAAAATGGTGGTCGTCATCCAGGCGCTCGAAAAGCTTGAACGTTACTGGGGGATTACCAAGCATTATCCTGGATTTGCACCGGGGATTGATACCATTAACCCCGCGTACATCGAGGGTGGACTTCACCCAGCTTATATCCCGAGTGAAGCCAAACTATGGATTACAGTTCATTTCTACCCCGATGAAAACGTGGACGACATTACCAAAGCCGTTGAAGAACAAGTGATTGCCGCGGCCAAAGCAGATCCGTGGCTACGAGATAATTTACCGACTTTCAGTTGGGGTGGCGATTCACTGTTGGCTGATAAAGGGGAAGTCTTTCCTTCTTTGGAGCTTGATTCGGATCATCCGGGGATGCAAACGCTGGAGCAAAGTTACACCGAAGTAGCTGGACATGCGCCAACGATCAGTATGTCACCATCAGTATCCGATAGCGGCTGGTTTGGGTATTATCACATTCCGGCAGTTGATTTTGGCCCTGGGACAATGGAGCAGGCCCACAGTGATAATGAAAGTCTCAGCTTTCAGCAATTATTAGAATACACCCGCGTCATTGCGGCATTTATATTTGACTGGTGTCATTTAAAGGGAGATCAATGATGAAAAAGAAATTTCAATTACAAGACGTTATTTTACTGGCAATTATTGCGATTGTTTTTGGGGCAATATTTGTTGGAACCGATTATCTCTACAATTTCTTAACGATGGCAATTGGGCCGTTTGCCAATGAAGCCCTGTTTGGATTATGGATTATGGCTGGACCGTTGTCGATTTACCTGGTGCGTGTCCCTGGAGCCGCAATTATTGGCGAAGTGCTGGGGGCTGCTGCTGAAGTGATCTTTGGTGGAACCTTTGGCGCCAGCGCCCTTATTTCCGGAATTGTTCAAGGAATTGGGAGTGAACTTGGATTCACGCTTTTGAGATATAAAAACTGGGGTTGGCCAGCGTTGACCACGTCGGCGATCACGACGACGGTTGTGTCATTTGGATATGAACTGTTCCGACTGGGTTATGTCCACTACCATTTGCCAATGATTTTGGCTTTGTTCTCAGTCAGGTTGATTTCAGTCTTCTTGTTCGGAGCAGTCTGTGTTCAAGCCATTTTCAAGATGCTCAGCAGATCAAAGGTTTTGAAACAAGTATAGCGTCGACTGATAACTAGTATTTTTGTGAATTCAACAATAAAAACAGGTTAGACCGTCTGGGGCCTAACCTGTTTTGCGTCCAGCAGGTAATTTACATGACCGCTGGTTGGCCGTTATGGACATCGACGACTTTCAAAAAATTGCGAATGATTTGTTTGCCGACATCGGGATCCGTCATGATTGATTCGGGGTGAAATTGAACGCCATAAACCATGCGCTGTGGATCACTGATGGCCATAATTTCACCATCGTGGATCTGAGCGGTCACTAACAAATCTGCGGGGATAGTTGTTCGATCAACGATTAATGAATGGTACCTGGCAGCCTGAAAATGTTCTGGGCAGCCAAGAAATAATGGATCACGTCTCATAAGCTCGACATCAGACGGCTTTCCATGCATGAGTATCGGTGCGTGGGGCACGGTGGCCCCATATGCTTCGGCGATGGCTTGGTGCCCCAGACAAACACCCAGGATTGGGACGCGGCCAAGGAAGGCATCCAGAATTTGTGGCATGTTACCCGCATCTTCTGGTCTCCCTGGTCCAGGAGAAAGGATGATGCTTTCAGGATTGATTTTCATTAGACTTTCAACGTCAACCCGATCATTTTTCACAACGGTGATCGGGTCCCTTGTCAGGCTTCCAATCAATTGGTATAGGTTGTATGTGAAACTATCATAGTTATCGATTAAGTAATGCATCAGTAACATCCCCTTTCTCAGAAGTTTCCGTTAAGGCTGTAACGATTGACCGAGCTTTATTGTTAAATTCTTGATATTCATGTTTTGGAATGCTATCAGCAACGATTCCGGCAGCCGATCTTACGACCAGATCGGCTCCCTTTCGAAATGCAAGTCGAATCCCAATACACATGTCCAAATCACCATCAAATCCCAAATAACCAAGACAGCCACCATATAAGCCGTGCTTATTGTTTTCAAGTTGGCCAATGATTTGCATGGCAGAAATTTTGGGGGCACCGGATAAAGTTCCGGCTGGTAAAAGTGAATGAATGATATCAACTGACGTCACATTATCGGCGACGGTGCTTTCGACCACTGATCCCATATGCATGACGTTTGAAAACTTCAGTAAATTCCTAAATGCAGTGACTTTCACAGACCCGAACTGACTGACACTCCCCAGGTCATTTCGACCCAGGTCAATTAGCATGTTGTGTTCGGATAGTTCTTTTGGATTATGTTGAAGTTCATCAGCGAAAGCATCATCTTCAATTTTATTTCGCCCCCTCCGTCTGGTTCCGGCCAATGGGTAAGTAAATAACGTTTTATCACGTTTGGTAATCATAGTTTCCGGCGATGCGCCAAGGGTTTCAAAGTCGTTGTGGCGGAAATAAAACTGATAGGGAGAGGGGCTTTGCTGAAATAGCCTTGGTGCGGCGGCAAATAAGGAACCGGTCATCTTGGCGTGCTGAGGATTTGAAAGCTGGACCTGAAAAATATCACCATCTAAGATATGTTTCTTGGCCACCGCCACTTTTTCCGTAAATTCAGGTAGCGAAAATTGGAGCTTGAAGTCGGTCATTGAAAAGGCTGGCAATGCGCTTTGATGGTGAACCCGTTGTATTTCGTGCTGGAGAGTCTGTAATGACGCAATTGTGGCGTCATACTTCCGATCGAGGTTGGAACTGGCAATGACCCGTGTTAAAGTGACAACCTTGGTGGTGTGATTAAAGGCAATTACCTGATCGATTAATAATAGGTCAACATCGTTTAATGCCATGGGATCGGCAACTTCTGGGAGGTGAGCCGAAGTCGCGTATTTAGCGTAGTCGTAGCTGAAGTAACCAACCAAGCCACCATTAAACGGCGGTAAATCAGCTAACTTCGGTGTTTTGTTGTCGGCTAAAATTCGCTCCAAAACGGGTTTTAAAGGAATTGTTTCATGTGAAACATTCCCCAAATAATCGGTCGTTGTCAGCCTGCCGTTACGGTAGGTCAGCGCCATCCTTGGATTGAGTCCAATAAAAGAATAACCGTCTTCTGTTTTCTTGGGCTGTCCCGTTAGTAAAAAGCAGGGCTTGTCAGGTTGATCAAAAGCTTGGGTAATTGCAATCGGATCAAAATCAGTCATTTGAAACTGAATCGAAATTGGTATAGCTGGAAAAGATTGCGTAAATTGATGTAATTGTTTAATATTCATTGAAATGGCCTCCAAATTATTCTGTCGTTTCTGAAATTAACAACGTTGGAATTGCCATCGTTTTCCTACTGTTTTCATAAAATACCCTCCGTAATTTCAATAAAAAAATCCGCCCATCACAAACCAATTGTTTGTAAAGGACGGATTTTCCGCGGTGCCACCTTCATTTGATTGATTGGCACAGACAGCCTTAACTACAGTCTATCTGCCAATTAATCACGCTTAGCAAGGGACCAACATCCCTCCGGTAACTGACGTATACCAACACGTTTCTTCGTACTTTGATTCGGAAGAACCCTCAGTGGTCCATTTAACTGCCTGCGTTCGGCCGCATTCTCAGCGATAGCGACTCTCTTAACGTGCACAACAATCTTGATCTCCACTTCAACGGTTTATTTTGGACGGATATTTAATTGTCATTTAAATTACGCTCATTATGAGAAAATGTCAAGAAAATTAAAATATCAAAGTTTGGGGTTGACACTTTCTGGAATTCATTATATGCTCTATGCAATTAAAATTTAACTTTCTTAGGAGACTCTAATCATGATAAAAATTAATTCAAAAATTAATCGATTTTATTACTATTGGTACGCTTAGTGTTCACACCGGACAGGATGTGGGCACTTCCTCACATCCTGTGCGGCCAATAGTAGTTCATCATGATTACTTACTTCGGTCACACAGTTATTTTCCAAAATACTGCGGGACCAATTTTTTTACCCAAAATTCTGACTCCCGCAGTGTTATATACGCTGCGGGAGTTTTATTTTATTTATAACTTGGGCAAACACACAAAGGAGATCATACTATGATTATTGTAATTAAGAACGGACACGAAAATATTATTGACGAAATTAAGAATCGCTTCACCGATACGAACGAGGTTTTTGTTCACAACAATCGAGTTGCCCTTCAGGGTGTCAGTGAAAAAGACCTGAATGCTGAAGAAAAAGCCGCAATTGACTTGATTATTGATAACGTGCCAGCCGCTGTTCAGGGCAGTCGATTATTCCACCCTGAAGATACGGTTGTCACCACACCGCACAGTGTCATTGGCGGCGATCATTTTACAATGATGGCTGGCCCATGTTCCGTTGAATCGGCTGAACATGTTATGAAGATGGCCAAGGTTGCCAAGAGCGGCGGCGCGACTGTATTACGTGGTGGGGCCTTCAAACCACGGACTTCCCCATACTCATTCCAAGGATTAGGCGAGGATGGTTTGAAATTTCTCAGAGCGGCCGCAGATGCATTTGATATGGACGTTTTGACTGAAGTCATGGATGAAGATCATGTTCCGTTGGTTGAAAAATACACGGATATTTTCCAAATTGGTGCCAGAAACATGCAGAACTTCTCACTTTTAAAGGCAGTTGGTAAAACTCAGACTCCAGTAATGCTAAAACGCGGAATGTCTGCTACGATTGATGATATCTTAAATGCGGCTGAGTACATCGCGGCTGGTGGGAACCACAATATTATCATTACAGAACGCGGAATTCGGACGTTTGATAACAAATACACGCGAAACACCCTTGATGTCGGCGCCGTACCCGTTTTGCAAAAATTAACCCACTACCCAGTGATTGTTGACCCAAGTCACGCTGCCGGCCACACGGAATTTGTGACACCGGAAGCTATGGCAGGTGTCGCCGTTGGCGCAAGCGGCTTGGTTGTTGAAATTCACGATGATCCTGCTCACGCATTCTCTGATGGTGCTCAAGCACTCAAGCCTGATGAATACCGCGCAATGGCACAGCAAGCCTTTGCCATTCGTCAGGTAATTACCACCCCAATCCAAGAAAAAAGTGAGGTCAAGTTATGAAAATAATCAAAGTAGAATTACCCGGTCATTCCTACAACGTTGAAATTGCCAGTGGCATCCTGGGCTGTACAGGACAACTCGTATCCAGCGTGTGGTCTAAACGAAAAATCGCGTTGGTTAGTGATAGTAATGTCGCACCGCTTTACCAGGCACAGGTCGCTGAAGCGCTTGAAGCCGTTGGATTCACGGTTCATGAATACCAATTCCCAGCGGGTGAAGCATCTAAATCGTTGGAAGTTTTAGCTGATCTTGCCCGGCAGATGGCGGCTGACAGTTTTAATCGCGATGATGGTGTCATTGCACTGGGCGGTGGCGTGACTGGTGATTTAGCCGGATTCTTGGCTGCCACTTACATGCGCGGGATTGGCTTAATCCAAATGCCAACCTCATTGTTAGCCCAGGTTGACAGCTCAGTTGGCGGCAAGACGGCCGTTGATTTGGATGCTACCAAGAACATTGTTGGGTCGTTCTACCAACCGGATTTGGTTATCATTGATCCGGACACATTAAAAACACTGAAAACGCGCGACTTGGTTGAGGGTTACGGTGAAATTGTGAAGGTGGCGGCCTTATCTGATGGTGACCTGTGGAACCTGGTTAAATCCATTAACTCACCAGAAGAAATTTTAGCAAACGCTGAAGAGTTAAGCATTCATTCAGTTCAGTACAAGACGGATGTTGTGATGGGCGATGAAAAAGAAGGCGGCTTGCGCCAATTATTAAACTACGGTCATACCATTGGTCATGCAGTTGAAGCTTTGGCAGAGGGCGGTTTACGTCACGGAGAAGCCGTCAGCATTGGCATGATTGCAATCCAACAAATTTTTGAGGATAAAGAATTAGCCGTGCCGGGAATTACCCAAGAATTACGTGAGCGCTTGGAGGCGGTCGGCTTACCCGTTACGTCGGATCTGCTGAATTCCAACGAAGTCTTTGATAAAATCAAAAACGACAAAAAGAATCGTGATGGCCATCTAAGCTTAATTTATGTTCATAAAATTGGCGGACCGGTTATTAAATCAATTCCAAGTGACCAGATTCAAGAATTCCTTGGGATCAAGACGGTCAAAGCCTGATGTTTCATGTGAAACAATTAAATCAACTGAGAAACACCAAGGATTTTGCTTGTCCTTGGTGTTTTTTGTTGGGCTGGAAAGTATTTTCCGAAGCTCTTTTTTGTCCACGTTGGCGAAAAAGCGTAAACTAATATTGAAATGATTTTTAGGTTGAAAAGGGAGGCGGAGTAAGTGGCTAAATCCCGTCCGCGAGAACAAGCATATGAATTTACAGATAAGCCTTCCTACCGTGAATGGCTGATTGAAACGGTTCGAGCTGCCTTACCAGACGGTTTGGAACTGGCTGCCAGCAATTATGCACGCTCGACTGCCAGTTCCTACTGGTTAATTAAAGGCTTTGATACGCAAGGTCAGGTCTATTGGATAACACTGCGAGTGGCAACCCATCCGCTTTGGCTGCGACATGCCCACCAGATTGAAGTTCTCTGGAAAGAGCCGGGAACTTTTGGTGATTTGTTCAATGCCGTTTCGAACAGTCTGCATCCCATTACGGTTCAAGAAGCCAGGTTTACCCTTAGTCCATTAGATATCGCAGTTCTCAATTTGCTTATTACCCTGGAACATCATAAGCTCATTTGGTTCATTCGAATGATTCCAGATATTGCGCACGCACACAAAGACAAGGCTTTTGATCTGAAGACCGACTTTCTTAATTGTGAGTTGCTTCTTGGTGACCGTAATAACGCAAATAACCTGTTATTGCCAATTGAAGTGCCGCGACTTCAAAAAAAGCTGGCAACCTTTTTTGGTGAAAATTTACTGTTTTCGCAGTTCACCAAACATTCGCTACTCAAGTTGTTGCCAACCAATCAATGGCTTGAACCGATACTTGATGAACAGGGAAACGATGGTGAATGGGAAGATGAAATCCGCGCCGCCTATGGTCAAACCTTTGTGAATACATGCCAGAAGTTACTGAAGTATCAGGAAAAAGTGTATGAGAAGCGTCCTTCATGATTCGCTGACTGGCTTAAATTCTGGGATCAAAACGCCTGTTGGCCCACTCTCCTAATTAACTTGAGACTTCTCAGCGCCACTATTCTTAAATAAATACCCAAATCCTCGGATGGTTGTTAACATCTGGGGATTTTTTGGTTCAATCTCGATTTTCTTTCGTAAGTTACTGATGTGGGTATCAATGATTCTCAGGGTCGCGCCCGTGGTATTACCCCACACCGCTGAGGCAATCTGGGTTCGACTGAGGACGGTGTTGGAATTGCTGACAAAGAATAGTAGCAATTTATATTCAATTGGACTTAAATTCAGCTTCTTTCGACCGTTATTAACCTCGAATTTGCTTAGGTCAATGACCAGATGGCCGACGCGCAAACTTTCTGACTCTTGGCTTTGCTGATTGAGCTGGAGGTTGTCTTTATTTTGATAGACCCAAATCTTTTGAATGATCCGCGCGATCATTTCGCTTAACGGGGCGTTATGGATGTAGTCATCCAGATGGTCATCCAAAAAATAAGAACAGATTGTTTCAATCGGGCGCGTCTGCTCATCTAATAATAGGATGGGTCCGGCAATTTGGCTGCGTAAAATTTGTAACTCCGAGGAATTTTGTGGCAACTCAGTGGTATTCAAGTCCCAGACAATTCCGGAAACCTGTTGAAGTAAATGGTCAAGTGGTTCAAAAGACACTCTGGTGTTAATTTGATAGGCGGCAAGCTGCTTTTCAAGCTGATCCGCTAGTTTTAAATTTTGGCTGATCAATAAGATTTCCAATGGCATCCGGTCTTCCTCCATATTAGATAAATAGTTTACATCTTAAGTTATGCCATACTTTTCGATAAAAATGGCCACTTTTACGTTACTTTTACATAAACGAAACTCGATATTTACATGCTGTTGTTATATTGAGAATGTACTTAAATGAGTACTAAAAAAACTTGGGTTTTCATTAGGAGGAAATCGAATTATGAAAAAAAGATCCTTTTTTTCAACTATTGTAGCAATGACAGCTGTGGGGGTATTACTAACTGGATGTGGGTCGAGCAGTTCGAAGTCAAAGAAGTCTTCAGCTGATTCTAACGTTAAAATTACCGCCGTTGGTTCCACTGCCTTACAACCATTAGTTGAACAAGCAGCAAGCAATTATCAAAAGGCAAATAAAGGCGTTAACATCTCCGTTCAAGGTGGCGGTTCAGGTACCGGATTAAGCCAAGTTCAAACCGGTGCCGTTCAAATTGGTAACTCAGACATCTTCGCTGAACAGCAAGATGGTATCAAAGCAAAAGAATTGGTTGACCACCAAGTTGCCGTTGTTGGTATGACACCAGTTGTTAATAAGGATGTCAGCGTCAGCAATTTGACCATGGCACAATTAAAGGGAATCTTCACTGGTAAATATACCAACTGGAAACAAGTTGGCGGCAAGAATGAAAAGATCACCGTTGTCAACCGTGCCCAAGGTTCAGGTACTCGTGCCACATTCGAATCAGCCGTTCTTGAAGGTGCCAAGGCAGTTAAAGCCCAGGAGCAAGATTCAAACGGTACTGTTCAAAAGATCGTTTCAAGCACCCCTGGTACCATCAGTTACTTAGCCTTCTCATACGTTAACAACAAGCTTAAAGCCTTATCAGTTAACAACGTCAAACCAACTGATGCCAATGTCACAACCAACAAATGGAAGATCTGGTCATATGAACATATGTACACTAAGGGTCAACCAAACAAAGCGACCAAGAAATTCTTGAACTACATGGACTCAAGCAAGGTTCAAGACAGCTTGGTTCAAAAACTTGGTTACATCAGTATTCATGATATGAAAGTAACTAAGAATGCAAGTAACGCGGTTAGCGAAAAATAATGATTCAAGATCTGGAGATACGTTTAAACGTACTCGAAACATATTTCAAACTCACTAGGTAAAAGCAACGTAACGCTACAATAAAACAGTCAACATCAATCGAAGGCTGAAGGCAAATCAAATGCCTCCAGCCTTCCTCAAGTTAAGGTACTCATTTAAATTTCGAATAACCAAATTAGGAGGTTAATCATGGATGAAATCAAACGTGATCTTCAAAATCCATCAAAGGCAACTCATGAAGATTTATTCGGTAAAGGCATCACCTATATCTGTATCGGATTCGTGAGCTTGCTCGTTATTTCCATTCTGTATTTTATTACGACAAGGGGTCTTGCAACCTTCACGGTTAACCATGTGAGTCTCTGGAAGTTCTTATCAGGGACAACTTGGAACCCGTCATTGCTGGATAAACATGGTAATCCGGAAATTGGCGCACTTCCGATGATCGTGACGTCATTTAGCGTGACGGTGCTGGCGGCCGTTGTTGCCACGCCGTTTGCGTTGGGGGTCGCGCTTTTCATGACAGAAATTGCCCCTGAAAAAGGGTCTAAGATCTTACAACCAGTTATTGAACTGCTGGTTGGAATCCCCTCCGTTGTTTATGGATTTATTGGCCTTTCAGTCATTGTTCCGTTGATCCGTCACGCATTTGGCGGAACGGGATTTGGAATTCTTGCCGGGACACTGGTTCTCTTCGTCATGGTGCTCCCAACCATTACATCGATGTCCGTCGACAGTATTAAAGCCGTTCCGATGTTTTATCGTTCAGCATCATTAGCGCTTGGAGCAACCAGATGGCAGACGATTTACAAAGTCGTTCTCCGATCGGCCACCCCAGGAATCCTAACCGCCATTATTTTCGGAATGTCACGCGCATTTGGTGAAGCCCTTGCCGTTCAAATGGTGATTGGAAACGCCGTCTTGATGCCACATGGATTGTTAACACCATCGTCAACTCTGACGAGTCAGTTAACCACCGGAATTGGGAATACGACTATGGGCACGCTGCCAAACAACGCGCTTTGGTCGCTTGCGCTCATTCTTCTGCTGATGTCATTAGTCTTTAACATCTTGGTTCGAGTAATTGGAAAGCGAGGCAGTCTGAAAAAATGAATTCAAAAACAAGCAATAACATTGCAACCGGCATTATTTATTTTTTGGTCGCCTGCGTTTTAGCAATTCTGGTCTTTTTACTTGGCTATATTCTGATTACCGGGGTACCCCATATTTCATGGCATTTCTTAACGTCACCTGCCCAGTCGTTTGCTGCCGGTGGTGGGATTCGGGATCAGTTGTTTAACTCACTGTACTTGTTGGTCTTGACATTGATTATCTCGTTTCCAATTGCTTTAGGTTCTGGCATTTATTTATCCGAGTACGCACCAATCAATTGGGTAACAAGTGTAGTTAGAACAGCCGTTGAGGTTTTAAGTTCATTGCCTTCAGTGGTTGTGGGCCTGTTTGGATTCTTGTTATTCGTTGTTAATTTCCACATGGGGTTTTCAATTCTTGCAGGTGCGATTGCGTTGACATTCTTCAACCTACCGCTGCTGACAAGAAGTATTGAAGAATCACTTCAAGATGTATCCCAGCTGCAGCGTGAGGCCGGCTTATCACTGGGCTTATCGCGCTGGCGAACGATTACCGGAATTGTCCTTCCAGCCGCACTTCCCGGAATTTTAACAGGGATTATCCTAAGCGCCGGTCGGGTGTTTGGTGAAGCCGCTGCCTTGATTTACACGGCCGGACAAAGTGCCCCAACGGTTAACTACGGCGACTGGAACCCAATGGATAGTGCCAGCTTCTTGAACTTTATGCGACCTGCCGAAACGCTGGCTGTTCATATTTGGAAGGTGAACACGGAAGGGGTTACCCCTGATGCTGCATCGATTTCAAGCGGCGCTTCAGCCGTCTTAATCGTCGTTATTCTGTTATTTAACTTATTGGCTCGAATGCTCGGCCGCTGGTTATACAAACGCATGACGGCAACGAAGTAGGAGATTATTATGCAAGAATATGACTATAATCAAACGCACATTATTGATATTCCACTCGAAAAAGCAATGACCACCGATAATTTACAGGTGTTTTATGGTGACAACCACGCGATGCATGACGCAACGCTGGCGTTTCCGCGACACCGGATTACCGCGTTAATCGGGGCCTCTGGATCCGGTAAATCAACGTATCTACGTTGTCTCAACCGGATGAATGACCGGATTGCGACGGTTCAGGGCAAAATTATGTATCGAGGATTGGATATCAACTCTAAAAATATCAATGTCTATGAAGTCCGAAAGCACATTAACATGGTGTTTCAACGCCCTAACCCATTTGCCAAATCAATCCGTGAAAACATTACGTTCGCGTTGAAACGAAATGGTATCAAGGATAAAGCCGAGCTCAATCAGCGGGTTGAAGAAAGCTTAAAGGCGGCCGCACTTTGGGATGAAGTTAAAGACGATCTTGATAAAAGTGCTTTAGCTCTATCCGGTGGTCAGGCGCAACGGTTGTGTATTGCCCGATGCGTGGCAATGAAGCCCGACATTTTATTGCTGGATGAACCAGCCAGTGCGCTGGATCCAATTTCTACTGCAAAAATCGAGGAAACCTTGATGCAACTACGAGAAAATTATTCGATTATCATTGTGACCCATAACATGCAGCAAGCGTCACGGATTGCGGATTACACGGCTTTCTTCCATATGGGTCACGTTCTTGAATATGACGTCACTGAGAAGATATTTACAACACCACAAATCAAAGCAACTGAAGATTATATCTCCGGCAACTTTGGATAAAAAGGGGAATGGACAATGCCAAAGATAATTACAAGTAATGACGTCCATTTGAGTTATGGCTCAAAAGAAGCCCTTCACGGAATCAGTTTGGATTTTGAAGAGCACGAAATTACGGCGCTGATTGGCCCATCCGGATGTGGAAAATCAACGTACTTGAGATGCCTGAACAGGATGAACGATTTAATCAAAGGAGTTACAATTACCGGTTCAATGAAGCTTGAAGACCAGGATATTTATGCACCTGGCGTCGACATTGTTGATCTCCGAAAGCGCGTCGGAATGGTGTTTCAACAGCCTAATCCGTTTCCGTTTAGTGTTTATGAAAACGTGGCTTACGGCTTGCGGTTAGCAAGCGAAAAGGACAAACACGTCCTGGATGAACGGGTTGAGACCAGCCTAAAGCAGGCAGCAATTTGGAATGAGGTTAAGGATCATCTATATGAAAACGCGCTGTCCTTTTCAGGCGGTCAGCAACAACGAATCTGTGTTGCCCGGGTGCTGGCTGTTCAACCGGAAGTGGTGCTCTTAGATGAACCAACCAGTGCTTTGGATCCAATTTCAAGTGCCAAGATTGAAGATACGTTGTTAAATATCCGGGATGAATACACGATTATTATCGTGACTCATAACATGCAGCAAGCTTCACGAATTTCGGATAAAACAGCGTTCTTGCTGAACGGTGACCTGGTTGAGTTCAGTAAGACCGAGAAAATGTTTATCCACCCCGATGACGAAAAAACCAGTGATTACCTAAACGGAAAGTTTGGCTAGGAGGATTATAAACGATGAGAGAATTATTTGATGATGAGTTAAAAAAGCTGCACGGCCGATTTGTGGAAATGGGTCTGACGATTAGTGAACAGATTTATAAATCCACGACAGCGTTTATTGAACATGACAAGAAAATGGCCCAATCTGTTATTGATGAAGATGTTCAAACTAATACAGATGAAATGAAACTGGAAAAGCAAGCTTTGAGTTTGATTGCGCTTCAGCAGCCGGTTGCGACGGATTTTCGAGTGATTATCAGTATTTTGAAGGCCAGTTCTGATTTGGAACGAATTGGCGACCACGCTGTCAGCATTGCCCGTGAAACAATTCGGGTAAAGGGAAATCCGCGAATTCCCAAGGTGGAAAAATCAATTGCAAAGATGACTGAAGAAGTTCGTCACATGTTGGAAAGCGCGTTGGAAGCTTACGTTAAAAGCGATGCTGATGGCGCCAAGAGTCTTTCTGACAACGATGTTAAAGTTGATGAGCAGTATCTGTTAATCCGAGATGAAATTACCGACGCGGTTCAATCGGATACGGCAACGGTAACGGCAAGTTCGAGTTACTTCATGGTTATTAAGCTGCTGGAACGAATTGGTGATCACGTTGTTAACCTGGCTGAATGGATTGTATACTCAGCTGCCGGACAGATTGTTGAATTAAATCCCGGCAAATCAAATCCGGAACTAGTCGACAAGTTGTATTCAGAGGCAATTGTGAAAGACAAGCAAAAAGGTAAGGATAGCAAATAGGCGTGTGACTCAAAAAGAGGCCGGAAATTCGCATTTAACTGCGAGTTTCCGGCTTCTATTTTTTGATTAAATTGTGGGATGTTACATGGTACCGACAATTCGACCATTGTAACTAAAATTGATTATTTAGCAATCACAATTCTGCCGGCATGTTTTGAATCCAGGAGTTGATGTCCTTTAATCACACTATCCAATGTGAATGGAAGCTTGTAGCCGATTCGAATCTTAAGTTTACCTGCTGTCATCAGTTCAAGCATGGCAGTTAGGGCATCATCGTCCGAAATTTCTTGGGTCGGGTGAATGTGGTTGAAATGAACATCCTTATCCGTTGGGGCATCCCCGTCGGCGACACTTGCAATAATACCGCCATCTTTAACGATTTTAACGTCACTTTCATAGCCGTTACCGTTTAACGCCGCATCAATGACAACGTCGGCAGTATCTGCCAGCGTTTCGGATGGGTCCTCCCTGTCGTAAGCGACGTATTGATCAATGCCAAGGGACTTAACATATTCTTCATTTTTACTGGAACCCACACCAATGACTTTGGCACCGATATCCAAGGCAATTTGAGCCGCCAGTGATCCCACACCACCGGAGGCACCTTTAACAACCACCGTTTGTCCGGGTTGGACCTTTCCAAATAAATGAATTCCCTTGTAGGCCGCCAATCCGGGGGTCACGATTGCAGCTGCTGCAATGTAGGGAACACCGCTTGGAATTAACACGGTATTTGAGTCCTCACCGACTGAATACTCGGCGTACGAATGATGGCCATGTGCCACCACCCGGTCACCAATATCAAAGTCGGTTACGTCTTCTCCGACGCGTTCCACAAAGCCGGCAACATCTCTTCCGGGAATAATCCGGTGATCCGTTGGTTTCATCTTTCCAGCCCGCTGCATTGCTTCAAAATTATTTAAGTTGAATGCTTCTGTTTTGATCAGAATCTGGTTGGACTTAATTTCTGGGGTTGGTAATTCATACTCTTGAAATACCTCTGGGCCGCCGTTTTGTTCGTAACCGAATGCTTTCATCAGAATCGCTCCTTTTTAGTCATATCTATAAACTCAGTTTAATTCATATGCATGTGAAAGCAATTAATTTGATGTTTAAATTTCAGTGTTGACAGCATTGAAAGCGCTTATTGAACTCGTTGTGCCCGTTTGCGAACGGCATGGTTGAGTAAGAATAAGAATCCCAAGGAGATGATGGCGTAGACCACTGAGCCAATACTAATCCTGTCCAACCCAACAACGCTTACCAGACTCGACGCGGTCGCAGAGCCCAGTGAGATTCCGAAATTGAAGAAGATTGAACTTAAAGATGAGGCAAACACCAATGATTGGGGGTATTCGGTCTCGGCAAGGTTGAGGAAATGAATTTGGATGGGTGAATTGATGATGGTGACAATTAACGTCAAGATCAGCATGATTAAGAGGCCGGCAATTTTGCTATGGAGCGCAAACGGAAAGACGGCGAGTAACGCAATATCGGCGACGTAAAAGAGGGGTGCTTTTTGAAGACTATCGGGCTTTTCGGCCATCACGCCTGACAAACGGTTACTAATAATGCTCATAATCCCGATTATAAATAACAGCCAGTTCAGGCTTTGAGTACTGAAGCCCATCGATGTGGTTAGCAGCGGGCGGATATACGTGTAATAGCCGTACATGGTCGCAGCGGTGAATAGTACCAAAAAGACGCCGTGATAGATTCGCGGATCCAAGAGAATCTTCAATTGGTTTTTAATGGTACTTTTGGTTTGTCTGACCTGCTTTGGCAGTATCTTTGCCAAGAGGATAAAAGTCAAAACTGTAATAACCGAAATGCCCCAAAATGTATACCGCCAACCGTAGCTTGTACTGACAGCGACGCCAATTGGGACGCCAAAGACGGACGCAATACTAAAGCCGGCAAAGATCCAAGACACTAGTGATGCACGTTTATCACGAGGGGCAATGGTACTGGCAAACGTCATAATAAGTGAAATGATCGAACCTGCAGTCGTTGCGGTGATAATCCGTGAGACCATCATTGTTAAGTAACCAATCGACATGGCACTTAGGGTATTGCCAATTAAAAAGACAATCATCAGTATCAGCAGCGTTTTGTAACGACTGTATCGGCTGGTTAAAACGGTCACAAACGTTGTACTGATGGCGTAAACCATGGCAAAGATGGTCACCAGATACCCCATGGTTGAAATGGGTGTCTGAAATTGCTTTGATAGGTCGGGTAAAATTCCGACAACGATAAATTCGTTACACCCTAACATAAATGCAACAAGAACAAACACGAGTGATTGAATTTTAAACTTGGTCACTTTAACGTCCCTCCAGAAGACAAATTGTTTCATGTGAAACTTCCTCTCAAATCATATCATATCAGCCCGACAGAAATGGACAAACTTCGGATAAAAAATAAAAATAAATGAAAACTGGATAAAGACCATGAAAGTGGCCATGAAAGCGCTCATCACAAACGTTTGCTCATGGAAAATGACCATTTATACTTGCATCCTTCCTGAAAATCCGTAGAATGGTTCGAAGTGACTATTTTGAGGAGGATACGCTTTTGTTTTTAACAGCTTTAAAAAAGACCCAAAAGGGATTGGTTGGTTTCATTAATTTATTGGCCGACATCTTTGTTCCAATTATTCCGGCAATTGTTGCGGCAGGGCTATTGATGGCCCTACACAATGTTTTAACTGCCCCACATTTATTCATGAGTGCGTCTTTGGTCGCGGCGTATCCTCAATTCAAGGGGTTCGCGGCATTTATTAACGTCTTGGCAAACGCACCCTTTACATTTTTACCAGTGCTGATTGGATTTTCAGCAACCAAGCGTTTCGGTGGGAATCCATATCTGGGAGCTGCCATGGGGATGATGATGGTTTCGCCGGCTCTGGTCAGTGGATACGATGTTAGCACGGCTGTGGCCAGCCACTCACTTGGTTATTGGCATATCTTGGGGCTACCGGTGGCGCAGGCCGGGTACCAAGGATCGGTCATTCCGATGCTTGCGGTTGCTTGGCTGCTGTCAGTGATTGAAAAGCAGTGCCACAAAAGGCTGCCTGAAGCACTTGATTATACATTTGCCCCATTAATGACGATTTTATTAACTGCCATTTTAACGTTTATGATTGTTGGCCCTGTGATGCGCGATGTTAGCGACGGCTTAACCAACGGGTTGCTGTGGCTGTACCAAACTTCCGGGGCATTTGGAACCGGTGTGCTTGGATTGTTCTATGCGCCACTGGTTATTACCGGCTTACACCAAAGCTTTCCGGCAATTGAGACGCAATTGATTGCCAACGTCAAACAAACTGGCGGTAGTTTTATTTTTCCGATTGCGTCGGTATCAAATATTGCGCAAGGGGCGGCTTCCCTGGCTGTCTTATTCCTAACTAGTGATAAGCAGCAACGTGGCCTGGCTTCATCTGCCAGCATGTCAGCCTTACTTGGAGTGACCGAACCGGCGATGTTTGGGATTAACTTGAAACTTAAATTTCCATTTTTTGCTTCGATGATTGGCTCGGCGACTGCTTCGGTATATCTGGGGATGACCCACGTTTTGGCAGTTTCGCTAGGCTCCAACAGCGTGCTTGGTTTTATCAGCATTGCAACGCATGCGATCCCGGCATTTTTAATCAGCTGTGTGATTGCTTTTGTGGTCAGCTTTACCATCACTTACCTTTATGGCCGCCGTCAGGAAGTTTCTGAAATGCTGCGTCAGGATGAAAAAGTTTCCCAAGACGCTGTTGCGGTTAACTAACAAAATTAATTAATATGAAAAACGCCCAGTCAGCTAATTGGCTGGGCGTTTTTTCGTCAATTAGGGGGGAGTTGATGGTAAGATAAAGCTAATTTCAGATGAGGGATCATCATCCGGTTAATTGTTGGAAGGAGGATTTTTATGCAAACGATACAGGACAAGTTAACGGAACTGACGCCTGAAGAGTTAATTTCATTAACGTCGGGGGCCGACTTTTGGAAATCGGTGGCAATCCCAGAAAAACAAATTCCCAGTTTTCGAATGAGTGATGGGCCTAATGGACTACGGTATCAAGCTAGCGAAGGAGATGCTTTAGGCATAAATGAAAGCGCTATCAGTACGTGTTTTCCCACTGCAAGTGCGGTCGCCTGCACCTGGGACCCTGATTTGGTATCGGAAATGGGTCAGGCAATTGGGTTGGAAGCCCGCAGTCTGAACGTCGACATGGTTTTAGGTCCAGGTATTAACATTAAGCGAAATCCGCTGTGTGGTCGAAATTTTGAATATTTCAGTGAAGATCCCTATTTGGCCGGTATGATTGGCGCGGCTTGGATTAAAAGCCTGCAGTCAAAAGGAGCAGCAGCCTGCTTGAAACATTTTGCTGGAAATAACCAGGAAAACGATCGCCTCTTGTCTGATTCCTTAATTGACCCGACGGCACTTCATGAGATGTATTTGGAAGCATTTCGAATCGCGGTTCAAACTGCCCAGCCTGAAGGAATAATGTGTTCCTACAATAAAATTAACGGCACTTATAGTAGTGACAATGACTATTTGTTAACGGAAATGCTGCGCAATCAATGGGGCTTTAAAGGTGCAGTCATTACCGACTGGGGTGCGCTAAACAATAAGGTGGCAAGTATCAATGCCGGAACCGACTTAGAGATGCCAACAAGCCGCGGGATGTTTGACCCGGAGGCAGTAAAGGCGTTAAAAGATGGTCATTTGAAGCGCTCTGCGGTCAACCGGGCAGCCGGAAATGTGATTCGGATCGCTGAAACGAAGCGACCAGCGTTCAAGGGAGATCGAACAACTCTACTGAAGGATAATGGCGAACTCGCCCAGAGGATTGAGGAAAATGCTGCGGTTCTACTCAAAAACGACGACCAAATTCTACCTATTTCAACTTCCGAAAAAATTTTAGTGGTGGGTCAAATGGCTGTCGACACCAGATACCAAGGGGCTGGATCTTCCCACATTAATCCGCCGAGTCATACGTCAATTTTACAAGGGTTGGACAAGGCCAAAATTGCCTATGATTACCAACAGGGCTACGGATTTTCAAATTCGAATACCGGTGCGTTAACTGAAGCTGCAATTGCCGCGGCTAAGAATGCAAAAACGGTTGTATTTGTAGCCGGCTTGCCTGAAAGTGATGAATCAGAAGGCTTTGACCGGCAGAATATGAATTTGCCTGCCAATCAGAATGCATTGATTGAGCGTCTCGCGGCAGTCAACCCCAACTTGATTGTTTTATTGGTGGCAGGAGCCCCAACTGAACTGCCGTGGCTCTCAAAAGTCAAAGGACTGATTAATCTATATTTGGGCGGTCAGTTCGTGGGGGATGCAGTTGCTCGGATTTTGGCTGGTGCGGTTAATCCGTCCGGTAAGCTGGCAGAAAGCTACCCGATTAGTTATCAAGACGTTGCATCCGCCGACATTTATGATCGCAATCCACGTTCAGTTGGATACGCCGAAAGTGTTTACGTTGGTTATCGATACTATGAAAAGGCTGATCAACCTGTCGCATTTCCGTTTGGGTATGGGCAAAGCTACACCACCTTTCAGTTGAGTGATCCAAGTTTGAGTGGGACTGAAATTCAAACGGGTCAATCGATTGAGGTGACCGTTACGGTGGCCAACACTGGTGATCGGGATGGCGCCGAAGTTGTTCAAGTCTACGTTGGGAATTCGCCAAAGCGGGCGTTGAAACCCTTGAAAGAATTGAAAGGATTTCAGAAGGTTTTTTTGAAAGCAGGAGAGCGTAAACGGGTCACAATTAGCTTATCTGACCATGCTTTCAGTGAATGGAACGACGCGAGCCAAAGTTGGCAGTTGCCGGCAGCCGAAAAGTTTGTGATTGTGGGAACGAGTTCAGCTCAAACCTTACCCCCACTATCCGTTAAGGCGAACGGTCAGTCGGTACCCAGTGATAAGAATTTGCCATCGTGGTACGTAAAGCCAACCGGGAAACCCAATTTGGCGGACTTTTCCAAGATGAGCGGATTGACGGTTCAACCCTTCGTTACCACTCAGCCGGGACAGTATACCCGGTTGAATACACCACGGGAACTAGGCGCTCATTCGATAATTGTTCGAAAAATTGCCAATATTGTTAAAAAGAATATGACCAAAGATATCCCGGATCCAAACAGTCCCGAAGCGAAATTTATGGAAACCATCGTCATGGATACACCGCTTATCCGATTGGCTCAGCAGTCCGCCGGCAAATTATCCTTAGCATTAGTTGATAAGTTGGTTGCGGTTGCCAATCGCCACTACGTGAAAGCTGCTTTTGGCCGTTAAAGGGTCTGTGAGGGGGAAATATTATGACACAGCAACCTAAGGGGCGGCTTGCGGCTGCTCTGTTGTCGATTTCAATTCTGTTAACCAGTGCCAATGCGGTCGCTGGCACAATTCCATTAATGGCACGTCAATTTCCATCGGTTCCGTTAAGCCAAATTGAAAGCCTGACAACCGTTCCCAGTTTGAGTATTTTGATTTTTGTTGTTTTAAGCAACTGGATTGCCAAAAAGATCGGCAATAAGCTGACCGTTTTAATCGGTGTCTTGATTGTACTGATTGCCGGCCTCATTCCGATTGCTGCCACTTCGTTTTGGGTCATTCTTGGATCGCGATTCTTATTAGGGGCCGGAGTTGGCTTGTTTAATGCCATGGCATACAGTTTGATTAGTGCCTATTATACGGGCGCAAAGCGACAGACAATGATGGGCTACCAAGGTTCTGTGAACTCATTGGGAAATATCTTGATGTTTTTGATCTCGTCATTTTTAATCGGATTTGGTTGGCGGCAAGTTTACTTGTATTATTTGATTGCAATTCCAATCCTGCTTTTATTTTGGTGGGGTGCGCCAAATGATGAAAAACAAACGATCCAAGAAGATCCCCAAGCGGCGCCGCAACAGCCTACCAGCCTAGGCAGCCTGCTAAAGGGGCGGTTGATGATTTATGCCCTACTTGTGCTGTTTAGCATGATGATTATGCAGACCGTGATTGTTAAGATCTCGGGGCTAATCCTGAACGCCGGGTACGGTAAAATTGCGGACGGAAGCATTGCACTTGCCATCTTGGGAGTGGCCAACATGATTGGCGGCACCTTGTATGGCCGTTTGTTCAAATTAATTCACCGGTTAATTTTGCCAGTCGGACTCTTAGTGGCAGCGCTGGGATTATTCGCGCTGGCGCATTCCAACTCGTTGATTTTGACGTACACGCTGACCGCGGTGGCTGGATTAAGTACGTCGCTCGTTGGTCCGTATTTATTTGCGGAATCTGCCGAAATTGCCGGTAAGGGAAATGAAACATTGGCATCTTCAGTTCTCATTGTCGGGATTAATATTGGGGTGTTTCTGACACCATACGCATTGTTGGGACTCAGCCGACTGATTGGCAACGACCAACCAGCACCGATTTTAGTTGCCGTTAGCATCGTTCTGGCGGTTATTGGGGCCTTAACGCTGTTGTTGAAGGAACCAGACGCCACTGAAGAACAATCATAATTACGAGATTCAACAGACCAAATTTAATGTGTCGCAAATAAGCGCCAGTTAAGGACCGATCGAGTCGGCTTTAACTGGCGCTTGTTAGTTAATGGTTGGGTCTGATAAGTAATCCAAAATGATATAATGTGTTATTAAGTAAGGATGATTAGTGATGAATGGATATTATTCGGGTGTTGGAACCAACTTAAAGTTTCGGCTCATACTGAAGGATAAAGTACATGCGATTCAGACCTTCTATGTGGGAGCTGATTATATTTATGCCCTACAGCGGCGGCGCAATCAGTCTGACGGTGAATTACGGGATCTCGCGTTCAGTCGGTTAAAAATTAAAAAGGATCGTCATGGCCATCCGACCGGGAAGGCAAAGCAGCTTGAGCCGTCAATGATCTTGGTGGGATTTGGTCATTCACAAATATTACAGTACTTTACCCATGGGCCGAACCAGCAGCCTTATTTTTGGGTTGCCACCCGCGGAGCGCAAACCAACGCGACCAATCAAGACCTCGAGATTCAAGATTTAACCTACTGGCCGACCCAATTAGCCAGGGTCCAATACGTGTCGGGGAAGACGCTGAATTATACCGAAGCCACTCGCCTAATTGGCCTTAAATACGCTAATCAAGCGGGAAAATCAATTGGCAATATCTTACGGGTTGAAGGCGCTTTGTCCAGTGATCAATCTAAGCTGTTAGTTATTACCGTCAATACCGACAAGCCGCGGAAAGCCAGCTTTATGGCGTACGATAATGAACGGTTGAATATGGCATTAGATAAAGTGGCGGGCACTTCCAAACCATATTTGACATGTAATTCGGCCGAAATAAAGGATACCAGTGTTGGCGGGTTTATGAGTCCTCGAGTTTACAGGCTCTCTTATTTTGGCTCAATTCAAGGTGTTGAGTTGGCCGACAACGATGACGTCTATTTTCTGGGCAGCAGCGCAGATAATGATGGCCTGATGTTAAGCAAAATGAATTGGGACAGTAATACGGCAACCCATCAAATCCTCGATAATCCGGACTGGGTATCCGGCAAAACTGAGGGCGAAGGGATTCAATTATTGGGAGATGATGTGCTGATCGGGATTGCCAGTTATCATCGGTGGACGGTGGCGAACCGAATTTATTCGTTTCCCCAAGCTGCATTTACATCGTGAAGTGTGCGACTTTGGCGCACGGTTCATTCGGTGTGATGGCTGAACTTCACGGACCGTTTTAAATGTTTCATGTGAAACATCGCGTCAAAACAATACCAGGCAACGAGTGGGTAACTCATTGCCTGGTATTTTTCGTTTGATTAATCCTACTTTACGTCGTAATTAAACCCTTTAATCAACTGCTTCACGTTTTTCTTAACGGCTGAATTAACCTTGGCTTTAATCTTTTTTTGAACGGTTTTGTTTTTAGCAGGGTTAGCGACATTCTTACCCTTGGCTCGCTGCTGTCTGTATTGTTTTTCGGCGGATTTTTCCAATTGGGCCGTGTACTGCTTGGTTAAGCTTGGCTTGCTGTACTTGTTTGCATAAGTCGTTGCGGGAGATTTACTGGTCTTGGTAAAGACATATGCCTTTCCAGTTGCGCTGGGGACACGAGCACCATTGTGATAGGCCAAGTGAATTTGGTAAGTGGCATCGCTTAACTTAATAATTGGAAAGTAAAATTTTTGGTTGAGTAATTTCCCTTTGTTACTGACAAATTTGTACTGTGAGGTGAAGGTCTTTCGATCCTTGCTAATCGTGTTTAAAACAGGCATCCCGATCTGGAGTTGTGGTTGTTTGAAATCGCCGAAAATCAGAATAGTCTGAACCCCTTTGTTGGTCTTGAGATACTTCCAATAAAAGGAAAACTGAGCTTTATCGCTTTTGAAGTAGCCTTTAGGACCACTAATTTCATTTTTAGCAAACGTATCGGCTGCGTGGGTAGGTGTTGTGCCGATGATAGTCATGGTCAATAGGAGGGATGCCACCCCCAAAGTTGTGCCAATCAATTTTTTATCTAACTGTTTCATATTTAATTTCCCTTTCAACGATAAATGATTAACTTCCTATTATTAAGTGTAAACTAATTTGCTAACCTCGGGAAGCATACGCAGGCAAGTCATTGAACTTTGCACACTTTCGGTCAAAGTGTGTATTTCAGCGCCTGAATTACGGTGTTACGCTAAATGTAGTTATAAAAGGATGAACTATTTATATATATTTCATCGTTATATAGCTGATTTACCTTTACCAAATTAAGCACGATTGGACGTGGCAGTTCAATTGGTAACGGCTTGGCAGCCGGGCTTAATAGTCGTAAAGGATGACCGTTATCGCTGAACCGTTGAAATTTCCTGAACGGTTGGCACCGTTTTAGCTAATGCACGTTGCGTCTATGTGGGCGGCACCACATCGGACGTGTAGCACTGCGTCTAGGTGGGTGGCACCACATGGACTGCACCAAAGGGGATCTATTGTGGGCGGCACCTCAATGGATAAGCACCGTTTGATCTACGATGGTTGGCAGCCACGATAGATCGTCAAGGTGATCAATTTGCAGATTTCAAAGTTCAACAGTCAAAGTTACACAAAGGGGGAATGCTCGTTAAGTATTGATTTTTAGATACAAAATTGTCACACAGGTTTTAGAGGAAAGGATGTGAAACATATCCGCCATGAAAAAGAACAGCAAACGTGGCTTACGTTTGGTCGCTGGGATTTCAACAGTGATCTTGATGTCACCGCTGTTTGCGAATTCTTCAGTTCAGGTAATGTTAGGCAATGAGTTAAACGCCCACGCTGATGTCAACGCGAAGAAACCTGATGGAGATAAGTCAGTCCATAAAGCATTTACGCCAAAACGTAAAAGCCAGCAGGCAATTACTTCTTCCATCAAGTATTCTCATAAGGTACCAGTGTTGAAGGTGGCCTTAAAGCCTACCAGCGCCAACTACTTTAAGAAGGGTGATCAGATTCACTTTAAATTTAGTAGCAAGAACGTTAACTTGAAGAATTTAAGAGCCAGTTATCAAAAATCGTTGCCGTTTTCCTATAAAAAGGTGAGCGACCACGAATTGGTTCTGACTTTCAAAAAGTCATTAAATTCCGGGTTGTACGGACAAGCTTATGCGATCCCAACCAAGAACAAGAAAATGACAACCGAAGTCAAAGGAACATTTGATAACCACAAGCTGGTAATTGACAATGATCAAATTCATTCGTTTAAATTAGCCGCTCGTGCTCATAAGGCCAGTTCCTCGAATGCAACGACTCAGCAGAACACTGCCAGTCAGCAAAATACCAATAATACTGCGACACAACAAGCAACAACGGGTCAAAGTCATACTGGTACCACTAACACGCAGCAGGCTGCAACGAGTCCAACAGCAAACAATAACAATGCAACGACAAATCAGCAAAGCAGTATTAAGAGCCAGGAAGCTCAAAGAAGTGACAGTACTGCGACGACAAGTCAGCAAAGTTATGCGAACCGGTCAGCAAACAACTCGAACAATCAAAGTTACGTAAGTACACAAGGCAAAGCTGTTGCGAAATCGTCTACCGGAGGGACCACTTCAACCGAAGTCAATCGGCCGCAAGCAAGTAAAGTTGTTCAATCAGCTTCAACTACTCAAGCAGCCGCTCCTTCACAATCGACGACAACTGATTCAACGAGTTCGTCTGAACAAGCACAAACCGCTCAATCAACTTCTACAAGTTCCAATCAGACAACTCAAGCGTCAGCCGCAACAACGACTTCTTCTGCAGATACGCAAGCTGCTGCCAATGAAAATTCAACTGTTACTACCAACAGTGATGGGTCAATTTCTCAATCACAGCAGCAAAATGTGAATGCTTCAGATGCATATAATACCGTTTTATCACGAACCAAGATTCAACAAGGTTCAACGACAAAGGGGTATGTTTCAACCCCAGTTCCTGCTGCAAGTGATCCGCAAGCAACGTATAACAAATACGCCAATGAGCAGAGCACTTCCACGACAACTACCGGGCAATCATCTGAAACAGCAACGACTAGTGGTGCAACTTCAACCACGACATCGTCAAATGATCAAAGCAGTCAGGCATCGACCACTCCAACAACTGCACAGGCTAATTCCACTGGAACAGTCAGTTCAGCTGCAGAGAGTCAATCAACCGCGACTACGACAGATCAAAATGCAACAACTTCTTCAGCGACTGATAATGCAAACTCCACAGGACAAACTTCTGAAGGCGAAGCAATTTTCAACGCAGTGAAGAAGAACGTTTCAAATCAAACATCCACTTGGGCCACTGTCAACGAACAAGGTGAAATTATCAAATCCTATCCATGGATTCTCAAAGATATCGCCTCAAAGATGGCAGCTAATCAAGATACAAAAGGTCAAGTTTGGAAGTACGCAGTTCCTTTGACTTCCGGTAAGACGGCGTTGGTTACAATCGACGGCCGTTCAAGTACCGCAAAAGCTGATGAGAAAACACTGCTTGCTTCCATGCCAGCGCTGTTGAAGTCCTTAGGGAATTCATCGAAGACCGGGATGTTTGACGAAGCAGTTGATGTGGATATTTTAAAGCAGTCACAATACTATAAGGATCTTCAAACTGAGCAGAATAATCTCCAAAATGCTTCAGCCAAGGATGCTTATAATGCCGTTGTTGGGTCAACAACCTTTACCAACGACAATGGCACTTTAAATACCTCGAAGTACACAACCGCACCGACGCCAACTGCAAGTGATCCAAAAGCAACGTATACGAAACTTGCAGCTGAACAGTCGAACGGAAGTGATACCCAGTCATCAACCGCAAACACTGAAGATTCAGATGGAACCGCAATTTTTGATAATATCAAATCTCAAGTTGCCAGCCAGACTGGTTCATGGGCAGACGCCACTGAACAAGGCGAAATCGTCAAGGATTATCCTTGGATTTTAAATGATATCGCTAAGAAAATGGCAGTTGCCGGTGCAAACGACAGTCAGGTTTGGAACTACAAGATTCCTTTGACAACAGGTAAGACTGCCTTGGTTACCATCAACGGACAACCGGACGCAACTAATCCGAGTTCATTGACTGCTACCATGCCACAATTGCTCAAGTCACTTGGATCATCCGCAACACCGGATATGTTCGATGATGCTGTTGATTCAGATATTCTTCAAAATTCCGATTACTACAAAGACCTTCAAGAAACCAGCAAGCAACAAAAAGAAGCGAGTGAAAATACCGCTTCAAGTAACGGCGGATCGTCAATGTTCAGCTTGGCCAACATTTTCAATATTGGTGGCAATCCTGTCACAAACATTGTCAACGTCTTTAATCCATTATCAATCATTCCTGGGTTAATTGGTGCATTTGTTGCTGTTTCAACGATTGGTGCTTTAACCACCATTCCAATTGTTGGTTCGGTCATTTCTTCAGCTGTTTCAGCAGTTTCTAACATTGTTAAAGTTACGAAATCAATTGTCAACGTTGCTTTCAAAGCTGCTCCGTTTATTGCCCCACTAATCATTATTCCAGCACTAATTAACGTTGGGCTGATTATGATTAATGCACCATTGATTATTGGTGGCTTATTGATCGCCAAGCCAGTTATCGATGCGGCCGTCACAATCGGAACTGTTGTTACCATTGGAAGCGTCGTCGGAACGATCGGTACCATCGGGACACTCGGAACCATTGGCGGTGCAATTGCCATTGGAACAACCATGACCATGATTGGTACCGCAGTTGCAGCTGGTGCAATTGCCGCTGCAGTTCTTCCGGTCATTTTCAAGACAATTAGTAACATTGCGAATGCCGTTGCTGCCATTTCAAATCTTGGAACCTTTATTACTGGTTTCATCATTGGCTCAATCAACGCAATCGCGACAACAATGACTGTTCTTGGTCATTTAGCCCTTGCTGCACCTTTGCTGGGAGTCGTTTCATCAATCATTAATCCGATTAATGCGATTCTTTCAGTTGTTTCAGCATTGGCCTTCTCAGTTCTCACAGGAAACCTTTTGAACCTTGGCACTGGTTTAGCAAACGTGCCGCTTTTGGCTGGTTTTGCAATTGGCGCTTCACTTGTCACGTTAATTTTGACAATGTTGGGTCGTCAGTTGTTCAGTTCAGCTACATCAGCAATTAACAAATTTATTCAGGGTGCTAAGAACGTGATTCAAGCACTTGCTTTGGGAGCAATCATCCCAGCGTTCATCATCGCACCAACCCTGATTAAGATTGCCATGGCATTTCTAGCACTCATTCCACTTGCTGGTTGGGCACTTAAGAAATTCTTTGACAATATTAAAGCAGGCCTGAATACCTTGAAACAATTTACCAATGTGATTTTCATTGCTGTTCCATTAACAGCAATTGCTACGACAGTAGCTACAACAGTTACAAAGGCTATTAATAAAACAGGTAGCCTGGTTTCGACAACCCTTGGTCCGCTGTTCGTTCGTTTGGTCGTTGGTGCTTTGACATTGGCTACCTTACCATTAACGATCGCACTTGGCGGCTTGCCATTCGTTGTTATCAACATTGCTAACCGTTTGTTCCGCGACTTGGTTACGGGAACGGCTAAACTCGTTGCTAAAGTAAGTTCTTTAGCTGCAAATGTTGTCACTAATATTGAAAGTCAAATTCAACAAGTTATTAAGACAGTTGTCAGCCCCGTTGTTGGTGGTGCGGCACTTCTTAACGGATTGTTGTTTATAATACCAGCGATTACTGGTATTAAGATTTTGACATCACCAATATTGGCAATATTGAGTTTACCGCTCACTATTCTTACAAATATCTTAGTACCAAGTATCGCAAATCTACTGTTGCCTGCAATCGCTGTGATTGGTACCGGCTTGGCATTGCCAGTTATTACCGGTTTGCTGGGCTTACCAATTGCCATGTTGTTGGGAACAGGATTGAATAACATCGTTTCATCGATCATTAACTTCCCATTACTTCTGTTGGGGAACAGTTTGCTCAGCTGGCTGCCGGCATTCTTAGCCGGTTCAGTTGCAACAATCAGTTCGCTGCTGAAAAATGGCTTACCGGTCGTCTTCAATGCGCTCATTTCATTTGGCTTACCACTCATACTTTTACCAATTGGATTAGTCGGTTCCGTTATTTCGGGATTATTATTGCCATTTGGTTTGAAGTGGCTGGCCTTGGCCCCCGTTATCCTGCCTGCAATCTTTGCGGTTGGATTACAACTCAAATGGGTCTTTGATGCGATTAAAGCAGTTTTGGGAACAATTATTTCAACTATTAAGTCTGTCATTAATACGCATCTGTTATTAGTGGGTCTGACGATTATTCCAACTATCCTCAGTTCGATCTTTAATACCTTATTTGGGTTTGGACCACTGAGTGTCGTTGGGGATCTCATCAAGACCATGAATAAGATGTTTGTGAACAACTTTATGTTGCCACAATTCGTCGCATTTATCGTTAAGCTGATTGCAGGTGGCATCACGAACATTGTTAAGTCCATTAGCAATGGATTCTTTAATGTCATCCCGAACTTATTAAAACGCTTATTCCACTTTAAAGGCGTTACTGGCTTACTTGGCCTATTGCTTGGTATTCCAGCGATGATCTTCCAAGGAATTCTCAATAACGTTGTTCCCGATGTCATCGGCACTTTGGCCGGGCTTTTAGTCTTAGGCTTCAATCTGCTGGTTTCAACACCATTAATGTTTCTGGGTGGCATCGGTTCTGCCATTGGCCGATTAATTTTGCTGCTGATTTTGAACCCAATCGTTCAAATCGCCAATGATTTAATCAGCTGGTTGCCGGCACTTGCCATCGGAACATTGATGAACATCATCAATTTGGTTAACGGTGTGATTACCCAAGGGCCAATCGGATTATTCTTATTCGGTGTGCCATTACTATTAAACGCTGGTTTGTTGCTTGCAAATCTGCTTGCAATTCCAACGTTCCTGATCAAATTAGCCGGTAACTTCTTCGGCTTAACGAACTTAATGTCTTTGATCTTCCCATTGATCGCGGCGTTATTATTAGGAGCCGGACTCAAATTGATGTCATTTATCACCACTATCTTGAATGCAATTGCCCTTGTTGGCCAATTGATTTTGAGTGGCTTGACCTTGCCGCTTTGGCTTGGAATTCCGGCCCTCAATCTTGTTCGCAAGTTGGCGCTTTTCTCAACAATTTTGCTGGCATTGCCACACGAATTGCTGAGCTTACTTGGAAAGCTGAATTCAGGATTATTAAAGGCACTCTGGTCTGGCTTGACCTCATTACCATCAAACTTGCTAAAAGCCTTGCTATCGTTTGGTAAAAACGTCATTTCAACGCTTATCAAGGATACATTATTTGCCCTTGGTGCCGGTTTGTTCGGCTTACTGGTTCTTGGCGGGTTAAGCCTGGCTGGAAATGTCATCAAGACGTTACTTCAATTAGCGAAGTTCTTCTTGGTCACTTTACCGCTGACAATCGGTGGGTTGATCCTATCAACTCTTGGATTGTTGGCACTTAACGGTCTGCTTGGACTAGGCATGATCCTTCTTTCAAACACACTGTTAAATGGTTTGGTTTCAATCATCACTAAAGGCTTGAGTGCACTTCCAGGCTTGGTATCACAATTTATTACTAATACCGTTAAAGCATTCTCGCTGGCGGCAGTCTTGGCCTTAAATCTATTTGTTGGCTTGTTTAAGATTGGTAACCGCTTAGTGATGGACTTTATCCTCGGATTCTTGAACCTCTTGAATTTTGCGGTTAAAGCCGTAGCTGGATTGCCGACATTACTTGGTGCGCTTGCAACCATCGTTACCGCAATCCTTCCTGTCCCCGGCCACTTGCTGCTTGCAGGTCTCTTATTTGCATTAACAGCTGGTTCATTGCTGGCTAAATTGATTGTATTGCCATTGGATCTTTTGACCAATGCCTTGAACATCGTCAAGATTGCGCAATTGTTATTAACAATTCCAACAATCATTGCCAAGTTCATCGGTGCCATCATTCTTAGCCAACTTGCTGGTAGCGTTGCTAAATTATTGTTAACGCCACTTGTATGGTTGAATCAGGCAATTGCCGGAGCTCTGGGCTTTGGTCTCAAAGCCTTGAATGGCGTTGTTAAGCTCATTTTGCCACTGATTATTGGGGCAATCGGCTTAACTGTATCAATCGCCATCCCAGTTACCTTGCTTGGAATTCGTGTCTTGAGCGGTTTGTTGAAAAACAATCCACTGCTTGCAGTTATCCTGCTTGCATTACCAGGCCTTATTCCAGGATTAAACTTAATTCTTGGCATCGCTTTAATTGTTTCAGTATTTGGTCTTGCCAAGAATGGACTCAAATTGTTACTTTCACCGATCACTGCAGTCTTAAACTTCCTTAAGAATGCTGTTATCAGTTTGTTGGCATTTGGTGCCTTAGCCTTTATCGGCGGAGTTGCCAGCTTGTTATTTGGTCTTCCTTTGCTTGGTCTTATCAACCTTGGTGTTAAAGGGTTGTTAAACTTCGCAAAATTACCATTCAAGATCTTTAACGGGTTTGTTGCAAACTTGATTCCAGCTCTTATCGGCGGTGCAATTACTGGATTGATCAGATTATTAACGAATGGTGGGGTGTTCGGTGCCCTCAAGTTATTGGGAATTATTCCAACGATCCTGCTTGGGTTATTGACCGCACTGATTCCGGTTGTCAACGGAATTACCGTCCCACTCGCATTACTTGCTGCTTTGGTTGAATTACCATTAACGCTTGTTGAAGGCCTTGTCAATAACGTCAATTCAGGCTTGATTGGCCTGTTTGCCGGTCAATTTGTAAAGGGAATTCTCAACTTCATCGGCGGTATTATCAACGCAGTTGCACCAATCTTAGGTGGTCTATTGGCGGTTATGCTGCCAACACTTTTGATTGGTTTGACGGCCAACATCATTTGGATTTGGTTCTTAGGTCCAATTTTCTTGAACCTTGCTGTAGATCCAATGACTGATTTTGTTGGTTTCATCATCATGGTTTACACAATGTTTGTTCAACCGGCTTTGTACATCGTCTTCGGATTAATTACCGTTCCATTGACGTTATTCTTCTTTGTTGGCATGTTTGCAAACTGGTTGAACCCATTGAGATTTATTTTCCAATCCATTTCCGACTTTGGAACTTGGTCCCTGATCTTACTTGGCTTGGGCAGCTTTGTCGCCATTGAGCTTCTTAAGTTGTCACTGGTCGGATTACACCTCATTCCAGGTGTTGGCTTACTTTCATGGCTGGCATTGACTGCAGGTGAAATTGGATTGATAGCATTAATTGCGCAGTTCGTCATTAACATTATTCCGTCAATTATTGTGGCTGGAATCATTGTTTTAGGCGTTGTTGCAATTGGTGCGATTGTGATCGTACTTCAAGAAGTTCTAAATATCGGAATTAACGTTCCATCGTATTTGAGTTACTGGATTTTACTTCCAATGGCCGCAATTCTCACCGTTGCGGGAATATTAATGTCATTGACATTGATGCTGGCCGCTGATGCGATTGCCGTCATAACTCAATTACCATTCATTGTTGGTAACTTGTCATTTGGTTTGTTGACCGCATTCTTGGCAAATCCAATCGCCGGCATCCTTGCAAACGTTGTATTTGGCGTTATCGGTCTTGCATCGATTCCCGCATTCTTCGCTGGTGCATTTATGGTGGCTCAGAGTTGGCTTGCCGCGGTCTTCCCATTTGACCTGTTCCTCTACTATGTTGTAATGCAAAATCCAATTTGGGAAATGGCCAACTGGATTGGTTTATTCCCAATCCTTGGTTGGATCGTTGCCTTAATTGTCGATGTCCTTTGGATGATTGTTGGTACCTGGTTGCCAGGAATCTTAGCGATTGTTAACTACTCGATCTTTATCTTGACGGCAGTTCCGCTAACCTTCTCAGCGATCATTGGGGTTTCACTGTTGCTCGCGACTGGAATTAACGGCTTGCTCTTACTGCCGGTTCTGCTCATTGGCGCAGCAGTTGTCCTTGGCCTAATTGGGTTGCCAATTGTCATTCGTTACGGCTTACAAATGCTTCCTGATCTGTTGTTCGGCGTTGGTGTCAACATTGTCTTTAATTGGTTCTTAGGTCCATTACTGCTTAAATTAGCAGTTGATCCAATTGCCGACTTTGTTGGATTTATCATCATGCTGTACACCATGTTTACGCAGCCGGTTCTCTTCTATGGATTTAGAATCTTCTTAATTCCTGCAACGATTCTGTTCTTTAACGGAATGTTCATTAATTGGTTGAACCCATTGAAGGACATCTTTAATGGTATTTCTTCCTTTGCTAAATTAGCATTGCCAGTTCTTGCAGTATTGGGGATCTTGGCAATTGATGGACTTCGCTTATCGGCCGGATTAATTAGTATCATTCCAGGAGTTGGTTTGATTTCCGCATTCACATTAGGGCTTGCAAAATGGGCTTTGATCGGCTTAATTGCTGCGTATGTCATTAACACGATTCCATCAATACTTGCAGGCGCTGCAATCGTCTTTCTAGTCGTTGGCATTGGTGCGATTGTCATCATCCTTCAAGAAGTATTGAATATCGGAATTAACGTGCCATCGTACTTGAGCTACTGGGTATTGTTACCAATGGCAGTTATCTTAACGGTTACTGCGATTTTGATCACATTACCACTGATGCTCAGGGATGATTTCAATATCACCTTGTTGGCATTACCGTTTATCGTTAATAATTTGGGACTTGGATTATTGACTGCCTTTGTTGCAAATCCACTTGCCGCAGCAATTGCTGCATTTAGCTTTGGTATTCTCGGAGCTGCTTCAATTCCAGCCTTCCTTGCGGGATCATTTATGATTGCCCAAACTTGGCTTTCATCCGTCTTCCCACTCGAATTATTTGTTTACTACCTGATTATGCAGAATCCGATTTGGGAAATGGCTAACTGGATTGGCTTATTCCCAATTATCGGTTGGATTGTTGCCTTGATCGTTGACGTTCTTTGGATGGTCGTGGGTACTTGGGTACCTGGTATGTTTGCCCTTCTGAACTACGCAATCTTTATTTCAACAGCCGTTCCAACCACGTTCTCTGCAATCATTGGCGTTTCACTGATGTTGTCACTGGGGCTTGTTGGTCTACTTGCATTACCGATTAATTTGATTGGTGGCGCAATTCTTCTAGGATTGTTGGCTATTCCAAGCATTATTAAAACGATTGCAGGATTGATCGGCAGCCTGATTTACGGGATTGCAGCTAACATCATCTTCGTTTGGTTCTTAGGACCAATTGCACTTGATTTGGCGGTTAACCCGATTGCCGACTTCATTGGCTACGTTATCGAACTTTACACCATGTTTGAACAACCGCTTCTTTACTGGGTATTCGGCGCCATTAGCATTCCTGTAACGGGATTGTTCTTCGCCGGAATGTTCCTTAATTGGTTAAACCCACTGAGAATCTTGTTCCAAGGCTTAACTTCCTTTGCGAAATTTGCATTACCGACAATTTTGCTGCTTAGCTTTGCGGCCGTTGTTGGTCTTCAAATTTCAGATCTCTTTATCAGTCTTGTTCCTGGAATGGGATTGTTGGCAAATCTTGGTTTGTTCAATGGGGTTGTTGGATTGATCGGACTTATTACGCAATATGTGATTAACGTCATTCCTTCAATTCTCGCTTTAGGTGCGATTGTCTTCTTGCTTGTTGGAATTGGTGCGATTGTCATCATCCTTCAAGAAGTCTTGAACATCGGAATTAACGTACCATCATTCTTGAGTTACTGGGTACTCTTACCGATGGCTGCTGTCTTAGGTGTCCTTTCGGTCATCTTGATACTTCCATCGATGTTGGTAAGCGACTTGTTTGCAACGCTCATTGGGTTGCCATTTATCGTTGGTAACTTGGGACTTGGCTTGCTTGAATCATTCTTAGCAAATCCACTAGCTGCATTCTTAGCTGCTTTGAACTTCGGAATTCTCGGAGTTGCTGCCATCCCAGCATTCTTCATTGGGACCTTCATGATTGCCCAAAGCTGGCTTTCATCAGTCTTCCCGTTTGCAGAATTTGTTTACTACGTTGTGATGAACAATCCAATTTGGGCCATGGCTAACTGGATTGGCCTGGTACCAATCATTGGTTGGATTGTCGCCTTAATCGTTGATGTCTTATGGCTCGTCATGGGTGTTTGGGTACCTGGAATGATGTCATTCCTGAATTACTCAATTTGGGCTTTGACAACTATTCCAATGGTATTCTCAATGATTACCGGCGTTTCCTTATTGCTTTCCCTTGGACTTTTGGGAATTCTTGCCGCTCCAATTTTGCTTATCGGAGGCGCAATTCTTCTAGGATTGTTAGCTATTCCAAGCATTATTAAATCAGTCGGCAAAGCAATCTTTGGACTCGTCTACGGAATCGCTTCGTTGATCATCTTTACATGGTTCTTAGGGCCAATCGCGCTAGATCTGATGGTCAACCCAGTTGCTGATGCAATCGGCTTTATCATTGCAATTTACACTATGTTCACTCAACCTGTTTTGTATATCGCATTTGCAGGTCTGACGGTTCCGACAACCTTCTTATTCTTTGCCGGGGCATTTATGAACTGGCTGAACCCATTAAGATATCTCTATCAAGGAATCACGTTCTTTGCTAAATTTGCATTACCAATTCTTGCATTACTTGGTCTCGGTGCCATCGATGGTCTTCGGCTTTCAATGCTGACGCTGAACTTATTCCCAGGCGTTGGCTTGATTGGCTTCATCGCTTTGACACTTGCTAAATTAGGGTTAATCGGCTTGATCGCACAATTTGTGATTAACGCCATTCCATCCGTCCTCGCTCTGGCATTCATTGTCTTCATCGTGGTCGGAATTGGCGCAATCGTCATTATCCTTCAAGAAGTGCTTAACCTCGGAATTAACGTTCCATCATTCTTAAGTTACTGGGTCCTCTTGCCAATGGCTGCGATGTTGGGTGTCGGAATTGTTCTGATTAGCCTTCCATCCATGCTTGTTGGTGATCTCTTGGCAACACTGATTGGATTACCCTTCATCGTTGGTAACTTGGGACTTGGCTTGATTAGTGGCTTATTGGTTAACCCACTGGCTGCCATCCTGGCTGCATTTAACTTCGGTGTGATTGGAGTGGCATCACTTCCAGTATTTCTTGCCGGAACCTTCATGATCGCACAGAGTTGGCTGAAGTCAGTCTTCCCAATCGAATTGGCGATTTACTATATCATTATGGAAAATCCAATTTGGGCGATGGCTAACTGGATTGGCTTAATCCCGATTATTGGCTGGATTGTTGCGCTAATCGTTGATGTTATTTGGATGATTGTGGGTACTTGGGTACCTGGCATGTTTGCATTATTGAACTACGCCATCTTTATCATGACTCAAGTGCCACTCACATTCTCAACCGTCATCGGTGCTGCAGAATTCTTATCACTGGGATTAGCCGGATTGCTCGGCTTACCAATTCTTCTTATCGGTGGGGCGGTCTTGCTTGGTCTTCTTGCATTACCAGCCATCGTGTTGGGTATTGCCAGATTAGTTCTTGGAACCATTTACGGTATTGCTGTCAACATCATCTGGACTTGGTTCTTAGGTCCAATTGGCTTGACATTAGCGGTTAACCCGATTGCCGACTTTGAAGGATTTATTATCATGGTTTACACGATGTTTGTTCAACCAATCTTGTACTGGGGATTAGGTGGCATCTTCATTCCTGCCACACTGTTCTTCTTCCAAGGTTCGTTCACAAACTGGTTGAATCCACTTGGTAATTTGTTCCAGAACATCACAAATTACGCTTACCTGGCGCTTCCATTACTTGCAGTCCTCGGATTGGGAACTATGGATCTGTTCAGATTAAACGTCAATGTGATCAGCTTGATTCCAGGTGTCGGATTATTAGCCGGCCTTGCATTGTTCAACGCAAAGTGGTTATTAATCGGATTGATTGGATTGTACGTTCTCAACGCCATTCCTTCCGTCCTCGCCTTGGCATTCATTGCCTTTATCGTGGTCGGAATTGGGGCAATCGTCATCATTCTTCAAGAAGTTTTGAATTTGGGAATTAACGTTCCTTCATTCTTAAGCTACTGGGTTCTCTTACCAATGGCCGCCTTCCTTGGAGTTGGCATTACCCTGATCACATTACCATTGATGCTGATAGGTGACTTGGTTGCAACTCTAATTGCGTTACCTGGAATTGTCGGAAGCCTACGCTTTGCATTAATTGCTGGATTTATCGCAAATCCATTGGCCGCTGTTTTAGCCGCAGTTATCTTTGCCGTATTGGGTGTTGCTTCCATTCCGGCCTTCCTTGCGGGAACCTTTATGATTGCCCAAAGTTGGTTGGGATCCGTCTTCCCAATTGAATTGTTTATTTACTACCTGATTATGGAAAATCCAATTTGGGGTATGGCAAATTGGATTGGCCTGATTCCAATCATTGGCTGGATTGTCGCCTTAATTGTTGACATTCTTTGGATGATTGTTGGAACTTGGGTTCCGGGAATGTTTGCCGTATTGAACTACGCGATCTTTATCATGACCGCCGTTCCTCTGACATTCTCAACGGTAATTGGCTTATCGATGCTCTTGTCACTTGGTCTTCCAGGCTTAATCCTGATTCCGCTCGGAATTTTGATTAACTTGCTGCCAATTGGCTTGGTTGCATTACCAATTGCTTTGCCTGCACTGTTAATTTCAGGCGTCATTAATCCATTACTAGGTTTGATTAAAAACGTTGCTGGATTCCTTACTGGCGCGGTTACCACTTTATTCGAGAAGCTCTTTGGTAACAACTTGCTCAACAGTTTGCTCAGAACCATTTTGAACATCATTGTTATCCTTCCCAAGGGCTTGATCGGTGGTTTGTTAACCCTGCCAGCTTGGTTGATGCAACAAGCTTTGAAGCTCAATGACTTTATTAATAAAGCATTAGCTGGATTATGGTCATTAGTTTCAAACGTAATCACGGGATTGTTATTCTCAATTCCGGAAACGATCTTCAGTTCACTAGGCCGTTTGATTATTTCTCCAATTACCACGATTTTCAATCTCATCGGATTTGGGATTCTTGGATTGTTAAATCTATTGAATCCATTGACAAGTCTGATTCTTCCGCTTATCGGAGCAGGTCTTGTTGGCTTGATGCTCACTGTCGGCCAGATTGCCAAGTTTATGGGTAACATCGTTAAAGCTGCTCTGAGCTTGATGAATCTAATCATTCCAGCATTGAATGTTTTGAGACGGATCGGGGTTGTTCAACAAGCATTTGCACTGCTTCAAAATACTTTTGGGTTCTTAAATGATCTCAATCCATTGAAGCTGTTAGGTGACTTGATTAAGAATGTGGTCTTACCACTGATTATCTTTGCCACCTTGGCAGGTGTTGCTCAAACCATTGTTCGTCTGCTCGGGATGCCTTTGATTGGGCTGATGATTCCAGTCATCGCGACGATGATCGGTTCAATCATCTCACTATTGCTGAGTCCACTTGCTTTACTTGGATTGCCATTAATCGCTGGAGTTGCAATGCTGATTCCACTGATCATGGCGCACATGAAGTCATTGGCTCAAGTAATTCCTGATTTGATTAACCTAATCGGTCAGTTATTGATTAACGGAACCCTTGATTTGGCGAAATTACTTCTCTTACCGTTGGCATTGTTCACTTGGCCGTTAATCGGATTGGTTAACGTCTTGAAGAGTGTCTTGAATGGTCAGCATCCATTGCTAAACGTGTTTGAGAAGATGGGCAATGTCTTAAAGGATCTCTTAGGTCCGTTATCTGCATTTGTCCTTGATGGTCTTAAGACCCTTGCTGAAGGATTATCAGCAGGGATGTCACTGTTTAAGATGTTTGGTTCACTGCTGTTGCCAATCTTCCCACTTAACTGGTTACTCGCATTGAATCAAGTTCCTAAGCTGTTTGCTTCATTGATTAATAGCTTCAAAGGTCTTGGAAACATTGCCGGAGACATCATGAACGACTTCGGCCGTTTGGCTCTTGGCATCGCAGCTGGTTTGCTTGGCGGCTTGTTAATGCCACTAGTCCTCATTGGTCTTTTAACCAAGGGACTGACAGATTTGGCACATAACTTGTTTAAGACAGGCTTATCAGGATTGTTCCAAGGTCTCAAAGACTTGTTTAATAACGGAATCAAGTCGTTGTTCGCTGTCATTCCTAACTTATTTAAGGCCTTCTTAAATGGTTTGGGTGGATTCGTTAAGTTAGCCGTTCTTGGCTTACCTGATATCGTCAACCCACTCGGTGGTCTGTTCAAAGGCGCAATGTTGCTTGGTGGATTGATTCCTGCCGGCCTGGCACTGCTTGGCCTGCCGTATAGTTTGTTCATCAAACCCGTTCTTGATCTCGTCATCAACAACCTTGTACCAATTGCTGTCTTCTTTGGATTGGGACTTCTCAATACCTTATTGAATCCATTGACTCTTATTGTTGGATTCGTGAAGTCAGTTATTGATACAATCAAAGCTCAAAATAAACTGAATGGCATATTGAAAAATATTGTCAACGCAGTTAATACCGTCTTTAAGGGATTACAAACCATCTGGGGGATTGGCCTTGCATTAGGGTCATTCGTATTCCACCTGATTTCTGGAGCGGTAACAATTATTACCCACTTGATCACAAGCCTGTTTGGTAAATTGTTGCTCAACATTGCCGGTTTATTATTCATCATAAACGGCAGCAATCCACTTAAAGCCATTGGATCGTTTGTTTCCAACATCAAGAAGATGTGGAACGCAGGTCAAGTCGTTCCCAAGGTTCTCAAAGGAATCGTTCAGGGATTGATGAAGATCGGCTCAACATTTACTTTCTTCATTCGCGGAATCAAACACTTGGGCGATCTGCTGACAGGATTTGCCATTGTTCCTGGAGCACTTGGTGTTCTTGGATTCTTACGACAAGTTAACCAGCAAGTCGTCGTCGGCCCATTCAATTGGCTGATGAATCAACTCGTTTTGCCGCTGATTGCCAGTGGTCTCACCGGCTTAGGCTTAACGCTTATTTCTCCATTGTTCTTCTTACCAACCTTGTTGTTGTCATTGCCTGGTAACAGACTTGGTCGCTTAATTCTTGCCGTTCCATTGGCATTATTAGGCAACAGTTTCGTTCAATGGCTGCCGGCGATTATTCTGTCCGGTCTTGGCAACTTGTTAAATGGCGGTCGATCATTCTTACAAAATCTGTTTAAGACAGTTGCCTTATCCGGATTGGCGACATTGATTACCCGTGGTTTGACAAAAGGATTAGGTAAGTTACTCACGTTTGGCTTGATTTTGCCTTTGATGTTATTTGGAATCAAACCGCTTCAATTCGTTAAATTACTGGTCAAGAACGGTTTGTTCTTCAAGGTATTTGATACGGTTGTTCCGTTGATCATCGGCGGCCTTCTTCAAGCAATCATGACAGTGAACGGGATTAAGAAATTTGTTGGGAATGCGATTAAAGGCATTCAAAACACGTTGACTAATCTGATGATGTTTGCTGTTACTGCACCAATTTGGTTCGTTACGAACGGGCTTAATCAACTTGGTCAGCAGATTTTCAAGATGTTTGGAAATGTTGCCAACTTCTTCATTAAGCTCATCACATTCCCAATTCAAGTACTTTCGTTCAAAGGAGTTCCAGAGTTGATTGGCAACGTGATTGCCGGTTTGGGTAAAGTTATCACTTATCCACTCGCAATTTTCAATGCCGTCATCCTTGGTCTTCCTGGATTCCTCTTGGGTCGCTTGTTGACTCATGTGGTTGACCTCGTTAGTTTCTTGAAAGTGATTCCAGGAATCATTTCTGGAATTGGATCCGTATTATTTGCACCAATCACCACGTTATTCAACGTGGGCAAGAACATCGTTTCTGGATTATTGAACCTGATTTTCAAAGGTGTTCTTGATAACCTCAACACAAGCTTGATCGGCGTTGTAAATGCCATTGAGTCCGCAATTTCAACTGTGGCCGATTCACTAAAGAGTGGCCTTTCACAGTTGATAAAGAACTTGATGAACATAACGTTGTTCGGTGCCGAAATGGTTGGCTTATCGTTGTTATCACGATTGATTCCAACCATCAAAGTTCCAGCTTGGCTTGATAATTTGTTGAAGACAGTTGGTCAAATTGCACAAACAATTCTCGTACTCAACACAGGATTATTAATCGGCTACAGTCTGATGAAGAATGCTACCCAATCATTCATGAAGGGCTTTGTTCTTCCGCTGATCGGCTTCGGTGTGTTACCACTTATCGGAGCTGGCTTGATTGCTAATGGCATTAAGCAGCTTGGAAATACGCTCAAGAACTTCTTATCACCACTGATTGGTGGCTTGCTGGGAAGCCTTCTGGGCAATCTGTTGAACGGGAACAAGAATCATAACATTAACATCAATATTAACTTCAATGGCTTGCCACTGTTGTTAGCATTGATTCCTCTCATGAGTACTTTAGCCGTAATCGGAAATGGCGCAAACTCGCTGATTAAGTCGCTTGCTTCAATCTTGCCAGGATTGATTCAAACCCTAGTTGGTCGAAATAAGACGGTTATACTGCCAATCATTATCCCAATTATCGTTCCGTTGATATTGCCGATCTTGTTGGTACCGGTCTTGTTAGCTGCCTTGCTTCCGTTACTGTTACCAATTGTATTGACAGTGTTGTTACCAGTCATACTGCCAATCATCATTTCCACACTGGTTGTATTGCCGCTCGTTGTCCTTGGATTGCCAGTCCTTGTCGCAATGGTCCCATTACTCCCAGTTGTTATCAGTATTCCAGTTGTCCTTCCAGCACTTTTGCCAATTATCCTTCCGATCGTTGGTCTGGGTGCCCAAAATGGATTCGGTTCATCATTGTTTGGTGGTACCACGAATAATGGATTCATTAACTTACCGACACTTGGAGGCTCATCGGTTAGCGCCGATGGCACTTCCTCATTGCCGAGTTTGCCAAATGCTTCCAATAATTCAAATAACGGAGGAACTAGCCAAGTCCCTTCAACAGGTAATCATGTTGGAGGGAACAGCCAATTCCCTGCAACCCCATCAACCAATCATGGAAAATCGAATAAAGTCAGCGAAAATACAAATAATGAAAATGGTAACCGTAATCGAAACGCCGAAACAAATTCGTCACAGATGAATGGATTATCAGGGATGACGACGCCAAAATCAGCCTTGGTTCCTGACTCAGTGACGGGTAAAGATGGTTTAAAGGCTCAACAGAAGTTACCTCAAACAAATGAGAATATCGGAAATCAAGTCCTGATCGCAGTTTTAGGATTACTCCTAATGTTGCTTGATGTTCTTGGTTACGTCTGGATTTCTCATCGTCGTAAGTTTTCAGTAGATTAGTTCTAAATTAATTAGAAGGGGAACTTACGTCGTAATCTTCAGGTTGGCAACCACCGGTTTTTCCGGGGGCTGCTTTCCTGTATCTAATATTATTAGTCAATGTAGGTTATAATAACCATAGACGAATAACAATTAGGGGTTATGTTCGGGGTTTCTTACAGGGGGAACGAATATGTTTCAAAACATTTCGATGAAACAAACAATCTTTCGCGCGTTTATTGCCGTGATGGAAAATAAAGTGACGACAAGTCAAGCCGCAACCCGGTTGTCGGATGGCCGCGAACTACTCAAATTAGTGAGTGTGACCGAAGTGACCAAGGCCGCTCATATTAACCGCCGGACGTTTTACACGTATTTTCATGACGTGTATGACTTGTTTGACCAGCTGGAAGATAAGTACACCAAGGAGTTAAACCAATTTTCCCAAGGTTGGGAAAATCAGGATGATCCGATGGAAGCAATTATCCAATCTGTTGGCCAAGCGGTTGATTATATGAGTCACAATAGTCGAGGTATTAAGCTGGTATCGACCGTTGACACCATGTTATTTACTCGAATGATTCAAGAAGATGTCAAGCAGGCAATTTCATTTGTCGGTGGGCTGTTTAACCGAGGTCGACTCGGAAATGATCCGACCAGGGATCGCCAATGGGATTTGAATTACACGATTATTTTCCTATCCAGCGGTTTTGCCTGGGTGTGCTACGATTGGCTTCAACACCCCGATGAATTCCCGAAAGAAAAGCTCAAGGAACTCATCAGCTCGACATTTATGGGAGCCTACAAGCTGATTCAAAGCGATGAGTTACTGAACTCTGCTCAGCTGCAGGAAATTTTCCAAAAACAATCTGCAGAAATTAAATGCGACCAGTCTGCTGCGCAGTAGGCGGGATTGCGATGTTTTGTCAAAAGGTCCGAGCATTTTGCCCGGGCCTTTTTGAGTTGGAGAAAATCAATGTGTTTGGTCAACTTTTACCCACTTTTTACAAATCCTTTGCGGCTAATTTACATCCCGAAAGTACACTAAAGATGAATCAGGAGTGGTTATCAGGGACTATCTAAAGGATGGTGTGAATATGTCAACAATGTTGTACGAAATCAAGCATACTCCCAAGTTGGGCTGGGAGATATCATTTGTGGTTTTGCTGATACTTGTTGTTCTGATAGGCATTTCATAGAAATTGTTTCATTTTGGGAGGATTAAGCATGGGAAGCAGACATAGCAGCACAATTTTGAAAACGGTTCTGAAAAGCGCCTTTCTTTTGACGTTAACCGGAACCGCCGTTTTAGGTTCACAGAATGCCGATGTGAAGGTAAACGCAAAGAGTGATTCAAGTCTATCCAGTGAATTGAATCCGGTACCGGCATCGTACGGGTATTTCGTTGATCACTATCAGGAAAACGTGAAGACCAATTCGACTCCGGATACAAATCCGGCAATTGCGTTGTTCAACAATACGTTTTTGACATACTGGAATCCAACGACCAGCACAAAAACCAACGCATCATTGTTACAAGAGAATTTGGATAAATCGATTCAAATTTCAAATGGTGCATCGCAGGCTGAAATCGATCGTTCATATTTAACGGACCGTCGCGACCTTCGATATAACCTCATCAGTGGCTTTGGTCAATACGCACCTGCATTTATTAAGGACACAAATGCGCAGACGGATTTTAATGCCGTACCTAACGCGCCACTGCCTGCAGGTTCTCCCTACAGCTCCATGAAGTGGGCCGACGAGAACGCCACCTTGGGTTCTGCAGTCAAGCTGGTGGACATTGCTGAAGATTCAACTTGGTCTGGAACCGGGACACCAAAAGCTTACATCAAATTCACCCGTCCTTATCGTCAAAGTGATCAAGTCAAAGTGAATCCCTACTTGAAAAACGTTATGGCTTCAGCCGCTGCTAATGATTACGATTTCCCAAGCGGTCACACCACGGCAGCATTTGAGACAGGTGAAACCTTAGCTTACTTATTCCCAGAAAGATACCAGCAATTGATTACCCGTTCCTCGGAAGTCGGTTACGACCGAGTATTGGCAGGCCGTCATTCACCGCTTGCCGTTATGGGCGGTCGGGTGATTGGGACTGCAATGACAGCGGCCACTTTGAACGACCCCGACAACAAACAATTAATGAGTGAAGCATACCAGGATACGCAGAAAGATTTATCCAAGGCACAGGACAAATCGGCCAAGGATTCATTTAGCGATTACCAGACAAATTTGAAGAACTATACCTATCGTCTGACTTATGGCTTCTCACCAATTGGTGACACCACAAAGCCGATGGTTGTGCCAAAGGGAGCTGAGGTACTCTTGGCAACCCGGCTGCCATATCTAAATGCCACTCAAAGGCGTGAGGTACTTTACACAACTGGTCTTCCATCCGGCTATCCAATGACCGATGATACCGAAGGCTGGGGCCGTTTGAACCTCTTTAAGGCTGCTAATGGGTTTGGCGAATTCTTGTCTGACACCACCGTCAATATGGATGCGAAAAAAGGTGGTTTCAACGCTGCTGATACTTGGAAGAATAATATTTCCGGTAAGGGCGGCTTGATCAAGGAAGGCACGGGTTCGTTGAGCCTGCTTGGTGATAATTCATTCAAGGGCGGCACCACAATTAAGGCTGGAACTTTGGTTGCTGAAAACGCCCATGCATTGGGCAATGGTAGCCTGAACTTGGCTGGCGGTCAATTAACCTTATCCAACAAGAGCGTGGTTGTGAAGGGCAGCTATACCCAAGGCAGTCAGGCAACTCTGAAGCTGAATGCCAATAGCAAGTTATCAGTTTCCGGTCACGCTAAGCTTGGTGGCAAAGTGGTTGTGAAGAACGCCAAGGGCCTCAAGTCCGGCGTTGTCATCTTGAAATCCAGCAAGCTCTCGGGTAAATTTGCCCACCACTCATTGCCAAAGGGCTGGCATTTAACCTACACTAAACACAATGTGAAATTAGTTAAATAAAACTGGTTGACATCTGATCAGAAACGGGTTAGTATTTATGGCAATCAGAAATATGAGATTTTGCTAAGACAAGGAGAGTAATCTCTTAGCGCTTTTTCAGGGAGAATCGGGTAAGTGAGAACGATTCAAAAGCCTAAGTGATGAAAGTAGCCTTCGAGCGACAAATGCGAGCGATGCTGCGAGTGTTTGTTGGGAGCGCCCATTACAGCGCCAGTGTATCGCTGAAGTTGTTTCGGCCGTACATGGTGAGTCAGCAGCTGTGAAGTTGTTGAGAATTTGGGTGGTAACACGTGTAAACGTCCCTTGAGATTGAAATCAATCTTGAGGGACGTTTTTTTGTCATTAAAGGGGGTTATTACGATGAAAATGAATTTAAGCCAGGGTAAGTCAGGTGGCATTATCCGAGTCACAAATGATGAATTTAAACGATTTAAAAACAGAAAATTGAGATATCTAACGTATTTAATAAATAAGGAGTCTTCAATATGGAAACTAAATCAAAGAAATTATCATTCAAACACTATCTGATTATCGGCTCAATGCTATTTGGAATGTTCTTCGGTGCCGGCAACTTAATCTTTCCAATTCACTTGGGACAATTAGCCGGGGCCCACTGGTTTACCGCTGGGATTGGCTTTCTGCTGACTGGGACGTTATTGCCACTGCTTGCGATTATTGCAATCGCGGTAACTCATAGTAACGGGATCTATGACTTGGCTAAGCCAATCGGGAAGCGCTATGCGACCTTCTTTATGGTATTAGTTTGTGCAACCTTGGGACCGCTGTTTGCGACACCACGGACGGCAACAACGCCATTTCAAATCGGCTTTGCAAGCCATCTGAGTGCTGCACAGCAGCCAATGTGGTTATTTATTTACTCATTGATTTTCTTCGGGATTACTTACGGGGCTTCCCGCAAACCAGCAGGCATTATTAATTCAATTGGTAAAATTTTGAATCCCGCATTTTTAGCCTTACTTGCTATTATTTTCGCAATTGCATTTACGAGCCCAATCAGTCAGGCAGCCAACGCACCCATTACTGATGCTGCCTACAAAAATGGATCGATTCTTAATGGATTTCTTCAAGGTTATAACACGATGGATTGTATTGCAGGTCTCTTGTTTGGAATTGCGATCGTTACGGCGATTCGCAGCTTGGGACAAACAAACGCCAAAGATATTTCAATGACGACAATTAAATCCGGCGCCCTTGGAATCGGGCTTGAAGCATTAATTTATATTGGATTGATTTGGTTGGGAGCCACCAGCCTGGGTAAATTTAATCTTTCAATTGACGGTGGGATCGCCTTCAACCAGATTGCCAACCATTTCCTGGGGATCACAGGTGAGGTTATTTTAGCCACGATGGCAACACTGACCTGCCTGACAACTGCCGTTGGCCTTTCGACATCATTCTCTGAAGCATTGCACGCTAAATTCCCCTCGATTTCATACCGGACCTGGCTGTTGATTGCGACAGGTCTCTCATTTGGAATTGCCAACTTTGGTCTTGATACCATTATCGCCTGGTCAACACCAATGCTGATGTTCCTGTACCCACTGGCAATTACGTTGATTATCCTGTCGATTGCGTCCCCACTCTTTAACCACGACCGTCGTGTTTATATCTGGACGACAATCTTTACCATCATCCCAGCAATTCTGGATGCGATTGCTGCAGCTCCGGCAATTATTTCAAAGTCGGCTTTTGCGACAACTATCTTGAAATTAGACAACTTTCTGCCGGGTGCATCTCTTGGAATGGACTGGTTGTTACCAGCTGCGATTGGACTCATCATCGGCCTGGCCATTCACTTCATCAGTGCTTTGATGGGCGCAAGAGCGGCTCAAATGGAAAATGACTAGTTAGTAGAATTTAACACATAGTTCGCTGCATTTTTTAACACATAAACCTACTGAATCAAACGACATTTAAAGAAGGGAGATTATCAGATGACCTTTATCGGTGCCCTGTGCCTGTTGCTGGTGTTGACCACGCTGGCTGGGCACTTATCCAATCGAATTGGAATTCCTTCGGTTATTGGCCAGATTCTGGTCGGAATTATCGTGGGACCGGCGTTACTGAACTGGATCCAACTGAACAATATGATTAACCTGTTTTCACAAATTGGCGTGATTATCTTAATGTTCATTGGGGGTCTGGAAAGCAATCTGAAGTTACTGAGAAAATACCTACGGCCGGCAATTATCGTGGCCGTCATTGGGGTCATTTTCCCAGTCGTCATGATTGGCGCCGCCTGCATTGCCTTTTCATTTTCACCGTTAGAAGCGATTTTCATCGGTGTGGTCTTCAGTGCGACATCGGTCTCAATCTCAGTTGAAGTTCTACGGGATTACAAGTCCTTGGACACAAAGGAGGGTGCCACGATCCTTGGCGCGGCGGTCGCCGATGATATTATTGGTGTGATTCTGTTGTCAATTATGATTAGCTTAATGGGTTCTCAAGGTGTCAAGACGGGTGGTTCGTCGACCTCTTTGGCACTGGTCTTTATTGAGCAAATTGCATTCTTTGTCCTCACTTATTTAATGGTCAAATGGATTGTTCCTTATGTGATGAGAATCGGGGAGCGTTTGTTGATGGCCTCGAGTGTGACGATCACTTCGATGGTGATTTGTCTGGGGATGGCCTACATTGCTGAGGTCGTTGGCCTAAGCGGCGCGGTTGGCGCGTTTTTCGCCGGCATTGCGGTTGCTCACACACCCTATCGGGAAACCATTGAGAATCATATGGAACCGATTGGCTACGCGGTGTTTGTCCCGATGTTCTTTGTTAGCATTGGTCTCAACATGTCGTTTGCCCACATTGGCGACTCAATCCTATTTGTTGGTATTTTGACCTTCTTGGCCTGCATCAGTAAGCTGTTTGGATGTGGCTTGGGAGCGATACTCAACGGATTTAACCTGAATAGCAGCTATATGATCGGTTCGGGGATGATTTCTCGAGGTGAGATGGGATTGATTACCGCTCAAATTGGGTTCTCATCCGGCTTGTTGTCAGATGCTTACTATTCAGACCTGATTTTAGTGATTATTTTATCAACGCTGATTGCGCCATTCTTATTGAAACACGCGATTCACCTGCTACCGGCTGATGACAAAGCGGATTTGTCGTTGGATATGGAAAACGGGGTTTCAGGCGATCGGTAACAAAAAATGCTAGGTCCCATTTTAGAGGGTGCCTAGCATTTTTACATATAATTAAAGGACTTTTTTCTCCGTATAACGTTGTTCGAGGTTGTTGAAATCGTAGTCCTTGAGGTGTTGAATGTCAGCCTTGCCATTGAAGAAAGCTGTGTAGCTGCGGGCCAGCATCAGATTCAATTCGCTATTTTCACCGAATTGAACCATGATAACGGGAATGTTGGCCTCATGAGCTGAGCCGATTTCAAATATCGTTCCGGAATCGGGTTCTGTCAGGCCCTCTTCAAGTTGGTAATCCAAAATCGCTACGACAACGTCGGCTTTATGTACTTGGCGCATGTCCGAGGCAAATACGGCGTCTTGCCATTTGAAGCTGCCGAAAGGTTCGGACTCAAATTGGTGATCTTGAGGGATGAAAATACCGTCACTTTCAATAGTTGGGTTCTGCTTGAGTAATTCAACAACTTGGTTAATCCGATCCTTTTGACCGTCGCTGAAAAATGGCGAAGCAAGATAAACTTTGTTCTGATAGACTGACATGTAGGTGTTCCTCCTTATTTTTAAGTCAATTGTACATGAAAATTTGTGAAAAGTCCGCAAAATTATGATATTTGGCTTATAAATAAGAACATTACATTTAGACCAGAAATCCCATTACTGATTGTAATGAACGGTCTGGCATATTACAATAGAGATATAGGAACGGGGGAATTAAAATGCATAGTGATATTGGTTTATCAAATGTGGCGCATCATCGTCACTTTAACAAAAGTATTATCATTTCTTTAGTGATTGGGCTGTTTAGTCTTTTATTTGGGATGTTTCTGAGTGGGCTGACTGTTAACGCGGATGATTCTGAATTAACCAGTCCATTTACCTACACCACGAACTTTAAAAATGACGCAACATATAATAGTAGCCAGGCAATCAATATGCAGTTTTTACTTGCAGAGACCGCTGGTATTAAACCAGGCGATAAGATTCAAATTTCCGTCGGAAAAGATAGCGATGGCGTTGCTGGATTTGATCTTAGCTCGCTTCAAATCAATGCTGTTTCGTCGGGGAATTTCTTTGACGTCTCGACAGATGGTAGTACTAACCCGGCAACAATTACGCTGACTGCAAAGAGTGGTCCTGATTACGCCAATCTTGCGCACGCAGGGGTTTCAATCTATATGAAACCCGCAACCAGTGATCTTAACGAAAAGTCAACGGTCTCATATCCTATCAAGGTTAACTATATACGAGGAAGTCAGACAACTGTCATTAAAGATGGAACTTTGAATGTTAACAACATTCCCGGAAATTCAGGTGGTGGTGCTGATACCCTTAGCCAAGAAATATTTGGGGGACTCGGTGGATTAACTGCGCCATCGGGCTTTATTGATGACGGGGATATCTATAATGGCAATTTCTATGCCTATTCTCCGGATGCTTCTAGTACTGCTTATGATAAAAACCTAATCTACTGGTACGATCAAAACGCGACCGTTGCTTGGGCGCAGGTTACGTTGCCAACCGACGTTGACAAAGTTCCCAAGTCGTTCACGTGGACGTTATCTTCGAGTAACGCCATTAATTTAATCAAAGATCCAAAGGCTTTAAAAGTTTATGAAAGCCCGGATAATACACATCCAATTTCCAACACACCAACGACTAAATGGACGATTGATCCAACTAGTACGGGGGGAAAGGTTACTGTTACGATCGACAACCTTGGTCCTAATGATGCCGGTCGTAGTCTAAACATTCCGTTTGCAGTTCAAACGAAATTGGTTTCAGATAAGTTTGTGATTACTTCAAGTATTTCAAATATCAGTAACAATAGTACCGTTAAAGATCGAACTGCTCAAATGATGTATAACAGTACAATTGGGGCTGGCTTCATACCGTTATTAACGGTGAAGAACCTGAAAGTAACGTTATCCCAAGCCAGAGCTCTGTTGTTTAATAACAACACACAATTGAAATCGGCAAAAGATATTTTGAGTCAGTTTGCGACGACCACCGATAATAATGATCCCCACACTGACGACGCATTGAACTTCGGCCTGGGCTATGATTACAAATCAGAATTAGCGTACGGCAAGATAAACGGCGGACAAACTTATCAGATACCAATCTTTGCGTCAAATACCAATGGATCAAGTGCCACTAAATATGCAAGCTTGAAGATTATTCCAGATGATAATCTCACAAGTTTAAATGCTGAATTTGTCGATGTTGATGGCCAAACAAGTTTTCCAAACAACAAATTTACGTTAACGCCGTCAAGTACGACCAAAACTGGTGACACGTGGGATCTAAATAAGATTTTAACGTATGGTACAGTGCCAACCGGTTATCATATTGCTTCCGGTAGTGAGCTGAACGGAAAAGTTCAACCGACTGTTGTCTGGGGAACCACGACTTCACCAGTAAAAATTTATGTGAAGAAGGATGTCACACCTACCCCAACACCTAATCCAACCCCCACCCCCACGCCAACACCGACGCCTACCCCAACCCCAACACCTGGTGGGGGTGATTCAAACTCCGGTAGCAATGTCGCTGCGAAGGGCACGGTTGTTTACTCACTAAAGAAGATTTATTTGTACAAGAATACGACCTTCAGTAAACGTGAGCGCAAAGCAGGCTATGTTTCCAAGCCGAGAGTTTACCGGCCAATGTTTGTCGTTACCGGTTATGGTCACTCTGCGAATGGCCGTCTTCGTTACAAAGTTCGCGATGTGAACCATTTGACCAAGAATCGTGGTAAAAAAGGTTATATCACTGCGCAGTGGGCATACGTCCGCCCAGTTTATTACCAGACGATGCACACATCAGTAACGGTCATTAACCCACGAGGGGTTAACGCCTACATGTATAAGAATTTGACCGGTTTGTATCGAAATTACAAACAGGGAACTGTCTTGCATGTTACTGCGATTGTAAAGCATAACTTGACCACGCGATACGTCTTATCAAATGGCAAGTACATTACCGCAAACCGCAAACTGGTAACGATGGGTACGCAAAAACAACCGCGTTATGTTAAGGTTAAAAAGACAATTTATCGTTATCGAGATGTCAACCTCAGTAAACGCAACAAGAAAGTCGCCTTTAAGAAGGGTGCCAAGATTAAAATTAAAAACTACGATTACTCACATGCAAACAGCGTCTCAAACCACGGTGCACTGAGGTATCACATTTCCGGCGGTTATATCACTGGAAACTCAAAATACGTCAAAGTGATTAAGTAATCTATTTCAAAAAGGGAATTCCACCTCGGAATTCCCTTTTTGGTATAAAATAAGAAACAAATCCTTTTTGTGGAGGCGTTATGTGATGATTACCCATACGATTGGTCTGTCGGGACCTATGTTAGATGAAGTGGCGGATATTTGGTTGAGCTCAAATCTTGAGGCCCACGCCTTTATTGATCCGATGTATTGGAAGAATTATTATGATGGCGCCAAGAAGGCGATTTCAAAGGCTGAACTCTTTATATTTGAATCTGATGGCCATGTCAAAGGGTTCTTGGGTATGGATGGCAATTATATAGCGGGGCTATTTGTGGCCGCCAAATTTCGTGATCAAGGCATTGGTTCACAATTAATCGCGGCTGCCAAATCAACTCATTCGGTCCTCACATTGTCCGTGTACGAGAAGAATTCGCGGGCCTATCGTTTTTATATCCAACAGGGTTTTCATGAAATTAGTCATGATTTAGATGAAGTGACCGATGAGTTTGCGGTTCGCATGAAGTGGGAGAGAGATTAGGAGGTGTTGAGATGGCAACCAACCAAGTGCAACCCAGAATGGGCAATACCGGTTTTATTGTTTTTCTGGCGCTTTTGAGTGCCTTTGTGCCGTTATCAACCGATCTTTATCTACCAGCACTCCCTGAGATGACCAAGTTCTTTGCAGTTCCTGAAATCGTGATGAATCTGACTTTAATTTTATTTTTTGTCTTTTATTCAATCGCAACCCTCTTTTGGGGACCGCTCAGCGATCGATACGGACGGCGGCCGATTCTCCTGATTGGCCTAACCTTGTATATGGTTGCCAGTATTCTTTGCGGGATTGCGACAAATGCGTATGAAATTATTATTTTCCGGGTTCTTCAAGCTATTGGTGGCGGGGTGGCGACAACCATTGCCACCGCGGTCATCAAGGATGTTTTTGTTGGTCGCAAACAGGAAACCACATTGGCGATCGTGCAATCAATGGTGGTTATTTCGCCAGCCATTGCGCCGGTGATTGGGTCATTGTTGCTAACGTTTATCTCTTGGCGGGGTATTTTCTTCGCTCAAGCATTATTGGGCGCGTCAGTCATCTACGGAGCACTGATTTTTAAGGAAACCCATCAAGCCAACCACGAAACAACCAGCGTTCTCAGATCCTTCGGTCGGCTGGGGGTATTGCTTTTAAACCCTGGATTTACGGCGCTTTTGTTTAGCTTTTCTTTGATGTCGATTGTGTCCTTATCTTACATTTCCTCATCATCGTATATTTTTCAAGATACGTTTCATTTAAGCAGCCGGATGTTTAGCTTATTCTTCTCGTTTAACGCGATTGGCATGCTGATGGGGCCATTGGTCTATATCCCGCTGTCAAAGTACGTCGATCGCTTTACAATCATTTACACAGCGTTTGGCATGAGTATTGTCGCCGGCATTCTGGTACTCTCCTTTGGTAAAATGAGCCCGATTGCGTTTGCCTTAACCCAGTTTCCGGCAACTCTGGCCAGCAGCATGGTTCGGCCGCCTGGAACTTATTTGGTGTTAAAACAAGAGGAAAACGATAACGGTTCTGCATCTGCTTTATACAGTGCCGGTGGGACCATCATGGGTAGCATTGGAATGGTGATTGTTTCAGTCGCGGAAGCAACTCCGGTGACGGCAATTGCCTGGATTAATATTGTTATTGGTGCCGCGTGTGCATTGTTGTTATGGGCGTCGATGAGATTTTTAAAAGACAAAATTCGGGTATAGAAAAACTACTAAGCTTAGAGGCGTATATGAGACTCGACGGAGTCCATATACGC